>Ga0308159_1000073_pt1 | contig 419909 bp, 381 predicted proteins | sample PhyCR1_FD_201040 | JGI IMG/M metagenome (GOLD analysis project Ga0308159, IMG submission 201040) | Phyllosphere microbial communities from UC Gill Tract Community Farm, Albany, California, United States - DLSLC.R1 | ecosystem: Host-associated > Plants > Phyllosphere > Unclassified | place...
CTCCCGAAGAAGCGGTGATTAACCCAAGTTCATTGACCAAGTTCCGCAAGCTTCGTTTGAAGGATACAGACTTACTGAACCTGCTGATAGGCGAAACCGTCTCTATAGCCATTGAGAAAGACATTATTAAATCCAGGTCTATTATTGTTGACGCCACACACTCGCTGTCCAGATCAAATCCGTATTCAGCACTTGAAGTGCTTAGAGAACGTTCAAAACTACTGCGGAAAGCGGTTTACAGTGTAGATGAAGACATGAAAGGCGGTATGCCGGAAAAGAACGTCTCCGATGAACTGGAAAAGGAACTGGCTTATTGCAGCGAACTTGCCAGGTGCATCGGATCCGACCAAACACTAAGCTCGATTCCTGCGGTTAAGGAGAAGTTGAACCTGTTGCAAAAGACCGTTGAAGATACACAGGAAAACTACATGATCTCCAAAGACAAGGATGCCAGGACCGGTCACAAATCAGCTGACAGCAAATTTTTTGGCTACAAGACCCACCTGGCCATGACACAAGAGCGTATCATTACAGCTGCGATTGTCACATCAGGGGAAAAAGGCGATGGCCCTGAACTTCCAATGCTTCTGAAAATAAGTCGTGACAATGGCATTCAGGTAGATACAATAATCGGTGATTCTGCCTATTCTGGTAAAGACAATCTCAATCTGAAAGATAAGGATGATCAAAGCATTAAGGTAGTGGCAAAGCTGAACCCTTGCATTGCCCAAGGCACTAGAAAGGAAGAAGACAAGTTTGATTATAATAAGGACGCTGATATGTTTGTATGTCCTGCCGGGCATATGGCTATAAGAAAAGCACGTCAAGGGAAAAAGAACTGTGGGGAAAACCAGGCAATCACCTATTATTTTGATGTTGACAAATGTAAGACCTGTCCATTAAAACAGGGTTGTTACAAACCTGAGGCTAAAACAAAAACCTATGCAGTAACTATAAAATCGGACCTGCATCAGCAGCAGATAGCCTTTCAGGAAACGGAATATTATAAAGAAAGATCCCGACACAGATACATGATTGAAGCAAAGAATAGTGAGCTTAAAAACGCCCATGGCTATGGCAGGGCAATATCATACGGGATCACAAATATGCAAATGCAGGGAGCATTGGCAATTTTTACAGTAAACCTCAAGAGAATCATCAAGCTAGTCTGATAAGTATTCAAAGACAAATCAAACAACTGCAAACTCTTAATTTTTCCATAGAACGGATAGCTGATTGATAGTCTAATCGACCAATGGAGATTTTTTATAATAAAAAACCGATCAAGTAAAATATCTTCTACTTGATCGGTTTTAAAGGATTAATCATAAATGAGTAACTTTTTCAGTGCCCTCGAATCAATCCGGGACCCTTTTTGTATGTAGCTGGCTGAAACGATCAGAGCATAAACTTCAGTCTCACAACTTCTTTTTCACTTAGAAAACGCCATTTACCTCTTGGCAAATCTTTCTTATCCAGACCTGCAAAGACAGTACGATCCAGTTTTTGTACTTCATAACCAAGGTGTTCGAACATACGCCGCACAATACGGTTTTTTCCGCTGTGAATTTCAAGTCCGACTACCATGGCATCCGGCGTAACAATACCGACTTCATCCGGTTTGACAAAACCGTCTTCCAATTCCAAACCTGCCTGAAGCAATTCGAAATCTTCCGTTGTGATCGGTTTATCCAGTTCTGCCTGATAAATCTTCTTAATACCATTGGACGGGTGTGTCAGCTTTTCAGCAAGTTCCCCATCGTTTGTCATAAGGAGCAGACCCGTAGTGTTCCTATCCAGACGGCCGACTGGATAAATACGCTCATAACAAGCTCCTTTTATCAGGTCCAAAACAGTTTTGCGCTCTTCGGGATCATCAGTCGTCGTGATGTAATCTTTTGGTTTGTTAATCAGTACGTAAACCAGTTTTTCACGGTTCAGCGCTTTTTTACCAAATTTGACAACATCCGAAGCTTCGACTTTGTGGCCCATTTCGGTGACAACCTTACCGTTTACAGAAATTTGTCCTGACGCAATAAGGTCATCTGCTTCACGGCGTGAACAAATACCTGCGTTGGCAATATATCGGTTCAAACGCATTTCAGAACTTTCTTCTTTACGCTTTTTTGAACCCGGTTTTTTATCATAACCACTTAAATCGTAACGTGGTGCGGTTTCGAATCTTCCAACGCGGCGGTTAGCTGCTTCTTCGGCAAGACGTTTTTCCGTTTCCGGATCTTTTTCAACTACCTCCTTAAAATCGCTTTTTTTTTTAAAAGCAGGCTTTTCGTGCCTTCCGTTTGAAGGGGTTGGTTTAAAAGTACGTGGTGCATCACTACTTCTGTCTGCACGAGGTTTGTCGAAATTCCGTCCTTCTGATCTTTCTCTTGGTGCAAATTCACCTCTTGATCTATCCTGACCGGACTTAAACCCACGAGATTCTCCGTCGCGGTCTGATGAACGCGGTTTGTCAAAAGCTGGTCTTTCAGATCTTTCTGATCTCCCAAAACCAGGTTTGTCAAAACTTCTTCCTTCTGATCTTTCTCGGGGTTTATATTCGCGTGAATCTCCGTCGCGGTCTGAAGAACGCGGGCGATCATAAACCTGTCTGTCCTGGCCGGCCCGGTCTGAACCGGATCTTTCAAAACGAGGTTTATCGAAGCTTCTATCTTCTGATCTTTCTCTTGATGCAAATTCACCTCTTGGCTTGAAACCACGGGAATCTCCGTCAAGGTGGGAAGAACGTGGCCTGTCGAAACCTGGTTTGTCCTGGCCGGATCGATCTGATCTTTCAAAACGTGGTTTATCAAAGCTTCTTCCTTCTGATCTTTCTCTTGGTGCAAATTCACCTCTTGGCTTGAAGCCGCGGGAATCTCCGTCACGGTCTGATGAACGTCTGTCTGCTCCCGGTCTGTCAAACCTTGGCTTATCAAAGCCTGGTTTCGAGAAACCAGGTTTGTCAAAACGTGGACGTTCTGAGTCAAACCGGGGCTTTTCGCCGCTTGGTCTGCTTTGCGATCTTGATGAATCAGGATTTCCGCTTGCTACTCTAAGGCTGGATTTTTTGATACTTGGCTTGCTGAAGCGGCTTTCTGCTTCCGGGCGTTTTTTGCCAAATGGGCGGCTTGAGGCGTCGCCACTTCTTCCTGGAGGACGCGAAGAGCTCGCATCACTCGATTTTGTTATTCTTTTTCTCATTAGGAATGCAGTATCACTACTGGATTTTGTTTCCTCTCTACAAACTTGTCGTTACTTCGGTTAGTGTGCTGATGACCGTTGTCATAACAGAATCCACTAAAACGCATTTACAAACGTATCTGATGTTCAGAGTACTATGTGTTATTTATATTTTCAAATGCAAAGATACACTAATTTTCATTACTAAATATTTTCAATTGTTTTATCCTAAAGGCACCATTGTGACGTTAGTAATAATCGTTACCTGAATCTTGCTTACCGGCAACAAATAAAAAAAGAATAACAGTTCCGGCCAGCAGAAAATATAACAGATGTTCTTCGAAATAAGTATCTGCTATCAACTGATATTCATTAAATAATGCACGTCCTATGCCAACGAATATACAAGTACAACCTCTTTGGAAGCCTGGAAGAAAATTAGTCGAACAGTCGAATCTGAAAAAATATATGGACTGGCTGTTCGTAAAAAAAGGACTTTATTTTCGGGGATACAATGATTTGTGGGATTGGTCTGTGACGGACGTTGAAGATTTTTGGGAAAGTCTATGGCAGTATTTTCATATCAAATCACATGACATATACCTGGAAGTATTACGCCGGCCCAAAAAAGGCATGATCGGAACGCAATGGTTCCGAAGGTCCAGTCTCAATTATGCTGAACATATTTTTAGAAATAAAACAAAGGATCATCCTGCCCTGCTTTTCCAATCAGAAACCCAGGGGCTGACAAAAATTTCCTGGGAAGAGCTTGAATCGCAGGTTGCAGCTGTTTCTACCTGGCTTCGCCAGCGCGGCGTGCGACCCGGCGACAGGGTAGCGGGCGTGCTTCCCAATATCCCACAGGCTATTATCGCTTTTCTTGCCGTTAATACAATTGGAGCGGTCTGGTCAAGCTGCTCGCCTGATTTTGGAAAGGCCGGGATTGTTGACCGTTTCGCACAAATTGAACCCAAGGTATTGTTTGTAACTGATGGATATCATTATAACGGAAAAACACATGATACAACAGCCACAACCATGGAGCTTGGTTCTTCGCTTCCTTCTGTGAAAGACATCGTGATGATTTCCCATATTGGTTCCCGGTCGAAACCCGAAGGCATCAGATCCTGGGAAGATATTTTACATCTGCCCAATTTCGGAATCGATTTTGAAGCCGTTCCCTTTGAGCATCCGATCTGGGTTTTATATTCTTCCGGAACCACGGGAAAACCGAAAGCGATAACGCATAGTGCCGGCGGTTGTTTGCTGGAACATTTGAAAATACTGGCCATTCATCAGAATGTTAAACCTGGAGACCGCTACTTCTGGTATGCTACAACAGGCTGGATGATGTGGAATTACGCGCTCGGTTCGATGTTATGCGGCGCAACGCTGGTTATTTATGACGGATCATCAGTCTTTCCCTCCCCACAGGTTTTATGGAGCCTGGCTGAACGGGCTAAAATCACGCATTTCGGGGCAGGAGCAGCATTTTTCATCAATTGTATGAAAACTGCAACCAGTATACCGACAGAGCGATTGTCTCACTTGGAAACAATAGGGTCGACCGGTTCGCCCCTTCCTTCAGACGTTTTTGAATGGATCTATCAGCATGTTAAAAAAGATGTGTGGCTTATTTCGTTAAGCGGCGGAACAGATATCTGCAGTGCTTTTGTTGGAGGAAACCCGATGGAACCCGTTTATCCGGGAGAAATTCAGAGCCGGGCATTGGGTGCGAAAGTAGAAGCGTTTGATGAAAACGGGAATTCTGTTACTGAAGAGTTGGGAGAAATGGTGATCACCCAACCGATGCCTTCTATGCCGATTTATTTCTGGAATGATGAAGATAACGAGCGTTATGAAAGCAGCTATTTTGAAATGTATCCAAACGTCTGGCGCCATGGCGACTGGATCAAAATCACGTCCAGAGGTTCGGTCATTATTTACGGAAGGTCAGACGCAACCTTAAACCGTGACGGAATCCGGATCGGAACTTCGGAAGTTTATAGCGCGGTTGAAAGTCTTCCCGAAATTAAGGATAGTCTGGTCGTTTATCTTGAAAAGGAAGATGGAGGCGGGTTTATGCCTTTGTTTGTTGTTTTGGAAGAAAATAAAAAGTTAACCGAATCGCTGAAAGAGGAAATCAAAAACGCATTGCGAACTCAATATAGCGCTCGCCATGTACCCGATACGATCGAAGCCGTTGCAGCCATTCCATATACGATCAATGGAAAAAAAATGGAAGCACCGGTTAAGAAAATACTGATGGGAATGGATCCGGCCAAAGCGGTCAGCAAGGATACCATGCGGAATCCTGAGGCTTTGGATGGGTTTGTTTGAGATATTAAATGTCGAAACTTGCTGGAAGGAAGGGATGGCAGCATTGAGCGAAAGGCAAGTAATAAATAAGGATTCTTGGTTAATATTTAACCGAGAATCCATTCGTTCTTAAATTAAAAAAAGAAAAAATTATTTTTTTTCCTGCGAATCACTCATGTCTGTTATGCTTAATGAGTTCCCTTGTTTCTCTTTAATTTTTAAGTGAAATGTTGTCCCAATTGAGGGAAATTTCAAATCTAGTTCAATAACATTATTTTTATCCTTTCTGATCTTGCTTATACTAACGTATGGGATAGGATGTAAAAAATCTCCTGTATAGGCTTCTCTTGATTTTTCATCGGTAAATTCACAGTACTTACCATGCAACACAAAATTAAGATTAGCAGGCACATTTGATGATTTAATTATTTGGATAGGGCTGTTATAAAATTCAGGGGCAAATGAAGTTTCTTTAAAAACGTAATCTATACCTTTTTCAATAACAGCAGCGCTATCTAAATAGGTATCGCTATTCTGCTTTGACGAGCATGAATTAAGAAAAATTATAACAAGAATTGCTAATAGCTCGTTACACCCCAATAGTTTGTTTAAAATCATTTTTTATAAAAATCATAAGTAAGTGTACCTGCATTGCCTGATCCCACAAAAACACCGTAAGCCATATTTTAAAAACTAAAACCAAATTCATAGTTTATGCTAAAAAACTCAATTTCTGGGATTTATCCGGGAAATTGAGTTTGTCATGATTACGCTGTTTGTATTATTTCCGAATTACAATAGATTGTTTTTATCACGTTTCATACATATCAGTGCTGTCTTTAACAATGGTCCACTTCTCTTTAATTTTAATTAAATAATAGTGAGCCCACACGCCTTCACTCGGTATATTAAGATTAACCCTTGAGGAAGTTGATTTATAACTTTTAATCTCACCAAATATGTAAAGGGTGTCTTTTAAAGTGTAGTTTCCTTCTGAATAATTATTATGATAAAAGCCTTCCTTGTATGGTTTTAAGCTAGACATTTTTTTTACAGATATAGGTATTGCCTTTTTTCTGTAACTATTTAAATAATCAATATTTAAGGTTGAATCCGCCAAGGCTACTTTCATAATGGCCATACTGTCTGTCGGGAAAGTTTTCGTACAAGTTTCAATGTATTCCGGAGACGGATTGCCGCCCAGAAAACTTTCTGTGGAAATACAGGGTTGCCTTCTGCTGCAAACCAATTGGTCCACTCCTGTTCGTCTTCTTTGTAATAGCATCGGACAACCCCGTTTCGTATAAAGTACAAATGCTGTTAAAACTGGCCCGGTGAAAGTATCATGGTGCCTTCCTTATAGTCAATCAGGGCAAGTTTTTGAAATATAGCCAGACCAGCTTTTGGGCTGACAAACCTTTGCAGATCGTAATTGAAAAATTTGGCCACCTTCGGTATGAAAGTAAGTTGAAAATTTTTTCTTGGAAGAAATTCATACCGTTATGTAAAAGTATAGAATGTACGGAGTACATGGCTGTCCGGAAAGCCTGTATTTTATTCAAAGATCGATTACCTGCCTATCACTTTTGATCAGCATGATGTTTACCTATCAGAGCATCGTCAAACAATTTGTTCATTACAGATAGGTGTATGCCAACTGATATAAGGATTAGCCCCCGACATTCGTTAAATGCATGATGATTAACTCAAATAAAATTTTAACTTTACTTATTAAAAAAGTAATATATAAATGAGCGAGAGAAATCCAGAAAAGCCCATCAGCAATTCAAAATCAGTTATCCGTTTACCCATCATTATCAGCATTACGCTGGCTGCTGGCATGTTGCTGGGCAGTACTTTTTTTAGCGGCGGTAAAAAGCTGACCGATGTGGCCAAGGGATACGCAAAATTTCGGGAAGTTTTGCTTTTGGTAGAGAATAATTATGTCGACTCTGTCAATACGGAGGAACTTGTGGATTATTCAATTTCTAAAATGCTTGAAAAACTGGATCCTCATACTGCCTATTTTAATACAGAAGAAGCAACAGCGGCAAGGTCGCAGCTAGATTCGGGATTCGATGGTATTGGTGTTGAATTTAATATTTATAATGATACCGTTTATGTCGTAACTCCATTGAGCGGCGGTCCTTCAGAAGCAGTTGGTATCCAGAGCGGTGACCGGATTCTCAAAGTTAACAAAGAGGTGCTTTCTGCACCTGGTGTCACTAACGGGCAGGTCTACAAATTGCTCCGTGGAAAACGCGGAACGAAAGTTACCCTGACAATTGAACGTCTGGGATTGAAGGATAATATGAATTTTGAAGTGGTACGTAACCGGATTCCTACCTATTCAGTTGACGCTGCGTATATGGTAGATAAGGAAATCGGGTATATTAAAGTAAGCCGTTTTTCTGAAACTACTTTTGATGAATTTAAATCTGCACTGAGTACGCTGAAAGCGGATGGATTGAAAAAACTGGTTCTCGATCTTCGCGGAAATCCGGGAGGTTATATGGAAAGGGCGACCAGTATTGCGGATGAATTTATTTCAGGCGATAAATTATTGGTATATACAGAAGGAAAAGACAGCCGTTTTGACAGGAAAACACGTTCGCACGTGGAAGGTGGTTTTGAACAGGGAGCACTTGTTGTATTGGTGGATGAGGGAAGTGCTTCGGCCTCCGAGATTCTTGCAGGCGCGTTACAGGATCATGATCGGGCGTTGGTCGTAGGCCGTCGTTCCTATGGGAAAGGCCTGGTTCAAATGCCGATCAAACTTTCAGACGGGGCTGAGCTACGTTTGACCATTTCAAGATATTACACGCCAAGCGGCCGCAGTATCCAGAAACCATATGAGATGGGAAAAGGAGAGGATTACAATCAGGATCTGACTCACCGATATGATAGTGGTGAATTTTTCAATGTCGATAGTATTAAATTTGATAAAACGAAAGCCTATAAAACAGATGGCGGAAGAACTGTCTATGGGGGTGGGGGAATCATGCCGGACGTTTTCGTTCCGCGTGATACCTTGATGAACAGCAAATATCTGTTTGAATTATATGCCAAGAATATTATCCGTGAATATGCGCTTCGGTATGCCAATGATAATTCGAAACGACTGGAAAAACAGACATTTGATGACTATTTAAAAACATTTGAAGTGTCAGATGTAATGATTTCCGAGATGGTTAAAGACGCTTCCAAATCAGGCATTAAATTTAATGAAAAAGAACTCAACCGTTCAAAACCAATTATCCAGTCGCAGACCAAAGCAATAATTGGTCGCTACGTCTGGGGAAGAAAACACAAAAACGGGTTGAACAATGAGGTGTATGAAGTGCTGAATCCAATGGATAACGTCTATCAGAATGCCATCAAACTTTTTGGGAAAGCATCTGACCTGGAACATGGTAATTTCAGCAGCCTGAATATAAAAAAGAATGGTAAATAGTTAATTGTCAGTTTTAAAATTCTTTTTTTCGAATTGACAAAATTAAATTTAGTTTTAAATGTCACGTATTGCATTAATAACCGGCGCAACATCCGGTATTGGAAAAGCCACCGCAGAAGCTTTCGCCGAGGCAGGAATTGATCTGATTTTATGTGGCCGCCGCCAGGAAAAACTGGAAAGTGTAGTTGCTGAATTAGCAGGTAAGGTAAAAGTGACGACCCTGCTTTTTGATGTAAGAAATAAAAAAGCAGTATTTGACGCGATAACGTCTCTTCCGGAAGAATGGGAAAACATTGATATCCTGATCAACAATGCGGGAAATGCCCACGGACTTGGAACTCTGGATGAGGGGGATACTGATGATTGGGATTCAATGATCGATGGAAATGTGAAAGGTCTTTTGTACGTATCAAAAGCAATAATTCCAACATTGATTGCCAACGGAAAAGGTCACATCGTCAATATCAGCTCTGTCGCGGGTAAGCAGACCTATATCAACGGCGCTGTATACTGTGCTTCCAAGGCAGCGGTAGAAGTGTTGAGTGAAGGAATGCGCCTGGAATTGACACAGCACGGAATTAAAGTTACCAATGTAGCCCCGGGGGCCGTGGAAACAGAGTTTTCGTTGGTTCGCTTTAAAGGGGATGAGGAAAAAGCTGAAAAGGTGTATCAGGGTTTCGATCCTCTGCAGGCAAGCGACATCGCCGATGCAATTTTATATGCGGTCAACGCGCCTGCACGGGTTACGATTGCCGATGTAACCATTCTTGCTGCTGCCCAGTCGGCCGCTACTACCATTTACAGAAAATAGTAATACCCCATATTTGAATTGCTTTGCGAGGCCAGTGATGGTTGTCTTGCAAAGCAATTTTTGTTATTATAGAAAAGTTTGTACATTTGAAACATCAGATGATATGATGAATAAAGAAAATATAGTGCAGCGATTAAGTCTGGCAGATGATGTTGCCAGCAGATTAGAGCAAAAGATCTCCAACGGAGCATTTGCTATTGGCGAAAAACTACCCACTGAGCCAGAATTAATGACGATGTTCGGCGTGGGAAGGTCGACGATCCGCGAAGCAGTACGAAACCTTTCAAACGCCGGCCTGGTGCGTGTGCAGCAGGGATTGGGGACTTTCGTTGAAAAGAAGCAAATCGAAACAGAATCCATGTCTGAGCGTTTTCTTAGGGCAAAGGGGCTGGAGCTGAATGAGATCCGGCAACTATTCGAGTTAAAAGTAGCTGAAAAGGCAGCTTTGCACAGAACTGAAAAGGATATTTTGGAAATGAAAAAATATTTGGCTGAACGAAAAAAAATGGCAGCCGCCAATATTCCGGATGCCTGTATCGAAGCTGACATTCACTTTCACCTCAGCATTGCCAGAGCTTCACAGAGTGAAATACTTTTTGATTTGTATAAGACGGTAGCCAAAAATCTCAGGGAGTATTTTTCTGAAATCTATATTGATACAGAAAGCTTTGTCAATACCCAGATGTTACACGAAGCGCTGCTGCAAAGTATAGTCGATCAAGATCCACAAAAGGCTTGGGAATGTGCTGCAAAAATCACCGGCCAGCCTGTTTAATATCCTTTCAAGAAGAAAATAAGTTATGAAAACGATTGAAGAAAGTCCATCAGATGCCTATCAGGCACCCACAGTCAGTGCAGAGCAGGCTGTATTTCCCATTTTACTGGCATTAAGTTTTTCCCACCTTTTGAATGATACCCTGCAGTCATTAATCCCGTCGATCTATCCGATGGTCAAGGATTCTTTTCATTTATCATTCTCTCAAATCGGGTTAATAACATTTACTTTTCAATTAAGCGCGTCTGTGTTTCAGCCGCTCGTTGGCCTTTACACAGACAAAAAGCCTCAACCCTTCGCGCTGGCAATCGGAATGTGTTTTACCATGCTGGGGCTGATTTCACTTTCCATGGCTCCGAGTTTTGAAATAATACTGCTCTCTGTCGCTTTGATCGGGATAGGTTCCGCAGTTTTTCATCCTGAGGCGTCACGCATTGCACGTATGGCATCCGGGGGACGGCATGGGATGGCCCAGTCGCTTTTTCAGGTGGGAGGTAATGCCGGGAGCTCACTCGGCCCTTTGCTGGCTGCTCTTATTATTTTGCCGTTTGGCCGGTTTCAGATTATCTGGTTTTCACTCGTTGCCCTAATCGCCATCATTATTTTATCGAAAGTGGGTGGGTGGTATAAGAAGAATTTGCATTTAAATACGAAAAAACCAGCCAGTGCCATAACAAATGATCAGGCTGTGAATCTGTCAAAAAGCAAAGTAGCCATTTCGATCGGTATCCTTTTGCTGCTGATCTTCTCAAAATACATTTACATGGCAAGTCTTACGAGTTATTACACTTTTTATCTTATAGATAAGTTTGGTGTCTCGGTACAAAGCGCTCAGATACATCTGTTTGTTTTCCTGTTTTCCGTTGCGGCGGGAACATTTGCCGGTGGACCGGTTGGTGATAAAATCGGAAGAAAATATGTCATCTGGATATCTATTCTGGGGGTTGCGCCCTTTGCTTTATTGCTGCCTTACTGCAACCTCTTCTGGACGGGTGCGCTGACGGTGATTATTGGTTTAGTACTATCATCTGCGTTTTCTGCCATCCTAGTTTATGCTCAGGAACTGATCCCTGGTAAGGTCGGCATGGTTGCTGGATTGTTCTTTGGATTTGCCTTTGGTATTGCCGGTATCGGCTCAGCAATTCTTGGAAGGTTGGCCGACAGTACCAGTATAGAATATGTATTCTGGATCTGCTCATTCCTGCCTTTAATAGGTTTGTTGACAGGATTTTTACCAAACCTGGAACGAAAGAAAGGTTAAACGTAGCGTTCTAAATTAGACAGTAGTTTAAAACAGTAAAAAGAAGTTACGCGGGGATAATCAATATGCTCTGCGGAACTCCTTTTTTAGTTCAAAAGCACTGCGTTTAAAAGTTGGTTCGCAGGATCAAATCAGGGTTAGGGCAAAGTCTCAGATAATATTCTCTTTCCGAAATGCTGCTTACACCTGGGAAATCACCGTTTTTGTTACCCATGTCACTTATGATCTGGAAGTGAAGGTGCGGAGGCCAATCGCCGTTTTCAGGAAATGTGCCAATGGTTCCGATCTGCTCTCCAGCATTTATTTTTTTTCCTTCCCGGAGGTTTTCCAAAGACTGTAAAGACAAATGCCCGTACAAGGTATAAAAAATCAGACCTTCCAGTTCGTGTTTTAAGATAATAGTGGGGCCATAGTCGCCGAAATGGTTGTTGAATGCAGAACTATGGACTTCACCGTCAAGTGGTGCAAACACGGCGTCTCCGGCATCTGTCCAGATATCAGTACCCAGGTGAACGCTTCTGGCATTGTCTTGACTGGTAAAATGTTTTCTTTGCCGGTAGATGACGCGGTTTTCATCGTATCCGCCGATTCCAACATATTGGTTTTGTGCTAACATGCTATCAAAGACATATTGAGAAAATACCGGGGTCTCAGTCAGGTCCAGCGTTAACAGATCTTTGTTCTGATCAGAAAAATCAAGTCTCCGATATGGTTTTTCGCTTGAAATGACTTTTTCGAAATGTGAATGATTTCGGAGGATTTGCGATAATGATTTCATCTGTGTTTTTTCCAAAAATTCAGGCCGTATTCAAGTGCTTCAGGTAAGCTTTCTTAAATACGGCCACTTTTGTTGATTAAATTTTTATTTTGGATCCAGTGCAAGATCAATCCTTTTCAGAACGTCTTTTAAATGAAATTTACTCATTTTATCAGTTTCCAGCGGAATTGCTTTTTTGATCGATGTGCTAAGTAATTCCAGGTGTCCGCGTGCAATGGATGGAAGATCCGTTTTTTCAAGTTCAACAGACCGGCTGGAAAAACCATAAGTAACGCCCGGAGGAATGGATTGAACATTCGCCTTGCCTGGTTTCAATAAATCAATCATTTTCTCTGCATAGACTTTCTGAAGATTTCTCCGGTAAACATCTATGGGTTGTCCGGCCCTGAGTTCTGACCAGATGCCATTTTCCAGGTCCGTGAACAGATCGTCTACATTATAATACCTGGACGAAGTTCCCGTTTCCATTAACCGAACTGCTCTATCCCCTGCAAATAAAGCTGTCAAAGCATATTCCTGCAACGATTTAACTGCTTCGACACCTGTTTCAGGCTTAATTTTATTCAATATATTTTGGTCCAACAACCAGACAGGCGTTTTGAACAACTGTGCATTCAGGAAACTGACAGCATCTTTCTGTGTTGCTTTTGGAACTGTTGTAAACGCTTCTTCTTCCATGTCATAGGTGACAGGCGAATCGTAAATTCCCCCTACATTTTTGATCACATGCCCAAGGTAGCGGCGGTACTGAGTAACCACATTACTATACAATTCTTCAAGTTCTTTATAACTTTCGCCGTCTTCTTTGCTCCAGGTGATCAGGTTGGGGACAATTCTTTTCAGGTTTTTGATACCGTATTCGGAAGCTTTCATAGCATTGTCACTGAGATCTTCCGTCTGGTAACGTGGATCGTAAGGGCTCGTTTCTGTACCAAAATGCAGACGACGGTTTTTATAAGCCTCTTTTGTCCAGGTGTTCAGGATTGCTTTTTCCTCTTTCTGGCTGGTGTTCGGCAAATAGCTGTATCCCCATTTAATTGCCCATTTGTCGTAATCTCCGATTCTGGGAAACAAGTTGGTGATACCATCCTCGGGCTGGGCAACATAATTGAATCTGGCATAATCCATAATGGACGAAGTATGTCCGTTTTGATCGACCCAGGCCTTATCCCGCAATTTTTCCACAGGCGTTGCCGAACTAGCTCCCATATTGTGCCGCAAGCCAAGCGTATGCCCAATTTCATGAGACGATACGAAGCGTACCAGCTGAGACATCAGTTCGTCATCGAACGTTTTTTTGCGCGCCGCAGGATCCACCGCGGCTGCCTGAATCATGTACCAGTTTCTGAGCAGACGCATGACGTTGTGATACCAGCCGATATGACTTTCAATAATCTCACCACTTCTTGGGTCGTGAACGTTAGGGCCATAGGCGTTCTGAATATCAGCAGCAAAATATCGGATTACGGAGAACCGCGCATCTTCCAGGCTCATTGTCGTATCTTTTTCAGGCCAGTATTCACCCCTGATTGCATTTTTCCAACCCGCTTTTTCAAAGGCAACCTGCCAGTCATCAACACCGGCCTTTAAAGCCTTTCTCCATTTTTCTGGCGTTGCAGGATCGATATAATAAATAACAGGCTTCTTGGGCTCGATGAGTTCTCCATTTTTCTGGCGCGCAGCATCGTCGGCATTCTTTGGTTCTAACCGCCAGCGTACAGCAAAAACCTCATTATCAGATTTCTGGGATTCTTCACCAAAAATGGCATACTGATTGGCAAAAAAACCAATACGATTATCAAATATCCGCTTACGCATCGGTGTTTTTGGGAGCAAAATCAGCGATGTATTCAATTCCAAAGTAACTACACCAGCATCAGAGCCTGCCGGAAGATAGGATCCGACAGAAGGCGTAGGCGAAGCAGAGAGTACAGGAGGAACTACTGCAAATGTCTTTACTGTACGGATTTCAGTATTGATGGGATAGGAATTCATCTTTTCGATGTAAGAAGATTCCTTTTTAAATGCAGCCAGCTTGTGTATCTGTTTGACAGTCGGGCTCAATGAAAACGTTTGATTGTCAGCATTAAAAAAATCTGTGACATCAATGACAGATGCTTTTTCTCCATCGTCTTTTTTAAGGGCTTTAATATCAAAAACGCCGATGATCGGGTCGGAATTAGAATTTTTTACAGCCTGAAAAATGGGTTTGGTACTGTCCGGACTTGCAATTACGACGGTTTCCGAACGTAGCAATAGATTATTGTCCAACCCTTTTTCCCAACGGACCATTTGCCGTTTTACTTCTTCACCACCAAAGATTCCACCGCCGGCAGCTGTTTTTGAATAACGTGTCACCGCCATAATGTCCCGATTGAGCAAGGTATCCGGAATTTCAAAGTACCATTTTTCTGACATTCTGTGCACCGATATCATTCCTTTCTGGCTGACTGCAGAACCATCGATAAAATCTTTGAATGCTTTTGGTGATTTTTTCTTTTCGTCTTTCAGTTTGTCCTTGACAGCGTCTGCAACAGCCTCGACAGCTTTGTCAACTTTTTTCTGGTCATCCTTTTGGTCTTTTTTCTTCTGCGCCTGCGCAAAAGTGATCGTCGTTAAGAAGAGGAAAAATGATAGAAGGATTTTTTTTAATTTCATGAATATTGGAAACAGGTTTTAAGGTTTAAGTACACGAAAGTAAGAATTGAGTGGTCTGGCCATGGTTATTCTTATGTGGTCAATATTTAAGCTGACGGTGAGCGCCTTATGCAACGAATTTGTTTTTAAATTCAGCGATTGAGCAATTTTGCCAGAACGCCCTCTTTTAAAGCATAACTTGACACCTGAATTTCTGGGATTTTATGCGTTTTCAGCACGTAATCAATGAGGCAGACGGCCACCACAATCATGTCTACCCGCAGTGCAATCATACCCGGAATGGCCATCCGGTCGTCATGATTGCCAGAGAGGATCCATGCATAGGACCTATAAAATTCTTTAAGGGACAAAGGAAAATCAGTCTGATTTTCAGGAGGCCATTCTCCGGTACGGTGTTGAAAATCGATATCAATCAGCGTATCAAAAGTCCCCGATGAGCCTACCAGTTTCACCGGCGCATACTGATGTACCGCATTGGCCAGAGGAATGAGGTTTTCATCGAAATAATTATATAACCGTTTTTTATCACTTTCCGAAATCGGATCATTTTTCATAAACTTCTCCATCAGCCTCTGTCCGCCGATCTCAAAACTCTGTTTCCAGAAAATCTGCCTTTCGTTTCCGATAATGAATTCAACACTGCCGCCGCCGATGTCCATGATCAGCGAAGGTTCTTTTCCGAGATCCACGCCGGTCCTGACGCCATTGTAAATATATTCAGCTTCCTGATTTCCATCGATGACCGTGATGTTGATACCGGTTTTTTCCAAAACCTCGGCACGAAAGAAATCCTGATTTTCAGCATTTCTAATTGCACTGGTTCCAAAAGCAAAAGTATTTTCTCCTGAAACGTCAAAAATATCAAGCTGTTCCCTGAAAGTATGAAGCACTTTGAGAGCTCGTTCTGTTGCTTCTCCGGTGATAAGTTTTTTATTAATGCCACCCAGGCCTATCTGAGCTGGCAGGCTTTTGTGGAAAAGGGTAGTGATATTTTCACCAATTTTTTCAACAATCAGCAGATGAAATGTATTTGTTCCTAAGTCAATAATACCCAATCGGGAGCTCATAAGCGGTGGTTAGTGGGTTAATCCCTTCATTATAATGGACAAGGTGCAAAAATAACCTAATTTTTAATGACTTATTTCTTGATTTTCTGTTTAATAAGTCTTTTCTTTGCAGTCCAATTTCAGAAAACCAGTTCAAAGAACATTATATCTTATAAGCATGCTGATTATTAACATTAAAGACAACGAATCGATCGATCGCGCATTGAAGCGTTACAAAAAGAAATTTGAGAGAACAGGCACAATGCGCCAGCTTCGCTCTCGTACCGCATTCGAAAAGCCATCTGTAAAACGTCGTTTCGAAGTTTTGCGTGCGGTATACAAAGAAAAAACTTACGGTCACCTGGAAGACTAGTTCTTTTGAATTGTTTTTCTGTTGAAAAGTAGGGTGGGATCATTATATCCCATGCAATAACATTAAGAAAAAGGGTTGTCTTGTATAAGATGACCCTTTTTTGTACGTTAGGGCCATGATAGAGCCTTTTTTGGAATACCTTGCATTCGAAAAGCGATCCAGCAAACATACGGTAATCTCATACCGGACTGATCTGGATCAATTTAGAAAATATTTGCTGTTCCAATACGAACTCGACAAACCGGAAACAGCTACGTCAGTCATGCTCCGGTCATGGATAGTCAGTATGATGGAAGAGAAATTAAATCCTACATCCATTAACCGCAAAATGGCTTCGCTGCGGTCTTACTATGGTTTCCTTCGGAGACGAAAGTACATTGTGAAAGATCCTTCCGGAATTTTAACATCCATGAAAATGCGGCGAAAACTTCCGGCTTTTGTCGAAGAAAAAGCGATGGAATCTTTATTCGATTCCGAAGGATTTACGGATGACTTTACAGGATACCGGGACCGTATCATTTTGGAGCTTTTGTACGGCACCGGCATCCGGCTTTCCGAGTTGATTGATCTTGAACTCAGAAATCTGGAACTGGAGGCGCGGATCATCCGGGTCACGGGAAAGCGCGGTAAGGAGCGTCTGATCCCGATATCTGGCCTGCTCGTTGATTTTCTTAAACAATATCTTACGTACAGAGCGCCGCAGGAACCGACACAGACTTTGATTCTGACCGATTCAGGTAAGCCCGCTTATCCTGTTTTTATTCAAAGAACGGTAAAGAAATATCTTTCAGAAGTGACAACATTGCAGCAAAAGAGCCCTCACGTTTTGAGGCATACGTATGCTACGCATTTGTTAAATCGCGGGGCTGACCTCAATGCGATCAAGGAATTGCTCGGCCATGCCAACCTCGCCGCTACACAGATTTACACACATAATTCCATAGAAAAACTTAAAAAAACGCACCAACAAGCCCATCCAAAGGCCTGATCCCGATTTTTTCAGGTATATTTGCTTTGTATTGCCGGTCTCAAAATAAAATTTTGTCACGCTATTATGAATAACAGTTTCCAGGACGTAGTTGTTACTAAGTACAATATTTTCAATAGCCTATTTCTAAGTTTGCCCTACCGCGGTATCTTCCAGACTGGCTCATTGCTGCCCTTATTGACGCAGCATAGCGAGGTTGGATTCCAGGAAGGGAAATCACCGAAGCAGATTATCGAACTTTTTTTTGAAGAGTTGCTGGTCACAGCCACTCCGAAAGAACGTACAGATTTGTTGTTTGCATTTATCCAGTATATTGAGAGACAGGTTGTTTTGTTTGACTCAGTAGAAGATGCAGCGTTCGATCAGACACATGAGTTAAACGGCAAAGGATCTGTTACTTACCTCACTGATCGTTTGGATAATGACTCGTTGAGACAAAAACTGTTGAATAAACTGGAAGATTTCAGTGTGCGGATCGTCCTAACTGCCCATCCGACTCAGTTTTACTCCGGCAAAGTATTGGGTATTATCAACGATCTTGAAGATTCTATCAAGGTAAATGATTTTACAGAAGTAAATCAGCTACTGCTTCAATTAGGAAAAACAGCCTTCATAAACCATGAAAAACCTACGCCTTTCGATGAGGCGGTGAGTTTGTGCTGGTTTCTTGAAAACGTATACTATGATGCCATTCCGGCAATTCTCATCAAACTGATCAATGGCTTGGGTATGCATGCTCATGACTGGCCTTATCCGAACGTTTTCCGTCTGGGTTTCTGGCCGGGAGGTGACCGTGACGGTAACCCTTTCGTGAATGCAGATACGACATTGCAGGTTGCTGATCGTTTGCGTGAAACATTACTGCGCAGTTATTACCGTGACATCCGCAATCTGAAACGCCGGCTGACTTTCAAGGGCGTTGAGGATACCATCTCGGTGGCTGAGCGAAAAATGAACAGCACCATCTTTGGGCCAACAGATGAAGGATACAAAAATGCACAGGAATTGATAGATGAACTTTTGCTCGCCCGTGTTGTGCTGGTGGATAAGCATCAGGGATTATTTGTTGAACTTCTTGATAATTTTATTCTCAAATTAAATCTTTTCGGGTTTTTCTTCGCTAGCCTTGATGTTCGTCAGGACAGCCGGAAACATGGAAAAGCTTGGGAAGACATTCTTAAAAGACTTGAAAAGAAAATTCCTTTGCTGAAATACAGCGAATACGAAGAGTGGGAAGAAAGCAAAAAAATCGATTTGCTTTTGTCTCTGAATATTCCGCTGCGGGTCGAAGATTACGAAGATGAGCTCACCAAGGATATCCTGGGATCTATCAAAGCGATCAAGACCATTCAGGGAATCAATGGCGAACAGGGTGCGCACCGTTATGTAATCAGCAACAATACTTCTGCGCTGAATGTGATGCAGGTAGTAGCTTTAGCTAAAAACCTGATCGCAGACGAAAGCGGATATTTGCCTCTTGACGTTGTTCCATTGTTTGAAACGGTGGACGATCTTGCCAATGCGCCGGAAATTATGCGCACACTTTACACCAATGAATATTATAAAAACCATTTGTCCAAACGGGAAAATCACCAGACGATCATGGTTGGATTCTCAGATGGAACGAAGGATGGTGGTTATCTTCGGGCGAACTGGTCAATTTACCGTGCTAAAGAAGAGCTGACAAAAGTATCAAGGGAGTTTGGAATCAAGGTCACCTTTTTCGACGGTCGTGGAGGTCCTCCGGCACGTGGAGGCGGAAACAACCATAACTTCTATTCTTCGCTTGGAAAAGATATTGAAGACAAGGAAATACAGTTGACCGTTCAGGGACAGACGATCAGTTCTAACTACGGAACAGTAACCACGGCAATGTACAATCTGGAAAGACTGTTCACTGCAGGGCTTGAAAATCACCTTTTCAGAGGCGACCGCAAAGAGGAAGAATTAAGTCCTGAGGATAAAGATCTGCTTGAGGAAATGGCGACTGAGGCTTACAACTCCTATCTCGACCTGAAAAATCACCCGATGTTTGTCAAATATCTGGATAAGAAGACGCCGCTTCGCTTTTATGGACAAACCAATATCGGAAGTCGTCCTACGAAACGTGGCAACGATGATGAAGGTTTAAAATTTGAAGACCTTCGGGCAATTCCTTTTGTAGGTTCCTGGGCGCAGATGAAGCAAAATGTGCCAGGTTTCTATGGCTTCGGTACAGCCATCCAGGAGCTGTCGAAGAATGGTAAGAAGGACGAAATAAAGAACCTTTACAAAAAGTCATTGTTCTTCCGTACCCTGATTGAAAACTCCATGCAGTCACTTTCCAAGGCATTTTTTCCAGCTACCAAATATCTTCGCGATGAAGAAGATTACAAGGAGTTCTGGGATAAGATGTATGCAGAATTTAAACTGACGCTGGACTCGCTACTCGAAGTTTCTGAACAAAAGGAGCTTTTGGACAGCAATAACGTGACGAAGGTTTCAATAAAAATCCGCGAACGAATTGTATTACCGTTGATTACCATTCAGCAGTATGCCCTTCAGATGCTTGCAGAAGACCCCAAAACGCTGCCTGTGGATGTTGAAACTTACAATCAGCTGATCATGCGCGCAATGTTTGGAATTATTAATGCAGCAAGAAATTCTGCGTAATATTTCCGAAATAATAAATTTTAAGTTAATAGCCAGGCAAATTAAAAACTGCCTGGCTTTTTGACTTAAATGATTTCTGTCCTGTATGCTGTTCAGGAAGTTTGGCAGCAAAATCAGGGATCAACGAATGAGTTCGGTGGAATTTGATGGGAAAGATTAAAAATTCAGTAATATTTGCCCTTCAATTATTAGTAGACGAATAGTTGGGTTGCCTTCTGTTAGTAAATAAATAATTCGTATCGGACATTTACCTGAATAATTATGACGCATCACTCCGACCACCGCGCCTACTTCTTTAAGATTGATATTACAATCAAAAAAATCCGCAATGCCTTGCAGAAACAGTTGATCGAAGCAGGCTTTGACCTGACAGTAGATCAGTGGGTACTTATTGATCATATCTACCGGGAGCAAGGGATCAGCCAGAATGGTTTAGCCGAGCTGACTTTTAAAGATCCGCCGACGGTAACACGTATCATCGATTTACTGGAGAAAAAAGGGTTGGTTGAGCGCGGACTGGCCGCAGGTGACAGGAGGAAGTTTAATCTTTTCCTGACTGAGAAAGGGCAGACGACCTACAATGATGCATTCCCGATCGTTGCAGAAATCCGAAGGAAAGGCTGGGGCGATCTGGATGAGGCAGATTATCAACATTTTGTGAGAATTATGGATTCAATATACGCCAATTTTACCTGAGCAGAAATGTTAATAAGTGTGAATCACTTTCGGCGAGGTTAAACTTGAAGGCCATATATACATCTAAACATTATGTTCGCAATAAGCATCTGGTTGCAGCGTTAACCTGGCACTTTCACCGGACACGGTTTTTATTTATCAATCAATCAATTTAGTTAAGCCATGAAAAAAGTTATTTTTCTGAGTGCTCTTTTAATAGGAGCGGTTTTATTTCCTTCATTTTCACAAACAGCCACAGTGTCCGTTACGCCGCCAACAAGAAAGATAGAAGTAGCAGGTTTTGCAGAGCTGGAAGTAGTTCCTGACGAGATCTATTTCAGTGTTTCATTAAGAGAATATTTTAATGACGAGAAAAATCAAAAGGATAAAGTCAATATTACAACGCTGGAAAAGCAGCTGCTTAAAGCCGTGGCAGATGCAGGGTTACCCAAAGAGGCTTTGTCTGTCAGTGGTTTAGGCGGCTATCAGAACTATACAGAAAAGAAGAAAAAGCCGGCGACATTTCTGGAAAGTAAACAGTATGAACTAAAAGTGGACCGTGCCGACAAGCTTGATGGAATCTTGTCAAAAGTAGAAAGTCGGGGTGTTCAGTATGCAAATGTTGCCCGTGTGGACCATTCGAAAAAAGAAGAATTCAAAAAACAGGTTAAAATCAATGCGCTGAAATCGGCGAAAGATAAGGCAACTTATTTGCTGGAAGCGGTAGACCAGAAGTTAGGACAGGTTTTGGAGATCAGAGAGGTGGAAGACAATGTAAACTATCCTCAGCCGATGTTCGCAAAAGCTTCTATGCGTGTGATGAACGCACTGGAATCTGCTGATATGGTGCAAGATAGTAGCGTAGAATACCAAAAAATCAAACTTAGCTACCGCATGCAGGCTGCCTTCGAGATCAAGTAGGGTGGAACAATATTTGATATTCAGGAAGATGCTTAATTTATTGTATATTCACTTATCAATAACGAACCACTTAAAACGATGAGCATTAACGCAAAACACCTGGCTACCTTTATTCTCGGCGCAGCAGCCGGAGTAGCAGCCCATAAGTATCTTCAAACCGAAGAAGGGGAGAAGCTTCTGGAAGATCTTAAAACGAAAGCCAGCGATCTGAAAGCGGAAGCCGAAGGTGCTGTGGATAAAGCTCCGGAATATTTTCAGGAGTTGAAAACTAAAGGGTCAGAAGCGATAAAATCGAACTTTCCTGATGCCGAAAAGTTTTTGAATGATCTGATTGATAAATTTAGCGGCGTTGCACATACGGGCCATACAGCAGAAAATACTGATGCAGCAGGTACGGCACCAGCAGCGCAGTAACTTAAAGATAAACACGTGAAGCCAGAAGAGATTTCCCTCTTCTGGCTTTCTTTATGATAACAAACGATGGATCTGTGCGTATTGCAGTAACATAATGGTTTTCCCGTCCTTGATTTCGCCGGAGCTTATCATTTGCGTCGCCTGTTCGAAAGGAATTTCCATTACTTCAATGTTTTCCTGTTCGGTCTGACAACCCCCGCCATCACCTACTTTCATGTCATCCGAATATGCTGCTACAAAGAAGTAAAGTATTTCTGTGACTGATCCGGGTGACATATAAGCTTCGAATATTTTTTTGACTGAGGTAAGTTTGTAGCCGGTTTCCTCCTCAGTTTCTCTTTTAATGCAATCTTCTGCATTATCTTTATCCAGTAATCCGGCACATGCTTCGATCAGCATGCCGGTGGTATTGCCATTGGTATAGGTCGGCAGCCGAAACTGGCGGGTCAGGATGACCGTTTGTTTTTCTTTATTGTAAAGTAAAATGGTAGCACCGTTTCCGCGGTCATAGGCTTCGCGAGACTGGCGTTCCCAGCTTCCGTCGGCCAGCTGATAATCAAATGTGAATTTTCGAAGTGTATACCAGTTGTCTGACAGTACTTCTTCGGAAACAAGATTAACTTTTTCATTCATGACTAATTGATCAGTTTTGATTTATAATGATTATATTTGATCAAATTTACAAAAACTTATGAATTTTCAGAAAAGAAAAAATATTATTTTAAATATTCTTGAAGAGCGCGGCGAGGTGACAGTCAAAGAATTAGCAGATGAGCTTGCTATCTCTGAAATTACTGTACGGCGAGACCTTACAATTCTGACAGCGGATGGGCTGGTTTACCGGACCCATGGTGGTATCATGAAAGTTGAGCTGACCAAAACGCCTTTTCATTTTGCCAACAAGGCCGCAGTGAATGTAGAAGAAAAAGATAACATCTGCCGGCTGGCAGCCAGAGAGATTCAGGAAGGCGATATCATTTTCATGGATTGCGGAAGCACCGTTTTTCGCCTGTGCCAGTTTATCCGGAACAAGAAGATTCATGTGATCACCAATTCCCTTCCTGTCGTTCATGAACTCATGAATTCAGCTGTAAAAATTAATCTGATAGGAGGAGAAATTGATCCCGAAAGGCAGGCAGTACACGGAAGAATTGCGGAAGAGCATATCGGCCGCTACAAAGCTGACCGTGCTTTTATAGGAGTCGATGGAATATCAGTCCAAAATGGTCTGAGTGCCTTCAGTGAAGTTGAGGCAGGAATAACGCTGGCGATGTTTGCAAATTCTGCGATTTCTTACCTGCTTTGCGATGCGTCCAAGGTTGGCAAGGATAAATATTTTCAATTTGCGCCCTTATCATCACTGAACGTCATGATAACAAATAAAAAAAATGCAGAAACCGGGCTGATCGAAAAGGCCGGTATCCGGGTAATTACCTTTCAGGAATAAATTTATAAATTATGAAAAAAGCAGCCTATTGGGTAGAAAAATATAACCTTGCTCCACATCCCGAAGGGGGCTTTTATGCTGAAACATACCGGTCTTTTGAAAATATTCCACAGTCCGCTTTGCCTGCGGGATTTGCGGGAGACAGGTCTTTTGCAACCGGTATCTATTTTCTTCTTGAAAAACATCATTTTTCAGCATTTCATAGGATCAAGTCAGATGAAATGTGGCACTTCTATCAGGGCGAAGCGCTGGAGATTTTTGTTATCTATCCGGTTTCAGGAAAACTGGATGTAATAAGACTGGGAGATGATCCTGACAAAGGAGAAACATTTCAGGCGGTTGTTCCTGCCAATACCTGGTTTGCCTCGCGGCCGGCATCCGGCAGCAAATATGCATTGGTGGGCTGTACGGTGGCTCCGGGTTTTGATTTCGCAGATTTTGAAATGGCGGAACGCGAAACATTAAGGGCCAGTTTTCCACAGCACGGAAAGCTGATAGAAGAACTGACCCGCTAGATTTATCGTATCAATAGCCGACACTTGTATCGTCACCTCTCGGGTCTGAGCCACCTTCGAGTGAGCCATCCGGTAGAACCAGAATACAATCCATACGTCCAATGGAGTTGCGTTGCTGTTCGATAATGTAACTTCTGCTCTGCAATTTATTGATCGTGTTTTCTGTGAAAGCACCCGCCTCAAAAACCGTTTTGTCAGGCAACCATTGATGGTGAAATTTGAATGCGTTAACTGCTTGCTGCATGGTCATTCCATGCTCCAGAACGTTTAGAATGGTTTGGTAAACAGAAGTGATGATCGTGGAACCGCCAGGCGTACCTACTACCATAAACAATTTTCCATCTTTTTCAACGATTGTTGGCGTCATGGAAGAAAGCATGCGTTTGCCTGGTGCGATTTCATTAGCCTTATTTCCTACAAGACCATACATATTAGGCGCACCCGCTTTTACGCTGAAATCGTCCATTTCATTGTTCATAATGAAGCCGGCACCCTTTACAACCACTCTGCTTCCATATCCTCCGTTTAATGTTGTCGTAACCGAAACGGCGTTTCCTTCCTTATCTACTACGGAAAAATGGGTGGTTTCAGTGCTTTCATAACCTGGGAAAACACCGCCTGCTATATTCTTTGAGTCCGTTGCCTTATCGAATGAGAAATCTTTCCAGCGCTGTTCCAGGTATGGTTTGCTAACGAGTGTTTCCGTAGGAATTTTTACAAAGTCAGGGTCTCCCAGAAACTTGGCACGGTCTGCATAAACACGTCTTTCGGCCTCGATCATCACCTGAACGGTAGAGTCGGTATGCCATCCCCATTTTTTCAATGGGTAAGGTTCAGTTAGTTTCAACAGCTGGATCAGAGCGATTCCTCCGCTGGAAGGAGGAGCCATCGTAATGATCTTGTAGCCTTTATACTGGTCTGAAATGGTTTCACGCCATTTTGCATGGTAGTCGGAAAGATCTTTTTTACTGATAATTCCTTCGTTTTTATATTTCATTTCCCTTACTAAAAGCCGGGCAACTTTTCCGGAATAAAATCCCTTGCGACCTTTTTTCTGTATCCGGCTTAAAACTTTCCCCAAATCTTTCTGCACCAGCGTATCTCCGGCCGCCCAGTCTTTCCCGTCCTTTCGCTGGAAATAGCTGCTTTTCGGATTAAGTGTTATCAGATCTTTTTTGATCGCATTCAACGCCCGTGCTTCTCGCGGGCTTTGGATAACACCCTTCTGCGCCAGATCGATTGCAGGTTGTAAAAGAGCCTTCCATGGAAGTTTCCCGTACCGTGCATGCGCTTCTGACATTCCGTCTACTGATCCCGGAACTCCCGAAGCGAGCCGGCCAAGTATACTTAAATCAGGAATAACATTACCATCCTTGTCCAGGTACATATCCTTGGTGCTCTTCGCGGGTCCTTTTTCTCTGTAATCAATGCTGGTACTTTTGCCGCCTTTGTCACGAATGACCATAAAGCCACCACCTCCGATATTTCCCGCCGAGGGATGCACTACAGCCAGAGCAAACTGGACCGCAATGGCAGCATCTACGGCATTTCCGCCCAGTTTTAAAATTTCAACTCCAACTTTTGTAGCATCGGGATGCGCCGCAGCTACCATACCATTTTTGGCAAAAACGCCCTGCCGGTCGTTAAAAAATGGTTTTTGTTTGGGATCATCCGTTAGAAATTCATAAAAACCTTTCGACTCCTGGACAGGCTGCTGAGCGGCCAAATATCCGGAAAACATTGAAAACGAAAGGGCAAGGGTGTAGCGTATATTCATATTTTGGTGATCAGGATTGTAAATGTAATTTAGTAAATGTAAATAAGAGGATGCATATCAACTTCGATATTTGAAAGTATTTCCGGAGATATTAGTATGCATTGTGGTATATTTCACTACTCAAACGCTCATAATACCTTTTATACTATTTTGTATTTGAGGGCGATCGTTTACTATTAACTTTTCGGATTCAAAGGAAGGCATCAGAAACCTAGACAAGGGCGCTATTATGAAATTTTTACGTCAGATATATGAAAGTTTCCGCTTCGCCTGGCAGGCGCTGCAATCCAATATAACGCGTACAACGTTATCCCTTCTCGGCGTTACGGTCGGCATTTTTGCTATCGTCGCTGTATTTACGATTGTCGATTCCCTCGAAAAAAGCATCCGTGACAGTATGAGTGCGATTGGGGATAAAGTCTTGTATGTTCAGAAGTGGCCATGGGGTTTTGGAGGAGAATACCAGTGGTGGAAATATTTCCAGTGGCCAAGTCCGTCTAATTCAGAATATAAATACCTGTACGACAATCTGGAAAACGCAAGTGCCGTAGCCGTAATGGATTTCAAAGGTGGAATTACATTAAAAAACGGGTCCAGCAGCATCAATGCACTGATTCAGGGGGTATCGTTTGAATACAACCAAATTTCAGACGTTCCGCTGGCAACTGGCCGTTACTTCATGCCTATGGAAACGACTAACGCGCGAAATGTAGCCATCATCGGTGCGGATATTGCGCAGGCGCTTTTTCCAAATCAGGTCGCAGAAGGGAAGATTTTCAAGCTCAACGGGAATAAATTTACAGTCATTGGGGTCCAGGTAAAAAAAGGTGAAAGCCTTGTTGACTTTGGCGGAAACCCCGATAAGAAATGTATCATAACCTACGGTTCTTTCGCAAAAATGTTCCAGTCAGGCCGGCCTGATCCAGACATTGTTGTAAAAGCTTTTGAAAGCGATGAAGGAATGAAGGAAGTAGAAGCCGAAGTAATCGGCTTGATGCGAACCAAACGTGGCATTAAACCAAGGGAAGACAATAACTTTTCGATCAACAAACCGGAAGCAGCGGCACAGGCAGTCTCAGGTTTATTTTCAGTTTTATCGCTGGCAGGGTGGGTGATCGGCAGCTTCTCAATTCTGGTAGGCGGTTTCGGTATTGCCAATATTATGTTTGTCTCAGTGAAAGAACGGACAAACCTGATTGGAATTCAAAAATCGCTTGGGGCAAAAAATTATTCGATTCTTTGCCAGTTTTTGTTTGAGGCAGTCATGTTAAGCCTGGTAGGGGGGCTGGTTGGTATATTTCTTGTATACTTACTTTCGTTCATGCAGCTCGGCACACTCGTGATTATTCTGACGCCCGGCAATGTCATTCTTGGTCTTGCGGTTTCCTGTATAATTGGTGTGCTGTCCGGAATTATTCCTGCCATGCTTGCCGCCAGAATGGATCCGGTTATTGCGATCCGGGCGAAATAAGGATAGGAAAAATCATTGAGTTTTACGAAGTTGCTTTAATTATCACACAAAACTTTTAACCGACAAACTAATCATGCGTAAATGGGTTATCATTGTTGTGCTCCTGGCAGTTGTTTTTGGAGTATTATACTACCTGACTTTCGGCTATTACAGTGAAGGAAAACGGGGCGGATTTATCACCCGTCTGAGCAATAAAGGTTACCTGTTTAAAACTTACGAAGGAGAATTAAAAATGGGCGGTCTGTATGAAGGTGATGGTTCGCTGAATGCATCGGAATGGACTTTCTCTGTGAGCGGAAAAAACAAAGACGCTATTACCAAGCTCGAAGAAGCCATTGCAAGCGGGCACCGTGTGTCTCTTACCTATGAAGAGAAATTCTTTACACTTCCCTGGAACGGAGATACTAAATTTTTTGTGACCAATGTGGAAGTGCTGGCAGGCGGCAGAGCCACACCGGCCCCTGAAAGCTTACCAAAAGTACAGCCCGAGCAGCCAACCGAGATTGATACAACCAAAGTCCTTTAAGGTTGAACAGGCAGCCAGAAAAATGAATGATCATTTACATGCACAGTTAAGCATGCATATGATCATTCATTGGTTTTGGATTTATAACTAATTATCCTCCTGCTTTTTTTGCTTTATATCCTTTGCCTGTCAGCCAGGTAATAACTTTCTCACGATGGTCTCCCTGTATCAGGATCTCACCATCTTTTACGGAGCCGCCGCTTCCGCATAATACTTTAACCTGTTTGCCGAGAGCTTCAAGATCCGACTCCGTACCGATGAATCCCTTAATGACGGTGATCACTTTCCCGCCGCCTTTCCGGTCCAGCCAGACCCGTAAATCCTGTTGTGCAGGTGCGAGCGTTTCAGCTTCATCCTGACCAGAATCAGAATACTCAAAATCAGGATTTGTTGAATAAATAATCCCTGAGCGGTTCTTTTTAGACATAGATGATCAATAATTTAAATTTTATAAATCAATTCAAACAATAACCCTTAAACTTTTTGGCTTGATTTTCACTTCAATACGGGTTGTATCAAGCTGTAAAGGTTCACCGTCATAATGTATCATTGGAGGTTTATCTGCTTCTATGACTGCACCTTCTGCGAGCTGATATGAAATGTATTTGGAAGGTCTCAGCTGTTTGGTAAAAAGCCGGTAGGTAAGATTTGAACCATACCATTTAGGGAACGGAACGATGGTGCAAATATCGAGTTGCCCATCGAACAGGCTTGCCTGAGGCGCTACCCACGCATTGTTGCCATACTGTCCTGCATTTGCAAAGGATAAAGAAAAAACTTCTATTTCTTTCCCATTCAATTTGTAGGCTTGTGGTTTGTAATTCCAGTAAGACTTAAGTGAAACGCTCAGATAGGTTGCAAGTCCACGGGAGTTTTGTTTACTAAAAAGATCGCCGACAAATGCATCAAAACCCATTCCTGCTGTGCAAAAAAATGGAATTCCGTTAAGTTCTGCTGAATCAATGGTATTTACTGAACCCGCGAAGAGCTGTTCGAGTGCTGCATCGAGCGTCAGAGGCAGGCCAAGATGCCGTGCAAGTCCGTTGCCCGAACCTAACGGTAGTATTCCAAGCGGTGTTGACCGGTTTACCAACGCTTTCGCCACTTCGTTAACAGTACCGTCACCGCCAACTGCCACGACTGCTTTCCATTTTTCAGTATCAATGTTGTCTGCAACCAGGGTTGTGGCATGCCCGCGCCCCTCTGTAAAAATGATCCGTGATTTTCCTCCCCTTGCGTTTACAAAGTTTTCAATCGCCTTCGAAATTTTTTCAGGATGCTGCCCGATGGAAGTACCGGAGCTAGGGTTAATGATGAATAAGTAAGAATCAGCCACGGATTAAGCGAAAAATAAAAAGAGGATGCCTATAAAAATGATAATAAAGAGATAGTACAAGCCATCGACAAAAGGATATTTTTGACGGTCCAGCTTTTTAAATATATCATCAAACATGCTCATTTTGCCAGTCAGTTATAGGTAAACAGTACTTTACGATAGAATTAGGAAAGAAACATTCTCGAAATGAATCTTTCCAGTATCTTTAATTGAAGAAACTTTACACAAAAATCCGTAAAAAATATGAGAAACTGCGTTTTGACTTTACTTCTATTATCAATAAGCTGCTTTGCGTTCGCGCAGTCAAAGGCAGACCGGGACGAGATTTACGGAATTCTTAACCGTCAGAATGGTGACTGGAACCGCGGGGATGTAAAATCGTTTATGAACGGTTACTGGGAATCCGATTCGTTGATGTTTGTGGGGAAAAATGGTGTTACCTATGGATATAATCAGACCTATGAAAATTACCTTAAACGGTATCCTGACCGCGCTTCAATGGGAACGCTGAAATTTGAATTCATCAATCTGACATTTCCTGCAAAGGATGTTGCATTTTTAGTTGGAAAATGGAATCTGACCCGTCCTGAAAAAGGCGATATCGGAGGGCATTATACTTTGCTCTGGAGGAAGATCAGGGGAAAATGGCTAATTATATGTGATCATTCAAGTTAAGCATTTGATCTTCATGATTGGTATAAACAAAAACAACCGGCCTGCATAGCCAGACCGGTTGTTTTTTGGTAACATCTTTTCTGTTACAGTCTTTTCAAACTCATCACTGCATTCACAGGAGACCCTGTTCCGGAAGTATTCGTATTTACTATAATTTTCATATCATTCGGATTTTGCGTAAGACCAAAGGTGCTGGTTGTACTACCATTTTTAAGAATAAGGTTTCCGGCTTCAACTTTCCATTCTGTATCTTGGGCAATATTAACAAAGGCGCCAATCAACAATACGGCAGAATTACAATCACTGAGCGTTACTTTATTATCTGTAGTGAAAGTAAACTTCAAATCTTTATAACAAGGCGCATAGGTTGGCAGTGAATTTAATGCAGGAATACTTGTAGAAGCATTCTCAGGCTGAACATCCGTCAATTGCCATTTTCCAACGATCGGATTATCATCTGCGGGCGCTGTTTCATCATCATCATTTTTACAGGAAACAAAAACAAATGCCAGAAGAAGGAATGATAAAAAAGCTGTTTTACCTAAAAGGTTAAAAAATTTCATAGCGAAGGCGATTAATGATTAAGACCCGACATGTATTCAAACTTCAAACTTACGGTAAAAATTGTCCCGATTAATAAATTAAGGTACTGCGACTTAAAATAATGAGGTGAAGCCTGTTTAACGGTTTTGTTTCATGAAAATTTCCAGCAGTTTTTGCGCCGCAGTCATCGGGAGTTCTTTTCCTCCTGAGACCAGTTTCTCAGTATTTTTAATTGTCTGCTTCATGGCTGTGCTTTCATAAAACTGATCTCCGAGCGCCCGTCTTATGTAGTCATGCATCCATTCCAGATTTTGATTTTGCCGGTTTTTTTCGAAAAATCCGTTTTCCAGGGTAAGTTTGTGGTATGCCAAAATCACTTCCCACAGTTCCGCTATACCGGTTTCTTCCGTAGCAGAACAGGTAACCACCGGGGTTGTAAACCCTGAGTCAGGTTTTGAAAAAAGGTGCAGCGCGTTCTGGTATTCCCGGGCGGCCTGGCGGGCGGCCGTTTTGTTTTCGCCGTCGGCTTTGTTTATCGCCAGCGCATCGGCCATTTCCATAATGCCCTTTTTTATGCCCTGAAGCTCATCGCCTGCTCCTGCCAGCATTAGAAGCAAGAAAAAATCGCTCATCCCGCGTACGAGTGTTTCCGATTGTCCGACGCCAACCGTTTCAATAATGATAATTTCATATCCGGCTGCTTCACATAACAACATCGTTTCACGCGTATTTCTGGCCACGCCTCCAAGGGAAAGTCCCGAAGCCGATGGACGGATATAAGCCAATGGATCATGGGAAAGCTCTTCCATCCGGGTTTTATCAGCAAGTATACTTCCGCCGGATTTTTTGCTGGACGGATCAATGGTGAGAACTGCGATCTTCTTATGCTGGCTGGTAAGATATTTTCCGAGAACTTCAATAAATGTGCTTTTCCCAACCCCCGGAACTCCTGTGATTCCAATTCTGAGTGACTTTCCGGTTGCAGGAAGGATGTTTTCCAAAAGTTTTGCAGCAAGCAGACGATCGTTTTTCAGTTTACTTTCTACCAATGTTATAGCCAGGCTGAGGATGATCCGGTCGCCGGAATGTATCCCTTTTGAATAAGCATCGACCGTGAGGCGCTGGCGCATGGACCTTGTTTTTGGTGGAAAAACGAAGTTTATAAAATTTGCAAGTGAATAGCAATTATGAAACTTTTTAATATTAAAAAAGGCGAAAAGCTGTATATTGCTCGTTTACAATAACATATTTTACTTTTCAACAATACGAATGAAAATCTTATCAAATCGCTTATGGCTTATGGCAGTTTGGTGCCTGGGTTCTGTAAGTGTTTTCGCTCAGGAAGCGAACAAAACGAAGTACGACGCGCATGTACTTTTTCACCCCCTGTTTAATTTCCAGCCAGGTAGTGAATATCGTACCGGAAGCGGTGCGCCGGGGCCCCGATACTGGCAAAACCGTGCTGATTATAAGATCAATGTGGCGCTGAATGAAAAAGAAGGAACGGTGTCCGGTGATGTAGAAATTACCTATAAGAATAACGCTCCTGAAGCACTGGAATTTGTCTGGCTGCAACTTGACCAGAATGCATTTAATAATGAATCCCGTGGAGGTAAGACTACGTCCATCACTGGCGGAAGGTTTGGAAACAACGGTTTTAATGGCGGTGATGCGATCAAAACTGTTTCTGTGCAGCAGGGAAGTGGAAAGGCCGTGGATGCTAATTTTATCATCACAGATACCCGTATGCAAGTTCGTCTGGCAACACCGGTAAAAGCGAATGGTGACGTGGTCAAGATAAAAATTGCCTATTCTTTCAAAATTCCGGAATACGGCTCTGACCGTATGGGAACACTGGAAACCAAAAATGGTATAGTTTATGAAATGGCGCAGTGGTATCCGCGCGTGGCTGTCTTTGACGACATCGAAGGCTGGAACGTACTTCCTTATCTTGGGGCTGGTGAGTTTTACCTGGAATATGGTGATTTCGAATACGCTGTTACGGTGCCCTGGGATCATATTGTAGTCGGTTCCGGAGAATTAATGAACCCTTCTGAGGTGCTAACTGCGGAACAAAGAAAACGCCTTGCCGAGGCTGCAAAAAGTGATCAGACAGTAATGATCCGTACGCCGGAAGAAGTTACCAATCCGGCTTCGAGACCAAAACAGTCTGGAACGCTGACCTGGAAGTTTAAATGTCTTCAGGCGCGCGACGTTGCCTGGGCTACTTCAAAAGCTTTTGTCTGGGACGCCGCACGTATGAATTTACCAAATGGCAAAACGGCTTTGGCGCAATCGGCTTATCCGGCGGAAGACGGCGGGAAAGATGGTTGGGGCCGGTCGACAGAATATGTTAAGGGCTGTATAGAGTTTTATTCTAATTATATTCATGAATACACGTATCCGGTTGCGACGAACGTGGCAGGAATTGTGGGTGGTATGGAATATCCGGGTATCGTGTTTTGCAGCAGTAAAAGCCGCAAGGATGATCTGTGGGGCGTTACCGACCACGAGTTCGGCCACAACTGGTTCCCGATGATCGTTGGTAGCAATGAACGGAAGTATGCCTGGATGGACGAAGGTTTCAATACCTTTATCAACTTCCTTTCAGGTGATAATTTTAATAATGGTGAGTTTAAGGATATTCAGATGAACGACCTTCATCGTTTGGCGCCAATTATCTTCCGTGACCATGCAGATCCGATCATGACGATTCCCGATGTGGTGCAGGCAGCTAATCTGGGCTGGGAAGCGTATTACAAACCTGCCATTGGCTTGAAAATGCTGCGCGAGCAAATATTGGGAAAAGATCGTTTTGATTATGCTTTTCACATGTATGTAAAACGATGGGCCTTTAAACATCCTACGCCTTACGACTTTTTCCGTACGATCGAAGATGCCGCCGGTGAAGATCTTGGCTGGTTCTGGAAAGGCTGGTTTTTTGAGAACTACAAGCTCGATCAGAGTGTGAAGGATGTTGCTTACGTGGAACAGAATCCGTCGAAAGGCTCAATCATCACCATTGAGAATCTGGACCAGTTTGCCATGCCTGCAAATATTGACGTGGAAGAAGTAAGCGGAAAAAAGACGCGGGTAGAATTGCCGGTAGAAATCTGGCAGCGCGGTGGAAAATGGACTTTCAAAGTCGATACGCAACAGCCGCTGAAATCCGTCACGATTGATCCGGATCATCAGCTTCCTGACGTTAATCCACAAAATAATAGCTGGAAGCCTGTTAAATATTCAGCTTCGGAAACCAACTAGAAAGGCCGGCAAATGGATCAGCCTTGCAGATTTTGATAGATTATCAAATCTGCAAGGCTTTTTCTTTGTCTAAAAAATGCTGCCGGAAACCGGATCAGATGGTTACCAACATCGCACCATAAGAATATCCGCCGCCAAAAACGGTAATGACGATATTCTGCCCTTTTACAAATCTTGATCTGTTTTCTGAAAGTGCGATAGCACATCCAGCACACCCGGTATTACCAAGGTACTGGATGTTGGAAATCAGTTTTTCAGCCGGGATACCTAAGGTATTGATCACATTCAGGCTGATCCGGTGATTTGCCTGATGTGGAATCAGATAATCAAGATCATTGATCGTTAAGCCGCATGCCTGTAAAACCTGCTGGCTAACCTTGGGCATATAGATGCAGGCATTCTGGAAAACATCACGTCCAAAAGGCATGATCACACCGCGTTCGTTTGGACGAAGTACAACTGCCTCTACTGCCTTTCCGCTCGTTGCTGCACCGCCTGTGATCAGTTTCTTAATCTGCATATCTGACTCCGACTGCCTTTCTTTCGAGATCAGCATCGCCGAAGCGCCATCTCCCCACAAATGTCCCGAAACTGTATCGCTTTCGTTATAATAAGCTGTGTTATGATCTGATACGACAACCAGCGCTTTGGAAGCTTTGCCCATTGCAAAATATCCTTCCACAATTTCAATAGCATTCAAAAGCGATGAGCAAGCCGAAGAGATCGTTACCACCGGAATATCAGGAAGTGCTAAATGATGCTGAACTGCATGCGCAACCGTAACGATGGTATCATATGGTGTATAAGTTCCACCTACAATTAAATCGATTTCATTTTTACTGTAAGGGATATTATCCTCTAGTAATGATTTAACGGCTTCAATAGCCATGGTTGAAGTATTCTCTCCTTGTGCTGCTTTACGGCGTTCGTAAATTCCCGTGCGCTCAACAATCCATTCGCTGGACAGGTTATTGAGATTTGTAAAATATTCATTACCAATTACTTCACTTGGTAGATAATGACTGAGTGTATTAATATACATGGTTGAGAAGTTGACTTCGCAATCTACAATTCTGTTTAATTCCGAAAGTTAAATATTTCGTAGAAAGCATAGTACTTAATATTTGAACAATTCAATAATAAGTTTATAAAATTATACAAATAATTTAAGTTGTTAAAATTCTGTTTTTTAAGATTTTAATAAATTTTTATAAAAACACTGCAAAATCCATTCCTCGCTTATCCAGTTATAGTTGTTTTCTGCCGCGGCTCTTCCGTTTTGTCCCATTGTTTTTGCCATCAGGGGATTTTCAATCAGCCATTCCAACGTTTTCGCGAGGAGATTGCCGTCATCAGGCGAAATACAAAAACCACACATTGATGTTTCCACCACCTGCCTGTACAAAGGGAAATCCGACGTAATGACGGGCAAATGCAAAGCCATATATTCAAACAATTTGGTGGTATACGAATCTTCGTAATCAGCTACTGATTTTAACAACGCAATGCCTGCTGTGGCACCATCTGCATATTTCAATACTTCGCGGAGATCAGTATATCCGTGAAAAGTCAGATGTTTTCTAACTTTTTCAAACTGAGGCAATGTGCTGGCTTCTTCCCAATCAAACTGAACTTTGCCAAATAAATGGACTTGGAGTTCAGGGTATTTTGTTTTTAACTGGCCCAACGCCTCAACAAGTGTGTCAAATGACCGCTCCATGGATATTACCCCCGAATAAAAAAACACGGGAGGGGATTTTACCAGATTTTCCTTTTCAGCATATGAATCAATAAAGGTCAGCGAAACGTAGTTATGAACAATGGCATGGGGCAGACGCAAATCCTGGTATTCTTCCAAATAAGCATCTTCTGTAAAAACACAATAAAATTGTTTACGGGCGATCCTATCAAAAAACCGGAACAAAAAGCGGTAAATCCTCGCCTTGTTATACCGCTTAACCGGGAATTTCTTAAACAGGTTTTCCTGAACTTCATAGATCACCTTTGCCCCGGCCATTTTGAACAAAAACGCTATCGGGATCAGTTCCGGCACAAAGATATGAACTATTGCAGGACGAAAACGTAAACATCTCCAAAGCAGCACCGGATGAGATATCAATATCCGAAGCAGCAAATTGCGGAAACGAGGCAGATTTACAAACCGGATGGCATCGTCCGTTATCTTATTTTTCACACCTGGTATGGCACAGATCACATGTGAAAACGAAGCAAGCGACGGAATAATTTTGTAAACAATACGCGGATCCGTTGCCGGATGAATGGTACTTAGCAATAAAACGGTAGGTCTCATTGCTGTGTTACGATCGCTATGCCTGCCGATGTCCCAATCCTGTCAGCACCGGCCGCTATCAATTCAAGAGCTTGCTCACGTGTTCTGATCCCTCCTGATGCTTTGATCTTGATTTCAGCCGGAAGAATTGACCGCATTTTTTTCACAGTTTCAACCTCTGCACCTGACGGCGCGAAACCCGTTGATGTTTTTACAAAATCAGCATTAGACTCGGCGCAAATTTCACAGGCTGTGTAAAGTTCAAATGAATCAAGGTATGCCGTTTCGATAATCACATTTAATAAGGCATTTTTTGCATGTGCTATCCCAGCCAGTTGCTTAAGCTCTTCACGGAGACTGAGGTAAGCCATGGATTTAAACCGGGCCATATTCATGACTACATCCAGTTCAGTCGAGCCATTCGCCAGTGCATTTTCAGCTTCAAAATATTTCGTTTCCGTCGTGGAGTATCCGAATGGAAATCCGATTACGGTAGCTATTTCAATTTTTACAGGACAGAACTCGAACATTTCAACTGTATAGCCCACATACGATGGCGCTACACAAACTGCTTTAAACTGGTGAATCCACGCTTCTTCGCATAATTTTCGAATATCCGTTTCACTAGCCGTAGCAGCAAGTAATGTATGGTCTATGTACCGGGAAAGTTCTGACATTTTAGCCCTTCATTAAAAAGGTAAAGCAAAAACCCCGTCTAATGACAGGGTTTTTGCTTTACCGGTGCTTTCTAAATCAGATTTCAGTTTTAGGAGTTTCAACCGTTTCTACGGTTGCCTCTTCTACTTCTTCTGTAATTGCAGATTCGCCTGCTGCAAATAATTCCGGAACATATTTTGACAATAGGTTGTACCAGGTAATCACTTTTTTGATATCCGACACATACACCCTCGAACGGTCGAATTCAGGAAGGATTTCGTCTAAAAATTCAATAAGATCTTTGTCAGACGAGCTTTTGATCTGCAATGTAACCTGCTCTCCGTGTACTTCTCTGATTTTGAGAAAAACATCCGCCAATGGAACAGATTCCTCTTCTCCCTCAGTAAAAATTGAAACGTCTTTTAAAACAGAAACACGGGCAGTTGGCCCTATCAGTGACTTTTCGTGTTTTTCATCCAGGCTTTCTACAATCACACCTGCGCGGCTTGGTTTCAGAATACGGAACAATCCGCCTTTTCCTGAAACGTTTGCTATCTCTTTCAACAATTCCATTCCTGTTGATTCTACTTTCTCGCTCATCCTTTTGTTTGTGCTATTGGTGGTCTCTTTATTTAAAGTCAATTACTATCAAGAAGAAAACTCGTTCGTTTCGGGGAAATTCTTAATGGATTGCCAGAACGAAACAGTTGCTTATGATAATTTAAAATTTCCGCAAAATAACAGAAAGATTGTTCGGTAAGCAACCTTATCCAAGGTTCGTTTTCTCAAACGTTTGATTATAAGATTCTATTGTTCCTAAAATCCCCTCTCTTCCTTCACCTTTTTCCGCAGATGTAACAAACATCGGAGGGATTTCTTCCCAGATTTCCCCAAGTTTTTCTTTGTATTTTGTAACCTGCGCTTCCTGCTGATAAGGTTTCAGCTTGTCGGCTTTGGTGAAAATAATATGAAAAGGAATTCCGCCCTGTCCAAGTTCTTCCATAAACTCGAGATCCACCGCCAGCGCATCATGCCGAATGTCGATCAGAACAAAAGTACAGACAAGGTTTGGCCGGTTGTGAAGATAATCACCGATCATTTTCTCCCATTTTTCTCTTTCGGTTTTGCTGACCTTCGCATATCCATAACCCGGCAAATCGACCAGATACCAATTGTCATTAATAAAATAATGATTGATCAGCTGCGTTTTTCCAGGTTGCTGGGATGTTTTGGCTAGTGACTTCTTGCCTGTAAGCATGTTAATCAACGAGGATTTACCCACATTGGACCGTCCTATGAATGCATATTCCGGCAAATCAGGTTTAGGGCATTTCTCATAATCAGAATTGCTCATCACATATCTGGCATCTTGAATTTTCATCACAGTAGGTTATTAATTTTGCCACAAAGGTACGCTTTTCTTTTTAACTAAGGTTTGTAGATGCCTTTCCAGGTAAACTGGATTAAATTCTACAAGGATAAAATTTCTGCGAAGTAGCGGCTATTTTTGTCTACGTATAGGGTTAGTAGTTGGATATCTTTAAAAAAAGTATGTCCTATATGATTTTAAAATTAGTTCTACGATACACTATAAAAAATACGTGTACATTTCCAATTCTTTCTTACAATATAGTTAATTCAGCCAATTAGCTTTGTATCAAGTTATTCACCAGGAAAAATATTTACCCAGCACCCATAAATAGATTGACCCGCGTAAACCCCCGGGGCTTGTAGAAAAACTGAGACAATTATCGTATTTTTATTGCCTTAATATATCTACAAGCCCTTTCTATCAGAATCAAAGTAAAATGAGTGAATGTAATACCGAAGTTTTTTGCCAATTCAGTTTCTCTAAATTTTTAGCATTCGTCATACTTTTAACTGGTATTGCATTCATTTCTGAAGCGCAAAGCTTCTATGCAACCGGAGGCCCTGTTCATGATTTCAGGGGAGGTTTTAAGATAGATTCCTTTCCGGTTAAAGTGGAAGGCCTGGACTCAAAAATTGACGAAAACTTCGGAATTTCTAAGATCTGCTTTACCATTCTGCATCCAAGAGTATCGGATCTGAAAATAGAATTGATAAGTCCGGATGGTACAAGTATCTGGCTGACTAATAGAAACGGAAGAGACGAAGGCAGGCACTATACCAATACCTGCTTCCGCTCAAACGGATTTTCCGGTTATGTGCATCAGGCAGAGGCACCGTTTACAGGAGAATATATCCCTGACGGAAGGATGACTTTTTTAAATAACGGTCAAAACCCAAATGGGATCTGGTATCTGATGATTCAGGATTTACGGACCGGCGAAAAAGGTGCTTTAAACTTTGTGACGCTGGAATTTAGTAAAAATCCGACGCCTGATACGGGTGTTAGTCCATGTTCGCTGGAAGATGGTACCGCTTGTAAATGTGCAGATGGAAGCGCAGATTGCGAGTTGCTGCCGGATCTTGTAATACTTTCAAGATTAACGCTTGATCAGGTTAAAGAATATCCATGGAACGATCCTTATTATCCTGGTCAGTTGCGCCTTGCAGCATCGATTGCCAACATTGGAGACGGACCCATGGAAGCTTTCGGTAATAATAAATGGTATTGCGGAACGGTGGAAGTTAAAGATTCTACGGTGATTTGCAAAGATAAAACACATCCAAGGCAGCAGATTAACCAGCGTGTCTACAGGAAAAACGGAAGTAAGATGGAATGGCAGGATCGTGTGGCAGGAACCAATTATTTCGATGACAAACCTGGGCATAACCACTATCATGTCGACGACTGGGTTGAATTCAGGGTTATTAAGGAGATCAAGAATAAAAAGGGGAAGATCATCGAAAGAGCCCTTGTTTCAAAAGGAAGCAAAGTAAGTTACTGCCTGTTTGATTCAGGAATATGCAACAATAATGATAGCCTTTGTGTCCTGAATGGAAAAACGTATGGCGATCAGAACCTCAGCAACTATGGATTAGGTAATTATGTCGATTGTAAGTCGCTGAAACAAGGAATCAGTGTCGGTGGTTATGATACCTACGGGATGATGTATGAAGGCCAATCCGTTTCATTGCCTAAGGGTTTAAAGTCAGGAGATTATGTTTTGGAGATCGAAGTAGACCCCACAGGAATTTATAAAGAGAAGGACAAAACGAACAATATATTCAAAATGCCAATCCATATTTCAAAACAGGAATAACGGATTAACAAAGCAAATGAGATTACAATAACCCATTCTGCTCCATACGGAGCCCGGGATTGCTATGAACTTACCTATCATTAATACCAACTCTATACATTTAATATTATTATGAAAGTTGATTTTTACAAATGGCTTCTTTTATGCCTGACCCTGCTCTTGATAAACAACGCTTACGCGCAGCCATGCCCTACCGGAGATTTTACAGCAGTATCCGGCGGCAGTTACAAACTGGACGGTAACAAAACCCTGATTATATCTTCCAATGTCAGCAATCTGACCCTGGAGATCAGCAACAGAGACAATATCATATGTGTTGCGCCGGGCGTGATCTGGGAACAAAGTAAACAGACTAATTTTAACGGATCCGTAAGCATAAATGTCTATGGAACTTTCAATTACAACAGCAGCGACAATTTTAACGGGAATGTACCCTCATATCTCAACATTCAGGAAGGCGGTATTTTGAATACAAACATTACTGCAATTGGAAGCAACCTGCTGATCAATAACCAGGGGACTACAACACTTACTTCGACCGGGACCGTTGAATTCCGTGATTCATTCTCGCTTTACAACTTAGGGCCTAACGCGAAATTAATCGCAACAGCTCCTGCTTTGGTAAAATTTGGGACCAACACAACGATATGCAACTCGGGGACTATGGAATTTGCCAGTCTTGAGAATGCTGATGCAAAACGTTTTAAGAATGAAAAGTCAGGTGTTATCAATATTAGCCGGTATTTTTATAACCACGGTTCTATACTGAACGACGGTGAAATTAACACGCTTTGCGGAAGTTTTGGCTCCTCTGCCTGTGAGTTTATTATTGGTGATAAGGGCCCGGGAAAAGAGTTTGAAAACAACGGCTGCATGAATATCACAGGTAATGTGAACATCCGTGGTGCTGCTTATAACAACGGAACAATTACAATCACCAAGGGAGATCTAACTATTGATAAAAAAATCTCAGGTTTCAACGGATCTATTATCGTTGCCAATGGTAAGAGTATCATCACCAGTGATGGCGGTTACAACGGAACAAATATGTTCTTCTGGGATGAAAATACTGCCGGACATGACTTTGACGAAAAGAGAAATAATAATCCGGGCATTACGACGGTCTATAAAGTAGAAAAAAGAACCTGTGTTAAGGAAGAAGCCTTTGGTTCGATTGGAGATTATGTTTGGTTTGATAAGAATCAGGACGGAAAACAGGATGCAACGGAACTGCCTGCTCCGGATTTAAAAGTTCAATTGTTAAAACTGGTTTCCGGGGTGTGGACATCAGAAGTGAGTGCAGTGACCGATAAGTCCGGTAAATATCTCTTCGACGGCCTGGTAACAGGTAAGTACAAAGTTCAATTCACTTTGCCAGCCACTGGAAAGCCGTTTTTTACTTCTTTCAAAAAATCAGGAGTTGATCCGGAACTAGATAGCGATGCAAATACTGCCGACAACAATACCAGCGATGAAATCTCAATTGATACTTCTTACCCGGTTGGAAATGTAAAGCGTGATAACTTGACAATCGATGCAGGTATCTACGAAGGTTCGACACCGCTGCCGGTTACTTTGATCAGTTTCACAGTTGGCAAAGAAAACGGATCAGCGCAGTTGAAATGGTCTACCTCAATGGAAACGAACAGCGAAAGTTTTGATGTAGAACGTAGTCTGACTGGAAAAAGCTGGCAGAGAGTAGGCAATGTGCTTGCTTCGGGAGAAAGTTCGGCAGAAATTAAGTACTCTTTTATGGATGCAAATCCTGCTGACGGAGAAAATCTTTACCGATTGAAAATGATCGATGCTGACGGAACCTTCGCTTACAGTGGTATTCGCAGTATAGGTATCGAGCTGGGAGAAGGCGTGGTCGTTTATCCTAATCCAGTTGCTGACCGCCTTTATTTGAAAGTGACAGACTGGACAAAGATTAATAAGGTTCAAATGTTTGATCTGAATGGAAAAGCGATCTTCAATTCAGCAAAAGCACTGGTTGACGGAATCGATGTGAAAAATCTGCCATCAGGTTTGTATGCAGTCAGTGTAACACGCACCAACGGAGCCACAAACAGTTTTAAGGTCGTTATTAATAAGTAGAAAAAAGGAACTTCTCTTGCCATTAGAAGTTGTACAAGCCTGATTAAATGCGCTCTTGCATACTTGTTGCAAGGGCGCTTCTTTGTTTTAAAAGGAGAATGAGCACCGATTTCTGATTAACCAAAAGAAATTGAACCTATTGGACAGGAATTGGTTTGATAGAATAAACCGGATAGGTTATTTCGTTATATTTGTTCAAACTATACTATAATCAGGCAATGAAAAAAATGATCTCTTTGCTGTTCGTGATCGCATTTACTTTTTCAGCAGTATATGCGAACGACGGTGGAAAAAAAGACAATAAGGCAGATGCCGGAATTAAGTTCTCTGAAGGAAACTGGGCTGCAATTTTAAAGAAGGCCAAAGCGGAGAAAAAAGTTGTTTTTCTTGATGCATACACAACATGGTGCGGGCCTTGTAAATTATTACAAAAGAACGTGTTTACTAAACCGGAAGTGGGAGCATTGTTCAATCAGAAATTTATCAACGTAAAAGTTGATATGGAAAGTGGTGAAGGACCAAAACTCGCGAAAAAATATCCATTGGAAGGTTATCCAACCTTATTCTTCATCGATCCTGACGGGAAAATCGTTAAACAGGTTATCGGGTATCAAAACCCTGAAACCTTACTCAGCATCGGTAAGGCAATTCCTGCGATTTAATAATAACAGGTATCCGTAATGGGTTCCATTTTAAGGTTTCAAAAAAAAACAGGTATGGTCATTGGTTGACCATACCTGTTTTTTTTGAAAAAAATGTCAGGTTTATCAATTTCAAAAGATTCCTAACGATTGATGACAAACCTGACAACGATCAGTTTTTAATTTTATTCGTAATAATTCATTACACGGTGACCGCTGTTTTCCAGCAACTGATCTTTCTTAAACAAAGTCAGATCCGCAGTCACCATATCATTTACAAGCGCTTTCAAATCATATTTAGGTTTCCAGCCAAGTTTAGTCATCGATTTTGTCGGATCTCCGATCAAAAGCTCAACTTCGGTCGGGCGGAAATATCTTGGATCGACTGCGACAACTTCCTTACCAATTTCTATCTGGTATGCAGGATTATTGCATTTTGTAACTTTAGCTATTTCTGCTGCGCCTTCACCTGAAAATTCAAGTTCAACCCCCACTTCTGCAAAAGCCATGCGAACGAAATCTCTGATACGGGTAGTGATCCCTGTCGCGATCACGAAATCCTCTGCAACTTCCTGCTGCAAAATCAGCCACATCGCTTCAACAAAGTCTTTCGCGTGGCCCCAGTCGCGTTGCGCATCCAGGTTGCCAAGGAAAACTTTATCCTGAAGACCCAGCGCAATTCTTGCCACAGCTCTTGTTATTTTGCGGGTAACAAAAGTTTCCCCGCGCAAAGGAGATTCGTGGTTGAACAGAATACCGTTTACAGCATACATATTATAGGCTTCACGGTAGTTTACAGTAATCCAGTAGCCATATAACTTAGCAACAGCGTACGGAGACCGTGGGTAAAATGGTGTAGTTTCAGACTGAGGAACCTGCTGTACGAGACCATATAGTTCAGACGTTGAAGCCTGATAGATCTTCGTTTTTTTAGTAAGACCTAACAAACGTACTGCTTCTAAAATTCGGAGCGTTCCGATTCCGTCTACGTTTGCTGTATATTCCGGTTCTTCAAAACTAACCTGAACGTGCGACATAGCACCAAGGTTATAGATCTCGTCGGGCTGAACTTCCTGAATGATCCGGATAATGTTCGTTGAATCACTCAGATCACCATAGTGCAGGTGAAAACGAACATTTTTTTCGTGTGGATCTTCATAAATATGGTCAATCCGCTGTGTATTGAACAGAGAACTGCGACGTTTGATCCCATGGACTTCATAACCTTTGCTCAAAAGCAACTCTGCCAGATAGGCGCCGTCCTGACCGGTAATCCCTGTAATTAATGCCTTCTTCATCGTAATTAGTATGTATAGAAAATACAAAGATAAAATTAATAGCCAATTTTTAAATTTCTGCCTATTCAGCAGATGGCCGGATCATTAAACTGCGTTTGATATCAACCCGGTCTGCCAGGATTACCGCAGAAGAATATTGTCCGCGGATCTGTTCAAGATAATGTTCCGCATCGCTCCGGTACATAAAATCACCTGCTTTCACGCGGTAAGTTGGTTGAGAGTAACTTACATAGGGATTCAAATCCGGAAACAATTGATAAATATAAGCCTTCGCATTGTCAGCTTCCTGTCTGACATTTCCTACATATAACTGTATTCTAAATCCGCTTATAAATTTGATCGCTTTGTTCTGCTGCGCCATCGTATCCAAGACTGTTTCCAGTCTTTTGTTGACGTTCAGCGCTTTTCCATTGGCAACCCTGGACGCATTGTTATCAACAGCGTCAGGTTTGGATTCGGCTTTTTTTCCGATACTGGGTTCAACATATTCGAAACGTGGCCTCACCGAGGAAAGATCTTCGCGATAATCGGCTGATGAAGCACTCGGAGTACTTTTTTTGCTGCATCCGGACATAGCCAGAAAGCCAAGCGGAAGAGCGAGCAAAAATATTTTCTTTTTCAGCGACATGAATAAAACAATTCGTGATGAACTCACAAACTTAACCAAAAATGGATAGATAACCCATGCCGGTGTGCTATTTTGAATCTAATACCTAACTTTGCTCACTAATTGAATACAATCCGGACAAATGCAACACCATGTTTCCCTGCGCCATCTGAATACATTCGGTCTCGAATCGCAGGCGCAATCTTTTGTGGAAGTAAGATCAGTTGAAGAACTTACAGAGATCCTGAAAAATCCAGAGCTGAAAGACACACCAAAATTCATTCTGGGCGGAGGAAGCAATATTTTGCTGACCCGGGATATTAGTGCGCTTGTAATTAAAATGTCTATCAAAGGCATTGATAAAATAAAAGAAGACAACGACCACATCTGGCTTCATGTGGGTGCCGGTGAAAAGTGGCAGGATTTGGTGACTTATTGCGTGGATCATGCCTATGCTGGGATTGAAAATTTATCCCTGATTCCCGGTACTGTCGGCGCTGCGCCGATGCAGAACATTGGCGCTTATGGTGTCGAAATTAAGGATGTGGTTGAAAACGTAGAAACAATATTTTACGATTCAGCCGAAATCAGGACTTTCACAAATGATGGCTGTAAATTCGGATACCGTGAAAGTATTTTTAAACATGAGCTTAAGGGAAAATGCATCATCACCGGCGTGCTCTTCAGGTTAAACAAAAAGCCGGTCTACCATATCGAATACGGTGACATTCAAAAAACATTGCAGGAGGCTGGTATTACGTCGCTGTCCATCAAAGCGGTAAGCGATGCCGTGATTCATATCCGGAAAAGCAAGCTGCCCGATCCGGCTGAGATTGGCAATGCCGGAAGTTTTTTCAAAAATCCTGAAATTCCGGAAGAACAGTTCAATAAGCTCAAAGCCGTTTATCCGGCTGTGCCGGGTTATCCGACAATTCCCGGATTCGTAAAAGTTCCGGCAGGCTGGCTCATCGAACAGGCCGGATGGAAAGGTTACAGAGATGGTGCCATAGGCGTACATGCCCGTCAGGCTTTGGTCCTGGTCAACTATGGCGGAGGAAGCGGAGAACAGATTAAGTCACTGTCTCAAAAAATCCAGCAATCCATCGAGGAAAAATTCGGAATCCGTTTGAGTGCAGAAGTGAATTTTATCTAAAATATTACGATGAGTACCAAAAAGCTTTACACATCATTAGCTGTCCTGATACTGTTTATTGTCATATTTTTCCTGAAACAGAATTTTTCAGGTGAATTATATCAGGATGAACATCATTACTTGCCGACAGCTGCATTTTTCAGCAAAGAGCCCATCCCTTCGTTGAATCTTTTGAAAAGTTACAATGAGCTCAACACTCCCGTCCCTTTTATTCTGGGCGGCTGGGTGGTAAATGTTTTTGGTGAGAATATACAAGGCCTTCGCCTGCTGACCTATGCCGTAAGTTTCATCCTGCTGATGACTTTTGTCTGGTCCAGTCCTGATGATTCCAAACGCTTTTTCATATGCCTTGCAGGGTTAATGGTCTTCCCGAATTACTATTTGTGCAGCGTTTATTATTATACTGATATTTTCGCCATGCTGGGTGTTTTGGCAGGAATGGTTGCCTACCTGAAAAATGCGCATGGGTGGGCAATGTTATTTTTTATTTTAGCCGTCAGCAGCCGCCAGTACATGCTTGCCTTTCCGGCCGCCATTGTTGCTTATGAATTTCTAGAATTATTAAAAAAGGGCTTTAACATTCCAACTGTTGTATCCGGTTTGTTAAAGAATCTTACCTGGCTTCCATATGCTGTCGCTGTTTTGAGTATTGTACCCTGGGTTTTACTGTGGAAAGGACCTGCTCCGGCAGCAGTGATGGCTGATCAATATTATGATTCTGATAAACTTATTCAGTATAACTTCGGCTATGTGATCTATTCTTCTGCCTGCCTGGCGGTATATTATGTGATTCCCGAAGTTCTTCTCACGGGGAAACTCCGGTATTTCATCGATTATCCTAAAAAACACCCTCGATTTTTTGTAACGTTCCTTATTTTAATTGCGGGCCTCATCACTCTTTTTCCTGCGAAGCAGGCATACAATCCCTATTTTACCTGGCCGTATCTGGGTTATGTCGATCAGTTTCTGATGACGATTGGTATTGCCGGTTTTGTCAAACAGATTGTTTTCGGACTGCTGATGCTGATCACATGCATGCGGTTCATCTCGCCGGAGTTTAATCTTGCGGGCTGTGTTGTCGTGATCAATATTTTACTTTTAGGCAAGGCACAGTTGTCCTGGGATAAGTATTCACTGCCAATGATCATGGTTTTATGGTTTCTTGCCATGTTTGACTATCACTGGCTTTTCTCAGCCAGCAATAGTAAACACGGAAAATCACTTTACCACAACAACCCGGTGTGAGGTTGATTTTTCTCCGGAATGTATTTTTAAAACGTAGGCTCCGTTACCGAGGTTATTGGTATGAAGTGTTACCCATTCTATCCCAGAATACGTCCTTGTTTCCATTCTTATTCCTGAAGAAGAAAAAATGTCTATGCGATCAATCTTGTCAGCTGCTGAAACAACATTGATAACGTCAATGGTTGGGTTAGGATAAACGTTGATGGTCGCCATTGCATCGTCTATGATATCGTCCGTCCCTTTGGTCAACTTTAAATAGGCAATAGGAGATTCCGATTTATCGGTATATCCTCTGATCTGATACCGGTATTCCTCACCTTTTTTGGCCGACGGATCCGTATATTCTGTTTGTTCTTTCGACAGATAAATGATTTCATGCGTTTGCAGGGAATCTTTGCCGTGTAATCTTTCCAGAATGTATCCGGTCACGTTGGCAAGTTTGTTCCAATTGAGAACAATATTATTTTTAGGCTCCGAAGCTGTAAGCGTCAGTGTGCCAAGATCTGCATATGGATGTATGGTATTATGATGGAATGCAAACGCCCTGAAGCCCCGGGTGTTTTTCAAAAATGGTCCTATATATACCCAGGGCGCTGTCACAAGTCCGGAATAGTGGTATTTAGACGGTAAATATTTTATCAGAGTATCATTAGCCACTGTTTTCAGCGATACTATAACCCGGTTTGCCTCTGCTCTTCCAGCTTTCAGTTTTTGCCATTCCTTATTCAGATAAAAAAAGTCTTTTACTGCATAGGTTGAATATGCTTCCTGACTGCCGGGAATATTTGCATTGACGGTATCGTTCGGATATACCATCTGCTGATAATCCTCAAAAACCATCGTTATTTCATCGCGGTTTGGCGTGGAATAAAACGCTTTTTGGAAACTTGGAGACGTTGCTTTTTCTTTTTCACCATAATGATAAAAACCAGCCATTTCAGCCAGGTCGCGACCTACCTGCAGATAACCATTTAAGCCGTAGTGAAAACCATTCCAGTCAGGCGCACCAAGCGCTGCATAAGGCTGGATGATCGGATATTTTTTATTGAGCAATCTTTGCTGTTCCCTGAAAGCACCGATCCGGTCATCATAAGCGCCGCCACCAAATAATGGCAGCTGGAAAACATACATCTTTTCAATCATAGGATAATCTTCCTGCAAATTTGACATGAGTTTATCGAAACGTGGCGCCCATACCGAAGGGTCTTCGGATGCGGCCTCTGCCTCTCCCTGCCAGTAGAATATGCCTTTCAGATTGGGCAGCAGTCCTGTTTGCTGTGCATAGTTTAACAAAATGCCATAACCTGTCGTGGCATCAGCATGGTTGTTGGGATTTCTGTTGGTAAGATCGAGGATCGAAGCTCCGGCCATGGAGCCGTTTACAACACAGGTGGGTATTTTGTATTTTTCTGCTACCCTGCGCTGAAATTCAATCCCAAAGATCCCCACCCTGGGTGTTACCTGATTAGATAGTTCCCAGCCGTTGTCATATCCGAGAGAGCCAAAGGTTCTGCAAAACTCGTTACGGTAGGTATAGTCAACTTCCCAGGCAACCGCATTGGACTGACCATAAATGAGATAGAAATCACCGGCAACAACATCATCCCTGCGGACGACGAGCGCAGAGTCACTGGCAGACTTGCACGCATATACTTCAAACGCGTATTCAGCCAGTTCGGCTTTTATTTTGGAGGTGAGGCTAAAGGGTGCAATGGATCCTGAATAGGACAGCGTTGCTTTCTGATATCCTGTCCTGACCTTGTTCCTGTATTTAACGATGGAAATGTAGGAATAACCGGCAGCCTGCACCTTGCCTGCGATCGTGATATCGGCTTCCTTATTTTTATCCCTGGCGAAGAGCTGTTTGTTTGCAGGAAGCTTATCAAAAGCGGCAACGCCTATTGTTTGGCAGTAACCCTGATAGCTAGCAAAAGATAGCAATAGGAAGAGTAATGAGCGTAGATTTTTTTTCATAGATGTGTAATTACCTGTCTGTTACTGATATACTTAGGGTACAAAAAAGAATAATCGGGCTGCTTTAAAGTGTTGAAATTAACTCTTTTAAACCACTATTGATGACTTGAAACTAACAATATGGAGTTTTTATATTTAATGGCGTATATGTCACCGTTAGATCATTATTTCTTGTCTGAAAAAGCAGGATCAGGAGAAGAATGATATATTTGCTATCGAATAAACTTTGTTAGCCACTTGAAATAATTCTAATGAAATGACTCTACTTGATAGAAAAAGTTTTGTCCTGATTCTTTGCCTATTCACTTACGTGACCCCGGGCTACAGTCAACGTTTTTATTCCATCGTCTTTGAACAGCTACCGCGGGACATGCAGCTGTATGCGCGTGATGATGACAATTTTGCAGAGGTTCCTATCTCAGGCAGAATCGAGCTTCCCGATTGGGACTATATGTCGGTAGTCACCTTGAGGAATAATGAAAGGGTAGGTTATCAGCGTTCGGTTTTCAACTATGGAGGAAAAAGTACGGCAGGTTTTAATCTTAAGCCTAAGATCAAAGCGGAAATGGCGGATTACAGCTTTAAGGTTTATGCCCGTAAAGGTGTAGATTCTGTGTTGATTGTACAGCGAACAGAAATTGTGGCCGGGGATTTTTACATTATCAGTGGTCAATCCAATGCGGCGGCTACGATTTTTGGTGACTGGTCAAGCAAATATTGCCGCACAATAGCCCGGACACCTGCCGAAAATGATCCGGGTATTGGCGCGGGTGATACGCTTTGGCTGCCAGCTGCCTGGTCCTGGACCTATGTTGGCGCCTGGGGGCTTGAACTGCAAAAGAATATTCTTGAAGAGGAAAATATTCCTACCTGTCTTATCAACGGTTCCTTGCCCGGAAAGAAAATTAGTGAGTTCCTTATCCGGGACGAAAAAAATCCCGCGAACCCGAATTCTTTCTATGGTTTGTTATTACACCGTCTCAATATTGCAAAACCCAAAAGAGTCAGGGCATTCTTCTGGGCTCATGGCGAACAGGAAGTGTTTGAAAATATCGGAAACTATGCTGAGGACTATGATAGATTGTTTAAGAACTGGCAGAAAGATTTCCCCATGGTTGATCAGTTTATCGTCGTGCAAAGCAATGTAATTGTTCTTGACAACGATGTTCCAAATCCTGTCGGCGGATCAGTCCGGGATTTTTTGAGAAGAACAAAATACCTTTATCCCAAAACAGACACATTTTCGCCGATCGGCGTGCCGGGTTATGACGCGGTGCATTATTCCAAAGCCGGATATGAAGAACTGGGAAGACGGTTATTCCGGTTTATCAGACCATCCATCTATAAATCTGACGATTCGGATAACGTTAGGAGCCCCGATATTCAGAAGGCGTTTTATTCTTCGGGAAATAAAGACGAAATAATTTTGAGCTTTGATGAAGGCCAGGTTCTCAAATGGGCTGCGGATACGACGATTAAAGGACAAGATGGGAACCCGCTTGTGATGAGCCTTAAAAATCTTTTTTATCTTGATAACGATGAGAAAAATGCATCTTTTTCAGCCGGAAGAGTGGATGGCAACAGGGTAGTACTTACGCTAAAAAATCCTTCAAACGCTAACAGGATCAGTTATCTGCCTTCTTTTATTCCCAAAAACCTACCACTTATCGTTCCGTTTTCCTTTAAGATCGGGTTTTTCAGCGGACCTTTTTTAAAGAATAAAAGAGACTTGGGCGCTTTTTCATTTTATGATGTTGCGATTGGGAATAGTCTGCCGGTGCCAGACCTGGTAACGGCCAAGTCGCCGTTTAATTCAGTAAATATCAGCTGGACAGCTGTGAACGGTGCAACGGGTTATGTACTGGAAAAGAAGTCACCGGGGGATGGTTCATTCAAAATTTTAAAGAAGGTCGATTCAAAAATACTGTTGCTTGAGGATAAGGATGTAGAAACCACTTCGGCATATTCCTATCGGATCAAGGCGGTCAGCGAAAGGTCTGAGTCGCCTTATGGACAGTCGGTGATTGACCTTTCTCCGGTTTTAGCTAATGAGCCGGACCCTGATCAGCTTGCCTGGAAAATCTATCCGAATCCAGTCGGCAATATATTACAGGTTGAATTCCGGGAATCTATTTCAGGACATTTTCAAATTGTAAATATGAAAGGGCAAAGCCATTACGATTCCCAGCTCAAATTCAGTAAGATGATGGAAATTGATATTTCCGGCTGGCCTGTGGGTATTTACGTTCTGAATTTAAAGGAGGAGCGTGGGATGGTCCTGACAAAAACGATTGTAAAAGAATGAGTCTGGTTAACACAGACTTATTCTTTTACAATGACCTTATTTCAGATCAGTTTCTTTACCGTTTTGTTTTTTCAATAGCTGCAGGCAGGTGGAATAACTTCATGAGCTTTGTTTAAACCGAAGTATCCGGCAGCTTAGCCATTTTTTATTCGAAACACAACGATGCAGCACCAAGCAGACCGGCGTCATTTGCCAGCGTAGCTCTTTTGATACTAATTGTCTTCATATAATACGGCGTAAGCCAGTAACTGAACCGCTCATTGATAGCAGGTAAAATATATTCAAAAGATGCTGAAATACCTCCACCGATCAGAATGGTTGTGATATCCAGTATTCTGATCATCGACACAAGGCCTTCACCTAACAGGTATCCCATTTCCTGGAAAATCTGTTTGGCAAGCTCATCACCTGCCGCTGCTGCCGCAACGAGTCCGGTAGTCGAAATTGTACCGTTATCGGGCAACTGCGTTTTTCCTGTATAGGTTGCCCGCATGGCATGTGCCATATCAAGCAGCTCCTTTTTTCCAATGTTGCGTTCAAGCACTTTTCCACCTTTCGAAGGAACGTGGCCTGGCTCCATGGCATTTCCGCCGCCGCCCTTAAAAACTTTTTTATCGATAATCGCAGCACCGCCGATACCGGTACCCAGTGTCACGAAAATATAATCTTCAGGAAGTTTGTCTTCACCAAAATAATATTCTCCGAGAGCCGCTGCATTTGCATCATTTTCCAGGAAAAAATCATGTTGAGGAAAACGGGCTTTTAAATCGGGAACAATCGTAATTCCGTCAATTTCAGGAATCGCAGTGATTTCCAGTAATGTGGTACGATCGCGTGAGATCAGGCCGGGAACACCTATTCCTACTCTTTTAACTTCCGTATGTTCAACCAGCTGCAAGGCGATGGCGTCACCAAGCCTGTCAATAAAATGACCTGAATTGCGCCAGCTGGCGGTATCGTGGCTATAAAAGTTAGAAATTCTCCCGTCTGTAGCGTCAACGATCCCCATTTTTACGTTAGTACCGCCCACGTCTATACCAAGGTATTGTTCCATGAAATGAAATAAGGGTTTTATAAATAATTTTAAAAATGCGGCAATTTAGCAAAAATGCTTTATTCTTCACTAATCAATCCAGATCTCCTAGCTGCGGTCTGATTAAAATTTCTTCAAGCACTGCTCTGGGAGAGAGCGCATACGCAGAAAAGATCGCTTCGGCTACGTCATTCGGATCTATAAATCTTTCTGAAGGAAGGTCAGTACCTTTCCAGCTATCGGTCAGTGTGGCGCCTGGCAAAACCGCCGTGACTTTTACGCCATGCGGTTTCATTTCTTCACGCAAAACTTTTGTCATCCCATATAAAGCAAACTTTGAAATGCAGTAGGAGCCGCCGTTTGGATAGGCAGTGATGCTGGCCGTGGAGCAAATCGTAAAAATGTGCCCTTTCTTTTCGGCCATCATACCGTCTACAACTCCTCTGGTCAGGTGGTAAGCGCTATATAGATTTGTCTCGATCGTCTTTTCCAGTGTTCCTTCTTCCTCGTTATGCACCTGTCCGGGAATAAACACACCTGTATTATTAATAAGTACCTGAACAGGCCGTCCGTGTGATTTTACAAAATCAATGAATGAATTTAGCTCGGACCGAAGAGAAAGATCTGCTTTTTGAAAATAAACTTCTGAATCCGGAAACTTCTCTTTCATCTTACTTTGCAGTTCAAAAAGATCATTTTCATTTCTTGCGCAGGTAATAACATCGAAACTTGCCGCTAAAAACCGTTCAATCAAAGCTTTTCCAATTCCTTTTGTTCCGCCGGTTACTACTACTAATGGATTCATTTTTCTGTTTGGCTCTTTTTTTGTCTAATTTTCCCGAAAATATTGAATACAATTAAGATATGATGTCTGTAATCGGAAAATACTTTATTTTTTTAGGATCCCTCTTTGGCAAAGGTGAGAAACTGTCGGTGTACTGGCGGCGTTTTATGGAAGAGAGCGTAGGAATTGGCGTCAGTTCCATATTCATCGTAGCCATAGTTTCCACCTTTATCGGGGCTGTTTCCTGTATTCAAACGGCATATAATCTGGTCAGTCCTATTATTCCTGTGTCGACCGTTGCGCTTATCGTGCGCGACATGCAGATTCTGGAACTTGCTCCCACAATTACATGTATTGTTTTAGCAGGTAAGGTAGGGTCGAATATAGCGAGTGAACTTGGTACTATGCGCATCACCGAGCAAATCGACGCGCTGGAGGTGATGGGAATCAATTCTTCATCTTACCTGGTCCTTCCAAAGGTTCTGGCTGCCATGTTTACTTTTCCGATGCTGGTAATCCTGGCTGCTTTTCTTGGCATCTTTGGCGGATATCTTGCAGGAACGTTAACGGGTGTGATCACTGAAAGAGATTATTTGTACGGTATCCGCGATTCGTTTGTGCCTTACAACCTCTTTTTTATGTGTATAAAACCTTTTGTATTTGGTTTTTTAATTGCCACGATATCATCCTACCAGGGTTTTTTCACTCAGGGCGGAGCTTTGGAAGTCGGTAAATCCAGTACTCAGGCCGTTACGAACAGCTGTATCTCGATCCTGGTGGCCGATTATTTGCTGGCGCAGCTATTGTTATAATAAAAACTCTGATCAGCCTTTCCCGACGACTGTTTTGATCTCAGAAAATTTACAAACCTGAAATGATTGAAATAAAAGATATTAACAAAGCATTTAATGGTAAAGCGGTCCTTAAGGGAATCTCCAGTACCTTCAGGGAAGGTGAGATCAATCTCATTATCGGTGGTAGTGGAACAGGTAAAAGCGTATTGTTAAAATGTATGATCGGTCTGATAAAGCCGGATCAGGGGAGTGTCCTTTACAACGACCGCGATTTTTATAATTCGGACAAAGATACGCGTCAGGCGATCAGGAGAGAAATGGGCGTCTTATTTCAGGGAGGTGCACTTTTCGATTCACAGACCGTAGAAGAAAATGTACGTTTTCCATTGGATATGCTGACCGATCTGTCGGCTGGTGAAAAGAAAGAGCGTGTTGAATTCTGCCTTCAGCGCGTAGGCCTGGAAGCTGCCGGAAAACGGATGCCTTCGGAAATAAGCGGCGGTATGAAAAAGCGAGTGGGTATTGCCCGAGCAATTGTAATGAATCCGAAATATCTTTTTTGTGATGAACCTAACTCCGGATTAGATCCGCTGACCTCGGTGAAAATTGATGAACTGATTAAAGAAATAACCGAAGAATACAAGATTACAACCATCATTATCACCCACGACATGAACTCAGTAATGGAAATCGGGCAGAATGTGATGTTTTTATATCAGGGTGACAAACTGTGGGAGGGCATCAATACGGATATTACCAAAACCACAGTGCCTGAACTGAATGAGTTTATATTTGCAAACAAACTTTTAAGAGACGCGGCAAAGGAAAACGGGAGCAAATAATTATTTGAATCCCAGCTTTTTCTGAAAGCGGAGCGGCAGCGCTTTTCTTTCTTTAAAAAACACGATTCCGCAGAATAACAGAAAGAATAACATATGGTAAGCCAGGCTAACCGTTGAACCTGACGGAATAAGATAGGAATCAATTAAAATAAAAACCCCGCCGCCAATAATATAACCCATCGCTGAGGAGATATGATAGGGCACAGGATAATACTTTTGCCCATAATAATAACATAGGACCATCATCACCAGCCCGGATGCTGCAAAGGCAAAACCGCACCCCAAATATCCGATCCTGGGAACCAGTATAATATTCAGCAATATCGTGATGGCCGTACCTGTCAGCGTGATGTAGGTACCATACTGGGTTTTATTTGAAAGCTTGAACCAGGTCGCCAGGTTATAATAAATCCCTAAAAACAAGAACCCTAATAAAAGCCAGGGAACTACGGCTAGCCCTTCGTGGTATATTTTCTTTCTCAGGAACAGTTCAGCCAGTAAATGCAGGTTCAGGCAGATCCCAACCCACATCGTTGCGCAGATCGCGATGAACCATTTCATTACTTCTGCAAACAGCGAAGGCGCATTTTTATCTTCTGCTTTGGAATAAAAAAATGGCTCGGCAGCGTATTTAAAAGCCTGAATGGCCAGATTCATGAATATAGATAACTTGAAACACTGGCCATAGATCCCGATTGCATCTTTAGTGGTCCGGTTCGGGTAAAAGTTCGGCTGTAACAGGTATTGAAGAAAGGTTCTGTCAAAAAGTAAATTGGTAACGCCTGCAAGGTTCATAATAAAAAGCGGGAAGGCATACACCCACATCGGTTTGAACAAGGTTGGATTAAATACGAATCTGAAGTCGGCAAACTCGCGGTACAGGAATACAAAAAACATCAGGTTCGCGACCAGGTTTGCCAGAACAATATAACCTGCTGCAACATTTGGATCATAAAAAAGATCAATCGCAGGTTTTAAAATATCAAGATACTGCCCGTTGTAAATGTCCCTGCAGACAACCAGGAAAAAGAAATTGAGCGCGATATTCATCAGGATGTTGAAAACGCGCGCAGACACAAACTTCTTTGCTTTTTTTTCTAGTCTCAATCTCGCAAAGGGAATTGAAACAATGCCATCAATGGCCATAATTATAGCCATCCAGCGAACCAGTGTCACTTCTTCTGGATAGTGAATAATACGTGCAACCTGTTCTGCAAAAAGAAAAATGCTGCCGGAGAAAAATACGCTGACCAGGATTACGGCGCTCAGTACAAGGTTGTAATATTGCTGGCGGTCGCCTTCTTTCCGGGCAAACCAGAAGTAAGCACTTTCCATTCCGAAGGTGTAGATCACCAGGGAAAGGCCTGCATAACTATAAAGCTGAACCTGGGAAGCGAGCTGTTCCGGTAAAAATAATTTTGTATGTAAGATGACAAGCAGGTAATTAAGCATTCTTCCCAACATGGTACTCACTCCATACATTACCGTATCACCGGCAAGTTTCTTTAAGCTGCTCATAGTTTACTGACTTGTCAACGAAGATCTGATTTAGCCTGACTGGTTGTATCTCCGTCTTGCAAATATACACCAAGTGGCTGCGTTTTATTGGTATGGTTTATAAAAAAGAGTCCTTCCCGGCGCCGGGAAGGACTCCTGAACAAGCAATGTATTTCTACGCTATGGTTGTGATGATTCTGTGGATCACAGTTTCGATCCGTTTCCAACCTTCGTCGGAATGCAGATCTACATCAATCATTTTGTCACGGTAGTCAGCCGAAATTGTCATGTAGTAAATGCCGGCAGATAAAAAGGCCAGCAATGCAGTCGTGTCTTTATAATTTGGCAGATCTCCAACTTTTTCTACAATTCTTGTAGCAACCTGATTTCTGGCATCAGAAAGCATCGTTTTACCTGTGCCGATTTCCCAGCGCAGCAAATCTCTCGTTGCCTTACGTTCCCTCAGGTCACTCATGAATGTATGCATCAGTTCAGTCAGCACCTGGCCGCGCTCTTCAGGTGGAACACTGTTCAGATTTTCGATATATTCATCGCCCATGGTCGATGTATACTCGCCTGATTTCACATATTGCTCCATAAGCCCGTCAACACTTTCAAAGTATCTGTAAATCAGAACCTTGTTGACTCCTGCGGTACGCGCAATTAAATTCACACCGACTTTTTCGGTGCCATGTTGTTCAATAACCTCTCCAACAGCCTTGAGAATTTTTCCCTTGGTCCGTTCTCGGTCTCTTTTTTTAACTTTTGTGTCGATTTTCATTTACGGGGCATTTAGGTTATACGTAGTAAATGTAACATTTCGGCTGAGAATATTTATTATATTTTAAGAAGTTATGTAACCTTTTTTCACCTTTGGTTGCCTAATATTTATCTACCGTAAAATAAATTGTTGCGAAATAAGTTTGGATAATCCTGGATTTGTAGAAGTTTTGAGTAAGGGCGGGTTATGCCAGGAGCTTAAAACAAAAAAAGAGCTCATTTTGAAATGAGCTCTTTGCTAAAAAGTTGTTGGCCGACAAGGACTCGAACCTTGAACGAGACAACCAAAATGTCCTGTGTTACCATTACACCATCAGCCAATACCGTGTTAGTGGTGCAAAAGTAATACGAGTTTTTTAAGTTGGCAAGTGTTTTAAAAAAAAAGATAAAAATTTTTTCTAAATGCTTTTCAGCTCTACTCCATTTGCGATCTTTTTGATCAATCCCTGCAGTACCTTTCCAGGACCGGATTCAACGAATATACCGGCGCCGTCGGCCACCATCTGTTCGACAGACTGCGTCCATCTCACCGGAGCTGTCAGCTGTGCAATCAGATTTTGCTTGATCACGGTTACCTCCGTTGCTGGTTTCGCATTGACGTTTTGATAGATCGGGCAAATGGGCGCTTCAAATTCAGCGCTGTTTATGGCATCGGCAAGTTCTTCACGAGCCGGTTCCATAAGCGGAGAGTGAAACGCTCCCCCAACAGGAAGTATGAGCGCACGTTTTGCACCTGCTGCTTTCAATAAGTCACAGGCTTTTTCGACGCCTTCGATAGATCCTGAAATGACGACCTGGCCGGGACAATTGTAATTAGCCGGAACTACAATCTCATCTGTAATGCCTGCGCAGATATCTTCGATGGTTTTGTCATCAAGCCCAAGTATAGCCGCCATGGTGGAAGGGCGCACCAGACATGCTTTCTGCATGGCATCGGCACGTTTTGCTACCAACCGCAATCCATCTTCAAAAGACAAAGCGCCAGCTGCTACCAGTGCTGAAAACTCTCCAAGCGAATGTCCTGCTACCATTTCAGGAACAAAGTCTGTACTGACTTTTGCCAGAATAACAGAGTGAATAAAAATAGCAGGCTGCGTAACGTTGGTCTGCTTAAGCTCCTCGTCAGTACCTTCAAACATGATCTTGGTAATATCAAAGCCCAAAATAGTGTTTGCCTGCTCGAACATAGCCTTTGCCGAATCGGAATTCTGGTAAAGGTCCAGGCCCATTCCTTTGAACTGAGAACCCTGGCCTGGAAATACGTAGGCTGTTTTCATGATTATTGGATTTTTTAATAATGTCTTAACAAAAACTGAGCCCGACTCTTACGAATCGGGCTGCAAATTAACGACTTCAATATGAAAGAAAAAAAATGTCCTGGTATCGGTTTATCTCAAAACCTGTACCCATCCTTTAAACTGAGCAGGCTTTCCTTCTCGTTGCACGGATTCGAAATTAACGGTCAGTTCATAATAATACTGACCTGCTGCAAGCTGATTTCCAGCATTGTTTTTGCCTTCCCAGTTGATGTTCACGTCATTTGTTTCAAATACTTTGGCGCCCCATCGGTTGAATACCTTAAATGTCACTGCCTGAACAAAGCTCGGGCAATCCAGCGGTTTGAAGGTATCATTTTTTCCATCTCCGTTAGGCGTAATGACATTTGGCAGCTCAATAACCGGACAGTTTTCTTTACAGACCGTGTTGCTTGGTAAACTTTCTGTTCCGTATTTATTGACAGCGGTAACGTAATAACAACCTGCAAAAGAGGTAAGTCCTTCATGTGCAAAGAAAGTGGACGCCGGAGCTGCAATTTCTTTCAGCAGGACAGGCGTATCCCCTTCATAGCGGGTATAATACAAGCGGTATGCAATGATGTTCTGGTCACATTCAGCATTCTGCGGATAGGTCCACGACAGGTTATTTGTAAAAGATGTCTGTCCGCAATAGGTATCTCTTTTTACTTCTGCACAGTTCAGCTGGTCGATAGCCAGTACAGGAACACAGGGTTTGGTGGTATCCGAAGCAGACACGCATATGATCTGGGAGAAGTTGTAAAGCGGATCTGCCTTGATCTGGGTATTGTTGTATGATCCTACGGTTTCAACCTTGTAACAATAAACAGAATCTTTTGCGATGGCTACATTCACTGTACCATCAGCGGCATAGCGGTCTGTCCCGTCGTCTGTGAAGGTATAACTTTGGGGACCCTGCACCGGCACATCTGCAATTCTGTTGAAAGTGCCCGGCCTGTTTTTATCTTCCCGGTAAACTCTGTGGGTAAGGTTGTCATTGCTCCATGGCACATTGGCTGTCCAGTTCAAACGGATGCTGGTCGGGTTTGCCTGGCCTTGTGAGAGTCTGACGCTGCTGGCCGTTTCTGTCTCGTCGAGTTTGACAAGGCTTCCTGCTTCGGTGTAATAATATTCGATTTTATAGTTGTACGCATTGGAAACCGTATTAAGATTCCGGTCTGTGTAACTGATCAGGTCGCCTGTATTTGTTCCATTGGTACCATTAATGGTAGCAATATTGGTAAAATCAGTTCCGCTCAAACCCGTTGCACGGAAAAGTTTATATTGAACCGGATTTGAAGCTCCAGCTGGTAAAGCAGGCTTGATCCACTTCACGGTCATGACACCTCTTGTTTCACTTGTTGAATCTACTGTTACGTTCGTAATAACAGGAACGATCAAAGGCTCTTCAATACAAACCTGCTCAGATGCCATACTTTCTCCGCCTCCCACAAGGTAACCCGGCTCATTAATGTCGGCGCCTGGCCTTGGGAACTCAACCACAATTCTATAACTGTATGATACCCCGGCTTTCAGTCCTGTGTTATTGTTGTTGTCGACATAAAAGGTTTCTCCAATACCGACACGTGCAATTTCTTCGTAACCGGAACCGGCCGGTATTCCCGTGATACAAACGTCGGCGGGGATAGCCCGGCATCCTTCCCGTCTGTAAATAACAACTCTAGCGCCCGGAGTCTGACATTTGTAAGCATCCCAGGTAACCCGGAAAGCTTTTCCGCCGGCATTAACAACCGGAACAGCCTGAAGATTTACCGGCTGCGGCCCATAAACTCTTATTTTTAAGGTCGTCATATCGACAAGTTTCCTGAACAGGGAAGCATTGGGAGTACCTGGCGCAGGGCCGTCTTCCACCTTAAACAGCACATCATAAGGTTCAAGTCGTACATGGTTGCAGCCCGTCTGCCATACCAGCTGTCCGGTCACAGTATTTTGTGAACCTTGCTGCGGAACACTGAAAGTCGCATATGCGGGTGTGATCAGAGCTGCATTTTGATATAACCCGCTGGTACTTGTCAGCGTAAGCCTGTCTCCGTTTTTATCTGTTGCTCTGATGGTCTGATTAATTCGTGTGCCTGCTTCTACACAGATATCCTGCAAGGGATCAAGCACCGGCCTGTCATTTCGTGCATCTTCAACAATAATCTGCATGTCCCTGATGATCTCACCAATTGGCACACCATCCCGCCATTCTTCTACGACAAAGGCAACGTTATAATATCCTTTTGTCGTGGGTGCATCCCATATCAAATCTCCCGTGATCGGATTCATGCTGAATGTAGCAGGAGACTGACCGCCTTCTGTGGCGCCTGGAGGAAATGCGAGATTGGGCTGAGTATAACCCAGAACGACACCCAGGCCACCTCTCCGAGTACTTTGCTGTGGCCGGTAAAGGCGGTAAGCAATACTATCGCCGTCCGCATCGAAAGCACCTGGATTGTGAATGTATCGTTGCCCGACAGCAGCAATATCTATGGGTGCATTTAATAAAACCGGCGTCTGATTGAGCCCAACAAATGAGTTAATGACGATGGAAGTATTAACATAAAAGTTCAGAGAGTTGGTCGGCAGCGGAGTTAAGTTCAGGATCCCGTCATTCCTGTTGTCAATGGTTACTGAAATATTCCAGTTGCCTGCAGACGGGAATACGTACCGCGTAGTATAAACATTTTGTGTCGTGCTGTTTCCAATGTCCCGTGTCAGGATCCTGTCAACGCGTACTGGTCTGGCATTGGCTCCATCTGTAGGGCCATTATAAAAGTACATGTCAACATAAGTCTGCTGATCTGCGGCAGGCTTTCCGGTGGCAATGTCAAAATAGCCTGTGTACGTGACATCATAAGCAAGTGGATTTCCCGGAACGCGTTTGGCTGTGATCTCACCAGCACGGGAGTGGGTTGCAAAGGCTTTCTGACTTAAAAAAAGACCAGAGAATATTACCAGGAAAAAAAGTAATAGTAAAGTTGAGCGCATGTGCCAATAATTGTAAAATGTTGGAGGTTGCCTTCTGATTAGGGCGGTCATTAATTGCATGAAGATGACGTTCAGTTATATCTTTTGCCAGCAATCATCTATTCAACGAAAATTTGTAAAAAAATGTGTGTATAAAATAAATGAATATAGTGCGTAGTGAAAAATGAAAGCCCGGTTTTGATGAACCGGGCCTTTAAAATATTCGCAATGTATTTCTTTAATTATCTCAAAACCTGTACCCATCCTTTAAACTGAGCAGGCTTTCCTTCTCGTTGCACGGATTCGAAATTAACGGTCAGTTCATAATAATACTGACCTGCTGCAAGCTCATTTCCAGCATTGTTTTTGCCTTCCCAGTTGATGTTCACGTCATTTGTTTCAAATACTTTGGCGCCCCATCTGTTGAATACCTTAAATGTCACTGCCTGAACAAAGCTCGGGCAATCCAGCGGTTTGAAGGTATCATTTTTTCCATCTCCGTTAGGCGTAATGACATTTGGCAGCTCAATAACCGGACAGTTTTCTTTGCAGACCGTGTTGCTCGGTAAACTTTCTGTTCCGTATTTATTGACAGCGGTAACGTAATAACAACCTGCAAAAGAAGTAAGTCCTTCATGTGCAAAGAAAGTGGACGCCGGAGCTGCAATTTCTTTCAGCAGGACAGGTGTATCCCCTTCATAGCGGGTATAATACAAGCGGTATGCAATGATGTTCTGGTCACATTCAGCATTCTGCGGATAGGTCCACGACAGGTTATTTGCAAAAGATGTCTGTCCGCAATAGGTATCTCTTTTTACTTCTGCACAGTTCAGCTGGTCGATAGCCAGTACAGGAACACAGGGTTTGGTGGTATCCGAAGCAGACACGCATATGATCTGCGAGAAGTTGTAAAGCGGGTCTGCCTTGATCTGGGTATTGTTGTATGATCCTACGGTTTCAACCTTGTAACAATAAACAGAATCTTTTGCGATGGCTACATTCACTGTACCATCAGCGGCATAGCGGTCTGTCCCGTCGTCTGTGAAGGTATAACTTTGGGGACCCTGCACCGGCACATCTGCAATTCTGTTGAAAGTGCCCGGCCTGTTTTTGTCTTCCCGGTAAACTCTGTGGGTAAGGTTGTCATTGCTCCATGGCACATTGCCTGTCCAGTTCAAACGGATGCTGGTTGGGTTTGCCTGGCCTTGTGAGAGTCTGACGCTGCTGGCCGTTTCTGTCTCGTCGAGTTTGACAAGGCTTCCTGCTTCGGTGTAATAATATTCGATTTTATAGTTGTATGCGTTGGCAACTGTATTCAAGCCTTTGTCAACATAGATCGTATCTGCTGCACCTGCCGACAAATTAGTGTTAATCGTTGCAATGTTTGTAAAGCTGGTTCCGTTGAGGCCTGTGGCGCGGAAAAGGCGGTATTGGGCAGGAATGGAAGCCCCTGCCTGAAGCGTCGGCCTCGTCCATTTGACGGTGATCTGTCCGTTTGCCTCGTTCGTTTGATCAACAGTAACATTGGTGATAACCGGCATCAGTAAAGGTACTTCTATACAAACCTGATCAGACACAAGACTTTCTCCGCCACCAACGAGATAGCCGGGCTCGTTGATATCCGAACCTGGTCTCGGGAACTCAACCACTATTCTGTAACTGTAAGAAATCCCTGATTTCAGGCCGGTGTTATTATTATTGTCAACATAAAAGGTTTCGCCTATACCGACACGTGCAATCTCCTCATAGCCAGAACCTGCAGGAAGGCCTGGTTGACAGACATCGATTGGAATAACACGGCAACCTTCTCTCCTGTAAATAACAACGCGCGCACCGGGAACGGGACACTTATAAGTATCCCATGTAACCCTGAAGGCTTTTCCGGCAGCGTCTGTTACCGGTACTGCACGGAGATTCTGAACCGGAGGGCCGAAAATGCGGATATTAAATGTTGTAAAGTCGACAAGTTTTCTGAATAAAGAAGCGTTCGGAGCACCTGTTGCCGGTCCGTCTTCTACTTTAAATAATACGTCATACGGTTCGAGCCGGACCTGATTACAGCCGGTCTGCCATCGGAACTGCCCCGTGACTGTATTCTGTGAACCCTGCTGAGGAACGGTGAATGTAGCATAGGCCGGAGATATGAGTGGTGTTGGCTGATAGACACCGCTGGTACTTGTAAGCGTAAGTTTATCTCCGTTTTTATCGGTTGCTCTGATGGTCTGATTGATCAGCGTACCTGCTTCGACACAAATTTCCTGAATCGGATCCAGTTTTGGGCGGTCGTTTCGTGCATCTTCTACGATGATCTGCATATCCCGAATGATTTCACCGATTTTTACTCCATCCCGCCATTCTTCAACGACAAAAGCGACATTATACAATCCTTTAGTGACGGGTGCATCCCAGATAAGATCTCCGGTAAGTGCATTCATGCTAAAATTTGCCGGCGTCTGCCCCGTCTCGGTAGTACCAGGAGGAGTTACCAATGTCGGGCTTTTGTATCCAAGATTTTCACCCAAACCTTTTGAAGTTCCTTGCTGAGGCGTGTAAAGGCGGTAAGCAATACTATCGCCGTCCGCATCGAAAGCGCCGGGATTGTGAATGTAACGTTGTCCGACAGCAGCAATATCGATAGGAGCATTAAGTAAAACAGGCGTCTGATTTACTCCCACAAATGAGTTAATGACAATGTTGGTATGTACATAAAAATTCAAACGGTCGGTTGGTACCGGGCTTAGGTTCAGAATGTTAACATTCCTGTTGTCGATTGAAACAGAAATGCTCCAGTTGCCTGCAGATGGAAAAACATAACGCGTGGTATAGATGTTCTGCGTTGTATTATTGCCGATATTCCTGGTCAGGGCATCAATTCTGTCCACTTGGGTTGGTGGCGTATTGGTGCCCGAAGCGCCATTATAAAAATACATCGAAACGAATTTCTGAGCTTCTGCTGCACCGATACCATTGGGGCTTACATCAAAATATCCGGTAAAAGTTACATCGTAGGCAAGCGGATTATTGGGAACACGTTTTGCCGTGATTTCACCAGCTCTTGCATGTGTTGCGTAGGCTTTATTTCCAAAAGCAAAACAGATCAATAGAAGAAGTAAAACCTGAAATCGTAGATTATTGCGCATATATTTTAATTACTTTATTCTCAAAGGGCCAGGCACTTCGCAAAGGATCCTAAAGACATATTGCGTCCAAAGTTAAATACCGGCCGTGCTATATGTTAAAGCAAACATTTTTATCTTAAAAATAAAAATACGCGGTCCATTATCCTGTACATGAACGAAAATTCTTTTTTTAAATGTATTTAACCATTCGTAATAAAACCTGCGATTGCCGCAAATCACAAGAGAAAAAATAATGATTTCGTATTCCGGTGGCTTTCAGCGATTAATTGAGGCAGGAGGGGGGTACTTAATAATGATTATAAATTGTAAACAGGTTCATAAAAATGATACGCTTTTATTGTGTCGCACAGGTTTGTGCTATACCTTTGAAAGGTTCTAAATATACCTTATTTTTTTGTACTAAAACTATTCGTGTTTGCTATGTCTTGGTTTACACAAGCATTAACAAGTTCTATCGGTAAGAAAGTGATCATGTCACTTACCGGTTTATTTCTGATCAGCTTTCTGGTAATACATGCAACCATCAATGCAATGATTTTTTACAATGATGGAGGCGAAACATTTTCTCACTGGGGGCATTTTATGGGTACGAACCCCATAGTCCGCACGCTTGAAATCGGTCTGATTTTAGGTTTTCTGATCCACATTGCTGACGGTCTCTGGCTGACTAAAAATAATAACGACGCCAGACCTGTGAAATATGCTGTTACCAATCCAAGTGCGAACAGCAGCTGGTATTCCCGTAGTATGGGTTTACTTGGTACGCTGATTCTTATCTTTTTGGTAATCCATACCTCGCATTTCTGGATTCCTAACCGGTCCAATCAGTTTGCTACAGGAGAAGAGCTTAACCTGTATCAAATGATGCTTGAAATATTTCAGAATATCTGGGTTGTAATCATTTATGTGCTCGGATGTATTTCTCTTTTCTGGCATTTGCTTCACGGTTTTGAAAGTGCGTTCAAGTCATTGGGTCTCTATCATTTGAAATACAACAAGGCAATCCATTTCGTAGGTGTTGCATTTTCAGTCGTTATTTCAATCCTGTTTGCCCTGATGCCTATCTCCATCTACCTTGGATGGGTTTATTAAGTTTAAAGCATTCAATAGTCATATCCGGGTTAGAAACTGACTTTCAAAGGTTGAATGCTCTTGTTTAAATAATTGAATCTAATTTTTCAGGTTAATTAACATTTCAAAATATATGGCAACTTCATCTCGTCTGGATGCCAGAATACCCCAAGGCTCGCTGGAAGATAAGTGGGAAAAATATAAATCAACTGTACCTCTCGTAAACCCTGCCAACAAGCGTAACATTGAAGTAATTGTAGTAGGCACCGGTTTGGCTGGCGCTTCTGCTGCTGCTACGCTGGCGGAAATGGGATATAAAGTAAAAGCATTTTGTTTCCAGGATTCTCCCCGTCGTGCGCATTCGATTGCAGCGCAGGGTGGTATCAATGCTGCCAAGAATTACCAGAATGATGGCGACTCTGTTCACCGTCTTTTTTACGATACAATTAAAGGAGGAGACTACCGGTCACGCGAAGCTAATGTGCATCGCCTTGCGGAAGTTTCCGGAAATATTATTGACCAGTGCGTTGCGCAGGGTGTTCCTTTCGCACGTGAATATGGTGGACTTCTTTCCAACCGGTCTTTCGGTGGGGTGCAGGTGCAGCGTACATTCTACGCGGCCGGACAAACAGGTCAGCAGCTTTTACTAGGGGCTTATTCAGGCTTGCAGCGCCAGGTTGGAATGGGGACGATCACCATGTATAACCGCCATGAAATGCTTGATGTCGTGAAAATCGACGGAAAGTGTCGTGGTATTATTGCCAGAAACCTGGTAACTGGTGAATTGGAAAGACATTCAGCACATGCAGTTTTGCTGTGTACCGGCGGATACGGTAACGTATTTTATCTATCGACAAACGCTATGGGCAGTAATGTTACTGCGGCATGGAAAGCGCATAAACGTGGTGCTTTTTTTGCAAACCCATGTTTCACACAAATTCACCCGACCTGTATTCCGGTATCAGGCGAACATCAGTCGAAGCTGACGCTGATGTCAGAATCACTTCGTAATGACGGTCGTATCTGGGTTCCGAAAAAACAAAATGATACACGTTCTGGGAATGAGATTCCCGAAGAAGAAAGAGATTACTACCTGGAACGTCGTTACCCAGCTTTTGGTAACCTTGTCCCTCGTGATATTGCATCCCGTGCTGCAAAGGAAAGATGTGATGCCGGATATGGCGTAGGATCTTCCAAACTAGCAGTTTTCCTTGATTTTTCTGCTGCTTTCCACCGTTATGGACAAGGAGAAGCAAATAAAAATAACATTAGCAATGCCTCAGAAAGCCAGATTCTGGAATGGGGTAAGGCAGTAGTGAAAGAAAAGTATGGTAACCTTTTTGATATGTATAAGCAGATCACAGGAGAAGATCCTTATGAAGTGCCTATGCGTATTTATCCTGCGGTTCACTATACCATGGGTGGACTTTGGGTTGATTATAACCTGATGACAACCGTTCCCGGGTTGTATTCTTTGGGTGAGGCAAACTTCTCTGACCATGGTGCAAACCGTCTCGGAGCATCGGCTCTGATGCAAGGTCTGGCAGATGGTTATTTTGTGATCCCGATCACCGTGGGTGCTTATCTTGCCGGTGAGATCAGAACAGGTAAAATTTCTACTGACCATGAAGCATTCGTGCAGACGGAGAAAGAAGTAAGCGACCGGATCCAGAAATTGATCAGCATTCAGGGTAAAACTTCTCCTGAGTTATTCCATCGCCGCTTAGGTAAAATCATGTGGGATAAATGCGGTATGGCTCGGAATGAAAAAGGATTGAAAGAAGCGATTGTTGAAATCCGTGCATTGCGTGAGGAGTTCTGGAAAGACGTAAAAGTAATGGGTACGATCAAAGATTTTAACCCTGAACTTGACAAAGCCAACCGTGTCGCTGACTTTATTGAGCTGGGGGAATTGATGTGTATCGATGCCCTGACCCGGGATGAATCCTGTGGCGGCCATTTCCGTGAAGAATTCCAGACAGAAGAAGGCGAAGCACTTCGTGATGACGAAAACTTTATGTTCGTGTCAGCATGGGAGCATATTGCTACAGAGAAATGGGAGCTTCATAAAGAGGATCTTGTTTATGATAATATTAAAATCGCTCAGAGAAGTTATAAATAGCCATCGGCTTTGGGCTGTCAGCTATCGGCTTTAAATCCGGTACTTCTTATGAGTTTATAACTAAAATAAATTTCGTTAATAGTTAATCATTAACAGTTTAGAAAAATGAGTGCAGGCAATATGCGTCTTACGCTAAAAGTGTGGAGACAAAGCAATACAGATACACAAGGAGGGTTTGAAAGTTATAATCTGGACGGTGTTTCTCCGGATATGTCTTTCCTTGAAATGTTCGATATTCTTAACGAACAATTAATTGAAGAAAATAAAGAACCTGTCGCTTTCGATCATGATTGCAGAGAGGGAATATGCGGCTCTTGTTCGATGTTTATCAACGGACGGCCACACGGACCATTGAAAGGTGTAACGACATGCCAGCTACATATGCGCTCTTTCCAGGACGGAGATACGATCACTGTGGAGCCATGGAGAGCTGGTGCTTTTCCGGTTATAAAGGATCTTGTTGTAGATCGTGATGGTTTTGACAGGATCATTTCGGCAGGCGGTTTCGTGTCTGTAAATACAGGAAATGCGCAGGATGCAAACAGTTTGCCTATTCCAAAGGAAAATGCAGACGACGCGTTTAGCGCGGCAGCTTGTATTGCCTGCGGAGCTTGTGTAGCCGCCTGTAAGAATGCGTCTGCTATGCTGTTCGTATCTGCAAAGATCTCCCAGCTTGCTTTATTGCCGCAAGGCCAGGCAGAGCGTAACATTCGTGCAGAGAAAATGGTCGCTCAAATGGATGCGGAAGGTTTCGGTAACTGCACTAATACCCATGCCTGTTCAGCAGAGTGTCCGAAGGAGATCAGTTTCGAGAATATAGCCCGGATGAACCGTGAGTATATCGGAGCGAAAACATCTTCAAAGGCAGTGTAAAATGATATGATCCGAAAGGATTAAAAATATTGGGGGGACGGCTTATGTGAATAGGCCGTCCTGTTTCATTTCAGGACTTGTCAGTAATAATTCTTTGGAAGATTTCTTTCCGGAGATATTCCCCAAACCGTACCGGTTCCGCAAAATGAAAGGGTGACTGATTAGATCAGCCACCCTTTTGTATTTTCTGCTCCGGATATTCCCGATATTATTTCTTCGCAGTGGTATCAGCTGCGGCCTTGCCTGCATCAGTTTCTTTGTATGTCTTGTTCAAACCATCGATGATTTTTTGTGTTACATCAAGAGATTTGTCAGCAAATAAAATTCCACCACCCAAAGAATAACCTAATACATATTCGTAGTTATTTTCTTTGTTGTATTTTTCGATATAAGCTCTGATCTGTTTGTAAAGCTCCTCGTTTTTTCCAGCTTCTTCCTGTTGAAGCCCAGCCATAGCCTGATCGCGGTAAGCAACAAGGTCCTGCTGTTTTTTCATTAGTTGTGCCTCAGTAGACCGTGCCTGGTCAGGCGTCATGGTCTGTGCTTTTTGCTGGAAAAAAGCTACTTCATTCTGCAATGAACGTCCTTTCGTGTTCAGTTCATTTTCCAGCTGAAAATGTTTGTTTTCAAGCGCTTTCTTAGTATCCTTAAAGAAATCATAATTCGTCAAAAGAGAATCAACTTGTACATACACCGTACGGCGACCTGCAACTACTCCATCCGATCCTGCTGCTGCAGATTCAGATTTACCTCCTGAGAAATGTAAGAAAAATAACACCGCAACGGCTATGGTAAGCACGATGTTCCAAATTAACGAAGTATTGTTATTCACGTTTTTAAGGTTTTGTTTTTTTAGAAAGAGCCGCAAAGATAATGATTTGTGTTTCAAGGCCTACAATTCCTTAATTTTTTACTCTACTTTAAATATCGACGGGTGATCTCTGGAATAAATTATATCAATAATTTGTCCGTTTTGAAGGTGAGCATATTGTTTGCTATCCAGTCCCTGGCGAATGATTCCGTCTGCTGTAACATATTCAATAGCCATGAAAGGCTGATGATAGTCAGATTTGAAGGTAAAACGAAGTTTAACGATACCAACCACCCTTGCTCTGGTTCCTTGTATTGTTCCATTCAGATAATAAGCCTGAATCCTCTTGTTGGTCAGCACGGCTATTTTCTCAATGGAGATATATGCAAGTGTTAGTAGTAAAATGAAACCCAGCATTGAAAGAATACTGACATACCATTTTTTGGGTACAAACAATTTTTGGTAAATTCCGGAGGTTTTATACTGATCATTTAAGAAAAGAAAAACAAGTAAGGAACCCAAAGTGGTGATGTTCATCGACCACCATTTCACAGCGACCCAGTAGGTCAGGTTATGAACGAATAAGGCGATAAGCAGAAATGCGACGAACCATGAAAGCAGGCCGTAATACAAATTTTTCATTGTATCGTTTTCCTGACCAGGCTACCTGATAACCCTGACATGCCGCCAACAACTCCGCCAACGATTGTGGTCACAACCAAAAGTAAAATGCCGTTGGGTAACGAAAAGATTTCGGCGATCCGGTTGGACATGATCCCGTCAGTCGTGATATGAAGATATAGGCCGTAACAAAACCAAAGAAGGGCTATGGCTAAAAAGCCGGTCATAAAGGCAAAAGCTGATGTCGAGGGCCGCCAGATCATAACGAGAAAGGGAACCAGTGCGATGGTCCACCAGGGAGTGAAAAGCTGCAGTAACGCTGTGACGATCAATATGAGGAGAAAATTCATAACACTATTTCTTTTTTAGAATGACACGGGACGTTAAACGCAGGTTTTGCTGGTCAGGAGAAGTCAGAAATAAAAGCTCATTTAATTGCCCCTTTTCCCATTTTTCCAGCAAATTGAGATAGTATGGACTTCCGGGATTTCCGGATTGGCCGCCCGGATATACACCATATGCTTTTGGTACAGGACCCAGTTCGACTACCATACGCCAGGACGGTCCGTTTCTTTTTGTGATCGCATTGACAATTCCTGTGCCGCCACCAAGTTTTAAATGAGGTGCCTTAAAAGGTTTAAGACTCCGGCTTAAATGCCTGATTTCTGTATCCTTCACCTCTGACCATTGCCAGGACGGGCTCATAGCACCATGCCTGGCAGTTAGTGTATCCACGGCCGCCTTAAAACTGGCAACCGTTATATCGCTCAGTGATTCTTTGTTTGATGTTTTTACATTATCAAACCATCTGGCATCGGGTTGTTTCAAGATCATATACAACAGCCGATCTCTTGAAGGAAATGCCATGGGAGCAGCCGGTAGATCAAACTCATCATTCCAGGTAGCATTTTTTAGCGCAGGAAGCCATTCTTCAAAGATAGAAGGAGCAATTTCATTAGGCGCATTTTGGTAATTCCAGTCCTTCAAAGCCTGCTGTGCCGCTTTATAGTTAGCACTTAACGGTGTTGTGTCCAGAATCGAAAGCAGTTTTGGCAGAATTGTTCTTGCCAGAACATTATAATTATCGTTTTGCAGCACCCTTAAACTGTCTGCATTTGCAGCAGTCATTTGTTCCAACCTTTCATTAATCCTGATCCCACGTTCAGAAGGTGAAAAGATCCAGTTGATATAATATGGATAGGATGGATCTGTAGACGACTGGTTTGCAGAACTTACAAAACCGCGCGTCGGATTTTTTACAAACGGATTCTGATCAGCCGGAATCCACCCTTTCCAATCGTCATCCGGATTGGTGCCGTCCAGTAAAAACTTCCCCTGGTCTTTCCTTTTTAATGGTAATTTCCCATTGACCGTGATCGCAATATTTTTACCTTTATCAGCAAATACGAAGTTCTGGGCCGGACCTACATACTTAGCTAATGCACTACGATAGTCGTCGTAGTTCTTTGCGCGATTCAATTCATAGAAGGTAAGAAAGCTATTTCCAGGCTCATGACCAATCCATTTAGTCGCCAGGTAAACCGATCCCGTTATTGCATCGTCATATTTGGTAACCGGCCCGTGATGGGTATAAGTAACCTGCTCACGATATGGCTCTGATTTTCCTTTGATATAAATTACTTCCTCGCGTTTGCGCGCAGGTTTCCATTGGTTATCATACCAATAACTCGATTGCGAAGTATCTTTAAACGTAATTGTATAACGATCATAAACGTCAGCATCCACATTGGTCACACCCCAGGCTACATTTTGATTAAAACCTATAATGACACTTGGAATTCCGGGTAAAGAAACTCCATAAACGTTTACGTCAGGAGAATGCAGCTGGACCTGGTACCAGATCGATGGCAGCGTCAACTCAAGATGCGGATCATTTGCAAGAATAGGGTAGCCGGTAATGGATTTCTCTGCACTTATCGCCCAGTTATTACTCCCGATTCCCTCCGGCTTTATTTCCGGTTCTGTCTGTTCATCCAACAGCACAGAATCTTTTGTAGTTACATGATGAGAAGCAGGTATAGGGATCGGCTTGAAGTTCCAGGCAGTTCCCGATGGAATGACGGGGCTTTCCTGAAGCATGGGGTAGTCCGGGAATAAATCTTTTACAACTTCATTTCCATACTTTTTCAACACATTTGACATGTTCAGATCATTGGAACGACCTGCAAGCGTCAGGGTCATTTGTTCCAGCATGTACATGGTATTGATTGGTTCCCAAAGCTCCGGCGCATATCCAAGTAATTTATATTCGACCGGGAAATCTTTAGGAGCAAGCTGATTTATGTAGGCGTTCACACCCGCACTATAACCAAGCAGCGCTTCCCTGGATTTTGGATCGCTCATGGCAATCTTCACGTTCACTTCAGCACCGTAAGCCATACCCAGACGACGGCTGTTCTTGTCTATTTCAAGCGTGGCAGGACCGAGAATTTCCGAAAGACGGCCGGATGCGGCTCTGGTTTGGATATCCATTTGCCACAACCGGTCTTTTGCAGTAAGATATCCCTGTGCATAAAAAAGGTCAAAATCATTTTTGGCGAAGATGTGCGGAACACCTGTATCATCGAAGCGGACAATAACCTCTTCGCGAAGGCTATCCAGCTTTAGAACGATCTCTTCCTTTGGATCAGATGTTTCCTCACCATTTTGCCAGAATCCCTTAAAAGGACTCACAAATGCACCCATAGCAGGAACCGGCCCCCATGGCCTGTTCAACGCATATATGAAACCAACGGTAATTACAACTGATAAAATAGCTTTTAGTAATCTCATATCGCGCAAATCTGGGTGTAAAGATCCTGCCCGGTACCTATTCTGTATCCGCAGCCGCGGCAACGATCGCTTCAATAAGATCTAAATCACTGTATAATACTGACCGCTCGTCCGGAATTTCTCCTGCCATGGAAACATCTGCGGGAAAGAACTTTTGTCTGCCGGGGCGGAAGGCTTTTGCGGTCAGATGCAAGGCATGTACTCCGGCAGCTTTCAATTCTTTCGCGTTATGATGATTAACACCTCCGCCAGCCATAATTTCTATGGAATTTCCGGCAGCTTTAGATATTTGTTTTAAAAGTGGTACCGCCAGTGGAGCGCTGGCTTTCTGGCCGGAAGTCAATATTCTTTCGGCACCGGTTTCAATCACCGCTTTTAAAGCTTTTATAGGATCTGGTGTCAGATCAAAAGCCCGGTGAAAAGTAACTTTCATCGGTGAAGCATAATCTACGAGTGCTTTCGTACGTGTTATATCAACCTGTCCGTCAGGCAAAAGTATGCCCAGGACAACACCATGTGCACCAAGTTTTTTAGCTACGGCGATGTCCCTTTTCATGATTTCTTCCTCGAAAAAGTCATATACAAAATCTCCGCCACGCGGACGGATCATCACATATACAGGGATTTTAATATGTTCAAGTACCATTTCAATGAGGCCGGCGCTCGGCGTAGTTCCTCCTTCGCCAAGCCCTCCGCATAGTTCAATACGTCCCGCACCACCGACCTGAGCATTCAGGCAGGATTCAAGAGAGTATGCACAAACTTCAATTGTCATAATTTTTTATAATTCTAAATGAATGCGGAATTTACAAAAGATTTTGTCCCTGGGCCGGTACCTGCCAAATTTCTACAAAAACTGCCTGAATTGTCGGGGAATGCTTTTTGTATACAATGTATAATATCAGGTTGAGAGCACACCATCTTCAAAATGGGGATAAATTTATGATATTCAAACGCTTATCCCTGTTCGGAAAAATTTTAAACTTCAAAAACAATTATTTTTAATATTTTTTGTTTAAAATTATTAAAAGATGCAAATTTTTTTACTTTTGCAATCCTTAAAAAATCAAGTAACTATTTAATAGGCGAAAAAAATTATGTACTGGACTCTCGAACTTGCATCATATCTGGAGGATGCTCCTTGGCCAGCTACCAAAGACGAGCTGATTGACTTCGCAATTAGAACTGGCGCTCCGTTAGAAGTAGTTGAAAACCTACAAGAATTGGAAGATGATGGTCAGCCTTATGAAAGCATTGAGGAAATTTGGCCGGATTATCCGACCAAAGATGACTTCTTCTTTAATGAAGATGAATATTAATGAAGAGCGGCGCCATCGGTGCCGTTTTTTGTTTTTATAGCGAATTACATTTACTCCCAGGCACTATTTTTTAATAGCCAGACAAGTGGTTTTGTGGGTTAGAAATTTGATAGGATTTCTTTTTTTAATGTCGCGAAAGGAATGTATATTAGTAACGTTATTATGAAAAGCATTTGCCAAAATCCGAATTGTTTTTTTCATAGTTAAGTATCTATCCAGGCCAATTGATGGAACTACGATTGCTTAAAGAGTTGGTCAGAAAAGGCGAGGGTGATCATGTAGAGTTCAAATTGAAATCTAATCACCCTGAGAAAATTGTCCGTGAACTAGTCGCTTTCGCCAATTCCGGCGGAGGTAAATTATTTGTCGGTGTCGGAGATGACCGCACGATCAAAGGTGTAAAAGATTCTGATGAAGATGAGTACACACTTGTCAAAGCGATTGATACCTATTGTTTTCCCAAACTTGATTACCGTCTCGAAAAAATAGCTATCGATACCGAACGCGAAGTGCTCGTTTTGACCATTCCGCGAAGTCTTGATAAACCACATTATGTTGTAGATCCTTCCGGGATCAGAAAGGCATATGTGCGGGTGGCGGATAAATCGATTCAGGCTAGTAAGGAAATGCGGGAAATTATGCGCCGTGGCCGGTTTAAACGGGATGTTCGTTTCCAATATGGCGAAAAAGAACAAAAACTAATGAAGTTGCTGGAGGAAAAAAAAGCGGTGACTGTTGAGTTGTTTGCAGCGGCCGCAGGAATTTCCAGGAAGATCGCTTCAAATACTTTGGTGATGCTAGTGCTTGCGAATGTGCTGGAAGTCCATCCGCATGAAGTAGTGGATCAGTTTACCGTAGCTATGGCATGACCGATTTTAAATTTATTAAGCGGCCCATCTTAGCTGAATAGCATATGATGGACCGCTTTCTAATATTTAGAATGGAAGATCATCCGATTCGTCTTCTGTAAAAGTAGTAACTGGCGGTAAAGTGCTGTTGCTGCTTCCCGGGTTGTAAGAATTTCCGCCACCATTTGCAGCACCGGCCTTATCAACTTTCCATGCTTTTACTTCTGTATACCAGCGATTGTTATATTCGCGGCTCTCAACATCAATCGATGCAGTCACAGCGTCATTGACCTGTAAACCAGCCTGATCGATTTTATCACCCCACAATGAAATGCATACTTTTTTTGGATATTGTGAAGGGATTTCAAGAATAAATTCCTGCTTCCGCCATGTTCCATTTTTACCCTGACCAGATACTTCAGGGAGTAAAGCGATGACAGTTCCTGTTAATTCCATGGAAAAACGTTTTGTAAGTTTTGCTAAAAAATAGAGATCAAAAGTAATGATTTTGGGTCTGGAATGCAAAGGGATTTGTATACTTAACCAATCGCCTGCTGCAAATCAGCGATCAGATCTTCCACATCTTCAATCCCGACGCTGAGCCGGATCAGTGTATCTTTCAGTCCGGTTTTTTCCCTTTCTTCTTTTGGAATACTGGCATGCGTCATACTTGCGGGGTGTGTACAAAGCGACTCAACCCCACCCAAAGATTCACCAAGTGAAAAAACTTCCAGGTTTTCCATAACCTTTACGGCCTGTGCATAATCATTACCTTTTAACTCGAAAGAAATAATGCCGCCATAGCCGCGCATCTGGCTGGATGCCAGTTTATGTCCGTCGTGTGAAGGAAGTCCCGGATAATAAACCTTCCCGACCTTAGGATGATCTTCCAGCCACATAGAGACCACTTTCGCATTTTCACAATGGCGCTGCATACGGATATGCAACGTTTTTATTCCTCTCAAAACCAGAAAACAATCCTGCGGGCCCGGGACTGCGCCGCTCGCATTTTGGATAAAAGCGAGTTGTTTTGCCAGTTCATCATTGTTCACGATCAGAGCACCCATGACTGTGTCGGAATGTCCGCCAAGATATTTTGTGACGGAATGCATAACGATGTCCGCACCCTGGTCCAGTGGGTTTTGCAGATAGGGCGACGCGAAGGTATTGTCAACTACGCTCAAAATTCCTTTGCTTTTGCACAAACTGGTTACAGCCTGGATATCAATAATTTTGAGTAAAGGGTTAGTCGGTGTTTCAACCCAGATCATTTTGGTTTTTTCAGACACTATCTTTTCAATTTCAGAAATATCATTCATATCGACAAAATGAAAAACAAGACCGAACGGCTCGTAAATCTTTTTCATGATCCTGTAAGTGCCGCCGTAAATATCGTTCGTAGCGATAATTTCGTCGCCTGGTTTAAACAGCTTTAATACTGCATCCGTCGCAGCCAGACCAGAAGCGTAACAAATTCCGTGTTTTCCATTTTCCAGAGCGGCCAATGCATTTTGCAAAGCGGTGCGCGTAGGATTGTGGGTACGTGAATATTCATACCCTTTATGTTTTCCCGGACTGTCCTGAACGTACGTGGATGTCTGATAAATAGGAGTCATGATGGCACCGGTCGTCGGATCTGGCTCAACGCCGGCATGGATGGCTTTGGTCGCGAATTTCATAAAATATATGGATCTGGATCACTTTCGGAAATGTAAAAAAATCAAAGATAACCTTCTTGAAAAACGTTTTACAGAAAGAAGTCGTTAATTTGATATATGAAATATTTGTATTGACTAAAAACATCCCCTTTTGGCAAATCCATTAGTAAAAAAACTTCCTTTACCATTAGTTGTAAGCGTTTTACTCACTGTTGTTCCCTTAGCTACTACTTCATTGCTGACTGCGTGGGCAATCACAAATGAAGAAATTTTAAGAAGCTGGTCATTCGGAATCTGGGCACTGGTCACACTTGGACTGACATTTACCTCAGCCATTGCCCTCACGCCACCTACTTTTCTGGCTCTTGTTTTTGGGTATTTTCTTGGCTGGTATGGGGTGCCCTATCTGTTTTTCCTGAACATGGGTGCTATTGGGATTTTATATGTTCTGGCAGATTTCTTCAACGCCGAATCCATACGTGTTTATCTTGTTCAGATTTATCCTCAGATAGAATCTTTGATCAGAAAATTCAAAGCGAATCAGTTCCGGCTTATCTTTTTTGCCAAACTTTCGCCCGTTCTTCCTTTCACCATCACAAATTTATTCTTTAACGTCGTCGGCGCGAGATTACCTCAGGTATTGGCAGGTGGTACTTTGGGAATGATCCCGCGAACGGTTCTGGCTGTCTGGGCAGGAAGAGAAGCACAGGAAATCCGCTATCTGCTGGAACACCCAAATGAAGGCTTGGGTACTAAAATCCTGCTATTGTCTCTCATTATCATTTCATCTGTCGGTATCGGATATTTGTTCAAAGACAAAGAAGTGTAACCACGTTGCCAATACTTGTATGTTAATTTATGCAGGATGCTAAGATCGTACAATAACAGGATAGGAAACGCCATAAAAACAGGAAGTAAATCCTGTTTATTTGCAATTAAGTTATACTTATTGAAAAAGTAGAATGAAATCCTTACCAATCATTGATCTAATCATTGTTATCGTCTATCTGGTAGGGATGGTCGCTGTTGGTATCTATTTTTCACGAAAAAATACAACGGCGGACCAGTTTACAAAAGCTTCAGGTAAAATTCCTGGCTGGGCGATCGGGATTTCGATATACGCAACTTTTTTAAGCAGCAATACCTTTTTGGGTGTACCAGGAAAGGCATTTGGGAGTAACTGGAATTCATTCGTTTTCAGCTTATCCATGCCGATTGCTGCCTGGGTTGCTACGAAATTTTTTATACCGTTCTATAGAAATACGGGAGCAGTCTCAGCCTATACCCACCTTGAACAAAGATTCGGGCCTTGGGCAAGAACCTATGCGGTTGTCTGTTTTCTGTTGACACAGCTTGCCAGGATGGGTTCAATATTTTTTGGAATTGCTCTTAGTTTGCAGGCACTGACCGGATACCCGATGGCTACGATCATGATCGTAGTTGGGATTTGTATCGTGCTGTATACCGTAATGGGAGGGATGGAGGCCGTTATTTGGACAGAAGTTGTACAGGGGGTCATCAAAACTGCCGGTGCACTGATCATCTTGTATCTGGTCGTTTCAAGTATGGATGGCGGCGTTTCCAAAATCATCAACATCGGAAAAGCAGATCATAAATTTAGTCTTGGAAGTTATGCTCCGGATTTTACCCAGTCTTCATTCTGGGTCGTTCTGTTGTACGGTTTTTTCATGAACCTCAACAACTTCGGAATGGACCAGAACTATGTCCAGCGGTACCATACGACTACGTCAATAAAAGAAGCGGCAGGTTCTGTCTGGTTGTGTGTTTATTTATACCTGCCGGTTTCGTTGATTTTCTTTATTCTTGGCTCATCCTTATTCGCCTTCTACCAAAGTAATCCGGAACTTTTAAATGCTGTTCAGATGCAGGTTGCGGGGGAACGGTTGCCAAACGGTACACCAGAAGCAATACGCACATTGGCTTCAACGCTGACAGCGGCAGATATTGGTGACAAGGTGATGCCTCATTTTATGGTTACGAAAGTTCCCGTAGGTTTACTCGGATTAATTATTGCGGCCATTATGTCGGCAGCCATGAGCACGATCAGTTCAGGGATGAATGCCTCTGCTACTGTTTTTATGGTCGATATTTATCAGCGGTATATTAAAAAGGATATGTCTTCGAAACAGTCTATGACCTTATTATACATCGCTACAACAGGTTTTGGGCTCCTGGGTATGGTCACCGGCATTGCGATGATCGGAGTTAAAAGTGTTCTGGACGTTTGGTGGTTATTGTCGGGGATTTTTGCAGGAGGTATGCTTGGATTGTTTCTTTTAGGAATCATTTCAAAAAATACGAAAAATGCTGAGGCGCTGACTGCCACTTTGATTGGGATTGTCGTCATAGTCTGGATGACGTTCTCGGCAAAATTACCGGATCAGTATGCTTATCTAAGAAATCCGTTACATCAAAATATGGTAATGGTCGTGGGGACACTTGCCATTTTTCTGGGCGGATTGCTGCTGACCAGGTTGAAAGGAAAACCTATAGAAATTGAAAAAGAATTTGTTGCCGACGGCCACATTCATAAAAAGCCGTTTGAGATCGAATAAAAATATGGCTGCGGTTTTGTTAATACCGACCTTACTTACTGAATTTTTCAGCAAATCTTTCTAAAAATATATTAAATAACAGGTATGACAGCGACTGCTACCTCTTTGCCCCAAGGATTTATTCCTGTGATGTTAACACCTTTTCTGGAGACGGGAGAAGTGGATTATAAAGGCTTAGAAAATCTTACGGAGTTTTACTTAGCAGCCGGTGCTGCCGGCCTTTTTGCAAACTGTTTATCCAGTGAAATGTTTGAACTGACTGATCAGGAGAGGATTTCCGTTACAAAAACAGTCGTAGATCAGGTTGCTGGAAGAGCACCGGTCGTGGCAACGGGAACCTTCGGAGGAACTGTCGCTGACCAGGCTGAATTTGTAAAACGTATATATCAGACCGGTGTGCAGGCCGTGATCGTAATTACCGGTTTAATGGCCTCTGAGAGCGATTCTGATGAAGTATTTTTGCAAAACGCATTAGCGCTGATTTCGTTGACTGGCGATATTCCTCTTGGTTTTTATGAGTGTCCTGTCCCTTATAAAAGACTGGTGCCGAGTAGAGTATTAAAAGAATTGGTTAAAACAGGTAGAGTAATTTATCACAAAGATACTTGCCTGGATCTTGAAGAAGTAAAACGGCGTATCGCTGTGGCGGATGGCTGGCAATTTGGGTTATATGATGCCTATATGGTGAATGCTGCTGCATCATTAAAGGCCGGAGCCGCCGGGCTTTCATGTATTCAGGGGAATATTTATCCGGAACTTGTGGTTTGGATCTGCCAGAATTTCGATAATCCGGAACGGGAGGAAGATGTTGAAAGCGTCCAGAAATTTTTTATTGATTCGATGGACCTAGTCCATACTGCTTACCCGACCATCGCAAAATACAGCCTACAGAAAAGAGGTTTTCCAATTTCAACTTATACAAGAAGAGAGGTGGGCGAACTAACAGAGGAATTGAAAAGTGAAATGGATAAGATGCTCATAGCTGTTGAGAAACTTCAAAATCAATTGGGCATTACAAGCATTTTTAGCGGATATCTTGTGAATAATACGGACCAAAATATTCCCAGATGAACTTTCCTGATAAACAAATCCTGTACCGCGTAACACAGGGAGACGAAGCGGCTTTCTCAATGCTTTACACCCATTTTCGATCTCCTGCGCTGAAATTTTGCACTACTTTACTCAAAGATGAGGAAGAAGCCGAAAACGTTACGCAGGATGTTTTTGCCAAGATCTGGGACCGCCGCATACATATAAAACCGGAGCATAGTTTTCAGGCTTATTTGTTTGTTAGCTTGCGGAATCAGATTTTTGATCAGTTCAAAAAGTTTGAAAAGGATCAGCACTTGCGCCAGCAATACGTTGACCGTATGCGTTTTTTGAATGATGATGATGGTGATGACAAAGAAGCCCAAATCAGGTTTCTTCTTGGTGCAGTTGAATTACTTTCTGAAAGAAGAAAGCAGATTTTGAAGCTCAGTATCGAAGAAGGGAAATCGTACAAAGAGATAGCAAATTTTATGGATATCTCCACCAATACCGTCAAGAACCAGTTAATCAAGGCAAAAGAAATTTTACGCAGTAAGTACCGACTTGCTATTCCATAGTTAACTTAAATTCCCTTTAAATATCGGAATATGAAAGTTTGTTTTCTTGAACTTTTTTAAATGGCAAAGCTTTTATTGCTGTTTTAGAGCACTGTTTGCATTCATGATATTCTTTTTCAATAAATTCCGGCAGCCAACTGAAATTTATTTGGTAAAACTCTTTATGGAGCTTTGGATGTTTTTAGTCCAAAATAAAATGTATTATCTAAAATATAAGAAGCAAGCATTTGAGCCCCATCTGGCAAACGAGGCAGCTTAAAAATGTATCCAAAGTGTTGTTGGGGTTGATTTTTTGAATACCTGAAACTTGAAAATTTCTGTTGAGTCATTTTCAAAAAACTATACAGATACGCCTTATCTGAGAAACGGGGGAATTCCGTTGCCGAACTTAATTTCTCTGATAAATCAAATTGGGCTTTTCGGTATATTGTCTCTTTAACAGCCGGAAAACGGTTACTTTATATATCTACGAAACGCCCGATCTTTTTATTAGTTTGATGCTTAAATTTGTAGTGAGACTGATAGCTAACAGCTTATCACTGGTTGCCAGAATTTGTTTCCAAATTCCAGGGAATAGAAACGATGTAATCCGTGCTTATTATGTTGAAAGAATAGGACTTAACATCTATCTTCGAGAATCAAGTCGCAGCTATGAAACCTCATTTTCATAAAGTTCCGGTAAAATCGCGTACCTCGTTCAGTATAAGGCATGAACGTGAATCCAGCTTTGGTACTGTCTGGCACTATCATCCTGAACTTGAATTACATTATCTGATCAAAGGACATGGTGTGCGCTTTATTGGGGACGATATCAGTAATTTTTCGGATGGGGAGTTGATTCTTCTGGGAGAAAATTTGCCGCATACCTGGCGGGTTGAAGGGGAGTGTTCAGCAGTTGAGGTAATAATAATCCATTTTTTGCCAGACTGCCTCGGAGCAGACCTGCTCAATCTGCCAGAAGCATACCTGATTCCTAAACTTTATGAAAAAGCGAAGAAAGGGCTCGTTATACGGGGCGAGGCAAAGAAAAATATAATAACGCTGATGCGTTCTGCTGTACAGGCGGAAAATCTGGACCGTTTAATTTCTTTGCTGACTATTTTGAAAATCCTGGCAGAAACGACGGAAACTGAGACGATCACGTCTGCCCACGCCTTTTATAAATCCAACGATTCGGAAACATTGCGACTGAACAAAGTGTATGCATATACTTTATCAAATTATAAAAGTCCGATCACATTGCAGGAAGTTGCTGCCATTGCCAATCTGGGCGTAACGTCCTTTTGTCGTTATTTCAAACTAATGACCAAGAAAACATACAATGATTTTCTTGTGGAAATCCGGATCAGTCATGCCTGTCGTTTTTTAATTGAAGACAGGCAGACAATCGAAATGATTTGTTTCGAATGCGGTTTTAACAACGTCTCTAACTTTTACAGACATTTTAAATGTGTGACAAATATGACGCCGCTGGAGTATAAACGGAAGTATTTGTTTAAAAATCTCCCAGAAGCTACTAACAGATCTGTTGCTGAGGTTAGTACCAGATAGCGAAACATATCTATGCCGGATTTTTCAATGATTATGGTTTTTCATCCATTCATCCATGGAGAACTTACCTGAACCGATAATGGTGAATGTCAAAACCAATATCAGTGTGATCATCGATAACCACAATTCGGAATTAAAATAAGAAAAACCGGCCCGTACGTTCACAAAGAAAACCGCTGCAATGAGAATTGGAATCTGAAAGATAGCCGCTGTCCGGGTCAGACAGCCGAGCGCGATCAAAAATCCACCGAAAATATGAGCAAACGCGACGTAATGTACAGCCATTACAGAATACAAATGAAAATCCATATTACTGATCAGGTGTGAAAGCCGCGCTGTATCGCTGATGAAGCTAATGCCTTTTACAAAAAGTAAGACACCCAAGCCGATACGCACAACGTCCATCCACGCAGGGTGATGTGTATCGCCCCAGCGTTCAATTCGGTTTATCATTTCCATAACTCTCAGAATGTTTTGGTTTTCAGAAAGTTATAAAATTAAAGATAGGATGTCAATAGATAAATTATCTTTTTAATTTGAATAGTACAGTTTCGTTTGTGAAATTTCTTCATAGTAGTCAATGCTCTATCAGCGAGGTGTGTTTAGTATCTTTCATGGTGATGTAAACGGTTAGTGAAATGAAGATACAGGCTGTAACATACCAGTAATAATAATTTTCATGACCTGCATTTTTGAACCAAAGCGCCAGATATTCAGCCGTTCCGCCAAAAATAGCAACCGTTAAAGAATAGGGTAAGCCAACTCCCAAGGCTCGTACTTCAACAGGAAATAACTCTGCTTTTACAACCGCGTTGATTGATGTATAACCACTTACAATAATCAGCGCAGCCATCAATAAACCAAAAGCCCCCCACATGGTGGTGGTATGGCTTAGCGTTGTAAGTAGTGGAATTGTACAAATTGTTCCCAAAATGCCAAAGCCGATAAGTAGCGGTCTTCTTCCAACGCGGTCACTTAAAGCACCGAAAACGGGCTGTAATAATGCAAAAATCAATAATGAAAAAAAAGTTAAGGTTGTGGATTGCCCTTTGGATAGTCCCACAGTATTAACCAGAAACTTCTGCATATAAGTGGTGTAAGTATAAAACGCGAGCGTCCCGCCCAAGGTAAGTCCGACAACGACGGCTAGTGCCCTGGGATGTTTCAGAAGTTCTTTCAAAGAGCCTTCTTTCTTTTCCGAAGAGGTAGTTTTATTTTGAAAGGCATCGGTTTCGTGCAAATTGCTGCGCAGATATAGTGCGATCAAGGATAAGATAGCACCAATGACAAAAGGGATACGCCAGCCCCATTCGTGCATTTGTTGATCAGTGAGGAATATTCTCTGGAGGATTAATTGTAAACCAAGTGCAATTAATTGTCCGCCGATCAAAGTTACATATTGAAAACTGGAATAGAATCCACGACGCTCTTTGGTGGCTACTTCACTTAAATATGTGGCCGAAGTTCCATATTCTCCGCCAACGCTGAGACCTTGCAATAACCTGGCGATTAGTAATAAAACGGGTGCTGCAATTCCGATCGTTTCATATCCCGGCAAAAATGCAATTAATAATGAGCCGAAAGACATCAGTAAAACGGATAAAGTCATCGACTCTTTTCGGCCCTTTGTGTCTGCAATTTTACCAAACAAATACCCGCCAATGGGGCGCATCAAGAATCCTACGGCAAAAATTCCTGCGGTATTGATTAATTGTACAGTTGGATTTGAATCCGGAAAAAAACTTCCTGCAAAATAAAGAGAAAAAGCAGAATAGGCATACCAGTCATACCATTCGACAAGGTTACCAATGGAGCCGCCCATAATGGCTTTGAGCCGCCAATTTGTATCATTTTTATGCGGAAGCGTACTTGGAGTATTGGTTTTGATCATTTACGTCAAGGATTTTGCAGGAGAAAAGGAGTCCTTTAAAGATAGAAGATTTTGGGGATAGGTTAAGGGGAGAGGAGGAAAATGTTACTTCAAAGACCTATTATCATCTTTGGGAATGACGAAACTGAAATTCCATTATCGTCGGAAGAATTAAAAGGTTTCAAATTGGAGCGCTATACTTAAAAAATTTAGGCCTTTGTTTGCGATTACAAACGAAGGCCTAAAAATACTTTGTACAAAATTAACTTTACTTTGACTTTCCAACCAAAAATCTCCCTACGTTATGTAAAGCGTATGTGGCCTGTTTGGAAGTAACCAGGGGCATCTTATCTAAAAGAATTTTGGCATCTTTCTCATTTTTGGCATTAATGAAAAAAATCGCAGGTTGTGTTCCGGTCGAGTCTGCTGCCAGAAAATTAAGATTGATATAGGCGTTCTCCAGAATTCCCTGTTCGTGCAATTTTGAATTAAGAAGAGCCTGTTCGCCAATAATTTTTGAATTTAATTTATCTTTTTCAACTAAAAAGGCCAAGAGGACTGCGTAAGTCTTTTCTATGGATACTAATTTCAAAGCTTCCTCATTGCGGTTAAATACATTGTAGCCGACGGGTATAAGTGTATAAGAGGCAAGGTTGCTTTTAACGATATCAGTAGTATCAAGGGTAGTGCGTACTTCTTTTTCTGAGGTTCCATTGATGATGAATGCAATTAGAGCCAGTGGTTTGTCGGCTTCAATTTTTCCTTTCGGTGGATAATATATATTTTCAACGATTCCCTTATTCCATAAACTCATCAGCTGTTTTTGCTGTTTGGGAATGTGGCTTAGTGCCTTTTCTCTATCGGTGGTGCTCCATTTGGTTAGAACGAAAAACTTCTTAATTTCTTTTTTCTCAACTGAATCTTTGAAAACGGATAATGAGTCAGGCTTTTTAGTTTCATGCTTACTTTCGGTAGTTTGACAGCTAAGAAATAGGCAAACCATTATTGGCATAAGAAGTGGTTTCATAAATTGTAAGTTATGAGTTAATGTTTTGGCGATTTTGCCTGCATTAATCATAGACGTAAATGAACTTAGATACTAACGGAAAGTATGGCAGGATGCTTGATCGTAATCTAAAAGGAGCGGATTTGCTTCGGTAAGGAAGTTGACTTCTACGTTTAAATTTCCTGCGTTGCAAACGCTGAACCAGGCAACCCCGATTGCAAATCGGTGTTAGCACTAAACCAATTTCTGAATAATTCCAGCAGCTTTTTCAACCAAATTCCCATGCCCTGCGGCAAGCAAAAAGTACTGTTCTTCCGCAAGCAGCGCGGATAGTTTCTTTACATCCTTTGCCTTCAATAACTTATCATGTTTTCCGATAAACAAGTAAACCTTCGTTCCATCAAGTTTTTTGTAAACCGCCGAAATATCAAATCTCAACATCCGGAAAGCCAGCCAGGAGCGGTAAATGGTTTCCTGCCGTTTTGGATCGGCGAGCATAAATTGTGTAAAACGAATGAGGCTTTTATGGATAAGTCCCAGTTTTTCAAATAAATTGGCTGATTTAATTAAGATATCAGGATTTTGAAGTACCCAGTGAAAAATTCTCCGGGTTGGCCGGAAGCGTGAGGCCAGTGTATACAACGGATGTTCGGAAACTCCGTCTGGTGCGATTAAAAATGTATTTTCGATTTTGTTTGAAAAAGCCTCCAAAGTTGCCAAGGCAAATCTTCCACCGATACTGAACCCTACGATATCAAAACGTTCAATTTTATTTTCTTCCAAAAATTCAGAAATCAGTTTTTTCCAAAATGTTTTGGTAATAATATCCTGATCAGAAAAATCATCATTTCCATGAATACCTTTACTATGTCCGTGGAAAAATAAGTCGAAAGCATAGATTGTATAATGATCTCTCAAAAGTTGAGAAAAGGATCCAAAACAAGTTAGGCCGGTTTGGCCGATGCCGTGAAAGGCGAGGAGGATTTTAGGGCCGTGGCCGAGACGATGGTAATGAAGAGTATTACTCATAAGCGTCTCTTCGATGCCTGACACCGGAAACTTCCATGATCCTTATTACATCGTCAATTGAATATAGGACGCGATAATTTCCAATTCGAATTCTATATATATTTTGAGTTGAGGTTAATTTTTTACAACCCGGTGGGCACGCATCGTTAGATAATAATTGGATTGCAGGAATAATCCTTTGAACTTCTATTTTTTGAAGTTTACGAATTTCTCTTTGGGCAGAGCTTGAAATAATTACCTCGTAAATTTTAGGCATCGAATTTTCCTTCTGCCTTTAACTCCTGAACAAAAAGATCAAATGACATGGAATCTTCAGATTTCCTTTCTTCAACAAGGAGTGCATCCAGTACATCTTCAACAATCTGTCCGTGTTCTTCCATAGAAATAATAAGATCCGTCTTTTGACCTTTTTCATTCGTAATAAATCGAATACCAGTCATAGCTTTTTTTTATAAATATAAAAAAACCTCCGCACAAATCCATTTATGAATAACGTCCGGAGGTTTCTAATACTCAATATTTCTTAGTACTCCATCAAATAAGCTTTAATGAAATCATTAATCTCGCCGTTCAATACTGCATCCGTATTGGAAGTTTGGTGATCCGTGCGGTGATCTTTCACGCGGCGGTCATCCAAAACATAACTGCGGATTTGAGAGCCCCATTCAATTTTTCGTTTTGAAGCTTCCACTTCTGCACGTGCTGCATTCCGTTTTTCGAGCTCAATCTGGTAAAGGCGTGATTTCAGTAAACGGATCGCAACTTCTTTATTCATCAGCTGAGACCGTTCCTGCTGACAGGCGATAACAATGCCGGAAGGCTTGTGGTGCAGACGAACTGCGGTTTCCACTTTGTTCACGTTTTGTCCTCCCGCACCACCGGAACGATATGTATCCCAGGTAATATCAGCCAGGTTGACGTCAATTTCAATATTGTCATCCGCCAATGGATATACATAAACCGAAGTAAATGAAGTATGGCGGCGGGCATTTGAATCAAAAGGTGAAATCCTGACCAGGCGGTGAACGCCGTTTTCCGATTTCAAATTTCCATAAGCATATTCACCTGAAATTTCCAATGTAACTGATTTTATACCAGCCACATCACCATCCTGCAAATCTACCTCACGTACTTTATAGCCATTTTTCTCAGCCCACATGATGTACATACGCATCAGCATGGAGGCCCAATCCTGAGATTCGGTACCACCGGCACCTGAATTAATTTCAATAACAGCCGGAAGTTCATCACCTTCTTCGCCCATCATTTTGCGGAATTCGATTTCGTCAAGTTTCGCTTCCAGCTTTTTGCCTTCTTCGTCTACCTCTTCTTCGGTAGCTTCACTTGCTTCATAAAATTCCCAGATCGTATCCAGGTCATCGCGCAATCTCGAAAGTTCTTCATAACCTGTGGTCCAGAACTTCAACCCGCGGATCTCTTTCATTGTTTTCTCAGCACGTTCGGAGTCGCCCCAGAATTCCGGTTGAGAAGTTTGTTGTTCAAGGTCGTCTAGCTGTTTTTTACGGTTAGCGTAGTCAAAGATACCTCCCCAAAGCCTCTACACGGGCCTTCAAGTCTTTCAATTGATCAAGTGTCATTGAATTTTTTGAATTTTTAGTTATTAATTTATTTAGTCAAATATTATCCGGGATAGTCAAAAAATTGTCAGTGGTATTCAGGAAATGGTCAGGAAGTTGTGAGCGAGGCCTGACGATAAATGACCGCGCGGCGGACTGCAATTTCCTGACAAAACCTGACTATAAATGACAATCATTTTCCGATAGTCCTGATATAGTTATTGAGTTTCACCGACAACAATTCGCAAAGTTGGCTTAATTCTGTGAATTTTTCTATGCTTATCAGATTTCTGTTCTTCGCTTTTATAAGCCAGGTTGCTGTCTCCTTTAAAGAACCACGGGCATAGAACCAAAAGTTCAGATTTTCTTTATAATGATACCGACCATAACCTTCCGAAATATTAGCCGTCACCGAATCTGAAGATCTCACCAGTTGTTTGCCAATGGTATCTTTAACAACGTAACTCCAGGAATCCGCCAGTTTCCATACTTCTTCACCCGGGACCATAGCTATCTGATAAATATGCAGCTCTTCAAGTTCATAAAATAATAGTTAGTCAACAACAAATTTCCTGACAATCATGACTATTTACTGACCATTCCTGACGATTACCTGCCGTTTTCATAACGATATTTACTACCTTTGCATGAAATTTTTGTCAACCCATTTCTTTCAAATAAAAATACTAGAAAATGGCTCAAACGTATGACGTGATTGTGGTAGGTAGCGGTCCTGGCGGATATCCGGCAGCCATCCGTGCTTCCCAATTAGGACTGAAGGTAGCAATTGTAGAAAAAGAACTTTTAGGTGGAATTTGCCTTAACTGGGGCTGTATTCCAACCAAGGCCCTTCTTAAAAGTGCGCAGGTATTTGAATACATTAAGCATGCGAAAGACTACGGGATTAACGTAGGCGAGTCTTCTGCTGATTTCGGAGGCGTTATCAAACGTAGCCGTGGTGTTGCAGACAGCATGAGCAAAGGCGTTGCTTTCCTGATGAAAAAGAATAAAATCGACGTCATCATGGGAACTGGTAAAGTGAAAGGTGTAAAAACAGTTGAGGTTACTGATAAAGAAGGTAAGAAAACGGACTACACAGCAGGTAAAGGCGTTGTAATTGCAACAGGTGCACGTGCCCGTGAATTGCCAAATATCAAAATTGACGGTACAAAAGTGATTGAGTACCGTAAAGCAATGAGCCTTGAAACACAGCCAAAAAGTCTTTTGGTGGTTGGTTCCGGTGCGATCGGAATGGAGTTTGCGTATGTATATGCAACAATGGGTACGAAGGTTACTGTCGTTGAATTCCTTCCAAATCTTGTTCCTGTTGAGGATGAGGATATTTCGAAAGAAATAGCGAAGCAATACAAAAAACTTGGTGTTGATACGTTTGTAAATTCTTCTGTTGAGAAAGTTGATACCAGCGGAAACGGTTGCAAAGTGACTGTGAAGACACCAGAAGGAGAAAAAACTTTTGAAGTAGATGTCGTTCTTTCGGCAGCTGGTATCGTTTCGAATATCGAGAATATCGGTTTGGAAGAAGCTGGTATCAAAACGGATAAAGGTAAGATTTCAGTTAACGAATGGTACGAAACCAACGTTCCTGGTTTTTACGCAATCGGTGACTGTACGCCTGGTCCTGCTTTGGCACACGTTGCTACGGCGGAAGGTATCATTTGTGCAGAGAAAATTGCAGGTCACAAAACAGAAGCTCTGGATTACGGAAACATTCCTGGCTGTACGTATTGTCAGCCTGAAATTGCTTCTGTCGGTTTCACTGAGAAAAAAGCGAAAGAAGCTGGTTACGATATCAAAGTCGGCAAGTTTCCATTTAAAGCATCTGGAAAAGCTACGGCAGCCGGCGCTACGGATGGTTTCGTAAAAGTTATTTTTGATGCTAAATATGGCGAGTTCCTTGGAGCGCACATGATTGGCACAAACGTTACTGAAATGATCGCTGAGGTTGTGGTAGCCCGTAAACTGGAAACTACCGCTCACGAAATCATGCGCTCAATCCACCCGCATCCAACCATGTCAGAAGCTTTGAAAGGAGCAACTGAAGCGGCTTACGGCGAAGCAATCGATTTGTAATAAGGCTTTCGGCAGTCGGCTATCAGCTGTCGGCAGATAAATAATAACCCCGGGTTGACTTTAGTCTGCCGGGGTTTTTGTTTTGCCTCTCGTCATTGTGATAAGAATGAGCCAATCCACTTAACTTGATGCGCGGCAGTGATGATATCCTCAAAAATCCCAGTTTCAATTAAAGCATAGAAATTTTTTAATTGTATATTGGACGGCTCAACAATAAAGGTATTAGTCATTTTGGATACGTTAGAATATTCAAGTCAGTTTAATGAAATTTGGGAGACTGAACATGAAATCAAAACACTGTGGGGAAATCGTATTTTCTGTTTTGCGCATCTGATAGGTTACCCCATAACCTCTGCCCTCTACTATTTTAACCATAATCCTGCATTCCTGACAATCCTCAAATTTCAGCTGATGGCGAGTCTTGTCATCGCCGGATTTTTGTTTCTGCATTTTTACAAGAAGGTACCGGCCCAGCTGATAGCCTTTTATACATTTATCACGATTATAGTTTTTCACGCGCTGATTCTGGCATTGATTCCGCACAAGTCCTATGATCGGGCGAGTTTTAATATGACGCTTGCCCTGATTTTTATCACCTTTATTTTATGCTGGCCCCCGAAAGAATCCATAATATGTACCTTACTGGTGTTTGTACTTTTCCCGTCAGCATTGTATTATTTGAATCCCGGAGCGCTCATTCAATTTATTAATGAAGGTGGGTTTTTCTTATTTCTGGGACAATTTCTTTTCCCGTTTGTTATGAATGTTAAATATTCAAACGATAAAAGAGCATTTTATTACCGCTTTTCACTTCGTGAGAAGAACGGTTTGCTGGAAGAGCAGATCAGAATTGCAGAACGGGCTACCAAAGCAAAAACAGATTTTTTGTCCATGATGAGCCATGAGATACGGACTCCTTTGAATGGTATAGTCGGTATTGTTCATTTATTGTTGAAAGAAGATCTGCGAAATGATTTTCAGAGAGAAATGGTCCAGACGCTTCAATTTTCATCAGATCATTTAATGACTGTTGTCAATGATATCATGGATTTTAACAAAATAAATTCTAACTATGTAAAGCTTGAGGCGAGGGCTTTTGATCCCTCACTGTTCTTTCAAAATCTTAGAAAGACATTTATTCCCAAAGCAAATGAAAAGAGGCTCGATCTCATTTTTGACATTACGGCTTCATTGCCTCCGCAGCTCCTGGGCGATGAAGGGAGGCTTAATCAGGTTATTACAAATCTGATCCATAATGCTATTAAATTTACAGAAAGCGGGGAGGTAAGGTTTTCGGTCAGGGAAGTAGACCGGCACGATGATATGATTAGATTGTCCTTTCATATAAAGGATACCGGCATTGGAATTCCGGAAGATAAGCAGGCGGTTATATTTGAATTATTTACACAGGCACACACATCAGGAGATCGCCGATATGGCGGATCGGGCTTGGGATTGGCGATCAGTAAAGAAATTCTAAGGCTCTTTGGCAGCGAAATCCAGCTTGTCAGTGTGCCTGAAGAAGGTTCGGATTTTTCCTTTGAAATTAATTTTAAATATGCCATGGAAAACCTGCCCGAAAATAAACCGGGCAAAGATTTAACCATCTCCTTATATCCGGATGCAAAAGTTCTTGTCGTGGACGATAACTATACCAATCTCTTACTTGCAACAACTCTTCTGAAACGAAAGTCAATATATTGTGAAACCGCTGAAAATGGTAAGGAGGCATACGAAAAATTTAAAAAGCACAGTAACTTCGACCTTATCCTGATGGATCTAAAAATGCCGGTGATGGATGGTTTCGAAGCAACAAAACTCATCCGTTCCGAAGGTTCGCCAGTACCGATTGTGGCCCTGACTGCTTCAACCTTTGAAGACGAAAAAGAACGCGCCTTGTCTAACGGTTTTACCGGATACCTCACAAAACCGTTTTTACCGGTTGATTTTTACGAAATGGTACACAGACATCTCAGCAAAAAAGGGTAGGAGAAATAATTATCTGATTTTTGAACGCCGCTGCATGGCCTCCCGCCATGTCGTCAGAACAATTCCCTCTTTCTCGATATACCTTCTCAATTCAGGATCGATCATCGCCAGGAAATCTCCTTCACGTGTTGGATACGAATCTGTAATTTTTGGAAAAACTTCAGTATGTATCGTACAATGCATAATGACCATCGTCAGTCCGGGTTTTATGTTTTTTATGGCATTGATGTATTTCGCTGTTTTGTATTTCTGAAGTGCTTTTTCAGACTTGTCACCGGATTCCGGACCTTTCCACCCGTAACTTGAATTTTCAAGATCGTCCAGCACGGGCAACCCGGCATCCCAAAGCTGCTTGCCAACAACCTGGGTCATCGCAAGCTGGTCGGCGATCATCTTTTCCTGTTCCTGAACCACAGTGTTATGCCCGCCGGGAAACATCACAGGAATTTTTTCTTCCATCCCAACCTTTAAATAACGCTGCAAAAATTCCGGCGTTGCGAAGAGTGTGCCCATGTGTGAGTCCAGATGTGTCGGTGTAAATCCCATCGTTCTGGCTCTGTCCAGCTGCGCCCGGATCTCTTTTTCAACTTCATCAGGCGAAGCGTTTTTTACTACATCTCCCACACTTTTCCACAAGGCACCTTCCTGGTCAACCAAGCCCTTAACCTGATTTTTGCCAGCCAGCGGTCCCCAGCGATAATCTTTCCATTCGGAGGTTAACGTTAAATGCAATCCTGCATCAAGGTCAGGGTTTTGTTTAAGATAATTTACAAAACCAGGTACCCAGCCACAGGGCATCATGACACTCAAAGAATTGGCAACGCCTTCTTTGATCGCTTTTATCGCACCCTGGTTAGACTCATAGGACATCCCCACGTCGTCAACATGAATGATCAGTACTTTTTTTCCTTTGGGATAACCAAGTTTTTCTGCATACGTCTGCCCGGAAACCTGCGCGATCGCTTTCGGGCAAACAAGGATTATAAAGAATAGAAATAAATGTTTCATGAAATTTTTGTTTAATTAAACCTGAAACGTGTGGGTTCTAAAACTATACACTGAATGAAGCATTTCGTACTACTATTTTTACTGCATTCTTTTACAGGATCAATAGCGAAGGGGCAAAAACAACAACAAGCAAAGGAAATTGTCGCACAAGCTTTGATGGCGCATACATAGGGGAAAGTATTGCAGCGATTTGAAGTTCATATAGCATATGACAGACCTGGCCTGGCGTCCGTATCACTTCAACAGCCTAGCTTTTATGCCGTATTTAATTTTTAAAAATCAGGTGGATAAATCGCTGACAGCAGCGGGTCAGGATGACAAAAAGCAGATGGTCTTTAATTTTCCGGATACAATACCAAAACTCTTTTCTCGTTATTTGCCGACAATTACACCCCGGAGCATCGCATGAAATTTTCCCGACATTTACTTTTTGGCTTATTTTTTACAACAGTATTTTCGGCTAAGGCTCAGCATTTTGCTTTGAGCCGGTTGTTTTATCCCAACGTAACATTAAAAGCTGACTACAATGTCCCCTCGAATCTTGGTGGTGGAACGGGTAAAGAGTATGGTTTGACCCGCAGCGGATTTTTTGGAATAATTCCTATTCAGAGTGAAGTCCAGCTGGGATATAGTTTGCGGAAAAAGTTTGACCTGCGCGCTGTACACACCGTCCTGCTGACCCAGTTCACGCAGCTGCAGCCGACCTTTGACGGAAAGAATATTCCTGACAATGGATATAAAACTTTGTCACTTGGTGTACTGAGGTTGCAGGCCAGTATCAAAGACCGGCTCTGGGTATATGGCGGCGGGCTTGGTATGACTGAAAGTAACGAAACGTTTTTTTCTCCCCAGCCTTTTTTTTGGGGAGGTGCGGCCCGGATGCATATCCTTGGCTTGCATACTCAGATCATGTACGGATCAATTTTAGCCTATAATCAGAAGCTACGGTTTGTTCCGGTTTTTGGTGTAAATAAAAGATTTGGAAGGGACTGGCGGGTTTCAGCTTTGCTGCCTTTTATGATGAATGTCAATTACCGGTCGACCAAATGGTTTAACGTAGATATGCTTGCCGGTTTGAACGGATACAGCGGAGGTTTCCAAATTCAGACACCCGAGGAAAAGATGTTGCGGCGTGAAAATTACCGTCAGATCAAACTGGGCGTTTCGGCAAATGCACATTTATTTACGGCAATTAATATTTCGCTGGAAGCCGGTGTTACGACCTTTCGCCAGCTGAAAACATTTAATAGTGCCCGGGAAACATTGACTGCCTACACACCGGGAACGACTCCTTACATTGGCGCGAGTGTGCGTTATATTACAAGCAGATCAAAATTATCCAACCGCTTTACCCGCAAAATGGGACTGGGCGGAGGTGGCGGTATCAACTGGTAGGCAAGTTCGGCTCAAAACCCTGCTCCGTTTAGCCAGAAAGTTTATTTGTAGCCGACAGAGCATCTCAGTTTTTGTGGAGATCCGGTTGCACTGTTACAGGCTAAGGGATACCGAAGACAAACTTTTTAAACCAAGCCAAATTTTTCCGCCTCTGTTTTCAACAATGCTTTATCAATGGGCACAACACCAACCAATTCGCAAACCAAACCGCCTCCCAAATTCGAGATTCCCGCGATTGTCCGTGGCGGGAGACCCAGCGCAACACAACAGGCTGCAATACTGATAACGGTATCCCCCGCGCCAGAGACGTCCGCAATCTGACGGATATGTGCTGGCAGTTTATGGACCTCTTCGTCAAAATCAATATAAACACCTCTTTCTGAAAGTGTGATCAAGGCACCTTTTGCGCCTAAGGTTTCCTTTAATAACTCAACCGTCTGTTTTAATTCATCAGGATCATCGACGTTAAATTCAACTTTCAGGCCTTCACGTAATTCCTTCAGATTGGGCTTGAAAAGTGTTACGTTATGATAGGATAAAAAATTACGCTTTTTTGGGTCTACCACCGTCGGAACCTGATGTTCGTTGGCATATGCTGTTATTTCTGCAATCGCCTCGGCCGTAAGGACACCCTTATCATAATCTTCAAAAATGATCACATTGCTGGAAGGGATCAGCTCTTTTGCCTTACTGACCAGTCTGTCTTTTTCCTCCGTTGAAATGGATTTATCAGTTTCGGTATCGATCCTCACAACTTGTTGAGAGCCGGCAATAATTCTTTCCTTGATGGTGGTGATCCGGCTTTCGCTGCGGATAAGTCCTTCACAATTTAAACCTTTTTCGATCAGACTGTTTTTGAGTGAATCGCCGGAAGCGTCGGTTCCTATAACGGTACAGATAATAGCCTCTGCACCAAGCGCCTGAACATTCAACAGCACATTTCCGGCGCCACCCAAACGAAATTCACGATGGCTCACGTTGACAACCGGAACTGGTGCTTCGGGCGATATACGTTCTACTTTTCCCCAGACATAGGAGTCAAGCATGACGTCACCAATAACCAATACGCGTAAAGAATTGAATGCTTCAAAAACCTGATGGATATTCATTAATATAATTTTGACCGGATATACCGTTTGTTGACGAAAAGATTTGAATCAGCAGTAATACGCTGAAACCTGCTGCCAAAATTCGTACAAAGGGCTGTAAAAATCAAACCATTCAGACATTTGCAACAAAATGCATGCTGGTGATTTGAAAACGTTTGTTCAGATAAAGCCGGTGCGCATCCGTGCGGTTTGGATTTACGCCGGAGTCCAGATGAACCTGATCGTATTTTTCTTTTTGGGCAAAATCAATGATCCAATCCAGAAGAATGCCTGCATATCCGTTTCCACGATGCCCGGGAAGTGTCGACAAGTCGTCAATGTAAATGTATTTTCCGCGGAAGAGATTGTAGCCTGTCTCAAAAACGGCTACAGCAGCAGCCTGGTCACCAGCTTCAATAAAAATGATCTTTCTGTTCGCAGCCAGTGTTTTTTGAACTGCTTCCGGGTAAATATCGTCAGTTAATGAAGGCCGCAATGCCTGAATGGCACTGCGACACTTCAAAATATCAGCTTCTGTTGCAACGACCTGAACCTGTGTCATACCTGATTTCCCGGAAAAGTGAGGTTACTCAGATTATGACCCATCTTATCGCGTTTGGTGATCAGATATTTTTCGTTGTAAGGATTTGAAGGGATTTCTATATTAACAGAATCAACAATCTCTAATCCATAACCGATAAGTCCGGCGCGTTTTTTAGGATTGTTGGTAATCAGTTTTATTTTAGTGATATCAAGATCGCGCAAAATCTGGGCTCCTACGCCATAATCGCGCTCGTCGCTTCCGAAACCAAGTTCAAGATTTGCTTCCACGGTGTCGCGGCCCATTTCCTGAAGCTTATATGCTTTAAGTTTATTAAGCAGTCCGATTCCCCGTCCTTCCTGATTCATATATACGATGACACCTTTTCCTTCCTTGTTGACCAGATCCATGGCCGCATGAAGCTGAGGGCCGCAGTCGCAACGGCATGAGCCGAAGATATCGCCGGTCATACATGATGAATGGACGCGAACCAGGACAGGCTCATCTTTTTCCCAGGTACCTTTTACCAAAGCCAGATGTAAATCGCCGGTATTTACCTGGCGGTAAGCGATCAGGTCAAAATGTCCCCATGCGGTTGGCATATCGACACCTATTTCTCTTTTAATCAAAGATTCTTCACGCAGCCGATATTCGATAAGGTCTTTAATACTTACCAGTTTCAGGTTGAGGCGGTCTGCGATTTCGCGTAGTTGCGGCAGGCGCGCCATAGACCCGTCTTCATTCAAAATTTCAACGAGTACGCCCGCTGGTGAGAGCCCGGCCAGGCGAGGGAAGTCGATAGCAGCCTCGGTATGACCGGTACGGCGCAGGACGCCACCCTTTTTAGCTTTAAGAGGAAAAATATGTCCGGGACGGCCAAGATCAGCCGGAACGGTGTTTGGATCAACCAGGGCCTGGATCGTTTTTGACCGGTCGCTGGCCGATATACCCGTTGTGCAGCCATTGCCAAGTAAGTCGACTGAAACGGTAAAAGCGGTTTCGTGCAAGGCCGTATTGGTGCCAACCATCATGTCCAGTTCGAGTTCTTCACAACGCTCTTCTGTGATAGGAACACAAATTAATCCGCGGCCTTCTCTTGCCATGAAATTAACGATCTCCGGTGTTATGAGCTCAGCGGCACATATAAAATCACCTTCATTTTCACGATCTTCATCGTCTACCACAATTATTAACTGGCCGTTTTTGATGGCCTCAATGGCATCTTCAATCGAATCTAATACTATGGGATTACTATTATTATTCATTATTGGGGTAGACAAAAAATAGTTTTACTGGAAAACACGTTTTAGGATATAAAGGTACGGTCTTAATGTTGAAATTTCTTAATTTTGAACCTTCTTTAACTGAACAATCGATTGTTCAGATGGGTTTCAAAATAGGTCATTTCGAAGTTTGCAGGTGCCCATATTTACTTTTAGTCCAGCGTTCATGAGTATACAGTTACGGTCACTTTTTTTTATCTTTATTATATTTCAATCCTTTTGCGTTTACAGCCAGGCACCGGTAATAACGGATGGAGACTACTGTAAGAAAGGCGGAGGTGACTTTTCTGTGACCCCTTTTGAAGGCTGTGGTAATTTGACAGTTAGTATAAAGGATAATCTGGTTGGTGCGGAAAATGTCGGTTTTAATACGAATTACGACCTGAAAAGCCAGCCTAATAACTTGCCGAGTGTATCATCGGTAACCTACAATTCTCCCGGCACTTACACCATTCTACAGGCAGGAAGCATAAAAGGATCTGGATTTACGCTCTGTAAACAAGTCAAGGTTTATGAAAACAGAAAGGTTAAAGCTACCCTTGAAGTATCATGTAGTACTTATGCAAAAATTTCGATTGCCAATGATGAGATTACAAATGCTTATGATTATATAGAAATTGACTGGGGCAGTAATATTGGAATAAAGACAGTAAAAAGAGGAGATGGTTTGATACTTAATAATGCTTATGTTTCTGCTGTTCCAAATATTACATTAAGAGGCAGATATAATGGAAGTAATACTTGTGCCGGTGAAGTCACAACGCTTGATCCTACTGAATCAAACAATTCAATTGAATCAATTCAGATTAAACGGATTGAAATGCAGGAAGATGGGAGGATTGCTTTGTTGTATAATGGAGTTGAAAAGGTATCTACTGAGATTTTTTATTCCGAAGTCAATGGCAGCTACGCGGCAAGTGGCGTGAAGAATAATGTAGCACAGCCAGGCAATATTATCCTCGACAAAGGTTTTAATCCTGAAAAGGAATATAAACTCAAACTAGCTTCTGAGGATAACTGCGGTGGGAGAAAAGATAGCAGAGAAGTAAAAACAATGGTTTTGCAGGCATCGCCCGGCGAGGGAGAAATTGTACTTAAATGGAACAGGTATATTGACGGCAGCGATTTCGTAGGGTATCAGCTATTTCGTAATGGTAATCCTATCAAGACTTTCACATCGATTGACGAACTGACTTTTACTGATAAAGATCTGGATTGCAACACACTTTACAAATATCAAATCGTTGCTTCTACAAGTCAGGTAAACTCGTTTTCTGCATCTGAAAGTGCAAAAATGCTTAGCTCACCCCCCGACAATATCAAGGGTGCCAGCGTTACGGTTTCAGCGAATAACCTTATTATCGCCGATGTTGTCTTAGGCGACAAGGGTCTTACCAATTCTTATAACCTGATTGTTGAGCGGGCAGAACAGGGGAGTAGTAATTTTGTGAAAGTATCTGCGGATCAAAACCAGAATCTTCAGTTCGAAGATACCGGGATTAATACAGCATCAACCGCTTACTGTTATCGTTTTAAATACGAAAATTCCTGTCTTCTTAGTACAGACTTTACCGAGCCGGTTTGTTCTATCTTGCTTCGCCAATCTCCCAAAGAACTTATCTGGAATGATGCGGTGCCCTTTACTGAGGGTCTGGATTCTTATGCTGTGATAGAAAATGAATCAAACACACAAACGCAGGTCGGGTTAAATACAACGTATCCGTTGGATCTGACTAATCAGCCCAAAAAGGAGTTCTCATTCAGAATTACAGCAAAATCGAAAAATGGAAATCTGGTCAGTTTTTCGAATCCGGTTCGTTACGAGCAGAATGTCACGTTATTGATACCGGATGCCTTCACCCCGAATGGAGACAATGTCAATGAAAGATTTGAAATAAAAGGACTTTTTATAAATGCATTCAAGATCTCAATTTTTAACCGTTGGGGCCAGGTCGTTTTTCAGTCAGACGATATTTTGAATAGCTGGGATGGAACCATCAACGGAGCGAATGCACCGGCGGGTTATTATACGTTTAAAACAGAGATCAGTGATATAGAAAACAAACCGTTTGTTAAGGAAGGGACAGTTTTCCTGATCAGATAAACTACCTTTTTTCAAATTTAACAGCGATATTTCATTTGATAGTGAAGGAGTTAATGGATAGTTTTCTAAATTTGAAAACTGTTTTAAGTACCTCGACGTAAACCATCAATACGGTATATGCCTCAACAGCATTAGCGTAACCCTTTAAATATACACACATATGAAAAAAATATTACCAATTTATATCTTGGTGATGATTTTGGCTGGCAGTTATACCATTGTTTCTGCTCAAGGGCTTTGTAGTCAGGGAGGGGGTGGTTTCCAGCTTTCACCTAAGTCAGAGGGTTGTGCGCCGCTAGCAGTTAACATCAATAGTACTGTCAACGGAACGTCATTTGCTTACACGCAATATTATGATGGGGTAACGGACAACCCGACTTTGGTTAGAAATGCAAAGCAGTTTATTTATTCCATACCCGGCGAATACACTTTGCTTCAAAGCGCGAATGTGAATGGACAGGAGGTATACCATTGTGAAAAAGTGAAGATATATGAAAGCCGGACGATAAATACCCAGTATACTTCATGTGGTGCAGGTAAAATAAGATTACAAATCGTAGATGATGTCGTTTCACAAGCCTATGATTATATCGAAATCGATTGGGGGGATAAAACAAATAAGCATATCTGGAATAAAGGGAATGCATTTGAAATAGAGCATAACTATCTCTCCTTGTCGACAAATTATGCAATAGCGGTAAAAGGTATATATACTGCAAACAAGACAGCCTGTTCAGAGGGAACTGGAACTCCCTTCCCTGTAGTCTTTCAACAGCCACAGCTCAAAAACATACAAATTAAAAGTGTTCAGATGACAGGATCAGGCCGGCTTGTCGTTGTGTACGAAGGCTTGACGTCTATTGCTACCGATATCATGTACAGCACTGATGGAGTCAATTATGAGTTTGGTGGGACAAAAATTGCCGGTGGTACACAAACTAGCAATTTCAGTTTAAATGCATCTCAATCTTACAAAATAAAACTGGCGTCGAGGGATCTCTGTGGAGAGAAGCAAGACAGTGATATAATCACAAGTATGGCTTTAAAAGGCAGTTCCGAAAATGAAAAGAATTCTATTACCTGGAATAAGTACTCAAACGAAACAGACTTTTCTGGTTATACTCTTTTCAGAGATGGCGTTGAAATCCAATCATTTACAGACATTAATACAAATTCATTCTCAGATGAAGATGTGCAGTGCGGCGACAATTATGAATACTATATCATCGCGAAAACGAAAACAGTAACCTCAACTTCCGCGCCGCTTACGATAAAAACGACTTTGTCCTCACCAAATGCCATTGATCAGGCATTTGTTAATGTTGTAAATGAAGGATTAATTGAAGTAACTGCCAACATTCCCGGGGCTGGTACCAAGACAAATTATGATCTTGTTGTAGAAAGATCAGAAAACGGCGGTATTTTTAAGAAAGTCAATACCCTGTATGGAGAAGCTACTTACCAGGATTTTGATGTCAAAGTGAATGATTCCGGATATTGTTACCGTCTTATTTATCAGAACTCTTGCGGTCAGCGTGCGCCGGCATCAGAGCCGATTTGTTCGATATTGTTAAAAAACGAATCTCCGCTTTTATCGTGGACACCGGAAAAACCATTTTTAGATGAGATTGACTCCTATTCGATTATCAGAAAAGGGGCAGCAGGTTCTGACGATATCAGGAACGTAAAATTAGTGAATACCTATTATCCGGATCTGACTAAGCTAAACGATCTGTCGTTTACTTTTCAGGTTCGTGCAGATTCAAAAAACGGCAATTATCAGAGCGTTTCTAATCATATTACATATAAAAAAGATACTGATATTTTTGCCCCTGATGCATTTTCTCCTAACGAGGATGGCTATAATGACACTTTTGAAGTGAAAGCAGTGATGTTTAAGACTTTCAAAATGTTGGTAATGAATCGTTGGGGAGAGGTTATTTTTTATTCTGAGGATATAACGAAAGGCTGGAATGGAATGATCAAGGGAAAGCCGGCTCCCGTGGATTCTTATATCTGGCGCATTGAAATTGTTAATAATTTAGATCAAACCGTTAAAAAAAACGGTACTTTTGTGCTCTTGAAATAGACTTAAATTTTTAAATCACTTCATAATTTTTCGATTATGTTTGGAAATATGGCTGACATGATGGGTCTCATGGGTAAAATGAAAGACCTTCAGTCGCGCATGAAAGAGGCGCAGGATGAACTTTCTACAATCGTGGAATCAGCGGAGTCGGGTGGAGGAATGGTGCGTGCGACAGTGAACGGACAAAAAACCCTAATTGGCCTTGAAATAGATAAAGAATTGGTTAATCCGGATGATAAAGAGATGTTGCAGGATCTTATCGTTGCCGCAGTCAACAAAGCTTTCGAGAACATTGAACCAAAAATAAAAGCACATTTACAAAAGGCGACCGATGGAGTTCTTCCCAATATTCCCGGTTTGGATTTAGGGGGATTCATGAAATAATACCCTCTTTATTACGAATGAACCCATCTGTTGCAATTGTTATTCTGAATTATAATGGCCGGCATTACCTCGAAAAATTTCTCCCGACAGTTCTGCAGCACTCGGTAGGTTATGAAATCTGGGTCGCCGATAACGGATCAGCAGATCATTCTCTGGAATGGCTGGAAAGCCAGTACCCGGCTGTAAACAGACTTTATATTTCTGAAAACAAAGGATACGCAGGTGGATATAATAAGGCGTTAAGTCAAATTAACGCCCAATATTATATTTTGCTGAATTCTGATATAGAAGTTACTCCCAACTGGATCGCACCTGTAATATCTTTTATGGAGTCGGATGAAAATATAGCAGCTTGTCAGCCGAAAATCAGGGCTTATGATCTGCCGACCCATTTTGAATATGCAGGAGCTGCCGGAGGTTACATGGATTATCTTGGCTATCCGTTTTGCAGGGGCCGCATATTTGATACCAGAGAAGAAGATCTTGGTCAGTATGATGATGTCAAAGATGTCTTCTGGGCCACAGGCGCCTGCCTTTTCGTACGATCAGAAGCGTATCATAAAGCTGACGGATTTGACGAGCGATTTTTTGCCCATATGGAAGAAATCGATCTTTGCTGGCGTTTGTTAAACCTGGGATACCGTATCACTTTCTGCTCAGCATCAATAGTGTATCATGTGGGTGGAGGTACACTTCACAAATCTAATCCACGGAAAACATTTCTTAATTATCGCAATAATCTGATTATGCTTTTTAAAAATCTTCCAAAAGGAAGGCGGAAAAAAACATTGTTTTTCAGATTAATTCTCGACGGAATTTCCAGTGCCAGATTTATTGCAGCAGGTGCCTGGCCTGACGTTTTTGCCATTATTCAGGCACATTTTGCCTTTTATGCTCTAGTGCCAAAGTTGTTAAAAGAACAACAGGGACGCTCCCGATACAGGGCGCCGCTTTACTACCGAAGTATTGTGTGGGAGTATTTTGTGCTGGGGAAACACCGTTTTTCGCAGTTAACGGGCATCACTTTTCCTTCCGAAACTACAACTCCCAAAATGTAGGGCTATTGTGTCTGCGCCAGTTCTGACGCATTTCCATCCAGAACGCAAGTACAAGGTAAAGGATGATCGGCGAACCAAAGGTCATGAAAGTCGCATAGATAAAATAGCGACGGACAGTACTTGCAGGAAAATTAAGCTTTTCACCCATTCTCGCACAAACACCAAATATCTGATTCTCTACAAAATATCGAAAACGATTCATACCTGATTTGTAATTAATGAGCTCAGAATTAGCAAATTTCAATGCAATATACAAAAGAGTATTTAAATTTCTACCGATCAGAATTTTAGCGAATATTGACCGTTAACTTGGAAATTTTCAAATTCTTGGCTCAAATAAATTGTTTTCCCAACAATTTTTGTTTCTTTGTGATTGAAGAAATTGTCAGTGCTACATTATTATTGGGATGCCTCAATAAAAATAGCCAAAATTTATTCTGTTAATTGGTTGAGCCTCCCTCAATTCTTTGGCTGAAGATAATCGAGGTTTTGTAATGAAACGCTGATAACTCTTTATGTATTTTCAACTTATTTCATTTTTTTATTTCCACTATTATGCCAACAGGTACTGTAAAATTTTTCAATGAAGCTAAGGGATACGGCTTCATCGTTGAAGACGACACAAACAGAGACATCTTTGTTCACGTGACAGGATTGGGAGGACTTACTATCCGTGAAAACGACCAGGTTGAATACGAGGTTGTTGAAGGGAAAAAGGGACTAAACGCTGTTCAAGTTAAAAAAATATAGTTTTTTTCTACTTGTCAGGACAAAAAAATACCGCAGTGTAAGGTTGCGGTATTTTTGTTTGAATAGCAGCCGAAAATCATTCGACCCAGGTTTTTACATCTTCAAGTCCTGGCATTTTTTCGTCTATCTTCAATTTCTTACGCATTCCGCCCAAATCGTTAAATATTTTATTCGGGTTTGCCGCCTTCAGTTGTTCAATAGTCAGGATATTCATTTTCTGCAAAGCCGGAATCCATACTGCAGGCACGTTGGCTGCCACGTAATCCGCTTCCTTCGCCATCTCCTGTTTTTTTTCAGGACGCATGTGCGGGAAGAAAAGGACTTCCTGAATGCTTGAATTATTGGTCAGAAGCATCGTTAGCCGATCAATCCCAATCCCAATGCCGGACGTTGGAGGCATTCCGTATTCAAGCGAACGAAGAAAATCTTCATCCATTTCCATGGCTTCATCGTCCCCGCGCTCTTTCAGTTTCAATTGATCTTCAAACCGTTCACGTTGTTCGATCGGGTCATTTAACTCTGAGTAAGCATTGGCAATTTCTCTGCCATTTACAAATAGTTCAAAGCGCTCAACCATCCCGGGTTTTTCGCGATGTTTTTTAGTCAAAGGCGACATTTCAACAGGGTGATCTGTAATGAAAGTTGGCTGAATGATAAATTCTTCTACTTTTTCGCCAAAGATTTCATCGATCAGTTTGCCCTTGCCCATACTTTCGTTCACGTCCATACCCCATGCGCGGCATTGGTCACGAATCGCTGACTCGTCCAGCGCATCGACATTTAATCCTGTATATTGATGAATCGCGTCGGTGATACTTAACCTTTGGTAAGGTCCTGCAAAATCCAGTTCCACGTCGCCAAACATAGCTTTTGTAGTTCCGTTTACGGCAATTGCCACTTGCTCAAGAACCTGCTCCGTCATACGCATCATCCATAAATAGTCTTTGTAGGCAACATACAACTCTACGGTTGTAAATTCAGGATTATGCGTGCGGTCCATTCCTTCATTCCGGAACAGTTTACCGAATTCATAAACCCCCTCAAATCCACCCACGATCAAACGTTTCAGGTGAAGCTCCGTAGCGATACGAAGGAACAGATCGGTATCAAGGGCATTGTGATGTGTTTCAAAAGGTCGTGCTGCTGCGCCTCCATGGATTGTTTGTAAAACCGGAGTTTCAACTTCCAGCCAGCCTCTTGAATCAAAATACGAACGCATTGTCGTTATGATCCGTGCACGTTTTATGAAAATGTCACGTACTTCCGGATTTACGATCAAGTCCACATAACGCTGACGATAACGCAGTTCAGGATCCGTAAAACCATCATGTATCTTACCGTCTTCATCCCTTTTTACGACAGGTAAAGGGCGAAGCGATTTGTTCAGGATCTTGAATTCCTTAACATGGATCGAGATTTCACCGGTTTGCGTAGTGAATACAAATCCGTGTACACCAATGATATCACCGATGTCAAGCAGTTTTTTAAATACGGTATTGTAAAGCGTTTTATCTTCTCCCGGACAAAGATCGTCCCGCCGGAAGTATAGCTGGATACGGCCCGTACTATCCTGCATTTCGGCAAATGCAGCGCTTCCCATGATGCGGAAACCCATTAGGCGGCCTGCAATGGTGACGTCCTTATAATCTATCTTATTATTTTCGTAATTCTTTGTTATATCAGCAGCAGTAACATTTACTACAAATTCCTCGGCAGGATATGGCTCAATTCCCATCCTGATTAATTCCTCGCGCTTTTGGCGGCGCAATATTTCCTGTTCGCTCAGTAGCATTTTTTATAACTATATAATGAAAATGATAACTCTTTGAGTTGCAAAAGAGTGGGCGAAATTAGTATTTTTTGTTATCAATACCGAAGTTAAGTATAGGAAGATGGCAATGATCCTGAAAAATGGAATTTTTACTGGCATATAAATTGTATTGTTTTAAATACACTACTCGATCTATAATTAGTGCCCATTATTTTATTATGGTTACTTTGTGGAGTGGTTTGAGTAAATAATTAGTTTACCGTCACCCGTCTATACCTCTTCATGTTTCAAAAAATCTTAAAAGGCGTTGCGATTTTTGCACTTTTCATTGGCTTGCTGATCGGTGGGATAGAATTTTGGTTTTATAAAAATCAGGATGAGATTTTCACAAAGGTCAAAGAAGTCGTAAATGATGAAATCAGTGGAAGTCTCGCTATTGAAAAGTTTCGGTTTACGCCTTTTCAGGATGGGTTTGGCTTCAATTTTACTTTGTACAATGTTGTGCTTCGGGACAGCCTTTACAGCCAGCATAAAACGGATGTACTGAATGTCAAACTGATTCATGTTGCACTGGATCTAAGCAGCTTTTATAAAGGCGCGATCAGACTTCAGAACCTTGTTTTAAAGGATGGCAGTGCCACACTTTTCATCAGGAAAGACGGGTATACCAATTTATCCGTTTTCGGACCTAAAAAGCCAAAAGACATCAAGAAGGACTCTAAGCCTGACAGGCTGATCGACAATCTGGGGCGGATCCATATGTATAACTTCGGATTCCGGTTTGCGGACTCCACCAGCGGTAAGAATTTCGGTGCGGTTTTCAGGGATGTGACCAACCGGGTGAATTATGCCGATTCGGCCTGGATAGCCAACATCAGCGGACCTATCTATTTTGAGGGTTTAACATTTAAGCCTGAAAAAGGTGGTTTTTTGATCAAACAGGAGACCTATGCTAATTTTTCACTTTCCTATAATCAGAAAGAAAGATCGCTCTATATCAGGCCGTCTTCGCAATTGCGTGTGGCTTCGCAGGATATTATTGATATAAAGGGTCAGTTTGACCTTTCCGAAAAACCTGCGCATTTTAATCTTGGGTTTGCAGCACAAAAAATACAGGTCAGCACGGCTATAAAATTACTTCCGAGGCAGATCGAAAAAGTCATTGACTCGATCGGGATACAGACAAGAGTTAACACACGTGTCAGTGTGGAAGGAATTTTTTCACACGAACCGCCTTCAGTTCATGTTGATTTTGAAACGGACACATTTCAGTATCAGCTTCCGATCGGTATGTTAAAAAATATGAAGGCACATGGCAGTTATACCAACCAGTTTGACAAAACAAAAACGCCCGGGCTGCTGAATACCCAGGTCAACGTACCCCATGTAAGCGGCGCTTTTGAAACTTTGCCTTTCAGCTTTGACTTAAAAATCGATAACATCACCGACCCGATCGCGTTGATACGTGGCAGTGTAAAAGCAGATTCTGCGTCAATAAATGGTCTTCTGGATCCGAAAAGATATGTTGTGAAAAGTGGCGAAGCCTATATCCAGATCCATTACAATGGCAGCCTGAAGAATTTTTATAATCCTAAAACAGATCAGTTCAATGGAAAGCTGACAGGACGGGCCTATGCTCAAAACCTGTCCGTGGATTATGTACCAAGGCAGGTGCATTTATCAAAGATCAATGGTGATATTTATTTTGATGAAAAGGATTTTTTGCTGCCGAAGCTCGATTTCAATGACGGGCACAATCTGCTGCACGTCAAAGGAGGAATAACTAATCTGATCCCATATCTTTTTGGTTCACCCAGGATATTGAAGGCTTCCGTAGATGTGAATATTCCCAACTGGAAAATGAACTGGATGGAAGTTTTTGTTGGAAAACGAAGGGCGAGCCAGAAGTATAACCGCAAGAAATTCAAATTGTCAGATCTTTTGGATAATGTAATAGACCAGATGGAAGTAGAAGCAAAACTGCAATCGAATCATTTGGTTTACCACAACTTTTCAGCGGATAATATGAAAGGGTTGATTACCGTAAAAAATAATACGGTTAGCCTTAACAACTTCTCTATGAAAGCGTTTGGAGGCGGGTTCAAGATCTCAGGTTCTATTTTTAATCCTTATACATCCGAACCGCCAAGGCTGCAAATCTCAGGGAATGTAACCAATGCAGATGTTCATTCGGTATTTTATTCCTTTAATAATTTCGGGCAGAAAGCGGTGACGCATAAAAACCTGAAAGGTAAGCTTAATACTGAATTCAAGTTCGAAACAAACCTTACCAATGACGCGACCCTACTACGGCAAACGATGAAGGGGGAGGTGAAATTGAATCTTGTGAAAGGGGAGATCATTAATTTTGAACCATTTTTGAAAATGAAGAAGTTTGTCTTCAAAAATAGGAATCTTGAACAGGTGAAGTTTGCTCCGATCAGGAACGACCTTGTATTGAACGGCCAGGAAATTGAGATCAGGCAAATGGAGATCGAATCCAACGTTATGACACTTTTTGTAGAAGGTATTTACAGTTTTGGCAATAAAACAGATTTAAGCATTGCCATACCGCTGAGTAATCTGAGCAGGAGGGATTCAACTTATCAGCTAAATCCCAATGACCCGAAGAAAAAGAAAGGATCGCGCATTTATCTTCGGGCCGTTGATGAGAAAGGTCAGGTCAATATCAAACTGGCTTTCCGTAAGAAGAAATCTAAAAACCAGAATGATGATGAAGACGTGGAAGAAGATAAGGATGTAGAATAATGAGCAAATTATTCAGCTTCATCAGTGAACATATAACCAACTCCTTTAAGCGTTTTGATGTAGCGGTCGCCGAGTTTTTCCCGTAGCTTACGTATATGTACGTCGACAGTACGTTCAAGAACGTAGATATCTGCACCCCAGATTTTTTGCAGCAGCTCGTCGCGGCTAAATACTTTGTTAGGCGTTTGTGCAAGAAAAAACAAGAGCTCAAATTCCTTTTTGGGCAACACGACAGATTTGTCGTCACCCTGCGTTACAGTATAGTTTTTCCGGTTGATCACCAGATCCAGTACTTCAATCTGATCGCCTGAATCAGCCTTTTGTGCTTCACGGCGAAACAAGGCGTTTATCCGGCTCATCAGCGCACGTGGCTTGATTGGCTTCGTGATGTAGTCGTCGGCACCAACTTCAAATGCAGCTACCTCAGAATATTCCTCTGCCCGTGCTGTTAAAAACAAAATGTAAGTATGTTTGATATCGGGATTCTGGCGTAAAATCCTGCCCGTTTCGATTCCATCGAGCTGGGGCATCATGATATCCAAAAGGATAAGATCCGGGATAAAGGTCTTTGCCGTTTCGATTGCCTTTTTGCCATTGGAGGCAGTCTGCACAGCGTATCCTTCCTTTACCAGATTGTATTCCAGAAGTTCTACTATATCTGAATCGTCGTCAACTACTAGTACCTTTGGTGCTGAGTTTGTTGCTTTTGCACTGCTCATTTGATTATTACCATGTTAAATCCAATTCGAAATTAGTGGTTGTGTTTTTGACATTATCTACCTTATTGCATTGTTAACAAAAAAATAACATCAGTGGTAAGTAATACGAAAAATTTCCTTCTGCTCATTGGTGACGATCATATCAGTATTATTAACAAAAACGAGTGCTTCAGCCTGTTTTTTTACAATCCGGAAACAGCCTTTTGGTTTCTGGAAATTAATGATTCCATTTTCAATTCCGAAAGTCAGGATCTTCCCGTAGGTCAGCAGCGCAAATGTTTTTCCGTCCGGACTGATATCCGCGGAAGTGACCGGCGTTTTTATTTTGATACTGTCTATCGGTGATATCGAATAATTGCCTTTTTCGGCTGGCAACGAGTACAATCTTACAAAATCGTTTGTTCGGCTGAGATTTTTGGAAAACAGATAAAGATTCTTTTGGTGATAAAAAAATGCTTCACAATCGTAGTTCAGATGCTCTTTAGATGGAGGGAAGAATTTTTGATCTGCGTAGCGATAAGTGATCTTTTCGGCTTCTGCACTGCCAGGAGAAACTTTGTAGACCGTAAGTGAGCGTCTTGTATTGTCGTTGTTTCCAAAATCACCTATAAATATATTTCCGCTTTCATCCTGAGTTAAGTCTTCCCAATCAATATTTTGTGAATTTGAAACCGTCTTTGTGGATAACAATTTTCCGGTGGAGTCGATTTCGTAGAGTTCCGGCCTGCCGCCGCTGTCATTCTGGGTCCAGAATGTACCTTTCCCTGATCTGGCAATTCCCGAGCTTTCATTCGCCACATCCGGAAGAAAACCTATTTTACGAATTTTGTAGTGAGAACGGACTTTTTCAAAACTATTTGTACGCTTATCCGGGTTACAGGTACATAACACCGTTTCGATAGCAAACATCAGATATATTAACTTATTCATGAACCGTTCTTTACATTCTCTGCCGGGCAAAGATAATCAAACACCTGCACACCTGAAGCTGGCCAGTATTCTAGTCTCGCTGATTGCCGGCGTTTACATCCTTTATGTACTTCGTGAGACACTTATTCCATTGGCTTTTTCGGTATTACTGGCCATTTTACTGCATCCTGTTTGTGTGTTTCTCGAACATAAAAAAGTGCCCCGTGTCGCTGCTATCCTGCTGAGCATACTTGTTTTGATTATTGTGATTATGGTCTTGGTTTATGTCGTGACCTTGCAGATCGGAAGTTTTGCAGAAGAGCTTCCGCGAATAACTGAAAAAGCAGAAGTTCTTCTTGACCAGACCCTGACGATGGGTGAACGCTATCTCAGCCTGAGCAGAACGCAACAGGTGACCGAGGCCAAAAAATATCTCGTCGATATGCTGAGTGAAGGACGGGCGGTTTTATTGAATACGCTGGTAACAACTACCGGAGCGATATCAACCTTTATCTTATTGCCGCTTTACGTATTCTTCTTTCTTCTGTACAGAGATTTTTTCAGGAGATTTTTTTATAAGGCCGTTGCCAGTGTTCCGAATGAAGTCTTGAATGTTCTGTTAAAGAAAATTTACGAAGTTATTCAGAGCTATTTGTCCGGATTGTTTCTCGTAATCATTATTGTAGGCGTTTTAAACAGTATTGGACTTTTGCTGCTTGGTATTCCTCATGCCATATTCTTTGGATTTCTGGCTGGGTTTTTGATTCTTATTCCTTACATCGGAATCTTGATCGGTTCATTATTTCCGGCGTTGCTGAGTATTGTCACGATGGATTCTCCCTGGTATGCAGTCGGTGTGATTGGTATAATGAGTTTTGTCCAGTTTCTGGAAGGTAATTTTATCACGCCAAATATCGTAGGGTCAAAAGTGAGCGTCAACCCAATGGCTGCTATCGTTGCGTTATTCCTGGGCGGCCAGCTTTGGGGTTTATCAGGTTTGATCCTTGCATTGCCTGTTACTGCCATTCTAAAAGTGATCCTGGATACGATCCCAAGCCTTGAGCCTTATGGGTTTTTATTAGGGGAGCCGGTGCATGAAGTTGCAGAAGATAAAGCCGAGCAGCAGCAGAAGGCAATTCAGCAAAAGGATGTTCCAAAAAAGCGGTACCGGAATTATAGAAATCGTCCGGTAAAGAAGGCGGCAGGTGAAGGAGACAGGCCAATATAAATATCAAATAAAAGAGAAGGATTTTCTCAGCTGAGAGAATCCTTCCCTTTTATTTGACCGTTTCGACCTTTTCAACACTTATGCCGATTCCCATAATAAAAGGTAAAGGATTTTGTCGCATGGACTGCGACAAAGTAAATGTATAAGTGCCGTTCCGGGGGAATTTATAATTTTTCAAAAAAGGGATTTTATGATCAAACAGATCTCCCAAACCTTTACCAAACGGTTTTCCGGTCACCTCATTGGAAAGAAATATTTCCTCCATGTTGGTAGTCACCGAACTGTCAGGTGCGATAATTTTTCTGGTCAGGTATAGATTGTAATACGGGTATTGCAATGTGTTCCGAACCAGGTAAAAAACATTATACAATTGCGCAGAATCTTTTATTTCCACTTTAAAAGAAGGAGTATTTTTGATAAACCACTGTCCATCATCGATATCTTCGTAAGCTTTGTACACAACACTTTTGTCGCATCCTGTCAATAAAAATCCCAAACACAGCGCAGCAAACAGTCCAAAAGTTTTCATCCGGGTATCAGTAAGTAGTTTGCAAAGCTAAGCGGTCAGCGAAACCTTTCAAAACTTATGAGGCGGCCTGAGCAGAAAAATAGCGGCTAAGCCATGAATCTGATGCTGCAATTTTCCAGCGTTTCATCCACTGTGCCTTGGTTGCAACCTGATTATCAAAAATAATTGTATACGGTGTAATGATCTGATCAGTAACCGCCTGCTTTATCCGGGGAACCGGTATGGTTTCAACGCGTTCGTTATCATCCAGATAAGCCAATGAACGATCGAAAAAGTCAACATTCAGCCGTGTTCCGATCTCCTGGAGCCAGTGAACCGATTTATCAATGGAACATCCGCTTGGCGATTCTTTACTTTCATCAACAGCGATCACAACAAAACGATGTTCGAAGATTTTACCTGAAGCAGTCAGCGGGTGTCCGTGAGCTTCCCAGCCTTCAAGAGCAGCTTTCAGTGTTTCTGTCAAAATTCCTACCTCTTCGTCCGTAAATGTTCTGTCGGCCTGATAGATCCAGACGCGCGACGACAAGTTGATTTCATTAAAAGGGATATACATGGTGAGCCTGGTTTTCTTTGTAACAATATTTAATCTTCATGATCCTGAAATTCAAAACAAGCTTGCCAGAAACTAAGTTCGGGGGAAATTAAGTCTCAGATTTACAAACCCCCGGCCTGCGCAATCAATTCAGCAAGGTCAAAAACTTTGACCGATTCTTCTTTTTCCTTATTCTTAATGCCATCTGTCATCATGACCATACAAAATGGACAAGCAACTGCTATGGTTGTTGCACCGGTATCAATAGCCTCCTCAATGCGCTCTACGTTGATATCTTTGCGCCCGGGTTCGGGTTCTTTAAACATTTGTCCTCCGCCGGCACCGCAGCACAAACCTTTCGTTTTACAGCGCCTCATCTCCACCAGATCTGCGTCAAGTGCTTCCAGCACATGGCGGGGAGCTTCATAAATACCATTTGCCCTGCCTAGATAGCATGAATCATGGAACGTGATTTTTCTGCCCTTGAATGTCTCGCCCCCTTCAATTCTGACCCTTCCTTCGTTGATCAGCTGTTGTAAGTATTCTGAATGATGAACGACCTCGTAGTTGCCACCCAATTCCGGGTATTCGTTTTTTAACGTGTTAAAACAATGAGGGCAGGCCGTTACAATTTTCTTGACGCCATACATATCCAACACCTGAATATTAGACATGGCGAGCATCTGAAAGGTAAACTCATTTCCCGCGCGCCGTGCCGGATCTCCGGTGCAACTTTCTTCTGTTCCCAGAACAGCAAATTTTATCCCGGCTTTGTTTAATATTTTAACAAAAGCAATGGTGACTTTTTTATACCGGTCATCAAAGGAGCCTGCACAGCCCACCCAAAACAGAATTTCAGGTACTTCATTGCTGGCAGCCATTTCTGCCATTGTCGGTACTTTATATGGTAGCTCACTCATAGATATCATCTGAATTTAAAATAACCTCCGGTTATACCTTCAGTTTTCATTCCGCAGTTTTTCAGCCCAGTTGAAACGATCACCCGGTGAAAATTTCCAGGGAGCCTGATTCGTGTCCAGATTTTGGAACATGGCATTCCAGGAACCCGGTGCCTGCGCTTCATCCATAACTTTATATCTTCGCAATTGAAGAATTATATCCAGCGGATTGATCAGGATCGGACATTCCTGAACACACGCGTTGCACGTAGTACATGCGAGTATTTCTTCATTACTAATATAATCGCCCATCAGATTTTTGCCGTCATCCACAAATTTACCCGCATTGGCCTGCATATTCCTGCCAATATCTTCCAGTCTGTCGCGTGTATCCATCATGATCTTGCGCGGTGAGAGTTTTTTGCCGGTTAAATTTGCCGGACAGGCTGAAGTGCATCTTCCACATTCCGTACAGGAATAGGCATCCATCAGATTTTTCCAGCTCAGATCGGGAACATCCTTAGCTCCAAAACGTTCGGGGATGCTTTCTTCTGTTCCCACCGAAGTTTCATCAGGAGCGTTCAATCCCAGCATAATTTTAACTTCCTTAGTAATTTCCGGCATATTATGCATTTCTCCTTTGGGCACTAAACGTGAGAAATAGGTATTTGGAAAAGCCAGCGCAATGTGTAAATGTTTGGAGTAGGTAACATAAACAGCAAATGCAAAGATGCCCAGAATATGCAGCCACCATGCAACTCTTTCATAAATAATCAACGACGATTCTGACCAGTTTACGAAAACGGGTTTCAGGTATTGACTGAATGCGAAATTTCCGGTTTGGGTGTAATGCTGACTGCCCATTTCCTGTAAAACGGTATCTGCGGCATTCATGGTCAAAATCGCCAGCATCAATATAATCTCGAATATTAATATGATTTTACCGTCCAGCTGTGGCCAACCGCTCATTTCGCGGTGTCGCGCCGGCTGTAGCCGCTCAACTTTCGATATTGTCCTACGGATTAAAAAAATCAAACAGGTTACCAGAACACCCACCGCGAGAAACTCAAAAAATCCGATCAATACGTTGTAAAACGAACCTAACAATGGAGCGAAAAGCCGGTGTTTGCCCAAAATTCCATCCAGAACGATTTCCAGAACCTCAATATTGATAAGTAAGAAACCGGCATAAACAACAAAGTGCATCAAGCCGATAAGTGGACGGTCAAACATCTTTTTCTGACCGAAAGCGATGCGCAGCATTATTGAAAAGCGCCGGGAAGGCTTGTCGGAACGATCTTCATCACGTCCTAACAAAATTGTCTTTCTTATCAGGTCAGCCCGCTTGAAAACCATCCAGCCGACTGTTCCGAGAATGATTAAAAATATTATTTGCTGGATTATCGCCATAATGTTTCGGTTTGCTTCCTGCCAAACTTTTCTCAGATTAGATAGTATGCAAGCATACTATAAGCAAATATGAGGAAAATGTATTTAGCATCAATTAATTTAAAATAAATAATTTTTTTTGAATGCATAAGTACTAGAAAATCAGAATGCTATGGTCTGAGAGCGATAGTAGGAGGAAAATTTTCGAAAAATATTTTTCTAAATAATTTGGAAAGACAAATCGTAATTCTACCTTTGCAGTCCCAAAGGGTACCAACTGAACGGTGATGTAGCTCAGTCGGTAGAGCAAAGGACTGAAAATCCTTGTGTCGGCGGTTCGATTCCGTCCATCACCACAAATCCTGTTAGAAGAAATTCTAGCAGGATTTTTTGTTTGAACCTTATTACCTATTTTCCAAATATCTTTGTATCTGTAATCTCAGCGCGGTGTTCTTCAAGAAAATTACAAAACAGTTTTATCTGAATCTCCTGGACTGAAAAATCGATTGTCTGATCATAATTTTCCTGATATACATCCTTGAAATCAGTGATGACATAGCGTAGTGTTCGAATACCCTTTGATCTTAAAGCGGGCAGATAAAAGTTTTGATGACTATGCGCAAACCGGCCTTCCTGATAACTGCTGGTTGTTTTTATATCAACTGCTAGCGTCTTTCCGATGACATCAACGTATCCGTATAACAAAACATTATCCAGCTGATGCTCGCAGTAGACCTGTGTTTTCATCATCGGACGCGGCAGCAGTGCACGGACTTTGTCAAGAATATCCGGATCGAAAGCTTCTTCATTTACACCTTTAATCACCGCTTCTTCAAACGATGATCCTCTGGCCTGAGCCTCTGTTTGCGGCATGGGAACACGGTTGATGCGGTTTATCAAATCCTGACGTTCCAGATACCCTTTCTGATACATATCAAAAAGATTAAGCAACGTAGGATATAGGTTGTATGTGATCGAAGCCAATGTGTCGTGTTTGTTGTTAAAAGGACAAATATAAACATCAGTCATCTTTTCCGATGTTTAGAATAACGGCTAAATTTATAGGTTGCCGAAATGGATAAGAAGCTGAATTTGTCATTCGGGGTTTTGCTGTATGAATCTGCCTCTTCCGGATTGATCATCCGCATGCCTGATGTTGCATCGACCTTGTCTGTTCTGACAAAGTAAAAACGGTAGTCGAAACTAAAAATGAGTTTTTCAAATAGTTTATAGTCGATTGAAAGCCCGGCTGGGATGATCCGCTCGTTTGTTTTTTTTATCCCAGGATTTCCGTGTGGATTTCCCCACCGCAGAAAAAGCGGGTTTCGGGCACTTGATGCGCTGTTTGTAAATCTTAGTAATTTGTTAGTGGGAATATCATAGGCATTGGCGCTAAACATCATTAACCCCAGGCCTGTATAAATGTTTACGCTCAGTTCATCATCACTGCTCTTGCTAAACTGCTCTGTCAGATTCCACTTTGCCAGCAATTCCATGGTGTTATATTCATTGATAAAGTACGAATTGAAGAACGAAACTTCTTCTCCGCCAAGCTTTCCAAGTGTGTAGTCAAAACTTAGTGAGACCGGATTGTTAAACTTCCTTGTAATTCCAATTCCAAGCATGCCGTGCATATCCTGCTTCTGCAACTCGCCATAAAACTGTGTAAGGCCCCCGCGAACCGTCATTGAATACCGGGACATAACTTTTGCCGGCATGTTACCGCTTTTGTATCTGTTATATGCCTCATTCCAACTTTGCCGCTTCTGTGCCTGTGCCGGCATGCATAGGGTAATTAAAGCAAATAATTGCAGAAATCGGAGAATCATGTCCATAGCGTGTGTGTGGTCTTAAAACAAATTTAAAACTATCTTCATTTTTATATGGATGTTTCGCTTAAAAACCAGGCGTTTATGCAAACTTTACATATATATGCCCAAACGATAACCAATAAATATCTGTTAGTTTTGTACTTCTAAATTTATGCTAATCGAATATGAGTGTAGTACCCTATAAAGATAAGGACGGCAGCAAGCGTGAACAGGTAGCGGAAATGTTTGATAATATTTCTCCAAAATATGATTTATTGAATCATGTTCTTAGTGGAGGCGTAGACATTTACTGGCGTAAGCGCGCGGTAAAGCTGTTGAAAAAAGAGCAGCCAAAAGTCATTCTTGACATAGCCACAGGTACCGGTGATTTTGCAATTGAGGCACTTTCTCTGAAACCTGAAAAAATAATCGGTGTTGATATTTCAGAAGGAATGCTTGCCGTGGGGCGTGAGAAAATCGTTAAACTTGGGAAGCAGGATATTATCACTTTACAAAGCGGCGACTCAGAAAGTTTGACATTTACAGACAATTATTTCGACGCTGTGATCGTTTCGTTTGGAGTACGGAATTTCCAGAATTTGCTGGCCGGGCTTACTGAAATGAACCGCGTGATGAAGCCAGGTGGAACCTGTGTGGTCGTCGAATTTTCGAAACCACGTTCTTTTCCGTTTAAACAGTTTTATAATTTTTATTTCAAATATATATTACCATTAATAGGAAAGACAGTCTCAAAGGACAGTTCTGCCTACACTTACCTTCCTGAATCCGTTCAGGCATTTCCGGACGGCGAGGCTTTTCTAGACATTTACAAAAAAGCAGGTTTTAAAAATACCAAATGCATACCATTAACCTTCGGGATTTGCTCCATTTACACAGGACAAAAGTAATTATTGGCATATTGTTTCTGTTTGTGGTTTCACAGGATGTTATAGCACAGGGACAAGGTTATGTTCGGCGGCACCTTGAATATTATGACGATAAACCGATCCATTACGGAATCTTATTTGCAGTCCCTTTTACAAGGTATAATTTTCGGCATAGTACGCCCAGCGGTTCACCTACAGCAGGTGATTCGGCCTACCTGATTCAGTCGCCCACTAAAGGAGCGTTTAGAATGGGTTTTACGATCAATGCTTACCTGAACGAGCGGTTTGACATACGGACAACGCCATCTGTGTCTCTCTATGAAAGAGAAATGAAGTATAGCTATCCGAATAGTCCTGATAAAACCGATAAAAGGGAATCTACCTGGCTTGAGATTCCTTTGCTCGTAAAATATAAATCCAAGCGTAGGGTCAACACCAGAATGTATATGATTGCGGGTGTTACGATGGGGATTGAGACCAATGTCAAGAGGAGCAGGGGCGGAGGCGTAAGTAATGGGCGTCTGGATACGCAGACATCCGATTTTACACTGGACTACGGCGTTGGCTATGAAAGGTTCTTTGAATTTTTCAAATTTGCTCCCGAATTACGCTTTTCGCATGGACTGAAAAATGTTTTCCAGGGTTCATCTAATACAGGGATTAGCAGATTGACAACCCATACAGTGACATTGTACTTAAATTTCGAATAATTTCGTTGCTGATCGTCAACTGATTGTAAATTTTTCGTAAAAATTTTTAGGTATAATTTGGATTAAGAAAAACAGTCGTGCATATTTGCACTCCCGAATGACGAAAAGAGGGGCTCTTAGCTCAGTTGGTTCAGAGCACCTGCCTTACAAGCAGGGGGTCGCTGGTTCGAATCCAGCAGGGCCCACAAAAAAATGATTTAGCAATATTTCATTTTTCTTTTTCTGAAAGCAGAAGAAGGTCGTTAAACCGGAAATCCCGAAAGGGCTCTTAGCTCAGTTGGTTCAGAGCACCTGCCTTACAAGCAGGGGGTCGCTGGTTCGAATCCAGCAGGGCCCACAAAAAAGCGAGTTAGCAATAACCCGCTTTTTTTGCTTTAGAACAAGTGCCGTTCAGACAGAATAGCAGGCATTTTAAAGCTGAATCTCAAACTGATCGACTAAGCTAGTCGTCATTTCGATATCAGGCAGCTCTTCGTGAGGGATTGTATAATATTCTCCTCCCAATGTCAATTTTCCATCTTTTCTTTTGATCGCTATTTTAAGAAACCCGTGTTTGTTATCGGCGTAACATTCCAGTTTTATGTCTTTAAATAAATCAGGATCAGTAAAAAAGCGCGGGTCGCTGGTTTGTGCTACCGGATGTAGTTCGTCATATCCTCCTGCACCGGCCACGATAAAAGGGACAGTTTTTCCGTTTTTATATTTTTTAGCAAAGCGCTGGTAATTGTGAACATGCCCGCTGAAAACAAAATCCGGTAATACACCCGTTTCTTCGAAAGATTCATCAAGAAATTCAATCATAGGAATACTTGATCCATGGTTGATATCTGCAGAGTAAGGTGCATGATGCAAAGTTACGATCAATGCTTTGTCAGGGCGTTCCAAAGCGGCTGCTTTTAATTCTTCCTTGAACCATTTTCTCTGATCGGGCGTGACAACACCAAACTTCGGAACATTGCTGTGAAGTCCTATGATAGTTGCCAATGGAGTCTTCAAAGTCCAGTAGGTGTTTGGCTGGATCATACTTTTTCGTTCCACACCACGTCCAAAAGTTATCTCGCGACGTTCTGTATCGCAGAATACGGTTTTAAAGGCATCAAGACTTTTGTACGGCCTCGCCGCATTCACGTTTACGTCGCTGTCGTGATTACCGGCAATGGCGAAAATGGGGCCAGGATATTTTTCGTAAGGTGCAAAAAACTGAGTGTAATATTTGTCCGCCTCCCCGAAAGTATAGACCACATCGCCAAGATGATACAAAAACTGAGGCTGTTCATCCTGATCCGTTTCGTATTGTTTTGCCATTGCGGCAGCTACAAAATGCTGGAACGTGGGATTTCCTATACTTCCAGTATCACCGAACATATGGAAAACCGTCACATTATCCTGCACCTGCGGTAAAATTTCCTGTAGGGATAACCGATAGGGATAGGCACCGGTCGGTTCTGGCAATGGCTGAAATTTATAGGTATCGTCCGGCTGGTCTTTTTTAATTACAGGTACCGTATATTTTGAAGAAGAAAAATTCATGTTCACAAGTTATAACTAAAATTACTGCCGGATTTTAAGATCTGATTAAGATTAAGTTGTTAAAGCCGCATCTTAAAAGAACAGTGCCGAAATTTTCTGCAAAGATAACCTTTTGTCAAATCGTAAGCAGTCAAAAAAACAAGTTGTTGACGGTTTATCTATCTTGCATTAAGAATCACACACACTTTCATCATGCAGATTATTAAAAGCATAGCTGCTTTAGCTGATGCCTGGCAGCTATTTCGAAATATGGGCCTGCGCTATGTCGGGTTCAGGTTATGGTTTGAGTTGCAAAGATTTACGGGAATATTAAGGCTCAGGTTCCCTGTCAGTGCCAAAGAAGAAGTATTGATCACTTTGATTGAATGGCAGAACCTCCACGTTAAATTTTTCTTTTCAAATCCATGTATTTTTTCCGAACAGAAGGGGGTATATCCTAATTTTCAGCGGCTTGCAGCGCGGCATAAAGCTTTTCAACAGAACAAGATCCTGTTTTTTTCGTCAAAATATTTCTCAGTTCATGATTGGCTGACAAATCCGGAGAATGGATTTCAATATGATATTTCTAAACACTGGGCAGAAATTCCGGATTTTTCAAATGAAGCAGGAGATATCAAATATGTCTGGGAAAAATCTCGCTTTACATTTTTATATGACCTGATCCGGTACGATTATCATTTTGAGAAAGACCAGTCCAAAACGGTTTTTCTGGAAATAGAAAGCTGGATTGCCGGTAATCCTGTAAACCGCGGGCCAAACTGGAAATCCAGCCAGGAAATTACACTCAGAGTTTTCAATTGGACTTTTGCACTGCACTATTACAAAGGATCTGCATCATTAACGGATCGGCTATTTTCAAAAATTATCAACAGTATTTATCAGCAGATGAAGCATGTTGCCCGGAATTTTGATTTTTCCCGTTTTACTGTTCGCAACAATCATGTACTGACAGAAGCATTGGGGCTGTATTTTACGGGCCTATTATTTCCTTTTTTTAAAGAAAGTAAGGTTTGGAAACAACAGGGCAAAAAATGGTTTGAAGAAGAAATTGAATACCAGATTTACAAGGACGGGACATTTCTGCAACACTCGATGAATTACCACCGGGTTGTGGTTCAGCTTCTGACCTTGGGTATGCGCCTGGCACACATCCATGATGAAGTTTGGGCGCCGGTTGTTTATGAACGGGCGAGAGCATCATTGCATTTTCTTACGACCTGCCAGGATCTGAGATCGGGGCAGTTGCCTAATTATGGACACAATGACGGCGCTTTATTTTTTCCTTTAACAGACTGTGATTTCCGGGATTTCAGACCTCAGCTACTGGCGTTGGCCTATGTACTTGGTGAAAAAACGAATTATGGAAGGGGTGCCTGGGAGGAAGAAAGTATGTGGTTTGGCCTTGGCGGGCAAACGGATACAACAATAGCGCCGTTAAAGCCTTTCGTGCACACGTGTTTTTCTGATGGTGGTTATTTCCATCTCAGAGACCAGGAAACAATGTCGTTCCTTCGCTGCGGAAGTTACCAAAACCGCCCTTTCCAGTCAGATAATCTTCACCTGGATATTTGGATTGATGGGGAAAACATGCTTCGCGATGCGGGCTCTTTCAAATATAATACGGAAAAAAGATGGACCGATTATTTCGCCGGAACGGCCTCGCATAATACCGTAATGCTAGGTAACTCGGATCAAATGCGGAAGGGAAACCGGTTTATCTGGTATGACTGGATCAGGGAAAGTGACGGAGGCTGGAAAACTGAAGGTGATAAAATAATTTTCGAAGGCTGGTTTTCAGGTTTCAAACAATTAGGGAAAAATATTATCCATAAGCGCAAGGTTACAAAATTCGCCGGGGTTGCTCAGTGGACGATTGAAGACTGGATTGAGCATGCGCCGGATGGTATTTTAATGAGTCAGATCTGGCATCCGTCAGCTCATTTTTTTCAAAGATTTAATATCAGATCAAATCTGAAAAGTGGCGGGGAAATTAAGTTGATTAAAACCCGCGGATGGTTTTCTGCCCACTATGGAGAAAAGAAATCAGCGCACCGGATCATGTTCTGTACAACTGAGCGATATATCAAAACGGAAATTAGTATGAAAAACTAAAAAAACAGATGCGTATTCTGCTGATACACCAATTTTTTCTGGAAGATCATGAGGGGGGCGGCTCGCGTTGGAATGAAATAAGCAGGATCTGGAAGGCCGCTGGCAACGATGTTACGGTAATTTCTGGGATGACACATTACATGGGGCAGGGTATGATTCGCCATCGGGGCAATCTATTCAGAGTTTCTATAAACTGCCATGATGTTCGGGTGGTCCGCTGTTATGTGAGTCCGCATAGCACCAGTTTGTGCGGTCGTATTAAGTCTTTTTTATCCTTTGCCATATCCGGGATATTTGGTGGATTATTATATGCCAAAGGGAATTATGACATCATTATTGTCACTTCACCCCCATTGTTTGCTGGCCTGACAGGTTTATTTTTAAGCTGGTGGAAGAATGTTCCTCTTGTTTTTGAAGTAAGGGATCTCTGGCCGGAATCCGCGATTGATCTTGGGATTCTTAAAAGCAGACTTCTTATTCGCCTCGCTTATTGGTTTGAGTACTATGTATGCCAAAACTCCAAATTGATTAATGTGTTGACTCCTGCTTTCAAAGAAGCTTTAATCGAAAAAGGAGTTGAGGCCGGGAAAATAATTTATATTCCAAATGCAGCCGATTTTTCAATCTCCGATGAAGTTATGCTGACTTTTGATCGAACGCTGTTTCGCCGGCAGTTTCATTTGGAGGATAAGTTTGTGATCACCTATGTTGGAGCACACGGGATTGCCAATCATCTTATTCAGATCCTGGAAACCGCAGCATTGCTTACAGATACCAATGTCGTCTTTTTACTTATTGGCGAAGGAGCACAGAAAACTGATTTGACAGAGCTGGCAAGGAAATGGAACCTTAATAACGTCCGGTTCATTGATTCGGTATCAAAAAGTGAAGTGTTTAGATTCATCCTGGCGTCAGACATGGGCACCTCGGTTTTAAAGAAGACCGATACATTTAAGACCGTCTACTCCAATAAAACCTTTGATTATTTTTCCTGTAAAAGGCCGGTAATGATGGCGATCGATGGCATATCAAGAAAATTGGTAGAAGATGCAGATGCCGGCGTTTTCGTCGAGCCCGAAAATCCGGGTGATTTTGCCAGTAAGATTCGTTTTTATATGAATAATCCTGCTTTGCTCCAACAGCAGGGTGAAAATGGTTATAACTATGCAAAAAATCATTTCGACCGCCAGGTCCTTGCAATCCGCTATTTGAACTATATTCGGGATATTTAAAAATTAACGACAACAATCCTGTTAATTTTATATTCATGGAAAACTTCAGAAAAATTACGATAAGCAAGCGTATTGCCATGGTAGCGCATGACAACAGGAAAGTAGAATTGCTGGACTGGGCTAATACAAACCGGGAAGAGCTTTCAAAACATCATTTATACGCCACGGGTACAACCGGCAAACTGCTCGAATCATTATTAAATCAGCCGGTTCGATTACTTCTGAGCGGACCGCTCGGAGGTGACCAGCAAGTGGGATCCATGATTGCAGAGGAAAAAATTGATTTGCTGATATTTTTCTGGGATCCAATGTCGGCTCAGCCGCATGACCCGGATGTAAAAGCATTGTTACGATTATGTGTGGTTTGGAATATCCCTGTTGCGTCGAACCGCGCTACTGCCGATTTCATTTTCACCTCTCCTTTGATGAACGAGGATTATATTGCAGTCCAGACAGATTATAGCAAATATTTGAACCGGGTCGTCTGAACCGAATTCATTTTAATTCGGTTTTTTCTACGTATAAAAATATTTGCATGAAGAACTTAGCAAACTTGTTTGAGGGTGGATTGGAGCGGAAAACTTATTCTTATCCGGATTACATGTTATTGATGGAACTGGTTGTCATGGAGCAAAGGACAACCGGGCCGAAACAATCAGAAGAGCTTAACGATTACACAAAGTTGAATCTGCATAGAATGCAGCGGTTAAATAAGACCGTTGTTTTAAGTGAAAGTTTGAAGATAGCTGTAAATCAGATACAGTTTCCACAGACCTGGTATGTGCTTACAGAGGCGTGGTGCGGCGATGCTGCCCAAAACCTTCCTGTCCTGGCAGCAATCGCCAAGCTAAATCCGCTTATTGATCTACAATTGTTATTAAGAGATGAGAATCCGGATCTGATGGATGTTTATCTTACAAATGGAGGCAGATCTATTCCTAAACTGATAGTGGTTGATGGCGCTTTTAATGAAATATTTAACTGGGGACCGCGTCCGGATGGTGCTCAGCATATGATGGAAGAATACCATAAGAACCCTGTCAAATCATTTAAAGAGTTTGCAGAGGATATTCACAAATGGTATGCAACTGATAAAACTGTGTCGGTCCAAAAAGAATTGTTGACCTTATTGGACAGTGTTTTAATTGGTAAGTAATTTTTTTTTCCGAGTTTACTCTATCTTTGCAATAGGCTAATTTTCGGAATTTCCGGATGTTGTAATGAATTGAAAATCGAGACTTCTTAAAATTGTCTACTTACTTCAAAAATATATCAGAAGGAATCAGTACCACATTAACGGGTATGAAGCTGACGTTGCGCCATTTGTTTGCCGCAAAAAAACGTCGGTCGAATAATGACATCCGTACAGGGAGTTTCTTTGACATGCAGGATGGTTTGGTTACCATCCAGTATCCTCAGGAAACAATTCCAATCCCTGACAATGGCCGGTACCGGCTTCATAATGAAATCGATGATTGTATCGTTTGCGACAAATGTGTAAAAATCTGTCCCGTCGATTGCATAGAAATAGAACCTATCAAGGCTATTGAAGAAGTCGGACGTGCGTCGGACGGCTCTCCAATCCGTCTTTATGCTGCCAAATTTGATATTGATATGGCCAAGTGCTGCTATTGCGGCCTTTGCACGACGGTGTGTCCGACGGAATGCCTTACAATGACGAAGACTTTTGATTACAGCGAAGTCGATATCAGAGATATGGTTTATAATTTCGGAAATCTGACAGCTGACGAAGCTCAGGAAAAACGAGATTTGCTTGAAGTGTTCCAGAAAGAAAAAGAAGCATTAAAAGCAGCACAGAAACAAGTTGAGCCGTCCGAATTGACTGCAAAAGCTCCATCGGCACGTCCGGCATTTAAGCCGACGATTAAACCAAAACAGGAAGAAGTTACATCTCAGGATCCGCCTGTGGAAGTGGAGCTACCAAGGGTAATGCCTGTTTTTCAACCTCGGAAACCGGCTCCTGCCACTCAAAACGAGGATTCTGGGAGTGTATCAGAAGAGCCAGCGCTTGAAAGACCAGCAGCGAAGTTACCGTTTCGTCCTACGATGAAGCGGAAAACAGAAACTGCACAGGACATTAAATCCGATGCGGAAACAACACCTGAACCTGTTCCATCGAAACCGGCATTCCGGCCCACAATGAAACCAAAGGCACCGGTTTCTGAAGTTCCGGAATCACCGGTTGACGAAATACAAAACGAGGAAGTTAAGCCAAAACCGGCTTTTCGTCCTACGATGAAGCCGAAAACAGAAACTGCACCGGACATTAAATCCGATGCGGAAACAACATCTGAGCCTGTTCCATCGAAACCGGCATTCCGGCCCACAATGAAACCAAAGTCACCGGTTTCTGAAGTTCCGGAATCACCGGTTGACGAAATACAAAACGAGGAAGTTAAGCCAAAACCGGCTTTTCGTCCTACGATGAAGCCGAAAACAGAAACTGCACCGGACATTAAATCCGATGCGGAAACAAGATCTGAGCCTGTTCCATCGAAACCGGCATTCCGGCCCACAATGAAACCAAAGGCACCGGTTTCTGACGTTCCGGAATCACCGGTTGACGAAATACAAAACGAGGAAGTTAAGCCAAAGCCGGCATTTCGTCCTACGATGAAGCCGAAAACAGAAACTACACCGGACATTAAATCCGATGCGGAAACAAGATCTGAGCCTGTTCCATCGAAACCGGTATTCCGGCCCACAATGAAACCAAAGTCACCGGTTTCTGACGTTCCGGAATCACCTGTTGACGAAATACAAAATGAGGAAGTTAAGCCAAAGCCCGCATTCCGACCTACAATGAAGCCGAAACCAAAATCACCTGATCAGGAGTAAAATTAATTTAATGAACATGGAAATAGCAGCATTTTATGGCTTTTCTGGACTGGCGGTTATTTCTGCCCTTTTCATATTATTTTCCAGAAATCTTATTTATGCAGCCTTTGCTTTATTTATAACTTTCCTTGGAGTTGCAGCCTTGTATGTGCTGGCAGGAGCAGATTTTCTGGCAGTGACGCAGATTATGGTTTATGTAGGTGGTATTCTGGTGCTGCTGATATTTGGTATAATGCTCACACAAAAAGCAGATCGGGAGGCGGTATCGTCTACACCTAATAAGGTGTTGGTAATGGTTAAACGCCAGGTTTGGGGTTTTTTAGTCGCAATAAGCCTCTTTGCTTTTCTGTCATTCATTATTACAACCGCAAATTTCAAGATGACAGGTGAGACAAATATTTCTCGTTCTACGATAAAAACAATCGGGGTAGAACTAATGACCAGTCACTTGCTTCCCTTCGAAATAGCTGCCATACTATTGCTGATGGCGCTGGTCGGCGCTGCATATCTTGCCTTAAACAGAAATCCGGTTTCTCATGATTAATATCCCAGTAGAACATTATCTGATTGTCGGAGCGGCGTTGTTTTGCATCGGTTTGGCAATCGCTGTTACCAAGCAACATTTAATCGGGATATTGCTCGGTATTGAGCTCATGCTGAATGCAGTTAATATCAATCTGATCGCGTTCAGCAGACATGATCCTGAAAAAATAGGAGGCCAGCTTTTTGCTTTATTTGTGATTGTTGTAGCAGCTGCGGAAGTGACTGTTGCGCTGGCAATAATCCTTAGGGTATATGGGCATTTCCGTACAGTAGAGCCAGACAAGATCAACGAGCTTAAAAATTAACTGACCGGAAATTTGAAATCAGATATACACATCTTTCAACTATGAATTGGTTTTTTCTGCTTCTGGCATTCATGATTGGTATGGCCAATACGCTTCAATCAGGTGTGAATGCGCAGTTAAGAGTAGCATTGGGAAACCCCATCATGGCTGCGATAACCTCCTTCAGTTTTGGGCTTTTTGTTTTACTTGTAGCCTTTCCATTTTTCAATCAGAATCCGATTCCAACGCTTGCTACATTTCGTGATGTCAGTATTTGGAAATATGCAGGTGGATTTTTGGGGGCGTTTTATGTCGTGACAGTTATTTTTATCGTTCGTGACATTGGTCCTGCGAACCTGATCTGTTTGGTGATAGCAGGACAAATGTTAGCCGCAATGGTCGTCGACCACTACGGCTTTCAGGGTTTTGCAGTACATCCGATAAGTTTTGCAAGAATATGTGGTGCAATCCTTTTAATCGCAGGTGTTTACCTGATTCTTAAAAATTAGGGAATCCGGTTAAAAACAAAGAGATCGATGAATTCCCATTTGTTATTTTCCATTTTTCCTCTTCTGATTACCAGCTGATTCTGGCTGCGTCGCTCGTAAATGATCCGAACCGAAATGTCATCTTTTTCAAACAATGCTTCGTTCTTTTTAGCTTCAATAAAATTGTAGGTGTCGGAAACTTCTTTTTCCTCAAGAGAGATCATGCCCGGCTTGAAATGTTTGACATGCGCGACAGGTCCTTTTTCGGTTTGTTCAAACGCAAACAGCTCGTAAAGGGTAGCTTTTCCCTCTTTCACCATGCGAATAAAACCAACAATATTGTCTCCTTCCGGCGCAGTCCAGGAAGCTTCGATCGTCCCGCCGTTGTAAGTACCTTTCCAGCGGCCATCCAGAAAATTGATATCATTTAAGCTGCCCTTCACAACGTTTTGGGCATTTGCGGCACTGACGATCATTCCGGCAAAAAATAACACGAATGTCAGGGTCCTTCTCAAAAGTGATTTGTTGAATCGGATCATATGGATTTAGGTTTAATAAAATGCCAAATTAGAAAGTTATTTTCAATTTTACCGAATTGTTGAGAATGGAATCGCAAATGGATTCGACTTCCGGACATAAAAAAACAGCCATCCGAAAAACGGACGGCTGTCGCAATATATAAGGAAGTCTTTAATCAATAAGCTCTTTCCAGCTTGCCTTCGTGCGAGTTCGCAAAGGCTTTATTTACTACTTTATTACCACCCGGCGTTGGGTAATTTCCTGTGAAGTACCAGTCACCAACATGGTTAGGGCAAGCTTTATGCAGGTTATCAACCGTTTGGAAAATTACAGAAAGCTCAGCATTCAGATCTTTCGGACGGATAATTTCCGCAATTGAATCTGAAATTTCATCATCAGTAAAAGGATCATACAGCGCCTTCACATAATTGGTATGGAAGGAATTCTTAGTCGCGATCGAAGCCACAGCCTGTGTATAAACTTCTTCGATCAAGTCTTCCATGTTACGATCTTCCAAAAGCTTGAGTACCGCTCGGAAAGCAACAAAATCCTTCATTTTTGACATGTCGATACCGTAACAGTCTGGGAAGCGGATTTGCGGCGCAGAAGAGACAACGACAATTTTCTTTGGCTGCAATCTGTCAAGCATCGTCAGGATACTCTTTTCAAGCGTCGTGCCCCTTACAATCGAGTCGTCGATAATCACTACAGTATCGACATTTTTCCGAACTACTTCAAAAGTAGTATCATAAACGCTTGATACCATATCATCACGAAGCGCGTCTGCTGTGATAAATGTTCTTGATTTTACATCCTTTGTTACAAGTTTTTCTATTCGCGGACGGAATGACAAAACTTTTTCCAGATCAGCCTCAAAAAGTATCCCATCCATGATGGCCTGTTTTCTTTTCTTGGCAAGATATTCTTCCAGACCCTCGATCATCCCCAAAAAGGAAGTTTCTGCGGTATTTGGAATGTAAGAGAAAATAGTGTTTTCGAGATCATAATTGATCTCCTTTAATATCTGCGGGATCAGTAATTTTCCCAGCTGCTTACGCTCGTAGTAAATATCCGGATCAGTTCCTCTTGAGAAATAAATCCGTTCAAAACTGCATGAACGTTTTTCCAGGCGAGGTAATATAGGGAATTCATTATACTCTCCGTTTTTGTCAACAATAAGTGCAGAGCCCGGAGTTATTTCCTGAATTTGAGAATATTCTACGTTAAATGCTGCCTTGATCGCTTGTTTTTCTGAGGCAACGACAACTACTTCATCATCTGCATAATAAAATGCAGGACGGATCCCGGCTGGATCGCGGATTACAAACGAAGCGCCATAACCTGTAAGTCCACACATCGCATATCCGCCATCAAAATCGCGGCAGGATCTGTACAGAAGTCTTTGCAGGTCAATATTTTCCTCAATTACGTCAGAAAGCGTCGGGTTTTCATAGATTCCCTTGAAACGATCAAACACACGCTGATTTTCTTCATCCAGGAAATGTCCTATTTTCTCCATCACAGTCACGGTGTCCACCTTCTCTTTCGGATGCTGACCTAATGATACTAGTTTTCCAAAGAGCTCATCAACATTTGTCATGTTAAAGTTTCCGGCCATCACCAGATTCCGGCTTCTCCAGTTACTCTGGCGCAGCATGGGGTGACAGTTTTCAACTTCATTCGTTCCGTGCGTTCCATAACGAAGATGTCCAAGCCATACTTCGCCTGTAAATGCCAGATTTTCCTGTAACCATTTGGCATCTGTAATACGCTCGTTGTTATTCTTAAGACCTTTGCGGAACTTCTTATGAATTTTCGAGAAAATATCAGTGAGAGGCTGTGGTTCTACGGATCTATAACGGCTGATATAGCGTTTTCCAGGAGGAACATCAATTTTGATGTTGGCAACCCCGGCTCCATCTTGTCCCCGGTTTACCTGTTTTTCCATCATTACTGAAAGCTTGTGCACGGCGTAAAGCGGCGTGTCGTACTTGTCAATGTAGTATTGAAATGGCTTTCGAAGACGGATGAGTGCAATTCCGCACTCATGCTTTATGGCGTCGCTCATAAGAAGAATAATGAGTTAGAAATATGTTCGTTTGCTGGCTGCAAATCTTATTCCTTTTTAATAATTTGTTAACGAACGAAAAACGTTCTTAGTTCGTAAACCCGGAATAAAGGTACAAATCCTTTCCCTTAAAAAACTTCTAATCCTCTTGTTTTTTTCAGAACGTCAAAGTCAGTCAGATCATAAATAAAATACATATAGCTTCTTAACCATATGGAACTGGGTTTATGAAAATTTTAACCTTATTTGTTTATATGAATTCTGGGAATTGATGTCTCAGGTATGATTAAATCTTTTTTAAATTTTTTTATTAATTTATACCTTAGCAGAACAGTCTTCCTTATGTTACATAAAACCAAAGGCGTTGCATTGAGTTATATTCGTTACCGCGAATCTTCCATTATCGCGAAGGTTTATACCGAGTCCTTTGGCATACAGACCTATATCGTTAACGGCGTAAGAAGCAGTAAATCGAAAAATAACAAAATCGCGCTTTTTCAGCCGCTTACTTTACTGGATATGGTAGTGTACCATAAAAGTAAGGAAGACACGATCCACAGGATTTCAGAGCTGAAATGTTACAATCCCTTTCAAACGCTGCCATATGACATGTATAAGTCGAGCCTGGCGATGTTTGTTACCGAAATTTTGGGTAAAACATTAAAGGAAGAGGAAACCAACGAACCGTTATTTCAATTCATCGAAGAATCCGTTTTGTACCTCGACGAAGCAGATGACAGTTTTGAAAATTTTCATATTCAGTTTTTACTGCAGCTGGCTTCATATCTGGGCTTTGGAGTTGAAAATATTGCTGATATGGAGGGGGAATTAAAAGAAAATCACTATCCGCATATCGCTGATGCAAAGGAGCATCAGGCAACGGAACAACTATTATTAAACGGATATGGCGTCTCGGTTGCGCTTGATCGGAAAAGACGTGTAGACATCCTCGAAAAACTGCTGTTCTTTTATAAAATCCATATGGATAATCTGGGGGAAATCAGATCTTTGGATGTACTCAAAGAAGTACTGCGATAGTTTTTTTAATCTGGCATAATTTTGATGCTTATCCTGCAAACGTAAACTTGCATTACATGAAACGACTTATTATTCTTTCTTTATTATTTTGTGGTACCATTGCCTTAGGGCAGGTTCCGAAAGGTGCCTGGAAATCGCAGGAGCCAACCGGCAGTACATCCACTTTAATTGTCACTGATCATTATCTGACGATTGCTTCTTACAGCGTTTTAAATAAATCGTATGAGAGAACCGAAGGTGGCCCTTTCACAATTAACGGGGACCAGATGACCTATACACCGGAATTTAATCCATCAGATACTGCCAAAGTAGGTATCCCCATTGTGTTTACAGTAACGAGAAAGGACGGGATACTAACTTTAAAATATGAAGAGGCGATGGTGTGGATGAAGATAGACGAAAGTGAAAATGCACCGCTCGCAGGAGTGTGGAAAATCTCTGAACGTGCAGATGAAGGGCAGGGGGCACTCGTAAAAATACATCAGGAGGGAACCAGAAAAACATTGAAGGTTTTGTCAGGAACGCGTTTTCACTGGATTGCATTTGATTCTGCGGACAGAACATTTTATAACACCGGAGGTGGGACTTACACGGCAAAAAATGGTAAGTATATAGAAAAGATCGAGTTTTTATCAAAAGATAATAACAGGGTAGGTATGAGCCTGACCTTCGACTATAAATTGGAAAATGGCCGCTGGGAGCATACCGGTAAAAGTTCTGCGGGAAAGCCGGTACATGAAATCTGGGAAAAGATTAACCAATAACTTCTCTGCACATCGTGTCTCGTCCTGTAATCCAATACGATTGGGTACAGGACGTTTTCTATTCTACTACTTCTGCATTTTTCAGTATATAATTTAAATGATCAATGTCGGCTGGGTTTAGCAGTAGTATTCCTTTCACCGTTCTCACCTCGTCTGTTTTAAAGCGCTGTTTCTTATTTTTAAATTGCAGCTCCATAATCGACTCCGGTCCTGAGCCTCCGCAGAAGAAACACATGGCCATCGGTTGGGCAGACACAACATAAATATTTTCATTCTCATCAACGGGAATTATATATCCTTTGATCTGTATTTCTTTTCCCTGCAACGATTTTACCGTCGGACCGAATGTCGGATACAGGAAGTACATGTTCACTTCCTTATTAAGTTTTCTGGCGAATTGTACATCTGAAAGTTTCTTCCAGGTAATCAGTAGCGGAGCCGTCGCCGCCGACGCGGTCAGCACCGTCATCAAGATAATAATGGTTAGTCGTATTCTCATTATTTCAACGGATCTCTAAGTCATTTAAATACTTTTGTAACTCCTGTATTGCCTCCTTTGTGTTTCGCTGATATTCAAGCATCGACTCGTCGGTCATTTGCGGAGCATTCTTATGTTGGTGATGCTCCTTACCTGATTCATGGTGGTGTTCATGTTCAAAACCAGGCACCTCCACGGTACCTTCTTCCCACAAGTCAACAAGCTTATGCAGGCTGTCCAGTTTTACGAGATGTGCCGCGCTGTTGCGTTCAATCGCAATTTTTTTCTTTTTATTAATTTCTTTCTCAACCTGGTCGTGCATAGCAACGGATTCCAAATGTACTTTATTTGCCTCAGCTAATACTTCGTTTGTTGAATTCCGGTCGGTACAGGAAGGTAATAGAAAAAGATAAAGTGCTCCGATGACTAATTGTTTTCTTATCATAAATCTGAACTCTATTATTTGCAACTATGTTGCAAAAATGATTAAAAAGATTGAAACAAACAATCAAATCATTGTATCTATGCGCAGCAAAATACCATTTACCTTATCTTTCGCCTTTGCAGCAACTTTGCTTCATATAAGTTGCTGCCTGCTACCATTGTTTTCTCTCGCAAGTACTTCTCTTCCATACCTGAATTTTTTTACCCGGTATCGGGCACTTTTTGCCTGGATTCAATTTGCAGTCGTGTTTTATCTTTTGGTGAAAATTGTCCTTGATCAGACCAGAATCAAATCATTTTGTCATAAGACAGACCGCATCATACATATGACGAGCTTGGTCATTGCAGTATGTGGAATAGGCATAAATCATTATGAGCCTTTCAAAACTGAAAATCAGAAGTTGGCGGAACAGCAATTTATGTTATTCAGAAATCACCGGCAGCTTGAAATAAACCTCTCGGGAGTATATGATAAAGAGGCTTTGAAAAAAGATTTAATGGAAATGAAAGGAATTAAGTCAAACCGGATAGAGATTTCTAACGATACACTTGCACTCACTTTCCAGAGTAATCTGGTTTCAAGTCAGGAAATTCTCAGCAACCTGAGATCCAAAGGGTATAGTTTTGCCGAATAGATCTGGCATTTAAATGTGAGGATTATTTCCTGTGAAACTTGATGTAAGCTATTTAGATCTGTTCAAAATAATTTGGTTAAAAGTTTTGAATGATTCTAAATAGATTATACATTTGTCTCATCAATAACGGAGATGAAATGAACGAGTTGATTTTTAGTGAACCGACAATACTTTCTGAGACGAATAATTTTTGGTCTAAATCGCTGACCCAGCAAACGGAATGCGTTTTTAAGGATTGTTGTAAAGCCTATAAAAAGAAAGGGAAATACTGTAAAAAGTGCCCTAAAAAATAAGTTCTGTTAATACAGTTCATGGTGAATAATTGTAAGAGAGGGAGTGCCGCAGAGCGTTCCCTTTTCTATACTGGAGGTCATTCTAAACTTTTCTTTTAAGCTCAAAGTTTTGTCCAAGATAAACTCTTCTCACCTGTTCGTCTTCGGCCAGTTCTTCCGCAGTTCCCTGCTTCAGGATTTTTCCTTCAAACAACAGATAAGCCCGGTCAGTAATTGACAAGGTTTCATTTACATTGTGATCGGTAATAAGGATACCAATGTTTTTCGTTTTGAGTTTGGCAACAATGCTCTGAATATCTTCAACTGCAATGGGGTCTACCCCTGCGAAAGGTTCATCCAGCAAAATAAATTTTGGGTCAACAGCGAGTGACCGGGCAATTTCTGTTCTGCGGCGTTCACCGCCAGACAGTACCATACCTTTGCTTTTACGCACATGCTGTAAGTGAAATTCTTCCAGAAGCTCTTCAACTTTTTGCTTTTGGTCAGTATTCGAAAGATTTGTCATTTCCAGTACGGCACGGATATTTTCTTCGACCGTCAGTGAACGGAAAACCGAAGCTTCCTGTGCAAGGTAACCAAGGCCCAAACGTGCGCGCTTGTACATGGGAAGATCTGTGATATCCTTATCATCAAGAAACACTTTGCCACTGTTCGGTTTAACCAAACCAACAGCCATGTAAAAGGACGTTGTCTTGCCGGCACCGTTTGGCCCCAGCAGCCCCACTATTTCTCCTTGTTCAACCTGGTAGCTTACGTTGTTGTTAACGAGACGTGCTCCGTATTTTTTAACCAGATTTTCGGTTCTTAATATCATTTTTTCAATTAGGGGAATTCAATACGCCGCAAACGGCTATTGAAATTTGACATCTTTCAGAAACAATTGTAACGTTTTTTTATCCCGAAAGTTATTTTCTTCAAGATTATAACAAATTGAAAACGGTTTGCCTTTGATAAGTTCCGGATAAAATTGCGCCATACCAAATCCAATCGCAGTGAAAATGGGTGAACCATTTTGTTTTACGTCGAATTTAATATGCTTTTCTTTCATGATCATTGGCTGCCCCGCAAGCGAAACGTTTTTACTTTCAAAAACAGGCGTCATATTTCCAGGTCCGAATGGTCCCATCTGTCTGAGAATGTTATAAAACTTTGCGGTTACTGCACTCAAATCCAGCTCGAGATCGATATTGATCATCGGTATCAGCTGGTCCGGAAGGATCCTGCTGCTAACGATCTTGTCAAACTTGGCACGGAAAGCCTCGATATTTTCCAATGGTAAAGTTAGTCCTGCCGCGAAAGTATGCCCGCCAAACTGTTCTAACAATTCTGAACACTCCTCAATCGCTTCATATACGTCGAAACCTGGAACTGACCGGGCAGAGCCCGCCGCTTTTCCATGCGATTGTGTTAATATAATGGTAGGGCGATGATACTTTTCAATGCAACGGCTTGCGACAATTCCAATCACCCCTTTGTGCCAGTCTTCCTTATATAATACGGTACTTCTCGCTTCGGTAAACCAGCTGTCATTTTCGATCATCAGCAATGCTTCTTCCGTAATGCTGCTGTCAAAAGTGCGGCGTTCGCTGTTATGCTGGTTTATCTCATAAGCAAAATCCGTGGCTTCCTGTTCTTCTTCTGAGAGTAAGAGCCGGACCGCTTCTTTTGCATGTTTGATCCGGCCGGCCGCGTTGATTCTCGGTCCCAGGCCAAATACAACATTGGTTATGTCCAGCGTGCCGTTTATTCCTGCGATTTGTATCAATGCTTTCATACCGATGCGCGGCGCAGCATTCAATCTCTGAAGTCCATAATAGGCAAGGATCCGGTTTTCTCCTGTAATCGGGACGATGTCTGCCGCGATGCTCACGACCAACAGGTCGAGATATTCAAACAGTGTTTCCTGTGGGATATCGTGCTGAATACAGAAAGCCTGTAATAACTTAAATCCAACACCGCAGCCAGTGAGCTCCTTATAAGGATAAAGACAATCTTCTCTTTTAGGATCGAGAACAGCAACAGCCGGTGGAAGTTCGTCGCCAGGCCGGTGGTGGTCACAAATGATAAAATCAATACCCCTTTTATTTGCTTCCGTGACTTTATCAACAGATTTAATACCGCAGTCCAGGGTAACGATCAAAGAAAAATTATGCTCCTGTGCAAAATCAATACTTTGCCAGGAAACGCCATAACCTTCATTGTAGCGGTCCGGAATGTAGTAGTCAAGATTATGATAGATCTTTCTTAAAAAACCGTAAAACAATGTTACAGACGTGGTACCGTCAACATCGTAGTCGCCATACACAAGAATCTTTTCGCCATTGGCAATGGCTTTTGACAACCGTTCGACGGCCACATCCATATCCTGCATCAGATAAGGATCGTGCAGGTGGGCAAGATCTGGTCGGAAAAAGTTACGGGATTGGTCAAAATCTTTTATGCCACGCTGAACCAAAAGTGTCGCCAAAAATGGGTTCACTTTTAGAGCCTCGGCCAGTTCACGAGCAATTTCCAGTTGATCAGAGGGTAATTCAGGAATTTGTATCCAACGCTTTTCAATCATATCCACAAAGATAATCGGATTCTGTGACGCATGTATGAAAATCTATTATCGGGCATCTGAATCAGGGAAAGCTAAGTGAAAGGTCTTATCTTTGCAAGAATATTTTTAGTCGCAGGACGACTATTCACTTAGAGATTACAAAAATGCCACGTCTATTGGCTATTGATTACGGTGCAAAACGCACTGGTATTGCTGTGACGGATCCTTTGCAGATTATCGCTACGGCACTGGAAACGGTCCGAACACATGATCTTTTGGAATTTTTGAAAAAATATTCTGAGCGGGAGGCGGTTGAAGCTTTCATCATCGGAATGCCTAAAAGACTCGATAATACCGAAAGTGATAACGCAGCAAGAGTGCATACTTTTATAAAACTTTTGAAAAAAAGTTTTCCTGGTATCCCGGTCCATACCCACGATGAACGATTTACATCGTCCATGGCTCTGCAATCGATGATTGCAGGCGGATCAAAAAAGAGTGACAGGCGTGAAAAAGGAAATATCGATAAAATAAGTGCGACCATAATTTTACAGTCATATATGGAAAGCATGAGATAATCTCGCTTTTTTTGTTTTAATCTGATTATATAATTTCAATACATATTAAGATGATTTACCCAATCGTAGCCTTCGGTGACCCTATATTAAGAAAGCCAACACGCTTTATAGAAAAAGATGAAATGGATCTTAAAAAGCTTTCAGAGGATATGTTCGAAACGATGTATTCTGCCAACGGTGTAGGCTTGGCGGCGCCGCAGGTTGGACTAAATATCCGTGTTTTTGTTGCAGATGGAACGCCATTCAGCGAAAAGGATGAAGATGACGACGAGGATGAAGAAGTAGATCTGAGCCTGGTGGGTTTCAAAAAGACGTTCATAAATCCGGAAATCCTTGAAGAAGACGGAGAGGAATGGGCTTTTGAAGAAGGGTGTCTGAGCATTCCCGGAATAAGAGGTGATGTATACCGTCCGGAAAGACTGGTAATCCGTTACCGAGATACCGACTGGAACGAGTTTACGGAAGAATATACAGGAATGGCGGCACGCATTATCCAGCATGAATACGATCATTTGCTGGGCAAACTTTTTGTTGACTACCTTCCGACTTTGAAAAAACAGTTGATAAAAAAGAAATTGACTGATATCTCAAAAGGCAAAACGGACGCAGATTACCGCATGCGTTTTCCCGGCCGCAGATAATATTTCGCCCAGACTTTCTGAAAATCATCGCTGCTTATGACAACTGTTCCGGTTGACAAACTTGCTGTTTGTCTGATTCAGACTGAATTGTATTGGGAAGATATTACTGCAAATCTTTCATCACTGGAGGAGAAAATTGCCAATATCGACCAGGCAGTTGATGTCATTGTTTTGCCCGAAATGTTTAATACCGGGTTTACGATGGACACAAAATTTGCCGAGCACATGAACATGACCACTACCAGGTGGATGAAACACATTGCTTTGCAAACGAACGCCTTATTGATCGGAAGTTTTGCTGTTAATGAAAATGGCAGCTTTTTCAATCGTCTGATGTGTGTACAGCCCGATGGAGCTTATTTTTATAGTGATAAGCGGCATTTGTTCAGAATGGGGGAGGAGCATCAGAATTATAGTTCGGGAAAGTCGCGGCTGCGTGTTACCTGGAAAGGATGGAACATATGTCCGCTTGTCTGTTACGATCTAAGATTTCCGGTATGGAGCCGGAATTCTTCTTCCGATCCGTATGATTTGCTGATTTACGTGGCCAACTGGCCGGCACGGCGTGCGCATGCCTGGAATACGCTTCTGAAAGCGCGTGCAATAGAAAACTTGTCTTATGCCATAGGAGTCAACCGGGTAGGTGAAGATGGCGGGGGTATTCTGCATCAGGGTGACTCCGCTGTTATTGATTTTTTAGGAGAACCACTTTTCAGTCTTGGCAATAAAGAAACAGTAAAGGTAGTACACCTTTCTTACTCCGAACTGCTCCAATACCGGCAGAACTTCCCGGCACATCTCGACGCAGATGATTTTAATATTTTATTGAAGTAACCTATTCTATTACTTTGGGTACCTTTATATAGGTGCCATCCTGACTTGGTGCATTTGCAAGCGCTTCTTCTCTGGACAAACTATTATTTCCCGAATCAACACGCCAGCTGTTAACTTCATCCATGATATGGGTTAATGGTTCCACGCCCTCCGTATCGATCTCATTGAGCTGTTCCATCCACGTCAAAACATTGTCCATACTGTTGAGTAGAGCAGTCTCTTCTTCAGGCTTTACATGAAGTCTGGCCAAATGGGCAATTTTCTTTAAAGAGTCGTGATCGATTTTCATTATGTTAAGAATTTGTTATGTTAGCGTCCGGAGGTATATTAGAATCCAAAATTACCACATTTTTGCGAACTCAAAGAGATAATGGCTTTTTGAAAAAAAATGGTGGTAAAAAACCGGATTCATTGACTTAAAAATAATCCGAATTAAGAATTGGTAGATTTTTGAATTTAACGAATCTTTAAAATATACTAATTGGAAGCAGTAGTTGACAAATATTATTTGCTTTTGCAGGCAAAAGATAAAATTTTTTAAAATGTATTATCGTTTTAAAAAAATATGTTCCTAGGCTTTGAGGCTGATAGTACAATTTTCTATAAGCAGTTTAAAACACTATATATCGTTCTTTATCAATGTAAAATACCCAATAAAAACAAAAAAGAGCAAAGCAGGCATTCTTAAAATTATACAATTGTCTATTTATTCATGCAGAATTAGAATAAAAAAACCAGACAAATGCTTGCTTTTTTTTAAAAGGAAAACTCATACTTTTGTAGAATTCAAAATAGTAACACCACAATCAAAATTTTATTTTACAAAAACCTGGTTTAACCAAAACTTTTATTTAATTCACAACCAAAATCTCAATTTAACCTTTAAAAGTAAGTCTGATGGAAAAGAAAGCAACGACTCCGGCACCAGCACCAAAGCCTGCAACAGCAGCACCAAAAGGCTCAGGTGGTTTGAACCCGGCATTGGTAATCCCCCTACTATTTGCTATTGCCCTTATCGTTTACATTTTTGTTTTAGGAGCTCCTGATCACTTTATCGACGGAGATCATGAAAAAGGGCCAAAACCAGGTGACTATTTCGGTATCGTTCACGAAGGAGGACCTATTGTACCAATTTTAATGACTTGTTTTCTTATTGTGCTTGTGTTTACAATTGAGCGTATCATTACAATTGGAAAAGCAAACGGTACTGGTAGCATCGATTCATTCGTTCGTAAAGTGAAAAGTCTTCTGGACAAAAACCAAATCGACGAAGCAATCAAAGAATGTGACAAACAAAAAGGATCAGTTGGTAATGTTATCAAGGCTGGTTTGATCAAATACAAGCAACTTGCTGTTGACGGCGGTCTTGATAAGGAGCAAAAACTTGCTGCTTTGCAAAAAGAAGTTGATGAAGCAACTACGCTTGAGCTTCCAATGCTACAAAAGAACCTTACGATCATTGCAACACTTGCTGGTGCTTCTACGCTTATCGCTCTTTTAGGAACGGTACTTGGTATGATCAAGGCGTTCGCCGCACTTGGTGCATCTGGTTCTGCTGACTCTGGCGCTCTTGCAGCGGGTATCTCTGAGGCCCTTATCAACACAGCGATTGGTATCGGTACATCTGCGATCGCAACTGTTTCTTATGCATATTTGAACAGCCGTGTTGATGACCTTACTTACAGTATTGACGAAATCGGTTTGAGCATTCAGCAAAATTTTGCAGCTCATTATTAATAGTAATATACTATTGATATATAATTTTCGTTAATATTAAAAAAACTTATATATTTGTAAAGTTATGGCAATAGTTAAGCCCAAGAAACATCCACCTCATATGGATATGACGCCCATGGTGGATTTGGCGTTCTTGCTACTGACATTCTTTATTATGACGGCAACGTTCAAAACCAATGACGCGGAGGTTACGACCCCAAGTTCGGTTTCGACCATCAAAGTGCCAGATGATAAAATTATGATCATTAGTATTGACAAAACGGGTAAAGTTTTCTTTGGTGTGGATGCTCAGACAACTAGAATCTCTATGTTGGACAACATCGCTCAGACTAAAGGGGTTACTTTTACTGATTTGGAGAAAAAGAAATTCTCGCTTCAATCAAGCTTCGGATTTCCTTTGAACCAATTGAAAGCCTTTTTGAACACACCGGAAGCGCAGATGTCTCAGATCAAACAACCAGGAATTCCCGTAGATTCATCGGGAACTAGTGAGCTGGCTGACTGGGTATATGCTGCCAGAAAAGCGGATCCTGGATTAAGAATCGCTTTGAAAGGAGATAACCTGGCTAAATTCCCTGTTTTCAAGGATGTGTTAGGAAACCTTCAGTCGCAGAATATCAACCGATTCAATTTGATCACAGGCAGCGAAGATGCTCCTGCCGGATTTAAAATGGATTAAGTATTTCACTTGAAATAAAAGACTAATATGTCAGCAATAGTAGAAACCGGTGGTGGTGGTAAAGGCGACGGTAAAGTTCGCGGCAAGAAATTGTCCACCAATGTTGATATGACACCGATGGTGGACTTGGGCTTCTTGCTTATCACTTTCTTCATGCTTGCAACAACAATGTCGAAACCTACGTCGATGACATTGAACGTGCCTGATAAAACAGAAACAAAAGAGGAAACCGAGCCACTTAAAGCGTCAAAAGTACTGACACTTTTCCTGGGTAAGAACGATGATGTATACTATCTTGACGGTATTGCAGCGGACGACCCAAAAGCAGAAGAATCGTTGAAAACAACACGTTTTGGATCAGATTTGAGAAGTGTAATTTTCGAATCAGCTAATCGTATCAATGCAGCAAATGCTAAGGATGAGAAAGGTTATGGCGCATTTGTTTGCGTTATTAAGCCTACGGTAGTATCAACTTACAAAAACATGGTGGATGTCCTTGACGAAATGGCCATTACCAAGTCTAAGAAGTATGCGCTCGTAGATAACCTTACCGATTCGGAAAAGAAGTTACTTGGAGACAAAGTAAAACCATAAGGAACACCTTTGGTTTATTAACTAAGATTATTTTTTAACATTATAATTTAAACGCCATGGCAGAAGTTAGCCCGAATGCGACACTGGATGATATAGTGTTTGCCAATCGTAATAAGGCGTATGGTGCATTTTCACTGAGAAAGGGATATCGTGCAGATATTACCAAATCAACATTGATCGGCGCTGCTCTTTTTGTTTTCGCAATGTTCTCTCCGGCGCTGATTGACGCGTTTAAGGGGGAAGAAGAGAAAGAGGAAGTAATGGTTAACGTGGATTTAATGAACTTGCCGCCACCGCCAATAGACCCGACGGAGCCGCCACCGCCGCCGCCACCGCCAATCGAGCAGCCAAAGGTAGCAACGGTGAAGTTTTTGCCTCCTGAGGTAAAAATGGATGAGAAAGTTCCTGAAGAAACACCGCCTCCAACAGTTGAGGATCTTAAGGAAGCAGTTATCGCCGATAAAACAGTTGAAGGTGATCCGAATGCAAATGAAGTAATCGTAGCTCCGGAACAGGTAGCTGCTCCAAGTAAAGGTACGGTTGTTGAAGCAGCCCCTGCTGAGGAAAAAGTCTTCACTGTGGTAGAACAACAGCCAGAATTTCCAGGTGGAACTTCTGAAATGTACAAGTACTTAGGGAAAAACATCAAATACCCGAGCGCGGCATCACGTGCTAACGTTTCAGGTAGAGTATTTATGTCATTCGTTGTTAATACGGATGGAAGTATTCAGGATGTTGCGGTACTGAAAGGTTTAGGTTTTGGTTGTGATGAGGAAGCTATCCGAGTTGTGAAAGCAATGCCGAAGTGGAAACCAGGTAAACAATCAGGACGTGCAGTGCGGGTTAAGTATAACTTGCCTATCAATTTCCAACTTGAGTAATCATGAAGGAAAAACCATTGCATGAGAAGATCATAGATCTTGCTTCTTTGTTAATGGCTCTGGTATATATAGGAGGAGGGGTCTATCTGATCGCCTCCTCCTTATCTTTTAGTTTGCTCCCTGTTGGAAGTATCCAGCGTTTCGCCTTTGCTGGCATACTTATTTTGTACGGTTTTTACCGTGGATACAGGGTTTGGAAGAAATGAGTTATCATAAAGAAGCAATGAGATATTTGTTCAGGGCAGGGATTAGTGGTATTGTGTTGATAGCGGTTCTGCTTTCAGGCTGTTCAAAAAAGTCTGATACGGTGCGGGATAATCCTGTTCAGGGGACCATTACAATTGCTGCCGATGAATCTTTTAAGCCCTTAGTTGACGCATTGACAAAAGCATATACAGGAATCTATCCCCGTGCACATTTCAATGTTGTCTACAAGCCGGAGCAGGAAGCTATTCTGGAGTTGCTTGAAGACAGTGTAAGAATGGTTTTCACAACCAGACAGCTAAGCGAGAAGGAAATCTCTATGGTCAGGCAGCAGGATGGTATCCAGAAAGCCCATCATATAGCCCTCGACGGTCTGGCACTGGTGGTTAACCAAAGCAACAAAGACAGCCTGATAACAATGGACGAGTTAAAGTCGGTTGTAGAAGGTAAGATCACTGATTGGTCTCAGTTAAAAGGAAGTAGTCAGACAGGTCCGATCACGCTGGTATTTGATAATGCGAATTCAAGCAATCTGAATTTTGTGATGAGCAAGTTCGAATTGAGGAGCATCCAGAATCTCAGAATTAAATCTGCCGGATCAAACAAAAACGTTGTTGATGAAATCAAAAAGAACCCATTAAGTCTGGGCTTCATTGGTGTTAACTGGATCAGTGACGGACATGAGAAAATTGCCAGGGAGCTTTCAGATGGTATACGCGTTCTGGGAGTATCAGGCAAATCGAATCCATCATCTGTTGCAGATTATTATCAGCCGTTTCAAAATGGATTAGAGTTAAAAAACTATCCGCTTTCCCGTGACGTTTATATTATTATCAGGGAAGGATATGCCGGGCTCGGCGGAGGTATGTTGAATTATATTGCAAGAGACGTTGGCGGATTGATTATTCAAAAGATGGGATTAATTCCGACGGTGGTATATCCAAGAGAACTTGAAATAAGGACTGGTCAAAATTTTTAGGGTTCTTATACAATTTATTACATTTGGAACTTGTTTATTGAAAGGCCAAATTTTTTGTCATTATATTAACCGGGTAAAAATGAACAGAAACATGAGAATGAAGTTAGTAGCGCTGGTATTATGCGTATTTTCTTTGGTAAAGGTGCACGCACAAACAGTACAGGACGGTTTGGCCTTGTTACACGCGGAGCGTAATAAAGAGGCGGGAGATGTGTTTACCAAATTAGCGACGGGAAGCCCGTCAGCTGACAATCAATATTATCTTGGTTACTATTATGTAATCACAAAACAGTTGGATGAGGCGCAAAAAGCCTTTGAGAAAGGTATACAGACAGATGAAAAGTCATACCTGAACCAGGTGGGTATAGGAACTGTAGCGCTTGGAAAAGGCGACCGGGCAAAGGCTAAGGAGCTTTTTGACCTTGCTGAAAAGAAAAAAGGTAAGGATGCAGAAGTTCTTTTCCGTATAGGTGAAGCTTATACGCTGTTCGAGAAATCGAACGATCCTGCTGAGGCAATCAGGCTTTTGGATGAGGCGATCAAAAGAGACAAAAATCTTGCTGATGCTTATATTGCAAAAGGTGATGCGCTGATGTTGCGTAACGAAGGTGGTGCCGCAGTAACTGCATATGAATATGCTTTGACAGCAAAACCTAACTATGCCGTTGCACATAACCGCATCGGATCGGTTTATTTAAGAGGTAAGAACTACAACCTTGCTCTTGAAAATTATAAAAAGGCTATCGAAGCGGATCCTAATTTCGGACCGGCTTACAAAGATCTTGCTGAGCTTTATTTCTTCGCTCAGAAGTACAAACAAGCTGCTGATAACTATGATCTTTACATGCAAAAAAGTGGAAATTTAGATCCTGAGACGAAACTTCGTGCGGCTCAGTTTGCGTTCACAGCTGATGACTATGCGAAATCATTGCAGATCCTTGACGAAATGAAAGGGAAAATCAACAACCCAATCACACTTCGTATGTACGGATGGTCTTATGCAAAGACCAACAATCCGGATAAAGCAATCGAGAACCTGAACGAATTTATTAAAGTTGCTCCTGATAAAGTAATTGGTGACGATTACAAATATCTTGGTCGTGCATACAATGCGAAAGTTACAGACGGAAAAGGCTACGATTCAACAGGTGTACTTTACATCTTGAAAGGTGCTGATATGGATACCAGTAAAACGGATGCTGCTACGACTTACAAAGAAGTAGGTGCATTGTATTACGCTGCGAAAGATTTTCCTAATGCTGCCACAACTTACTATAAAGGGATCAACCTTGACACTGCAAAGGCAACAGCTAATGACTATTACTACCTGGGTCTTTCCAAGTTTCAGGCAGCCGGTGCGCTTGGTGCTATGAACAATACTGCGGGAGATAGTGCACAGATCGCTGCTAATAAAAGAGCAATGTATCTTTCTGCTGACTCGACATTTGCAACGGTAACGCAAAAGCTGCCAGACTGGCCATATGGCTACTATTGGAGAGCTAGTGCACTTTATAATGCATATGACAAGCAGGAAAACATCGACAAAGGTATTTCGGCTCCATATTATATAAAACTGGCTGAATTGGCGGAGAAAGATCCGGATCCATCTAAATATAAGTCATACCTGAAACTTGCCTACAACTACCTGGCATTTTACAGCCAGACTACGTTGAAAGACGAGGCAAAATCAAAAGAATACTGGACGAAGTTATTAGCGATCGATCCTACCAGTGCTGCTGCAAAAGAAGCATTAGGTATGGCACCTGCTGCTGATTCGACTGGTACAACCCAGCCAAAAGCTACGGCTGCGAAAAAACCAGCTCCTAAGAAAAAGTAAAATTGTGAAAAGATAAAACGAAAAATGCCGGTCGAAATATTCGACCGGCATTTTTCGTTTTATCTCAGTAGTAACAAATTCTGTATCGATCAGCCAAGTGTAGATGGCAGCGGAAAGCAATTATTAAGTACCGTCAAATGTACGACTCCGTAATTTTCGTAACACCAATTCCTTAAACGTTTTACTTCAGCGGGCATTAACATGCGGATTGCTTTTCTTAATTCCTTTTCAAACAATCTGCGGTCGAAACTAACCTTTTGCAGAATAATTTTAATGTATTCAAGCATAGAGGCCATAGTATTATGTAGTTTTGTGGTTTAGGTAAAGACACAACATTAGGAAAAACCTGAGGGAATATGCCCCAATACGATCACCAATTAGTGTAACGAATATTATCCATGAAATTATATGTAATTTTAAGCATAATTTTGTGTTTTTCTTGTACTATTCATGCGCAAATTGTAAATAATGACCCCACAATCGAATTTGGCCCAAAAAACCTTCATATGGACGAGCCCTTTACGATTTCAGTGGTTATACCTGATGAAGAAAGCCGTCCGACAGTAGTTTTTCCTGAGATTCCGGGACTTGAAAAACGCAGCAAATCTGCTACCAGTGCTATTAACACAGTTGGAGGCAAAAAGATTGTCGTGCAAACCATAAGTCAGCAATATTTTGCATTAAAGGAAGGCACCTATCAAATTGAGGCGTTCACGATCATTGTGAACGGGACAAAGATTAAGTCGGAAGAAGCAGTAGTTGAATATGGTTCTGCCAAGATTGCCGGAAATGGTTTTATCGGCCCTGAAGAAATGGAGCTTGTGCCGGAATCCGAAAATAACGGAGCCGATATCTTTTTGTCGGTAAGTACCAATAAAAAGAGCGTCTTTATCCGCGAAGGGTTCGCACTGGGTATATCATTATATGTGGCGGAAAATGCGCCTGTCCAAATGGACTTCTACCAGGTAGGTACCCAATTACAGGCGATACTTAAAAAATTGCGGCCAGTAGGCTGTTGGGAAGAGAATATTGGGATTGAAGAAATTATAAAGCGCAGAATTACGATCGGCGGCAGAAAGTATACGGAATATAACCTTTACCAGGCGCAGTTTTTCCCGATGACTTTACAAGATATTGTATTTCCATCGGTAACTTTGGAGATGCTTGTGACGAACAATGCGAAACTGCCCGGAGAGAAAGCTGAAAAGATTCCACAGCCTTTCAAATCCAGAGCGGTTAAAATTATTGTAAAGCCGCTTCCGCCGCATCCGATGAAAGACCAGATCGCAGTGGGTGAGTACAACCTTGTAGAGCGGCTATCCAGTAAACTGGTTTATCCCGGGGAAAGCATCAGATACCTCTTCAAGATTGAAGGCACGGGTAACATAGCCGCCATTCCGGCACCAGAGGTGGTCAGTAACTCGGCTTTTGATTTCTACCCGCCGGATGTAAGCCGGGTAATCAAAAGGAGTAGCAAAAATGTTACCGGCGAGGAAAGCTTTGATTATTTTATCGTACCAAGGCAGGATGGATCATTCCCGCTTGGCAGATACTTTCAATGGATTTATTTTAATCCGAAGAAAGCCAGATATGATACACTCATGTCGGAGCAGATATTGCAGGTGAAAGGGGAGGATTATCAACTGGGGAATATTTCTTTGCATGGTTCACCTGGTTTATACGACAATTTGGAACGGCTCGACAGTAGTCAGGAGTATTTTGATTTTAAACAAATATTAAAAGAAGCAACTAACGCGATCGTCATACTATTGTTAATAGCGATGGTCTGGATATTCAGAAAATAAATTCAATGGGCAGTACATACGGTAAAATATTTAAGATTTCCACCTTTGGTGAATCACATGGAGTAGGCATTGGCGTCGTTATTGAGGGTTGTCCGTCAGGCGTGAATTTTGATACAGATTTTATTCAAAGTGAATTAACGCGTCGCAAGCCCGGACAATCCCGCATCACGACACAGCGAAAAGAGGCGGACGAATTCGAAGTGTTATCAGGTGTATTTGAAGGGAAAACGACAGGAACACCCATAGCCCTGATCATCAGAAACGAAGATCAGCGGAGTAAGGATTATTCACATATTGCAGCACAATTTCGGCCTTCACATGCCGATTATACTTACCAGGCGAAATATGGCGTCCGTGATTATCGTGGTGGCGGTCGTAGTTCGGCCAGGGAAACGGCAGCACGTGTTGCGGCAGGTGCGCTCGCAAAACTGCTTTTGGCCAATTTTGGTGTAAACATTCAGGCTTACGTTTCTCAGGTTGGAGGCATGAAGCTGGATAAAGAATACACGGAACTGGATCTGACGGAAACAGAAAATAATGCAGTACGCTGTCCTGATCCGGAAATGGCAGAAAAGATGTTCGCCTACATTGATGATGTCCGTAAAAAGGGTGATTCGATCGGCGGCGTTGTCAATTGCGTGGTGAAAGGCGCTCCGGCAGGATGGGGTGAGCCCGTTTTTGATAAATTGCATGCGGAGCTCGGAAAGGCTATGTTAAGCATCAACGCTGTAAAAGGTTTTGAATACGGAAGTGGATTTGCCGGTGTATCAATGCTCGGGTCTGAACATAACGACGCATTTTTTATTGACGAAAAAGGTGAAGTTCATACAAAGTCTAACCATTCCGGTGGTATTCAAGGTGGTATTTCCAATGGCGAGGACATTTACTTCCGTGTCGCATTCAAGCCTGTTGCAACTATTATGCAAGATCAGGAAAGTGTAGATGAGAAAGGGGACATAGCTATTGTGCAGGGTAAAGGGCGCCATGACCCTTGTGTGGTTCCACGTGCCGTGCCAATTGTCGAAGCGATGGCAGCGGTGGTATTAGCTGATTTTTACCTTCGAAACAAGGCAAGTAAACTTTAACCTTTTTTGCGTCTTCGGTTGAGGCTTAACACAAGCCATATAGTTCCAAGAAATTCAATAGTAAGACCGCTCAACATGGCGGGATTGCTATATTGAATATGGGATGGCTTCATAAAAGCACCCGTAGCAATGACAAGCAGACCTGCTGACAAAATGATAATAGCGTTTAATAGATTCAGTTTCACCCGATTATATCGTTCGTTCCACTTTATTAAAAACTCTGGTCCAAAGGATTACCTCATATCGAATATAGCGATTCTATTTTTTATCTGCTATTTTCCTTCACAATTAATTGGGCAGGACAGACGCTATACTTTTGAAAAAGGCCTGATGGGTTCTCCTTTCAGAATAATCATTTATGCAGACAATGATACCCTGGCCAACAAATCAGCAAATGCCGCTTTTAAGCGTATTGAAGACCTCAATGTTGCGCTTAGCGATTACCGTGACGACAGCGAGATCAATGCAGTATCGGCTCAATCGGGTTCAGGAAAATGGATTTCGGTTAGTAAAGACCTTTTTGATATTCTCTATATATCCGATGATATCAGTAAAAAGACTGGAGGCGCATTTGATGCAACTTTAGGGCCCATCGTACAGGAATGGAGGCGGGCAACGCGCAAGGGCTATTTTCCCGACCAAAAACTTATCAAGGATGCGCTTGGCAGAACGGGGTATAAAAAAATACAATATAACATTCCTTCGCAAAGCATAGAGCTGAAAGATAAGGGAATGCGTCTTGATATCGGCGGGTTGGGAAAGGGATATGCGGCGGACGAAGCGGTGAAGGTTCTAAAATCCTATGGTATCCAATCAGCCATGATAGACGCCGGGGGAAAACTTGCCTTAATGGATCCCCCTCCGGGCCAGAAAGGCTGGAAGATTGTCATTTCTTCTGGCCGGGATTCTGTCGAGACCATTGAGTATTCCAACGTGGGAATCGCCACATCCGGACCTACGTATCGTTATCTTGATTACAAAGGCAAAAGATATTCTCATATCGTAAATCCTAAAACGGGAATAGGCCTTGAACATCACGTCAGAACGACCGTTATTTCACCCAATGCTACGGAGGCTGATGCACTTGCCACGGCTTTCAGTGTATCAGGAATTAAGGAAGGGAAAAAATACCTGAAACGTTTTCCTGACAATAAAGTATGGCTGGTCGAGACCAGGGGCGATAAGGTGAATACCTGGAATACGATTTTGTTGAAATGAGTGTAAAAATAAAAAGCTGCAATTGAAAAATCGCAGCTTTTTATTTTTGTCAAGATCGTGACTATATAACGATCGTTTTTCCTGGTACGGCAACGGGATAAAGACCGTCTGGTCCCGGCAAAACTTTAGGATTGGCATCCCAGGCCAATTTATCGGGGAACAAGTTGATATCAGAGTTCAATGCCTCGTCCCACTTGATCATTTTGCCCGAGTAAGTGGCCATCCGGCCCATGATCGCTGTCATAGTACTTTTAGCTCCGTTTTCAGCATCAGCAAATTTATATTCACCCTTGGCAACGGCTGCGAACAAATCGTCATGTTCAACCTGATATGGGTTAATATCACCTTTGTCATCGTGCTGGTAAATGACACCTCCTTTGTAATCTTTCAGGATCGTCTTCTTTCCGTCAAAGCTATCAATCCGGCCTTTTGTTCCTACAAAAGCTTCATCTACTTTGTTCCAGGTGCCTTCAAACTGGCGGCATTGGCTGGAAATGGTTGTTCCGTCTGCATAAACCAGGTCAAGCGTATGATGATCGAAAATTTCTCCATACTGCTTGCCCGTACGAACTTCGCGTCCGCCAGTTCCCTGAATCTGTACAGGATATGCACGTTTTACCCAGTTGGCAACATCGATATTATGGACATGCTGTTCATTGATATGGTCACCGCATAACCAGTTAAAATAATACCAGTTCCTCATCTGATACTCCATCTCAGTCTGGTTGGGCTGGCGCTCCTTCATCCATGGGCTGCTGCCAACCCAGTATACCTGGCCGCCTACGATATCGCCCAGGGCACCGTCATGAATTCTTTTTATTGCTTCAAGATAGTTACGCTGGTAGTGGCGCTGAAGACCTACGACAACGTTAAGTTTTTTCTTCTTGGCTTCTTCCGCCAGCGCCAGAACCTTACGGATACCAGGTGCATCAGTTGCAACCGGCTTTTCCATAAAGATGTGTTTGTCATTTTTTACGGCTTCTTCAAAATGGGAAGGACGGAATCCAGGAGGTGTTGCAAGGATTACAACATCTACGTCTTTTAAAGCAATGGCCTTCTTGAAAGCATCAAAACCCACAAATTTGCGGTCGTCAGGTACATCAACCTTTGTCTTGATATCCACAATGGTACCGGCTGCATTTTTGTATTTTTTAGCCGTTAAGTTTTTGTATGATTCGTCAAGTCTGTCTTTAAATGCGTCTGCCATCGCCACAATCTGAACATTCTGGCTGGTACTCAATGCTTGCGCAGCAGCGCCTGTTCCGCGTCCACCGCAGCCGATCAGCGCCACCTTAATGGTGTCACCAACTGCGCTGTTGTATCCATAACCTGTCAATGGGCTCAGGATCACACCTCCGGCGAGAAGGCCGGATGCTTTAAGGAAATCGCGTCTGTTCTTTTCCATTTATTTTTCGTTAAGAGTTTAAATATCAATAATCTTCTATTAATGCGGGACTGTAATACTTCGCTATTTCTTCGGCTGAAGGCGTTTTGACAGGCCTCACCAATCTGAAACCTACAAACGATGCACTGGTCATCCACCATTCACTTTTTGGTAATTGCGGATCAAGAACTTTCCACTCTGGTTTTGAAGGGGTACGTGCCGCACTTCTCAGATCAGCGGGTTCGTCATCCCAGGAGCCGCCGCGTACGGATGTTGGATAAAGTTCTTTGACCGGCGCAAAAGCTTCACCGGCAGGCTGTTTTGCATAATAGTCCGGAATGTATTGATCCAATGTCCACTCCATCACATTACCATGCATATCATGCAACCCCCAGGCATTAGGCTTTTTTGTGCCGATTTTTTTATATGCTGAATTACTGTTTTTACGATACCAGGCATATTCATCAATTTTCGAGGCGTCGTCTCCGAATGAATAAGCCGTTTTCGATCCTGCACGGCAGGCATATTCCCATTCCGCTTCGGTTGGCAGACGATAAAATACGCCTGTTTTTTCATAGATCCATTTGCAGAAAAGAATGGCAGCATACTGCGTCATGTTGATCGCCGGATAACCTGCGCGGCCCATGCCGAAAGACATATCTACGTAGGGAGGACTTGGTCTTGTACTGGCATCCGTTTTAGCGACGCTTTTATCGGGATCGGGATTGCGCAATGCCATTTCTTTTTCCATATTTTTAAAGGCATACAGATCATAAATGTCCCATATAACTTCATGTTTGCCCATCCAGAAAGGTTCGATTTTTACTTTGTGCTGAGGGCCTTCGTCTTCTCTTCTGCCTTTTTCGGAAGCAGGGCTTCCCATTTGATATTCGCCGCCAGGAATGGCAACCATGTCGTACACTTGAGCACTCCCGCCAATTTTTTGTGTGTAATTTTTAAATTCACCGTCTTGAGCAGAAGCATTTAAACAAAGGAAAAATACAGGGATTAGGTTAAGGATTTTTTTGTACATAATTTTTAAAAATGTGTTCTCATTGAACCATATAACAAAGAATAAGTAGCAATATTATGCTATTTACCCTATGAAAACGAATTTTTTCTTTCTTGTTTAATATCTATCCTACCTTTGTATATATAGAATCCAAATTTTACCTATGAATTACCTTTCAGCAGAAAATATTGCAAAGTCATTTGGCGACCGGTGGCTTTTTAAAAATATCAATTTTGGGATCAGTCGTGGTGATAAAGTGGCACTTATCGGCACCAACGGAACAGGCAAGACTACTTTTTTAAATATCCTGACAGGCAAAATCCCACCTCAGGAAGGTTCCGTAAGCTTACGGAAAGATATCCGTGTAGGCTATCTGGATCAAAGCCCGACTTTCGACGCTACCTTACCGATCCTGGAAGTGATCTTTTCTTCTAATAATCCGGTAGCGATTGCGGTCAAAAAGTATGAGCATGCCATTGAAACAGATAATCATGATGCCTTGTCTGTTGCGATGGAAGAAATGGACACTTACAAAGCCTGGGATTTTGAGTATAAAGTAAAAGAAGTGCTTGGGCGGTTAGGAATCCATAATACCGAAAACCTATACGGTACGCTTTCCGGCGGCCAGAAAAAACGGGTTGCATTGGCAAAAATTCTTCTGGAAGATCCTGAATTACTGATCCTCGATGAACCAACCAACCATTTGGACCTGGATACGGTAGAATGGCTCGAAAAATATCTGAATACGCAGAATACGACGCTTTTGGTTGTGACCCACGACAGGTATTTCCTGGATACCGTGTGTAATCAGGTGCTTGAACTTGATCATGGCTCTGCCTATACCTATAAAGGTAATTATTCTTATTTCCTTGAAAAAAAGGCGGAACGTGAAGAATCCGAAGCTGCCGGGATCGACAAAGCAAGGAACCTGATGCGGAAGGAACTTGACTGGATCAGACGGCAGCCAAAGGCTCGTGGTACTAAGGCAAAATACCGTGTTGATGCTTTTGAAGAACTAAAAGAGAAAGCAAGCCAGAAGAAGTTTGATTCTCAGATGGAGCTCAACGTACGCACGGCACGTCTGGGAAGCAAGATCATTGAGATGGAAAATGTCAGCAAAGGGTTTGGCGGACGTGAGCTGATCAAAAACTTTGAATATACTTTCCGAAAAGGTGACCGGATCGGTATCGTTGGTCAAAATGGTATGGGGAAATCGACCCTGCTGAACATGATTACAGGAGAGCTGGAACCCGATTCCGGGCAGATTGTAAAAGGCGAAACGGTACAATTTGGTTACTACAAACAAACAGATCTTGTTTTTGATGAAACGCAGCGCGTCATTGACATCGTAAAGGATGTGGCAGAAGTCGTTCAGCTGGGAACGGGCGAAACAGTGACTGTCGGGCATTTATTACAAGCCTTTTTGTTTTCACCGTCAAAGCAGTATGATTTTATTTCAAAATTAAGCGGAGGAGAAAAGAAGAGATTACAGCTTCTTCTGACTTTAATCAAACAGCCGAACTTCCTGATCCTGGATGAGCCTACCAACGATCTTGATATTGCCAGCCTAAACGTTCTGGAAGAATTTTTAATGAACTTTCCGGGCTGCATCATGATTGTTTCCCACGACAGATATTTCCTTGACCGTCTGGTTGAACATATTTTTGTTTTTGAGGGAGAAGGCAAGATCAGCGACTTTCCGGGAAATTATACTGAACTTCGTGACTACCAGGATGAAGTTGAGGCGGAGAAGAAAAGTGTAGCTTCCGGTAAAAGCAGTGCTCCGGTACCTGCGCCGGTTCCTGTAAAAGAAGTTGCCGCCGCCCCAACGGCGCCCAAAAAAAAGTTAAGTTTTAAAGAACAGCGCGAGTTCGAGCAGCTTGAAGGAGAAATGGCTGCTTTGGAAAAGAAAAAAGCTCAGTTGTTAGAAAAACTTGAAAATGGCGGATCGCATGTCGAGGTGACGTCTTGGGCCATGCAAATTGAGGAAATTACACAATCACAATCCGAGAAAGAAATGCGCTGGCTGGAACTGTCGGAAAATGCTTAGTTTTGAAAAAGATTGAAGTTGGGTTACAACAGATATCTTGGAGCCCAACTCATTAATATTATTATGAATTCAATTGTAGATTTTTTCCAGTACCTGCTCAATTCGGAGGAGTTAATCCGGACGGGCGGTTTGCTTGTAATCACTTTCATAGTTTTTGCTGAAAACGGACTTTTTTTTGCGTTTTTTCTACCCGGAGACTACCTGGTATTCCTGGCAGGTGTCTTCTGTGGAACCGGGATTTTACAGGTACCGATAGGAATTTTATTACTATGCATGTTTGGAGCCGCCGTACTTGGTTCTTTAACAGGATATATCTTCGGCAAGTATTTCGGAGATATGTTTGAAAACAGACCTGATTCATTCTTCTTTAAGAAGAAACATTTACAGACGACACGGAAATATTTTGATAAATATGGTAGCCGGACATTAATTGTAAGCCGGTTTCTACCGATCGTACGGACCTTTGCACCAATATTGGCCGGTGTTGCTAAGATGTCAATTCCATCTTTTATGCTGAACAATGTCGCCGGAGCAGCAATCTGGATAGGCGCATTAACAGGAGGTGGTTTTCTTTTTGGTGAAAGGTTTCCCTGGATCGTTGACTACGTACATTATATCATTTTATTCTTTCTGGCTATTACTACGTTTACCGTCATCAAAGGATATTTCAATGCGAGAAAAGGAATGGTCGAGGAGTAAGCGTTGGATTGACATCAACCTTATTCCGTGTCTTTGAACCAACTTGAATAGGTAATATAATTATTTGCAGTTCTATCAATTGCGGCATTTAGATCCGGTGAAACATCTTTCAGATATTTTGCCGGATTTCCTGCATATATGGTTCCCGGGGGTACCTTTGTATTTTGTGTTACAATGGCTCCCGCCGCCACGATCGCGCCAGTGCCAATGACTGCGCCATCCATGACGATCGATCCCATCCCGATCAAAACGTGATCTTCAATAGTACAGCCATGCACGATCGCATTATGAGCGATGGAAACATAATCGCCAATGTAGGTGCCATTTTTTTGATAGGTACAATGGATCACAGCACCGTCCTGTACGTTTGAATATTTTCCGATCCTGATGCTGTTGACATCTCCGCGAACGACCGCGTTGAACCAAACAGTACAATGTTCGCCCATCACAACGTCGCCTACAACTGTTGCATTTTCTGCCAGCCAGCAATTTTCACCGATTTGAGGATGGTTTCCGCGAACAGATTTGATCAGTGCCATAATTTGAGAGTATGTTTTGTATTTCGAAAATAAAAATTACTTTTTTCGTTAATAACGAAATATATAAATTAAGGTAATGTTACTGAAAAATAAATATATTTCGTTTATTGAGTATTAAATCAACCTCGTTATGCCACTTTCTGAAAATCCGTCAAAAGGAGCTTTACTGATCGCAAAACCATTTCTGGGCGACCCTAATTTCGAGCGGGGCGTCATTCTCCTGTGCGAGTACAATGATCAGGGAAGTTTTGGATTTGTACTTAACCAGATAACAGACTTGTTTTTAGGAGATGTACTCGAAGACACCATCTATCAGGATATTCCTTTGCATTTAGGCGGTCCCGTTGAAAAAAATACACTGCACTTTATCCATCGCAGACCTGATCTGATTGCCGGGGGAGCAGAAATCATGCCGAACGTTTTTTGGGGAGGGGACTTTGAACAGGTGCGAACACTTCTGAATATCAACAGTCTCACTGCCGATGATGTGCGGTTTTTTATAGGCTACTCTGGATGGAGCGGCGGACAGCTCGAAAATGAAATCAAGGAAAGTTCCTGGATTATCACCCAGACCACATCGAATTTCCTTTTTACGACACCGGCAAAAGACTTTTGGAGAGAAATATTAAAAAATATGGGCGGAGAATACCGGTCAATCGCACATTATCCAACTGATCCAAGCTTAAACTAATCCCTGTTAAAATCAATTGGGATTATTAAGTCCGCGAATGGAATCATAATCGGATTTTACCCGTGCTACCTCCTTAACCAGAAAAGTCTGGAGCTGTGCATTAAATTCGGTTTTTTCTTCTTCCGGCAACGCAGCATACAGGTCCTTCAGTTCCTGGTTAATGGCCGCCCGCTCTTCGTCGGTCGCATTCATCGAGCGGATATGAAATCGTTTAAAATCAAATTCAGCCATTTTGTTATCCTTTATTTTGAGGCAAAAGTAAAAAAAATTAAAGTTTTGCGGGAAGAACCTGACCAATCGAATTAGAAATATTTCCGTTAATCCATTTTTCTGTGTTTTTAGAACAGAGCTTACGAACGAGAAAAACGATCGTGATGTTAACACCTGATATAAATACTTTTAACTGGAATGAATCGGACTCTCTTTTTTTTATTACTTACGGTCGTACTTTTTGGAATCGACTGGTATGTCTGGCAGGCCTTGAGGTTTGTAATAAGAAATTTTTCCCAGCCGACACAAAAATGGATAACCTGGGGATATTGGGGCTTCACATCGCTCACCCTATTTGCCTATGTGATCATGCAGTTCCTGCCCGCGGACTTCTTTAACCGTGTCACCAGAACCTTTATTATAGCCGGAATAGCGATCCCTTATTTATCGAAATTACTTGTCGTTTTCTTCTTATTGATCGACGATGCCCGCCGTCTTCTTCAATGGATTATCAGTTACTTTATTCCTTCTGTCGCTCCTGTCCCGGTTGATCCTATTGATCCGGGAGCACCAAAAATACCCAGATCAGAGTTTTTAGAAACCACTGCCCTGGTAGCAGGTTCTGCTTTGATGGGAACCTTCGCTTTTGGGATATTGTCGGGTGCACATGACTACCGGATCAGGAGAGTCAAGGTACCGTTGAAAAATCTACCGAAAGCTTTTCACGGAATGAAAATCGCACAGCTGTCAGATATCCACTCAGGTAGTTTTTTTAATAAAACAGCAGTAAAAGGCGGAGTCGAAATGTTGATGAAGGAAAAACCAGATATCGCATTTTTTACAGGCGATCTGGTGAATGACCGCGCATTGGAGGTAAAGGATTATATAAATATTTTTGACAAAGTAAAGGCGCCGCTTGGCGTGCATTCAGTACTGGGGAATCATGATTACGGAGATTATTTTCAGTGGGCATCCCAACAGGAGAAAAATCAGAATTTAGCGGATTTGAAAAAAGCTCATCATTTGCTTGGCTGGAACCTGATGCTTGACGAAAACCGGACGATCCGGGTAGATAATGAAGAGATCGGTTTGATCGGAATCCAAAACTGGGGTGCAGGTAACTTTGCAAAATATGGAAATCTTGAAAAGGCCTATAAGGGAACAGACAGCTTTCCTGTAAAAATATTACTATCCCATGATCCGAGCCACTGGCGGGCACAGGTGCTGCCAAAATATGATGATATTGACCTTGCCTTTGCCGGACACACGCACGGAATGCAGTTTGGGGTAGAAGTTGCAGGCATTAAGTGGAGCCCTGTCCAGTACCGTTATAAGGAATGGGCTGGTTTGTACCAGGAAAATGACCAGTATCTTTACGTTAACCGCGGATTCGGCTATCTGGGTTATCCTGGTCGCGTTGGTATATTACCTGAAATCACCATCATTGAGCTAATCCGTGGTTAAAGAGACAAATACTCTGACGAATTTCAATGTATTAAATTGTTTTCCATATACTTAGAGGCAAGGCCATCACGTTCAATAAGCAGTTACCGCGATTTTAAAAGAGAATATTTATGAAAAAGCTTGTTGCCATATTTCTATTATCAGGCTTGGTGCTGGGATCGTCCGGTATTCAGCCTGTGCATGCAGATCCGACGAACACCGAGTCTGAAATATTTTTGAATAAAAGAAAGAAAAACCGCGGATATCAGAAGCCGAAATCCAAAAAAATCCTTGGAATATTCAAGCGAAAAACGGATTGTGGCTGTCCGAAACATTAAAAATAAAATTTTACACTTTTTGAACATATTCAAGGTAAGCATTCCCGATTTTCTCTCAGAGATTTGCCCGGATTTGCTTACTTTTGTATTTTATAACCAACTATATAACGGTCACGTTAGCCCAAATAATGAAAATCAATCTTCGAAGCCAGGACAAATTCGAAAACCGTCACCACGGTAAGAATGAGCAGGAATTACAGGAAATGTTGCGCACGGTTGGAGCATCTTCTCTGGATGAATTGATAGAACAAACGCTTCCGGCGGCAATCCGCCTTCCAAAGCCTTTGAATTTACCGCGTCCGAAGTCCGAGCAGGAGTTTTTGGATGGAATCAAGAAACTGGCACGTAAAAATGCAATCCTGAAAACGTATATTGGAACAGGATATTATGATACGATTACGCCTAATGTTATTTTAAGAAATATTCTTGAAAATCCGGCCTGGTATACTGCTTATACACCTTATCAGGCTGAGATTGCACAAGGGAGATTGGAAATGCTCTTGAATTTCCAGACTGTGATTACAGATCTGACGGGTATGGAGATCGCCAATGCATCGTTGCTTGATGAAGCAACAGCAGCTGCCGAGGCAATGACCATGTTACATAGCCTACGTGCCTCTTCGAAGAAAAAAGCAGATACTTTTTTTGTTTCAGAACTTTGCCATCCGCAAACCATAGACCTGATCTATACCAGAGCCAAACCGATCGGTATCAACGTGGTTGTGGGCAATCATGAAACCGTAGACCTTACGGATGAAAATCTATATGGTGTACTGGTGCAATACCCTGCAACCAACGGAGAAGTGATTGATTATACAGACTTTATCGGTGCAGCACATGATGTTCATGTTACTGTCGCTGTTGTGGCTGATCTGCTGGCACTTGCTTTGTTAAAAGCACCGGGAGAAATGGGCGCTGATGTGATTGTGGGTTCCTCACAGCGTTTCGGTGTTCCGATGGGTTATGGTGGCCCCCATGCTGCATTTTTTGCAACCAGGGAATCTTTCAAACGTAACATTCCGGGGCGTATCATCGGTGTTTCGGTCGACACAGAAGGAAACCGTGCGCTGAGAATGGCTCTTCAGACCCGGGAACAACATATCCGCCGCGAAAAAGCAACCTCAAATATTTGTACAGCACAGGTATTGCTAGCAGTTATTGCAGGCGCATACAGTGTATACCATGGACCAGAAGGAATTAAAAATATTGCTTCCCGTGTGCATGGCCTGACACGCTTATTTGTGGATACCATTAAGAAGTTTAATTATGATGTCGTAACGACAAATTATTTTGATACAGTTACGATTAGAACCGGGCTCACAAGTAAACTCAGGGAAAATGCTTTGAAATGGGGCATTAACCTGCGTTATAATAAAGATGGAAGTGTAGGTGTTTCATTTGACGAAGCGAAGACTTTTGATGATGTGATCGCACTTTTGAACTTGTTTGCCGAAGTTTCCGGATTTCAGGGTGAGATGGTCATTGATGAAGAAATGGATTTTACCATAGAAGAAAATCTTGCCCGGACATCTTCTTATCTTACGCATCCGGTATTCAGTTCCTACCATACTGAACATGAGATGCTGCGTTATCTGAAAACACTGGAAAGCAAGGATTTATCCCTGGTGCATTCCATGATCTCTCTCGGCAGCTGTACCATGAAATTGAATGCAACTGCTGAAATGATTCCATTGACCTGGCCGGAGTTTGGATCAATGCATCCTTTTGTGCCGGCAAATCAGGCGCTGGGTTACGGGCAGCTCGTGTCAGAATTAAGCGCATGGTTATGTGAAATCACTGGTTTTGCAGCAATGTCAATGCAGCCAAATTCGGGTGCACAAGGTGAATATGCCGGCTTAATGGCAATTCGCGGATACCATGAAAGCAGGGGTGACCACCACCGTAACGTGGCGTTGATCCCATCTTCTGCACACGGAACTAACCCCGCATCTGCGGTAATGGCCGGTATGAAAGTGGTAGTTACAAAATGTGACGATCGTGGAAACATAGACGTAGCTGACCTAAGAACAAAAGCAGAACAATATAAGGACGAGCTTTCTTGTCTTCTGGTTACTTACCCTTCCACACATGGGGTTTACGAAGAAAGTATCATTGAAATCTGTTCGATGATTCATTCTTTTGGAGGACAGGTGTATATGGATGGAGCCAACATGAACGCACAGGTTGGTCTGACAAGTCCTGCTTCCATTGGGGCGGATGTTTGTCACCTTAACCTGCATAAAACGTTTTGTATTCCTCACGGTGGCGGCGGACCAGGCGTTGGCCCGATCGGTGTTGGAGAACATTTGATCCCGTTCCTGCCGGGTCACGTGAATTTAGGCAAGCAGTCAGAGCATTTGGAAGCGGGCCAGGCGGGAGCAGTTTCCGCTGCGCCATATGGTAGCGCAAGTATTCTTACAATCTCCTATGCTTACATTGCCATGATGGGTGGAGAAGGACTTACAAACGCGACTAAATTTGCGATTCTAAATGCGAATTATATCAAGGAGCGCCTGAATGGTCACTACGAAGTTTTGTATACAGGGACAAATGGCCGTTGCGCCCATGAGATGATCCTGGATTGCCGACCGTTCAAAGCAGTCGGTGTGGAAGCGGAGGATTTGGCAAAACGTTTGATGGATTATGGCTTCCACGCACCGACGTTGTCTTTTCCGGTTGCAGGTACTTTGATGATTGAACCGACCGAATCTGAGTCAAAAGCGGAACTTGATCGATTCTGCGATACCATGATTGCAATCAGGAACGAAGTTCGTGAAGTAGAAGAAGGTACTGCGGATCGTGCCGACAACGTTCTTAAGAATGCTCCCCATACATCACGTGTCGTGCTTGCAGAAAACTGGACACATGCTTATGGCCGTGAAAAGGCTGCTTTCCCAATGCCTCATTTACGTTTCAATAAATTCTGGCCAAGCGTGAGCAGAGTCGACAGTGCCTTTGGTGACAGGAATTTGATTTGTTCCTGTATACCTGTTGAAGCTTATGCTGAGGTCGAGTAAGGAACGGTAAAATAAAATAAGTTTTTAGAAGGAGTCATTTCGCAGGAAGTGGCTCCTTTTTGTCTGATATCAGCTTTGGTTTTGAACCATAAGGCGGTCACTCCGGGAAAAGGAAATAATCGCCGGGTTTGTTGAAAACGAATCTCCATCCGTTAACTGTGAGCCATAAAATGCAAAAAAGCGAATCGATTATGATCCGCTTCTGCAAAATGTATATTTTGAATGGACTAAAAATGTCTTTCGCCAATTTCCCTTTTTCCAAGCATTACAGCACCCACCATGGCTACCAGAAGTAAAATTGATGCCAGTTCAAAAGGAAGAAGATATTCACGGAAAAGCAGTTTTCCCAGGCTCTCAATCATCCCTACCTGTGAATCAAAAGTATTTGGGTCAGCAGGCATCAGTGCTGTTTTGCGGTAAGCACCGAAAAGAATCACAAAAACAGTTCCACCAACAATGGCAGCGGCAATTTTGGTAAGGTTATTTTTTGCTTCCTCATGGTTGTTCTTGATATTAAGAAACATGATAACAAAAAGAAAGAGCACCATGATAGCACCTGCGTACACGATGATATTTACAGCAGCCAGAAACTGAGCATTTAGTAAGATGTAATGCCCTGAAAGCGTAAAAAATGTAAGAATCAGGTATAGTACGCTGTGGATCGGGTTACGGGAAATGATAACCATCAGCGCGCTTAGCACCGTTAAAAAAGATAAAAAGTAAAAAAATGACAGTGTTGGATTCATGATGCTAGCAAATTGCGGATTCAAAGGTAATGATCAAAATCAGGGAATAGCTCTTGGAACAACATTGGTTGATTCACCATTTGCTCTTTTCAAGTCCAATAAGCGGGCTTCTTCCTTAGTCCATGCTTCACGTGTATATCGGTTGTTCATGTCTTCAACCAACAAATCTTTTCCCCAGATCACTTGATTTCGGTCGTCAAAAACAGGTATAAATTCGTCGTGGCGAAGATATACTGCCTGTTTCGGACAAGCTTCTTCACATAGTCCACAGAAGATACAACGCAGCATATTTACTTCGTATACCGCAGCATATTTTTCTTCTCTGTAAAGTCCTTCTTCCCCTTTCTCGCGTTCTGCTGCGATCATTGATATGGCTTCTGCCGGGCAGGCAACAGCACACAGGCCGCAGGCAGTACAACGTTCACGTCCTTCTGCATCGCGTTTTAATATATGTCGTCCACGGAACACCGGGCCAAGGTATCTTTTAACCTCAGGATATTCTATGGTTACTTTTTTCTTAAAAAAGTGCTTCAGAGTGATTGCCATACCTGTCGCGATAGCGGGTAGGTAGGCGCGCTCCATCAGCGTCATTTCTTTATTGCTTACTTGCTTCGAGCGATTTGTCAGTTGCATGGCAATACGTGTTTTGTTACTTAGTTCAACAGGGACGATATGTATGGCTTCAAGAAAAGCACACTTGCCCCGGTGATGATAATATTAATAATAGCTAAAGGAATAAGTTTCTTCCAGCCCAGGTTCATCAGCTGATCATAACGGAACCGTGGAAGTGTCCATCTTACCCACATATAGAAAAAGATAAAGAATAAGGCTTTTCCAAAAAATACCCCTGTTCCTATCAATGTTGCGATATTATGTCCGGTTGTAGTTCCCATCGCAGCAGTGAGCTGGTTGTAAACCCAGTCCATTCCGGGATAATTATAACCTCCGAAATAAAGAGTCGATATAATTGCTGAGGAAACGAACATGTTGATATACTCTGCAAAAAGATAGAAACCAAGTTTCATGCTGCCATATTCCGTATGGTAGCCGCCTACAAGTTCCGTCTCACACTCCGGAAGGTCAAAAGGAACGCGGTTACATTCTGCAAAAGAACACGTCAGGAATATTATAAACCCAAGCGGCTGATAGAAAATGTTCCAGTTTCCGCCATGCTGCTGCGACACGATCTCTCCAAGAGATAACGAGCTGCTCATCATCAGAATTGCGATCAGCGAAAGCCCCATGGCTACCTCATAACTGATATTCTGAGATGCAGCACGAATAGCTCCAAGCAAAGAGAATTTGTTATTAGAAGCCCAGCCACCGATCATGATTCCGTAAACGCCGAGCGCAACTACACCAAAAACATAAAGTATACCAATATTTGATTCAACGCCCTGAAGTACTACTTCAACTCCGTTATAGCGGAAAGTACTGCCGAATGGAATAACTGCGCTGGCTAAAAGTGCCGTCAGCATTGCAAGACTCGGACCTGCAATAAAAAGCCATTTACTGGCAAGTGCAGGAATAAAGTCTTCCTTGAAAAACATTTTCCCGGCATCTGCAAGCGGCTGTAGCAATCCGCCCGGGCCTGCTCTGTTTGGCCCCATCCTGTCCTGGATAAAACCGGCCACTTTGCGCTCACCCCAGGTTGAGTACATTGCTATCACCAGTGTTAAAACAAAAACAACCAGGATTGTCAATGTTTTGATAATAAACTCAGTTAATTCCATTTTTTCAGTTCACAGTTAATATTTGTATGACAGAGAACGTCTTAATTGTTGTTCTGTGGTAACAAAGAGCGATGGTTTGCCTTGTCGTTATTTTCTATGCTTTGGTGACGAACTGTTTCAATATCAGTTGTGTAGTCACGATCGTCGTCGATTGGTTTGAACTGCGTAGCGGCTAGTTTAAGTGCGAAGTCAGGTTTGGCAATCAGGTCTTTCCGGTATTTATTGGCAGAGATCACTGAACTACGTTTTACCTTTGTTGGCCCTTCAATGGTCCAGTCGCTTGTTTTCTTTCTTTCGAAACGGCAGGTATTGCAGATGAACTCGTTAACTTCTCCCCACATATTTTTACGGGCGGTTACGCGAATCACCTCGTCTCCACGATACCAAAGCGTAACTTTACCGCTGCATTTTTCACAATCACAATGTGCATCAACCGGCTTGGAGAACCATACACGGCTCTTGAAACGATACGTCTTATCCGTCAATGCACCGACAGGACAAACATCAATTACGTTTCCTGAGAAGTCGTTATCGATTGCTTTTTCGATGTAGGTACTGATTTCAGACGCATCACCGCGGTTCATTACACCATGGACACGTTTATTGGTGATCTGGTCGGCAGTGTATACACAACGATAGCAAAGGATGCAGCGCGTCATGTGAAGCTGAACAAACGGACCGATGTCAATCTTTTCAAATGTCCTGCGGTCTTCTTCGTAACGGGTTTTTGCGGAACCATGCTCAAAAGAAAAATCCTGCAGATGACACTCTCCCGCCTGGTCACATACCGGACAATCAAGCGGATGATTGATCAATAAAAATTCAACGATACTCTTACGGGTATCAAGCACAGCCGGATTCGTGGTGTTTTCAACGATCATACCTTCCTGTACCTGTGTTATACATGAGGGAACAAGTTTAGGCATTGGTCTCGGATCCTTGGCCGAACCAGCTGCAACTCGAACCAGACACGCACGACATTTCCCGCCCGATGTCGGAAGTGGCTTGTAATAACACATGGCAGGCGGTACCAAATGTCCCTGGCTTTCGTCCGCTTCTGCGATTTTGCGCGCAGCCTGCATGATCGTTGTTCCAGGTTCAACTTCAACTTCAATGCCGTCGAAGGTTATTTTAATTAACTGAGGTTTTACTTCTTCCATATCAAGACTTCTCTATATCGTCTTAGTTATTTTAATCTATATACCTTATACCCGTGAATGTCTTTCTCCAACATGTAATCGTTCAGATTAAATGTGTAGTCAAAGGCGTACAGATAAGCAGGGCTGTCTCTATCCAGTACCAAATACCGTATTTTTTTCTCTTTCACTAAATCATAAAAACCGCTGAAATCGAATCTCTTGGCTTCAAACAGGAAGCGTACCTCCGTATCCTGATAAGCGAGCAGGTGCTTGAAAAGCATGTGCTGTAAGAGCCATCCGCGAAAATCTTCGCCTCCCGAGATCACAACTTTTTCGTCCTTTCCGATATGGGCCAGCACATATTTTTTTACATCATTCTGCTGCGCATAATCAGATGCATATTTTTCCAGATTTGTATTATAATACTTCTCCATTTGCTGGCCTGTAAAGTATAACATCGTCATACCGACCATCGCGGGGAACAGGTAGTTTGCCAACGACGACTTTGTTACGGCCAGGTTTTCATTATAAAAGTAATAAAATATCCCTAGTAACCCTACGTATGCATATTCATGATAATACCCAACGGCTGCCCCGTGTTTGAATGCTGTCGCTGTTGCAAACCCAAAGAATAAAAAGGTCGATAAGGCCAGAAAAATTCTTTTTGGATCTGCTGCATTAACCAGCCACTTCAGATTTATAACAAAACTAACTGCTATAAAAAGGCTCATTGCCGGAACTACATAACGGTAAGTGTAGGCATAAAACCATCCCGGAACAATCGGAAGCTGAAGACTCCCAAACAGATTATCATAAAATACTTTAAACTGTAACTGGCTGAATATTAGGGTGAATATTGTAAAAAGAGCTGCTAATATTCCCGCCATTTTTAACAATGAGGCCCACTGTAATCTATAAAAGAAATAACCCAGCAATACGATGCTGTGAATCAGTGCGCTTTGTTTTGTAAAGAATGCAACAACCGCTAAAAAAGCAGCCAGTACGAAATATTTATTCCATTCCTCCTTTTGTTCAAGTGCTTTGAATATCACATGGATATACAACACGGTAAAAAGAAACAGCAGGCTGTCTATTCTGGAATTGGTCAAATGCCACTCCTGAAGCTGTCCGAAAAGCAGGCAACAAAATATGACACTGAGTAATTTTGAAACTTTAATAAATCTCCTGACCGTGAAATAAGCTACGAACATGGAGATCGATACGAGAACAAACGAAATAAACCGGCTTAGAAACTGGATCCTGTAAATATCTGTAGGATCCCAGTTCAGCAGCTGATATGTTTTTCCAACCAGGTAATAATACAATGGCGCGTATTGAACGATCCAGAATGGCGGAACCTCCGGGTTTCTGTAAAGCGGCTGATTGTCAGCTACAATTTGTATTCCAAAAGTGGTACCGCGTTCACTACCTGATATATCCGGATGATAACTTAATATAAATACTCCCTTAATATAGAGCATTATAACAGTGCAAAGAATACAAAAAGCAAAGGTTAATGGATACGCGTTATTCTTTATAAAATTGTAAACCGGCCTGATCAATAACTGCATATTGGAAATTTTTACATCATCCGGAATCTTCCGGCCCGATTCGCAAAGGTATTAAGGAATCAGTTGGTGGTGCACAAGAATTACTTTAAAGTCAAAACATTACTTTTTCAGGCTAAAACGGCCCCCATAAAAACAGCTCCCGGTTGTGAAGCTTCTTGCGGGTTGGTAATGTGCCATTCGAATTCATCGCGGAAGTGACGTATCGCACTGGCAACAGGCCATGCAGCAGCATCTCCCAACGGACAAATTGTATTGCCCTCAATTTTTTTGGCAACGTCCACAAGCAAATCGATATCATGCATGCTTCCATGGCCATGTTCTATGCGGTGAAGTACCTTTTCCATCCATCCCGTTCCTTCACGGCATGGACTGCACTGTCCACATGATTCATGGTGATAGAACCGAGAGAAGTTCCAGGTGTTACGAACGATACAAGCTGTTTCATCAAATACAATAAAACCGCCGGATCCTAACATCGTACCGGTTGCAAAACCTCCGTCAGACAGAGATTCATAACTCATCAGGCGATCTTCCCCGGCTGCTGTTTTTGTAATTAAATGCGCCGGCAAAATAGGGACTGATGAACCACCCGCTACCAATGCTTTCAAATAATGACCTTTCCGAACGCCGCCACAGTATTCATCGGAATTAAGGAACTCATCAACACTGACACCCAGTTCAATTTCATAAACGCCTGGTTTTTGAATATGACCGGAGGCTGATATCAGTTTAGTTCCTGTACTGCGACCGATCCCGATGGCCGCATAAGCATCACCTCCGTGGTTGATAACCCACGGCATGTTCGAAATCGACTCAACGTTGTTGACGACAGTCGGACTTTGGTACAGACCTTTCACAGCCGGGAACGGTGGCTTGTTCCGAGGATTTCCTCTTTTACCTTCCAGCGATTCAAGTAAGGCAGTTTCTTCCCCACAGATGTAAGCACCGCCACCAGGCTGCACTACAAGTTCAAGATCGTATCCGCTGCCTAATATATTTTTACCAAGAAAACCATTTGCTTTGGCTTCTTCAATTGCTTTTTCAAGAATACGGATCACATACATCAGCTCACCGCGAACGTAGATAAATGATTTATTCGCTCCCAGGGCAAAACTTGAGACAATCATTCCTTCGATAAGCAGGTGGGGAATGCACTTCATCAGATGGTGATCTTTAAAAGTACCCGGCTCCGACTCATCAGCATTACAAACCAGATAGCGGGGAACACCCTCCGGTTTTGCCAGAAAGCCCCATTTCATTCCCATTGGAAATCCCGCACCGCCACGTCCGCGGATCCCGGATTTTTTAGCCTCTTCCACAACCTCCTCAGGAGTCATGGTTTTTATAGCTTTCTCAACAGCAGTGTAACCTCCCTGTTTGCGGTAAACCTCGAAGGTTTCTATACCTGGGACGTTAATGTGTTCCGTTAATATTTTTATAGCCATTTGCAGAATACTATTTATAAAAGGCTTATTTACTTAACTCTTCGATAATCTCGTCAACCTTTTCACGGGTCAGGTTCATATAGAACTTTTCACGGATCTGGAAAACGGGCCCCCAGCCGCAAGCAGCAAGACATTCAACTTCTTTCAGGGTAAACAAACCGTCAGGCGTTGTTTGTCCGGCCTGGATCCCGAGTTTTTGTTTAAGGTAGTCATAGATCTCTTCACCACCCATCAGGCAGCAAGGGCCTGTACGGCAATATTCAATCACATGTTTTCCAACGGCGTCAAGGTGGTACATGGTGTAAAATGTAGCAACCTCGTAAACTTCAACCGGTTCAATGCTTAACAGTTCTGCTACGTGGTCCATTACCTCACTGCTTACCCATCCCCATTGTTCCTGGGCGACGTGTAAAACAGGTAGAAGAGCCGATTTTTGACGGCCCTCAGGATAACGTGCTATTATTTCTTTTACTTTCGCCAGTCGTTCCGGAGTAAACGCAACGGGATTTGGTGTTTCAGTCATTTCTTTTAAGCGATCTTTTGAAAATCAAATAACAATCTGATTTTATGCGTCCAATTCTCCTGCAATAACGTTCAGGCTACTCATCGTCAGAATAGCATCAGAAAGTGTGCTTCCTTTGCACATTTCAGGGTAGGCCTGATAATATATAAAACTTGGGCGACGGAAGTGCAGACGATAGGGCGCTCTTCCACCATCGCTGATCAGGTAAAATCCTAGTTCTCCGTTTCCACCCTCAACAGCGTGATATACTTCACCGATCGGTGCGTCAATTTCGCCCATGACAATTTTGAAATGGTAAATTAGCGCCTCCATGTTACTATATACCTCTTTTTTGGGAGGAAGATAATATTCCGGAGTATCAGCGTAATAAGGCCCTTCGGGAAGATTTTCCAAAGCCTGCTCAACAATTTTCAGACTCTGCCACATTTCTTCCATCCGCACATTATAACGGTCGAAAGTATCACCGCTTTGTCCAACCGGGATGCTGAAATCAAAATCTTCGTAAGACGAATAAGGCTCCATTACCCGAACATCATAATCCAGACCAGCGGCACGCAGATTCGGGCCGGTAAAGCCATAGGACAATGCACGCTCTAGTGATATAGGTCCGACATTGATAACCCGGTCCATAAATATACGGTTGCGGCTCATCAGTTTTTCAAACTCGCGCAGTACGGGAGGAAATGTCTTAATAAATTCACGGATCTTGCGAAGCGCTGTTGTCGACAGATCACGTTCCATACCACCGATCCGGCCCATGTTTGTTGTCAGACGGGCTCCGCAGACTTCTTCGTAGATTTCGTAAATATCTTCACGTTTTTGCATGACGTAAAGGAAGCCTGAAAAGGCTCCTGAATCCACACCCAGGATACTGTTGCAAATCAGGTGGTCCGAGATTCTTGCCAGTTCCATCATGATCACGCGGATATACTGCGCACGTTTCGGAACTTCGATCTGGAGAAACTTCTCCATCGTCATATGCCAGCCAAAGTTATTGATCGGTGAGGAGCAATAATTCATTCGGTCGGTAAGTGTCGTGATCTGGTAGAATGGACGTCTTTCTGCTATTTTCTCGAAAGCTCTGTGTATGTAACCTATGGTCTGTTCCCCGGAAACGATTTTTTCTCCATCCATTTGCAGGATATTCTGGAAAATACCGTGCGTTGCCGGGTGGGTAGGGCCAAGGTTTAGGGTAGTAAGTTCCTCGATCAATTCAGGCAATTCTGACTGAGCTGGAACATTATGAGGTAATAATTCGATATCTGCCATAACTTACTCTTTTCCTTAAAGGATCAACGACCAAAAAGCGCATCAATTTTATCTTCACGCGTAGCATCTTCCAAAGCGTATTCTTTGCGCATCGGGAAATAATCCATTTCCTCAATATTCAGGATACGGACAAGGTTTGGATGTCCGTCAAAAAGAATTCCGTAGAAGTCATACGTTTCACGCTCCATCCAGTTCGCACTTGCGTATAAGCCTGTGGCTGTTGGAATATGGATATCTGCTTCAGGAATAAATACTTTTATACGCACTCTGAAATTGTGTATAAAGCTATGCAGGTGATACACGACAGCAAATTCCTTTCCTTTATTGTCAGGATAATGAACTCCTGTAATGTCGGTAAGAAAATTGATCTGATATGTTTTATGCTGATTTAAAAAGTCAAGCATTGAAATGATTTCCTCACGGGTCGTAGAAAGAGTCAATAAACCGTAAGGCTCCTCAAAATCAAATACCTGTTCACCAAATTTCCCTAGTAACTCTTCGGCTACTTCCTGATTGCTTAGCATAGGGTAATTATTGAATATTATAGGATGCTAAAAGTTCCTGATATTCGTCGGTATTTCTGCGACGAAGTTTTTCATTCTGAGCCAGTTTCTGGATACCCATAAGCCCGTCTATGATTTGTTCGGGGCGTGGAGGGCATCCTGGAACATAGATATCAACCGGGATAATACGGTCGATTCCCTGCAGGACGCTGTATGTATCAAAAATACCACCGCTTGACGCACAGGCACCAACAGCTAAAACCCAGCGGGGCTCGGCCATCTGCAAGTAAACCTGCTTCACAACAGGAGCCATTTTCTTGGCAATAGTGCCCATTACCATCAGCAGATCTGCCTGACGGGGAGAAAAACTTGGACGTTCCGATCCGAAACGTGATATATCATAATGCGCACCCATGGTCGCCATGAACTCGATACCACAGCATGAAGTTGCAAATGGTAAAGGCCAAAGTGAGTAACTTCTGGCAAGACCTATGGCTTCATCAAATGATGTGGCAAAAAATCCTGATCCGCTATGTCCCTGAGGTGCTTCCGCTATCGTTACTGCTTTCATAATCTGTCGGATTACAATGTTTTATAATCTAGTCTTCCCAATTTAAAACGCCTTTACGGATGATGTAGTAAAATCCGGAAAGAAGTAGCGCCATAAATAATAACATTTCTACGAACCCAAACATTCCCAATTGTTTAAAATTGACAGCCCAGGGGTACATGAATATTACTTCGACATCGAAAAGAACAAAAAGAATAGCTACTAAAAAATACTTGACCGAAATCGGTGTTCTGGCATCACCCACGGATTCAATCCCGCATTCGAAAGGATCGTCCTTAAGTTTGCTCTTGCGGCTCGGTCCGATTAAGTGTGTTACAATCATCGTGCCTCCGATAAAACCGGCAGCCAGTATAAACTGAACGATAATGGGCAAATAGTCAGAAGGAAGATAGTTATTGTTCATTGATTGTTTATTTCAATAGTTGTTCTGCTATCAATATCCCAAGAACATCATGGCTTGGGAAAAATTTATTACTGTCAAAATTAGCCTTTGCAAATTTATCAATCAAATTCTTTAAGTCTTCTTTTACCTAATTAGTATCATACTAAATAAGCCACGAATGCTCGTGGCCTATTTAGTATTATTCAAGCAAAAAATATTTATCTAACCATAATTTGTTTCGTCAAATCGACGTCTGCGGACTTAATTCTGATAATATATTTACCTGATGGAAGATTTTTTGTAAGTATTTTAACACGGCTGGTCAGATCCTGTGTCTGGGTGATTACGACCCGTCCGAAGATGTCATACACTGTGATTTCTGCATTACGCATATTATCCCGTGACTCAATATATAGGTCTTCAGCAGCGCCTGGGTTCGGGAATATAACAACATCATTTTTGGTATCAGTAATCACTTCCTGTGTCCCCGAAAATGCCGAGTAACAGGTTAGCAGATTGCTTCCAAGTGTATAGTTTACTTTCGTCCTCGCTGAATATTGGCCGGAGGTATCGGTTTTAATAATATTGGCATGTGATGCCAGTATTCTTTGATCCCTTTTCCAGTCGTATAATTCATTTGAGCCGGTCTGAGCAATACTTGCCATGATTGTGAACGGACCGGATTTGGCAATGGTAGGCTCAGGAACCTGCGGGCGGATTACAAGCGAAGCAGCAGACGAAACATCGGAACTACATCCAAATACATTTTGACTTCTCACCTGATAAGCGCCAGCTTCTTTAACTGCGAACGTAGGCGTAGTAGCCAGCACATTGGTCGTTCCCTGTTTAAACCAGCTGTAAGCATCATTGCTGGACGTTAAAGAAAAGACAAACGCCGAATCGGCACAGGCCTGCTGAGAACCCGACTGAACGATGGTTGGTGTCGCAGGTTTAATGGACGAAGTAACAATCAGTTTCTGGCTATGGACCGTGTTTCCTGAGGCATCTTTCACACGGGCACTGTATTCGCCTGGTCCTGTCACGGTAATGGTCCGGCCGGTGGCGCCGCTCGGAAGCCATGTATAAGAAGCATATCCTTCAGGAAGAGTAAGGGTCAAAGAGGTGTTGTTTGGTGCACAAATACTCGTGATCTTCGGCACGGCGGTTGGCAGGAGCGGGCTAACCTTCGTAAAGAATTCCGTATTTAAGGTCGTATTCCAGGCATTTGCAAGAATGGTTAGCCCTGTGGTACCTGAAAAGTGCGTACCGTCGAATCTTTGCGGATAAAGCGGATCAGTCTCAGGTCCAGGGTAAGCAGAACTGAAAAGACCATCGATTACAGCATTTTGTGCGCCGATAACAGCCGGACTTGTTACAGATTGCAGGTTAGCATTTTGGATTCGTGAAGTGCGGGCGATCACCCAGGTAACACGTCCACTGATATCGGCGCCCAGTTTGTCGAGCACATATTGCAGTCTGCTTCTGTATGTTTCGTAATCCGTCGCCAGGGGATAGGTATCTGTTTCTCCCTGCATCCAAAGAATTGCACGTACGCCGAATTCTTTGGCATAGTGCTGCATTGACAGGCGCAAATTGGCGTAAGGCATCTGATCCGGATAAAAGAACCCGAAAGAATTTTGTGTTTTTTTGCCCTGCGCACTTTCACTCCAGTTGCCAATGGAGGTACCTTCCCATGCCGTATTGATAAAAAGAACAGGAACATTTAATTTTTGTGTAAGCAAATCGCCCAAAATGCCCCAGCACCATGGCGTTTTCCCCCTTGGACCTACTGTAATGTTTACGGCATTCATACGCTCAAAGATGGGGTAGGGAGGATCGTTGAGGGAATTTACGGAGTTATTGTAATTGATATAATTGACACGGTCATCTGTCGCAACCGGCTTGTTAGGAAATTCATAATCAACACCTTGTGCATTCGATTGGCCTGAGATCATGAAAACTTCGCCAACACCCATCCGGGAAACTACGGCGGTTTGCCCAACAATGGTTCCATTCAGGGAAGCTCTTGCTTCAAGTGTATACCAACCCTGAAAAAGCGTAAGATTACCACTGAACAAACCACCGGTCGGATTTGTCTGTACCGTGGACCATGGTGTGGGAATACCCTGGCCATCAATTGCGGGCAGTGCACGGATCTCTACTTTGTCAATCGGTACGCTGTAGTTTCCGGTTACGGACACAGTAGCCTGTCCTGATGAATTTCTTTGGTAAACAGCCCTTTCAACAGGCGTTGTTATTTTGATTTGGGCACTTAATCCTAATGGAAATAAAAAAGCCAGCAGCCAGATTCTCAGAAAACAAGATGTAAAAATTTTATCAAGCATTAGAATATAATTAAAAGAATATTTTTTGTGTAATATTTTGCGTGTTAAGACAACCTGAAAGCTGTCAGGAAATTCTGGCAAATTTAAAGATTAGTTCTGGTTTTGATATACTTCTTTTTAAGGATGTGAGATTTTAGTGAAAACACCCGGTCGGTAAGTTGGATAATTCTATTATTTCTTAACGGAAAAAATGGTGTTTATTTTATACCCAAGCGGTGCAATCGTGTAAATTTCTTTATCCAGACTGTCACTGATATCCATGTGTATGCCTTTCAACAGATCATGGTCTACAAATTTATAATTCGTTATATAATAGTCACTTTCTCTCAGCGAATGTTTGAAGACGATCCTGTCGCGGTCTTTGGCCGGCAATATTCTTTTGTTCATTGTCATCGGTTGGTTGCCAATCCTGATGTAGGCTATCTTAATTGTGTCTTTATCAGAATTCCTGCAAAGCCATTCTAGGGATTGTTTGTAAGATTGCCCCCAGTAATCGAGTTCATAGGCCGTTTGCGGAAATTTATTGAACATTGTAAAATAAACCTGTTGTTGAGGATGCATTTTAATGATCAGACCTACATAAAACAGCATACCTGCCGCCCAGGCTAACTTTGGATATAACGAATATTTAGGCGGGAAAGCCTTAATGATAAAATAACCTCCCAGCGTTGCCAGATAAGAAATAAAGAGATACAGGTAAAAAAGGTGCCGCCAACCATCATAAATGATTGAGTGCAGGATGATGATCGAAGCTATCGGCAGGATCAGTGAAGCAATGGTATACAGATCGATGAAGTGGATCCTGACCATATTTTTCTGAATGAAATTTTTTATAAAGTTGTACATTACCACAACACTGCCGACGTAACTGAGTACAAGATAAAAAGGCGGGATCGTAATCAGCAGCCACACAGGCACATAATGCCAGGGTATCTGATCTCTATTGATAAATTCGCCGCGATAGAGCATCGGGCTTTCCTGCCGGACGAAATGAGCCATCAATCGTAACGCTTCAAAGAACCTGGAAAACGGGTTTTCCCATAAAAACGGCCATAAAAGATACATAAAAACACACGCTGTCAGCAGATATCCTCCAACGATGGTCAGGTTGTTCTTTAAGGTTTTACGGTCGGCAGCAAAGAAGACATATACAAGAATGAAAGCCAGGGAAAGTGCTACAGAAATGATGCCCATCAGCCGGATGGATATTAACAGACCCGTTGACATGCCATGAAAAACGGCATTTCTGAAAGTAAAACGGGAGAATAGTAATGAGAGTGTGTAGGTATTGATGACAAAAAATGCCAGGAAAATGGTGTCTTTTGAGTTGTAGAAAGAGTCGGCAAAAATACGGGGGGATAATATATAAACGGAAGTCCCGAGAAGGCAAATGAACACACTGCTGATCCTGATGCGTACCAGCTTGTAAAAGAAAATACTTGAGAGCCAGAAGACAAGCCAGGTAATGATATGACGCAGATAGTATGCCGAACTATCCATTTGAAGGTGGTCAAACACAAAGGGCTTAATAAAAGCGAACTCTGCACCGGCAAGGATAATCTCGAATAGACTGCCGTATTCGTGGTTGATGAAAGTACTGAAGTCCTCGATCTGGCTGCTGATCGGGATAACGAACGGATTTCCGAATATTTCGTTTACATATTTTAATCCGACCAGACCAAGCAGCCTCATAATGGGTTCATCCCAGGTGACCCCATAATCCTTGACAATAAATATTCCAATAAAAAACCAAACTGTAAAAAAACCGACGGTAACGAACCGGTTCATGCGTAATTGACTTTCCATAAAAATATGAATACAGTTTTTGAAAAAAAATCTGTTCTATTTAAAAGGCATGCCGGGTTTTATTCTAAAATGTTATTGTGCAATGATAATTTTCTTACTTTTCTTATAATCTCCTGCTTGTACTGACAATATATACATTCCATTTGAAAGAAGAGAAAGATTTATAAACCTTCTTTCATTAAAGTTTAGCGATGGATAGGTACGCAACAGCCTTCCGTTCAGATCAAAAACCCTTACCGTAGCATTTTCCAGATCCGCGATAGTCTCTACCGTGAAGGCTCCGTCGTTGCTTGGGTTTGGATAAACACTTAGCTCCCCGCCAATCACATCCAGTGTGAAAATGAAAGGTTCGGAAAAGTCTGAAAAACAGGTCAGGACAGGGCTGTAAATGACCGTGTTGTTGACTGCATATGTGCCGGATTGAACTGCTTTTAACATGGTGCCATTTTCGGACAGGTTTGCTCCGTTCCGCTGCCATACATGATTTCCGTCATTGATGTTGTTTTCTGCCATTAACGTGTAGGTACCGACCTGGCGGATCTCAGGTTTTGAAGGCAACGGTTTTACATCCACGACAATTTCTCTTGAATACGGAGAAAAACAGCCTTGGGTATCCTGGACACGCGCCTTATAGCTGCCGGAATTGCTGACAAGCAGCGTATTTTTTTGCTCACCCGTGTTCCAGAAAAAAGATGCGCCGTTTGATGCCTGGAGCGTCACGGCATCACCGTCACAAAACGATACAGGGCCCAAAGCCTGAACGGTAGGCGATGGAGGCAACGCCAGAACGTTGATCCTGACAGCATTGGAAGGATCTGAATAACAGGTAAATTCATTAATCGTTTTTACAGAATAATCTCCGGATGTATTGATATTGACCGATTTGGTTTCAGCTCCGTTGCTCCACACATATTTCGCTGCATCGTTCGACTGCAGGTTGACACTTGCATCGGCACAAAACGTTGTTGGCCCTCCGGCGGTAATTACCGGTTTGGGTGGCAAAGGATTTACAGTTACTCTGATACTTGCCGTTGGGACAGACAAACATCCATTCGCATCTTTTGCAGATACGTAATAGTTCCCTGAATTTCTTATTTCTACTTCGCGGCTGGTTCCGCCATTGCTCCACTGATAAGCGTAGGTCTGACTGCTCTGTAAAGTAGTATAATCCCTGTCGCAAAAGGTGGTTGGTCTTAAAGCAGCAAGGGTTGGCGTGGCAGGCAGCGGATTCACTTTCGTGGTGACCGGATCAGAGGTCGATTCGCAGCCATTGGTGTCACGCTGCTTTAAACTGTATGTCCCGGCTGTTGTGATCGTAATCGCTTTGGATGTTGCATTGTTTGTCCAGATATTGCCGTTGTCATAATTTGAAGTCATTACAACATTTTCTCCTTCACAAAAAGTGGCTGACCGGCTTAAACCAATAACTGGCCTGGCAGGCAGAGGATTGACTTTTACGGTTACAGGATCAGAATCCGGAGAAAAACATCCGAAATTATCCATGGCTCTTACCCGGAAATCACCGGAGATCTTTACAGCAATGGAAGCATCCGTAGCACCGTTGGACCAGACGCTTTTTACATTAGAGGTTGATTTCAGACTCACCGTCCCACCGTCACAGAAGGTCAGTGCGCCTGTTACTGCAATACTTGGTTTGTCAGGCAGGGGCGAAGTGAGCACGGTGATCGCTACTTTGGCCGATGCCGTTTCGCAGCCATATGCATTTTTAGTGGTGACAAAATAGTCTCCACCGGTCGTGATTGTCAGCTTGTCACTTGTCTGACCGGTGTTCCATTTCAGATTTTCCGAAGTATTTGATATCAAAGTGGCCGTGTTGCCTTTGCATACGGGATTACTTCCTTCTAAAGTCAGCACAGGCTGGGCAGGTTGTATGGCCTGGTTGATTTTTATTTCAGGAGAAAAAATAATATTCCCATTCCCGTCTCTTCCCCTGGCGCGGTAGTTTCCATTTCCAACCTGGATGCTGGCAGATTGCTGGCCGTTGTTCCAGCTTACTGAAGAAACGCCGGCAGCACTTACAGAGAGGTTCAGATTATTATTTCCTGCGCAGGACGCATTTATTTTTAAAGGGCTTACCGCTTTATAAGGTTCAGAGCTTGCAAAGAAGTTGTCGTTTAGCTGACCATTCCATGCTTCTGCCAGTTGGGTCAGGCCCTGGTTTTGAAAATGGACCCCATCTACTCGGGGAATCTGGATCAGGTCTGTGTTTGGCCCTGTAAAAACATTCGGGACTCTGGCGATAACCTGTTTCTGAGCCTCTATAATCGGAGGGTTTATACCTTTTTCAGCACCATAAGTAGTTAGGCTGACCATCCATGAAACATTTTTACCGGATTCATTACGTGAAGTCTGAATTACCTCTGTCAGATCACTGATGTACGAAGCCATTGTGCTGCGCTGATCGGTAGATTCTGCCTCACCCTGAAACCATAAGACCGCCCTGATACCTGTCATCGGAACATAAGTTTGAAATACAGAACGTAAATTGTTATAGGGTGCGCCGCTCGGGTAAAAAGCTTCGCCATTATAAACAGAATATGCGGTCCCCTTAATGCTTTCACGCCAGTTTTTTGCAGCAGATCCATACCATCCAACGTTATAAAACAGGATAGGGACACCAAGACGGCCCGCCAGCAGATCGCCAAGCTTGCCCCAGGACCAGGCTGAGTTTCCGCGTGGTGCGATATAAGAATCAGAGTCTAAATGCGAAAACTCCGGATAGTCAAGTTCGCTGTTGGGTCTGTTATTATTGTAAGTATTGATGCAGTTTACACGGTCATCTCCCGCGCCCGGTCCCCCATAATTGTTGTAACCCTGCGCATTGGACTGTCCGCTGATCAGAAATACTTCACCAATTCCTACTTTTGATATCTGCGCCGAGCCTACAAGCTGATCTCCATTCCAGCCCCGGACCTGAAGCTCATACCAGCCGCCGGTGGCGTCAATGCTCCCTGAATACACACCGCCGTTTAAATTTGACTGGATGGTTATCCAGTTGGTGGAAGAACCGCCATTGACAGCGTTCAGTCTCGCTTCGACGCGATCAATGATTTTGGTATAACTCCCCGCAATATAGATGGTTGCGTTATTATTCTTATCCCGCTGAAAAACAGCTCTGTTGGAAGGGTAATCAATGTTAACTTGTCCAAAAGCAGGAAATATTCCCAGGCATATAAATAGTGTGGTGCTGAAAAAATGCAATAAACTGTTTCTCATGAAATAGATAGAACGCAATTGGGAATTAACTTCTTAGACACTAATAAGTAACAAAGGGTTGTCTTATTAAAATAAAAAAACCGAAATTTATCTGGCGGGATAATTTTAAATTATTCTTCGGAATTTGCTTCGTTCAAAAGGCTCCAGATATTATCTTTTAATTGATCGATTCCTTCCTGGGTCATTGAAGAAATGAAAGTGGTGGATATTCCTTTTGGGAGCTTTTTAGTCAGTTCTTCGCGTTCTTCATCCAATAACATATCGACTTTCGAAATAGCCAGTAGACGGTGTTTGTCCAAAAGGGAAGGGTTATACAGTTGCAGCTCGTTAACAAGTGTATTGTATTCTGCCTCAATATCTTCGCTATCTGCCGGAACCATGAAAAGAAGGATTGAGTTTCTTTCGATATGACGAAGAAAGCGCAGGCCCAGTCCTTTACCCTGTGATGCACCCTCAATAATTCCGGGAATATCGGCCATTACGAAAGATCTGTAATCGCGATAAGAAACGACACCCAGATTAGGAACAAGTGTTGTAAACGGATAGTCTGCAATTTCTGGGCGCGCCGCAGATACAACAGAAAGTAAGGTGGATTTTCCTGCATTCGGGAAGCCTACCAGACCTACGTCAGCCAAGACTTTCAGTTCAAGAATAATCCAGGATTCAACCGATGGGTCACCGGTTTGTGCGTGCTGGGGAGTTTGGTTTGTTGCAGATTTGAAATGATCATTTCCTAAACCGCCTCTTCCGCCTTTCATCAGGATCACTTCCTGGCCGTCTTCTGTTATCTCGACCAGCTGCTCTCCGGTTTCCACATCCCTGGCGATTGTTCCCAAAGGAACTTCCAGTATAATGTCCTTTCCATCAGCACCTTTTCTTCGTCCGCCTTCACCGCCTTTGCCGTCAAAAGCGCGGATGTGTTTGGTATATTTTAAATGTAAAAGTGTCCATACCTGCGTAGTTCCTTTTAAGATGACGTGTCCTCCGCGGCCTCCGTCTCCTCCGTCAGGGCCCCCTTTTTCGACATGTTTTTCACGCCTGAAGTGTAATGCCCCTGCGCCACCTGCACCGGAACGAACATTTATTTTTACGTAATCTATAAAGTTGGAAGATGCCATACCCTGCTGCCTGTTTATGCTTGAATTAAAAATTGAGAAGTGTAATTTACGTTGTTGTTTTTATAGCAAAAAGGTGCAGAAATCGGGTTGAAAGAACCCTGGTTATCCACACCTTTTTCTAAATGTAATTATGCCTGTTCAATGGCTTCATTGATGCCCTCGAAGATTGTTTCGATTTCACCGATGCCATTAATCGCTATATATTTTCCCTGTGCCTGATAATAGTCAGCCACTGGCTTAGTCTTGTTGTTATATTCCTGGATGCGTTTGCTGATCAGTTCTTCATTTTGATCATCTGGTCTGCCTGAAGTTTTTCCACGGTTTAGCAGGCGGGTCAGTAATTCATTGTCGTCAACAACAAGGGCTACCATTACTGAAATACTTTCACCATAACTCGCCAGCAAAGTATCCAGCGCTTCAGATTGTGCAACTGTCCTAGGAAAGCCATCAAAAATAAATCCCGGGGCTCCTTTGTGTTCTTTAAGTTTGTTGTCGATCATCCCGATCACAACTTCATCAGGAACCAGTAATCCCTGGTCCATCAAGGTTTTTGCCCTAAGTCCTAATTCGGTACCTCCCTGAATTTCTGAACGAAGCAAGTCGCCGGTAGAAAGGTGAATGAGTTTGTATTTTGCTATAATTTTCTCACTTTGAGTGCCTTTTCCAGCGCCCGGAGGACCAAATAGTATAAGATTCAGCATAGTTGCTTAATGAAACAAATTTTGGACAAATTGATGGTTTGGGTGCAAATTTACAATTACTTAATACATGTCAGCGCTATTGTCCCGATTTTTTCCAATAAAAAATCCTCTTAATCATTACTAATCAAGAGGACTAACACGAAAAAGGCCAAAAAATTACGGAATAACAATACGTTTCACAGCGCCATCTTCATTTTGGGTAACTGTCACAAACAGAGTGCCTTTCGCATTTTTCTTTATGTCAATTTGTCCGACAAATTCCCCGCTGAAATCCTTGATTTCTTTACGTCCAACTTCTTTTCCTTTGGTATCAGAAACAATGATATTCACATCTCCTTTTTGCGGAACAAAAAAACGGAGGTTAAGTGTGCCATTATCAGGGTTGTTTGGATAAGCAGATAATTCTCTGACTGTGGGCGCTTTTGCAGCCTCACCATTCCAAAAGTCTCCGACACGTTCGCCAAACCGGTTTCCAAAGTTTTCCATATCGCGGATCATGGTTTTTGCTTTCGGTGTGAATTCCCGCTCAAAGGTCCGCGTTTTTTCCCGCAGTTCGTCGAAGTTGAAATCATGATTAAAATTGTAGGCAAAGACATCACCATCGTCAGACTTGTTTTTATTTTTTGAATGACGCCTTTGCTCACTTGTATTTCCTTTCCCATCGTCAACACGAATGGTCACCTGACTTTTTGCCCTGGAATCGGGTTTGATGGAATCCAGTGCTTTGTCGACAAATACTTCCCGGTCGGTTTTTGACATTTCAGGCAATTCATAATTTTTTTCGATCGTTTTGCTTTTGCCATCCTTATCTTCGGTCACCTTGATACGAATGGATGTTTTTTTCTGATCTTGCGTTTCTGACTGTGCAAAAGTTTTTTCACTTAGGAAAAGTGTCCCGGCGACGAACGCCGAAAAAGCGATTTTGGATAGGATGCCTGTGCTCATAGTGTTCTACTGGTTTGTTTTTGAGATGATTACAAAAATAATTTTAATGAAAATGAGGAGCTGTTAAATTTTGTTAAAAAAAGGAACGGCTACCCAGTATGCGTTAAATTTGTTCTGCGGTATAAAGTCGTAATAAAAAAAGAAGCGTTGCATCGAGAAGGAGCGAAAGATCAGGAAGCAAATGACGAAGCGGAAAATTCAGATTATTATTGGTTTAATGTGCTTGGCGCTGATCGGTCTGATCGGCTTTCAGTGGTACTGGATCCGGGAAGCTATTGCGATCAGGAATGAACAGTTTAATAATAAGGTCGCTGAGTCTGTGCAGGAAGTCGTACACCGGTTGGAAAAACAGGAAATGATGTATCTGCTTCAGCAGCGTATAGAAACAGAACAGCAAAAGGACAAATTAAACCGGATAACGCAATTGCGGGAAATGCCGGTGAAAAGAACGGCGCCGGCAGCCACTACAAAAAAGCAGGCTTCAGTGGTTTCTTTGCCGCCAGGTATTCAGGTTTTTATAGCACCCAATGGAGAAGAAATTCATTATCAGGTATTGGCGGAGGCTGCTCCGTCAGACGTTTTGAGCCCAAATTTCAGGGTTATGGTGGAACATCAGCAGCAGATCATTGAAGAATTTTTCCAGGCCCAGCGTTTTGGGGCGGAGGGTATGGATGAGTTTATGAAAAGAAGGCTGGAAGATGAAAAAAAGCTCGGAACGGCTTTTCAGGAGGTTTTCCCCAATCAGAAGAATGCCGTAAATACCCATAATCCCGCCTCAGGAGAAACTTCGGATAACCGGATTAATTACCGCAAAGGAAACCCCTCGAATAAAAAACCGGCGAGCCTGGCTGGGAACAAACCATTGATCAATGGAAAATCCGGAAATCTGGACCGGGCAGATCTGCTGCGTGAGGTCATGAAGGATCTTATGTACACCAAACGGCCCATTCAGGAGCGTGTCAACCGGTTTTTACTGGATACATTATTGAGGAAGGAGCTTACAGAAAAAGGAATCACATTGCCTTTTGAATTTGCCGTACAGGCAAATGCCAGCAATGGAATGATCTTTTCAACAGCGAGTTTGAAATCAAACGAATGGCAGCAACGCGCCTACAAAGCATCTCTTTTTCCGAATGAGACCTTGCAGGGGAATAATTTGCTTTTCGTTTTTTTTCCGGATCAGCAGAAATATATCCTGAACGATATGGGCGTGATGTTTGGTGGCTCCGGAATTCTGATTGTCGTGATCATGGCCTGTTTTTACATGGCAGTCTCCACCATTCTTCATCAGAAAAAGCTTTCAGATATCAAGAATGATTTTATCAACAACATGACCCACGAATTTAAGACGCCCATTTCAACGATTGCACTGGCAGCGGATATGGCACAGGAGAATTCACGATCGGTGGGAAATGAGGTTTCGACCCGCATGATGCGTTATCTGGGAATAATCCGTGAAGAAAATAAACGGCTGGGAACACATGTTGAGAAAGTTTTGCAAATGGCACTTCTGGACAAAGGTCATGTGAAGTTGAAACGCACCGATGCCAATATTCATGACCTGATCGAAAAAGTTTTGAACAGCCAAAGTGTTCAGATCGAACAGAAAGAAGGTGAACTGGATCTGGAGTTTGAAGCCGAAAACGAGATCATTTCGTGTGATGAGCTTCATGTCACCAACATTCTGAACAATCTTGTGGACAACGCGATCAAATATTCCCCCGGGAAACTGCATTTGACAGTCAAAACAGAAAATGAAAATAACGGCGTTGTCGTTTCTATAACCGATCAGGGTCTGGGAATGAGCAAAGAGCAGACGCACCGGATTTTTGATACATTTTATCGCGTCCCGACGGGTAATGTACACGATGTAAAAGGGTTCGGGCTCGGGCTGAGTTATGTTAAAAAAATGGTGGAAGCGCACGACGGAACTGTTAGCGTTCAGAGCCGTCCAGGGCATGGAAGCACGTTTATATTGTGGCTTCCGATGGCACCTTCAGAAGAATAAATAATGCTCCTTCAGGTATTAATCTCCTAGCATTCACGTGAAAATCTCGTTTTCAAGTGATAACTTGCCGCCTTTTTAAGACTGCAATTGTTTACAACGCCCATATTTTACAAAAAAGAATGATCTCCAAAACCTACGCGCCGCAAGAGATAGAAGATAAATGGTATAGCTACTGGATCGAAAATAAATATTTTAATTCAAAGCCAAATCCCGAAAAAGAGCCTTACACCATAGTGATCCCGCCGCCAAATGTGACCGGCGTTTTGCACATGGGCCATATGCTCAATAACACGATTCAGGATATTCTGATCCGTAAGGCGCGGATGGAAGGCAAAGAAGCGTGCTGGGTTCCGGGCACGGATCACGCGTCGATCGCTACTGAAGCAAAAGTTGTTGCGATGCTGAAAGAGCGTGGTATCAGCAAGCGCGACCTTTCCCGTGATGAGTTTTTGGAATATTGCTGGGAATGGACGCACAAATATGGCGGTATCATTTTACAGCAACTGCGTAAGCTGGGAGCTTCATGCGACTGGGACCGCACGCGGTTTACGATGGATCCGGACCTATATGATTCCGTGATCGACGTTTTTATTGACCTATATAAAAAAGGAGACATATACCGGGGCCACCGCATGGTGAACTGGGACCCACAGGCGCGTACAACCGTTTCTGACGAAGAAGTAATTACAAAAGAAGTCAACCAGAAACTGGTTTACATCCGCTATGATCTGGTTGGAGGCGCAGAAGGAGAGGGAATCATTATTGCGACGACCCGTCCGGAAACGATTATGGCTGATGCTGCCATTTGTGTGAATCCGAATGACGAGCGTTACCGGGATCTTATCGGGAAACAGGTTACGATTCCTTTAATCAACCGGGCAATCGATATCATTGCTGACGAATATGTCGAAATGGAGTTCGGTACGGGTGCGCTGAAAGTTACGCCTGCTCATGATACGAATGATTATGAATTAGGTAAAAAACATAATCTGGCGATCATTGATCTTTTAAATGAAGATGGAACGCTGAATGAAAAATCGCAGATCCTTGTTGGCGAAGACCGTTTTGTGGCTCGTAAGAAAATCATCAGACTGCTGGAAGAATCGGGTAATTTGGTTAAAAGCGAAGAATATAAATCGAATGTTGGTCATTCAGAGCGTACGAATGCAGTGATTGAACCGAGGATTTCGGAACAGTGGTTTTTGAAAATGAGCCGGTTGAGTCAGCCTGCTTTGGAAAATGTAATGAATGATACCATTCAGCTGATTCCGCCAAAATTCAAGAATACTTACCGTCACTGGATGGAGAACGTTCGCGACTGGAATATCAGCCGCCAGCTTTGGTGGGGCCATAGGATTCCTGCTTTTTACCTGCAGGATGGCACGGTGATTGTAGCAAAAACCAAAAACGAAGCGCTCCATATTGCCCAGCACGAGTATCAGCTCTTTGCCTTAACAGAAGAGGATCTGACGCAGGACGCCGACGTACTTGATACCTGGTTCTCGTCCTGGTTATGGCCGATTTCTGTTTTCAACGGTATTAAAGAGCCGGAAAATGAAGAGGTAAATTATTACTATCCTACGAACGATCTCGTTACCGCACCTGAAATTTTGTTTTTCTGGGTGGCGCGTATGATCATCGCCGGTTACGAATACAGAGGAACATATCCGTTCAAAAATGTATATCTGACAGGTATCGTCCGCGACAAGCAGGGACGGAAAATGTCAAAATCACTTGGTAATTCTCCGGATCCGATTGATCTGATCGATCAGTATGGGGCGGACGGAATTCGTACAGGTATGCTTTTCAGTTCTCCTGCCGGCAACGATTTGCCTTACGATGAAAAACTGGTTGAGCAGGGAAGGAATTTCTGTAACAAAATCTGGAATGCATTCCGTCTGGTAAAAGGGTGGACTGTCGATACTTCTCTTCCCACGCCGGAAGGTTCTGCGCTTGCAGTGAAATGGTTCGAAAGCAAGTTGAACCAGACGTTGGCAGAAGTTCAGGATCATTTTACCAAATTCCGGATCTCGGATTCTCTGAATTCGGTTTACAAATTGATCTGGGATGATTTCTGCGCACAATATCTTGAAATGATCAAGCCTGGTTTTGAACAGCCGATCGATGCGCAAACTTTTGAAGCAACACTTGAATTTTTTGACAAACTGATGCGCCTGGCTCATCCTTATATGCCTTTTATCACAGAAGAAATCTGGCAGAACATTCGTGAGCGTAAAGAGAAAGAAAGTATTTGTGTAGCTGATTTTCCAATTGTTGGCTCAGTCGATATTAATCTCTTAGGCGAGTTCGAGATTTTGTTTGAATTAATTTCTGCGGTTCGGAATTTGAGAAATACAAAAAATATCAGTCCGAAAATTGAGTTACCGTTAGCCATTAAATCTGATCAGCCTGCGCTTTACAAAGGATTGGAAGCCCTGGTAAGAAAACTGGCGAATGTGGCTGAAATTAATTTTGTGACCGAGCAGGCGCCGGGTATGTCATTCCTGATCCGTTCTGATGAGTTTTTTATCAATCTTGAAGGCGAAATCGATGTTGAAGCAGAACGGGAAAATCTTCACAAAGAACTTGCTTATACAGAAGGGTTCCTGAATTCGGTCGCTAAAAAACTTTCTAACGATCGATTCGTGCAAAATGCGAACGTGGATGTCGTTGAAAAAGAAAGACAAAAAATGGCAGATGCCGAGGCGAAGATTGTGACGCTTAAAGAAGCGCTGATCCGACTTGGATAATTTAAGATGTTCCGTTAAAACAGCGCTGTTGCCTTTGAGTTTCAGCGCTGTTTTTATTACAGCTGTGCATTAATTCCCACATTGACCAAACCTTTGTATCCATAACCAAGCTCTGCAAAACCGCCAATTTTTTTTCCAAATCTTACCCCAATTGGAGTTACCTGCAGGGTTAGACCAAAATTATTGTAATCAGCATTATTGTTTCCATCTGCACCAGCAAAAAAACAGCCCATTCCGGCCAACGCATATATAGCCGTATTTCGCTTTCTTAAGAAATAAAAAGCACTTTCTCCTGCCAGCGTCACTACCTTGATGCCATAATAACGTCTGTCCCAGTTTAAATAATTGAAAGGTTTCGCACGGCCATTGTATCCGACCGTTCCTCCTATCGCAATTTTTTCTGCAACAAAATATTTATAAGTACAAAAAACAGAAACATTTTCCACCCTTACATGCCGGTACCTTGGTATGAACAAGTCGACTAATCTTATAAACATTTCATTGGCGACATCTTCGGTAGGCAATATCCCGGCACTGATACCTATCTGGCTTTTCCCCTTATCCTGAGCATAACCGGTAATAGCCAGCAAGGATAAAAATGCAACTTTTACTAAAAGATCTTTCATAATCTGATGCGTTTGATTTAGCATTTAATAAAAAAACAGCAGAATGTTTATAAGACATCATGCTTTTGACCTAATACAAAGTAACTTAACCCCTATGGAATGTTAACTTGTCGTACGACAATGTTTCATCTTGTTCCTCGACAAGATTTTGCATTGTTGTACGACAATCCTGAGTACACATTTTGCCAATATTTAGAAATCATGGAAAGTATAAAGTCCTTGCAGCGCATGCTCGAAGCTTCGAATTTTGTGTTGCAGCCTTCTGTAAAACAACGGATTCAGGAAAACTTCAAACCCTTTATGATTCCGAAAGGAAGAGTTCTGGTTGATCTTGGCAAGATCAGTCCGACCCTTTATTTTATTGAAACTGGCGTCATGCGGACCTATTATCTCCGTGGCTCAGAAGATATTACATCCTTGCTGGTATCTGATGGCGATATCGTTTGTATTGCCGAGAGCTTCTTTCTGCAAAAACTATCAAATGAAGTATTGGAAACTCTGGAGGATACCGTCGTCTATGCTATTTCTTACGATGCTTATCAGAAGCTGATCGCGGAGGATGTTCATATGGCAGGCCTGGCTGTCAGACTCCTTGAACAACATCTCGTCAATTTTACCGATAAGGTGAAGGTGTTTAAATATTTGTCAGTTGAGCAACGTATTGAATACTATATCAATCATCCATCCTCAGTTTTCCGGCGTATACCTGACCATTATATCGCGACCTATCTCGGAACAACGAGCGCAACTTTCAGCCGGTGTCTGAAGGCAATTGGTCCGGAACGCCACAGGCACATCAGTCACCTCTGGCATCGTCCGGATCCGGATTAAAAATTAAATCCGTTTGATAAATTGTTGATTGAATTTCCGGAAAAGTATCATTCGAAGATTACTCCATTTCCTGATTAGCATTATAAGTTTCCTTGAAATAATTTAAAAATTAGCCCCAAAAAAATCTCCGACGATCTAATAAATCATTCACCCTGAACGACGTATACAGGTTATTTTCTACTTAAAAAATATATTTAATTACTTGCTGGATTGTCCGGAAAGTAATTGAAATTTGGTACAAAGAGGGTTGAACGTATGTATTAATGACTTGTTGGAATCAAAAAGATGGGAGTTATGGAATCAAAAATTGAACAGGAACTTGCGTTGCCGGTAGGCGTGACGCTTGATCGGTTTATCATGCACAGTCAAAGCGCTTTTCCTTATGCCACAGGGGAGCTTTCGCAGCTTTTAAGGGATATTGCACTTGCAGGAAAAATCATCAACCGTGAAGTTAACAAAGCCGGATTGATCGATGTGACGGGTGCGAACGGAACAGAAAATATTCAGGGTGAAAACCAGCAGAAACTGGATATAATTGCAAACATCCGTTTTATCAGAGCCCTGAAAAATGGGGGAGAAGTTTGTGCGATCCTCTCTGAAGAAGATGAACATATCATTCATACAGGCAACGATCATGGAAAATATGTCGTGGCTATGGACCCGCTGGACGGCTCATCCAATATCGATGTGAACGTATCGATCGGTACTATTTTTTCTATTTACCGCCGTGTTAGTCCGATCGATTCACCTGCAACGATAGACGATTTTTTACAGGGCGGGCGTAAGCAGGTTGCCGCTGGTTATATCCTTTACGGTTCATCTACCATGCTCGTATATTCGACGGGCGACGGCGTTAACGGATTTACCTATGATCATTCACTGGGTGAATTTATTCTTTCCCATAAAAATATAGTTTCGCCCGAAAACGGAGTCATTTATTCAGTCAATGAAGGAAATTATAACAGTTACTCTGCTTCAACGCAAAATTATATAACAGCCTGTAAACATAAATGTTACAGTGCCCGTTACATTGGGTCGCTGGTCGGGGACTTCCACCGTAACCTTTTAAAAGGCGGAATTTATTTATACCCCGCCACGGCAAAAGACCCCCTCGGAAAACTGCGCCTGCTGTATGAATGTTACCCACTCGCCTTTATTGCAGAAAAATCAGGAGGCAGGGCAAGTGACGGCTTCAGGGAAATTCTGGATATTGTTCCTTCGGATTTTCACCAGCGCTCGCCCATTTATGTGGGTTCGCTTACAATGGTCGATGAAGCTATAAAGGCCTAAGTTATGGAAGCTCATTTTTGTTTTCGTACCTTTGTACCATGCAAACTACGCAAAATAAATTTGAGCTATTTAAGCTTAACCGTCAATTACTCAATGCCATTGAAGAAGCAGGCTACACGGAGCCTACACCCATACAAGAGCAGGCAATCCCCTTAGCACTGGCAGGACAGGATATATTAGGTATAGCACAAACCGGTACCGGTAAAACAGCTGCTTATACATTGCCATTACTTATGCGCATTAAATACGCGCAGGGGGAGCATCCGCGTGCCCTGATCCTTGCCCCTACGCGTGAGCTGGCCATGCAGATATCTGAGGCAATAATCCAGCTCAGTAAATATACAGACATACGAACCGTCGTGCTTTTTGGCGGAATTGGTCCCAAGGCACAGATCGATGCGATCCGCAAAGGGGTTGACATCATCGTAGCCACACCCGGCAGGTTCATGGACCTTTATCTGAAAGAGGAGATTGTCGTTAAATACATTAACTGCATGATCCTGGATGAAGCAGACAAAATGATGGACATGGGTTTCATGCCGCAGATTCGCCGCTTCCTTGAGATCCTTCCACGCAAACGTCAGAATATGCTTTTCTCGGCTACCTTTTCTGATAAAGTGGAACGCCTTTCCTTTGAGTTTCTGGAATATCCGACAAGGATAGAAGTTACGCCACAAGCTACGACAGCAGAAAGGGTAACACAGGTATTGTATGAGCTGCCGAACTTCCGGACAAAGATTAACCTGCTTACGCATTTATTAAAAGACGAAGAAAAATTTAACCGTGTACTGATCTTTACCCGAAGCCGTGAAGTAGCCGGTCAGGTCCATAATTATTTATTAAATACCGTTGTCAACGAGGATGCCTTGCGCGTTATTCACGCGAACAAAGGACAGAATACCAGAACAAATGCCATGGACGCTTTTCGTGAAGGTGCAGTCCGTGTGATGGTTGCAACCGATGTGGTGGCCAGGGGAATTGATATCACTGAAGTCAGTCATGTGATCAATTTCGACGTTCCGCTGATCTATGAAGATTACGTGCATAGAATAGGAAGGACCGGACGCGCAAATACGGTTGGACAGGCGATCACCTTTATGACTGTTGCAGATGAATATCACATCGCAAAAATTGAGAAAATGATCCGGATGGAAATTCCGCGTGAAAATTTACCCGAAGATCTCGACCTGATGAAAACGCCCGTCGATGAACGGCAAATGATGCTTCGCGAAATTGATAATCAGAAGAGAAAAGAGGATCCTACGTTTCTGGGCGCATTTCATGAAAAGAAAAATGCACATCTTTTTAAAGCGAAAGCGGTGTCGAAGAGTAAAGATGCCGTTCGTCGCAGGACTGCGACCAAGAGAAGTAAACGCAAATAATACAATACGATATCCAATATTTCCGTTTAACTTGGACAATAGAAAAACCTGTTTCTCTATTTTTTATTTATGAAAGAATCAATTGTTATTTGGTTTGCTCTTTTAATCCCTGCTCTTGGGTTGGCCCAGGAGAAACATTTGGCGAGTGCGGCACCTATTTCTGATACCAACATTTCGCAAAGAAGGCCGCTGGAAGTAAAAGAGCGACGTGTAGTACCGCTGTTTGGAGAAGAAAGTAAAAGCTCCGAGCAGATTGATGAAGAGATACGCTTTCTGAGCGAATGCGATAAATCTTTTAGCAGCAGGCCAGAGGCGAGCAGCTTTTTTTCAGCCCGTGCCTGGGAATATTTACAGGAAGGATCTTTGGATACGGCCTGTTATCGTTTCAATCTGGCGAATTTGTTAAATGACAAAAATGTTGAAGCATATTGGGGACTTGGGGTAGTATGTTACCAAAGAGAAAACTGGGTTGATGCAAAACGAATGTTAAGCCGCGGCGTTAGTCTCCAGTCGAACAATGTGCCATTGCTGGTTGATTTGTCCACTGTTGACCTGAAACTATATGCCATGAACAAAGGCCAGGAAGAACTGGACGAGGCGTATAAGTTATTAGAAGATGCTGTGGCATTGGATTCCACTTATGCTCTGGGACAATATAACCTGGCCCTGGTGCATTACAACCGGAACGAGCCCGAAAAATCATGGGAACATCTTCACAAAGGAAGAAGCCTGGATTTCAATCAGATTAATTTTGAATTTATAGAATTGCTTAAAGCAAAACTTCCTGATCCTCAGGGTTTTTTCAAATAAGATAATAAATAGTCAAGTTAGCAAGTAGCCAAAGAGGTCAGGTTTTTAAAACCTGACCTCTTTTTTGTCCCGTGCGACATGTCTTGATACTACCTGAAATAAAATCCGGTTGGAGCGATACCTACTTTGACAGAATCGACCAGGGTTCCGTCTGAGCGGTAGCGAAGTGCATATCCTGACTGGGTATAGGAAGGTGTTACACCGGCATAAATCAAACCTTGTCTGGGGTCAACTGCAAGACCTGTAAAAATCCTTTTGGCAAATGGTGCTGTCAGGTTGACTGCGGTGTCGGTGATCGTAAATTTGTATGTTTCTCCGCGGTTAGTATTTCCATTCCAGCTGGAAAGCACGAAATAGATGGTTTTAAGGTCCGGCCCCATGGCGAAATTACCAGCTGATTTAGACATATCAGTGCTGATTTTAACTGTACTTTCTGTTTCGTAAGTATCAGGATTCAAACGGATCAGATCCAGACCCGCTTGTACCCAAAGTTTTCCATTGGCATCGATTCCAATCGGATTCGGTGTCGCACTGAAAGGAACCGACCTTGATACCGCATCCGTTGCTGTATTGATGACAGTTAGAGACTTGCCTTCACTTCCGTCAAAATTACCAACAAATACTTTGTCGTTATACAATACCATATTTTCAGGGCCTTTATCAGTTGTGATCTTTTTAACAACTTTTTTCGTCGCAAGGTCAATCACTGCCACATATCCGGCTGGGAAGGTATTGTTGGAGTTTAATGTACCCCAGTTGGATACGTAAGCTTTTGAACTTCCGATGGCAATGACTTCACGTGGATTTTCAATATCAGGCGCACCGATGGAAGCTTCCGTTGTAAACATATTTGCATTTACAATTTCAACTTTGTCTGAGCCTGGATTGGAATTATCGACCAGAATTAGTCCCTGATCACCAGCAATAGCATAACCTTGCATGCCACCTTTGAGTGCATTTCCGTTTACGATAGAAAAGATATCTGAATCGGCTATATTTTTTTCTCTGGTTAGAAAAGATATAGTCCCGTTATTTTGAGTAAAATTACCTTCATTGATTACAAATACGCCTTGTACATAGGTGCCTTTTGGTGCCGGGTCACTTTGGTTACAAGACCAGGCAACGGCTAATATGAGGGTAACAGTTAAAATTCTGGTTAGTTGTTGTTTCATCGTCATGGTATTAAAGTAAGCGTTAAAAATGATTTTGTTGGCCTTAAATGATTGGAAAAAGTCGCCCGGTATCACCGGGTTGTTTTGGCTGTCAGCAAAAGGCTGATGGCAAAACTACGTCCGGGCATGGGATTTCCATTAATGGATTGGTAAAAAGTATTAGAAATGTTGTTGACCCTGCCTTGTAATGAGGCTCCGTAACGACGCCAGGGCAATGTTGTTTCAACGATCAAATGATCCAGGCAATAGCCCGGTGCCGATTGGCTGTGATCTGCGGTGGTATAACGTTTGGAAATAACCTGGATTTGATTAGTCAGGCGAAGATTTTTGTATTGCATAAAAAGAGTAACGTTTCCGGTATGCAAAGGAATATGCGGTAACTGCTTCCCGACGATGTCAGTGGCATAAGCGTCAAAGATTTTTTCCTGCGAAGTATTGGTTAATGCATAATTTACGGTGCTGCCAAACTGCACATTTTCCCTGTTTGCTTTCCAGCCCAACTGCATTTCCAAACCACGGGAAACAACGAGCTGGAGGTTCTCCGCACGGAAATTATTGGTGGGATTCCAGTAAATCCATTGATCGATCTTATTATGATAAATGCTGAAATTTCCTGTAAAAGAATGTATTCTGTTTAGCACATAACCTGCTTCAGCGCCCAGTTCCTTGTTCAGTCCGTTTTCGGGTTTAATATTTGGGTTGCCAAGATCTTTCCAATAGCGTTCGTTTAAAGTGGGGACGCGGTAACTTCTGGCCAAAGAACCTCGCAGTCTGACAGTGTAAGGCCGGTTTTGTATGAGCCGGTACTCAGCACCCAGCGAAGGCGTGAACGGCGGACGGTAACCAGTAACAAATGCCTGTCTTAAATTGACGGAAACGAGTAACCGCCTGGAAGTTTGCCAGCGGGTCAGGATAAAAAGATCACCACGGTTTTCCGATATAACAGGTCGTTCGTAGTTTTCAACCTGAGTTTTATAATGGGTAAATTCTCCTCCTGTCTGCATCTGGATCGTGCTGCCTGACTTTCCGGCTTTCCACTCAAAAGTACGTTCCCCGCGAACTCCGTACCGGTCCGTAACTGCATGATCGATTTTAGAATAATCACCGACAGCATAATCAATAACATCCCGTATCCACGAAGTTCGCAGACTCCATCCCTCCACCTGATAGCGCAGCATCGCACGTGACGACTGAATCCTGGTCATTTGGCGACCTGCCGGGTTTTCGGGGTTATTTGTCAGCGTATTATCTGTAAGCCAGAAATGAGCGGATAATTCATGTTTGTTGTTTGTGAAAAACAAATCCTGCACGAGGCCTTTTTGAAAAGTTGAAGACGGGCTGATCGCTTCCCCGTTCCGCTCCGGGTGACGGTACCGGTTATTCATATTGCCGTCATACGCAGCCGTTTTTCCCGAAAAATCCCAGTTTTTATTCAGGCGGGTTCCGTATTTTACCGTGGCCTGCGTCTGGTTATTTCTGAAGCTTTCCTGTTGTCTTCCGAGCATAACTTGTAAACCAGGCTGTGGTTTTGAGCTTCCCAGCAAAATGCTTCCGCCGACCGCGTCAGTGCCGACAATGCTTGCTGAGGAACCGAACTGAACAGATAACTGATCAAAACCTGCCATAGGGATGGTTGAAAAATCGGTTTGTCCCAAAGTTGGAAGATTAATATTAAGGCCGTTCCAAAGCACCGCGGTATGGCTCGCTGAGGTGCCGCGAAAGGCAACGGTCGATAATTGCCCGGGGCCATAACTTTTGAAAAGAACTGGCGTGTTGATGGAAAGTAGATCAGCGATATTCCGGAAACGAAATTGTTCAAGCAATACCGAATCGATCTTCTGGATTTTTAATCCGCTCATGAACCGTTCCGGGACAGATCCGAATACAGTTACCGGTAAAAGTGAAACCGAATCTTTTTGCGCAGCAGCATTTTCCGCTGCTGACATAAATGCCAGAGCGCACAAAAACAGACGACAAAGAACGGGTCTGCTAAGCACCAGGAAAGTATAAATAAACCATATTGAAACAGTTTTGTGATTTTTCCTCCGAAAATCAAAACGTTGAATAACTCCTGGCAGGTCTCCTGGCTCATCTTATTGATCAGATACCTTCCCGTTTTAACAGTGGTAATGCAGATTGAGATCAATGTTTTAAAAGACTCACAGTTGCGGGGACAGCTCCCGTTTTTAGCGGGATTCCCTTTTAAGCCATCCGTTGATTTGACTAACTTCCGGCACCAAGAACTGCACAAAGGTACGTAATTAATGACACCGGAACATAGTGTTTTAAGTAAGTAAAGTACTTTCCATAAAGCTGCATACTTTATCTTTGTGTAAAACTCCCATTATTTGTCAGCCAGCAATACAAACCATAAAGGACTTTCAGCACCGCAACAAGGGATTCTTTTGATGCTGGGTGCGTCATTTTTCTTTGCCCTTATGTCTGCCATTTCCAAGTGGTTAAGCCGTGATTTTCATATTGTTCAGCTCGTTTTTTTTAGAAATATTATCGGTGTTTTGTTTATCGGAAGCAGTCTGATACAAAGGCCGATGAAACAAAAAGGAGGTAGGCCAGGGCTGCTGATTTTCAGGGGTGTGGTCGGAACACTGTCGCTTTATCTGCTGTTCTACGCGATCAGGACGCTAGGGCTGGGCAGAGCGTCGACCTATCAGTATACTTATCCAATATTCCTGGCTTTTCTTTCCTGGCTGTTTCTTGGAGAAAAGCTGAGCAGCCGGGAATGGATCGCGATCTTTCTTGGCTTTGCAGGTATATTATTTGTGTTCAGGCCCGATGTGTCCATGTCTCTGCGAAATCACCTGATCGGTTTGGGAAATGCGTTGCTGACAGCCGTTGCTTACCTCGCCATTCGTCAGCTTGGGCAGTATTATGACACACGGGCGATTGTTTTGTCTTTTATGTTAAGCGGAATCGTACTGCCGGTTTTTTCGATGATCATCGGAACATATTTCCCTCACGAAGGTCTGGACTTTCTGATCGGGACCTTCAGTTGGCCTGCAACTGTGGCGCATTGGTTAGGATTTCTTGCGCTGGGTGTCACGGCCATGATCGGGCAGATCATGATGACGCAATCTTTTACCTTTGACAAAGCGGGACGGATCGCTGCTGTCGGGTATTCCAATATTTTATTTGCTGTGTTTTTTGGATTGTGGCTTGGCGAAGCGGCTCCGACAATATCAATGATGATCGGGATGATCTTAATTATTGGTGGCGGCCTGCTTGTGTCGCTTTCGAAGGATAAAACAAAAATTAATTCAGTCACGAATGCACAAATTCCCACGAACGATTAGTGAAAATTTGTGCATTCGTGGCACAGGTTATTATCCTTTGGATTCGCTGAATAGTAATTTATTACCAAACGGGTCGGAAACTTCCATGGTTACCGCATTCCACGGCGCATTTTTCAAACCAGGGCGGTTAAACCTGTAATTCTTTTCCAGCAACTCCCGATGGAATTCATTTAATCCTGTACATTCAATAAAAACTTTACTTCCAGGAGTGCAATCGCCATGATGTTCGGTTAAATGCAGGACGATTCCATCTTTTGATACTTGCAAATAAAGTGGAAAGTTATCCTCAAACCGGTGTGTCCAGTCAATGGTGAAACCCAGCCAGTCGATATAAAATTCAAAAGCTTTGGCTTCATCGAAAATGCGTATGAGCGGGATAACTTTACTAACTTCCATAGAGATTGGGAATTAACTGGTTCTGATTGTTTTTGTTATTTTTAAATAATCAAGACAGAAAATTATTTGGCCACACTATTTGTTTCCTATAAGTACGCACCTTGCTAATTATGAAACGACTGACTTACACAATTATTTTTTCCTGTATTTTGTTAGCAGGGTTAACTGCTTTCCAGACGGATTTACCAGCTCAAAAAGGTGCTGACATACAGTGGCTGACGATTGAGCAGGCATACGCCAGAAATCAAAAGGAGCCGCGTAAAATTTTGATTGATATCTACACAGACTGGTGTGGCTGGTGTAAAGTGATGGATCGGGAAACCTATAAAAATGCAGAAGTGATCGACTATGTCAACAAGACATTTTATGCTGTAAAACTGGATGCAGAGCAAACCGGGCCTATAACAATCGGTGATCAGAAATTTGAATTCATGCCGCAAGGAAAAAAAGGCGTGCATCAGATCGCACTGGCGTTGACTAACAATCAGCCAAGTTATCCGACAACTGTATTTTTAGACGATAAATTTCAAATGATCCAGCCGTTGCCCGGTTATATGAAAGCAAAGGAATTCCATGAAGTGATCACTTTTTTTGGCGATAATTATCATAAAAAAGAATCATTTGAAGATTACAAAGCTAAAACCTATAAGAAGATTTACAACAGCAGGTAGTCTGACCCAAATTGAAAAAAGTCCAATGAATGTTTAAAACCATTCATCGGACTTTTTTGCGAAAATAGAAGTGGTGTTGTCAGTCAGAAACTGAGAATCAGTTAATTAATATGAATCACCTTCCTGCATTCTCTCGGCATTTTCCGCAATGCGCAGACGCTCGATAAACTCGCCAATGTCACCTTCCATAACAGCAGGTAAATTATAAACCGTATATCCGATTCTATGATCGGTAATTCTGCTTTGCGGATAGTTGTAAGTCCGGATCTTGTCCGATCTGTCACCGCTTCCTACCATGGATTTACGTTGAGAACTCACTGCATCGTTATGCTCTTTTAATTTAATCTCGTAAAGACGTGAGCGCAAAACGCCTAAAGCTTTGTCTTTATTTTTGAGCTGCGAGCGCTCATCCTGACAGCTAACAACTAATCCGGACGGGATGTGTGTAAGACGTACTGCCGAATAAGTCGTGTTAACGGACTGACCACCGGCGCCTGACGACATGAAGGTGTCAATCCTGACATCATTCATATTGATCTGTACATCAACTTCTTCTGCTTCCGGCAAAACCGCAACCGACGCTGCGGAAGTATGGATTCTTCCTTGGGACTCTGTTTGCGGAACGCGCTGAACGCGGTGAACACCGGATTCAAATTTCATTTTCCCATAAACATCTTCTCCTTCAACTTTACAGATGATCTCTTTGTATCCGCCATTCGTTCCTTCTGTAAAATCCATAATGGACGATCTCCAACCCATTTTTTCGAAGAAACGCTGGTACATACGGAACAAATCGCCGGCAAATATCGAGGCTTCGTCGCCCCCTGTTCCGCCTCTGACTTCCAGAATTACATTCCGGCTGTCGTTCGGATCTTTCGGGATAAGCAGCTCCTTAATAATCAGGTCCATTTCTTCCATTTTAGGAAGCAACTCATCTAATTCTTCTTTTGCCATCTGACGCAGCTCTTCGTCTTTTTCTGTGGCAATCATTTCCTTCGTGCCGGCAATGTCTTTCTGAAGCTTTTGGTAAATTGCATATTGTTCCACAATCTTGCCCAGATCTTTGTATTCCTTGCTCAACTTGGAATATTTGGCAGAATCGGAAACGATCTCAGGTTGTATTATTTGTTGCGAAACTTCCTCGAAACGTTCTTTTATAGCTTCTAATTTATCTTGCATATCGCGTTAATGTCTTTTGGCATTGCATATTCGGGCGACAAAGATACGCATTTTAGGTTGAAGAATGTTTTTCGTACGTTCGTTGTCTGTTTTGAATTACAAAGTTGCAAATGATGTTGATGAATAAAAGCAGGAAAATCTCCGATTTTAAAAATCGGATCCTAAGTTTTCTTCCAGCCATAACTATACTAATATTAACAATGAACCGCATTATATCCTGTCTTGCTTTGTGTTTTTGTTTATACAGCTGCAACAACAAACGCCTGGAAAATACCAAAGAGCTGTCAACGGAAATAAAATCTTCCAAAATTGTACGGGTTACGAACACACAGCTGATCTATACGGTGGATGAATGGGGGAAAAAAATTTCCAAATTGTCTCAGAAATCGCTTCTGGAAGCCATGGCAAAAGATCCGGAGCATGCGAAAGAGCTTTGTGCTGATCCTGCCAGGGTGGCCATTATAGGCGCATTAGAAAAAGAATATGGCGTTAAGATATCACTTTTGAGTGCAAGCGATACCAGCAATATTAACCTGAACAAAAAAGAGCAGGAGCTTTTACAGGCGTATTTATACAGTGCAAAGAGCAGCGCGCCTTTGAGCGATAATGTCCAGCCATTGAATGATACTACGGTCGTTTATAATGTTCCGGCGGATTTGCTGATCTGCAAAACCTGCATGAGCGACAAGACCCCGTCTTTTGCCTTATGGCGTCTGCTGTTTGATAAAAAGGAGATTCTAAGAAAAGTGGATGTCAAAAAACTCAAAGACTGATTGGTTCAGTTTTTATAGATGGTAAGGTTTACCCAAGGAAATAAGTTTATGAATTACGCAGATTTGGATAATCCTGAAGATTTTGATCGCTTTCGAGAGAATAAAAAAATACCGAAGGTGATTGAAAATGAAGTTTTAAAAGCCCTGTCCTTCTATCCGGAATTACAGTGTGTGCCGATTGATTTTATTTTTAAACAAAATATAAAAAAATCGGTGATGCAGGCCCAGCCTAAAATCAATACCATGTTTTCGTTCAGGCACAACCGGGCTTACCGGATAAATATCAGTGCGTTATTTAAACTAACGAATACAGCAATTCCGATTCACCAGATTCCGGCCGATATTATGATCGGTTGGATAGGGCATGAGCTCGGGCACATCATGGATTATCATAACCGTTCCGTTTTTGGCATGATCCGTTTTGGATTTGGATATCTGTTTTCAACCAGATACATTCAGCAGGCTGAAAAAGTAGCGGATACTTATGCCGTTAACCATGGGCTGGGGCAATATATTATCCAGACGAAAAATTTTATTCTCAACCACGCCGAGTTGCCGGAAAGATATAAGCAGAAAATAGCCCGCTTATATCTGTCTCCCGACGACATTGTAGAACAGGTCCGGTTGCTTGAGAGTCAAAAACCGGCCTTATGAATTTGCATTGACGAACGCTTCAAATTCAAGGAAATCTTCCTCTTTCATAACACGTGGAATTTTGACCTGTCCGCCAAGTTTTTTCGTTTGTTCGCTCCATTTGTGAAATATGCTATCCGGAATAAGTACCACCTCCACGCCCTTTAAAGCCTTTCCGCGCGCGACTTTATAATTTTTATTACTGTTCTGTAAAGCATTATCCAGCGTTTCCGAAACTTTGGCGCAATCTGGAAATTGGTCACAGCTGATGAACCATTTGAGAATAAACTCATTATCCCGGTTGATAGCTGCAGCAATAAATTCTGTCATGACTACGTCATAATCCTTTTCCAGAATCCTGAGCGCATCGTTCATCTGATTCACTGAAAGCTGTTCGCCAACTACATTAAGATAATGTTTCGTTCTCCCGGTGATCTTGATTTCCGCCCGTGACTTATCTGTGATCATAACCGTATCACCGATCATATAACGCCAGGCACCTGAAACAGTCGAGATCAACAAAACATAATTTACATTTTCTTCTGTGTTTTCAAGCGGCAGAATCCTGGCTCCCTGTTTGACCAGGCCATCTTCATCAATGTTGGCTTCATCCATTGGGACAAACTCGAAGAAAATTCCACTGTTTGTGAAAAGTGCCATAGCGGACGTTTCAGGGCGGTTTTGAATGGCGATAAATCCTTCAGATGCCAGGTAGGTATCAATGTATATCAGCGGATGGGCCAATAACTTTTCAAGGCTTTTCCGATAAGGTTCAAATGCAACGCCACCTGTGGTGTACACTTGCAGATTAGGCCAAATCTGGTGGATATTTTCAAGCTTGTGATAATTTATGATCTCCTTAAGCATCAATTCGATCCAGGCAGGAATCCCCGACAAACATCCGATATCCCAATCGGCAGCCTGTTCAGCAATTCTTTTTACGCGTTCATCCCAATCTTTAATATCGGCAATTTCACGGCCCGGCTTATAATACCCTCCAAACCAACCGGGGATGTTGCTCGCGCTGATTCCACTGATCTCACCTTCCAGGTGATCATCTTTTTCGATCAGGTTCGTACTGCTACCGAGCATTAAGATCTGTTTTTCGAAAAAATCGGAAGAGAGGTTAAACGCTTTCAGGTTCATGATTTCCTGAATCCCGCTCTTACGGATGGAGTCGACCATATCGTCCGTTACCGGAATATGTTTGCTATGGCTTGTCGTTCCGCTGCTTAGCGCGAAGTATTTTTGTCCGCCGGGCCAGGTGACATTCTGATGCCCTTCCAGAAGATAATGCCACCAGTCCGCGTTCATTTTATCATAATCATGAACAGGGACATGTTTTTGAAACGAAGAAACCGGATCTTCGCTTTCCAGTATTTCTTTGAAATTGTATTTTTTCCCAAAAGCAGTAAATTTCGCTTTTTCCAGAAGCATTTTTAAAACTTCCCGCTGTTCCTTCACAGGCTCGGGATTGCTCATGATGTAACCTGAAAGATCAATTGCTTTTTTGATCAGCTCGCCGATAACTGCCATGCATTTTAATTTATGAAGTGAGTAAAGTAATTAGTCACTCTGGTTAAATTCTTGTGCCAGTGACGATTTTGGTGGAGATTGACAGTCTGAACTTTCCTAACTTTACCCCGAACGTGTTCGCCAGGCCAAATTTAAATTTTGAAATAATATGGTTTTACTCTCCATTTTTTCACTTCCCAATTGCATAAAGCTGGGTAGCCAGACGCTTATGCTGGTATTGCTTACCTACCTTAACAGTCACGGGCAGAATCAGATGCTCGTCTTTCAATCTGATTTCGGTCTGAAGGATGGAGCCGTTTCTGCCATGAAAGGTGTGGCGATGGGTGTTTCGCCCGATCTTAAATTATTTGACATCACCCACGAAATTCCTGCCTATAATATCTGGGAAGCATCATACCGTTTGGTTCAGACGGCATCATATTGGCCAGCGGGTACTGTTTTCGTTTCTGTCTGTGATCCGGGCGTTGGTACTGAACGGAAATCTGTTGTCCTGCTGACCAAATCTGGACACTATTTTGTAACGCCCGATAACGGAACGCTGACACTCATCGCGGAACAGCTTGGGATCCGGGAAATACGAGAAATTGATGAAGTGAAAAACCGGCGTCAGCAATCGAATGAGTCGTACACTTTTCATGGCCGGGATGTGTATGCTTTTACCGGGGCAAAACTTGCGTCCAAAACGATAACTTATGCCCAGGTCGGGCCTAAACTTCCCAACCAGGTGGTATCCATTCCGTATCAAAAACCATCATTTGAGAACGGGAAAGTAAGCGGCACGATACCAATCCTGGATATCCAGTATGGTAATGTCTGGACAGACATTGATAAAAAGCTGTTTAATCAGTTAGCGATCAAAATCGGGGACGATATAAGCGTACAGGTTTTTAACAACAAAACCGAGGTTTATAACGGAACCGTAAAATATGTAAATACTTTCGGTGAAGTTAGAGAGGGTGATGACGTCGGTTATTTCAATAGCCTGCTTTATTTTTCTCTGGGTGTCAATATGGCAAATTTTTCTGAAAAATATAAAGTATATAGCGGAAATACATGGCGTATTATACTCAGTAAAAAGTAACCGCTATACCATTTAACTAAAAAACCTGCATCTTACGACGCAGGTTTTTTAGTATCTTCTATCTCCGGGCCTTAGAGTTTCTTGGCTTCGTTTTTAACTCCTTTTCCTACTTTTTTAGCTACTTTCTTAGTGCCATCGTAGGCCTTTTCAGCACCTTCGCCCACTTTCTCAGCACCTTTTTTTACACCCTTTCCTACAATCCTGGCATCTTTTTTAATTTCAGAGCCTACCTTTCTTGCTGTGGACTTTGTAGCAGCAACTGCTTTTTGAGTTTTGGTCGAATCAGCATCCTGTGCAAAAGAAGCGAGGGATACCGTTAAAAATAAAGAAGCAAAAACAAATAATTTTTTCATGTTGTTTTGTGTGTTTTCAAATTGTGATGTACTGAGATGAAAACGGCCAGCCTGGGAGATAAGTTTATTATTTGAATGATTAATTATTCCCATTTCGATTAAACTGAGACACTTTTATATGTTTTTATATGAAAAACGAGAAAAAGGAATTTTGGGGTTGGATTCTTTTCCTGATCTGTCTTATCATGGGGACTATCCTGTTCTATCAATCTTCGGAAAGAGACAAGGATATTTTTGCAAATAGCCAGGTCATTTCAGTTAAGGTGATAGATAAAAGAGTAAAAGTTGGGAGGGGGCAAAACAAAATCGGGATCAGACATGGCCTGGTCCCGATTTATGTTTATGCAGGCAAAAAATGGTTCCGGCGGACAACCATCGACTCGGTCACAACGGTGCGGTATCATGCCGGATATCATGCATACATGGATCCTTACCGTAATTTTAATGCCGATAAATTCCTCCTCGGTTATCTGATCGTCATGATTCTGATCGTCACCTGGCGTTTTATCTGGCTCGGATTATATATCTGGTACTGGAAATAATCAGTCCGCTTTCATTTTTCCGGTAGCCTGGTAAATTTCATACCATTCCTGGTGTGTAAGTTTTATATCCGATGCGCTGGCAGCATTTCTGATCCTGGATTCTGAAAGTGAACCGACAATAGGCAATGTTCCCAACCTCATAAGCCAGGCTACGGCCGTTTGTTCAATGTTTGCATCATGTTTTCTCCCGATCTCTTCAAGTTTTGCACGTAACGCAACAGCTTTTTCGTCCTGACCGTCCAGAATGCGTCCGCCGGCCAAAGGAGCCCAGGCTAACGGTTTGCTAAAACATTGCTTGATAAAATCGATCCTTCCATCTTCAATTGCGGTAGTATTCATCAGGTTCAACTCGATGTGGTTGGTCACGATAGGAATACGAAGAAATGAAGCCAGCAGCTGATGCTGAAAAACAGAGAAGTTTGCAACCCCGATGTGTTTGACCTTACCTGACTTCACTACCTCTGCCAGGGCACCTGCTGTTTCTTCCGGGTCGGCCAGAAAATCGGCATGCTGTAACAAAAATATATCCAGGTAGTCGGAGTTTAATCTTTTCAGAGAAGCATTGACACTGCTTAATATGTGTTCGCCGGATGTGTCATAATAGCTAAAACTGCCATTGCCGGACTTCCGGATCCCACATTTACTGAATAATACGATATCTTCTCTTTTGAAAGATTTATTTTTAATCACTTTTCCGAAATGCTCTTCTATCGTGAAGTCACCATAGATGTCGGCGTGGTCAAAAGTATTTATACCAAGTTCCAGACACAGGTTTACGGTTTTTTCAATGGAGGACGTCGTGGCTGCACCTTCGTCTTTCCATCTCCAGAAACCATATATTGCTTCAGACACTTTTGGGCCGGAATCACTTAAACTTACTTTTTTCATTCGGTGGCGTTGGTTGGATCAAGCTGCAAAAATAGCCTAATTTTAAAAATAGCAATCCAATTTTTAACATTGTCTTGTCAATCAGCATGCCTGAAAGATTTATAAAAATGAAGCTCCTGATTCTTTACAGAATTTCGGAGCTTCAGATTAAGGGTATTTCATTAAACAGCCTAATTTTCAATCAGGACCTTTAAAGGATTTCCTTTGTCTTTTATCTTTAGGAAATAAAGGCCTGGTTCCGTTGTATTTCCAACGTGTATCTGGAAAGTATGGTCATGTTCGGAGCGAATCGTCAATACCTTTATTTCCTTTCCATATTTATCAAAAAGTTTGATATTTTCTGGACTCGCTCCGGAAGCTGATAAGGTAAAAGTCCCTTTGTTTGGATTAGGAAATGTATAATAGATGTCAGGATCTTCCGATGATATGACGCTGATAATTCTGGAATAGTCAAAGTGCCCGTCTTTGTCAAGTTGTTTTAAACGGAAGTAATACCGTCTGTCAACTGGATGAGCTTCTAAGGTAAACTCATATTTTGAGCTCAAAGCAGTGTTCAAGCGGCCTTGTACAAATCCTGCTTTTTCAAAATTGACGGCATCGGTACTTCGTTGAATCTCAAACCCTTCATTTTGATCTTCCCAGGCGGTCTCCCATGTTAAAAGAATTGTATTTTCTGTATACCTTCCATCAAAAGCGACCAGCTTGACAGGCATAGGATTGCTCACTACACCGTTCAAAATGACATTATCGAGCCGGATCGTTCCGCTCGCAGATGCTTTTGTTGTACCAAGGTCAGCGCGCTGTGTGCCAAAGGGATAGAACCGAAAAGTAATCGTTTCACCAGCGCTGGCCGTAAAATCATCAAAGTTCCATACTTGTGTGGAGCCAGGTGATCGAACTGTATTCGGGGCAGACCAGCTTGTATAACTTGCAAAACCGTCGTTGCTGTACCGGACTTCCAGCTGGTTAGGTGCAGTGATACTTCCCTGGATAAAAAAGCTTAGAGACGTCAGGTTTAAGTCATAACCGGCGCTGGATGAGACAGAGAATTCGATAAATGAATTCTCATTCACTGCTGCTGTATTATTTAAGTTTGAGGAATTGTAAACATTGGCCGCCGCCATACAGGTCATGGTTTTACGCGTGAGATCAGTACCTGAAACATTTGCTGCCACAGTTGGAATGTTTCCGGGGGTAGGGCAGGCGGATACGCCCGTGAATGTATTGGTATACAGCTGGGCCGTTGCAGGTGTGAGCATACTGATTAAAAGAAAAAGCAGTAACCCTTTCAAGTAAATATAGGTCATAGTCAGTATGTGTGTTGATGAAGTACTGACTAAAAATAATTAAAAGAAAATACCTGAACTCATCAGGAATGAATAAATGACAGTCGTAATCGATATTTGATTAAGGTATTCGAAATGGTAAATTTTTATGCAAATAACGCATTGAAAAGTTACTGAAATGTAAGTTTCAATCAATAGAAATAATTAGGGAGCCAACCAAAAGCTGACTCCCTTAAATAATATGATGTTGAATGGATGTTTAGGAATCAACCATTAAGCAATGCCTCCTTCCAGGTGCCATAAGCTTCTTTTGTTGCTTCTGTCAGGGAAGCGTCAGGTTCGATGGTGCGCAAAGCGGATAAGCCTACAAATGCTTCATCACGGGTTTTGTAATAACCCAAACCAAGACCTGCGGCACGTGCAGCACCCTGCGCGCCGTCCGTATTGAAAAGCTCAACGGTTGCTCCTGATACGTTCGCAAATGTTTCACGGAATACCGGGCTCAAAAACATGTTTGCTTCACCAGCTCTTATATTTTTCAAAGATACACCCAGTGTTTCCATCACTTCCATACCATAGTACAATGCAAAAACAATACCTTCCTGAGCGGCGCGCGTCCAGTGGTCTATCCCGTGACGGCTGAATTGGAGTCCACGGAAATTTGCTCCGGGATCCTGATTCTCGAGCATACGTTCCGCACCATTTCCAAAAGGCAGGCAGATCAGGCCGTCAGATCCAACCGGTGCTTTTGCTGCGAAATCATTGATCGCAGGATAAGACACATTTCCCTGCAGCAAGGTATTACGAAGCCAGCTATTGAGGCTTCCTGTTCCGTTGACACAAAGCAAAACGCCGTAACGTGGAGATCCGACGGTATGGTTTACGTGTAGAAAAGTATTGACCCTTGATTTTTCGTCAAATTTGACTTGTTCGCTTACGCCATATACGACGCCGGAAGTCCCTGCTGTTGCTGCTACTTCACCAGGTTCGAGCACATTGAGCGAAAAAGCATTATTTGGCTGATCTCCGGCCCGGTAGGTAATCGGGATCCCTGCTTTCAAACCAAGTGATGCTGCGGCGTCAGCAGTGAGGCGGCCTTGTTCAGAAAAGGTCGGGAGTATATCTGCAATCAGGTTTTTATCGAAACCGAAATAGTCTAAAAGAAAATCCGCCGGTTTTTCTTCGACAAAATCCCAGAAAATTCCTTCTGATAAGCCAGATGGTGTCGTCACGACCTCGTGCGTCATTTTTGCTGCCAGATAATCACCAGGCAACATGAATTTGTGAACCTTTGCAAATACTTCCGGTTCGTTCTGTTTTACCCAGCCTAACTTGGAAGCTGTAAAGTTACCCGGCGAATTAAGCAGGTGGGGCAGAACCTTATTTCCACCTATCGTTTCCATTGCCTTATTACCAATTTCAACAGCGCGGCTGTCGCACCAGATAATGGAAGGGCGTAATACATTCAGGTCTTTGTCTACCACGACCAAACCATGCATCTGGTAGGAAATCCCGATCGCGCCGACAGAATCAGCTGAAATACCGGATTTTTTCATAACCGCCTGGGAGGCAAGGCAAGCGTTCTCCCACCACTGTTCTGGCTGCTGCTCTGCAAAGCCGGGCTTTGGAGCTGCTATGGCCATTTCTTTTTCGGGGTAAAATGCCGAAGCAACTACCTGCCCGGTGTCTGCGTGTAAAAGACAAGCTTTTATGGAAGAACTGCCTAAATCGAATCCCAGGAAATACATATTTGTTATTTTGAGTTAGTCGGTTTGATAGAAAAATTATAATTATTAACAGATAAAATTTCGAATTGCAAAAATGTTGAATTTGTATCAGATTATCACAAATTATTAAGTGTATATATTACACTTTTAACAACTTTTAAATTATTTTTATACGGATTCTCACTTTTGATTTATGTACTTTTAAATGATTGAAGAAATCTTGTTCTTTGTATAAGGATCCTGAATGAAGGCCGGGTTATTTCCCTGAGATAATAAAAATGAAATTCTTTGCTAACTTAGATTCTGTAAATCTACATCGTCCTTTTTAAGGAAATTATGAAAAAAATAATATTAGTTGCGGTAGCCGGCGGATTATTCTTTTTAGCCGCCGGGTTTAATTCAGATGATAAAAAATGGGAGAAAACTTTTACACGTTTTGACACTGAAGTAAGAAAAAACAGCAAAGCGTACGAAACGTTGGGCAAAGCTACGGAGACGATCGGGCACCGTTTGACGGGAAGTGCCAATGGCGAGAAAGCAGAAGAATATGCCTATAATCTGTTAAAAAGTTACGGCTTTTCTGATGTTGCGTACCAGCCGTTTGAGGTAGAAGCATGGATGCGCGATACGGTGACATTAAGTATAGTTCCTTCCAGCAGCGATAACTTCCGCGAAGTTCCTGTTGTTTCACTTGCACATTCTCCTGTTGAGGCAAACCTGAAGGGTGAGATCGTTGATGTGGGTAATGGTCTTGAAGAAGATTTTGAAGCACTTAAAGACAAAATAAAAGGAAAGATCGTCCTGGCCAATATTGGTCTTGTGGGTGTGACGGGTAAAAAAAATCTGCACCGTTCTGAGAAAACGGCACTTGCTATCAAATACGGTGCGGATGGAATTGTGATGGTCAACCAGGCTCCGGGTAAAATTCTGTTGACAGGAACAGCTTCGGTAACCGGTGCTATCATTTCAATTCCAGCGGTTTGTGTTTCCAACGACAGCGGTAAGGAAATCCGCAGCTGGCTGAAAGACGAGGGTCCTTTGCAGGCGCATGTAGAAATGCATAACATTTCGAAAAAGATTAAGGCAAGGAATGTAATTGCTACGCTGAAAGGAAGATCAGATGAAAAAGTAATTATTGGCGGTCATTTGGATTCATGGGATCTTGCGACAGGAGCCATCGACAATGGAATCGGATCTTTTGCGGTGATGGATATCGCGCGTGCATTTAAGGCACTTAAAATCAAGCCCGAACGTACGATTCAGTTTGTTCTTTTTATGGGCGAGGAGCAGGGTATTCTGGGCTCAAAGCATTTTGTAAGTGAACTGAAACGCACCGGCGCTATTGATAAAGTCGGCTATATGATGAACCTGGACATGACCAACGATCCAAAGGGAATCAATGCATTTGGCAAGGCTGAAATGACCAATTTCTTTAAAAGTGTCGGAGATGCGATCCATAACATCGATCCAGCCTACAAGAACGAGCAGGCCAACAGAGCAGGTTTGCATAGCGACCACCAGCCTTTCATGTTGGAAGGTATTCCGGTTGCAGGTTTATCAGGTACTTTGGCACCGAATGTGATCCAGTGTTATCATGCCGATTGCGATAATTTTGATCTTGTCAACAAAGAGCAGCTTGAAAATACAGTAAGGATTGCTTCCATGTGTTTATTCGCTCTTTCTGATGCTAAAAAACTGGAAAGCCAGAAACTTTCAGATACCAAAACGAGAGATTATCTGATCTCCCAGGGCCTTAAACAGGAGTTGGTGATCGGACAGGAATGGAGATGGGGAGACGCTAAATAAGAAGCTTTAAAAATGGTATCGAACTATTATTTCGATACCATTTTTAGTCCTATGATCGATCCGATCAATAAGAACACAAAGAACAACCGCCAGAAATCTGCTGGTTCCTTGTAAAAAAAGATTCCGATCAATACGGTCCCAACTGCCCCGATACCTGTCCATATTGCATAAGCGGTACCCAGAGGAATGGTCTGAATAGCTTTGTTCAGAAACAAAAAGCTGCACGTAACACAAACAAAAAAAGCGACGCTCCATTTTACGTTTGAGAAATTGTCTGAGAGCTTCAGGGAGGTTGTAAACCCGACTTCAAATGCGCCGGCAATAAAAAGAAGAATCCAGGAAATCATGACTACTGTTGTTAAATGAGCATGCTGGTGTTTAAGTGCCCACCATTATTTTTACAAAGGTCGCCTGGATTGTTTAGACAAAATTTTACAAATGTTAAAAAAATAGAATCATCTGATATCAGCTCTTATCCGGCTCAAAGTCACCTGGCTTATGCCAAGATAAGAAGCAATATGGCCAAGCTGGACTCTTTGAATGATGTCAGGATTCGACCTGATGAATTCTTCGTAACGCTCTTTTGCTGTCTTAAACTGCCGTGCGATAAAACATTCTTCTGCCTTAATCAACTCAGATTCTGCCATCCTGCGGCCCCAGTTCGCCATTTCCAGGTCATTTTTGTACAAACTTTGAAGTGCCGGATCTGGCAACTGATATAAAACAGTATTTTCCAGGAGTTCTATATTTTCATAACCGGGTTTGTTCAGAAATAGGCTGTTGTAAGAAAGTAAAATATCGGACTCAGTCCCAAACCAGAAATTGACTTCCTTGTCGTCCTGATGGCAAAAAGCCCGGGCAATGCCATTTTCGATAAAATAGACTGAGTGCTCGGTCCGTCCTGCTTTGATGAGCATATGACCCTTAGGCAGTATCAACTGGTTCAGTAACGGAAGTATTTTCGGAAGCGATTCCTCACTTAATCCAAGCGACAGAATTTTATTAATCGTGTTTTTCAAGTCAATATCGTTCAGTTAAAATCCCTGATCATTTGCACCGGATAAATTTTAACGGATATTTATCCGAAGCGCTTTCAAGTTAGCATGATTACTATGCATATTTGTGCCCTAACTTTAAAATCTATGCTTGTATTTCCAAATGCGAAAATTAATATCGGACTGAATATTGTTGAAAAACGGCCGGATGGTTTTCATAATATCGAATCCTGTTTTTATCCGGTGGACTGGTCAGATGCTTTGGAAATCATTCCATCCGAAAGCTTTGAATTTCAGTCTGATGGTATCACCATTCCCGGCGACTCCACAGGGAATCTTTGTGTAAAAGCCTATCAGATGCTGGCTGAAGATTATTCTTTTTCACCGGTAAACATTCATCTGTTAAAAGCTGTTCCAATTGGAGCCGGGTTGGGCGGCGGCTCTTCGGATGCCGCTTTCACGATCAGGACTTTGAATGATTTATTCCTTTTGAATATTTCTTTAGAGAAACAGCAGGATTATGCGCGTAGATTAGGCAGCGACTGCGCCTTTTTTATTGAAAATAAACCATTGTATTGTTTTGAAAAAGGTGACAAATTTGAAGAGGTCAGTCTTACGTTATCCGGCAAATGGATTGTTCTGGTTAACCCGGGTCTGCACATTGCAACGGCTGAGGCTTATGCAGGAATTATACCCCGTAAACCGAAATCGGACCTGAGGGAATTACTGGAGCAGCCTTTAAGGGAATGGAAAGGGAAAGTGAAAAATGATTTTGAAGAATCGCTGTTTCCGAAATATCCCGTATTAGGTCAGATCAAAGAAATGCTTTATGCAAATGGCGCAGCTTATGCGGCAATGAGTGGATCAGGATCAACATTGTTTGGTATTTTTGAGGAACAAACTGATTTATCAGCATATTTCAAACAATACAAGCTCTGGCAGGGCAATCTGAAATAATAATTGTAGACGCCGTTGTATAAAAAGATTAAAATTCTCGTTATAAAAACTTATAGTCTCGTCTAATCTTACTACTTTGTTACAAAGAAAATAGAAATAATGAGTCCCAAACACTCTACCAAATACAAAGAAAATCCTTTCACAAAGCGAAGAGAGCCTTTTGGTTTTATGCTTTGGCTTGGGGTTATTGGTAGTTCGCTTTTATTTGCCGTTATTTTTATTGAGTATTTTTTAAGAATGGACGGGGCCAACTGGCGATTTGTTGCACTTCCGGATATGTTCTGGCTGAGTACGCTGGTGATACTTTTCAGCAGCATCACACTTCACGAAGCCAATCTTGCTTTTGTTCAGGAACGATTCCTGCATTATAGAATCTTTCTGGCGGCAACCCTTAGCTTGGGTGTCACCTTCATGTTATTACAAGGTTGGGGCTGGATTGAGATGATCAAGAACGGAAGTTTTAACAATGAAAATTCATCATCTGGATTTATATATCTGCTCACCGGACTTCACTTACTCCATATTCTGATTGGTGTCATTTATATGGCCGTTGTTTTTCGTAAGGCGCTTAAGAACAGAAGTTACGTCGATTCTTTCGTTTACAGCGTTAATCCTCCGAACCGTTTACAGCTTAAACTGATTACCAGATATTGGCACTTTGTGGATATCCTTTGGGTAATCGTCTTTCTGGTACTGCTTTCTGTAAGTTTTTTAAACGCCTACTAAAAATTTGTATTCAGGCTTCTCTTCGCCAGATAAGCACTCACAAGTGTCAGTACCGCAGCTGTCAGCATAGGAGCGCCCGGAAAGTAGACCGGTGCCTCAGGTTTGGTGAAAAAGTAAAAAAGATTACTCATCAACGGTGGGCCGATGATCGAAGTCAGGCTCATCAGACTGGTTAGTGCCCCCTGCAATTCCCCCTGTTCATTTGAAGGTACCTGTGTGGATATGATCCCTTGCAGGGAAGGGCCTGCAATTCCGCCCAGAATGTATGGGACCATAAAGGCAAACATCATCCAAGTTTCCCGGGCAAAAGCGAAAAGTACAAAACCAAGAGAATACAGAAACAAGCCGACATAAACGCCTCGTTTCTGTCCTAATTTTGGAATAATAAGTCTTATCAATCCGCCCTGGACGATGGCACCCAGCAGCCCCATAGCACCAAGCGAATATCCGATAATTCTTTCATTCCACTGAAATTTTTCCATGGTGTAGTACGACCAGTTGCTTTGTACAGCATGCATCGCAACATACAGTAAAGCCAGTGAAATGATCAGGCCTGAGATGACAGGATATTTTTGCAGGTGTTTCAATGCGCCGACAGGACTCGCCCGTTTCCAGCTGAATTTTCTGCGATTTTCCGGTTTCAGTGATTCTGGCAGGATCAATAGTCCATATAAAAAGTTAAGCATCGACAGCCCTGCCGCTGCGAGAAATGGAACACGCGATCCATATTGCCCCAGCAGCCCGCCGAGTACTGGTCCGATAATGAATCCCAATCCGAACGCGGCACCAATCAATCCAAAGTTTTGAGCGCGTTTTTCTGGTGTGCTGACATCGGCAATGTAGGCTGCACCTGTCGTAAAACTGGCTCCCATGACACCAGCAATGATCCGGCCTACGAACAGCCACAAAATGCTGGGCGCGTAAGCTACGAACATATAATCGAGGGCAAAACCAAGTAATGAGGCTAAGAGGACAGGCCTTCGGCCAAACTGATCGCTCAGTCCGCCGACAATCGGGGCGCATATAAATTGCACAAAAGAGTAGGAAAACAAGATCCAGCCGCCATAACGCGCAGCATCGCTTAAGCTGCCGCCGACAAGTTCGCTGATCAGTTTTGGCATAACCGGAATGATGATGCCAAGGCCCATTACATCGATCAGCAGTGTTATAAATATAAACCCGATTGCCGGAGATTTTTTAGAAGTCATAAGCGTAATTATTCCTCAAATGTACAGCAAAAATCGGGGCGGGAGAATTAAATAATGGTTAGTTAACGGGTTTTTAATTCCAGTATTTTCGGTCTTTCGCTTAATAACCTATAAGTGCCGCAGTTGCTTTGTCATTTCTTCAAAATCCGGAATTCTACACGTCTGTTAATTTGCTGACCTTCCGGTGTGTCATTTTTAGCAACCGGGTTCGTCTCTCCGTAACCTTTGCTTTGAACACGGTCAGGTTCAATTCCCTTTCCGATCAGATACTCACGTACGGCATCAGCCCTGTCCTGTGAAAGTTTTAAATTCGCTTCGTTTCCCCCAACATCATCCGTGTGGCCACCGATCTCTATCGATAATTTTTTATTATCATTCATGGTGATACCAATTCTGTCAAGCTCCGGGAAAGATTCTTTACTTAGCGTAGCTTTTCCAAAAGCAAAGAAGATATTATTCAGACGAACAATCTGACCTTCCTCAATAGGGATCAGTTTTAGAGATTTATTGGTGATCTCTTTGTAGTTTTTTCCTTTACCATCAGCTGTTGAGTCGGTCAGGTCTATGCTTTCACCTTCGGCAATAAAATCAGGGGCTACTGCACGCATACTATATTTCTGGCCATAGGGAAGGACAATCTTATATTCTCCTGTTGTCGGGTTTGTGGTAGCTGTCCCTGCTTCCTCACCGTCCGGCAGCGTTTCATAAATGATGGTGGCCTCGATCGGTTTTCCAGTTTTTGAATCAATAACCCTGCCGCTGATCATCACCACCGGATCAGATGTCGGTACCACCGGTTGGGTCGTTGCCGTATCGCCGGGTACCACTTTGGGCTGTAAATTATATCGTACTACGTCACCTTTTCCCTCGGTATCTTTAAACGAAACCATATAAGCATAATCACCGGCTGCTGAGATTGTGTAATAGGCATCGTAGCCATCGGTGTTGATCGCCTGCCCCAGGTTAACGGGGCGGCTCCATCTTTTCCAGGATTTATCGATACGTTTGCTGTAATAGATATCATTGCTTCCCTGTCCGCCCTTCCGGTCCGTGGAGAAATACAACGTTACGCCATCCGGCGCCAGAAAAGGTGTTGTTTCTGTAAACTCTTCCGTATTAATTTCCTTGCCGAGGTTCATCGGCTTTGTCCAGCTGCCGTCTTTTTGCTTAAAGCTGACATACAGATCATCGACTTTACTGTTCTTTTTTTCGCTGAAAGACATGACAAGAACCTTGCCGTCAGTAGACAGATAACCGCAGTCAAATTGACCTTTACTTGTTTTTGAATAACCGGGGATATCTATTTTATTTGGTGCAGACCAGCCTCTCGCCGTCTTTTTACTGAGGGAGAAACCTCTGGTTTCATATATTCCGTTTTTGTAAGCACCTTTAAGCAGAAGGGTATTCCCGTCAGGCGTGATGCTGTATAAGCTGTTGTATTCTTCCTTGTTAAGTGGTGATGGCAGTCGCCTGGCAGCGGTCCATTTATCGTTCTTGAGCTCTGAAAACCAGATGTCCTGGCTACCTTTGGTTCCGTTGGTATTTTGCGGGTGGCTGATTCTGGAAAAGTACACTGTCTTCCCATCAGGTGATATGATGGGAGCTATTTCGTTAAATTCCGTATTAACTGTTTTTCCTAGATTTTCAAGCTGCGCTAGAAGCGGACAACTTAGTAAAGTACAAAAAGTAACTAACAGAGCGAGACGCATTTTTTTAGAGGATATGGTGTGTTATGATGATAGAAAACAAAATTTACTTTTCTGCATTTCTCACATACAACGATGTATCAGGCGCGTTATTTTCTTTTTCCCTCAGGTGATATGCCTGCATTTTTTCAAGAAGTTCGGCTGCGTTATCGGCCACGATCAACAGATCTCTCGTATTGTTATGTAAAAAGCCTTCTTCGACGGTCTTATCCAAATGTGAAATCAGGTGATCGTAAAAACCATTGACATTAAGTATTCCGATAGGTCCGTGGAAAATTTTCAATTGTGACCAGGTCAGAATTTCAAACAGTTCGTCCAGCGTGCCAAATCCGCCAGGCAAAGCAATCACGCCATCGGAAAGCGAGACCATCTTGGCTTTTCGCTCGTGCATGGTTTCAACAAAATGGAGCTCGGTCAAAGTTTTTTGAGCAACTTCCAGCTTCGCAAGAAAATTGGTTATGATGCCTGTTGCAGAGCCATTGTTGTCCATAACGCCATCCGACACGCGACCCATAAGGCCCATATTACCGCCACCATAGATTAGTTTGATATGATTTTTGGCCAACATAACACCCAGTTCATAAGCAGATTCGCTGTAAACCGGCTTGTTCCCAAAATATGATCCGCAATAAACTACGATGGACTGCATTGATATTAAATGTTAAATAGCTTGCTGATAATACATTATTTGATAATTTCCCCTGCCAGTTCTTTCAGGTCAAGGTCTCCGAATGTTCCGGAACTCATGAGCAGCAGGTTTGCATCCTGCCATTCCTGTTTTTTAAGGAAGTCAGTCAAGGCATTGCTGTCCGTAAAAACGTTCAGGTCTTCACGCTTAAATGCCTCTCGGATGTCCTCCTCTGAAATCGGCTCCAACCTTTTGTGTTCAACTGTCAACGGGTTGTAATAAACCACTGCAACATCGGCGTCGTTTAATTTACGACGGTATTGTTTTAAAAAGGTTTTGTTAAGACTGCTGAATGTATGCAGCTCGGCCACAGCGACTAATTTTCTTTCAGGAAACTGCGCCTTAACAGCTGAAGTTGTGGCCTCAACTTTAGACGGAGCATGTGCAAAATCACGGTAAATATTAATTTTACTATTGCTTCCCAGGAGTTCCATGCGTTTTGCAGCACCTTTGAAAGTTTGAATCGCGGCATAGAAGTCTTCATCAATAATTCCTAACCGGTCACATACCTCTTTGGCTCCGCTGATATTTTTCATATTATGCTCCCCAAAGACAAGGACAGGTACATTGCCTTGCTCAGCCGTGATGAGCATCGTTTTTCCATCTTCTATTTTATAAGGATGCGCCTTGTAAGGTACGCTCACTACATCCGGACGCTCTTTCTGTCCGATGACATCGAGCATGTCATCGGTTTGATCAAATACTATGGCACCTGCCTTCGGGATAGAATCAGCCAATAATTCAAATTGTTTGACATAAGATTCCCAGGTAGGAAAAACATTGAAATGGTCCCAGGCGATGCCGCTGATCAGCGCAATATGCGGCTGATAATGCATAAACTTTGGTGTTTTATCCAAAGGAGATGTAAAATATTCATCACCTTCAATGACAATAACCGGAGCCTCGTCTGAAAGTTTTACCATGTTTTCAAAACCCTCGATCTGCGCGCCAACCAGATAATTAAAAATGCGTTTGTTGAAGTTCAGAACATGCAGAACCATGGAGGTGATGGTAGTTTTACCGTGGCTTCCGGCAATCACCACCCGTTGTTTGTCTTCGCTTTGTTCAAAAATATATTCAGGATAAGAATAAACTTTGATGCCCAGCTCCTGTGCTTTTTTCAGTTCCGGATTGTCTTCCCTTGCGTGCATTCCCAAAATAACCGCTTCAAGATCTGACGTAACTTTTTCAGGAAACCAGCCCATTTCTGCCGGAAGCAGATTGTGTTTTTTTAAACGGCTTACTGACGGCTCGTAAATTTCATCGTCAGAACCTGTTATTGTAAAACCTTTTTGTTGTAATTCGATGGCGAGATTGTGCATTACACTGCCGCCTATGGATATGAAATGTATTTTTCGGGATTGGGAATTTTGACTCATTATGATAATCGGAATGACTGATTCGAAGCGAAGTTAGCAAGAATTGATCTTTGGGCAAATGAGAAATAAATCGCTTAGGATAAAATTAGTCAATACCTGCCAGATAAGTCATCCCTTCTTCACAAATTTCAGCGTTTCAACAGAGCCGTTTTGCGAGATGATCCTGATTAAATAAGAACCCTGATCTAATGAAGTGATATCAACTTCCTGCTCCGGCTTACTAATGTGTTCTAATAAAATATTCCCGTTGATACTTAATATTTGAATGGCCTTGATCGCTGTCTGGTTCGGCGCAGAAACGAACAACTTGTCGCTGGCGGGATTTGGAAAAACCGATACAGAAGATCTGTATTCGAACGAGACACTGCGAATAGCGCTGAAAGCAAAGGTTTCGTCCCTGTCAATCATTTTCAGGCGGTACAAGTTTTCCCCGGAAACAGGATAAGCGTCATTAAAAGAATAACTGGAAAGCGACTGGTAGGTATTGCCGTTTGATTTCACAATACCTATTCTGTCCCATTTTTTTCCGTCCAGGCTACGCTCAATTTCAAACCGGTCGCTGTTTGTTTCAGAAGTCGTCTGCCAGTTTAGGCGTGCAGTGCGGTTTTCTTTGGCTGCCGTAAGTCCGACAAGCGTTACCGGCAATGGGTTTTCACTTGATAAAGTTGCAGCAGAAGTTTTTGGCATACATCCGCTCCGGTTTGATTTTACCGTGTAAACATAATTGCCAGGCGTGACAGGCGCAGTTACTTCGACGGAACGGCCTGTGGCGTTAATCAGGCCTTCTCCATTCCAGCTGAACCTTACTCCGTCACATTCTCCCCCTGCACAGTTTACAGACAAGGTCGTTTTTGCGCCTGGTTTTGGCCTGGTATTGTTAGCAGTCGCCGCGATTGTGAATGTGCAGGGTAATAAATTTGAAGAGTCCCACAGGTTGTCCCAATAGCCGTCATCCGACATTTTAATCGATTTTGGCGTATTGTCCGTTATTCCCCAGTCCAGTCCGCCGTTTTTCCACTCTTCAAATAAATACGCTTCGGTAAATACATTAGGGAAAATATTGACGGGAACAGCAATGGCCCGGGCGGGTGCTTTGTAGGCATTATTTACAAACTCGGCCCGGCATCTGGCGAGCGCAGGTTTGAGCTGAAATATTTCCAGATCGGTAAAATGCATGGCGATGTGAACATAATTTGTGCCATGTTTGTAAGCTCTTGGCAGCCATTCCATGGGAAGGTTTCCTTCAAGCCCGTTTCCACCGCGAGGCTCTCCCAGATCTTCGGGATCAAATTCTATGGCTGCAATTTTGCCTGGGTCGGTGCCTTTGATCACATCCGGCACTGAAATTTTTCGCCATAAATCCCAGGGATTAGATCCGTCGGAGCTGTAAATTCCGTCGGCAAGCTGCAGTGCGAGTGGAATGGTACTGTTGTGAAGGTGCCTCAGATTTCCTTGCTGAGAACCAAAATCAGAAATAAAATACAAAACCTTGATAGAAGGACTATGGCGTTTCACCAGTTTATAAAACCCTTCAAATTTTTTCAAAAGTCCCCATCCGGCAAACCGATGCATATCTTTGCCCATTTCCGACGACCAGTTACCATCCATGGGCTGAGGAGCGTTTTTGATATCGTATTCCTGGTTTCCCCATCTGGCCTTTGCTTTGTTTGGAAAACGCAGTGGAAGAAATTTTTCACGCCATGCTTTTACAGCTGCCTGTTCATACAAGCCTGGCTCAGGATTGCCATTGTTAAAGGGCATTGCAAATTCTTCCGCCGGACTGTTGCCCATCTGAACATACAATAACTGTGGGTAATAAGCCGAAATCTGGGTCAGCACATCATCGACGAAAGCGTAAAACCTGGAAGTTGCATACTCAGAGTACATAGATGGACAGGCATATGCGATTTCATTGCGCACAAAAGCGCCAAACCGTGTCTGGGCAATATCGTCTGTGGAAAAATAGCTGTCATTCCAATAGCCGGGGCGCTGGAATGGAAAATGCAGGGCAAATTTCATTCCCGGTTTTAGGGCTATGATCGCTTTAACGGCCTCGACGATTTGCGTTCGCTGATAATTTCCGGGTGTCGGTTCGTACTGGTGCCATTCAATGTGTAGGCGAACTGCGGTTACGCTTGCATCCTGACCGTCGTGCGATATGTTGATGAATTTTTTAATGTATTCCCACTGCTCGCTATTAATACCATTGGCTTCACTTTTGTTGAAGCCGTAACCTGTTGTATTGATAATCAGCTCGGTTTGAGCTATGACATGCGTCCTGAGAAAAAGAAGTATGAGTAAAAACAGAAAAAATGTCTTTGAGATCAAGAGCCTGGAAAGTCTTGTGATCAAATAATTTTTTCGATTCATAAAGCAAACGTTTAGTCTTGAATTTGTTCGTTTCAATTCTAAACATACTATATTATCGTAGAATTAGTACTATATCAGTTGAGGGTAGCCGGTCGAAGTTTGTTAAATATTGAAAATAACAAATGATTCCATTTGATTGTATAGGCATAAGATGGGCTCTTTTGCTTGTTAAGACATATCAGATATTAGATTAATTATTTTCTTTTATTTCCGTAGAACCCGGTAGAGTAAATATTATTAAATAGTAAAATTTTACTAAAATCTTGCGGCAGGTTATTCTTGGTATGTATCCAAACGTAAGAGGCAGCTTCACCACCGGTGAGCCGCCTCTTACGTTTTATAGTATCATTGATATTAAGCCAGTTTTTTGTACTTGATCCTTGTCGGCGTTGATTCGTTGCCAAGTCTCTTTTTACGGTTCTCTTCGTATTCCGAGAAATTTCCTTCAAACCAATAAACCTGAGAATCGCCTTCGAATGCCAGTATGTGCGTTGCTACACGGTCCAGGAACCACCGGTCGTGGGAAATAATTACAGCACATCCTGCAAAATTTTCCAGACCTTCTTCCAATGCACGAAGTGTATTGATGTCCAGATCGTTGGTCGGCTCATCCAGCAAAAGAAGATTTCCGCCTTCTTTTAATGTCATCGCCAAATGAACACGGTTACGTTCTCCTCCTGAGAGTGTTCCTACCTTTTTCTCCTGGTCACCTCCGCCAAAGTTAAAACGGCTTACATAGGCACGCGCGTTTGATTGTTTTCCGGCCATCATGATCCAGTCATTCCCATCTGCAATGCTCTGGTATACAGTCTTATTGGCGTCAAGGTTGTCATGTTCCTGATCTACATAAGCAAGCTGAACCGTATCTCCCACATCAAAATGGCCTTTCAAAGGTTTGAGCTCCCCGGTGATCAGTTTGAAAAGGGTAGTTTTACCTGCACCATTCGGTCCGATAATACCAACAATCCCGTTTGGCGGTAATGCGAAATTAAGGTTTTCATAAAGTAAACGGTCGCCGAATCCCATGGATACATCATGCGCTTCAATGACTTTGTTACCCAGCCGCGGACCGGCGGGAATAAAGATTTCCAATTTATCTTCTTTCTCTTTTCCTTCCTGTCCTAACAATTTCTCATAGGCACCCAAACGAGCTTTAGACTTTGCCTGACGCCCTTTTGCACCCATCCGAACCCATTCCAGCTCACGCTGCAAAGTTTTCTGACGTTTCGATTCCGTTTTTTCTTCTTTTTTCAGACGCTCCTGTTTTTGTTCAAGCCAGGAAGAATAATTTCCTTTAAACGGAATACCTTCGCCGCGGTCCAGTTCAAGAATCCAGCCGGCAACATTATCAAGGAAATACCTGTCGTGGGTAACCGCGATGACCGTTCCCTTATATTGTCTTAAATGTTCTTCAAGCCAGAGTACTGATTCGGCATCCAAATGGTTGGTTGGCTCATCCAGTAATAATACATCTGGCTGGCGAAGCAGCAAGCGGCATAAAGCGACCCGCCTTTTTTCTCCACCCGATAAGGTGGAAACCAATGTGTCAGAAGGGGGGCAGCGCAAGGCATCCATGGCAATTTCAAGACGGTTGTCAAGATTCCAGGCGTCCGTTGCATCGAGTTTTTCCTGCACTTCACCTTGTCTTTCCAGTAATTTATCAAAATCTGCATCTTCCTCTCCGAACGCTTCGTTGATTTTGTCGTACTCTTTCAAAAGATCTACAATTTCCTGTACACCTTCTTCAACAACTTCACGAACGGTTTTGGTCGGATCAAGCTTTGGTTCCTGCTCCAGCATACCAACAGAATAGCCGGGAGAGAACACAACGTCTCCCTGAATGTCTTTATCTATACCTGCAATGACGCGTAAAAGTGTAGATTTACCGGAGCCATTTAACCCCAGTACACCAATTTTAGCTCCATAAAAAAAGGATAAATAAATATTTTTTATGATATGTCGGTTAGGGGGAATGATTTTGTTAACTCCCGACATTGAGAAAATAATGGTTTCGTTACTCATTTTTTAGTTAATTTGTGCTTAGCAAATATCGTTATATATCCCTACACTTAGCAGATAAAAAACTTTAAAGAATGGAAAATGCCACATTGAATGACGAATACGGCTATGTTAAAGACAGCAAAGTATTTTTAAAAGGGTATCTGGAGTACCCGGATCGGCAAATTGGAGAAGTAAAAAGGACTGAGCAGGAAGCAATTGATTATTTCAAAAACCGGTTTTCTATCGTACTTAATAAGGTAGAACAGCTGGAAACAGAAATTGATGAAGCGCTTAATAAGGGCTCGTACTTGACAAAACTTATACAGTTGCAACGAAAACTGATAAGTTTTGACGCACTTGGGGATTTTGTCCCCTTGTTGGAAAGACTTCAGGAAAAGGAAGAGTATCTGAGAAGTTTGATTGAGGTTAATCAATTAAAAAATCTTGAGATCAAACGCGCACTGATTGAAGATGTGAAAGAAGCGGCAGCCATCGAAGATTATGCTGTGGCCACAGATCAAATTCAGGAAATTAAAGCAAAATGGATTCGCACAGGTCCGGTTGAAAAAGAATTTCAGGATGAAGTGGAAACAACTTTCCAGGAAATTCTGGATAATTTCTTCCAGAGACGCCGCGATTATTTTGATGAGCAGAACAAGATCAATCAGGAGCGTATCGATGAATACGAGCGACTGATCAAAATTACAAAAACTTTGAGTTACTCGCGTGACTTGGACGATGCTTACAACAAAGCGCGTGAAGTGCGTGTGGCATGGAATAACGTAGGGGAAGTTCCGCCAAAAAGATTCTTTAAGGTTAATAAAGCTTATCGCCATTTCCTTAAATTATTTTATGACAAGTATAATCTTGCCAAAGGGATTGAACCGAAAGTACGCGTTGACCCAAGAATTGTGGAACAACAGGCATTGCTGGCCCGCGCAGAAACGCTATTGAGGCAGAAGGATATCGTAGAGGCATCGCAGGAAGCAAAAGTACTTCTGAGCAAATGGAAAGAGATTAAAATTCCTTTCAAACTTGCTGACAAAGAACTTGCTGAACGTTTCCGCTCTGTTTGTGATAAGATTTTTGAGCTTAGCTATCTGGCACGTGTGATCAGCCGCAAGTATCCTGCTTTTGAGATGAAGAGTGAGGAAGAGCAGCTGCGTACCAAACTGAGAGAACTGGAATGGCTTGCCAAACGCGAAAAAAGCGATCTTGAGTTTGCCATCATTGAGTTTGACAGAACGGCCACCGGCGACCCTGAGCAAGACAAGCAGGCACAGGGACGCATTAATATTCAGAAGCGTAAAGTGGCAATGAAAGAGAGAATTTTATCAGAATTTGAAAGAAAGTTAAAGTCAATTACTAACTAATTCTTTCATCGACGATTGTCTTATAATAAGGTTCGAAGTAAGCACCCTTGTCTCGAAAGAGGCTGGGGTGTTTTTGCTTTCAATAAGATCCAGTAGTAAAGTTGCTGCCAGTTGTCCCATTTCAAAAGAGGGCTGGGCCACCGAACTCAGCGGCGGATCCAGAAGTGACGAAATTGAAAGGTCCGAAAATCCGACCAGGGCGATATCGTCCGGCATTCGGTATCCAAGCTGACGAAGTGCCCAGTGGACACCGATCGCTATCCGGTCACTGGCTGCGAAAATTGCATCAGGCCGGTTTTTTAAAGCCATGAGCTGATAGGCCCGTTCGGTTCCCCCGGCCTGGTTGTATTCACTGCTGACGACCCATTCATCATGAAACTCAATCCCGTGTTTCGACAGTGCGTCCTGATAGCCTTTTAAACGGTTTCGGCTGATGGAAAGGTTGGCAGGCCCTGCTATATGCGCAATGCCCTTACATCCCCGGCTGATCAGGTGTTCTGTCGCTTCGAAAGCACCTTTGTAATCGTCCACCCGGACTTTATGGCTTGGCGTCGATTCGCTGACACGATCAAAAAATACCACCGGTATACCCTGTTCCTGCAAGGCAATAAAGTGATCATGATTTTCAGTCTGGCTCGAAATTGACACGATCAGCCCGTCGACACGGCGCATGGCAATGTGCCTGGTATCTGCCAGCTCACGTTCATAGGATTCGTGGCTCTGGTAAATCATTGTATGATAGCCCCGGCTGTAGGCAATATCTTCAACGCCGCCGATGGCCGTAGAAAAAAAAGGATTTGCGATGTCAGGAACAATGATGCCCAGTGTCTGCGTGCGGTTGCGAAGTAAACTTAATGCAATCGGATTTGGGGAATAATTTAAAGACTCGGCCAGCTCGATCACCCTTTTCTTTGTCTCCTCACTTATTTCAGAACTGTCGCGCAACGCCCGCGACACGGTTGATTTGGAAACGTCCAGTTGACGGGCAATTTCTTTAATTGTAATCGACGCTTTTCGCATACCTGGGAAATATATTAAAATAGTGCAATCGTGATATTATTTCTCCGAAATGAACTAGTGGTTAACTTTTGTTTAAAACAGCTGATATTTGATGCGTTCCGGGAAAAATTAGTAAATCGGGAACGGTTTCGGGAACGGTTGCGTAAATATATTGATTTTTTTCAAGATTAATTTTTGCATATCAACGAACCTATCACTAAACTAGACGAATGATTGCAATAGTTGCACTGACTGGTGCGTGCAATAATCAAGGAATTTTTCTATATTAATCTATCCAAGTTTAATGGAAACGAAATCATTTACTAATGCGTTGCCGGCAGCATATTCTCAAAAGAGCGTTTTAGAGAATCTATTTGGCAAAGTGGTTGCTAATGGGGATTACTATGCTTTTCGGGAATTGTTCACCCACCATTACAGATCTCTTTGTAACTATGCGATGCGGGTTGTCGTGACCCGGGAAATTGCTGAGGAAGTGGTTTCGGATGTATTCGTGAAACTTTGGAAGAACCGGGAACAAATAGAAGTTCATACTTCTTTCCAGGCATACATCTATAGAGCGGTACGGAACCAAGCCCTTGATTATCTGAAATTGCGTATCCACCGTCAGTACGAACGCGAGTCGCTTGACTCCGTACAATGGAATCTGACCCATGCAGACCATTACACGCCTATCGAAGAAATGGCCTTCAATGAATTTTATGAACGTGTCGAAGGTTGTATTCAGGATTTACCGAGACAGTGTCAGGTTATTTTCAGATTGAGCCGTGAAGAAGGCCTGCGTTACCGGGATATTGCCGAACGTTTAAAAATTTCTGTTAAAACAGTTGAAACTCAAATGAGCCGGGCTTTGAAGGTATTGCGCGAGCGCGTTCCTGAACACAGATTGGTAGCGTAAAAGCTTTCGGCCATCGGCTTTTGCATGTAATAGCCAAAATTTAGTTGGTTCAACTTTTAACAAAAGGGATAAATTTTATTAAATGCTGCTTATTTTGAAGCTATATTGAATTGCCAAAAGATAATACGATTGGCTCAATAGCTCAATAATTTATTACCACTAAATCCGCTGAAAAGTTGGAAGCTTAACGGCCGTTAGCCGAAAGCTGAAAGCGGACAGCCATTAATCTATGTCATTAGAACAAACTTGGCGCTGGTTTGGCCCAAATGATCCCGTTTCGCTACAGGATATCCGCCAGGCCGGAGCAACCGGAATTGTATCTGCACTACATCATATTCCTAATGGTGTCGTATGGGAAGTTGAAGAGATTTTAAACCGGAAGAATATTATCGAAGAGGCAGGGCTAACCTGGTCTGTTGTGGAAAGTATACCTGTGCACGAAGCAATTAAGACACGGACGGGTGATTTTGAAAAGTATATCCAAAATTATCAGCAGTCGTTGGTAAACCTGGGTAAATGCGGCATTGATACTGTTTGTTACAATTTCATGCCGGTTTTAGACTGGACCAGAACGGATCTGGATGCTCCTATGCATGATGGATCAACTGGTTTGAGATTTGATGCAACACAATTTGCTGCTTTCGATTTGTATATTTTAAGAAGAGACGGAGCAGAAAGCCAATACAGCGAAGAACAGCAAAAGGCTGCCTTAAACTGGCTGGAAAAAGCAAGTGGTGATGAGGTCAATAAATTAACCAGAAATATTATTGCAGGTTTACCCGGCTCAGAAGAAAGTTTTACGATAGAAGAATTCCGGCAGGTGCTGGACACCTACAAAGCCGTTGGTGATCTGGAACTGCGTACTCATTTATATCAGTTTATCCAGGCGATTGCACCTGTTGCGGAAGAGACCGGGATAAATCTGGCCATTCACCCGGATGATCCTCCATATCCTATCCTGGGGCTGCCAAGGGTTGTAAGTACCGAAAATGATGCGAGCCTTTTGTTGGATGCCTATGACAGCAAATCCAATGGTTTGTGTTTCTGTACCGGTTCATTTGGCGTACGCGCTGATAATGATCTTTCAGGCATGGTTTATCGGTTGGGGAATAAGATCAATTTCATTCACTTGCGTGCGACAACGCGCGAGCCTGACGGAAGTTTCTACGAAGCCGACCACCTTAACGGCGATGTTGATATGTACGGTGTCATGCATGCACTTATCAGCGAGCAGAAAAGAAGGGTTTCGGAGGGGAGAATGGATTCAAGGATGCCATTCCGCCCGGACCACGGCCACAGAATGTTGGATGATCTTACGGCAACGAAGCGAATGAATCCGGGTTATACGGCCATTGGCCGGTTGCGCGGACTTGCAGAGCTGCGTGGCCTCGAATTGGGAATTGAAAGAAGTTTGACCTAAATATCAAAAAGACTGAAAGCTGATAGCCGACAGCCGAAGTAAAAAATGCAGCAATGACAGACACAAAGACCACTGCCCAAAAGACGTTTATAGACGAAGATTTTCTCCTGCGTTCAGAAACAGCGCGCATATTGTACCATGATTATGCGAAGGAGATGCCCATTATTGATTATCACTGCCACCTTCCGCCGGATCAGATCGCGGAAGACAGGCAGTTTGAAAATCTGACCCAGATCTGGCTGTATGGCGATCATTACAAGTGGCGGGCAATGCGTGCCAATGGTATTGATGAAAAATATTGCACGGGGAATGCGGGCGACTGGGAAAAATTTGAGCAGTGGGCTGCAACCGTTCCTTATACAATGCGCAACCCGCTGTACCACTGGACGCATCTGGAATTGCTGCGGTACTTTGATGTTGATATCATTCTGAATAAAGACACAGCCCGTGAAATCTACGACGAGTGTTCTGCAAAATTGAAACAAAAGGATTACAGCGTTCGCGGTTTGCTAAAACGGATGAACGTTAAAGTGATCTGTACGACGGACGATCCAACGGATTCGCTGCAATACCACCAGCAGATCAGGGACAGTGATTTTGATATCAAAGTTTTGCCAACCTTCCGGCCGGACAAAGCGATGTTATTGATTGATTCTCCGGCCGATTTTCAGGAATACCTGAATAAATTGTTTCAGGTGGCCGGCGTTTCAAATGGCAGTACCTATGAAGATTTATTGACGGCACTTAAAAATCGTCACGACTTTTTTGCAGAAATGGGAGGGCGCCTTTCTGACCATGGTCTTGAACATATATATGCTTCTTTTGACGAATCGGCGGCGCGTACTGCATTGGCTGAGACATTATCAGGCAAGACAAGTTCCGCTGAATTACGCACTGCTTTCAAGTCCGTTTTATTATATGATCTTGCTAAAATGGACCATAGTAAAGAATGGGCTCAGCAGTTTCATCTTGGAGCGTTAAGAAATAACAATTCCCGGATGCTCAACAAGCTTGGTCCTGATACGGGATGGGATTCTATCGGAGATTACAGCCAGGCTCAGGCTTTGTCAAAATTTCTTAATAAGCTGGATTCAACCGACCAATTGGCCAAAACGGTTCTGTACAACCTGAATCCGGGCGATAACGAAGTGTTGGCTACCATGACAGGAAACTTTAATGATGGAACGGTGCCAGGCAAAATGCAATTTGGCTCTGGATGGTGGTTCTTAGATCAGAAAGACGGCATGGAAAAACAAATGAACGCGCTTTCCAACATGGGACTTTTGAGTCGTTTTGTAGGTATGCTAACAGATTCAAGAAGTTTTCTGTCCTACCCCCGCCACGAATACTTCCGCAGGATACTTTGTAACCTGATCGGAAATGATGTTGAAAACGGTGAACTTCCGAAAGATATGCCTTGGTTAGGAAAATTGGTACAGGATATTTCTTACCACAATGCGAAAAATTATTTTGGGTTTTGATCATGGCAATCGCCGCCAGAACCTTTTTACAGAAAGCCGGTCTGATTTTTCAAATCGACCGGCTTTTGGCATAACTTAGCGGCCAGTACCATCAATCCTATACCGGCAACATTCCATATATGCCATCTTAACCATTTCAGATTAAAATCTTACAAGTAACTATGTCTAAAATAGTAACATTCGGAGAAGTATTAATGCGCCTGTCGACCCCGGGCTTTTCGCGTTTTGAGCAGGCGCGACAACTTGATGTTACCTACGCCGGCGGAGAGGCCAATGTAGCATCTGCTTTGGCCTATTGGGGGCACCATACCGCCCATGTAACACGATTCCCGGACTCACCGATCGGCCGGGCCGCAGCACAGTATCTTCATTTTCACGGTGTTGATATTTCAAATATAATATATGGCGGACCCAGAATGGCCGTTTATTTTCTGGAAACCGGTGCGGCCTTGCGTGCCAGCCAGATTGTTTATGATCGTGCAAATTCTTCTCTTGCCACAATCGACCCCGGTGAATTAAACTGGGATGAGATACTAAAAGATGCAGACTGGTTCCATTGGGCGGGGATCACGCCGGCACTTTCCCAGGGCGCCGCAGATGCTTGTCTGGCAGGCATTGAAGCTGCCCGCAGAAAAGGAATTACCGTTTCGGGTGATATTTTTTATCGTGCCAACTTGTGGAAATATGGTAAAAAACCATCTGAGATACTGCCTGCATTGACAGCAGGGACAGATATTGTAATTGCAAACCGCGAAAATATTAAAGAAATATTTGGGATTGAAGGAAACGATTTTATCGAGTCCTGTGTCAATTTGAAGAAGGCTTTCCCACAGGTTAGCAGGGTGGTGGATACCAAGCGGACTTCGCTCAGTGCGACGCACAATTTACTAAGAGCCTTTCTCTGGAACGGAACAAGTGTTTTGGAAACAGCAGACATTGACATCAACCCAATTATCGATCGTGTAGGCGGGGGAGATGCATTCATCGCTGGGTTGATCCACGGTCTGATCTCCTTTAACGACGAGCAGAAAGCTTTGGAATTTGGTGTCGCCGCATCAGCATTGAAACATACGATCGAGGGTGACGCCCTGATCTCAACGGTTGCCGAAGTGGAGGCTATTCGTCAGGGAGAAACTTCCGGAAGAATCAGAAGATAGATAGCTCAGTGGTGCAATTCATCTTATTATTTAAACTCAGAAAATTAAAGTTATGGCTACAATAGATAAAGATACCACGATCATTTTGTTGAACGAAACGGGGATATTGCCGCTTTTTTATCACGCCGATATTGATATCGCTAAAAAAGTCCTGATGGCAAGTTACCAGGGTGGTACAAGAGCATTCGAGTTTACAAACCGTGGCGCCAATGCATATGAGGTATTCGTAGAGCTTATCGCTTATGCACTTGAAAATCTCCCCGGACTTGCTTTGGGAATTGGTACGGTATATGATGCTGAAACAGCACAAAAATATATTGACGCAGGTGCGGACTTTGTCGTGGCACCGTTCACGAATCCCGAAGTTGGCGCAGTTTGTAACAAGGCAAACATTCCCTGGATACCAGGAATTGCTACATTGACCGAAATTTTCCATGCCTTGAAAGGCGGAGCCGAAGTAGTCAAACTTTTCCCTGGCGAAGTGGTTGGCTCAGCATTTGTGAAAGCGGTAAAAGGACCGATGCCACACGTGAAAATCGTAGTGACCGGCGGTGTATCTCCAACAAAGGAAAGTATCGAAGAGTGGTTTGGCGCAGGTGCTTATGGCGTAGGAATGGGTTCCAACCTCTTTCCAAAACATGTAATAGCAGAAGGAGATTATGCCTGGATTGAAGCTAAAGTGGCTGAAAGCATTGCCTTAATCAAGGCTTTCAGAACCCGGATTTGACCTGGAAATGACGAACGACGAATCACAGCAGAAAAATGACCTGCTTTGATTCGTCGTTTTATGATTAAGCACCAAGAAATTCTAAATGTTTCAAAGCTGCCCGAAGTTCGGCATAGGTTACGTCATCCGGTAATGCTGCTTTTGCCTCATTCAGTGTGACCTGTTTATTTTCAAGAAAATAATCGATCACCTTGTTTATTTTTTCTTTCGGAAATATGTCAAAGATTTCCAACTCACCCGTACCAATGTAGTGTGCAAGGTGAGTTTCAATCGTAGAAATTCCAAAACCTCTTTCCTCTGCAATTTCCTCAATGTTTTTCCCCGAATGAAAAAGGTCGAAGCTGATCTTTTTAGTATCCGCTTTCTCCTTTTTTAATGGGATTTCTATCATTCCCTTGTCAATCTGTTTTTGTTCGCAATAGGCAAGGACCATCCCGCACAGTTCTTTTCCGAACTGTTTTACCTTGGTTTTGCCGATACCTTTTACTGCTTCCAGTTCGGCCAGAGTTGTGGGTAGCTTTGATACGAGCTCTTCCATTGCTTTTTGAGGCAAGATGGTGTAAGCGAAAACATCATTTTCCGTGGCCAGGTTGTTGCGCCAGTTTTTAATTTTCCTGTAGAGCTCCGGATTTGGAATATCTTTTGAAACTGTGGCAGAGGCTTTGGCATCAGCAGCCGGTTTAGTACTTACTTTAAAATCGATTTCAGCGTTTGACTTAGCTCTCAGATAATCGGACGTGCTGAACGCTTCTTTAACAGCGAGCATGACGGCCCGCTTGATAAATATTGCTTTTTGTAAATTTTCAAGTGCCTGTTCGGCTGCTTTTTTTACAGCCGTATTATCCGTTTCAATGTCAATTGACCTGCTTTCCTGATAAATTGATTGGTCGATTTTATCGTAAAAATAGGCTGCACCTTTTTTTACGCGGTCACTCAGTGCTTCACTTTCTTCCGGAAGGCCGGGTTCTGAAAAAAGCTGGTTCAATTGATTTCTGAATTTGTCTGCCACATAAAAGATATCCTGATCTGCGGCAGCCTTGATCAGCTTCATAGTCGTATGAGCGGATTTATTGATAATACTTTCATTTTCGTCAAGCACCCGGTTCAGTCGGAAAGCGGTAATTTTTACTTCGCTAAAATCAAATAATTCCAGTAAGAGGGAACGTTGAAATACAATTTTTGAATCAGTTAATTGATCATGATCTGGTTCGTTTGCGCTGGCTTCTTTAACATAAGCGGCAACCGTACCATCTGTTTTTACACTGTTTAAAGAAATCGGTGTGCGCAAAACCATACCCTCGAAACTTTTGCACCGGCTCAGTGCGACATATACCTGGCCGTGAGCAAAAGAATTATTGGCATCGATGATCGCCTTTTCAAAAGTCAGTCCCTGGCTTTTATGAATGGTAATAGCCCAGGCAAGTTTAAGCGGATATTGCGTAAAACTTCCGATCACCTGTTCTTCAATTTCTTTTGTCTGCGGATTCAATGCATATTTAATATTTTGCCATTCTGCCGGATGAACGTCGATTTCGGCGTAGTCACCTTTACATTTTACATAAATGGTCCCTTCGTCAAAACGGGTAATAGTTCCTATTTTTCCGTTATAATACAACTTGTCGCGGGAAGAGTCATTTTTTACAAACATGACCTGAGCACCGGTTTTCAGCTCGAGACTTTGTTCGGTGGGAAACGTTTCTTTTACGAAATTATCTACCACCCTCGCTTCGAAGAATTTTGATTTGCCGTTAAGCGCCTCCAGCTTCTTCCCGTTAATTTCCTGGGCAGACTGGTTATGGGAGGTCAGCGTGATATATCCCTCATCTTCTGCGGGCCTGAAATCTGGGATATAACGTTGGTTCAGTGCTTCCAGCGTGGCTTTATCCAGCTTATTTTCCCGGATACGGTTCAGAATGTCAATGAAAAAAGTATCTGACTGGCGGTAAATGTGTTTGAGCTCGATCCTTACCGGCGCTGTTTGTTTTAAAGCATTACTGCTGAAAAAATAGAAGGTGTCATAATAGGCTTTGAGCATACTCCATTCCTGATCTCTTACCACAGGGGCCAGCTGATGTAAATCGCCGATCATCAGCAGCTGTGTGCCGCCGAAAGGTTTATTTCTGTCTTTATATCGTCTTAAAACTTCATCAATTCCATCGAGGGTATCTGCACGAACCATACTTATTTCGTCGATGACCAGCAGATCAAGACCCTTGATTAGATTTATTTTCTCAGAATTGAACCGGCTGTACCGTTGCTCATTTGCATTGCTTTCCGGAATATAGGGGCCGAACGGTAGCTGAAAAAAGGAGTGGATTGTGACCCCGCCGGCATTAATTGCTGCAACTCCGGTGGGAGCCACAATGGCCATTCTTTTACTTAACGTTTTTTTTAAATTGTGTAGGAAAGTGGTTTTCCCTGTTCCCGCTTTCCCGGTAAGGAAAATATTCTTGTTGGTAAAATGAACGAATTGAGCCGCTAGTTCCAGTTGTGTGTTTTGCTCCATGACATTGGGTTATTTACCGCAGAATTTTGCTTTCGGTTAAGTACGTAAAACCTGGAGGAATATTTCCGCTTATCCTTTTCTTCTTTTTTTTTCTCGAACTTTTGCGTTTTTTGTATTTCTTAAACTTCGGGAAAAACATTTTTTTACGCTCTGCAAATATATCACAATGAAAAACACATTACTATTTACATTCCTTTTACTCATATCTTTTGCAGCGCGTGCCCAGGATATTTCCGGACAGTGGTATGGGATACTGAAACTACCCGGCGCTCAGTTGAAATTGGTACTCAATCTTACTAAAAGCGGAAATGGCTATACTGCATCGTTAGACAGTCCTGATCAAGGTGCAAAAGGTATTCCTGTAAACAGCGTTGAGTTTTCGAATATGACGCTGAAAATAGCTTCCGCAGTTATCAATGCCGGCTATGAAGGAACACTTGATGCAGATCATTTCAAAGGTACATTCAGGCAAAACGGGATGTCTTACCCACTCGATCTTGGCAAAGAAGTAATACAAAGTGTCAAAGCTTTGCGCCCGCAGGAGCCTGCAAAGCCATATCGATATTATACGGAGGATGTCAAATTTGAAAATCAAAAGGATAAGATCACGCTGGCCGGAACACTGAGTATGCCATCAAAAGAAGGGAATTTTCCGGTGGTGGTTTTAATTTCCGGCAGCGGTCCACAAAACCGCGACGAGGAAATAGCGGGTCATAAAGCTTTCCTTGTTATAGCAGATCATTTGACGAAAAACGGGATTGCCGTACTTCGGTTCGATGACCGCGGCACTGCACAATCCACAGGCGACTTTGGTCCTGCTAACTCCCGGGATTTTGCGACAGACGTAATGGCTGCGGTAAGTTATTTAAAAACGAGAAAAGAAATTAATCCTAAAAAGATAGGTTTGATCGGGCACAGCGAAGGTGGCCTGATTGCTCCGATGGTGGCAGCGGATTCCAGGGATGTAGCATTTATCGTTTTGCTCGCCGGGCCAGGAATTCCCGGTGACCAGATCATGATAAAGCAGTCACGCCTCATGGGAAAGGCCTTCGGTAAAACAGATGAAGATTTAGACAAAGCGGAAAAGGTGAACCTGAGGATCTATGAGATTTTGAAGCAGAATATAGATGTTGCTGAAACCAAAAGACAGATAAAAGTAATCCTTGAAGAAGATCACGACCACGCGCCTGACGACCAGAAATTGTCGGATGCAGAACGGGACAAGACGATTGCTGCAATGGTCAACGAAATAGCGACACCCTGGTTCAAATTTTTTATGATCTACGATCCGGCAACCAGTCTCGTGAAAGTTAAATGTCCGGTTCTGGCTTTAAATGGCGAAAAAGATCTGCAGGTACCTCCCAGGGAAAATCTCGGGGCGATTCAAACGGCACTTGCGAAAGGAGGAAACAAAAATGTTACGGTCAGGGAATTGCCAAAACTCAACCACCTTTTCCAGGAAAGTACAACCGGGTCGCCAAATGAATATGGGAAAATTGAGCAAACCTTTTCGCCAATTGCTTTGTCTGAGATGACCAGCTGGATTACGAATACGATCAAGTAGTGACTGACAGTTTTCGATAACCTGATTTATACTATTACTATGCTGATTCCGGCCCTGATTCTCTCCGTGGTATTTGTAACTATGGCTTTTGTTGTTACAAAAAGCAATGCCAGATATATTCTTTCGGGATACAATACCATGTCAGACGCCGAGAGAGCGCTGGTTGACATAGACGGCTATCTGAAATTCTATAAGCAGTTCCATCTGTTTTTAGGCCTGTCGGTCTGGGTAGGTGTAATGCTTTTTCAATGGACCAATAAAAACCTCAGCGGTATTTTTCTGGGTGTTTATCCTTTGTTAGCCTACATTTATTTTATAGCTAAAAGCCGTAAATACTATTTCAGTACCCAAAGCCAAAAAGCCGGGACTGTCCTGGTGCTGATCATCCTCGTCGGTGCTGCCGTGGGGACGGGATATTTATTTTGGAATGGACTACGGAACGGCAAGGTTCTTCTAAATAAAGACGATCTGGAAATAACGGGGATGTATGGTGGGAAAATCGATCGGAAGGATATCCTCAGCGCTACACTGGTGCCGGGGCTGCCGGACATAACGATCCGTTCAGATGGGTTTTCAGCAGGTGATTTCAGAAAAGGCTATTTCCGGACAAAGGATAAAAAAACGGTGAAGCTGATCGTGAACAGCAGGCAGGTACCGCTCCTGATGCTGACCACACCGAATGGACTGATCTATTTTAGCTCAACCGACCAGCCTTCGGAAAGATTAGTTGGAAGCATTAACAGATGGAAAGGTTTCTAAGATTGGTCTTTGGAATAAAACGCATAAGGCAAAACACGCCTGTTATCCACGATGACAGGCGCGTTTTGCTTTACTCAATACTTAATCAATAATCGTTTCCTGCTTGGAAAGCACCCGTAGATTTTCGGTAACTGCGTCACCGAATCCTGGAAGCGAAGACAGGTCAGCACCCCATAAATTATGATCACTTAAAACAGCGTTCACCAAGTCATTTTGTGACTTGGCATTTTCCCATTTCTCTGCAAAATAAGCGGCCGAATCACAACGGATCGGATACAATTCGCCATTTCTGTCACCGGAATAAATACCTTCAACAAGCTGAACCGGCTTCATAAATAATAAGAAAGCGGCAAAACCTTTGGCAAAAAGTGCAGGAACGTCGTTGGATTTTTGATAATGGTTTAACAAGGTAGGAATATTCCGCATTTTCATTTTTGCAGTGTACTGCACCGTTATATCAATCAGCTGATGGCGGATAAAGGGGTTTCTGAAACGGTCCAAAACCTGATTTCCAAATTCCTGAGCACGTTCCGGATCCACCTCATAAGGAATCGCAGGTGCTAATTCTTTCAACATAACACCGGCGATAAAATCTGCGGTTTCCGGATTTTCCATACTTTCACGAACTGTATTTAATCCGTGCAGGAAACAAAGGCCGGAAGCGAGGGTATGCGTGCCATTTAGAAGGCGCAATTTCAGCTCACGGAAAAGATCTATGTTGGGTTCAATCACGACACCTTTGTCAGCCTGTGCAAAACTCAATACGGATTTTACCCGATCATCACCTTCGATTGCCCATAGACTATATACCTCCGAAACAATCAACAGGTCATCTTTATAGCCGGATTTTTCTTTAAGCTCTGCAACCGTCCCGGCATCTGGTTTGCCTGGCACAATGCGGTCAACAAGTGAATTGCAAAACTGGTTGTGCTGTTCAAGCCAGTTAACGAACTCAGCTCCCAGAGCATTCTTTTCTGCTTGTTTGAAAACGATCTCACGAAGTTTCGTGCCATTGCCGACTATCAATTCGGTAGGAACGATTACCATTCCTGATTCCGCTGACCCTGAAAATGCGTTGAAACGTTCATATAAAAATGCAGTCAGCTTTCCCGGAAAAGATACCGGTGGCGATGCTTTCAGGTCATCATCTGCAAACTGTATCCCGACTTCTGTTGTATTGGAAATGACAATCTGCATTTCGGGATTGTGCGCACATTTAAGAATGTCGGCCCAGTTGCTGTTGGCAGAAAGTGTTCTGCTGATCGCACTGTTTATTACGGTTTCATCAATTTGCCTGCCATTTTCAATACCGCGGATACTGTGGGAAAACATGTTTCGCTGAATTCCAAATGCGTCAACACCGCCTTGTGAGGTAGATTTTACAACAACGATACGCCCATTAAAAATATTTTGCTGGTTAGCCTTATTGACAAAAAAGTCGGGAAGGCCGCGCAGCAGGACGCCGGTCCCAAACTGAATGATTTTTTCAGGGAAAGCCAGGAGTTCTTTATGATTGGGATATAGCTCAGGTCTTTGTTCGATTAGTTCGGGAGAAAGCTGTGGTGCAGTCATTTTTGTAAGGTTCTTGTTCATAGGTATGACGCCGTTTTTTAATGCAAACCCCTAAAAAAAGAGGCACCGGATGATGCCTCTTTTAGGTTTGATTATTTTTAGATCAGCAGATCTTAAATTTATCTCATTTTAAGCGTTCAGCGTCACAAAGCCACTTTCTTCTTTTTCCTTCTTTTCATCAGGGAAAATGAAAGTTGTAGCATTTTTTACCTTTTCCGGTAAAAGTGCAATGGCTAATACTTCGTCAACTTTATCAACATAGTGGAATGTAAGATCCTGAATATAGTTTGCAGGCACCTCTTCCACATCTTTACGGTTTTTTACGCACATGATGATCTCTTTCACTCCGGCTCTTCTCGCGGCAAGGATTTTCTCTTTGATCCCCCCAACAGGAAGGACTTTGCCGCGGAGGGTGATTTCACCTGTCATAGCCAGGAACGGACGGATTCGACGCTGTGTAAAAATTGAAGCCATCGAAGTTACCATAGTAATACCGGCAGAAGGTCCGTCTTTCGGAACAGCTCCTGCAGGAACGTGTACGTGCAGATCGTAATGATTGAAAATGCGGTAATCGATATCAAGCTCATCTGAATGGGCTTTAAGATAGGAGAGTGCCGTGATCGCGGACTCTTTCATCACATCCCCGAGCTGGCCGGAAAGTGTCAAACCACCTTTTCCACGACTTAAACTTGTTTCAATGAACAAGATCTCGCCGCCGACAGATGTCCAGGCCAGACCTGTAACAACACCTGCAAAGTCATTATCCTGATACAGATCTTTATCAAAAATCTCTGCGCCAAGAAATTTCTCTACATGTTCAATCTTAATCGTTTTCGGATACTCCTGTTCCATCGCAACAGATTTTGCAATTTTCCGAACCAGCGTGCCCACTTTTTGTTCCAGATTACGCACACCTGATTCCCGGGTATAGCCTTCGATAACGCGAAGAAGTGCTGCGTCATCAAATTTAATATCTGTCGCCTTCAATCCGTGATCTTTGCGCTGCTTTGGCACAAGATAACGTTTTGCAATCTGAAGCTTTTCCTCGATGGTATAACCTGTCATCTCGATGATCTCCATACGGTCGCGCAGTGCCGGATGAATGGTATCAAGTGCATTGGCAGTGGCTACAAAAAGTACACGGGAAAGATCATATTCAACTTCAAGATAGTTGTCTGTGAAAGAAGAATTCTGTTCAGGGTCGAGCACTTCCAGTAATGCCGAAGCGGGATCGCCACGGTAATCGGAGCTCACCTTGTCAATCTCATCAAGAATAAAAACAGGATTTGCGGAACCCGCTTTTTTGATATTCTGGATTATTTTTCCAGGCATTGCCCCAATGTATGTTTTACGATGTCCGCGTATTTCAGCTTCATCATGCACACCACCGAGTGCCATCCGGATATATTCGCGGTTAAGCGATTTTGCAATCGATTTTCCAAGGGAAGTTTTACCTACGCCGGGAGGGCCATACAAACAAAGTATCGGGGCTTTTAAATTTCCTTTCAATTTCAAAACCGCCAGATATTCGATAATCCTTTCCTTTACTTTTTCTAAACCAAAGTGATCAGAGTCCAACACTTTTTGCGCTCTGACAAGATCAAAATTGTCTTTTGTATGCTCGCCCCAAGGCAGGTCAACCAGTGTTTCCAGGTAGTTTAACGTTACCGGGTATTCCGGAGCCATTGGATTTATCCGCTGAAGTTTGGCAAGTTCTTTATCAAAATGCGCCCGAACGGTATCAGACCACTTCTTTTGGCTTGCTTTGGCACGAATATCATCCATGTCACGCTCAGGACTGTCAATGCCCAGCTCATCATGCAATACCTTAATCTGCTGACGTAGGTAATAATCACGCTGCTGCTGGTCGATGTCCGAACTTGCTTTGGACTGGATCTCGCGTTTCAGTTCAAGCATTTCAATCTCCCGCATCATATATTGAAGCAGAAGAGTGGCTTGTTTATGTCCGTTTCGTTCTTCCAGCAGTCTTTGCTTATCCGCCACTTCAACGTTGATATTTGAAGAAAGGAAATGAATCAGGAAAACGGGGCTTTCAATATTATCCAGTGCAATTCTCGCCTCCTGAGGAATCTCAGGGTTCAGACGCATGATTTTATGGGCTCCGTCACGTAAAGACTGTAAAAGCGCCTTTGACTCTTTTTTGGTGGGAGCAACGAATGTATCTTCAATCGCTTCAACCTCCGCAGTCAGATATGGGTCTTCGCTTAAAATCTTTTTGATCTCAAAACGCTGGCGTCCCTGGACAATAATCGTCACATTTCCGTCTGGTAATGTGATCATTTTCAGGATATGCGCAACCGTCCCGATCTTATGCAGATCTTCTGCTGTAGGATCTTCTTTGTTAGGTTTTGCCTGCGTAACCGCGCCTAGAACCCGCATATTAATATCCGAATTCCGATATATTTTTTTAACAAGTCGAATTGCTTTTTGGCGTACTACGGTAACCGGAATTACCATGCCCGGAAAAAGTACAGTCTGCCTGATCGGCAAAATGGCAAGTTCATTAGGTACTTCGAATGGTTCATCGGATCCCTCCGGGCCACCAAGGGGGACAATTTCAAGGCTATCTAAATCCGAATCGGACATAAGCAGCCGACTATAGAGGTCAGAAGGTTCAAATTTCATAGGCATTCTGTCATAATGACAGATAATCTTTTCCCAATTTATAAATAATGACTTTCAAAAGAAAGGGAATATAAAACAAAATAGCCGTGCCAACAGCATAGTTGTCAGGCATTTCTTGTAACCCCTTAAAGTGCTTGTACGGTTTGTCCCTTCTTGAATAAAAAAGTTTTCGGGCCGGCCGGAGATTTCACATTCGTCATATTGACCTGATCGTCAAATACTTCCATCAAAATGCTGTTTTCAAGTTTCCAGCCGTCAGGTTTTTCCTGGAACGGGATTTCGAAATATACCCAGGTTGCATCGGCTTCTTCTTCTTTACCAAGATACTGAAGTTCTGCTTTTTTCTGTGCGCTGGTCAGGATAAAATGTTTGCGGATATATCGTTCTACAAATGGATTATTCTGATCATTATTCTTAATGGAAAAAACCTTTTTGTTATTATCCTCAGAAATGCCTTTTTCAAGGTCATCTGTAAAAATGCGGATACTGATTTGAAAAGATTTTCCCGCTTTGTCATATTGCATTTGCGTAACGCTGACATGATATTCATGTTTTGGAGCAAACGAACTGAACAAACAGAAGATAAGAAACAGAAAAGGAAGACAAGAAATTTTCAATGCCAACGTGCAGGAAGAATGTGAAAATTGAAAAATGACCGGTTCCTCCGGGAAACCGGCCTGAGCAATATGTTAGAAGACCGCTTTCCAGACGTCATTGAAAATGGCAAATGCCATAAGGCCGAGCAATAAAACCATCCCAACTTTCTGTGCATTTTCAAGGAAAGCGTCGGAAGGTTTGCGGCCCGAAATAATTTCATAAGAAAGAATCACTGCGTGGCCTCCATCCAATGCCGGAATCGGCAAAGCATTCATAAATGCAAGCACCATAGATAAAAGCCCTGTCAGGTACCAGAAACGGCTCCAGTCCCATACACCGCCAAACATACGGGCGATACCGATCGGTCCGCTCAATGCTTTTGAAGCCGAAACTTCTCCACGGAATATTTTACCAAAACCTTTAATATTATTGAACACAACGGCAAAAGCGTTTTCCGTTCCTTTTGAAACCGCCTGACCGAATGTGTAATTTATCGTTGTTGTAGCCAGAAGACTTTCAGGATAAAAACCGATCGTACCGTCCGCAGAAACGTTCACGTTGAGCTCTTGCTGTTTGCCCTCACGGTCAACAACAAGTTTGGCTTCCTTGCCTTTAAGCAGTGGAAGCTGCGCCTGAAGCTCATTGTAAAAGCGGATAGGTGCGCCGTTAACAGAGATAATTTTATCACCAGGTTTCAGACCTGCTTTTGCTGCCGGCATGCCTGGAACAAGTTCGGCTACCTTAAATGGCATTGCGGGCCGGATGAAATTACCTTTTTCTTCAGGATCTGATAATTTCTCAATAAAGTTATTAGGGATATCTATGTCGACTTCTTTTCCCTCCCGGTTAACAGTATAGGAACTGTTGCTTCCAAGAAATACATCTGAGCTCACCACATCGTTGAAATCTGTGAAGGGTTTACCATTGACCTTCACAATTTTATCACCGGTTTTCAAACCGATCTGCTGTGCAAGATCTCCGGCGATAATTCCGTATTTATTTACTTCTTCTTTGGATAAGATCTTTTCGCCGTCCTTGTAAGCAATAACAATAAAGATAAAGACGCCGACAATAACGTTTACAATAATGCCGCCCAACATCACGACCAAACGCTGCCAGGCTGGTTTAGACCGGAATTCCCAGGGTTGGGGCTCTTTATTCATTGCCTCCGTATCCATCGACTCATCGATCATACCTGATATCTTCACAAAGCCACCCAGTGGGATAGCGCCAATTCCGTATTCAGTTTCACCTTTTTGTATACTCCAAATTTTCGGGGGAAATCCTATAAAGTATTTTTCCACACGCATACCAAACATTTTAGCGGCAAACATGTGCCCCCATTCGTGCAATCCCACTAAAATGGACAAACCCAGAATGAGTTGTCCGGCCATAATTAAAATTTCCATTCAGGTCTTTGAAATATTTGAAAATTGATAATGGAAAATTGAAAAAAGAAACTGTTTACGCGAAGCAGTGAACAGCTTATGATTTCAAAGTTTAAAGATTTACTATTCTTGTTAATACAAATAAACGTAATCTCAAACAGTAAAGTTACGTAAACAGGACAATTTCGTCTAAAAACCTTTTACAAGCGGTACACGTGCAGGTTTATACTTGAATGTCGATCCCCATCATCCGCATCAGTTCCGAGGCATTAAAGGACTTGCAAATACCGTCATGAAGCTGATAATCAAATTTGAGCTGCCCGTTTTCTACGTCTGAGCGGAAGTGAAAATTATGCACATACGTTTCGGTTGCTCCCCATTCTCCAAGTTCAAGATCATGCGTTGAAACCAGGCCGGCTGCATTTTTCGTATGCAGCTGGCGGATTAATGCTTCTGCACCTTTGTGCCGGTCGGCTGAATTTGTCCCTTTCAAAATTTCATCGAGAAGATAAAAAACGGGCGATTCTTTCTTGTCTCCGGCCAGTTCCAACAACTGTTTTAGTCTTTTCAGTTCTGCATAAAATGAAGAAGTGCTTTCTTCCAGCGAATCCTGAGTACGCATGCTGCTGAATACACGAACCGGAGCGCAGGCAAATTTGCCGGCTGACACAACGGCTCCCATTTGTGCCAGAACGAGATTGAGCCCGATTGTCCTTAAAAAAGTACTTTTTCCGGACATATTGGACCCGGTTACCAAAATGGTATGACCCAGCCCGTTCATCCCAAAATCATTGCTGATCCGTTTTTCTCTGGGAATAAGCGGATGTCCCATATGAGTCGTTTCAATATAAACGTCTTTTTGCCAGGTTACCTGGGGTACTGCATGGTCCGGATTTGCGAACGCGTTCCCGGCCAGACTGCTAAGTGCTTCTGTATCTGCCAATACGTCCAGCCAATAGTTCAGATGCGCTTTGTTTGTTTGCTTCCAGGTTTCCAGTCCGGCAAGGCAGTGCATATCCCAAAGGGTTGGAATACCAACCAAAATAGCAAAAAACGGGTGATTTCTATAATCAAGCCTTTCAAACAAAATGCCGGCTTTTCTTAGTAAGTGTGCTGAACCACGGATGAGTGCCTGACGTTGCTTCCACCATCTTGACCGGTAGGGCGCCGCATCAGCGATTTCAAGCAGGTCGGCATAAGCTGCCAGGGTAAATCCCAATGCGGTTGTCCGGTTGACAAGGCTCTGAAGGTTTTCCTGGTATCGTCTTAATATAACCAAATGCCAGGCGAGGCTGAGCAGCAGTAGCCAGGCCGGAATCAAACCTGCATAAACAAGGCTGCCAACAGCCAGAGTAACAAGAGGAAAAAAGCGCCATACGAGAGACGATTTTAGGGATTCGGGCAAAATTTCAGCTGCCCAGTCGCGGAAAGCAGTAACCTGTTGCGCGGCATGTTCATGTAAAAGCGCTGTTGCTTCCCAGGATTGTCTTAACTCAGGATTGATTTTAAATTCTTCAACAGCTTCCTGGCGCATCAGAATTTCTTCCAGCGGCGCATGATTTTTCAACCAGTTTGCAAGCCTTCTGGCACCTTCCGAAGTCCTGGTGCGGTTTAGTAACCGGTACAAAGAATAGTCACCAAAGATGTCCAGATCCGTCGCAAATGCATGGTTTTTTTCCTGAAAATGTATTCCGGTATCTTTTCTTTTAAATCGGAAGGAAAGCCGTTCAATCTCATCTTCGTTAATTTCCTGAAGGTTGCGCTGGAAGTTACGTTTCTTCCTGGCGGCCTGCTGAAAATGCATCAGCACCAGAAAGAAAGCTGCTGCAGTGACCGTGCCGATTCCCCAGCCTGACTGCCCGGTATTATTCCAGAGCCAGGCGGTGCCAAAGATGCTCAGAAAAGCTGCTATCCGGCCGATCGCCAGTAAGTTAAACTGCCTTTGCGCGATCGATTCGGCCTCTTTGGCCTTTTGAAGTTCTGTTTCAAAAAAAGTGTGTGGATTGTTGATTTCCTTCTGATTATCCATCAATGGCTTTCTGCGGTTTCAAATTGTAATTTTATAAGACTTGCATATAAGCCGTTTTCCAACAACGATAATGCCTGATGTGTTCCTGATTCGGCGATCTGACCTTCTCTGATCACATAAATGGAATCCACTTTCCGGATCGTTGCCAACCGGTGCGCGATGACAATCGTTGTGCGGTTTTTCATCAATTCGTCGAGCGCAACTTGAACCAGTTTTTCTGATTCTGCATCCAGTGAGCTTGTTGCTTCATCCAGAATAAGGATTTTCGGATCCTTCAAAATGGCGCGTGCAATAGCAATGCGCTGACGCTGGCCGCCGGATAACTTAATGCCCCGTTCGCCAACGACAGTTTCAAATCTCTCAGGAAAAGTATCTATGAATTCAGTTGCGTAAGCTTTTTTTGCAGCCTCCAGAATTTCTTCTCGTGTTGCAGAAGGTTTTCCATAGGCTATGTTTTCATAAATCGTACCTCCAAAAAGCATCACTTCCTGCGGCACGATCGCAATATTTTTCCGCAATTCTGAAATTCCATAAGTATCTATCGGTTTGCCGTCGATGAGAATATTCCCTGACTGATGCGTATAAAAACGCATGAGCAATTGAATGATCGTAGACTTCCCTGCACCGCTGTATCCCACGAGCGCTATTTTTTCTCCTGCGTTCACGTGAAAGGAAATGCCTTTTAGAACAGGCAGGTCGGCTCTTGAAGGATACGAGAATTGTACATTCTGGTATGAAATGTCGCCGGACATGTGCACTGTCGAAACTTTGGCGGATTCTTCCACGGATACTTCCGAAGTTTCCTTAAGCAGTTCGAAAATTCTTTCTGACGCACCTACTGTCTTGTTGATCTGTGCATAAAGATCGCCCATACCGCCAATGGAAGCGCCAATAAATGTTGTGTACAGGATAAATGTAAACAAATCAGAAAGTGACATATCGCCCGACTGAACCAATCCTGCTCCAAACCAGATCACACCCACGATACCGCCGAAAATGGCAAAGATGATGAACGAAACAAATCCTCCGCGGAAGGTGGCCGCATGAAGGGCCAGTTTTACAACACGGCCTAAGGCTGTTTCGTACCTGTTGACTTCCAGATGCTCGTTTGTAAATGCTTTTACAACATTGACTGACTGGAGGGTTTCTTCTACAATCACGTTCGCTGCGGCTAATTCATCCTGCGCTTTTTTAGAAAGGCGACGAATGTATCTTCCGAAAAACATGGCTGCAATGACCAGGATCGGGAAAGTGCCCATCATGAACAATGTCAGCTTCCAGGAAGTATAGGATATGATGGCGATACCAACGACCAGGGTGGCAACCTGCCGAAAAAACTCGGCGATGGTAAAGGACAAAACCCCTTCCAGCTGCGAAACATCTGAAGTCACCCGACTCGTAAGTTCTCCCACGCGGCGTTGTTCCAGAAATCCCAGGGGAAGTGTGATGATCTTGCTGTACGTATCACGGCGCAGATCCGCCATCGCCCTTTCGCTTACACGGGTGAAAAGGAAAATCCTTAAAAAAGAGAATATCGATTGAAAGACCAGAACGAATATCAGAAACCCTGTGATCTGGTTAATTGTGTAATTAGACTTGCCTTCAATAACCTCAACAATGCTTCCAACGAGTTTCGGAAAGGCAAGGGAAGTGAAAGTTGAAAGCGTCAGGAATAACATCCCGACAATGAAAATCCATTTATATGGAAGTATGTAACGAAAAAGGGCAAATGTTTTTTTGAGTCCTTCCCAACTTATTTTTCTTACCGCAAAAGGAGATTCTCCATCTCCTTCATCATTATTTCTTCTTTTGGCCATTACAAAAAGGTATTCGACATGCGTTTACTTAATTTAATCCTGAATATGCCATGTTACGGATTTTTGATCCCAAGAATTTGATTACCACATCGCTATATTCAGAATGGCAAAAGTACGGAATAATTGATAATTAAGTGGCAAGATTAAGAAGTCAGACAATTGAGATTTGTCGTGGTTCGGGAAAAATTAGTTGTCAGTTTTTTTACAGAAAAATAACTTGCCGACCCTGTTCATATGCTCTAGTAACTCCGGGCTGTTTATTTGATGGTAAACGGAAAGGTCAAAAGTGTAAGGTAGTAACAGATCGTCGAGCTGTTCATCTACTTTCCCTAAAATTAACAATGTTACATTTTTACCTTTCAAGGTTAGATCAATGTCAGAACCATTTTTGTAGTTCCCTTTTGCTCTTGATCCATAAAGAGTAGCTTCCTCAATTTCAGGAAAATTTGATAAAACAGATTGAATGCGTTGAATAATATTTTCTTTCAAACCGTATTTCATATTACATCAGAAAGTGTGTCATTCTAACTTGAAATTCTTTAAATGCAGGATAATATGAAGCAATTATTTTCTTCGTTATTTCATCAACAACTTCTTCATTGTAGGTATGCGTTGTCAAATTCCGGCTATTGATCATGTCCATCCAGTTTTCTCCGTCACTAACGAGCCCTTTTCTGAAAGCCTCGCGGGTTGCGCTTCGGGATCCCATGATCGTGGAATTTCCTTCCATTTCGAAAAAGTCCTTGATGACGTTCCAGGCAAGTTCGTGGGTATATTCAAATCTTTGTATGAGTCCCTCTTTTTCAAGTTCGGACAAGCCTTCTTTTTGTAGGACTTGAATTGCATTTTCAAGTTTTGAAAACGCTTTATTGAAATTTTGAAATCTTTGAACCCACCGAATATCCTGCTCCATGATTTAAAATCAGATACTTAGCTTAATTTGCATTCACTTACTTTTGTTTAAAATTAGTAAAAATTTTGTGAAACCAGTCATCCCAATTCCTTATCAGGGAAAACGGAACGGCCGGACTATTTGCCAACAATCACATCATTAAAAAATATTTAAAAAAAGATTTCAGTTCACGCAACCGTTTTGTCACTTCACTCGTAAGTGCTAAAAAAAGAAAGACATGCCCGAGTATAACTCCGCCGTTCTTCAAGAACTACTCGACGGCTGTTTGAAAAAGAACCGCCGTAGTCAGGAGCTGTTGTATAAACAGTTTTATGGCTATGCCATGAGCATCTGTTTACGCTATACACGAAGCAGGGAAGAGGCAAAAGAGATACTAAATGATGGGTTTTTGAAGATTTTTACAAAGCTGGATAGTTTTGATCAAAGCCGTTCTTTTAAAAACTGGTTGAGCAGGATCATGATCAATACAGCGCTGGATCACTACCGGCATGAAATTCGTCATGAGGTCCTGGATGATGTGGAAGCTGCGGATCAGGTATTTGTAGATGAAACGGTTATTAACAAAATGGCGCATGAAGAGATAATCAGCCTTGTCCAGGATTTGACACCCGCTTACCGGCTGGTTTTTAGTCTGGCTGTAATAGATGGATACACACACGAAGAAATTGCCGAACAACTGAATATTTCGGTTGGCGCTTCAAAGTCAAACTTGTCGCGGGCACGGGAGAAATTGAGAATTATGCTATCTAAGATAAATATAGACAATTATGAAAGAGTTTCCAGATGACGAACTGGACAAGCTCTTCAGAAAGTCTTCCGAAGAGCTTGATTCCACTTTCGATCCCGACGACTGGAATGCGTTGAAGAGAAAGTTAGATGAACACGATGGAAAAACACCAGGCGCATTCTTAAAGAAATGGTGGCCGGTTGGTTTGCTCGCATTATTATTTGTAGCCGGGCTGACGACCTATGTACTCACCAGCAACGGAGACGACAGGAAGCAGAACCTGAGCCGTATATCTGTTGAAAAACAGCTGTCAGGAAAAACACAAAAAGCTGATCCTGGCAAAGCGATTGGTAAGGAGCTGGAAAATGGTTCACCGGAAGCGGCTTTGAGGGTTAATCCGGAAAAAGAAAGAAAACTTGCTGATAGTCCAGCAGGTACGGAAGATATTAACCCAGCCAAACGCGATTTGCTGAGTGTTAGATCTTCGAAGAACGTGCTTGCAGATGGAAGTAAAAACAGGAAGATACTGCCCCGTCGCTGGTCTAAGACAGGCGGAGTGTACTTAGAACCTGACCGTTCTATTGGGAGAAAGGTTGACGGGGCATTTTATTCTGATAACAAAAATTCAAAAACAGGAAGACGTACAAAAGCAGATTCATTCCAAAAGCAGGACCTGACATTGGAAGAGAATAAGTTAAATACTTTATCTTTTTCTGAAAATGATAAAAAACCGAAAGAAGAGATCAGCCGTATAACACCGGTTCGGCTTTCAGGCAGTCCGGATTTAACTGAACGTGCAGGAGATTTGAATCCGGATGTTGCGAAGGACAGACTGGTAATCCGTGCCTATCTTCTTAAATCAAAGTCATTTGTTTTGGGTAGATCAGAGAAGTTGCCCGAAGTGGAAAAAGTTGAAGCGCCGGTAACAGAAGAGCCGTCACTGAAAGCCAAAGAACAAGTGCCGATGCCAAAGTTGGCTGTCCGTTTCGGCTTTTCTCCGGATCTGAGCTCCGTTGGTTTAAAGAATTTTACAAAACCGGGAACGGCAGTTTCGTTATTAGTTGAGTATTCATTTTTGCCTAAACTGTATTTTCAGACGGGACTGATCAGCAGTTCGAAAGGATACAACGCCAGGCCGGGAGAATATGAATGGCCTAGCAGCTGGAACGATCAAAAGGCCAGGCCAACCAGTGTGGACGCGCTTTGTAAGGTGATCGAACTACCGTTGAATTTTCGTTACGATGTATCTCAGAGTGATCGTTCCCGTTGGTTTGTCGGAGCAGGTGCTTCTTCATATTACATGAAGAATGAGAAATACATTTATAATTACGCGCCTCATACGTATAATGTTATATGGTACGAACATGAGGCGGCCACAGGCTGGTACTGGCTTAGTCATCTGAATGCTTCGGCAGGATATGAATACCGGTTTTCTAAAAAGCTTTCGCTTTTAGCAGAGCCATATGTCAGGATTCCGATTAAAAAAGTAGGTTACGGAAAGGTTAATCTGTTCAGTACCGGTGTCTGGTTTTCAATACGATATACCCCTGTCTTTAAATAAGTAATACCATTTTATAACCATAAGGCCAATTCCCGGGAAATCGGGAACCGGAGATTTTTTGTGTCAATTTTTTTCATTCCTAATTAATCCATCATGAACGTTACTCAAAAAGAATCAATGAAACGGGCAGAATTCCTGAGAAGTCTTAGCTTGGGAACATCCACCCTAATGGCCGTTTATTGCCTTGGCTCACTTACCTCATGCAGCACCGGGGAGATGGATCCGATATCGTCAACTCCGCCAACGCCGACTACGCCAGGTGCATCCACCGGCGTAACAGGAAATGCTGCTACTTCTACCGGCGCAATCAACTTCACTGTTGACTTAACTAATGCAACCTATTCCAAATTGAAAACAGCAGGTTCTTTCTCTATCATTGGTGATCTGATCGTGGCGTACTCCACCGCCAGAACCTATGTAGCATTGTCGAAAGCGTGTACGCACGAAGGAACCACTGTACAATACCGGTCAGGAGAAAATGATATTTACTGTGCCAACCACGGCTCTGAGTTCGGGCTTACGGGTGCCGTAGACAAAGGTCCGGCAGTAGCGGCCCTGCGCGCATACAAGGCTGTGATCTCAGCAGATGGAAATACATTGACAGTAACCGCGTAATCCTGAAAACAATGAAAGCACTCCGCCCCGCAATCATTTTTATTTTTGCTGCCACAACGCTCCACGCGCAAAATGACCTGCTTGGAGAATTGAGCAAACTCGACAGCAACAGCAGTGCCCCTGTACAGGCTACGTTCAAATCAACCCGGATAATCAACGGGCATTCGGTTGAAACTGTGAAGAAAAACCACATGGATTTCCGCATCTCGCACCGTTTCGGACGGTTGAATTCGGGCTCTTATGAGTTATATGGTTTGGATCAGGCAACACTGCGGTTAGGCTTTGAATATGGTCTGACTGACGATCTGATGATCGGAGCAGGACGCAGTACGGAACAGAAAGCGTTTGATTTTTTTGGCAAATACCGGCTGATCAAACAATCGACCGGCGCGAAGGAAATTCCTGTCTCTGTCACACTTTTTGGAAGTGCTGCGATCCGGACCGTTCGTCCGGTGACGGAAGAAGAACTGGCCCGCAGTTTTCAGAACAAGCTTACCTATGTGTACCAGGCACTGATCGCCCGTAAGTTCAGTGAAAGGCTTTCTTTACAGATTACACCAACCTATCTATATCGGAACCTTCCTGATCTTGAGGGAGACAAGCGTGGGCTTTTCTCCCTTGGGTTAGGCGGCAGATTAAAACTGAGCAAACGGGTCTCTGTCAATGCAGAATATTTCTGGGCAGCGAGGGACAAAAATTCAACGCTTCCTTATTATGATTCAATGGCTTTGGGTGTCGATATTGATACGGGTGGGCACGTTTTCCAACTCCATTTTACCAATTCGCTTGGAATGATCGAAAAGCAGTTTATCGGAGAAACAACCGGAAGCTGGGGTAAAGGCGATGTGCATTACGGATTCAATATTTCAAGGACGTTCAGTTTTGACAAGAAAAGCAAAAGAACGAAATAACTAAACAGAAAGATCTATGAAACATCACATAGTCCTGAGCATGATCTTTTTTATCGTGCTTTCGGGAGTATCCGAAATCACTTTTGCCCAGGGCGGCATGTTTGCCGCTGCCACCGGAAATACGACGTTTTCATCTGAAACACCGATGGAAAATATTAATGCTGAAAATAAGAAAACGCAGGTATTACTGAATACGGCAACAAACGAGCTTGCCATCAGAATGAACATGCGCGACTTTGTATTTCCAAATAAACTAATGCAGGAGCATTTCAATGAGAACTACATCGAGTCAGATAAGTATCCGAACGGGACGTTCAGCGGCAAACTTGACCAGGCGATCGACTATTCGAAAGACGGCACTTATGATGCTTCTGCTACGGGTAGTTTTACAATTCATGGTGTTAGCAAAACCCGGACGATAAAAGGGAAGATGAAAATTGAAGGTGGGAAAATAAATCTTACGTCAAACTTCGAAGTAGCGCTGACCGACCATAAAATCGATGTGCCGCAGATCGTTTTCGTAAAAATCGCTCAGTCTATAAAAGTAAAAGCAGAATATACCCTCTCGCCTTATAAAAAGTAGGAGAGGGTACACTCAGAAATCACCTTCTTCTTTTTTTCTTTCGCGAAGCTGTTTTCTTTTTCGATTTTTTCCTTGAAACCGACTTCTTTTTCCGGGTCGGTTTCTTCTTTTTTATTTTAGAATATTTTGAAGAATATTTTCTGACAGTGGGTTTTACAACTTCCTCTTCTTCTCCTGCTTCGGCATCACCTTCCTGAGTTTGGTCTTCATCTTCGGCTGCAACCGGTTCAACTGTTTTTGGAGCAATTGAAGGAAGTGTTGAGTGTATGATCTGATCGAGATTGGATGCATTGTCAATGCCTTTCAACCTGAATGAATAGGAATACGGTTTTGCAGGTAACCGATACTGCTCATGAACGCGCGGCGACCAGCTGTCATCGCCGCCAAGTCCCATTTGTGCAAGATCTATATTCACTGTTGTCGAACTTCCGCTCGCCAGCACAGAACCACGTTCTTTGGCTGCCAGCAACGCTTTGTCAGTGTAATCATGGACGTTAAAATTAAATACCGAATCACTGATCGCAATCAATCCAAGGCCATCCTCGTTGGTGATACGGGCCCAGCGAACATCGGTTTTATTTCCATTCTCCTGCGGGCTGATGTATGGAAAATGCTGCTCTGCCACACTTCCGGTATACAATCCGATTTGTCCGCTGCTCTTTCTGTCCGCATAAGTTTCGAACGGGCCGTTTCCATACCATTCCACCTGACTGTAGCTGGCAGGCATCTGGAGCTGCATTCCTACCTTTGCTAGCGGAGGCCATTCACCGGTAGGCGCAAATGTATTTTGCACATGAATATCTCCGGAAGCATAAATGGTATAAACAGAACTGACGATCATAGCTCCGGACCGGCTTCTGAGACTTTTCTTCAATGTAACTTTAAACACATGTGGATTTAGTTTCTCTACACGCAGGTCCGTTCCGGTCAATTTTAGAGAGTCGAGATTCGCTTTGCGCCATTGTGCCGCAAAACTCTGTTTTCCTCCACCTTCATCATTATCTGTCGGCACGCGCCAGAAACCAGCCATCGGGCCTGATTCCAGCATTTCCTCTTTTTTGTAAATAAAGGAAGATATGGTACCGCTTTTTTTATTAAAACTAACTGAGAAATTCTGGCCACTGACGGTCACGCCTTTTCCCCTGACTAATGAAAGCCGTAAGGCAGGGCTTCGTGCATAGGCGACAACCCGGGGCTCATCGGTCTCAACCTGAACTGGCACCTGGCACGACGCGATCTCATGCCCCGCAGCTGCCCAGGAACTTTGTTTTTTCAACCTGATGCTCAGATTAAGAAAATATTCATAACCACCACTCGTTGAAACAGATCTTTTGCCGGCTGGTATCTGATAGGGAATGGTTAACTGCTGCGACTGTTTTGGCAAAGCAGCGAGGTTTTGAATGGTGCCGTCGTCAACATTCTTTCCATTTTGCTGAAGTGTCCAGACCAGTTCAAAATCTTTAAGTGATATAAAGTCGTAATTGTTCCTGATCGTGATTTGCTGCTGCCCAGCGCGTAATGTGTCAGCCGTTTCAAATTTTATATACTGGTAAACTTTTTTAACCTCATTAATCTCCGGCTGTGGAAGCCTGTCGGGATTTACTAAGCCATCCCCCGCATTGGCTCCGTCAATGTAATTGAAATAGTCCCAAAATGGTGTTCCGTCTTGTGTTTTCAGCTGCAAACCCTGATCTACCCAATCCCAGATAAATCCACCCTGCATGGTGGGGTATTTCTCGATCGTATCCCAATAGTCTTTAAAATTTCCAATGCTGTTCCCCATTCCGTGCGCATATTCGCAAATAATCAAAGGCCGGTTTTTGTCTTTTTTTACCAGCTCGATCATATCATTGACCGAGGGATACATAACTGATATAATATCAAAACTGCTTAATGTGGTGGGTTTATAATTGCTTCTGCCTTCATAATGGATCGGACGAGTCGGATCGGACAAACGGATATAGTCGGCCATGGCAGTGAAATTTGCCCCCATGCCTGATTCATTTCCCAAAGACCAGATAATAACGGACGGGTGATTTTTGTCACGTTCCAGCATCGCAGTGCCCCTGGCCAAAAACGCAGCCTTCCATTGTGGCTTGTCAGCAAGAATGATATTTCTTCTCCAAAGCTCGTGACTTTCAATATTGGCCTCATCCATCACGTACAAACCATATTCGTCGCAGAGGTCGTACCATTCAGGCACATTCGGGTAATGTGAAGTTCTGACAGCATTGATGTTATGCTGTTTCATGAGCGTAATATCTTTGATCATGGATTCCCGGCCGATCACACGACCGGTTTCAGGATCAAATTCGTGCCGGTTAACACCTTTGATTGTGATTGCTTTTCCATTGACCAAAAGTTGTCCGCCCGCAATCCTGATCTCCCTGAATCCTACACGCTGGCTCACCGCTTCCATTGTCTGACCGTTGGAATTCAGAATCTGGATGGTCAGCGTGTATAGGTTAGGCTCTTCAGCACTCCATTTTTTGGGACCGCTGACAGGAATATCTATGCGGACAGGAAGTTCGCCGCCGGATTCCAGATTGCCGATCAGGTGATTAACAGGAGCAACAACGACCGCTTTACTAGCATCATATAGTGTCAGAATAAGTTGGTTTCCGGCAGTCGCCTGTTTTGAGAAATTCCTGACAAAGGTGCTGACTTTCAAGGTGGCGTTTTGATAATTTGCATCAAGATCTGTACGCACGGCAAAATCACTGATGTGGATATCCGGTACCATGATCAGGTTAACATCGCGGAAGATCCCGGATAAGCGCCAAAAATCCTGGTCTTCCAGGTAACTTCCATCCGACCAGTTGACAACTTCCACCGCAAGCTCATTATTCCCGGATCTGATATCGTCAGTGATGTTAAATTCAAATGGTGTCATGCTGTCTTCGTGGTACCCGATCGCTTCACCATTCAGCCAGACATAACACGCCGATTGGACTCCGCCGAACTGAAGGAAAAAAGTTTTGCCCTTATCACTTTCGGACACCTTAAACGTCGTTCGGTAAAGCCCCGTAGCATTGGTATCCGCATCAATACCCGGCGGGTTTGCTTTAAACGGATGTTTGATATTGGTGAAGACCGGTTTGTCATATGCACGTCCTTCTCTCGCTCCGACTACCTGCCAGTTGGAGGGAACCGGAATGTCATCCCAGTTCGCTGTTGAATAAGCAGGTTTAAAAAAATCAGACGGTGCTTTGGAAGGATGTGAAGCCCATTTGAATTTCCAGCTGCCGTTTAATGAGCGGACGAAAGGTGATTTCTTATCGAGCTGTAGGGCACTTTTTTCGTTGGCATAAGGAACAAAATCTGCGCGTCCTTTTTCAGTGTTGACGCTGATGATTTCAGGATCTTTCCATTCAGGAACAACTTGGGCTGAGGCTGGTAAAGTATTTAATAGCAGAAGTATACAGAGCGTTGATAACCGGCAGTCATTCAAAAGATACATGTTTTTTACTAAATCGGGATGAATTTTTACTTATTACAAAAGTAACCAGGAAGTGAAGTTTTGGTAGTTGTAAAAGTATCAAATGTAGCATTAAACAAAAAAAGAAACTAAGGTTAAAAACGGGCCTGATTGCGGTTTTATTTCGATAATGCTTTTATTTGTTCTCCTAATATAAAAACCTGATTATGCTGCTTGCTGTCGATGTTGGTAATACGGATACTGTTTTTGGACTATATCAAACGGGCGCCTGGTCGCATATCTGGCGTGAACGTTCTCTTAGTCAGGAAAGTGAATCCCACTATGCGTCGAAGCTGATGCTGCATTTTCTGGAAGCAGGTATTTCGCTGGAAGAAGTCAGAACGGTCGTATTAAGCAGTGTCGTTCCTGATCTTACACCGGTAATTCAAAAAATGCTGCGCTCGCTTTTCCAGGCGGAAACGATCACGGTTGGCCCGAACACTTATCCAGGCCTGAAGATCATGATTGACCATCCGCATGAGCTGGGAGCGGATCTGATCGCCAACGCTGTTGCCGTGATGAGCCGGTATCAGCAGCATTGTGTGGTTGTAGATTTCGGGACTGCGTTAACTTTTACAACGGTTTCTAAAAATGGAGAAATTCTGGGAGTTGCTATTTTGCCTGGGTTGGTGACCGCTGTAAAAGCATTGTTTGCCAACACAGCACAGCTTCCGGAAGTACCTTTAAAACTACCTGAATCGGCCATTGGAAAAAATACGGTACAGTCTATTCAAGCCGGGATACTCCTCGGTTATGAAGGTCTTGTGAAATCTCTGATTCACCGGATACGTACGGAGATGGGAGGCGAATGTATCGCTGTGGCGACAGGCGGCCTTTCTTCAATTATCGACACGCTGCGCGACGAGTTCATCGAAATTGACAGAAAACTTACTCTGGACGGATTAAGGATTATTGGTGAAAAGCTGATCCGGAATTGATATTATATTTATTTTAATGGTCAGGAATGGCATCCCGGAAGCTCCCGCTTCCAATAACTGGGAAACTGCCTGTTTCCCGGTTATAAAGATAAACCCAGCAATGCAGCTCAGATCCATCCAGCATACGGACCGGTATTATTTTTCTTGTATATAAACTTTCCGCTTCGTCTTCAAAAACATCTTCGTAAACGTCTAGTTCTTTTAATAAAATTTCTTGCTCCGCGAGCTTGTATATTTCTCCATGAACCTGATTATCAGAATATTCGTCGTAAACCGCGCCGGGATACCAGCTGATTTTATACAGCGTTCCGGGGAATGTTCCTGACCCTTCGAATGTTGATAAATCGTGGAGGCGCCTGGCGAAAGGATTCTCAAATCCCTGCATCAGCGTGCCATAGGTAAACAAAAATCGGGTGTCTTCTGACATGAAAAATAAATAGTTTAAATCTATCTGGTAAAAATAATATTATATAGAATTTTTCGGTTCTAATATAGAATCCGTCATTCTTAATAACTATTAGGAATGGGATTTTTCTTATATTTACGAGTAGAGCTCTTCATCTAACCCAGAATTGATATGTACGAAAAGAATCTCGGTACGAAACAAAAGGCGTTACGAATTAATCTTGACCGCCGCATTTATGGCTCATTTGCTGAAATTGGTGCGGGACAAGAGACGGCTGCGTTCTTTTTCAAATCAGGCGGTGCATCGGGTACGATCGCTAAGACGATGTCGGCCTATGATATGACTTTCAGTGATGCAATATACGGAACGGAAGAAGGCGGACGGTATGTGGTGGAATCAAGGCTGATGAAGATGCTCAACAGGGAATACAACCTGGTTGAAAAACGTCTTCAGGAAAAAAGAGGCGAAGAGAGTCAGTTTTTTTCTTTTGCCAACACAGTGGTCGCGCTTAATTTTCAAAAAACGAACGAATCTCATGGCTGGATCGGTTTGCAGTTCCAGTTAACGCCTCTCGGGCCAACAAATTACGTAGTTATTCACGTCCGTATGCGTGACGACGAAAATCTTCTTCAGCAGCAGGCACTCGGAATTATTGGTGTAAACCTGATGTATGGCTGTTTTTTTTACCATAAATCGCCCGAAATACTACTGTTGTCCCTGATGGACGATCTTACGCCCGACAGGATAGAAATTGATATGGTTCGTTTCAGCGGGCCGGATTTTGTTAAAGTGGACAATAGGCTGATGAGCCTTCGTCTGGTTAAAAACGGTTTTACGGACGCCGCTTTGTTTGGTTCGGACGGGGGCGTTTTACAACCTTCCGAAGCGCTTTACAAAAAACACATTCTCATGATGCGCGGCCGGCTGCGCCCGATCACCAATGTTCATATTGACCTGATCAGCAACGGACAAAAGCAGTTCCTGGCTGAACCCGACGTTGATGAATCAAAAGTGGTACTGGTTTCAGAGCTTACATTACATAACCTGAAGGGCTCTGACAAGGATATTGACGAAAAAGACTTTCTAGACCGCGTCGATATTCTGTGTTCGCTGGGACATATGGTGATGATCTCGAATCACCATGAATACTTCCGGTTGGTAGCCTATCTTTCCAGACTTTCCAAGTTAAAAGCAGGACTGTTGTTAGGAAGTCCGAGTTTGCAGGATATTTTCGAAGAAAAACATTATGAATTCCTTCCCGGCGGAATTCTTGAATCTTTTGCCACTTTATTCAGCCGTAAGGTAAAACTCTTTATTTACCCTACGCTTCAGCCGGACGGGTCGGTCTATAGCTGTGAAAACTTTATTGTTCCGGATCACCTGCGTCCTTTGTTTCAATACCTTATCATTAACAACAAGATCGAGGACATCATTAATTACAACAAAGAACATATGCACATCACTACGGATAGTGTACTTGAAAAAATCAAACGCGGCGAGCCGGGATGGGAGAAACTTGTTCCTGAAAATGTTGCGAATATTATCAAAGAAAAATCATTATTCGGCTTGCCCAGTGAGGACAACGGTATCAATGCTGTAAAATCCATTCATCAGGTCGTAGGGAATATGTAAGGAAAAAATCGAGTGATAATGTGAAGAATGGAGAGCGCTTTCTGCGCTCTTTTTTTGTTGGGGAAAAAATCAGAAATGAGCATTTAGGAATTCAGAAAATATTCATAGACAACAAGAGTAGAATATATATTTTTTAGTATTAAAGAATAAAATAATTGTATTTTAGATATGATCTATTTCGGGGTATGGTTTAAATAGCGCGTCTAAATTATTAGTTACCAATAGACTACCAAAATCTCTTCTTTTGCCTGACAAAATTTTTAAATTCCTAAATCAACGACTCATGAAGAAAGAAAACGAAGTGTCACGTCGCGATTTTATCAAGAATACTGCGGGTGTTGCTGTTGCATTTTCAATACCATCTATTATTCCGGCCAGTGCTTTTGGGGCCAATGATCGTGTCCGTGTGGCTGTCATTGGTGTAAATGGCCGCGGCCAGGATCATATCAAAGGCTATTCAAAACTGGCTAACGTGGAAGTCGCCACACTATGCGATCCTGATGACGTGGTTTTACAAACCCGGGCAAAAGAATTTTCTGAAAAGAATCCTGGAAAAAAAGTAAAAACTGAAAATGATCTGCGGAAGGTTTATGATGATAAATCTATTGATGCCGTAAGTATAGCAACGCCAAATCACTGGCATTCTTTGGCCGCAATCTGGGCATGCCAGGCAGGAAAAGATGTTTACGTCGAAAAACCGGGATCGCATAATCTTCATGAAGGACGTAAAATGGTGGAGGCCGCGCATAAGTATAAGCGCATTGTCCAGCATGGCGTGCAGCTTAGAAGTTCGGAAGCATTGCAGGAAGCAGTCAAGCATATGCGCAACGGACTTATCGGAAATGTATACATGGCGCGTGGACTGGTATATAAGTGGAGGCCGGACATCGGGAACAAAGGAACTGAGCCGATCCCTGCGGGTCTTAACTATGATTTGTGGACAGGGCCGGCAGAGATGAAACCATTTTCAAAAAACTATGTGCATTACAACTGGCACTGGCACTGGAACTACGGAAACGGAGATGTTGGAAATCAGGGAATTCATGAAACAGACATGTGTATGTGGGGATTGGGCGTAGACTCATTCCCCGAAAAAATAACGTCTGCGGGAGGGAAATTCCTTTGGGACGACGCTAAAGAGACGCCTGAATTATTAACGTCTTCGTTCATTTATCCGAAAGAAAAGAAAATAATTGAATTCGAAGTACGCCCCTGGATGACCAATGACGAAGGTGGTGTGGGGATAGGAAATATATTTTATGGAAGTGAAGGATATCTGGTTGTAAAAGGATACGATTATTATGAAACCTTCCTGGGTAAAGATAAAAAGCCGGGGCCAACGAGAAAGGCTGGGGGAGATCATTATAAAAATTTCATCGACGCCGTGATCGCGCGTGATTCCAAAATGTTAAACGGGCCGGTAGAAACGGCTCACTTATCATCCGGACTGGCACATTTAGGAAATATTGCATATCGTACAGGAAGGGCATTAACATTTGATCCTAAAACGGAAAAATTTGTGGGTGACGACGACGCAAATACATACCTGACAAGAAAGTACAGAGCTCCTTACACAGTTCCTGAAACAGTTTAATAATAAGTTTGCGTGTGTTTATAGATAGAAAAGCCCGGATCGGTTGATTCGGGCTGTTTTTATGCCGGAGGTATTTTCGTTGTTACTCAAAAATTGCATCCAGGTTCTTTCGTCCAGTTTTTTCTGGTCACAAATCACACATAGTTCTGGTTGAACAACTATAAAAACATTTCCATCGCTTGCCAGTGAATTTTTTTAGGGGAGTCTTACGTCAAATGAAGCATAAAAAATCTGACGATAATGATTTTTGAAAAGTTGACCCATTGCTAAATGCAAGTGGGCAGATGTTTGTTAATGGCGCAGACACTGCGCAGGCTACATCTTGAAGATTTTACCTTTAATTAATTCCGGGCCTTCTTCGATTTGCCACGATAAATAATCTGCATAGGTGTCATTCTCATTCAGATCCAACTGATCAATATCCGTTACGATTGTCGACTTAACATGTAAGTTAGTAAGCTGAAGCTACTTAAAATTGAGATAAACCTCAAAAAGAGAAAAGGTGTCAGGTTATAAAACCGGACACCTTTTCAAAATATTATATCGAAGAAAACTCTTTTAACTCAGCGGCAAACTCTGGGCACACTGCGTTTAAAAATTAAAGCGTAGTGAAATCAAATGATTCCAAAAATTTCGTCGTGAAGTTACCCGATTTAAATCCCGGATCGTCCATCAGTTTAATATGAAACGGAATGGTAGTTTTGATACCTTCAATGACAAATTCCTGTAACGCGCGCTTCATTCTGGTAATAACCTCTTCACGGGACTGGCCGCTAACAATCAGTTTCGCGATCATAGAGTCATAGTTCGGCGGAATGGTATATCCACTGTAAACATGGCTGTCGATACGAATACCGTGACCACCCGGGAAATGCAGATTCGTGATTTTTCCGGGAGAAGGACGGAAACCATTTGCAGGATCTTCCGCATTGATCCGGCATTCCATAGCAAATAACTTGGGTGTATAATTCACACCTTTGATAGGTTCTCCGGCAGCTACTTTGATTTGTTCCTTGATCAGGTCAAAATCGGTAACCTCTTCAGTAATCGGATGCTCAACCTGAATACGGGTGTTCATTTCCATAAAAAAGAACTCACCGTATTTGTCGACCAGAAACTCAACGGTTCCTGCGCCTTCATAACCGATCGCCTGTGCGCCTTTGATAGCCGCAGCGCCCATTCTTTCCCTAAGCTCAGGTGTTACCACTGGCGAAGGTGTTTCTTCAACCAATTTCTGATGACGGCGCTGAATAGAGCAATCACGTTCTGACAAATGGCATACCTTACCAAACTGATCACCAATAATCTGGATTTCAATGTGACGCGGCTCCTCTACAAACTTTTCAAGGTACAAACCATCGTTTCCAAAAGCTGCGGCAGATTCTGTACGGGCATCGTTCCATGCCTTTTCAAACTCTTCAGGTTTGTTGATGATACGCATACCACGTCCGCCACCACCAGCTGTTGCTTTCACAATCACCGGGTAACCGATCCCGATCGCCAGTTCCTTTCCCTGTTCGACCGATTCCAGCAAACCTTCTGATCCTGGAACAACAGGAACGCCCGCCTTGATCATCGTTGCTTTGGCTGTTGACTTGTCGCCCATGCCATTGATCTGAGCAGCAGTGGCTCCGATAAACTTGATACCATAATCTGCACAGATCTGAGAGAACTCAGCATTTTCAGATAAGAAACCGTATCCGGGATGTATGGCGTCTGCACCGGTAACTTCGGCAGCAGAAATAATATTTTGAATGCTAAGGTAAGACTGACGGCTTGGAGGTGGTCCAATACAAACGGCTTCGTCAGCAAAACGCACGTGAAGGCTGTCACGGTCGGCAGTTGAATAAACTGCAACCGTTTTTATGCCCATTTCACGGCAGGTTCTAATCACACGTAGTGCAATTTCGCCTCTGTTGGCAATGAGAATCTTTTTAAACATGAAATTTAATTAAGTTTTTGAAGACCGGTCATTACCGTTATACAGGTTCAACAAGAAATAAAGGCTGATCGAATTCTACCGGGGTAGCGTTTTCAACCAAAACTTTAACAATTCTTCCTGAAATTTCAGATTCAATCTCATTGAACAACTTCATTGCTTCAATCACACAAACCGTTTTACCCGGTGCGATCTCATCTCCTACGCTTGCGAAAGCTGGTGACTCAGGATTTGAAGCACGATAGAAGGTCCCGATCATAGGTGATTTGATCGTAATCAAATTGGATGATGCCGAAGGTTCAGCCGGAGCAGACGGTGTCGTCGCTGACGCTGAAGCGGTTGGTACCGAAGGGGTATTGTATACAGGAGCCGAAACCTGCGCAGCAGCCACAGTGGCTACCGGTGCTGATCCGTATCTTTTTACTTTAATTTTAAGGTCAGTTGTTTCAATGTTTACCTCATCAAGGCCAGACTGGGCGATGAAGTCAATTAGTTTCTGAATTTCGTTAGTTTCCATTTAGTCAAGTTTAAACAGTTGCAGGAATTGTAAGCCTATGATTTTACTCTTTCAACGTAGTCGTAGGTGCGGGTATCTACTTTGATTTTCTGACCTTCTTCAATAAATAAAGGCACCATGATACGTGCACCTGTTTCTACTTCAATCGCTTTTTTCGGAGAGTTTGCAGTATCTCCCTTTAAGCCTGGTTCAGCATAGGTTACTTCTAATTCTACAAATGGAGGCAATTCACAAAGTAACGCAGCATCTGTTTCAGTATTGATCAGAATTTCAACTTCCTGTCCTTCCTTCATCAGATCAGCAGCTGTTACAAGTTTCTCGTCGATCAGTACCTGATCAAATGTTTCTGAGTTCATGAAGTTATAACCAACTTCATCTTTGTATAAAAACTGGAATTTATGTCTTTCTACACGAACCGGAATAATGGTAGCACCGGAAGAAAAAGTATTATCCAATACTTTTCCGGAAGTCAGGCTTTTAATTTTAGTACGAACAAAAGCGTTTCCTTTGCCAGGCTTTACATGTTGAAACTCAATCACCTGAAACAGGTCATGGTTAAAATGTATCACTAGTCCGTTACGTAAGTCTGCAGTCGTTGCCATGTTTAATTAATAAAAAATGTATAAAATCTTAAATGAAAAAATGAATAATGAAACACGATCATTATTCATTTCCATTAGTCATTCCCTTTATCGTAGGCCCATTTCAAGTACAATGCGCCCCAAGTAAATCCTCCTCCAAAGGCCGCAAGAACAAGATTGTCGCCCTTCTTTAATTGTGATTCATAATCCCATAAGCAAAGTGGTATGGTTGCAGATGTCGTGTTTCCATATTTCTGGATATTCACCATCACCTTATCCATGCCTACGCCCATTCGATTGGCAGTCGCTTCAATAATCCTTCTGTTTGCCTGATGCGGAACAAGCCACGCAACGTCTTCACTTGCCAGATTATTTTTCTCCATAATTTCCGCAGAGATATCAGCCATGTTTTTCACGGCAAATTTGAACACCTGCGCTCCATCCTGAAATACGGAATGCCATTTATTGTCAATTGTTTCATGAGTAGGCGGGTAGCGGCTTCCTCCGGCTTTTTGATGCAGATAAGGATATCCCATTCCGTCTGAACGAATGATCGAATCAACAATTCCATATCCATCCGTATCTGGTTCCAGCAGCACTGCTCCTGCACCATCTCCGAAAAGAATACAGGTTTTTCTATCCGTGTAGTCGACTATGGCAGACATTTTGTCTGCACCTACAACGATCACTTTTTTATATTTTCCGGTCTCAATAAACTGAGAACCTATGGTCAGGGCATAAACGAATCCCGAGCAAGCTGCCTGAATATCAAAACTTCCTACATTTCTGATGCCTGTCATATCACAGATCAGGTTGGCAGTACCAGGAAAGATAAAATCAGGAGTTGTGGTGGCGCAAATTAACAAATCAATGTCTTCAGGAGCCGTATTGGTTTTGGCAAGCAACCCTTTTACAGCTTCTGCGCCCATATGTGAGCTTCCTAAACCTTCTCCTTTGAGTATGCGACGTTCTTTAATGCCGGTGCGGCTAACGATCCATTCATCGTTCGTCGCCACCATCGTTTCCAATTCAGCATTTGTCAGAATATAGTCAGGCACATACCCGTGTATTCCTGTTATAGAGGCTCTTGCGTGGGTCATGGTTAATTTCTAGCATTCAAAATTCAAGCGAATTTTGGTAAAAAATAGTATCAGAGTTTTCGCAAATATAGCTGTATCGATCATATATCAGTTCAGGGCATTTGCAATATGCAGATATGCCTTTGATTTTACTTGTTTATATGCCCATCCAAGCATGTTCTTAATTGCAAGCGGTGAAGAAATACCATGAGCAATCATAACATTACCATTAACTCCGATAATTGAACTTCCGCCAATGGATTCATAGTTGGTCTGATCGATAAAATCATCCTGAATCCCTTTTTGTTTGGCTATTTCGTAAAAAGACTCGCCCAATTTAAATAATACATTTCCTGTGAAACCGTCGGTAACGATCACGTCTGCCTTATTAGTGAAGAGGTCTTTTCCTTCAATATTTCCAATAAAATTGATTTTTTTATTATCCTTAAGCAGCGGATAAGTTGCCTGGGCAGTTAGTGAGCCTTTTTGTTCTTCCTCCCCAATGTTCATTAAGGCAACACGCGGGCGCTCAATCTGAAATGTGTGTTGAACGAATAATGAGCCGATTTCGCCAAACTGCGCCAGAACTTCCGGTTTGCAGTCTGCATTGGCGCCAATATCCACCATGATCGCGTATCCGCCTCCAACCTGAGGCACATAACCCGCGATGGCTGGCCTTAAAACTCCTTCGATCGCTTTGATGCTAAAAAGCGCACCTACATGCATAGCCCCGGTATTTCCTGCGCTGCAAAAGATGTCAATTTCTTTTTCTTTCAAAAGCTTAAATCCAATTCCTATGCTTGAGTTGGGCTTTTGAGAAAGAGCTTTTGTAGGGTGCTCACCCATCTCAATAACATCTTCCGCATGAATTATATCAACGGCTGATGAAGAAAAGTTATTTTGGCGAAATATATCCAAAATAGCATTTTCCCGGCCAATTAACACGATTCGGGCATCCGATGGCAGTTCGGAAGTGGCTTGCATAACCCCTTCAACTATTGCTTGTGGAGCTAAATCTCCCCCCATAGCATCTACCGCAATTTTCATTTACACGCTGTTATTTTGTACTAGAAGTTAGAAATCGAAGGTGTAAATTTAGCAGTTGTGCCTTAGTAAAAAAGAATTTCGCAACAACTTTTATAAGGCTGTTGCGAAATTGGCATTCTTATCATCAAAAATTAAACCGTTTTGGCATAATTTTCAACAACAACTTTGCCTCTATAAACCAGATTTCCTTCATGTACGTGCGCACGGTGAAACTGATGGATTTCCCCTGTTGACGAATCAACTGACAATTGCTTGCCTGTAAGGAAGTCATGTGCTCTGCGTGTATCGCGACGGGTTTTGGAAATTTTCCGCTTAGGATGTGCCATGATGCTTTATGTTCTGTATGTTAATATTCGGTTTGAAAAACTTTTATATCACAATTCAGGATTAGTCCTGATTGCCTTTTAATTTTTTTAATGCTTCCCAGCGCGGGTCCACTTTTTCTTCGGATTCTCCTCCCTCTCCCTCCTCATCGTCTCCGGAAGAATAAATAAGTATTACTTCGTCGTCTTCTGAACCTTCATTAATTACTTCGTCACGAAGACTAGGATGTAATTTTTTGAACGGAAGGGAAAGTGCGATAAACTCAAAAATGTATTTCGCAACGTTGATCCGGTTCGTGTTTCGGTTGATGATTTCTATCTCATCGGTCAGCTCTTCATCGCGGTCCCCGAATTTTAAAATAATCCGTTCATCCGAAATGACAGGCTCCTCAAACGGTTCCAGGGTGCGGTCACAAAGCAATTCAACCGAACCCTCAGTATGAAAATGAAGCTGGATCATCGTCGCAGATTTTGTCAAAACCACATGGGTTTTAAACTGGCCGTGTTCAATGAGATCTTGCTCTAATTCCTGAAAAAAAGCATCTCCGGACTCCATATCATAGTCATACTGTTTGTCTTCCAAACCGTAAATGTCTATGTTGTATTTACTTAGCTCTTTCACTATTTCTGTCAAAAGGACTGCAAAGGTAGTGTCTTTTCGTGTTAATAAAAAAACTATCTACAAATTTTATTGATTTGAACTGAGGGATTTAACATTGAACTGTTCTTTCCCGGTATCTATCCGACTTTTACAAATACTCTATTTAGATCTTTCTGGCAGGATTTCCAAAAAACGTCGCTCCGGCCGGTACATTTTCTACTACAACAGATCCGGCACCGATCCTTGCGTTTTTTCCGACCTCAATGCCTGCGACAATTATGGCACCTGATCCGATGAAAACTCCGTTGCCGATCGTCGCGCGGTCGTTAATGACAGCTCCTGCACCGACGGTAACGTAATCTCCTATTTTTACAGACGTTTCAACAACCGAAGAAGTCTGGAACAGGGAATGGCTTCCCAGGCTGGACAACGGGCCTACCGTAACGCGTGCCGCGAAAAGATTTCCATGGCCAATCGATGCCATTTCAGAAATAATGGCACTTTCGTGAATCGCATTGACAGGCATTCTTTTAAAGCGTTCATTGATTCCTTCAGTCAATTGTTTACGAACGGTGCGCTCACCAACAGCAACAAAAGTTTCACATTTGTCGCCAATAATATTGATAAATGCTTCGTCGTCCGTCGAACCCAAAACGCTGACATCGCCAAATTCTTTGCCATGCAATTCTTTGTTATCGTCCAGGATACCGTAGACGAGCACATTATTTCTTCTGAAAATATCAAGTGCCTGCATCCCCAGGGAGCCTGCACCAAGAATTAAAACCGGATTTTCCATAATTGAATAAATTTCCATCTAACCAGCAAGGCGCGATGAAAGGCATGATTAATTGTTAGTGTATCTGGGTGGATTTATTTAACAGCCTGTAAATTTTATACCATGGCTGATAAATGAAAACGTGCAGCTTATAATTTTTTATAAAAGTACGGATTTTAAAGGAACGTCACACGAAATACAAATGGGCTTCCGTAAGGAGACAGGTTTTCCAGATTGTAAGGATCTATCTGGTTATTATAATTTACATTGTAAAGCGCAGTGAAATGCACCGCCCTGATCAATTTTCCGCCCGTCGGCTGGCTGTAAGATGCACCAAACATGGGTGAACTCAGCCATGTTCTTTTTTGATATGACATCGGTACGTTCAATGTCTCATATTCTGCAATGATATTCACGACAGGGAAAATCTGGTACATCAAAAAAGCACGTCCGCCGTAATTGATCGTATTATAATTGTAGTAGCTGGACTTAAACCACATTAAAGTCGCGCCGACTCCGCCTACAAGTTTATCTGTGATCTGATATCCTGCCATCGGAGAAACGTTGACGTTGGTAAACGTTCCGAAACTGAGCCCGAAACTTCCGCCCAGCCTGATCCTTTCCTTAAATGCAAGATTTTTTAAATCACTTTCAACCTTTTGTTTATCAACCGGCGCTTTGTCTTCCACCGGAGGGACTTCTTTTCTCACAGGCCTTTCTTTTTTCACAGTATCCGGGCGGTAGTATTCGTCGGTCTGAGCAAAAAGTACTGATTTAATCGATAGTGTGAGGATAAATAAGCAGGATAGGAGGATTTTCCTTTTCATTTCTAAATGGTTTATTTTAATATTGTTAATAGTAACGCAAAATTCTTAACTTTTGGTTTAATATTGATTAAGCCCTCATCAATTCTGCCTCAATCCCTGCTTGACTGCTTATGCATTATCACATTTCTGTAACAGACCCGGCTTCTCATTATTTACAAATAACCTGCACAATCCCCGAAATTACGACGGATCGTATTGAAATTCAGTTGCCTGCATGGCGACCAGGACGATATGAAATTCAGAATTTTGCCAAAAATATTCAATTTATCGAAGCTATTTCAATTAGCGGTGATAAACTGCCTTTACACAAAATCACAAAAGACCGTTGGGAGGTTAGGACAAACAACGAAAAGGAAGTTCAGATTCGTTATAATTACTACGCGGCCATTCAAAATGCAGGAAGCAGTTTTGTTGATGAAGAACTGTGGTATCTGAATTTTATTAATTTTTGTTTTTATACGGAAGGCCGTATCCTGGATGAATATCAGGTAACACTGGCCTTGCCGGAAGCTTTTGAAATTGCCTGCGGACTTCCCGTAAACGGCCATAACCAATTGATAGCCAAAGATTTTTATCAGCTCGTCGACTCTCCGTTGCTAGCTTCGGAAACTTTGCAAAAGTCGGATTATACCGTGCGTGGCGTTCAGTTTCATATCTGGATGCACGGCAATCTGAAACCAAACTGGAAAAGGATCAAACGTGATTTCAGGAGATTTTCAAGGGAGCAAATCGCAACCATGGGCGAATTTCCGGAAAAGGAATATCATTTCCTGAATTTAATTCTGCCCCATGCATTCTATCATGGCGTTGAGCACCACAACTCTACAATGATCGTTCTGGGCCCGGATGATGAAGGAGAAGGCCTATACAATGACTTGCTCGGAGTTAGCTCTCATGAGCTGTTTCATGCCTGGAATATTATCAGAATTCGTCCCATCGAGCTTTTACCCTACGATTTTACTAAAGAAAATTATTTTGAAACCTGTTTCGTCGCCGAGGGCTGCACTACGTATTACGGTGATCTGTTTCTGAAACGCGCAGGCGTATTTGATGATGAAGCGTATGTAAAAGAATTGCAGGTATACATGAAACGCCATTTTGAGAACAGCGGATCTGCTGCGCAATCCCTGGCGCAATCTTCTTTTGATCTGTGGCTGGATGGGTATGAAAAGGGTATTCCTGACCGCAAGGTGTCGGTTTATCACAAAGGTGCGCTGGCTGCAATGATCCTGGATTTATATCTGAGAAAGAAGTCGGATCATGAGGTTTCTCTGGATACGGTGATGAGAATACTATGGGAACGTTTTGGTAAGCCGTTCGTTGGTTATACTGTCCGTGACTACCAGGATATCGCAGAAGAAGTAGCCGGTGAAAAACTTGACTGGTACTGGCACGACTGCATTTTTACCAATGAGCCTCTGGAAGTAAGACTGAACGAAGCATTGAGTTTTGTCGGTTTACAGATGACCACTTTCAGTAATGGAAATATACAGCTGAATGTGCAGGATGACTTTAAAGCAAAAATCCAGCGTGACAAATGGCTTCAGACGCGGCAAGTATTATCTGATGAAGAAGAGGAGTAAATTTAATATCCAAAAATAGCCGAAGCTTTAAACCGGCAAAAGTACTACCGGTTTAAAGCTTCTGTGAAATCTGTTTTACACCTGAAAACATTGATACCGTATTTGTGCCAATGGTTATTTCCCGGCCACATTTCAAAATGGCTTATTTATTTAAAACATCTTTCAAAGCTTCAGGGAGATCAGGGAATTGGTATTTAAATTCGGTTTCATCCTGAATCCGCTGATTGATGACATAGTTGCTTCCAAGTACCACGTTTGCCATTTCTCCAAACACCAGTCGTAGCGTGAAAGAAGGTACATTGGGCAGCCACTGGGGCTTATCCAGCGCCTTACATATCTGTTGTGTAAAATATTCGTTTGTCGCTGGCGGTGTTGCCACAGCGTTGTATGCGCCATGCCACGACTCCTGTTCCATACATTGAACGTACATTTCGCATAGATCGTCAATGTGGATCCATGAAAGCCATTGTTTGCCAGAGCCCAGAGGCGCGCCAAAACCGAATTTTGCAGGCTGAGCCATTTTGGGAACTGCACCGCCATCATTGCTCAACACGATTCCGGTTCTCAGCTTAACGGTCCTGACACCAAGTGCTGCGATTTTATCGGCCGCTTTCTCCCAGGCAATGGTTACCTCAGACAAAAAATCTTTCCCGGGAGGCGCGTGTTCGGTATGCTGTATATCACCCGTATCTTCGCCATAATAGCTGCTTCCTGATGCAGAAACGAAGGATTTAGGCTTTATGTTCAGTGTGCTGAATTTCCTCGCAATCAATTCGATACTATCTGTCCGGCTGCTGAATATCTCTTTTTTCCGCTCATCCGTCCAGCGCTCGTCGGCCACACCTGCACCTGCCAGGTGAATCAGATAATCAGTGTTTTCAAGAGCGCCGTCTTCGATGTAATTATTTTTTACATCCCATTCATAAACCTTAACGGAAGGGATATTCACTTTTTTTCTTGTAAGGTAGGCGATCTCGTATCCTTTCTTAAGTAGTAACGTCGTGAGCCTTTTTCCGATCAAACCCGTTCCGCCGGTAATCAATACTTTTTGAGCCATAAAATGCTGTGATGAGGTAGTATGGTGGAGAGGTACAAAAATAGTGCCGACGAATTACCCGACTACAGTATTAATCTCTTTTGGAGGCTCTTGTTCAATTGCTTTTGTAACCCGGTCAATAATACTGTCGATCGATTCGTCCGGAGAAAAGTACATAGGGGCCTTGAAATGGACACTTAACGTAGTGTTTCGTTTCTTGAAACGTAATCCTTTTTTATCGAAGGCTCTTCTGAATCCGTTAATAACAACGGGAATCACTATAGGCTGATGTTCTTTGATCAGATAGGCTGTTCCTTTTCTTACAGGGGCAAAAGGTTTGGTGGTGCCCTGCGGAAAACTGACCACCCAGCCATGTTTTAAACCCATACCAATTTTGTCCTGAGCAGAATTGTCAAGCTCACGTTTAACATTTTCTCCGTTTGCGCGCCAGGACCTGTCAATTGTGATCGCACCTCCGATACTAAACAGCTTTGGTAAAATTCCTTCTTTCATTGTTTCAGAAGCAGCTACGTAATAACAGCGGGCTCTTGGAGAAAAAAGGTAAAAAGGAGGGGAAATAGTGTCCTTATAACCCCATTTGGTAGCACAGAAAATATGGTAGAAGGCAATGACGTCAGCAAAGTAAGTCTGGTGGTTTGATAAAAAAATAACCCCATGATCAGGAAGTTCTACAAGCTGCTCGCTGCCTGTGATCTTTATTTTATTAACCGCCGTATAACGGTAATAGGTAAACCAGCCGATTACAAAAATAAAAAAGCGTTTAACGCTCAGGAAATTGCCGAAAGGATCCTTTTCGAACAACCCCAGAAAATCAAACCGTGCAAGCCACGAAGGAAGCGCACTGAATATACTTTTTTTCGAATTCATGTAGAAAGTTTAGTTCAATAAGGCGGCTTAAAATTGCGGTATGGTTATGGTTTAAGGTATGAATACGTTTGAATCAAATGACGAGGGTAAGTTATAAAGAGATTTCCAGATATAATAAAATAACTAAGCCAGGTAAGCAACGTAACCAAAACCCGCTTTCGCAGTCCAACCAAGAAGACGAACTATTGGCATGATTCTTTGATTACCGTTCAATACTTGCTTAATTTTGACCAGCTTACTAACAAAAAAACGCCTAAATTAATATGACTATTAAGTATCAATCACACATACTTGCCTGCTTCCTTGCGGCCGGAGTTTTTTCCGGTTGTTCAAAAAACCCTGTGACAGGGAAAAAAGAGATTATTTTCATGTCGCCGGAAAAGGAAAAAGCCCTGGGTGCGGAATCACATCCTTCGGTGGTGGCCTCTATGGGTCTTTATGACGATAAAAACCTGTCAGCTTTTATCAATGAGAAAGGCAAGGCGATGGGCAAAGTTTCGCACCGGCCGGATGTCGATTATCAGTTCTTTATTGTTGATTCTCCTGTAGTTAATGCGTTTGCAGTCCCTGGAGGTTATGTCTATTTCACGCGTGGAATTATGGCACATTTTAATAATGAAGCCGAGTTTGCGGGTGTGTTAGGGCATGAAATCGGGCACATTGCAGCACGACATTCTGCCAGCCAGCAAACCAAACAGGTTTTCACGCAGGGTGTGTTACTTGCGGGTTCGGTTCTTTCTCCCACTTTCAGAGGTTTATCAGAGCAGGCTTCCCAGGGTTTAGGATTGTTACTATTAAAATATAGCCGCGATCACGAAAGTCAGTCAGACGAACTGGGTGTGGATTATTCAAGTAAAATTGGATATGATGCCCATCAAATGGCCGATTTCTTCGGAACGCTGAAAAGGATTAGTGAAAAAGCAGGACAGACTATTCCAACGTTCCAGTCTACTCACCCTGATCCGGGAAACCGTCAGGTGAAGGTGGAACAGCTGGCTACTTCCTATCAATCGGCACACCAGGCAAAGTACAACGTTAACCGGGATGTTTATCTTCGTAGGATCGAAGGGCTGATCTATGGTGTAGATCCTAAACAGGGATTTGTAGAAGGAGGTCAGTTTTACCATCCGGGTTTAAAATTCCAGTTCCCGGTTCCTTCAGACTGGCAGACAGAAAACACGCCTGCGCAATTCCAGATGGCTTCAAAAGATGGTAAGGCGATGATGCTTTTCACCATTGCAGAAGGAAAAACATTAGACGAAGCAGCACAGACCATTATTAAAAATTACGGCCTTCAGGTTTCTGAAAATAACAAAACGACCATTAATGGAAATCCGGCAATTGCGATGGTTGCAAAACAGGTAGCGCAAGGGCAAACGGCTCCGGCTGCTAATGCTGCACAGATCGCAAGCTGGCTTATTCAATACAATGGATCCATTTATGTAATTCATGGCGTTGCTGCGAGTACTGATTTTGGTGCCAGTTTCAACCAGTTTAAGTCGGTTGCCCAAGGATTTAAATCGCTGACAGATGCTTCAAAACTAAACAGGGAGCCTGAGCGAATCCGCATTAAAACGGCTCAAAGTGATGGAACGCTTCGTGACTTGCTGAAAGATGCAAACATGCCTGACAACAAACTGGACGATATCGCAATCCTGAATGGTATGGCGCTAACGGACAAGGTAACTAAGGGAATGCTCTTCAAAACGCTTGGAAAATAGATTTTAGGGCAGGCCGGCAGATTTTAGGCCGACAAAGGGACATAGAAAAGCCACTTGTATTACTGAACTTTCAGTCTTTACAAGTGGCTTTTTTTATTCAGACCAGGTCTGGTTATCTGCCTTGAATAAGTCTGTTTTCCTTGTTACCAGCAAATATGACTATTCGTGAAACATCTTCTAAAAATGTTTTTGAATAGTTTATTTCAGTTTATTTTCAAGAACCTTCATGTAATACCCCCCAACCACCGAACGGGCACGGAAGCCAACGGATTTTCCATCCTTTGTTTCATGCCAGTCTGAAAGTGGGATCCTGTCCGGAGTTGTAGTTGCATAATGATATACGGGCTGTATCAGTGCTTCAAAATCTTTTTGATTGTCCGCCAAAGTTGCTGTCCAGATGATCCAGTCTGATTTTGTATAGGTTTTCCGGCTGTCGAGTGGCAAACCAAAAGCCAGCTGTTTTTTAAGGTAATAATTGATCTCTTTTTTTGCCACTTCTTTTGGAAAAACGTGGAGGTCCAGAAGTTCATCCCAGACCAGGTTATATTTTTGGCTCCAGGTATCTTTTTTATCAAAAGTCAGTGCATAGTGATCGCCGTCGTTCGCCATCTCCATCCATTTCTTAGCAAATTCCTTTACCAGTGCATTTACATCTGCGGCTTCTTTTGTTTCGCCAAGGAGTTCGGCCATTTTCGCATAAGACGCCAGCCCCATGATCGCCTTGATGGACAAGTTCGTGTTCCGCGCAAGGTGTCCTGCAAAATCATCCGTACATAGCTGGTTAGCCGGATCGAAACCTTCTTTCTTTAAATAGTTAGCCCAGACGGATAATGTCTTCCAGTGTTTTTTAGCAAATTCAACATTTTTTTCAGTCCTGGAAATTGCGTAGGTCAGAATCAGCATATTACCCGATTCTTCGACAGGCATATCTTCGTCATACGTTTGTCCGTTTCCAAGTGGGTAGGTACCGATATCATGGGCTGCAAAAGGTTTAGTCCATTTTCCGCTTTCAGAATAATAGAAGATCGGTTCCATCATTCCTTTTAACAATGTCGGATTATAGGCCAGGAAAAGCGGGGCAGAAGGGTAGGTAATATCAACCGTTCCGATCGATCCATTGCTAAAATTTTCCTTTGACAAAAATAGGGGCGTTCCGTCTGGTCCGGCAACTAATTTATGGGCGGCAATGGCCTGACGATAGGCCATCACACACAAATCAGCATACATCTTACCACCTGCTTTGACTGCGTCATTATAGATCCTTACATCTAATCCGTTGCAATCAGCTACAATGGCATTGAAATTGGCTTCTGCCTCTTTCAATTCTCCCTGAATCGTTTTGTCTCCGTTTTTATTCCACCAGGGCCTTAGGTTTTTTCCAAAATACTGAACGGAAAATTCGTCGTCATAACCGATCATCACATGTTCCGAGCTTCCTTTGTTGACCTTTCCAAGCGTCGTAACGATCGCCATTGCACGTTCAGCACCGGTACCTATGACAGCCAGGTTCATCTGATTCAGCGTACCCTGTTCCGAAAAGTTTTTGATCAAACCGGCAGGCGTACCAAGGCCTGCACTATGGACCGATTTTTCGTTTGCCGCCAGATAAGCATACCCCCAGTCAATTCGTACATCATCACCTTTACGCTGCAAAATCTTCTGGTCGACCGATCCAATTGAAAGCGTAACCAGATCTCCTTCTTTTGTCTTTTTTTCTGTCACTTCCTGACTCCCTTCATGAACGGCAAGAAGTCCGGAAACGGAAGTTAATACTTCAACATCATGTGTGTTTCCATCATTCGATCTTGCATCATAAATGATATAACTGACCGGACGGGAAAGCAAGGCCAGATTTTCAATCAACACGGGCGACACGAAACGTGCTGTCAGGTGAATAGGGCCGGCTTCAAATTCATAGGTACTCCGGGTCGCTTTCATCTCAAACTTTGACTGCTTCGCATTCAAAATCACATCCGGGCCTTTTGGTGCCAATTCATCCGTCAGACCAACGTCGATATAACCCGGTCCGGCTCCGTTTTTACAATAAGCAGCAATGGTGTTTTTACCTTTCCTTAACGCCTTCTTTGCCGCAGGGCTGATTTTTCTGGTATCATAGTCCCCGGTAAAACAGCTTGAACAGGCATATGCCAGAACACCATTGATGTAAACGGATGCGTCATCATCGTGGAAAATATTGAGCCCGATGTTTTCAAAATTGATGTCGTTCAGGGTAAACTCACGACGATACCATACTTCCTTTGGAAATACAGTTCCTGTTTTCAACATGGCGTCGTTTCGGTCTTTTGTACCAAAAGGAGCCGCACCTGTTTTCCAGCCAACTGCTTTAAAACCTTCTCTGAACCAGCCGGCAGCAGGTTTGTCAGTGGTATAAACGGCGTCATAAGCTTCTGCTTTTGCTGTTGGAACAACAGTCTTTAAGACAGGTGCTGCGGCTCCCATAAATCGATATGTCTTTCCGTCCACCCGGATTAAGCCGTCAATCGGATTTGGTTTCCCAGTCCAGTGCCTGGTCGGCGACCCCGTCAGTTCATTTCCAAATGACCATATACTTGTATAAGGGTCAATGGTAATCAGCGGAACTGCAGGCGGATGAAAAGTCTGCGCAACGCAGACATGTATACCGCAAAGCAGGAAATAAAGTATAGTCCAGCGTTTTGTCATTAGTACAAATTTTGAAGGTTAAAACGTTTTAGCAATCAATTTAGTAACATCTGTCTTCTATGAAGCCATATGTTTAATAAATCTCATCACTTTTTTCTTTATTATATAAATAAAAGTGGTTCTATCGTTTTGAAACAATAGAACCACAGCATTTTTAATGAAAAGAATCGGATCTTAGTTAGTTGTACAAATGTTATTTCTTGTAGGCCGCTTTTGCACTTTCGAGAAAGGTTACAAAATGGGCTGGATTCAGGTCATAATTTTTTGGCGCAACCAGCAGATTTCCCTCCTGATCTACGATGCAATAATGTGGCTGAGCATTGTTATTATACTTTACAATTTGCAAATCGGCATTTTGAGCACCGATGGTTTTCTTCACCTTATTGTCATATTTGGAAGTATACCAGTCTGATTCCGGTAATTCTGTTTTGTCATCCACATAAAGCGCCGCGATGACAAAGTCATTCTGAAGACGTTTCAAAACTTCCTGATCCGACCAGACCCGTGCTTCCATTTCACGACAGTTTACACAACCATGTCCGGTAAAGTCTATAAACACAGGCTTGTTGACTTTTTTTGCATAGGCCTGAGCCTCTTTGATGTCGAAGAAACCATCCAGTTCATGTGGTAAATGAAACAGATCAGCATACTTTTTGGATACCTCCGATGCAGCCGTTGCCGGTGCACCGCTGGCCCGTTTATTTAAGTCAAAGTCAATGGTCGATTGCGGAGGAAGATATCCTGCCAGTGCTTTTAACGGTGCGCCCCACATACCCGGAAGCATATAAATCACGAAGGTAAAGGTGATAATTGAAAGCAAAATTCTCGGGACGCTCACACGCTCAATCGGAGAGTCATGGGGCGTAAGGATTTTGCCCAAAAGATAAAACCCTAACATGGAGAATATTACAATCCAGAAGGCAAGGTATACCTCGCGGTCAAGCAAATGCCAGTGATATACCTGATCGGCTATGCTCAGGAACTTCAGTGCCAGTGCCAGTTCCAGGAAACCCAATACAACTTTAACGGTATTTAACCAGCCACCAGATTTTGGGAGCGATTTAAGCCATTGCGGAAATAGGGCAAATAACGTAAAAGGAATCGCAAAGGCAGATGAAAATGCCGCCATCCCAATAATCGGTTTGACAACAGCGCCGCCGGCAGAAGCCACCAGTAAACTTCCTACAATAGGTCCGGTGCAGGAAAACGAAACGAGAACAAGCGTAAAAGCCATAAAGAAAATGCCGGCATACCCACCCTGGTCCGATTTGGCATCCATTTTATTTACAAATGCACTTGGCAGAACAATTTCAAAAAGTCCGAGAAATGATAATCCAAAAACAAAGAAAATGGCAAAGAAGAGCACATTTGGAATCCAGTGCGTGCTCAGGAAATTGGCGAAAGCGGGTCCGTTCAGTCTGGAAACTACCGTACCTATCAGCGTATAGATCATCACAATAGAAACTCCGTAAAGCAATGCTTTTACTTTTCCGTTGGTCTGGTTGGTAAAATAACTAACGGTCATGGGAATGATCGGGAATACGCAGGGCGTTAACAAGGCAACCAGACCCGAAAGAAATGCAGCGAGTGCAAATCCCCATAACGACTTGTCTGCTCCTGTATCTTCCTGGCTCAGATCTGCCTTCGGTGCAACTTTTTCGGATGTTGCTTCGGCAGAGTCACCTGCTGTAATGGTAATGTTTGCGGTCTCCTGAGTTATCGTATCCGTTGTTTGGGCCGATGCCACGGCGGGAGAGGTGGCCACTGCAGGCGGTGTGGTGGCGCCATCTGCGACAACTTTCAAACCTTTAAATTCAAAATCATCATTTCCAGGCACGCAGAGTCCCGAAGTATGGCTGCAGGTCTGGTATTCAGAGCTGCCTTTGATCACGGGGTCAGCCGTCAATATTTTAACCGATTGTTTGAAAACAGCTTTATCATCGAAAAATTTGACGTTGCCTCCCCAGATCTCCTCATATTTTGTTTTTGGGTTTTGGGGTTTCAATTTACCAACCAGCGCAAACGATTTATTAGGCGTTAAAGCGAATGAAGTAAGCATCGGGCCAAGGTCAGGATCGAAATCTGACGAGTAGAGATACCAGTCTTTATCAAGTACCGCTGTGAAAATCAGGTCAATTGTTTCTCCTGGTTTTACATCATTTTTCGAAAATGTATAAGTCCAGTGCGCATGTTTCTGGATTTGGGCAAATGCTGTGGTTTTTGCGAAGAAAGCGCAAACAATAATGAATAGAAAAACACTTCGTTTCATTTGATATCTTGATAGTAGGAGCTGAATTTAAGAAGATTCAAGCTGTCTTTATTTAATTAAATATCTGGCAAACCGGTGGAGTTTACAAAGACTTACATACTCAACGTTTTTTAACCGAAAAAATTCATCGTGAAGATTTCTCTTTCAAGAGTGCAAAACTGCAAATTGTCTGGCAGAATAGTTTTGCGTTTGTCAAAAGTGCTGTAAAATTTTGAACATAAATGAATAACTATTCTATTTCTTTAAATTTTTAATCCTGCTAAACGTTTTATGCTAACTTTGCGACCTCAAAAAGCAAAGAAAAAAGCATAACATGTCACAAACACTTTACGTAGTCAAGATCGGAGGGAACGTTATTGATAATCCGGAGGCCTGTTCTCGTTTTCTGAGCGCCTTTTCAAAGTTATCAGGAACGAAAATTCTGGTTCATGGCGGAGGTAAAGTGGCAACACAGATAGCAGCCAGACTTCAGATCGAAACGCAAATGGTGGACGGCCGCAGGATTACGGATAAGCCGATGCTGGACGTGGTAACGATGGTATATGGCGGCCTGGTAAATAAGAACCTGGTAGCGATGCTTCAGGCCAGCGGATGTAATGCAATCGGCCTGACAGGTGCAGATGGCGGAATAATCCGTTCGGTGAAAAGACCGGTCAAAACGATCGATTATGGATTTGTAGGTGACATTGAAAAGGTGAACGATCATCAGGTGATTGCTTTGTTGAAAAGTGAACTGGTTCCGGTCGTAGCACCGCTGACGTATAGCGCTGAAGGGTTATTGCTGAACACCAACGCGGATACTATGGCATCTGCTATGGCTGAAGCGATGGCTACCCATTATGAAGTGAATCTTATATATTGTTTTGAAAAAAGAGGGGTGCTTTCGGATCCTGATGACGATGATTCGGTAATTTCTTCTTTAACGCCTGATCAATATTCCGTTTATAAGGAGTCGGGTGTTATCAATAAAGGAATGATCCCAAAACTGGATAATGCCTTTGCGGCCCTGCATGCCGGCGTTTCGAAGGTCACGATTTGTCACGCAGATGAGCTCGGAAACGCAGCACAGGCTATGGCAGGAACGGTGATACATTTGAATTAAAAAGATTTCCTTATCGGAGTGAGTAGTCAGACTAACTAGTCAGCAGCCGCATTATCGGGTCGGATTCAACATCGGTTGTGAACAATTCAGCTAATTCTGTGCTTTTTTGAAACGTCAGAATTTTCTTCTACCATCTACCTGTGTTCAGTAGATATATTACTAAATTAATTCGATTACATAATTTATTTTTTAATTCTTTGAGTAATTATTAAAATAACTTATTAAGTTTGTGTTAAGCTTTTTAATATTTCATAAATCAGCGAAAATCCAAATTCATTTAACTCTCTATGGGAAAAAATTTACTTAGACTTATTGTCATGTTGATGATAATAAGTGGTCCTGCATTCGCTCAAACGATTACAGGGAAAGTTACAACCAGCTCTGACGGACAAGCTCTGCCAGGTGTTTCTATTCTGATTAAAGGCTCGACAAACGGGACTACAACAGGTGCAGATGGACAATTCAGTCTGAATGCATCGGCTCAGAGCACACTGATTGTTTCATTTATTGGATACAAGACCAAGGAAGTATCGGTAGGAAACAAAACAGTTGTAGATGTGTCGCTTGAGGAAGATGCTGCGCAATTAAACGAGGTTGTAGTAACTGCGCTTGGTATAAAGAGAGAGCAGAAAGCACTTGGTTATTCAGTAAGTACTGTTTCGGCTAAAGAAATAACCGCGTCAGGTAATACAAACTTTGGTTCTGCACTTTATGGAAAAGCACCAGGTGTTAAAATTACGACGGCTCCAGGTGGTGCGACTAGCGCGGTGAACATTCAGGTTCGAGGGATTAATTCTCTTACAGGAAATACCCAACCTTTGTATGTGGTAGATGGTATCGTGATACGTAACATTAGTGAGACAGGATCAAACGGATTAAATAACGGTGGGTATTGGGGTGATCAAAAAATCAGAGGTAACGGTATTTTAGATGTTAACCCGGCCGATATTGAGTCACTTACAGTTCTTAAAGGTGCAAGTGCAACGGCATTGTATGGATCTGAGGCTTCAAATGGCGTAATTGTAATAACAACTAAATCTGGTGCAAAAGGGAACGGTCTGGGTGTTGAATTGAACTATACCTACAATACTGAAAAAGTAGCTTTTACACCTCAATATCAAAATACATATGGTCCTGGATATGACCGTGCTACGAACTTATCTGCTGGTGCAGACGAAGATGGTTGGTTTCATGATGGCATAGGCTCTACTCCATTAAGACCATACTTCCGTGCTTATGGCCAATTTGGTCCTAAAATGGAGGGCCAGCAAGTGACTTGGTGGGACGGAAGTGTAAAGGATTATTCTGCACGTCCAAATAATTATAAAGACCTGTACAGAACTGGTTTGAATTCAACAGTTAATGCTGCAATTTCCAACCATACGGATAAAGCTTCTATTCGTTTCTCCTATACACGTACGGATTACTCAGGTATCCAGCGGGAAAGTGATATGAAAAAGAATACATTTAACCTAAACTCAAACATTAAACTTGGGAAAAAGTTAAGTACGGATGTTGTGGTTAACTATGTAAACACAAATATTCACAACAGACCAGAACTTATTTCCCGTATTACTGGAAACTATGGTGGTTTTTTCAGTAGAACTGATGATATGAATACATATCTAAATATGTATCAGACAGGAGCAGGTTATAAGTATTTGCTCTACAACGATAATAAGTATCTCGTTGATCAGGGACGTGCGAAATATAATATCCGTGCATCTGATTTGATGGAGTATATGTGGAGAAACTATAAAAACACAAACGACGAAATTCAGAATCGTTTGATCAGCAGTGCAACATTAAACTATAATGTGACGAAAAACCTAACCTTGCGTGGGCGTATCGGAAATGACTTTACCAGTACAGGAACTGAGACAAAAAACTATACTGAATACCCAACAGCATTTAACGCAGGCGCAAACAGTACGGGAGGTTATACTTTGGCCAGTGGAAGATATTCAATTCTTTATGGAGATGCCCTTGCAACTTACGCCGGTAATATTACAAAAGACGTTGATTTCTCTGTCAGTGCAGGATATCAAGCAAGACAAGAAGAATATTACAACTATTCCGTGGGCACCAGAAATGGATTAGTTCAGGAAAACTGGTTCAGTCTTAATAATTCAGTAGGTTTGGCAGAAGCAACAGCAACCAGAAGCAAGCTGCAGAAATATGCGTTCTTAGGAATGGCTAATTTTGGTTACAAAAACTTCTTGTTCCTGGAAGCGACAGCGCGGAAAGAATACTCTTCAACCCTGCCTCCTAATAATAACAGCTATGTATATACTTCTGTTAACTCAGGTTTTGTATTCTCCGAAGCATTTCAACTACCTCAAGTACTGAGTTATGGTAAAGTGCGTGCTTCCTATGGTATAGTAGGAAATGCTCCTTTAATATATCTGGCAAACACTACCTACAATCAGCAATCTTTGCAAACCAGCAACGGTTCTGTTCCTGTCCTACAGGCCAATACTAATTATGGAAATAGAAATATCAAGCCGGAAAATAAGTATGAAACAGAGTTCGGCCTGGAGACCAAGTGGTTTCATAACAGAATCGGTTTAGATCTTACTTATTATACAAGCCGCATCGTAGACCAGATTCTTCAAACAGATGTTCCCTCAAGTACAGGTGCAAGCACAGTGTTGGCAAATGTCGGGGAGCTTCGTTCAAAAGGTTTTGAAGCAGGTATCTATGCGACTCCGGTTTCTACAGAAAACTTCAAATGGAACACGCGTCTGAACTTCTCTGTAAACAAAACGATGGTTCATAAATTATCGGATGGAATCAATCAGCTTGTCGCTTACAACGCTGACGGTGGAGCTTTGAAAATTGTTTCAGATGTTGGTGATGCTTTAGGTAATATTTATATTCACCCTCGTTTGCAAGATAGCAATGGCAATTATGTGATTTCATCAGACGGACTTTACGTAATGAGCAACGAGTACAAGAAAGTAGGAAATGTAATGCCAAAAGGACTTGGAGGCTGGATAAATAATTTCAGTTATAAAGGTTTCGCACTTGACGCTGTTATTGATTATCGTTTTGGTGGCAAACTGGTTTCAACACCTCTTCTATATCAAACAGGTGCGGGTATGTTTGAAAGCACAATGGAATATAGAGATAAAGAAAACGGAGGTCTTTCATATTATCTTGATGGAGAAAATAAGGTGTTATTAACCGGAAATGCTACAACTGCTCCAAATGGTAGCAGAGTTTACCATGACGGTATCTTATTAGATGGTGTTACTACAACAGGAGAGAAGAATACAACCATAGTTGATGCGCCAAACTACTACCTGAATATGTACGGTTGGTCAACAGGGTGGTATGAAAAAGGCGCTGTTTACAAAAACGATTATGCTAAACTAAGAGAGTTGGTATTATCTTATAATTTGCCAAAAACAGTTTCTGATAAACTTCACCTGCAAAACATTCGTGTTTCTTTAATTGGTAGAAACTTGTTCTATATCTACAGAACTTTGAAAAATCTTGATCCGGAAGCTCCTGTTGGAACGTCCTGGAAGAATCAGGGAGTGGATGAAGGTTCCAGTGCCGCAATCAGAAGTTACGGGGTTTCTTTACATGTTAGCTTCTAAACAATCCTGTTCTTTAATATTCTAATTGAAACTATATGAAAAAGTCATTGATAAAATTTATTGTACCTGTATTGTTTCTGGGAGGTTTGACTTCCTGCCAGGACAAACTGGAGGAGTTGTACAGCGATCCCGAAAAAACAGAAAATGCTTCGATTGAGAAGTTTTTCACACAAATATTAAATAACGATCGCGTATATCCGAAATATGGTGAAATCAGAACCTTCACTGTAATTCATCCAAGCCGCTATTCTCAGTTTACTTCTTATTTGAACGAAAATAAAAGATATCAGCAGCAAATTGACTATACGCAGTCTCGTTGGAACGCATACTACACGATGAATAGTGGAAGCGGAGTTGTAGCTCACTACCGTGAAATTGAGAAAGCATACAGCGGTCTTTCAGACGAGAATAAAAAGATTTCTGAGGTATATCTTCAGGCTTCTAAAATTGCTCTGATGGATCAAACATTGCAAATGGTTGATTTATGGGGAGATATTCCTTTCAGCGAAGCTGGGTCGTTAAATGCGACTGGTAATATTGTTTTGCCAAAATTTGATAAAGCGAAGGATATTTATGCTGCCGCATTGACAGGTCTTAAAGAAGCATCGGATTTTTTCGCTAACAGCAAACTAAATGCAGGAACACTAACCGGGTTTAAGAAGCAGGATATTTTGCTGGCTGGAGATACTGACAAATGGAGACGTTATGCGAATTCACTTCGCCTGCGTGCTTTGATGCGGTTATCGTTTGTTGATGAGGCGGGTTCAAAAGCTGCTGTGATGGAAATGCTTGCAAATCCCACTGCTTATCCGTTGGTGGACGATGCAAAATACAATGTTTTGCTTAATCCCATGACGGACTATAAAGATAATCTACGTGATGCTTTGAATGATCTGGGCTCAATGTACGCAACGCCTTATTTGTTGAATACCGTTTTAAAACCTGCAAATGATCCAAGAATAGAAGCGATTTACGATAAAAATAGCAACGCTACCTTTAATGCGATGCCATTGGATATTCCTAATAATGAGCAGTCGGCAAACATTACTGCTAATAAATATGCGGTGTTGGATTCGACTACCTTTTTATTTAATCCGCAACTTCCAGGTGTTGTTTTCACCGCTGCCGAAACCAATTTCCTAAAAGCGGAGGCGCTGGAACGGTGGGGAAGCAGTGCAGAAGCAGCCATTGCTTATAATACTGCGGTGAAGCAATCTGTGGTTTTTTATGCGTTTCTTAATAATACCAATACAACAAGAAGTACTGGGAAGGTTTCTATTCCATCAGATGCTACACTAAATAATTTGATCACAGCACCAACCGTAGCTTATTCAGGAACATCAGCGCAGAAACTTGAAAAAATATGGGTTCAGAAATGGGTAAATTTTGGATTCCTGCAAGCAAATCAAAGCTGGGCAGAAGTACGGAGAACCAAATATCCATCGCTTTCTTTCGTTCGTGATTCAAACACACCTGACGCAATACTTCCGCCGTCAAGACTACTTTATCCAGGAAGCGAAAAGGCGTACAATGCTGCAAATTATAATGCTGTATCGGCGTCAGATCTAGCAACAACCAAACTTTTCTGGGATGTAAAATAGTCAGGGGCTGGATTTTATTTTGAAAGTAAACACAATAGGTCGACTTTTACGTCGGCCTATTGTGTTTGGTACATAACATTATTTTATCGCCACCCGGCATTTTAAACTCCACGCTTCATGATCTGTTTTTTATTACATAAGGCTGAATTCATTGGTATTGCAGCCAATTTGATATTTATCGGTCTGATTGGTTATATACTTGTTTTGTTAATAATCTACCTGAATCTCAGCATTAGACTTCTCAGGAAAAAATTAGAAGAGTAGAGCTAATAGTTTTTACTTCGCCTTATTCTCCAGAACCAGCAGTTGAGGATAAACCGTAATTCCCTGGAACATCAGGACTGTAAGTTCTGATATATTATGGAAATAGGAGCCCAAAATGATATCGTCATCACCATCCTGATCATAATCCGCGGTCTCCATAATCATCCATTTTCCATGGGCGCCCTCAGGGGTAGAAAAGGGGCTGAAATTGAAATTCCCTTGGTTCGAAAGATAAACAAAACCTTGCTCAGGCTTTTCAAGATCACTATAAAATGACGTCGCGGCAATGTCCATATCTCCGTCACCGTCAAAATCCCGGGCCATGGCCTTACTGGCGCCATATAACGGATAAAACCAGGCTCGTTTAAAATTATCTTTGCCATCATTCAGATAAATGCGGATGCCATGGTAATTTTTCTTAACCGGTGAGTAATCCCAGTTATCTCCGTTGGTAAGCAGAATATCCTGAAAACCATCTTTATTGAAATCGGCAAGCTCAAAATAAATGGAGCCGAATACAGGAGGGAACTGAAGCACTACTTTCTCCTTGAACTCACCGTTGCCCAGGTTATAAAATATGGAAATTTCTTCTTTCGCCTGGGTCATCAGCGCCATGATATCGGGTTTATTATCGTTGTTAAAATCAACGATCTCAACTTTCCTGGCTCCTGGCAATTCCTTTAAAATATGCTGTTTTTTTGGCTGAAAATTGTCGACCCATAATAATCGGCCCGTGTGATTTCCAAATTCTGATATAACAACATCCTCTTTTCCATCCAGATTAAGATCTGCTGCCACAAAGTGGACGGGCCTGTGTAATAAATGAATGTTAACATTGAGCTCATCCTTCTTAACCGGGTTTGCCAGCGATTCCAGGCTGCCGAACTGTTGCTGAGACGGTTTTAAAGTTCCGACAGAAAGTAACCTCGGGGATGCATTTTCAGGAAAATCAATGTCTGATGCTGGCGTGCTGAGCCAGATCGAATCTTTCTGCTGAAACTTTTTATCCAGGACATAGAGCGTATTCTGTGCGTCTCCGACATATAGCTGCGCTGACTTTTTATCAAATTTTAAGAGGGTCGTCTGAGGAAACATTTTCTTTCCAACAAACACTTCTTTTGGTTTGAAAAAAGGCAGCTGGTTGATTACGGCGGGGCCAGGCTTTTGGGGGAGAGGCACTTCAGGTGCTTCTTTTTCATAATACTCCACGATTTTTTTCCAGTCCTTCCTTGAAATGGAGGCAGTACGTGGGTAAACATTTAACTCCCGGACCAGCTTTTCTTCTTCCGCTAACATGTCTTCGTACAGATTTTTACCCGTTGGATTTATCCCCATACGGTAGCCCATATTGGGCAGCACGGAATTGGTCCAGGTCTTTTTATCCAGCAGCGACGGGCTCGGAAAAAGATGGCAGCCTGCACAGTATTGTTCAGCGAGCTGGGCGCCGGTCGGGATAGAATCGGATAGGGGAGCTGCCAGAGACTGAGCAGGGGCAGTATCGTTTTTTGTATCGATAAAGGAAAAAGCCGTTATCCAGAGCGAGAGGAGAAAAATCAGTACGTTTTTATAAGCAGGCATTCCTGGGATTTTATTTGGTTACAATATAACCCTGAAACAAAGAGAAGCCAACATAAAACGTTTGTCGACTTCTCCTATTCTTTGCCATTTGGTTTCCCGGTTATGAAACAACCAGATCATTTAAAGCCTTTTCTACTTTTTCAAATTCGAAGCGGGCCAGTTCCTGATCCATCCGGGATTTTATCAGACCGTTCTGAAGATTCCCTATGCTGCCTTCATGCGAATGTTTCAATGCACGTGGTGCAGTATAACTTCCGTCGCCGATTTCCGCGCCAACCTGGCGATAGGCATCCCTGAAAGGCACTCCATTGATGACAAGTTCGTTCACACGTTCAACACTGAAGAGCAAATCATATTTGGCATCTTCCAGTAAATTTTCTTTCACTTTGATGTTTTCCAGCATAAAAGCAGCAACATCGAGACAATCCAGTATTTCGTCAAAAGCAGGCATTAAAATTTCTTTCAGCAGCTGCATGTCTCTGTGATATCCCGATGGCAGATTACTCAAAACCATTGTAACTTCCATGGGAAGCGCTTTCATCCGGTTTGTCTTCGCCCGAAGCAGTTCCGCCACATCCGGATTTTTCTTGTGCGGCATGATACTGCTTCCGGTAGTCAGGTCATCCGGTAATACGATAAAGCTAAAATTCTGGCTATTGTATAAACAAACATCCATGGCAAGCCGTGAAACCGTTGCAGCAAGCGAAGCGATCGCTGTCAATGCAGCCTGTTCCGTGCGGCCGCGGCTCATCTGGGCGTACACCACGTTGTGATGCATTCCTTCGAAACCCAGCAGCTCTGTCGTCAGCGTCCTGTTTAACGGAAAAGAAGATCCGTAACCTGCGCCCGATCCGAGAGGATTCCGGTTGGCCAAACGGTAAGCAGCATTCAGCTGAACGACATCGTCAATCAGCGCCTCTGCATAAGCTCCAAACCATAACCCAAAGGAAGATGGCATGGCAATCTGCAGATGTGTATATCCGGGAAGTAAGTCATTTTTATGTTTTTCAGATTGGGCGATCAGTACACTGAAAAGCTTTTCTGTTGCCTGGACAACCTGAAAAAGGCGATCACGGGTGTAAAGTTTCATATCAACCAAAACCTGATCATTACGTGAGCGCCCGCTGTGAATTTTCTTGCCGACATCGCCGAGTTTACGTGTCAGCATTAATTCTACCTGCGAATGGACATCTTCAACGCCCTCTTCAATCGTGAAATCGCCCTGCTGAATTTGTTTATAGATAATATGAAGCTCAGTTTTCAATGCAGAAAGATCATCAGCTGTTAACAGTCCGATCGTTTCCAGCATCGTGGCATGTGCAAGGTTTCCCAACACATCAAATTCGGCCAGAAATAAATCCATTTCACGGTCACGGCCTACGGTGAAGCGTTCTATTTTTTCAGAAGTTACGGTATTTTCTTTTTGCCAGAGTTTCAAAATGGGTAGCGAATTATGGTTACACAGAGGTGCGCAGAGTAGGAAAGAGGAACACAGCGTTATTAATTCCGTTTGATCATGCGCTTAATGCTGCAAATTTACAATCAATTGAGGAAACTCGGAGGAAATTGTTTTGCTATTGTGTCAGGTTACACAAACCGGACGCCGTGCGGGGGCGGCACAGAGTAAGGGTGAGGTACACAGCGTTTTGATTTAAGTTAAAGGGACAAGCACAGCGTTGTTTTTTAGGAGATAAAACTCTGTGTCCCTCTTTTTTTCTCTGTGGTTCTCCGTGTGACCTAAAAAAATCAGTTAACCATCCGACGAATGGCCACGAAGCGTTTTTGATAATAATCAGCACTTAGCAGATCGTAACGCACACCGCCTTTAAAAGCAGAATGGATAAAGCGGACATAACCAGGTGCAGCTTCTGTAATGATTCCGACATGACCAATTCTGGAATCTTTTGAACTCTGACCTTTAAAAAAAATGAGATCGCCGGGACGTGCTTCGGGAAGTTCAACGACTTCACCCTTTGATGATTGTGCTTCGCTGGAATGCGGCAGGGAAATATCCCATTTGCTAAAACAGTAACGGACAAATCCGGAACAGTCAAAGCCTTTTTTAGAAGCCCCTCCGGATCGGTAAGGGATATGTAAATGCTTATTGGCAAAAGAAACTAATGACTCGATCGCATTAAGCGTATCGGTGTCAATTTTCTGTCGATTTTTTGATTGGGCATTGGCAGGATTGCCAGATAAAACAGCGCAAAAAAGTAAGCCTAGGAAAATGGTACGTTGAATCGTTGAAAACATTCAGGTTGGGTTAGGTTCTGGGTATTAAACTCCTAATCAATAGAATATATTGTCTTTTCAAATTTTACCTTCGAAGAGCAAAGCTAACGATCAATTTTCATTTAAAAAATTTTAACTTTTATCTATTTGTTAAATTTTTCTGATTTCACCTTTAAGTCGCTTACAGCCAGTGTCTCCGCGAATCTCTCACGCATAACTCAGACCTAGCTTCGTTCCACTCATCTTTTTTGCTATTTTTGTACCCTTCAAAAGATTATTCAAGAATTAACTATACCTATTGCATGGAAACCACCGACCGTTATTTGCAACGCGGCGTATCTGCATCGAAAGAGGACGTACATAAGGCAATCGAGAAAATTGACAAAGGATTATATCCAAAAGCATTTTGCAAAATTGTTCCTGATACGCTGGCCGGTGATCCTGAATATTGTACCATTATGCACGCAGATGGTGCCGGTACGAAAACTTCTCTTGCTTATTTATACTGGAAAGAAACCGGAGATATTTCGGTTTGGAAAGGTATAGCGCAAGATGCAATCGTAATGAATACGGACGATTTATTATGCGTAGGCGCAACCGGACCTATGTTATATTCATCGACGATCGACAGAAATAAAAACAGGATTCCAGGTGAGGTGATTGCAGAAGTGATCAACGGCGCTGAGGAGATCCTGGATATGCTGCGCAGTTATGGCGTGGAAATATACAGCACAGGCGGTGAGACCGCAGACGTTGGCGACCTGGTAAGAACGGTAACGGTTAACAGCACAGTTATAGCCAGAATGAAAAGATCCGATGTGGTCGATAATGCCAACATTAAGGCCGGTGATGTGATCGTGGGACTTGCTTCCTACGGACAATCGACTTACGAAACGTCTTACAACGGCGGCATGGGAAGTAACGGACTGACTTCTGCACGTCACGATGTTTTAGGGAAATATCTGGCTGAAAAATATGGTGAAAGTTTTGATCCCGAAGTAAACGCAGACCTGATTTACAGCGGCTCAAAAAAACTGACTGATCCTGTTGAAGGGACATCGTTAAATGTTGGGCAGCTCATTCTTTCTCCAACGCGGACATACGCACCTGTGGCGAAAGCGCTGCTGGACGAACTGCGCCCGCATATTCATGGGATGGTTCATTGCAGTGGCGGTGCGCAGACTAAGATCCTGCACTTTATTGACAACCTGCACATTATCAAGGATAACCTTCTGCCGGTTCCTCCTTTGTTTAAACTTATCCAGGCAGAAAGCGGTACTTCATGGCAGGAAATGTATAAAGTTTTCAACATGGGTCACCGGCTGGAAATTTATTTGTCAGAAGAGCATGCTGCACGCGTTATCGAATTGTCGCAATCGTTTGGCATTGAGGCGCAGGTTGTTGGCCGGGTGGAAGCTTCACCGGTTAAAAAACTGACCATTTCAAGCGAAGCCGGCACATTTTATTACGAATAAGATCCGGTCTGAACATAAATTTATTACAGTTGCGGGTTCCCATCAAGCTTTTTGATGAGACCCGCAACTGATTTAAATCTGAAAAAAATTCAGAAAAAAATTAGCTTCAGGATATTTTTTTCCACGTTTTGATCCTATCAAAAACTTCCTTTGCCGAAATACTGTCGAGGCTTTCGGTCTCTGTTTCCATATAATCTGCCTTCGGTCCGATCGGTCCCCACCGTCCGCCATGTTTTGGTCTGAAATTAGGGTATAATCCCAATGCATTTATGCCCAGCGCTGCGGCCAGATGCAGCGGACCTGTGCTGGCAGCCAGCAACCCGTCCGTATGTTTGATGAACGTAATGAGCTGGTCAAGAGGTAATTTTCCCGTAAGGTCTGTTACATGTGGCGGTAAAGTATCAATCCAGGGTTTCAGCTCCTGCTGTTCCTTTTCTGAACCGGTGATAAAAACCTGATAGCGGTCTTTATCCAGCAGATTGATCAGTTCGCCAAATCGTTCTAAATCCCATTCGAGTGCATTTTTGTTGGATTTCGGGTGCAAAATGATTGTAAACTTATCCGTTTGAAGAAGATTTGAAAATGCAGCCGGCAATGTAACAAGCTTATTCATTTGATAATAACGCCACAAACGATCCGGAACTTCTTTTATGCCCAAAGGTTTCAGCAAACGAAAATGAAGAACAGCCTCATGTTCGTCTGATACTTTCCGTCGCAGCCAAATCAGCCGGTTGCAGTCGCGCCAGTGGTAAGGCCGGCTCGCGGTTCCGACCCTGACCGGAATTCCAGCCTTGCGGGCCAGCGTGCTGATGTCCTGCTGTGTAATCAAATGCAGGATCGCGTCAAATTTATATTGTTTGATTTGTGCAATTTGTTCTTCTTCGGGTAAAGCAAAGATCCGGTCATAATCAATAAAGCCGTCAACAGATTCACTTGCGTCAATTACTGCTTTTGTATAACTTCTTGCCAGAATCGTGATATGCGTTTCCGGCCTGATCTGTTTTAAATAACCGCATAAAGGAAGGGTTAACACAACATCGCCGATAGCGTCTACTCTCGTGATTAAAATATGCATGCTTCGGAAATCAATCTGGTTCTTGATAATCAATAAATTCAGACCTGGGTTTACGTCTTGTTTTGGCAAAAATACTATACCATTAACGGTATTCAAGCTAAAAAATGCGAAGGTGTATCTGAGAAAAGTATAATCTTGAGTTGGTTGACAAAAAAACAGAGAATTGATTTATGCCGTGCCGCATAAAACTATTCTCTGTTTATGAAAATTAGGAAGAAGAATTTTTATTTGTCTGACAAGGGCACAAGCTGTGCTTTAAGGTCTGGATCTTTCATGTCTTTATCCAACGGGAACATCGGATGTTTGATTCTTTTATAACCAAGTCTTTCCAGATCCTGATCGACACCACCCGGCGTCAGTGCCAGAAGCCAGTCGGCCCGCATGTTGTAAAGTTCAGGTTCAAGGTAACCAATTTTCACAACGACAATATCAGATTTACGTGGATTGAGTCCTAGTCTGGTAAAATCGGCTTCTTTGTGATATGGTTTACGTTTCTGAGTAACGATCACATGTACGCTTCCAACTTTAACCACTACTTCTGTCTCAGCATTTTTATCACCATACTCAATCGATTCGACGACACCGGCAAGCCTTACTGGTGGTGCAAACCTTGCGTCGACGGCAGCTCCGGCCAACGCATCTACTTTCCCGCCAACGCCCGCGGCAATAGCGGCTTTTACAAATTCGGGTCCGGGAATGGAGGCATATATCAGCGACGGCCCGTTTTCCGACTTAAACTCAGGGCGCGCTAATATTTCAGTTAAAGTCCATGTGACATCGCCCGCTCCACCAGCTGTTGGGTTGTCGCCCGAATCGCTGATAAAAAATGGATGTTTCTGGCTTTTAACAGCTTTGTCAAGGGCTTCTTTTAAGGAGGCAGTCGGGGCGACAAACTCAAATTCTTTACGGACTTTCCAGAATTTGTCCGCCAGGTCTTCCGCCGTTTTTGTAACCAGATTTTTATCGTCACCAGTCACCATTACCACGGCATGGTTGCGCGGCTCATCCGCCCAGGCATACCCGATCCATATGGCCGCATCAACAATCCCTTTCTGCAAAGAGGCAGGGGAAACTGCTGCATATAACGTTTTACCAGGCTCAATTCTCGTACTTGTTTTTTCTCCCGGCAGCAATATTGGAACAGGGATCCAGGCCTTGTAGGCGGGTTTGCCCTTACCCGTTTCAAGCCTTGTCAGCAGATTATTGACTGCACGTCTTTTGGTAGCCATTGCATCTTCATGCGGAGCCATACGGTAACAAGTGATGATGTCTGTATGCTGGGCCAGCCGCCAGGATACATTTCCATGAAGGTCCATGGAAGTGGAAATGAGTGTTTTTTTACCAACCACTTCGCGGATACGGACCAGAAAATCACCTTCGGGATCATCCATGCCGACCACACTCATAGCGCCGTGAATATCGTAGAACAAACCATCATAAGGCAGATTTTTTTTCAAAAGATCCAGGGCCTGCTTCACCATCGATTCATATGCTTCTTTGGTAACCGTCCCGCCGGGAAGCGACCGGCCAACCATGGCAGGAAGCCAGTTTGCTCGTTTTGGAATCGTTGAATCAGGAGAAAAGAAAGGATACGAAGTGAAAATCTCCGCACCGTATTTGGCGTGAAACGCTTCCTCGTGCGTACGGGCGGGTGAAAAAGTGCTTGACTCAATGGCAAGTCCGGTAATACCAATCCGCGGAAGTGGCTTCTGCGCAAAGGCCTGCCCGAAAAGCATCGTTAAAGACGCCGTTAAGAGATATTTAAGTTTCATGTATAAAATTTGGTTCAGGAAACATTTTAAATTATTTTATTAAATGTAATCAACTTTTTGGCTCCTGATAAAACTGATATCTAAAAGTTTTCAGGTATATTCTAAAACTGATATTTATTGGTTGATATATCTCATTCTTGAATTGATGAAAAGGCATTTTTCACATCTTCCGGGCTGATTTGCACATCGTCTGTTATATTTACGCGATGGCCGAGATTTTAATTGATAGGATGAATAAATTTCTTCGTTTTCTGAGCCTATGTCTCATCTCCAATTCCTGAGATGTCCAGGAATTTGGATTCCTTTAAAAATATAACGATTGTCCATGCACATTATAATTTTTGTTAATCAAACTACCAGGCAAGTAGAAGGAGCCTGGAACAAAGATTTTATGGAACTGAAACGATGACAACCATCGAAGAAGGTTAATGACTATTTTCCCAATGTTCTGACTTATTTATGTTTTTAATCTTTAAAGAAAAACCACACAAAACCGGACGTTATGATTTTTTGTAATCCATCAATCAGATTGCTTTTTGTAATGGTGCTGATATTCTCGGGCTTCCATCAGGCCTGGGCTCAAAAGCCGGCATGGCTTGAGAAGTATAATGAGCATCAGGTTTATAAAGATGTTTATGTCGTTAAAAGCATTGAAAAAGCCAATAACAGTTACAGCAGTTTCGTGGTGGATAAGAACGGCAAAAAGCTAACGCCTGCTTACCGTGATATCGGAAAATTTTCAAATGGTCTGGCCGAATTCGTCACATTTGAAAACCATAAAGGTGCGTTGGGTATGCATGGATATCTGGATAAAACCGGAAAGATCGTGATTCCTCCGGTTTATCGCGGAGCCGGCGAGTTTCGCGATGGGATCACTTATGTGATCTATCCAAAAGGCAGACAAATGGGCCTTTCATACCTGGATACCCTCGGAAGGGAAATTTATAAAGTTCCGGTGGAATTATTCCCGAATGATTTTTTGATCGATAAAGCCAAAGCCGCCTATGTGGCTTACCACGATTGCCAGGAGGATTTTATCTGGTATGTCAACGATAATCTGACGACACTAAACTGGAATTTTGGGAAATATACAGAGGCGGACATCAGAAAAGCAAAGGAGCCTTTTCGCTTTTATTATAAAGGAAAATACGGGATCGTTGACAAAAACCTGATCCTGCGCGTCCCCGTTGCACTGGACGATATTGACCTGATCTACAAACATTCCGGAAGAGGTTTGGCACGGGTACGGTATGGTGATAAATTCGGATACATCAGTTCCAAAACCGGGGAAATCGTCATTCCGTTTCTTTATGAGGATACCCAAAAACCTTCATTGGGGCGTTATTGGGTGAAAAAAGATGGGAAATGGGGATGTATTAATAAAAAGGGAGAAACAGTGATCCCCTTTATATATGAGTATGCAGGCCGTTTCATGGATGAAAACCGGGCATCGGTATCGCTAAACGGCAAATTTGGCCATATTGACACAACAGGAAAAGTGAGAACCCCCATCATTTACCAGTCAGCCTCGTATTTCAAACACGGCGTGGCGATGATACAGCTTGATAATAAATATGCATACATCGACACGAGCGGGAAAGTGATCACCAAAGAATGGTTCAGCGAAGCGGAGCCGTTTCGGGAAGATATGGTGGAAACACAACGCTTCGGTTTGTATTACAAGGTCTTGCCAGACGGAACTGTAAAATTTGAAAGAATTTCCGGTTACTGGCGCGCTGTTTTAATCCTGCTGGGCCTGGTTATTTTATCGATAGCTCCCTGGCGGTTTTTTAGAATGAGAAAACGGAAATCCAGCGAACGGGTTAGTTAATGGCAAATATCAGAGGCTTTGGCCGAAAGTAAGACTATTGTTGTCAGTGTCAAGCAGTGCGAACTCTTTTTGTCCCCATGGTTTTGCCTGCAAATGGCCGGCCGCGGGTATGTAGGCCTCTGATTTTAAAGCCAGCTGATACCATTGTTCAATTTGATCCGTCCGGATGTAAACCTGCCCGTAATTTTTTTCCGGGTCAAGCTCTTTGAATTCAAAAAAATGGATCTGGATATTGTCCTTCCTGACCATCAGATATCCCTCATAATCAGCGTTGCCAAATTCTTCAAATCCAAGTTTGTTCAAATAAAACTCCTTCGTGACGGCCTTATTCCGCATAGGAAGTTTCGGGTTGATATCAATGAGCATAGGGATTCAGTGTTTTATTTGTACATTCGAAGATTCACATTTTACATTAATAATCAGCATGATAAACTTAAAAAAAATGTTCTTTACCGCTAAAATTTCTGTTTTGGCGCTTACAGCGGTATTGTTGGCAAACAGCAGTTTCGCTCAGACAGCAGGTACAGCCATCACAATGGGTGGAAATACCGTTCACACCGTTGGGAAGCTGCCAGCGGTAGGTACTGAAGTGAAAAATTTTACTTTAACCGGCGTTGATCTGAAAGACAAAACATTGGCCGATTACAAAGGCAAATATGTGATCATGAATATTTTTCCAAGTGTAAATACCGGCGTATGTTCAAAATCGGTAAGGAAATTTAATGAAGATGCGGCTGGTTTGAAAAATACGACTGTACTGTGTATCTCCAAAGATCTGCCTTTTGCACAGAAAGCGTTCTGCGGTGCGGAAGGAATTAATAATGTAGTGATGTTATCTGATTTCCGGACTGATTTTGGAAATGCTTACGGTGTTCAGATCGCAGATGGGCCGATGAAAGGCTTGTTGAGCCGTGCGGTGATTGTAGTAAATCCGGAAGGTAAAATCGTTTACGAACAGCAGGTGCCGGAAATAGGACAGGAGCCGGATTATACGGCGGCCATTGCGGCGATCAAATAAGTCAGTTGCCAGTTATCGGCTGCCGGCTATCTCTAAAGTGTTGTTCTCCACATTAGTCTGACAGCCGACAGCCGAAAACTGATAGCAAAAGGTTATGATTTAAAGAACTCCAGAAGATCTTTATTTATCGTTGTAGCTTCCGTCGTTGGCATACCATGCGGGAAGCCCGGATAGGTGATCAGTTTTCCATTTTTTACGAGTTTGGCCGCTTTCACACCGGTAATTTCAAACGGCACGATCTGGTCATCTTCTCCATGCAAAACCAATACGGGTACCTCTACACTTTTCAGGTCCGCTGTAAAATCGGTTTCTGAAAAAGCCTTGATACAATCATAATGTGCCTTAATTCCACCCATCATACCCTGACGCCACCAGTTGTCACGGATTCCCTGCGACACTTTTGCGCCTTCACGGTTAAATCCGTAAAATGCCATCGTGAAATCCTGGAAGTACTGAGGCCTTTTTGTAGCGGTGCCTTCACGGATTTCATCAAAAACAGATAACGGAATGCCATCCGGATTATCTTCTGTCTTAGCCATGATCGGGGTAACCGCACTGATCAGAACAGCTTTTGCAACGCGGTCCTTTCCGTATTTAGCCACGTAACGGATCACCTCACCGCCTCCGGTTGAATGTCCTACGTGGATTGCATCTTTTAGATCCAAAGCTTCTGTTAGTTCAGCAACATCAGCTGCATAAGTATCCATGTCATTGCCTTCTGCCGTTTGGGTGGATCTGCCGTGTCCTCTGCGGTCGTGCGCTATTACGCGGTATCCTTCGCTGAGGAAAAACATCATTTGGGCATCCCAGTCGTCACTTGACAACGGCCAGCCATGGTGAAATACGATTGGCTGTCCTGTTCCCCAATCTTTATAAAAAATCTCGGTTCCATCTTTTACGGTGATTTTAGGCATTTTCTTTCTGGTTTTGTTGGAGTAAAAATTTTCTGGAAGTTAAGTTTTTAGAGCGAAAATGCATGCTGAATTAAGTGAATTTTAATCCTGAACGACTGCGTTTATACTTAGCGGTACGTTAAAGGGTTCTAAATGTGTTATGTTTGTCATAACACTGCTAAACGGAACCATGAATGAAGAGACTTTACATTTCAATCCTGCTGGTTTTTTGGTTTTTTCACAGTGAAGCGCAGACGATCGATGATCAGTCAGTGCATATTAAAAGTATCTCCGAGCGGTGGGAGCTGGCCGACTCGACCCGGAAAGGTACTTTTCTGCTCACTTCCTACAAGCCGTTTTACTTTTCCCTGGGGCGTTGGTCGAGCAATCCTAACACACAGCCATATAGTGAGAACCCTGCGTATAGCGTTCCGGGGTCAACGGATTACAATAAGTACGAAGCGCGGTTTCATATCAGTTTCAAAGTGAAGCTACTGCAAAAAATTTTCTGGGGGAAAGGTGATCTGTGGGCCGGTTATACCCAAAAAGCACACTGGCAAATTTACAATACCGGCGTTTCACGTCCATTCCGGGAGCTGAATTATGAACCTGAATTAATTCTGAATTTTCCGGTCCGGTACAAATTTCTGGGTTTTGAAGGCCGGACGATGGGTATTGCTTTCAACCATCAGTCAAATGGCCGGGAACTTCCGCACTCACGCAGCTGGAACCGGGTCATGTTCCATACCAGTATGGAGCGAAAAAACTGGCAGATCACCCTGCGCCCATGGATCAGGTTAAAAGATGAAGACGATGAAAATCCGCAGATCATGAATTATATCGGGAGGGGAGAAATTACGGTCGTCTACGGCCGCCCCAGTCACCAGCTCTACGTAGTAGCCACGCATCCCTTCAACCGCCTCAACCGCGGCAGCGCGCAACTAAACTGGATATTCCAGATCCGCAATCACCTGAAAGGCCACGTACAAATGTCCACCGGCTACGGCGAAACGCTGATCGATTACAACCACGCGCAGAACACGGTGGGGTTGGGGATTTGTTTTGTTGATTGGTAGGTTTTCTCCGCAGATATTTAACAAGGAAGAAAAATCTTTCAAAGATTTGTTAATGGCCCTAAAATTAAGTGTTTTTATCAACCTTCAAACTGTCTGATTTTTAGGGACACTTACAAAGAAACGAAGTGAAACAGCATATCAGATGGCACAAAATTTGATAAGATTACTTTCAACTATATTATTATAACTACATTATTATGCATGCTGCAATTCCTTTCATAACTAATACACTAAATAAATTTTCTGAAAAGCACGAAAATATGTCTTTCCTGTATGGATATGACCAGTTTTTGCGTCAACATATTATTGATGTTACACCGCTTTCAGAATACAACTCGGAAGAATATCTATTGGATGAAGTGGACTTTATCTCTAACTTTATTGAAAGATATCCAGCGGAAAATGTCCTCTTTGTGAGTAACGATGCATACATTAAAGTTAATGATCCAATACATTATGCTAAGAAGGGTGCTGTAAAGTATTTTAGCCAACTTCAGTTTAACGAAATGGACTTTCACAAAAATTCTGTTTCACTGAAAGGTAAGTTAAATATTCCTGGCTCAATCTCCGATGTGTTTAAAAATATTAAGTTTAATGAAGGTCCAAGTAAATGTGAATTAAAGTTGGATGCCAAATGGAAAAATCAAGATGTCTTTGCGGGAGACAATACTTACGCTATGGCAGCTTAAATCTTAACATATGACAACCTTCAAAATAAAATCGATTTTAACATTAGAAAATCACTTCAAAAGAATAGGTAATTTAAATTTTGAAGACCTAGATAACGCGGTGAGTAATATGAATATTGAGATTGAGAAGCATGTTACTGAAGGTGATGAATTCACTGTATTTTTAACAGTAACAGTAGATCAAAAACTTGAAGATACTATATTGGTTGAGGGTAGCATAATAACTGCCGGGGTTTTTCAGATGGAAGGTACACGAGACGAGACGGCTCTTGAGAATTTTACAAAAATTAATGGGCCGGCTATTCTTTTTCCATTCGCTAGAGAATATTTTCAGTCGACTTCTATAAAGTGCCTCTTACCCCCTATTATTCTTCCTCCAGTCAATTTCGTTGAAAAGGATAGAGCCGAAAGAGAGAAGGCAGGTAATACAAATTAATAAAATTGGTTTTTAAATCTAAGTTATGATTTAAGATTCTAAAAATAGAAGCTAGTCTGAGAAGGCTGGCTTCTATTTTTTTAATCTTAAAATGCCGGATTTGCAAAGCACTTTTATAAATTATGTCAGAACTCTAAATACTGTTACCTAAGTATGTAACTGAAATGCACATTGATAATCAAAATGATCCTTTAAGGCATCATATATTACCCCAAGTATATTTAAGAGGCTTTCAGGATCAAAAGGGAGTCTTATGGGCTTGTAATTTAAAAACTCCTTACAAAGCAAAGATTCGAAAAACTTCTGCTAATGGAGTATGCTATCAACCGAATTATTTCAAAATTCCTAATCCAGAAATAAAAGGAAATGAACTGATTGTTGAGAAGTTTATTAACCATTCTTTTGAAAATGATATACCTAAATATTTTGGATTGCTTAATTCAACTAATAAAGTCTTGTCATTAGATCAAAAATATAGAATAGCAGAAATAATACTTCATCTAAAAATACGTAATACATTTGTTAGAGATACTATCTTTGATCCTAAATTATTAACTTCTATACTTCGGGAAATTGCAGATTCCTTTAAGAGCAATCCAGACGTTGAAACTATTACCGCCGCACATTCAATTGGCGAAAGCGTTGATTCATATATGGATATGGTTGAACCTTACGTGCTTGATAAAACTCTTCAAGAAGGTGGGGCAGTGTCTCACAATGAATTTATCTTGAATCAGTTTAATGGAAGAAGTGAATTTAAAAATGCTACTCTTTGGAAAATCATACAAGGAAAGTGGACCGTATACACCTACAAGTCAGGAGATAAATTTTTAGTAAGCGATAATCCAGGAGTATCGGTAATTAATAAAAGGTGTTATCATTTAGCTTTTGATGGGAAGTTTGAGTTCATCTTTCCAATTAATTCGAAACAAATACTTTGTATTACAAGAAGCAAATTTAGCGATTTAGATGCGCTTACATCTCTAAGCCACGGTACTCTCGATGAATATGAGTTTAATAAAATAAACTCAGCAACGGCTGCTAACGCAAATAAAGAGGTGTTTGCGGAGAATGAATCTATTATTGAAAAAACTAGGGATAATGTATTACACGAAAAGTTTTTTAAGTTTTAACATTCCTTTATAGGGTTATCTATCTGATTTAGAGTTATAAATACAAATAATTAGCCCCGAATATGTCAGTAACTAGCATAATTTGGGGCTTTACTTATCTAAAGGTTACTACACATTAACATATGCAGATGGAAAATACTTTATTTTCGTCGGATTTCTACTACTCACCAAAATGGTGTAAATTTTCAAGAATACAGAGCTTCGTAAAATCTATGATTGTATCGATTGGGAAAACTTGTTTGAGTTACTTTCAAAAATGAAGACATTGAGAGGTGCACAATTCAATAGAAATTTGATAGATATTGAGACTAACCAAAATTAAAATATCGAAGTCGGAATAAGACAAAACCTAAAAAACCTAAAACAATACCAATGAAAATGTTCGACTGATGTTCGACTAGACAAAAAAGACACTCACAAAATTATTTGTAAGTGTCTGATAATCAATGTCGGGATGACAGGATTTGAACCTGCGACCTCTTGCACCCCATGCAAGCACGCTACCGAGCTGCGCCACATCCCGTGATATTCCAAGGCTGCAAAACTAATTAAAATTAAACGCAGAGTAAAGGAGTTTTTCGCAGAGTTACGCAGAGTTTTTTATTTTTTTAATAATCTCCGTGAAACTCTGCGTTTAACTCTCCCTAACTCTGCGTTTAAATAAACAAACAGATTATATACTCTCGTTCTGCCAGTTTGGATTGATGACTTCCTGTTTGCCTTTACGGAACCATTTGTCGCGTACTTTTTCGTTGACGTAATACATACACGGCACGAGCAGAAGCGTCAGGATGGTTGAGAAGGTTAGTCCCATGATGATCGTCCAGGCGAGGATATTCCAGAATACGGAACTCGCTCCGCCCGTCGTAATATTAGGGGCGAAATCTCTGAACAGCGCTACAAAATCCAGCGTGATGCCGAATGCAAGCGGAATCAGACCCAGTACCGCTGCCGAAGCCGTCAGCAATACAGGCGTTAGACGGATCGCGCCACCTTCGATAATTGCGTTGCGCAGCGGGTAACCGCGTTCACGAAGCTCATCAATAAACTCAATGAGCAGAATCCCGTTTTTCACCACAATACCGGCCAGTGCAATGATACCCACACCGGACATGATCACGGAGAATGTTTTGTCAAAAATTACAAAACCAAGCAATACCCCGATCAGAGAAAGCACGATGGTAAAGAAGATGATCAGCGGTTTCACAACCGAGTTGAACTGCGTAGCCAGGATCAGGTAAATAAGCAAAATCGCTGCACCAAATGCGCCGGTAAGGAAGTTCATGGATTCGGCCTGATCTTCCTGCTCACCACCCATTTTCACGGTATATCCGCTTGGTACTTTCACGTCATTCACCAGTTCCTGGATCTGGGCCACGACTTCGTTAGCATTATATCCGGGTAAAACATCAGAGCTCAGCGTAACAATGCGTTGCTGATCTTTCCGGTTAATCTGGCTGAATGTGGTCGAGTAAGAAATGTTGGCTACGGACGTAATCGGAACCTGACGAAGCGCGCCGCCTGAGTTCATATCACGGTATACAATGTTCAGACTCAACAGTTTTTCAATCTGCTGACGATCGTCTTTTTTCAAACGGACCATGATCGGATACTCATCTTTCGCATCACGGAATTTGGAAACTTCCAGACCGAAAAGTGCCGTACGAATTGAAAGCGCGATCTGCGAAGAACTGATCCCTTCACGCTGTGCTTTTTCACGGTCAATATCAATCGTTATTTCCGGCTTGTTCGTTACCAGATCGGATTTCAACTGGTCAATTCCTGCGATACCGGAGTTTTGTACACGTTTCAAAAGATCTTTTTCCAATACCTGCAATTCGTCAAAATCGTCACCCGAAATTTCAATCGAAATTGGCTTTCCGGTAGGTGGACCGGTACTTTCACGTTCTACGGAAATTTCGGTTCCGGGAATTCCGGCTACTGCATCACGTACTTTGGTCAGCAATTCCTGCGTCGAACGGCCGTCACGGGATTCACTTTTCACAAACGCCACCGTCACTTTTGACTTATGCGGCGTAGCAGCACGGTCCGGGTTATTCGGATCACCGGCATTTTTACCAACGTTTGAAATGACAGAGTTTACGATATTCATCGCTTTCTCCGTTTTCAAAACCGAAAACACACGTTTTTCAATCACCTTGGTAATCGAATCCGTCGTAAGCGCATCTGTTCCCGAAGGCAGTTTGTTATACACATAAATATAATCCGGGTCGCCGCTCGGGAAGAATTGCACTTCCGGTTTGGCAATACCGACAATGATAAACGTAGCAATCAAAAGCACGACCATCGAAAGAATCGCGAATACCGGACGGTATCCTTTGATTAGCCAGGTGATCAGTTTTTTGTAATTATTTTTAAGTGCCGGAAGTAATCTGTCCTGGAAAGGAACAAGAATTCTCGGCGTGAGAATGTAGTGGTTGAAAACAAAAAGCACCAGTAAAATCACAAAGAAATTTCCAATTCCACGATCTACAAAATAACCAACCAATGCCATCGCTGCCAAAATCAGCATCGGACGCATGATTGCTTTGATGCTCGTATCGTGTTTTTCTTTTTCATCTTCATGACGGCCCATGAACGTTACCGCAAAAACCGGGTTGATCACATAAGCCACAAAAAGCGATGACATCAGCGTCAGAATTAATGTCAGCGGCAGGAATTTCATAAAGTCCCCGACGATACCCGGCCAGAAAAGCAGCGGGAAAAATGGCGCGATGGTGGTAAGTGTACCTGAAAGTACGGGTACGAAAACTTCACCCGCAGCCGCTTTCACGGCCTGCTGGATCGTCCAGTCCTTGTGGTTATTAAACAAACGGTGGGTGTTTTCAATAACCACAATCGCATCATCCACCACGAGACCAATCCCGAGCAGGAAGGCAAAAAGTACGATGGTGTTCAGGGTGAAAGAAGTACCGATCACGGGACCTAACACCGGCATTAACACAAAAGCGACGAGCGCAGAAAGTGGTACGGAAAGTCCGATGAAAATCGCGTCACGGATACCCATGAAAAACATCAGTACCAAAACCACGAAGATGAAACCGATGATAACGGTGTTGATCAGTTCATGCAAATCCGCACGGGTACGTTCCGACTGATCGGCTGTGATCCGGATATCCAGCCCTTGCGGCAATTCGGATTCCTTCATTTTGTCAATGATCACTTCAATATCATCAGCTGCTTTTACAAGGTTGGAACCCGCTCTTTTGATCACGTTCAGCGTGATTACGGACTTGTTGTCCAGACGGGCAAAATCAAGTTGTTCTTCAAAGCTGTCAGTCACTTCGGCGATATCTCCAAGTCTTACCACTGCGCCTGTTCCGGTACGGATACGCAGATTCGCAAGTTGCGTCATGTCAAGGAATTCACCTTTCACACGAAGCGTACGACGCATATTTCCAACTTTCAGATCACCGCCTGAAACGTTGATGTTTTCACTTTGAACGGCAGTCTGAATATCGGTAAAAGTCAGACCGGTCGATTGCATACGTGGCAGATCCATGTTGATCTGAATTTCCCGGTTTAGCGCACCGACGATATCCACGCGGCTGATTTCCGGCATTGCCTCGATCGCATCCTGCATGTCTTCGGCATATTCCTTCAATTGTTTCAGCGAATAATTACCGGCCAGGTTAATGTTCATGATCGGGAATTCCGAAAAGTTTACATCCTGCGCCGTCGGTCCTGAATCCAGTTCCTGCGGCAAATCCTGTTTGGCTTTATCAATCGCATCACGCACACGCTGCAAGGCATCGGACACTTCAACATCCGGCGTAAATTCTACCAGAATTACCGAAACATCCTGCAAAGCGTTTGATTTGATATGTTTTACACCATTGATCGACTTCAACTGTTTTTCAATGGGTTTGTTAATCGTGTTCTCCACATCGGCGGGAGCGGTACCAAAATAAACCGTATTGATATAGATCTGCGGTATTTTGATATCCGGAAACTGCTCTTTCGGCAGGTTGTTGTATACCACAAAGCCTGCCAGCGTGATGATGACCGTAAAGATGTAAATCGTCGTCCGATTCTCTACGCACCAGTTGGTAAAACTCAGGGTTTTATGATCTTCAAATTTCATGGGTATGCTAGCTGAAAGTGAATGTTAGTACGAAATCGTTTGTCCGTCCGAAACCTCCTGGTATCCGGTCGTGATAATTTCGTCTCCTGCCTGTAAGCCTTCCGTTATTTCTATTTTGCCGTTGTAAATCAAACCTGTTTTCACAATTTTCGATTTCGCTTTTTTCTTTCCGCCTTCGTTCACGGCCACATAAACAACCTGGCCTTTTTCAGTTCCCTGGATGATGTTCTGGTCAACAATCAGCGCGTTTTTCTTTGTTGCGTCATTGATCTGGACTTTAGCAGTCATGTTTGGTTTCAAAGCAGGACTTGAAGGAAGATTGGCTTCAATCATAAAAGTGCGGCTCAGCGGATCAACCGTCGTTCCAACGAACGAAACTTTTGCCTTGTAATCTTTATTCAAATCAGGAAAACTGATCAAAATCTCATCGCCGCGTTTAACACTCGCAGCATAAGTATCTGAAACTTTGGCGACCACTTTCAGATTTCCAAGATTAACAACCCGGAAAAGACCAACGCCCGGCGCAGCCGTTTCTCCTACTTTTACATTTACCTGATCCACAACGCCTGAGATCGGAGCTGAAACCCTGGATTGAGAAAGCTGCGTATTTAACGTAGAAAGTTTTCTTTCCAAGCTTTGTTTATTATTCTCAGCTTGCAAAAACTGTACTTCTGTACCAATTTTTTGGTCCCAAAGATTTTTCTGTTTGGTGTAAATGGTATTCGCCAGATTCAGCTGCGTTTTAACTTCTTCAATACTTTCGCGCAAAATGCTGTCATCCACCTTCGCCATCGCAGTTCCTGCTTTAACCTGATCGCCCTCGCGTACATAAACTGCTGTGATCACACCGCCGGATTTTGGCGTCACCATCACACTGTTTTTCGCATCAATTGACCCTTGCAATTCAACATAATGACTTAAAGTGCCCACTTCAAGCGGTTTCACTGTAACAACTTTTATATTGGTTTCAGCTCTTTTCGTCGTGTCAAGTTTTGCTATTTCCGATTCAAGTGCTTTTATTTTTTTGTCTGTTTCGCTTTGTTCTGTTTTAAGCTTGGTCAGCTCTTCCTTTTTTCCAGCCAATCCGTCCTTTTTCTCTCCTGAGCAGGAAGCGAGGAAAGCAGCAGCGATAGCGATGGATAAAATATGTGTTTTCATGATAAAATTTTAATGGTTAATTATTAAGTGTTAATGGTTAATTAGAGATGGTTAGCTGTTCACGACCTGGTCTTAATTACAGGCCGCCATTAACAATTAACCCTTAACAATTAATCATTATAAAGCTCTCCTTTTGCTTTGCTTAGGTCAACTTTGGCGATCAGTACATCGTAAAGGGCTGAGAAATAATTTGTCTGTGCCTCTTTGAAGGAAGACTCCGCATTGATGACCTCGATGTTAGAGCCAACGCCTTCTTTGTATTTGATCTTTGAAACACGAACAATTTCCTGGGCGAGGTCGACATTTCTGCGCTGGGTCTCCAAAGTCGCAAATGCATTTTTAATATTGATCGCAGCCTGTCTGGATTCCAGGTCTATAGATTGTTCCAGGAGGCTTTGGTTCAGTTTCACTTTATCGAGCGCCACTTTTTTCTGCTGAACCTGGTATTTTTTCGTAAAACCGTCGAAAATTGGAATGTTTACGTTGAGTGCCAGTACAGAGTTATTAAACCATTGTGTACCGAACAGATCCGGGAGTGTATTTCTACCATTGTTGTGTCCGTAACCGAAAGAAGCAGATACTGTCGGCAGGTAACCGCTGCGGATATTTTTCAAATCCAGTCCGGCCAGTTTCATCTGGGTATCAAGCAAGGAATATTCAATCCGCTGGTTATAATTTACGGCTGTTTCTGAAAATTCAGACTTCATCGTTTCGATATCCAGGTCCTCCACTTTGTCTTCCAGAGCAATCGTTTCTGAAAGTGGCATTCCCATTTGGTATTTTAATAAGGTATAACTTAACTCAATAAGATTTTGGACTTTCTGGCGCTCGGTTACCAGGTTGTTGATCTGCACCTCCAGTCGGTTCACATCCAGTAATTCCACGAAACCACTTTTATTCATGATCTCAGTTTCACGTTTCAGTGAATCCACTCGGCCAATATTGTAATCAAGAACCTTGGCACGTTCGACAGCTACCTGTGTGGAATAATATGCTTTCGTTACTGCTTCCGCCACCGTTATTTTTGACTGCGTTACATTTTTACTCGCAAGTTCCCGGTAGGTATTGGCAGCGCGCAGGCCAATAAAATAGGATCCGCTAAAAATTAACTGATTCAATGTTGCCGCTGCACTTCCCGAATATTTTACACCAAACTGCACGGCCACGGGAGCTGCGTCAGGCGAAGCGTTCGGATCGGCAAAGTTGGCCGGCAGAAATACCCGCTGGATGATAACGTTATCGCTCAGGTTGAAATTGGCAGCTACCTGAGGCAACCCCGCAGCACGGATCTCGCCTATTCTGGCTTCGGCAGACACCGCGTCGAGCTGCGATGACTTAATGTTGATGTTGTGTTTTACGGCATAATCGACAGCTTCCTTTAACGTAAAACTGCCTTCCTGCGCGTTGGCAGAAAGTATGCTTAAAAACATCGCGAGGGCTATTAAACCGCTGCGAATAGATTGATCATTTTTCATGGGTGTTTGCTTGTGTTGCTGATTCTTCGGAATATTTAGTATAGTATCTGAACCCTTGCTCGGTCAATATGCCGCGTAAAAAATGGTGCACAAATTCCATCTGAACGTTCATCATATTGAAGCGGTCCGCAGCAAAAATGGTTGGGTCGAAAGCCATTTCTATCTGTTCAATTCTGAGAAGAGAGAGGATATCGATATCAATATTTTTCAGATATAGTCCAAGCCTGATCCCTTCACTCAAATTTTCGCGGATACTCTTTATAATATATTGGTGTTTATACTCATGAAAAAGGTCCCAGGCCAGCGGATGGTATTTTTTCAAGTCGTTGAAAAGCACCGGATTCATGTGAGCCAAAGATATCCGCATGTAATCTGCGCCCTGGATCAGCTGTTCGATAGGATTCAGCTTGTCTTCATCCATCTTATCCATCTGGCATTTCTGTACTTCCAGCTCGTGCTGAACAGCCAGAATCACAATGGCATCTTTGTCAGGATAGTGCTGATAAATGGTTCTTTTGGATATACCAAGCTCCCTGGCGATGTCGTCCATCGTCACACTTTTGATGCCATAGCGCCAAAAGAGATTAAAGGCTTCTTTTATAATTCTTTCTTTCACAGGGTAAAGTTGAAATTTTCCCATGATAAAAACTATGAAAACTTTCAAAATATTTAAAGTTTTCATTCGTCCTGCCGGAAGGTCTGTTCCGCCCGCTGATTTAGAATTTAATGATTTCTTAATTTGTTGATACTTACTTTATTTGAATCAGTTTTTACATTTGGTATCGAGCTTCCTGCATACAGAAATATTTGCCTGATTTCTGACAGGCCAGCATAATTAATTTGTGAAATTGCATTATATTTAGTTTTGATGCGTTATTAGTCAGTTGCTCTTACAGATTTACTTTACCGCGCCTTTGTAAAATATCAGGATCCGGAATTTAAATTACGTTCCGGAAAAAAAATAAGCAATCAAAAAAGTACCAAACAGAGGTTTTAAGGTATGAACCAGAAATTATTGATGATAAAGCGATCTGCCGGAATGTTTTAAACCGAAATGATGTTTGGAAATCATAGAGATTCTGACCAAATTTCGGGTCTTTTCTTTTACGCGTTCTTAGCCGCTGAATATTTTTATAAGAGGGGACGAAAGGGGCAGAAGGAAGTAAAGAAAATTCAATTTTTTATTCAAATCCATTAATAGCTACCGCGAAAAAAAATAAATGAAAAGCTACATTGACCTGATTCAGCAAACGTTTGAGTTCCCTACGATGGAATTTAACGTTGACAAAAATGAATTGCTGTTCAACAATGTACCACTGATGGACATCATCAAGGAACATGGTACGCCTTTGAAACTTAATTATCTGCCCAAAATCGGTGAACATATTAGTAATGCTAATATGTTTTTCAAAAATGCATTTAAAAGGCATAATTATAAGGGGACTTATACTTATTGCTATTGTACCAAATCTTCGCATTTTAGTTTTGTGCTGGAAGAGGCGCTTAAGCATAATATCCATCTTGAAACATCTTCGTCCTTTGATATCCCGATCATCCGGGAATTGTATCGCAGAGGGAAGATCAGTAAATCGACTTTTATTCTGGCTAATGGCTACAAACGTCCGCTCTATACCCAATATCTGAGCGAGCTGATCAACGAAGGTTTTAATGTTATTCCGATCCTGGATAACCTTAAAGAAATAGAGTTTTACGAACAGCAGGCGACGGCGGATACGGTGAATTTCGGAATGCGTATCGCCACGGACGAGGAGCCTAACTTCGCATTTTATACCTCCCGTCTGGGAATTCGTTATAACGACGTGCAGCAATTGTATAAGGATAAGATCGAGCCAAATCCTCGTTTTAAACTTAAAATGCTTCACTTTTTTATTAATACAGGCATTAAAGACAGTGCTTACTATTGGAGTGAACTTACCCGTTTTATGTTCAAATACTGCGAAATGCAGAAAATTTGTCCTGAACTGGATTCTATCGATATCGGTGGTGGTTTGCCAATTCAGACTTCCCTGCAATCCGGTTATGATTATCAGCAGATGATCGATGAGATTATCGAAAACATTCAGTGGATCTGTAATAAGAACAATGTTCCTGTTCCGCATATTTTCACTGAGTTTGGAAGTTATACCGTAGGGGAAAGCGGTGCGGTGATTTACGAGATCATTGATAAGAAATTACAGAATGACAAGGAGCTTTGGTATATGATCAACGGATCGTTTATTACCCAGCTTCCGGATTCATGGGGTATGAACCAGAAGTATATCATGCTTCCGATCAACAACTGGGATAGCCCCTATCAGAAAGTAAACCTTGGCGGTCTGACCTGTGACTCACAGGATTTTTACAACAGTGAGATGCACAGCGCCGATCTTTACATGCCGATTTTTGAAGAAGAAGCTGAAAAGCAGTACATTGGTTTTTTCCATACCGGCGCCTATCAGGAATCCCTGGGCGGATATGGTGGAATTCAGCATTGCCTGATACCAGCTCCGAAACATGTTCTGATCGACCGTGATGAGGAAGGCAAAATTATCACCCGGGTTTTTGCAGAAGAGCAGGACAGCGATTCGATGCTCCGGATCCTGGGCTTTAAGGATGAGTCTTTCGTAGCTCCTGTCAGTAAAGATGAAGCGTCGGTTGAAGCGGAAGAGGAACTGGCAGAAACAAAAAGTTAAAACAATATATAACGTTCTTGGAATGAATTCGTTAATCTTACGGATTCATTCCGGAATGTGATTTGAAACGGATGTTTTTATACTACTCAAAAATTTTTCTATGAAAAAGGTATTCTTTCTTTTGGCTGTATGCGGCACTATTGGCTTTGCTTCTTCTTGCACCAAGCACCAGTGTCCGGCTTATGGTTCCACTTTGAAAGTTGAAAAGCAAGCGGTTAAGGAACGCGCTTAACGGGGAAGATTTAGAATAATTTTGGCAGCCTCAAATAAGCTGACAGCTGCAAAATCTCCTGCTGAAATTTCACTTTCGGGGATAATATGAATCGTTTTAAGGCCCACTTTGTGTCCGGCCTGCATATCACGTGGGCGGTCGCCAATCATCCAGGATTGGTTTATATCAATATCATACTTGGCAATCGCCTTTTCAAGTAATAAAGAATCCGGTTTTCTGGAAAGTGATTCTCCGGTAAAATCCGGGTGCGATGGGGCAAAATACAGATCATCCAACACGCCTCCGGAAACTTCCTGCATTTTCTCATGGATTGCGTAAACAGCTTCTGCACCATACATTCCCTTTGCAATTCCAGCCTGGTTTGTGATGACAATCAACAAAAAACCAGCTTCTTTTAACAACTTCAATGCATCCGGCATTCCCTCAGGAATTACCAGATCTTCCAATTTATGAAGGTAGTCACTCAGGTCCTCATTCAGAACACCGTCACGATCCAGGAAAACGCACTTTTTTGTTTGGGACATAGGTTTTTAGGTTACACAGAGGCACACAGAGTTAAGGAGAGAGCCTCAGAGAAAATTTAGTAAGACATTAATAGTAAGAAAATTATACCTCTGTGTCTCTTTTTAACTCTGTGGTTCCGCGCGGCGTCCGCTCTGTATCCCTATCAAATAGCTGAGTATTCTTTTACGGCTTCGATGAAACATCTTACCTTATCCGGCTGCATGTCCGGATAAACGCCGTGGCCAAGGTTGGCAATGTATCGTTGTGTTCCAAACTGGCTTACCATTTTCTTCACTTCCAGACGAATCTGATCGAAGGAAGAATAGAGCACACAAGGATCAAGATTCCCCTGCAGTGTTTTGTTTGGAATCAGCTTACGCGATTCGGCAATGTCCATATTCCAGTCAAGACCGACAACAGAACAATTCAGTGCGCCGATTTCTTCGCGGGCAAAAAATGCGCCTTTTGCGAAAACCGTAAGCGGAACTTCTGTGATCGCATCGCAGATCTGTTTGATATAGGGAAGCGAAAAAGTTTTGTATTGCTCAGGAGAAAGAATTCCTGCCCATGAATCGAAGACCTGAAGCATGTCAGCACCGGCTGCGGCCTGAGCTTTCAGGTAAGCGATGGTACTGTCAGTAATTTTTTGTAATAGTAAATGAGAGAATTCCGGATCAGCGTAAAGGTGTTTCTTTGCAACAGAAAACGTCTTTGAGCCTTTTCCTTCTGTCATATAACAGAATATCGTAAACGGTGCTCCGGCAAATCCGATCAGCGGGACACGTCCGGCCAAACCACTTTTTGTAAGACGTATCGCTTCCAGAACATAACCAAGATCATTCTCTGGATCTGCCACCCGAAGTTTGTCCAGATCCGGTATGCTGTTTACCGTCGCAGGGAAAACAGGTCCTTTTTGTTCAGCCATTTCATAAGGCAAACCCATACCTTCGGGCACCACAAGAATGTCTGAAAATATAATTGCGGCGTCTACGCCCAGTAAATCAACAGGCTGTATGGTCACTTCGGCAGCAAGCTCAGGTGTTGTAGCAAGCTGGATAAAACTTCCGGCTTGCTCACGAACTGCACGGTATTCAGCCAAAATTCTTCCGGCCTGACGCATCATCCAAACGGGGGTACGCTCAACCTGCTCACCACGCGCAGCCCGAAGCAAAAGATCATTTTTCAATTCCATGCCGCAAAGGTAGGAATAAGAATTTGGAATTTGGTTACCGAAATGAATGCTGTGGAATGGTTTTTAAGTTGTTAATAGAAATAAAAAATTGATTCAATGAAATTCCTCCGCATCTTATTCTTACTCATTCCAGCGTTCGCGATTTATTCCTGTGCTAAGGAAAAAAAGGAAATGTCTTCTGATGAAATTACGCAAATTGGCATGTCGCCATGTAGATCTTCAGCTCCGTTTGTAAAAGAACTGGGTTTTGATCCGACGCGGTCGGATTTGTCTACCACTGAGCCTGGAAGATTGGGCGTTGTATTGGTTGAGCATCCCCGGAAAGTGGCAGATTCGGCCAGCAAGCGGATCTACCAGGACGTTTCCTGGATCCGTGATGGCCGGATGGGCCAGACGACGGTTGATATCGATGGAAACATTTACACTGCACCGTTTCCGGGTACAGATGAAAAAAATGTGTCGCTGGAAAAGATGAACAGGGTGTTTAAAATCGATGCAGAAACAGGGAAAATGGAGGTTTTAACAGAACTTCCTCATACCAACAGTTCAGCCAGTGTTTTACCCTTTGCAGTACTCGGGCTCTATTTTGATTGTCATGGAAAGAAATTGTACGTCAGCAGCATTGCCGGTAGTACAATGGAAAATCAAAATGGGACTATTTATGTCATAGATCCAAAGACAGGAAATATTGAAGATCAGTTGAAAGGATATGACGCCGGGGCCGTTTTTGTCGGTGGCATCACGGGAGAAAAAAGACTGTATTTCGGAGGTTTACGTACTTCAGACATTTATTCGATCGGGCTTACGGACGATGGAAAGTTTCAGGGGAAGGCCCGTTCTGAAGGTACACTCGCCCATAGAGGAAACTCAGGCAAAGACCGGGCCCGAGGTATCCGGTTTAATGAAAATGGAAGTTTGCTTATATCGGCATCTGCATTTGATTTCACTGCTGCCGCTTCAAAACCCCAAAAAGAGACATCCTATCAGTTTTCCTATTCAAAGGTTAAAAAGAAATGGACGCTGGTAGATGGGGGTTGAGGGTAAGCTGAATACCGTAGATGGATTGCGACGGCTGTTTCTTGGAGATAGCTGTCTTTTTTAGATTTGTTTTCACAAAAAGATCAAATTATTTTCAGCATGACTGCCATTTTTTTCTGAGATACAATGATATTTGTGGTTACCTATCTATTAAAGAATGTTTTATAATGCTGGAAGAATTAAGGAGAATTGCATTCAGGTTTCAGATTGACCCCCAACAAACTGCCGGGCATACGGCAAGATTATCTTCTGTTATCACTGTTCTGAACAATATCAACACTTCATTTTTGAATTTTATCGAAATAGAATTTTTGAAGAATGATAAGTTTAAAGCAGCATACGAAAAATCACCCAAAGTGCTGGAAGGGTTGAAAAAAGAACTGGAATTACTGGTTGTCGATCTGAAATTCAGCAGTTTTGAAGCAGCAGTCGCTTCCAACATCGTAGAGCCGCCGAGCCTTTTTACTACGGATATTGACGATTGGAAACGGAATGCTTTTTCAGATTATAAGAAAAATATTCTCTTCGGAAATTTCGAGGAGCCTAAGTATATGACGCAGGCTATCGAGAAATATACACCTGAGGAAAGAAGCAGGATCTATAAACCACTTTTTACAGCATCCGCTTCCGACCGGCCCTTTAAGCTTTTCCTGATTGACGCGAAAGGGAAAAAACTTAATCTCAGACAACCGGATAAAAGCTTTACGGATCATTATTTCCCAAAAAAGGAGAAGGCGAAAAAGGAAAAGACCGTTTACCGGTTTGCCAAAATCTATGCAAAGATTGGCGGGAAAGATACCGCCGCAGATTTGAGCAAAAAAGATATTAAGAAAGTACTTTTGATCGAAGAAATGGAACACGGAACCTATCCGTTCAGCCCGGAGATCATTAAGTATGACGAGAAATTATATGTGCTTCATGAAAAGCTCAACTGCGAAGTGAACTTTGAAAATCAGGCCTATGTAATATCTTTTCAGCCATTGAATCTTTGTGTCTGGGGTGCCACCAGAGAAGAATCTGAGGCAGCATTCAGTTTCAGTTTTCATGCTTTGTATCAAAACTTTGCATTGGAATCAGATGACGCACTTTCGGACCAGGCTATCGTGCTGAAAAATAAAATATTGACCATTGTTAAGGCGATCAAATGAAAGCGAGAAAAAGTAAGGATATACAGAGAGCACTGCAAAAACAAGGTTTTGAATCCTTTTCAGAAAAGGATCATCATCAATTGCACTATCTGGTTGTGGATGGGAAAAAGCAAGCCATTTTCACCTACCTTGGAAAGGCGCCCCTTAGCCCTGATCTGATGGAGACATTATCCGCCCAGTTACATCTGACAGAAGAAAAAACGGCCGAAGGATTTTTCTCGGGCAGATTGAAGCCTGAAAAATATATAGGAATACTGAAAGATAAAGAGATTGTTGCGTAGCTTCTGATATGATGCATGTATCACAATTGGCTGCCATTTTTTCCAGCGCTACTATTAATAATTAATCTTATTTCAGTGCATATGCATCGCATATTTACCGTATAAAACAAAAAGAGAACGCCCGGGCGTTCTCTTTTTGTTTGGGTGATATCAGGTTAGAAATGAAAGTTCAGCCCTACTAGGAAGTTACGTCCTGCCTGAGGAAAGTAGAAATTTTCCTGTGTCAGAGTACCTCCGGCAATATAACCATATGTATAACCATTGGATTCGTAACGCTCGCTGAACACATTGTTCAACAAGAAATTAAAGGTGATTTCGTTCGCCCATTCAGGTTTGATTGTCCAGGTCATGCGGACATCATTGGTGAAATATGCATCCAGTTTTCTGGTTTCGTTGGACGTGTTGTCCAGATATTGTTTTCCGACATATTTTGTCAGTAAAGCAAATTCCACATTTTTCCGGGGGCTGTAAGTGAACTGGCTTCCGGCTATTACATTGGGTGAAAACGAAATGTCTGATTTTCCATGATTGATCAGGTCGTAGTCACCTGTGTCGTAATTGACAATATATTCTGTGAAATTGGCGATTTTATTTTGGCTGAACGTTGCGTTGGCGTTCCATTTTAAACGGGAATTAAATGCAATGGCACCCTCCAGCTCAATACCTGTACGATAGCTTTTAGGCACATTTACGCGGATAGAGTTACCAACATCATTGATCTGTCCGGTCAGTACCAGCTGATTTTTGTAATGCATCAAGTAATAATTCGCCGAAATTCCCCAGATCCCTTTTTGCATACGGAATCCTGCCTCAACATTATTCAATCGCTCACTTTGAGGGAACAGCCGGGTTGTGGAAGCAGTGAAATCATCCCGGTTTGGCTCTTTGTTTCCGACACTGTAAGATGCATATACAGAACTCTGCGGTGCAATCTGATAGGTAATTCCGGCTTTTGGATTGACAAATGAATAAGACTGATCAAAGGCAAATGTGATCAGATCGTTGTCCATTCCATCAATTTTATGACTTACCCTCCGGTATTGAAGGTCTCCGAACGCGTTCAGTTTTTCAGTAAATTGGTAGTAAAGTTTTCCATAAATGTTCAAATCCTGTTTGATTCCTTTATTGAAATAATAACGCTGTTCATTTTCAGTATTGCCGGCATTTCTTGCCCAAATGATTTCGCCATAATGATCCCCGTCATAGTAATTATAACCTCCGCCAACACTTGCCGTCAATTTTTTGAAGCTGTTATAATCAAGCGAGAATGTTGAACCGTAGAAATAATTGTCCAGCCATCTGCGTCTGATAAGGTCGGTTCTTGAAAGGGTATCATTTCCCGCAATCACATTTGGGAGATTATAGTTGCTGAATTTATCATTTTTGCGATACTGCTCATAGTAACCCAGTCCGCGAACAAGAAATCCGTTCAGGTTCAGCGTCAGATTATTATTCAAAGTATGTGACGTCACCATCTGATAATGGTCCTGGCGGTAATTGTCAACCTCGTTTTTATAGGTGTAAGAATTGTAGGTACGATTGTCTGCGGTCAATAAATTTTGCGCATCTTTTTCATCGAGCCCGTTTCGCTCTATGTATGATAAAATTCCTTCACGGTCTCCACGAAGTTTTGCCTCCGGTACACCGTTCCATGATTGATAGGTCTTTTCCTTTCCTGAAAAAACATTAATACGGACAAAGCTTTTTTTGCCAAAGTAGGCACCGGACAGATAATAGGAGTGGAGCTCAGAAGAGGCGCGGTCAACATATCCATCCGAAGAAACGCGCGATAAACGGGCGTCAAATGTGAATTTATCCTTTACCAAACCGCTTCCGATCTTGATCGTATTTTTGAAGGTATTGAAAGAGCCGTATGAATTATTGAGCTCTGCATATGCTTCTTTCCGAAACTGGTTGGTGCTGATATTTACCGTGGCGCCGAACGCACCGGCCCCATTCGTCGAAGTCCCCACCCCGCGCTGGATCTGGATACTGCTTACGGAGGAAGCGAAGTCTGGCATATTGACCCAGAAAACACCCTGGCTTTCCGCATCGTTATACGGAATGCCGTTAACGGTTACATTGATCCGGGTCGCATCAGTACCGCGGATCCTGATTCCGGTATAACCCACGCCGCCGCCGGCATCACTTGTGCTGACAAGGGAAGGTGTAAAATTTAGAAGAACCGGAAGGTCTTGTCCCAGATTTTGTTTGTTGAGCGCCTCTGCACTGACATTTGTGTAGGCCATACCCGTTTTATCGGTTACGCGGGTTGCGTTTACAATAACTTCATCAGCCTGAAAAGTGCTTTTTTGTAGTTTTATTTCAAGTGGTTTTTCAAAATTTGTGCTGGCTCCGTCAAGCTTTACCGACTCATATCCGATATATGATATTTCCAGTATCGAAAGATTATCCGCGATATTCCGGAGTGTAAACCGTCCGTTGGCGTCTGTGGTGGTTCCCCTGATGTCACCTACGCGTACTGTCGCTCCAGGTAACGGTTTTCCGTCTTCCTGGTCGGTGATCTGGCCGGTCAGTGTTTTTTGAGCAAAAACAGACATGCTCACAAATGTGCTTAAAACGAGTGTTAAAAGACAGGTCGTAACTTTTCGCATTGCGATGATAAATTGTTACAAACAGGCAAGGGGCCACCTATCCTTTGGTTCAATAAAAATGGTTATTCGATTCAGCTTTTCGGATTTTTTGAAAATCTTAAAATATATGTGATTTTCGCTTTCCTACATTTAGCTTTCTCTTCCTACGCCGGCATTATCCGGATCAGGTAATATGGGTATGATCTCAGCCCGTTAGGTAGGGCACCCCTTTGAGATTATGCTGCAAAGATACAGAGATTGGAGCGGGAAGCAAGATAAAATCTAAAACGGGGCCACGATATGGATGTGGTCCGGATACTATTTTTCTACCTGGGCCAGCCAGGACTTCAGACAATCCTGTAATAGCTTCTGTCTGGACTTCACATCTTCGATATCTTTGAAAACCACAGTTCGCCTGCCGTCCTGATAGTCGCCTTCTAAAAATCCTGATGTGTCACGGATCCTGGCGCCGCCCGGAAAAACCAGCATGATCCTTCCCTTGTGAAGATTCATAACCACGATATCCCGTTTATATTCTTTGGGATTAAATGGCTTCATTTCCCCGGAATAATAAAAAGCCGGATTATTCCATTTGATCTGTTCTTTGATTTGCTGATCGGTATTTAAAATGATCTGCCTGATTGCTTCAACAGTATGGCCCAATGCAGGCTCGAGACTTTGTATGAATGCAGTAACTTGTACAGAATCATTCAGTTTATCTGACTTAGCTGTGATTTTCTTTTTTACGGCAGCTTTTTCAAGGTTCTTTCCAACCCTGAACTTCGTGATTTTAGATATCAGATCAAGCGGAAGTGGTTGATCCAAGGGGAACTGAACGGCGCCTTTTGACCCTTTATAACCTGAAAGCGCTTCTTTGAATTCTTCCAATCCCTGGGGAGCGGGATAGAATCCGATATGATTTTTGTACGCCGCATAGTGCACAAGATTTCCGTTCAGGGTCAGCGTTGGCATGCCGTAGCCGATTTTCTCGTCTGCTTCAGGCGCTGCGGCACGGATTGTCCGGCGCATTTGTTCCAATAATTTTTGTATCTCCGGTGGGAAGCCGGCGATATACTCGTCAACTTCTGGATTGTTCTGTGACATGACAGATATCTTTAAATGGAACATAAACGATGCCTGTCACTGCACCTTGTTCAAAACTTTAGCCGGCAGTCTCTCCGCAATTTTCTTATTTTTCTCTTTCAAATAAATGTATGTTTTGTGCCGGGCGAGTATAATGTCCAGCTTTTCAAACAAACCTTTGTCCTGAAAGGCATACCAGTTAATTTTCAACAAATAAAGGCTGACGTAAGAGCCTGGATTTTCAAGAATAAAAACACCAGTTTTCTGTACCAGATCTTCTTTTTCCAATGCTTGCTTTTCAACCCAGTAATTGAGGCTGTCAGCATTCCTGTTCTTTCTTGCCTGCTTTTCGCCCAATGCATAAAGGCGGATCCGGTCATCCGACGGTTTTTGGATATTCCTTTCGAAACCTTGCCATTCAAGCGTACTTTTTGAATTGGAGACAATAGATTTCGCTACGTCACTGGTGTCCAGCCGGATGCGGGTCCCTTGTTCTAAAAAGAAAAATAGTGATCCTTTAATTTGTGATACATGCAGCTGGTAAAGATCCGGAACCAGGTCATTATCAATATCAAGATTAAAAGTCTCCGAGTTAAGTTTGATTGAATGCACAATGGCCGCAAATCCCTTTTCTCTTGTTAAAAGAACAGCTTTACGACCTTTCAGTTCTCTTGGGCTAATGATCTGCAACATCACTTTTTGAGCAAAACAACAATTGGCCGACAGCAGCAATACCAGCAGCAAGACTAATGGTCGGTTCATTTAGCATTAATTACAGCGTGAATGTTTTCCAGGAGCGATTGTTTACCGGTGGTATCCTGCAACAATTGCCATATCATTATTCCTCCCGACTTTTCTAGCGCCAGTGATGTCTTTTTTCTGATTGTTGGTATGCCATTGTAATAAACATTGCCGCCGTTTACACTGAATTCGTCAGCGTTTGTTTTGTCAGGAAACTGAATTACAAGGTTTCTCCAGGAGATGCTTTCAGGTGCATTACCGCCAAAACCATACCCATAAAATGGCACTCCGAGACTAAGTTTCTGTTTGGGAATACCGCGCTTGCCAGTCCAGTAATCCAGGTCTTCGACCGCCATTTCATAAGGTGCATGCGGACCAGGTTTTGAAAGGTTCCACGGGCCGGATTTATCATAAGACATGATGTTTACAAAGTCAAACTGCGCCAGCGCTTTATCTGTAAACTGATCTTTGTAAACCGTGGCAATCGCCGCTGTGATCATTTTATTTTTGCTGCGTAGCTGAGCAGCCAGATCAATGACAAAATTTTCATAATTGCTGTCTATCAGGGCGCCTTCGAGGTCGACGTCAATGCCATCCAGATTGCATTCTACGGCAAGACTTACCAGATCAGCGATCAGTTTTGTCTTTTTTTCTCCGGTTAAAAAAGACGGGTAATATGCTGGTGCGCCGCCACCGCCGATGGATGCCATAATTTTGACTTTTCGCGCATGAGCGATTGCCGCAGCTGCCTTAAGATCTGCCGTTCCTGTCAGATTTCCCAAAGAATCCGGATTGATAAATGCAATGTACAAATGGGTGATTTTATCGTAGTTGATGGCATTCGCTGATTGAAGTAAATTTTCACGTCCCGGCAAGTATCCGATCACCCTGAAATTTGACAGGTTGTTGTCTGTCGCAATCAATTTCTTACTGCAGCTGACATGTACCAGAGAAACGCTTAACAAAAGTAATGCGCATATTGAGTTAAGATGTCTTTTCACCAGATTGGCCCTTAGCGTTTTAAAATCTAAAATATTCAGTAAGTTACAATTCCTTGACGTAAAGCCAATATATCTTTCCCAGCCTCTTTTCAAGTTCTTTTATCTGCCTGAAACCCATTCCCTCATAAATATGCCGGGCGGCTTCCATAAATTCTGATGTGTGCAGTGCTATGAAATTTTCACCAGTTCGGACTGCTTGCCCGACGCAGCGCTGCATCAGTTCTTTACCAATACCTTTACCAGAATGCGCAGTATGGACGCCAACCATTCGGACATAAGACCAGTCTGCGTGAAAAACGTCTGTCGGATTTCCCTTTGAAATAAAAAATGCCATACCAATAATCTCTTTATGCTCTTCGCAGACAAAACATAGTGATCTGGAAAGCAGCTCCGGATAAGTTTGGTCACTGAGTAAAATAGACTTCAGCTTTTCCCAGTTTTCTTCCGTTAGAATGGTGTGAAACTGTCCATAGGCATTAAGTCCAAGTTTTTGTAACTGGGGAATGTCTGCTTCTGAGGCAGTTCGGTATACCATGTTGCAGCAGGATTCGGTTGTTTTCTTTTTAATTGCTTATAAATATAAAAATAATTAAAAGTTGAAGTCAACAGACATTTTCCTTCACATCGACCAGATGTACTGACGTCGCATACCGGCTGGCGATTAAACTTTTCTGCAAACAATTATCCACAAGCAGGATTTCCGTATTTTTACCTATCTAAATCGATTGGATCCGCTTAAACGTAAATACAATGGCAAACTATACTGAAATGACGATGCTTGAAGCAACGCAGCATGCAATGGAACTGGAAGGGAAATACGGTGCGCATAATTACAAACCTATGCCCGTTGTGCTTGCGAAAGGTTCAGGCGTGTATGTATGGGATGTGGAAGGAAAGCGTTATCTGGATTTTTTATCTGCTTACAGCGCAGTAAGTCAGGGTCATTGCCATCCAAAAATAATTGGTGCAATGATTGAGCAGGCGCAAACGCTTACGCTGACGTCCCGCGCTTTTTACAGCGACAAATTGGGAGCATGTGAAAAGTTTCTGTGCGAATATTTCGGATATGACAAAGTCTTAATGATGAATTCAGGTGTAGAGGGCGGAGAGACGGCTTTAAAACTGACACGCAAGTGGGCTTATAAAGTAAAAGGCATCGCACCGAATAAGGCAAAAACGGTATATGCGTCAGGAAATTTCTGGGGCCGTACATTGGCAGCTATTTCGTCGTCAACCGATCCTTCCAGCACAGATGATTATGGGCCATTTTTGCCAGGTTTTGAAATAATTCCCTATGATGACCTGGATGCGCTGGAAAATATTCTTAAGAACGACCCGAATATTGCCGGTTTTATGGTGGAGCCCATTCAGGGCGAAGCTGGCGTGGTTGTTCCGAAAGAGGGCTATTTACAAGGCGTTCGTGATCTGTGTACAAAATACAATGTATTGTTTATTGCCGATGAGGTTCAGACCGGGATAGGGCGTACAGGAAAAAGGCTGGCCTGCGACTGGGAAAATGTAAAACCGGATATTTTGGTACTTGGAAAAGCACTCTCAGGTGGAACCATGCCAGTCTCAGCCGCATTTGCAGACGATGAAATCATGCTGACCATAGCCCCTGGCGAACACGGATCCACGTATGGGGGAAATCCTTTGGCCTGCGCAGTAACAATGGCCGCCCTTCAGGTGGTCGATGATGAAAATCTTGCTGATAATGCAGAAGTTATGGGAAAACTTTTCCGTAAAAGAATGTCTGATCTGCAACAGAAATGCAGTCTTATATCGTTAGTTAGAGGCAAAGGGCTTTTGAACGCAATTGTCATCAATGATACGGAAGACAGCGCCACGGCGATGAACCTTTGTTATAAAATGATGGATAAAGGCTTGCTCTGCAAACCCACCCACGGAAATAAAATTCGGTTTGCCCCTCCGTTGGTTATCAGCGAAGAACAGATGCACGCAGCCTGTGATATTATTGAAGAAGTATTTTTGACAACAAATTAAGAACGAGTTTATGAAAAAGGTGTTGCCGTTCATGCTGGTAGTGTTGTTTTTTTTAAATGCTTGCCACGAAAAAAATGTCGATCCGGCTACTGATGAGGAAACCAGTAAATGGATTGTGGATCAGATGAAAACCTGGTATTACTGGAATGACAGGATACCGGCAAATCCTGACCTGACGCTGGCACCCGAAGCTCTTTTTAATTCCTTGTTATATAAATTTGATGCGACTGCCCGTCCTGACGGAGACCGTTTCTCATGGATTGAAAGTGATGCTGATGCGTTAAAAGCAGAATTGAGCGGATCGACGAAAACGAGTGGTCTGCAGTTAAGATTATTTTATTATCCGACCGGGGGGACAAATATTGTAGGTCTGGTGGCTTATGCGCTGCCGGGGTCACCTGCGGCACTGGCTGGTTTCAAAAGAGGTGATATTATCACGAGAATCGATGACAAGCAGTTAACAGCATCCAATTATTACGATCTGATTTATTCAGATGCAGCCAAAAAATATACTTTAGGCAGCCTGAACGACCAGGATGCGATCGTGGAAACGGCGACGACGAGGAACGTGACGCCGGTCAGTTTTCAGGAAGATCCGGTGTTTTTTGATACCACATTTCAATATGGACCCAATACTGTCGGTTATCTGGTCTATCACCAGTTTATTGCCAGTAAGAGTGGAAGCGATAAGAATGAATACGATCAGAAGATAGATAATGTTTTTGCTTCCTTTAAGTCCAAAAATGTGAATTCGCTTATTCTTGATCTTCGGTATAACCCAGGCGGCTATGTCAGTTCTGCAACTAATCTGGCGAGTTTGATCGGAAGAGGAGTTACCAGTAATCAGGTATTTTATTACAAAGAGTACAATTCCACATTGACGCCGGTACTGGAAAAACGATACGGAAAGGAATATTTCCTTGACAAGTTTTCCTCCAAGAGCCAGAATATAGGCTCCGGATTGAAAAATCTTATTATTCTTACTTCTAACAGAACAGCTTCTGCCAGTGAATTATTGATCAACGGGCTAAAACCTTTCATGACAGTTACTGTGATCGGAGATCAGACGGTTGGTAAAAATGTAGGATCAGTAACATTGAGCGATGATAGTAAAAAAGTGAAGTGGGGCCTCCAGCCCATAGTCACGAAATCGTTCAACAGTTTGAAACAGTCTGATTACAGCAAGGGTTTTACACCTGATGTTCCGGTTCGGGAAGGGTTGAGGTTATATCCTTATGGTAATCCGAAAGATCCTTTGCTGGCCGCGGCACTTTTACAAATAAACGGCTCCCCTGTTGCACGCCAGAAAACTGAACAGCTCCGTACTGCCGGGTTTGCAGAAGATTTTACTACAACTTTTGAAAAAAAGGCGGGAGGCAGCAATATGTTTTTTGATAAATAATATTTTCAGGATAACTGCACAGTACCAATCGTTTGTCTATTGTTTCGGTCCTTTCAATCGGGCAGGCGATATTATTTCGGGATATATTTGATTAAAATTTCCAAATAAGGTATACTTTTTATAAGATTAGAGGAGTATCTTTTCTAACACTATAAACAAAGTACACTATGGGCGTTTTAACATGGATTATTGTAGGCTTAGTGGCAGGTGCCATTGCTAAAGCTTTGCATCCGGGCAAAGATCCGGGAGGTTTTATCGTAACCATCCTCATAGGGATCGCCGGCGCGGTGGTAGGGGGTTGGATTTCGTCCCTGGCCGGCTTCGGCTCTGTCGACGGCTTCAATATCGGAAGTCTTTTTATTGCTATTTTAGGTGCAGTTCTGCTCTTGTTTTTATACAGGAAGTTCAGTACCAGAGCCTGATTTGATTTAATAATTTTGGAGAGGGATAAGGCTATAGTCTTATTTCCTCTCCATTTTATTTAGTATTTTTGCAAAATTTCGGTAACGATCTATATCAATAACCTGATTACTATGAAGCTGGTGAATAATATGACTGTCTGGTTTTTGAAGCGGCGCTTTGAAAGAATTGAGCAGTTTATGAACAACCCCATTGAAACCCAGCAGCGCATATTTTCTGAGCTTATCGAAACGGCGCGATACACCGAATGGGGAACAAAATATAATTACGGTCAGATAAAATCCATCCGGGAATTTCAGGATCAGGTTCCCGTTTCCTCCTATGAGGAGTTATATCCATACATCGAGCGCGTACTGAAAGGTGAGCCGAATGTGCTTTGGCCATCTCAGATCGAGTGGTTTTCAAAATCATCAGGAACGACAAACGCCAGAAGTAAGTTTTTGCCCGTTTCGCCTGAAGCCCTCGAAGAATGCCATTACGAAGGTGGCAAGGATATGATGACCTTGCTGATTCATAACCGCCCGGAAACACGTGTTTTTGATGGAAAGGGGCTTTCGATCGGAGGTACGCTTCATGCGAATCCATTTGACGATCATACACAGGTAGGGGATGTTTCTGCTGTGATCATGCAAAATCTTCCTGCCTGGGGAGAATTTATGCGTACGCCTCCTCTTGAGGTTGCGCTGATGGATCACTGGGAAAGCAAACTGGAAAAGATGGCCAAGATCTGTTCTCAGGAAAACGTAACCAGTATTCTTGGCGTGCCCACCTGGACCATTGTCCTTTTGGATCAGATCATGTCGCTGACAGGCAAAAGCAATATGCTGGAAGTCTGGCCGGATTTCGAAGTCTTTGTCCATGGAGCCGTTTCCTTTGAACCTTATCGTGACCTATTCACCCAAAAATATTTCCCATCGGACCAGGTGACTTATCTGGAAACATACAGCGCCTCCGAAGGGTTTTTTGCTATTCAGGATGATCTTTCAAAAGTTGGAGAGATGTTGCTGATGCTTGATTATGGAATTTTTTATGAATTCGTGCCTGTTGAAGAGGTTGGTAAACTGCATCCTAAGGCACTCTTACTAGACGAAGTGGAGGTGGGGAAAAACTACGCGCTGGTGATTTCCACCAACGCCGGGCTCTGGCGATACCTTATTGGCGACACGGTCAAATTCACTTCGAAATATCCATTCAGGCTCAAGGTAAGTGGAAGGACTAAACATTTTATTAATGCCTTTGGTGAAGAAGTTATCGTTGAAAATGCAGACCATGCCATAAAAATAGCTTCGCAGAAGACGGATTCACTTGTTTCAAACTATACAGCCGGCCCCGTTTACATGGGCGACGGATCCCGCGGGCGGCACGAGTGGATCATTGAGTTTACCAGGGAACCGCAAAATCAGGAGGAATTCATACGTATACTTGACGAAACGCTTCGTGAAGTCAATTCGGATTATGATGCTAAAAGATACAAGGACATGGCATTGTTGTCGCCAGTTGTCCATTTCGCTCCGGCCAATACTTTTTACAACTGGATGTCTAAACGCAAAAAATTAGGCGGTCAGAATAAGGTGCCGAGGCTGAGTAATGACCGTGTTTATCTGGAAGATCTGCTCAGCCTTTCGGAATTCGGAAATCAGCAGTCAGCAACGAATAATTAATATATTGCCTAAGTCTTCCTATACATCCATCCGACGGCCGAAAGCCATATTATGATTCCTAAATATCTTAAAATAAAAGGGTTATATTCTTATCAATCAGAACAGGAAATTCAATTTGATGCATTAACAGACGCTTCTCTGTTTGGCATTTTCGGGGCTGTCGGGAGTGGGAAATCTTCAATTTTAGAAGCAATAACGTTCGCACTTTATGGTGATACGGAAAGGCTGAACCGCTCTGGCGATGATCGGACCTATAACATGATGAACCTGAGGTCTGACGAGCTTTTGATTGATTTTGAGTGTATTGCCGGAAAAACTGCGGAGCTTTTCCGGTTTACAGTTAAAGGGAAAAGAAACAGCAAGAACTTTAAAGAGGTAAAAACATTCGAAAGAAAGGCATACAAATGGATTAATGATACCTGGTCGCCACTTTCTGATGAGGAAAATGCAGAGCAGATTATCGGATTGAGCTATGACAACTTTCGCCGTACAATCATCATTCCGCAAGGGCGTTTTCAGGAGTTTATCGAGCTGAAAGATGCGGAACGGACAAGGATGATGAAAGAGCTTTTTCAGCTCGAGAAGTATGATCTCAGCAGGAAAGTTGCAACCCTTGGCAAACAGAACGACCTCGAACTGTCTAATCTGGATGGGCAGCTGATGAGTCTGGGAGACGTAACCCCCGAAATGGTAACTGTTGAGGAGGTCAAAAGAGAAGAAATAAGTACGCAGATCAAGTTGATCTCGGATGAACTTTTAATCCAGACAGAACTGGAAACCCAGTTTAATAAATTGAAACAGGCTGCGGAGAAGCTAGCCCTTCTTGTTCAGCAGATATCTATATTGAAGTCTCAGAAGCCTGAAATGGAACTGCGTGAAGAAACACTGCGTATTTTTGAGATCTGTTCGCTGCATTTTAAAGCACTGGTTGACAGAAAACGCGTATTGACAGCAGGCATCGAGCGGGATAAACTGACCTTTGCAAAAAACGATCTTAGAAATAACGATTTAAATACGTCCTTACGCAGCCAAAAGGAAACAATTGCGCGGATTGAGCCTCAATACGAAAAGCGCCAGGAGCTGCTGGATATTGCAGAGGAGCTGGAAAAGGTAATACAGATTCTTGAAGGTAATGCGACACTGGAAAAGAGTAAGGCGGCACTTCTGAGAGGTCAAGCAAAACTGCTGGAAAAAGAGAGTACAATTGAGTCTTTAAAGAAGCAAAAACTTCAAAAGGAAGAGGAAAACGAAAATAAGAAAGCTGGTCAGTCCGACATTCAGGAGCTTAGTCAGGTCAATTCATGGTTTACAAATTCCTCGAACCTGCACGAAGCAAGGGCAAATATCAAAAAAGAAGCCGATGATCTTCAGGCGGAGATTGTAAAACAAAAAACTGGACTGCAAGCCAAAACTCAAGAAGCGAATGCTACTTTGCGCTTGAATATAAAGCCGGAAGCCACACTCGAAGGAATTCAGCAAAGTGTTTCTGAGTATATTTCTGCAAACGAAAAGGAAAGTGAATGCCTGAACAAACAATTGGTTGCTGCCAATACCAGGCTGGCTTTGCAGCAATATGCAAGCAGCCTGGAAGATGGGCAACCTTGTCCGCTTTGTGGTGCCGAGCACCATCCGGAGGTATTACATACTGATCATACCATTTTTGAAGAAATCAAAAAAATTGAAAAGCAGCGTTCCGATTTGAATAAATCAGAACAGTCAATCCGGCAGTTCCTTTCTTTGGTAGAGCGGTTATTCAATCAGATTGATAATCTTGAGAAGCAGAAAAATACGATCAAACAGCGCTGGTCCGAAAATAGGGAACGGATTGAAAAACATGACAGTGCATTTGTCTGGGTGAAATTTGATAAAAATAACCGGGAAGCATTTGATCGGTATTTTGAAGAAGTGGTGCGGGTGCAGGCAGAAATAAAAGATAATGAAACGGCGATCAAGTTTATTGCTCAGCAACTAGAAACAGAGACAAGAGAGAAGTCTGAAAAGATAGAAGCTCCGCTTCAGAGTCTTAAAAATGACGTACTCAGGGTAGAAAATACGATCAAAACCCTGTCGGGACAGCTTGTTAAGGTTAACCTGAACGAGCTGCTAAACGAAGAGCAGAATTCAATTCCTGACAAGATACAGCTGCTGGAAAAGCAGTACGGCGACCTGGTTCTGTTATATGAACAGACAGAAAAACAGCTTGAAATCCTTGAAAAGGAGCGAAATACCATCGAAGGGAGCCAGATCGTTTTAAAGGAAACGATTGAACGCAGCCATCAGGAATTACAAGCCGTAGAAATGGAACTTGAAGATCAATTAAAACTTCACAAGTTCGAATCAGAAGCATGGGTTAAAGAGGTACTCCAAAAGTCGATCTCGATCGATGTTGAGAGAAAAGCAATTGATCAATTTAAGAATACACTCCACAACGCAGTCAGAGATCTTGAGCTTTTACAGCAAGAACACGCAGCAGAATTATATGATCCAAACGAGCATGCCGCTGTTTCAGCCAAAAAGGAATTACTTACTGCAGATCTGAACGGGAAGAGAAAAGAGGAAGGGCGGTTGGACGGCTTGTTGCTGAAAATGGCACAGGACCTAGCAAAAAAAGCTACTTTGCTGAAAGAAAAAAATCGTTTGCAGCTGAGAAAGGAGCATCTCGATGATCTGGCCAGATTATTCCGTTCCAGCGGTTTTGTGGATTATGCTTCAAGTATTTACCTTCAGAACCTGATTCATGCAGCAAACGAACGCTTTCACAAGATGACACATCAGCAGCTGCATCTGGAACTTGGTGAAGGCAACAGCTTCTGGGTACGCGATCTGCTCAACGGAGGTCATTTGCGTCTGCTTAAGACCTTATCGGGAGGGCAAAAGTTTCAGGCAGCACTTTCGCTTGCCCTTGCCCTTGCTGACCATATTCATATCCGGAATGAATCGAAACATAATTTCTTTTTTCTTGACGAAGGCTTTGGCGCACTCGACAAGAACGCATTACAAACGGTTTTTGAAACGTTGAAATCGCTGAGAAAGGAAAACCGGATTGTCGGTATCATCAGTCATGTTGAAGATTTACAGCAGGAAATCCAGACATATCTGCGAATTGTGGAAAGCGAAGAAGGAAGTAAAATTGTAAAGAGCTGGGGTTAGGAATTATAAGAACTTAACCGGTATATTTATGCCACGTTATTAAGATTACTTCCTGACAAAATGTTATTTGAGGATTTTTACCATTCATTCGAACGGAGGATTGAGGTGTGGCTTTCGTCCGAAGACTGGTTGTGGAAGCTAGTTGCTTTCTCAGTAGCACTGTCTCTTTTTCTGGCCTTTCCACCTTATTCTTTATTGGCAGGACATCTCAGTGAGCATGGAATGAAACTCGATGCCTGGGTTTTTGTTCAAAATCAAAGTCAGGATCTTTTTCATCCGAAGGACATGGATCATGATGTCCGCCGCGAAAACATGATTTTTCGGTGGGTTTTGCCTGCACTTTCATATGTTACCGGACACAATATCATCCTGATCCTCCTTCTCCAGTCTTTATTGGGTATCTTCTTTCTTTATAATACTGGTAAATGGATTTTTGAAGTCAGTCAAGACAAGGTTGTCACGTCCTTTTTCATTTTATCGATCGCCAATATTTTCGTGAGTGTCTGGACCTTTGCAGATGTGTACGGGTATGGAGACGGTTTTGCGTATTTTTTTTTGCTGGTCGCAATCCTTTATAAAAATCCTTTCTTAGTATTTTTTGCATTGCAGGCCGCGTTTTTTACTGATGAACGTGCAGTGATTGCAGGCGGATACCTTCTGCTGTTCCAAATTGTTCGCCGCGCTTACCAGCATGCTGATTTCAGTTTTATAACCTTATTGAAAAATATTTTTACAGGCAAAAATTTAGTAGTTTGGATCGCCTGGATCGTCTATTTTTCAATTAGAATGTATGTCCAGAAAACCTATTTCCCACACCATAGCTATTCTACCCTGGGCACGCCGGTATTATTCGCCGACGCGCACAGGCATGGACTTGGAAGCAGTATGTGGACTGCTTTTGAAGGAACATGGTTGTTGATGGGCGCTGCGCTGTTTGCCTTATTTGTTACGAAGCGTTACCTGCTGATTCTGGCTTTATTTGCTGGTTTTGTTATACTGGTGGCATCGGGAATTTATGTGCATGACATCGACAGGGCATTGTCTTATGGCTTCCCCTTTTTGATGATGGCTGCCATTATATTACTACAGACAGCTTCGCATCGCTCAATCAGGGTGATCTTGTTTTTTACAGCGATCGTCTGCGTCAGTCACCCTATGGTCTATTACATGGGTTATAACCGGATTCTATGGCTGGAACCTTTGCCTATGAAAGTATTTATGCTCGTCGACTATTGGATGCACTGGAATTTGTTTAATTAATTACTTGAACCACCGTTTAATAAAAAAATTTGTATTTAAGAATTTATACATCTTATTTACAAACGTTGATACATCCTGATTCTCACTCCAAAGCCACGGCTGCCTGTTTACGAATTTAACCCACCCCTATGTTAAAATTATTGCTAGAAACTTTTCAGGCTGATTTCGGAAATTTGATTGTTTTCGAAAATGTAGCCCGCAACACGATTAAACGAAATTTCAGTATTCAAAGAACTGCGAAGTTGAGCGGTGGGAAACTTCGGCATCACAAAAGATGGAATGGCTTGATGCCCTTTGAAGATAATTATGATATTTATTTTAGCCAGGGTGTCAGGAAGGCGTATTTGACTGTGAATGGGCCCTGTATCCTGATGTCACAACAAGTTTCCTTATGATCCCATTCTTAGACTTAAATCAGGTCAATAAACCTTATCTGGAAGCTATTGAAGAGGCCTCATTACGCGTTTTACGTTCTGGCTGGTATATTCTTGGGAATGAATTGAAGGCATTTGAAACTGCTTTTGCCAATTACTGCCAGGCAGAACATTGTATTGGTGTAGCCAATGGTCTTGATGCCATCGCGCTTATTCTACGGGCCTATGATTTTCCTGAAGGCAGTGAAATCATTGTGCCGGCTAATACGTATATTGCATCAGTGTTACCAATCAGTTACTTAAATTTAGTACCGGTTTTTATTGAGCCCGATCTCCATTCCATGCTCATCGATCCTGCAAAAATTGAAGAGCGGATCACACCGTTAACAAAAGCGATACTCTGCGTTGATCTGTATGGGCGGAGCTGTGAGATGAAGGAAGTGAGGATGCTAGCTGAAAAATACGGTCTCAAAGTCATTACGGATGCTGCGCAGGCCCATGGCGCAGTATATGAAAACCGGAAAGTCGGCAGCATTGCAGATGCGACCGCTTTTAGTTTTTACCCGACCAAAAATCTTGGAGCACTCGGTGATGCGGGAGCGGTTACAACGAACGATGCTGCTCTGGCAGAACGAATTACCTATCTAAGGAATTATGGTTCGAAGGAGAGGTATAAAAATGAATTCCAGGGTGTTAATAGCAGGCTGGATGAAATTCAGGCAGCCATCCTGACTGTCAAGCTTCCACATCTGGAGGCAGAGAATACACGGCGACGTAGTATTGCAGGCCGCTATCTGAAAGAAATTAGTCTTGAGGATTTAATTTTGCCTCCCAATGATAAGGTCAGTGAGGACGCCTGGCATTTATTTGTCGTAAGGCATCCGGACAGAACGTCGTTTGTGAACTATTTGGATGCCAGAGGTATACAAACCAATGTTCATTATCCGCTGCCCATACATAAACAAAATGCCTATGCATCCATAAACCATTATAGCTTGCCGTTGACCGAAGAGATTCATAAGCAAGTGATAAGCCTGCCGCTAAATCCGGTGCTGTCAGATGAAGAAGTGACTTATATTATTGAGGCAGTGAATCAGTACCATCAATGAAATTATCCGTTATTATTCCGGTCTATAACAGTGAAGCAAATATTGCATCGCTGATAGAGAAATTGCAGCTGGCATTAAGTAGCATTGCATTTGAGATTGTACTTGTGAATGATGGAAGCAGGGACGGCTCTGAAAAGGTATGTATGCAGCTTGCCAGGGATTTTGTTACGGTAAGGTTCATTTCGTTACGCAGAAATTATGGCGAGTTCAATGCTGTCATGTGTGGGCTCAACTGGGCAAATGGTGAATTCTGTGTTATGATTGACGATGATTTTCAAAATCCGCCAGAAGAAATCCTGAAGCTGGTTGATACGGCAGAACGGGGAGATTATGACGTGGTCTACACCTATTATTCCAAAAAAGAACACGCCGTTTACAGAAATCTCGGAAGCCGGCTCGTCAACTGGATTACTACTTATTCGATACGTAAGCCCAAAGATCTGTATTTGTCGAGCTTCAAATTGATCAGGAGAGAAGTTGTGAAGGAAATCATCAAGTACCAGGGCCCCTATCCATATATCGATGGTCTGATCTTTCGGATTACAAAAAACATTGGTACAGTTCAGGTTTTGCACCAGAAAAGGGAGGAAGGTACATCAAATTATACCTGGCGTAAATTAATTTCGCTGTTTCTCAATATTCTTTTCTGTTACTCTTCTTTGCCAATCCGTTTCTTTATGCCTATCGGAATAGGCTTGTTTGGCTTGGGGTTTCTACTGCTGGCATTTCTGTTTGGTCAATGGATCGTCGGTCCTGATCCGAAGGGCTGGCAGGTTGTTACCGCAGCAATGATTTTCATAGGAGGGATTCAATGTACGCTTTTAAGCGTTTTGGGAGAGTATATCGGTAAAAGTTTCATGGCCCAGAGCGGTCAGCCGCAATATGTTATTAAATATAATAGCGGTAGCGATATATGATTGATAACAGAGAAGAATACAAAAGCATGTTCGAGGTTGAGCAAAAGCTCTGGTGGTATCAGATCCTTCACGAACGGATTCTTTTCCAAATTAAAAAACAATTCGGGAAAGGTACAGACCTCAACATTTTAGATGCGGCATGTGGAACAGGCGGTCTTTTATCTTTTCTTAAACAAAATGGTTTTCAGCGGTTGTCTGGTTTCGATTATTCACAGCATGCCATAGCTTTTTCAAAAGAGAGAGGCCTGGACGTAAGTTTTGGTGACTTAAAAAACATAGATGATTTCCGGCAAACGGAGTTTTATGACGTGATCTGCTGCAGTGATGCATTATACTTTCTGGATGATCGTGAAATTATTACCGCATTGGAAATTTTTAAAAAGCGGCTGCTTCCCAACGGAATTATTCTGATCAATATTCATGCGCATAAAGCTTTTGCAGGTACTCATGATATTGCGGTAGGAAGTACAAGGAGGTTTGTCCTGACCGATTTTAAAGGTTATGCAAAAGATGCGGGTTTAATGATCAGTTACCACACCTACTGGCCATTTTTCCTTTCCATGCCGATCTGGGCAGTACGGAAATGGCAGCGGTATCAGATGCGGTCCGGCAGGATCAATACAGCAGAACTTCACTCAGATGTAAGTTACCCTGGAGATATGATGAACAGAATCTTGAAAATGATTACAGCTTTGGAAGGAAAATTCCTCCCGTCGGCGCCTTTCGGGAGTTCTCTTTTTATGGTTTTGAAATGATAGGATCGTCTGACACGCCACTCTTATCAAACAGAGCCCCCGCGACCATGGCAATAATGCTTGCGAGCAATCCATAAATCATAGGCGGATATTCTGTGCCGAGCCTGACTGATATAATCCATACGATAAGTCCTGAGATCATAGATAAAATACACCCAAGCTGATTTGCACCTTTCCAATATAGTCCGCAGGCAAGCGGTACAAAGAGGCACACCAGACTGAATGCAGAAGATTCGGCCACGAGCTCGAATATACTTTCACGTGTTGAAGCCATGAAAATACAGATACCGGTTATTATAATAATCGAAAGCCGGATTATACTCAATAGTTGCTTGTCGGTCAGATCGGGTTTGAAAAACTTAATAACATTTTCTCCCAAAACCGCCGCTGGCGCCATCACTGCGCTGCTTGTCGTACTAAGAATCGCCGATACCAACGCTCCGAAAAATAATATCTGCAGTGGTAAACCGGTATGGAGTAAGATCATGTTGGGAATGATCATCTGCGGATCTTCCTGGCCCAGTTCCGGATAAAGATGATGTCCGCAAAGTCCGATGAATAATGGGAGCAAAGCAATCGTCAGATACATAAAGGAAGACAGCAATGTCGATTTTACCGAAATGTCTGCTGACTTAGCGGACATCACGCGCTGAAATACATCTTGCTGAGGAATTGAGCCCAGGCCGATGGTAATCCACGCGGCAAAATATTCAACGGAAGCTTTAAAAGTAAACTGCGGATATGCTCTGAAAAAATCCTTTGGAGCGGCATCGATCAAGGGTTTGAAACCTCCCACTTTCAGGTATAACGCAACCGCCACGATCAGCAGGCCGGCGATAATCATGACCGTCTGGATAAAATCAGTAATTGAAATAGACCACATGCCACCCCAGATCGTATAAAATATAACGACAACCGAACTTAGCAATATGCATTCCGTGAGGGGCCATCCCAGCACCACTTTGAGCACAATACCCATGGCAAGCAATTGTGCCGCAATCCAGCTGAAATAGGAGGGGATGATCAGCAATGCCGAGAAAAGCTCTGCCGGGCGCCCATAACGAATGCTGAAAAAATCACAGAAGGTGATAATATTCATTTTATAGAATCGGCGGGCGAAAAACATGCCTACTAAAAAGAGACAGAGCGCGGCGCCAAACGGATCTTCTATAATACCCAAAAACCCGTGTTCAATAAATTCCGTTGGCGCACCCATAATAGTTTCTGAGCCAAACCAGGTCGCAAAAGTGGCAGATGCTGCTAGAAATAATGGAAGGCTTCTTCCTGCAAGTACAAAATCTGCAGTGGTGGTAATTCGCCTGGATGCCCAGAGACCGATGCCGAGATTGAACAATAAATATGCAATGATGGAAAAAGCGAGCATGGTAGAGGCTGGAGAATTTGTCTGCAATTTTACAAACAAAAGTATGCAGAGCGTTCTATTTACAATCTTTTCTTAATAAAAAGCCTGAAAATAGGGTATTTTCTATTGGTCTTTGCATCGTTTACATACATCTTGACCAATTAGAATTATGATCCGGCGTTTCATCTTTACAATTTTTCTGGCCAGTTTTTCATTTATTTCTCAGGCCCAGCAGCAGGTAGCCAATAATCCGGAGCGGATTAAATGGTTTCAGGATCTGGGTTTTGGTATGTTTATTCACTGGAATGTTGACGTCTCGCTAGGGGCGGTGATAAGTCATTCCCTGGCAGGTGCTTCTGATGAATATGTAGACCGGTATATCAAAGAGTTGCCTTCGTTTTTCAATCCGAAGAAATTTGATCCGGACGAGTGGGCATCACTGGCCCGCCTGGCAGGCATGAAGTATGTTGTTTTTACAACCAAACATCATGCTGGATTTTGCATGTTCGACACGAAAACGACACCGTTCAATGTGATGAACACCCCGTTTAAACGTGATGTAACCAAGGAAATTATCGACGCTTTCCGCAAGCAGGGAATCGCAATCGGAATTTATTTTTCTCCGGAGGATTTTCTGTTTTTCCACCAAAACAATATTCCCTTAGGCAGACTCCAGAATGAAAAACAATTCCCGGTAAACAATCCTGGTCTGATGAATTATGACAAGCAACAGGTAAAGGAACTGCTCACAAACTATGGAAAAATAGATATCATGTTCTTCGACGGGCCGGGTGATGGACTGCGGGAATACGCATGGAGTATCAATCCGGATCTTGTGATCACGCGGGATGCAATGAATACGCCTGAACAAAACATCCCGGATAAGGCATCGCCACGTCCGTGGGAAGCATGTTATACGATGGGAACGGACTGGCAATACAAGCCTACCAACGATCCGCATAAATCAGGGACAGAGATTATCAATATGCTGATTGAAATCAGGGCAAAAGGCGGCAATTTCCTTTTGAATGTTGGCCCTAAACCGAACGGAGAAATTCAGATTGAGCAGGAGAGTCTGCTGAGAGAAATTGCACTTTGGAATTTCGCTAACCGCGAATCCATTTATGCGGTGAAGCCGCTGCCAGTTATCAGGGATAAGAATATATGGTTTACTCAATCGAACGACGAGAAATTTATCTATGCTTTTATCACAAAAGATAAACCGGGAGACTGGAAATATGGAGAGCGCAGGGACTTTTTAATGCCAATGATCGAAGGAAATAACAAAACCAGAGTTAGTGTTCTTGGTTATAAAAGTGAATTGGTAGAATATGTGAACAATTTCGATGCGTCCATAAAAGTTTCGCCAACGCCGATCGGTCTGGCAGTTAGTGCTGTAAACGGTCAGCGTTTTTATACGAACCGGCAATGGCCTAACACCGTAGTTCTGAAAATTGAAAACGCTAAATTCAAAGCGCCTGTTGAAGCCAAAACATCAAAATCAGCCATTGATGGTGCGAAGTAAATTCGTGTAAGCCAGTTTTATAAAAAAGGTCTGAACGGATCAATCCGTTCAGACCTTTTTTATAAATGATCGGTTCAAAGATCAACGTGGACCGTGGTACCGTTCATTATGCCCATAACGATTATTTCGCTGGTTGTTTTGGTATCTATAGCTGCGTCGTTCACTTTTGTAACGTCGCGGACTGTTACGATAAATTACACGTGGCGGAGGCGTTGGTCTTACAACAACCGGCCTCGGCGGACGATGATATCCATAACCGTATCCGTTGTCGTAATAAGGCGCGCGGGAATGGTACACACAAGACGATACACTCATCGCTGCAATCAGTAAGACCATATATAAGCTTATCACTCTAATCTTCTTCATGGTTCGTTTGTTTATGTTGTTATCTATATAACGACATTCTGACAAATTATTACCCTGTGTTGTGGAGAAGTCAGCTAGCCGAGGTTTTTACTTTTTAAGTTATCCACACATGTTAATAACATAAAAAATGCGCCTATTGTTGCATAAGGCCCTTTTTTATGACGATATCCACAAGTTATCCACATTATTAATGTGGATAACTTGTGGATATCTTTTTTGTGAATATTTGTTAAGCCTCTACGTCGTAGATTACAACCTTTTCCCAAAGATGTGCACAGTCTTCAACGAACTTCTTATGAAGTGGGTGCACCTGATACACGTCATGGCCGGCTTCATCTTCAAAAATCAGAATTTCAGCGAAATCATAACTGGCATCGATAACAGGGCGGCGCGTTGAGGCAGGCGTTCCGATATATACTGATTTAATAGATTCTATGGCTTCCAGGGTTTTGATACCGGCAAGAAGTGCTTTCTGTGCTTCTTCGTTCTCTTTATCTTTTAGCCAGAAAAATACGTTGTGTACAAACATGTTTTGTTGGTTATGGTTGGTTATGGTTTATAAACTTGTCTGAGAGGTTAATGATTCCTCATTTTCAGAATGTGTACCCTGAAATACTTTTTCCAGTTTGAATGTAAAAGTTGTTCCTTTATCAGGCTTTGACATTACCGCGATTTTGGTTCCATGTGCATTTAGTATGTGTTTCACGATTGCCAGTCCCAGCCCAGTTCCGCCTATTTCCTTCGACCTGCTTTTATCTACTCTGTAAAAGCGTTCAAAGATACGTGTTAAGTGTTCCGGTGGTATGCCCGGGCCGTTATCCCTGACAGAGATTTCTACATACTTTTTGCCGGAATTAAAATGAACAATTACTTTCCCGCCGTCATTTCCATACTTAATTGCATTTTCAATCAGATTCAACATGACCTGCTGCAATCTATCCTGATCAGCTTTAACCCATACTTCCGAAAGATCGTCGGGTTTAATTTTAAGAGTGACATTCCGGTCCTCAGCAATATTTTCAAGTCTTCCGAAAATATTAAGGCACATTTGTAAAATGTCTACTGCTTCAATATTCATTTTTATATCACCCGTTTCCATCTGAGAAAGTACGAGTAAATCTTTCACCAGCACATCCAGACTATCAAGATTTCGTGCTGCTTTTTTCAGGAATCGCTCACGGACATGTTCATCATCCATCGCACCGTCCAATAAGGTATGAATAAATCCCTGTGCAGCAAAAATCGGTGTTTTGAATTCATGGGAAACATCTGCCAGGAATTCTCTCCGAAACAGTTCCAGCTTTTTCAACTCGTCTATCTCTTTCTGTTTTTTGGTAACGTAAACAAAAATCTCATCATTGAGGGTTTTCAAAGGATTTGATTCGCGGATCAGGCGCTTTCGCGGAACCATGTTAAAATCTTTCATTTTGAGTTTGTGAATCGTACGGTACATTTTGTTGACCTCCCGAAAAACGATGATGTCAATGGTATAAAGTACAAGGAAAAAGCTCGAAACAAAACACGCAATAGCCACAACAAAGAGCATGCTGCGGTCAACACCCTCTACAAAAGCTAAAAAGGATGTTGAGATCAGGGAGATAAGAAATGCCAGTATGAGGGCAATGAAGCGTGGGCTCAGCGACATAAGGGGATTAACGTTCAGTCTGCAAACCAGTGCAGTAATGTGGTCGAATAAAAAGATAAAGTTAACATTCTGAAAGGAATGAATGTCAATTTAGCAGTAAGAACGTGTTATATTAATATTTTGGTAATATGAAGAATTGCTGTGTTTTCAGTCGGGAAGCGTCAGGTAGCGAGGGTACTTCATTTCCCTGATTTCGTCAGCGTTGAAAATCAAATCATTTTCCGACTGTGTCATTATAAATCAAAAAGAAGGGGAAAACAGCAATGTCTTCCCCACGTTTTAATAATCAAAATTATTTAAAATCCTCCCCGGAACTTATAAGTGCTTGATACCTTGTCGATGGCAACAATATAAGCTGCAATCCTGAGGGAGACTTTATATTTTAGGGAGGTCTCGTAAACCTTGTCGAATGAATCCTTCATAATCCGGTCGGTCCTGCGATTGACACGTTCTAACGTCCATTTATACCCTATCCGGTTTTGTACCCATTCAAAATAAGAAACTGTAACGCCACCTGCATTGGCAAGAATATCCGGAACGACCATTATTCCTTTATCATTGATAATGTCATCAGCTTTGAATGAAGTTGGGCCATTTGCGCCTTCCACAATCATTTTGGCCTGGATGCTTTCTACATTTTTCCTGGTGATCACGTCTTCTTTCGCAGCGGGAACCAACACATCGACAGGAATTGAAAACAGATCATCACCGGAAATCGCCTCGGCTCCTTCAAATCCCTGAAGGGACCCGTTATTCTGGTCTCTGTAAGCGACCGCAGCAGCAATGTCAATTCCGTTGTCATTATAATAGGCACCAGAAATATCACTGATCGCGTGAACACTCACCCCGCGCTCACGTAACAGCGAAGCAGCATGGGAGCCGACGTTTCCGAAACCCTGGACAACGGCTGTTGCGCGATATGGATTGATCCTTAACTTCTCCATTCCTGCAAGTGCCGAAACCATTACGCCACGGCCTGTTGCTTCGGTGCGTCCCAAAGAACCCCCTAATACCAATGGTTTTCCTGTTACGACAGCAGGAATTGTCATACCCTTCGCTTTTGAATATTCATCCATCAGCCATGCCATTTCACGTTGTCCGGTACCCATGTCGGGGGCCGGAATGTCCTGGTCGGGGCCAAAGACATCAAGCAGCGCCATCGTATAACCACGCATCAATCGCTCCATTTCCCCTGCCGACATTTCTCTTGGATTACAGGCTACACCGCCCTTGGCGCCACCGTAAGGGATATCCACTACTGCACATTTCCAGGTCATCCAGGCGGCCAGGGCACGTACTTCGTCAATGTTAACATCCGGATCAAAACGAATACCGCCTTTACTGGGTCCTAAAATAGTAGAATGTATGACGCGGTAACCTTCGAAGACTTTTATTTTGCCAGAGTCCATAGTGACCGGAATACCAACTGTAACCTGTTTACGGGGTACTTTCAGAATATGGTACATTTCATCAGAAATCCCCAATAATTCTACTGCTTTGTCAAATCTATGCATCATGGACTCCAATGGATTTTCTTTATCCTTGATCGGAGCAGGTTCTATGTAAGCCATTTTAAATTTTAATTAAATGCCTGATATTAAGTATGTTAATGAATTTATGTTTTTTATCTATACAAACATACGTCTTTTCAACATATTAAATTATATACTGGTATTTTCTTGAAAATGTATAATATTTTTATGTTAAAAGATTATTTTATAATCGACTGTATTGTTAAAAGGAAGACGCTGTGAAAGCGCCCTAACCCAAATATTCATAATGATTTTTAAAGAAATGACGAATTGAAAAAACACAAAAAAAAGGAGCACAATTTGTGCTCCTTTTTGCATTAAAAATTTGATCCAACGATTGGGTTAAACCATTTCGATTTTAGCACCGAAACGTTTACGATCGTTTTCTTCAAGATATATTTTCCGCATACGCATGCTTTGCGGAGTTACTTCAAGATATTCGTCTTTCTGGATATATTCCATTGATTCCTCAAGAGAGAAATTAATTTTTGGAACGATACGAAGTCCGTCATCCGTACCAGAAGCGCGCATGTTGGTCAGCTTCTTCGCTTCCTGCAAGTTTACAACGATGTCATTTGGACGGGTATGTTCTCCGATTACCTGGCCAGTGTAAATTTCTTCACCTGGTTCAACGAAGAAACGACCGCGATCCTGCAATTTATCGATCGTGTAACCTGTTGCAGCACCTGTGTTTTTAGAGATGATCGATCCACTATTACGTCCAGGAATTGGTCCGCGGAATGGTTCGAAGCTTTTAAAACGGTGTGTCATTACAGCTTCTCCTTGTGTTGCAGTCAATACGTTAGAACGAAGACCGATCAAACCGCGGGAAGGAATTTCGAATTCCAAATGCTGCAAATCTCCTTTTGGTTCCATAATCAAAAGCTCACCCTTACGTTGTGTAGCCAATTCAATTACTTTACCGGCAGAAGATTCCGGAACGTCAACGACCAATGTTTCGATTGGTTCAAGGCGCTGTCCGTTTTCATCTGTTTTGAAAAGAACCTGAGGCTGTCCAACTTGTAGTTCATAACCTTCACGACGCATCGTTTCGATCAAAACAGACAAGTGAAGAATACCACGTCCGAATACTAAAAATTTATCTTCAGTATCTGTCGATTCTACACGAAGTGCAAGGTTTTTCTCCGTTTCTTTCATCAAACGGTCACGTAAGTGACGGGATGTAACAAACTTACCTTCTTTACCGTAGAAAGGAGAGTTGTTGATTGTGAACAACATGTTCAAAGTTGGCTCATCAACAGAAATACGTGGAAGTGGTTCAGGGTTTTCAGCATCTGCCAAAGTATCTCCGATTTCGAAATCTTCAATACCTGTTACAGCGCAAATATCACCTGCCTCAACTTCGCTTACCTTCACTCTTCCAAGTCCTTCAAAAACCTGAAGTTCTTTTACTTTCACTTTTTTGAAAACACCGTCAGCTTTACAAAGCGTCATTACAGCACCTTCTTTCAAAGTTCCGCGCAAGACACGTCCGATCGCGATACGGCCAACGAATGCATTGTAGTCAAGAGACGTAATCTGCATCTGTGGAGTACCCGGGTGGATGATGGCCGCAGGAATTTGATCAATAATTGTATCAAGCAAGTACGTGATGTTATCGGTTGGTTTAGTCCAATCCGGCCCCATCCATCCTTGTTTTGACGAACCGTAAACGGTTGTAAAATCAAGCTGGTCTTCAGTTGCACCCAAGTTGAACATTAAATCGAACACGTTTTCCTGAACTTCTTCAGGGCGACAGTTTTCTTTGTCAACTTTATTTACAACGACGATTGGTTTCAAACCAAGCTGAATCGCTTTTGATAAAACGAAACGCGTTTGAGGCATAGGACCTTCAAATGCATCCACGAGTAACAAAACACCGTCAGCCATTTTAAGTACACGTTCCACTTCACCACCGAAATCGGCGTGACCCGGAGTATCGATTACATTGATTTTGTAGTCTTTGTAACGTACAGAAACGTTTTTCGAAACGATAGTAATTCCACGTTCGCGTTCAAGATCATTATTATCAAGAATCAGATCGCCGAATTCCTGGTTTTCACGAAAAAGCTTTGAAGCATGAATGATTTTGTCGACCAATGTTGTTTTGCCGTGGTCAACGTGCGCAATGATTGCGATGTTACGAATGGATTGCATTGTTTTATAAGTCAATTGTTTACGGAATTCAGCAGGCACAGAAAAGATGCCCGCTGGCTCGCCGCTATGCTGTGTTCTTGCTGAACTTTCTCAAATAAGGTGCAAAGATACGGACATTTTTCGCTGAATAACAGTAATTTACAATTTTTTTATTGTTAACATTTCAAAAACGCCATTTGGGCTGAGAGAAGTGCAAAAATTATAACTAATTATTAACTGGATACTATTTGTAGTTTGACCTTCAACCGGTCATTGTAAGAGCTAAATGACGACTTTTTGTGCTGCTCCTGTTTACTGTTAAACCCAGACAAGCCAAAAGAATGCCGCCTCGTATCATCAAAAAAATTTCATTACCATAACGAAAAAACGACTAATGCCCGTAATTAGTATACCAGCACGAGCGCTGTGATGCGGCAGGCCCACCCGGAATAGTTAACGCTGGAAAAGAATTAAAAATTCATAAGCATAACAAGAATTTGGCTTTCGCACGGGTCTTTGTTTTCTTTGCATTGAATTCTTTTTCCTATTTAATTTTTACCATGAATAAAAACATACTCGCAGGAATGTTCCTGACGCTCACGACTTTGAGTTATGCGCAGGATGATGCGACGAAATATGCGGCCAGCATAACGCCTGAGGACTTAAAAAAACATTTGGTCATTATTGCTTCCGATAGTCTGGAAGGACGTGATACAGGATCCCCGGGACAGAAAAAAGCCGCAGAATACGTTTCAAAATATTTTAAATCATACGGCTTACAGCCCGTTGCCGACAATGGGGATGGTACCAAATCGTATCTTCAGAAATACAAGCTTTATAAACGCAGCTTTGGCGATGTGTACGTAAAGGCAGATGGGAAAAAATATGAGTTTAATAAGGATTTTTATCTGAACGGATTATTGAATGTTCCTGACGAAATTGAAACATCCGTTGTTTTGGCCGGTTATGGCATTGAGGATTCTTCTTATAATGACTATGCGAAGCTGGATGTGAAAGATAAGTCGGTCATTATTTTTGAAGGAGAACCGAAATCGTCGGACGGTAAATTTTTACTGAGCGGAACATCAGAAAAAACAAAATGGAGTGGCCCGGTATCCTGGCAGCAAAAGGCAAAACTGGCTTTGGCAAAAGGCGCTAAATATGTTTTTATTGTAACCGACAAAAGCGGCGATGATCTGGACAAGGAAATTCGTCAGCGTGCAGTTATGTCCCGTCGTTTCAGTGCTCCGACGCTGAAACCGGTTCAGGAATCACCCACTGGCATAGCGTCATTTGTGCTGACATCCGACATGGCAGCATCCATACTTAAAACGTCTTCGCAAAAACTGAATAAAATAAAGGCTGATCTTGATGTTTCCGGAAAGCCGCTTTCAAAAACGACAACAGGCGCTGTGGCTTTTCGTGTTGAACGTTTAAGTCAGACGATCGAAACAGAAAATGTTGCAGGTTTCATGGAAGGTTCTGATAAGAAGGATGAAGTGCTGGTTATATCAGCCCATTTGGACCATATCGGGATTTCAGCAAATGGGGAAATCAACAATGGTGCTGATGATGACGGATCCGGAACGGTATCTATCATTGAAATCGCGGAAGCGTTCAGCAAGGCGAAAGCGGAGGGCAAAGGCCCAAGAAGAAGTATTCTTTTTCTGAATGTTACCGGTGAAGAAAAGGGACTTTTTGGTTCGGAATATTATTCTGAAAATCCCTTGGTTCCTTTGGCAAACACCATCGCTGATCTGAATATCGATATGATCGGACGTGTAGATGAAGCGCACAAGAACGATCCGAAATATGTTTACGTGATCGGGGCGGATAAATTATCATCAGAGCTGCATGCGATCAGCGAAGAAGCGAATAAGAAATATGTGAATTATAAACTGGATTACACATTTAATGATCCGAAAGATCCGAACCGTTTTTACTATCGTTCAGATCATTATAATTTTGCCAAGAAGAATATCCCTGTGATTTTTTATTTTACAGGCGTTCACGAAGATTATCACCAGCCGGGCGATGATGTTGAAAAGATTCTTTTTGAGAAACAGGCACCTATTGTAAAGCTTGTTTTTTATACGGCCTGGGAATTGGTTAACCGTGATACTCGCATAAAAGTGGATAGTCACAAAGAATAAACAAATATCAAAATCAAAACAGAGAGGCGCAAGGAATAACCAAAACTTGCGCTTTTCTGTTTTTTGCCATCGTCACAGTAAATCAATTTTATGAAGAGAATTGTTCTTTTTATCGTGTTTTTGGTCGCGTTCACAGGCAATGCTTCCGCACAGAACTCCCCAAAAGAGAAGTCGTTACTCTGGGAAATTTCAGGTAATGGTCTGACTCAGCCATCGTATCTTTTTGGAACAATTCATCTTATTTGTCCGACCGATTTTTTGTTGAGCGAGCAGTTAAAAAACTCGATAAAAAGAACCCGGCAGCTTGCCCTGGAAATCGATATGGATGATCCCGGACTGATGGCTGCCATGACAAAGTCGATGTTCATGACCGACGATAAAAAGCTGACGGATATTTTGTCTGAAAAAAACTATGATCAACTGAAGCAGTTTTACAAGGATTCTCTTAAAATGGATATCGCCATGTTTAGTCGTGCCAAACCTTTCATGATGATGGGGCCTATGTTTAATAAAATTCTGAACTGTGAGCCTCAGTCATACGAAGTTACGTTGATGGGCCTGGCAAATGAACAAAAATCCGAAATTATCGGACTTGAAAGCATTGAGGAGCAAATGGCTGTTTTTGACACGATCCCGTATGATAAACAGGCCAGCATGCTGGTAAATATGATAAACAAAATGCCTGAAACGCGAAAAGAGTTTCGTGAACTGGTGACGCTTTATAAAAATCAGAATTTACAGGGATTATATGAGCTGACCTTAAAAAGTGAATTTGGAATGGATGGCCAGGATGAAGTGATGTTATTTCAACGAAATCAAAACTGGATTGCTAAAATTGAAAAAATGGTCCATGATAAACCAACATTTATTGCTGTCGGCGCTGCGCATCTGGGTGGAGAAAAAGGAGTTATAGAATTGTTACGGAGAGCAGGGTTTAAGGTGCGGGCAGTGGTGAAATGAGTGTCAAAAATGGGAGATCCAGCCCATGATCCATTCCGGATTAAAGAAGAGAAGAATCACGGCAGCCAGTAAAAATCCGGCGATGACTTTTGCCGTCATCGTATCATTGCTCTGCTGGTTCGTCTCGTGCGTGTTTTTAAAAAATAACAGGTAAGGAAGTCTTAAATAATAAGCAAGCGCAACGGCTGCGTTTAATATCCCGCCTATCAGTAACCAGAGCATCCAAGGAAAACCCTGATCGTGATAGCTATCCCAAAGTGCTGAAAAAATAAGCCATTTTGCTGTAAATCCGACTGTGGGAGGTAAACCAGCCAATGCAACCATCATGGCGGTCAGGGTGCCGGAGATCCAGATATTCTTTTTGCCTAATCCTTCAAATGCGGATAATTCCGTTGTCGCCTTTGGTTGCAGCAGATCAATCAGAAAGAAAGACGCCATGTTGATGATAACATAGGCAGCCGTATAAAATGTGGCCGTTTCAAACCCAAATCGGCTGTATGCCGCGATGCCCACGATCAGATAACCCGCCTGGGCAATGGACGAGTATGCCAGCAGGCGGCGTGCATTGGTCTGCCACAAAGCCGCTGCGTTTCCAATGGTTATGCTGATCAGGGCAATCCCCCCCAATATCGGGAAATATTGTGCCGGCAGAACCGATGCCAGACGCATGAGTACAAGCACAACCGCCGCTTTGGGTGCTACGGAAAGAAATGAAACCAAAGGTGTAGGTGAAGCTTCATATACATCCGGCGTCCAGACGTGAAAAGGGACCAGCGACAATTTAAAAAGAGCGCCTGCCAGCATGAGGACAATCGTTGCAGTAATAACCAGGTTTGAGTTATTCATCAAACCTGCTGTCATTGCTTCGCTGGTAATGTCCATCGTGCCCGTAAGGCCATAAATCAGCGAAATTCCGTATAACATAATCGCAGAACTTGCTGCTCCGAAAAGCAGATATTTCAGGCCTCCTTCGGCTGCTTTTTTGTAAGGTGAAATGGCAACAAGCAGATAGCTGCTAATGGATATGAGTTCAAGTGATAAATAAATAGTCAGCAGATGCGTGGACATTGTCAGCAGGTTCAGACCTGCTACGGTCGCAATGAGTATCGCGTTAAATTCCGGTGGGAAATCATATTTCAGAACTTTGACATGGATCAGCGTAAATATCCAGGCAAAAACAATCAGCAATTTGAAAAAAACAGCTTGCTGATCAAGGAAAAGCAAAGGATAAAACCGGAACGCGGCTTTCTCATTCCATTGGCCAAAAACCAATACCAGTGTTACGAGGCTTCCAGCAAAGGCAAGATTTTGTAGCCAGGAAGCTGCTTTCTTTTTTTCGAATTGTTTAAATAAAACCAATTCTGAAAATAGAAAAAAACAAAAAAACACTGCCAGGAAAATCTCAGGAGCAATTCCTCCCAGGCTTTGGCGTATATGGATGAGTTGTTCGTTTAAGTTCAAAAGCGCGGGTACAATTTTTTTGGCAAAAGTACACAAAGATGGTAGGGAATCTATAACATCAAAAGGATTAAACCAAAAAATTACCTCATAAACTGAATCACATCATGAAAAATTTACAAAAGCTTCTGTTCCTTGCTTCTTTGCTTTTTGGGATCAATGCAGCAGCTCAGGACTCAACCGGCCTTAGTGGCACTCCCCTGAAACAAGCTGAATATTCGAGTGAGAACTCTCCATATCTGACCAAGGAATGGTACCGTGGGTTGGTAAGGGATAAGGCTGGCAAGCCCTACGACGGCGTTCTTTTAAATTATGATATGGTTAAAGATGAAATTATTTATAAAAGTGATTCAAGCGCTTTTATTCTGGGACCGGAAATTACTGAATTTAATATACCCACGGGAACAGCACTTTATACCTTCAAACGAGGTTTTCCTGCGACGGCTGGTCTGACAACCCAAAGTTTTTATCAGGTTCTTTATGATGGAAACACAAAACTTTTGAAGCATTATAAAAAATCGCAGAACGGTACGCCGGACGAAACCCTGTACATTTTAAAAGGAGATAAGTTATCACCGATCCAGCTGAAAGACCGCAGCAGTTTCTTGAAAGTGTTGTCGGATGAAAAAAATAAAATGAATTATGTGATCAAGGAAGAAAACCTGGAATTCGACGGCGCTGATGATGTTGCCAAATTATTGGCCGAGTATGACGCTTACAAAGCCGGCAGGGGAGGTAATTGATTGGATCTGATTGAAAACTGAAAAGCCGGAATGGATCATCCATTCCGGCTTTTCATCTATGCATGGTTACTGCGGTATATCTTCTGTTTTCTTCTTCTTTCTCGTAAAAACGTACACAACACCGAAATGACTTTTCAGCACGCCGCTGTCAAACTTGTCCTTCACATAAGGGTTAAGTTCAAGTGCCAGTTGAATATTGCGGTTTTGTGGTAAAGGTTTTATCCTTACGCCGACATTTAAAGAATAACCATCGACCGTTACAAGATCCGCTTTCGAATCAGCGATGCGGTACAGGGGATTTAACCGGACGCCGCCGCCGATGTACCATTGCGTTATCTCGCCTCTTTTCAGGTTGATCATCGGCAGAATGTCAACGCTCAGACTGCTGAAAAGAGAATTAGTCTGAAAGCGCCCGTCAACCCAGAATATATTTCTCGGATTTGTACTTACCGACAAAAGGTTACTCCATGGGTAGTAGCCAACAGAACCTTGTGCCATTAATCCTTCATGCCCGAAGAACATAGAAAAGACAAGCAGTATTAGAAATCGTTTCATGAATAAATTAATGTTGAAAAGTATACTGCATTCAGGTCCGAAGGAGATTAGCGGCGAAGCGCTTTGCTCATTTTTCCTGCTGCCTGCATCGTATTCATTTTCTTCATCATCTTACGCATTTCGTCGAATTGTTTCAGAAGGTTATTAACCTGAAGAATCGTGGTTCCGCTACCTGTCGCAATCCGTTTTTTACGGCTTCCGTCAATGATATCAGGATTTTCACGCTCTTTTTTGGTCATAGACTGAATGATGGCTTCAATCGGTTTGAACGATTCGTTGTCAATGTTCACATCTTTCATAGCGCTTCCCATTCCTGGGATCATACCAATCAGATCTTTTACATTACCCATCTTCTTGATTTGCTGAAGCTGACCTAAAAAGTCGTCAAAATCGAATTTATTTTGACGCATTTTTGCGTTGATGCGTTTGGCTTCATCTTCGTCAAATGCCTGCTGGGCACGTTCAACCAAAGATATTACGTCACCCATACCCAGAATCCTGCTCGCCATACGATCAGGGTAGAACGAATCAAGGGCTTCCATTTTTTCCCCTGTGCTGATATATTTTATCGGCTTGTCAACAATCTGACGAATTGACAATGCAGCTCCACCACGTGCATCACCGTCCAGTTTCGTAAGTACAACACCGTCAAAGTTCAAACGTTCGTTGAAGGTCTTGGCTGTGTTCACCGCATCCTGGCCCGTCATCGAATCGACAACAAAAAGAATTTCAGAAGGTTTTACTGCGGATTTGATATCCTGAACCTCCTGCATCATCACTTCGTCGACGGCCAAACGACCGGCAGTATCGACAATGACGATCTTTTTGCCAATTTTTCTGGCGTGAGCAACGGCGTTGGTTGCAATCTGCACCGCACTTTTATTCTCAGGTTCAGAATATACCTCAACGCCGACCTGCTCTCCAAGCACTTTCAACTGGTCAATCGCAGCCGGGCGATACACATCGCAGGCAACCAGAAGTACTTGTCGCCCTTGTTTTTTTAGTAAAGCAGAAAGTTTTCCTGAAAATGTGGTTTTACCGGATCCCTGTAAGCCGGCAATCAAAATCACGGCAGGATCTCCCTTGATGTTGATTGCTTCCGCCTGTCCGCCCATCAGTTCAGTTAATTCTTCCTGAACAATTTTGACGAACATCTGACCCGGTTCTACGGATATTAATATTTTACGGTCCAGCGCTTTCTCTCTGATCCGGTCTGTAATTTCTTTGGCAACTTTAAAGTTTACGTCGGCGTCAACCAACGCTTTGCGGACTTCTTTTGTAGTAGCGGCAACGTTTATATCGGAAATGCGATCCTTCCCTTTTAATGTACGAAAGGCATTATTTAGCTTATCCTGTAAGTTTTCAAACATAAATTGGTATGGATGAGATCGGAACTTGAATTGAAATAATTCACAAAGGTATAAATAAAATAAGGAGTACAGGAAAGTTGATTCCCATACTCCTTCATTTTATTCAAATTTTATATGCTATTTATCGAAATCTTATTGTTTTAATGCAACACTCAGCTCAGCAGGTTTTGGTGCTCCGATACCGTCGGCTGCATATTGCTTGCTGATTCCTTCATTTACGTAATAATAAGTGTCCCAATAATTTTGACTCAGCGTCCAGACACGAACATCAAAGAATATTGCGTTTTCTGTCAGCTTGGTCACCAAAATGTCATGTTCCACATCTTTCAATGCAGTAGGGCAGGCGTTTGTTACCTTTCTGATTGACGCCCTGATCGCGTCTGCACCGTTTTGGCTTCCTGCTGCAAACACCATATCAACTCGTATTTTTCCTTTCCCGGAAATATTGGTGATCGGAGCTGTGGACAAAGCGCCGTTTGGAAGAATAATGGTCTTGTTGTCCACGGTAACTAAAATGGTATTGAAGATCTGAATCGCTTCAACTACTCCTGTGAAACCTTGCGCATTGATCAAATCGCCCACGCGGTAAGGTTTAAAAATTAAAATTAAAACACCGCCTGCAAAGTTGGCAAGGCTTCCCTGTAAGGCGAAACCGACGGCCAAACTGGCTGCCCCCAGCACGGCAACAAAGGATGTGGTCTGGATGCCTAAAATTCCTGCTATGCTTAAAAGCAGCATCACGTTCAGCATGACGCTGATCAGGGAATTTAAAAACGGTTGCACATCGCGGTCTACATTCCGTTTGTCCATTAGCGTGCTGACCATGGAAGTGATCTTTCCTATGACCATGCGTCCGACGATCAGAACAATGATTGCGAGTAGGATCTTACCGCCGTACTCTGATGCTGTTGCAATAACCTGAGCTTTAATGAGATCGTAATTCATAATTTTGAGAATAGAGGATTGGATGGTGATTAAGATTTTTGAATTTTAGACAAATTCGCAACCGAAAAGTCACTTCTATTTTCAAAGTTTATTACGAAGCATTTTATAGCCGGTACATCATTTACATCTGAAAAATAACTGGGTTGAAAACCCGCCTGAAAAAAGCAGCTGCGACATGTCACGCGTGTAACCTATGCCAGGAAAATAATCAGGAGCAAAGGTGTCCTTTGAACGGAGTGCAATTGCGTTTCTTATGAGAAAACGAAGCGACAACTTTTTGTTCAGCGGGACATCGTAGGCCAGGTACGCTTCTGCTCCAAAAGCCAGGCTTCCTTTTTCGTTAAAATCGGCTGTGTAGTCGCCAAAGGTCGGCCCTTTAAATTGATATTTACCCTTAAAACCTGCGATAGAAAACATGGGGCCTACGCCGACGCTTAACGGAATCTGGCGATTTGTCGCCTCGAAAGCCATTTTCAAATAGATACCCTGAAACTGGTGGGTACTGATCGACCGGCTTGTATCGACTTTTGAGCTGCCGTGAGCAAAGCCTGCACTGATGAGTATACTCCTTCGCGGCTTCTGTGTGCCAAACCGGATATAAGGCTCGATCACGACTGTTTTTCTTATGAAGTATTTTTCGGGAAATACATAGGATGGTATTCCTTTCACGACATCAATACCAATGTAAAACGGGGCTTGGATCTGCTGAGCGTGGGCTTTACTAAAAGCCAGTGACAGGATCAGGAAGTATAAAATTGCTTTCATAACGTGATATTGACGCTTATCCCGTTACCACCAATTTTTGCCGGAAAGGTAAACTTTTCAGCCAGATACGACTCATAAACGACAGAAACACTGCTGAAAGTCGATCTAGCGTCTTCTGATCTTGCCGGTTTTTTCATATCTACTACAAAGCCGCAGTGTTCCTTGTAAAAAAAATCCCGTTGATAGAAAAGGGTTAACGTGTCGACTCTGTTGTCAAACTCAAATACATAACTAGTACTGTCCGCCAGTAAGGAAATGGGAAAGTCGGATAAAGAAAATTGATGGTATTGATTGAAATATTCGGTCTGATTTTTGAAAAGCTGCTGGTCGCGAGCGCCCAGTGCGTAAATCTGGTTGAGGTGAAGCGAGTCTTTAGCTGGTTGAAAAGAAATTCTGGCTGTGAGCTCTTGCTGCGGACCGCAGTCTGTGCAACCGTACAATGCCAGGGTGATTACAAGGAGAGGCAAAAGTTTTTTCATATTTGAGCGATAAGATTCTGATGTAACAATCAGAGACGTAAAATGGTTGGTGTCAAATTCGTAATTTCGTTGCTAAAAAAAGTCTGATTTCATGAACTTGCCTGTTATTTGCTGTTTTATTGAATAATATCTACTGAATGTCGATTGCCTTGTAAACTACTTATCCAACCGAAGAATCTATTTTAGCGCTTTTATGAGCTTTTCATCAGTCTGTTTGGGGATTTTATGGTTTATTTTAGGGTAAGGATCATGTAAAACAACGATGGACTACGCGCGAAGAGTAATTTTTCTATCTTTGCCCTTTAAACAATAAGGCGCAATTTGCTCCGTTTATTGTCAAGGTTGTTTTTTTCTGGCCTTGCCTCAATTACAAAAGCTTAAACATTCACTTTTTACCATTAATATGATGCTTCTACAAGCACTTACTGACTCTACTTTGGCTGCACCTGCCGCTGCTCAAGGGCTCTCTGTTATTGACCTTCTTGCAAAAGGGGGATGGGTAATGTTCCCGCTTGGGTTATTATTTTTGGCAACTTTATTCCTCATTATTGAACGTTGGCTGGGAATCGGGTCAAATGGTAAAATTGAAAGCCAGTTTGTGGGTAATGTAAAAGACTTTATTCAGCAAGGTAATCTGAAGTCTGCCGAGTCCTTGTGCCGCAATCAGCAAAATGCCGCAGGCCGTATATTCGAACGTGCAATCGGACGTATCGGTTATCCTATTAAAGATATCGAGACAAGTATTGAAAATGCAAGTCAGATTGAAATTCAGCGTATGGAAGGAAATTTACCGTACCTGGGTGTAATCGCTGGTATAGCGCCAATGCTTGGTTTCGTGGGTACAATTTCGGGTATCATCAAGATTTTCTATGATATTTCGATGTCAAACGATTTCAATATCAGTACCATTGCCGGTGGTATGTATGAAAAAATGATCACGTCCGGTTCTGGTCTGATCATCGGTTTGATCGCTTATGCAGGTTATCATATCCTGAACATGAAGATAGACCGTTTTGCTTTGAGACTTCAGATGGCAGCTTCAGACTTTCTGGACGTTCTTCAGAAACCAGTTTCGTCGAAGTAATAAGTCGGGCGGACCAAAAATTGTTTCGCCAAGTATCTCATAGTCTTACTTTTTAAATTTCTTTCAATGAAAATACGTCGAAAGAGTCGGTTTGCCCCAGAGGTTTTTACGAGCTCGCTCAACGATATTATGTTTTTTCTTCTGTTGTTCTTTTTGATCATCTCGACGATGTCAAATCCGAACGTGATCAAACTGATGCTGCCGAAAGCATCAGCAACGCAGCAGATGTATAAAAAACAGATCACTTTGTCTATTGACGACAAAAAGGTTTATTATATTGATAAAGAACCTTATGCTTTTGAACAATTGGAAACAAAACTTCAGGAGCTTTTTACAGGTGTTGAAGACCGCACGATCGTCCTCCGCGTAGACAAAAATCTCGCTGTTCAGGACCTCGTGGATGTACTTGAACTTGGAGCCAAACAGGATATTAAAATGGTGATGGCAACTGCCAAATAATCCATTGTCGCCAAAGAACAGAAAAGCGCTGCTGTCAGATCTGACACAGCGCTTTTCTGTTCTTTGGTATACAGGAAAATTATTGCCTGGCGTTCAGATAGACCTCCTCTATGATTTCCTGTAAAACCGCCCCTTCTTCTGCTGTTGCAATATTACTTGCTTTACCCAAAGCAGCATTGATAAAAGCTTCCGTATTTTTAAGCTGTGAATCAATATTTTCCAAATGCGGAAAATGAATATCGGCGATCTCACCGGCAACTTCTGTCTGGATCGAAAACGGCTTTAAATTCACACCCGCCTTACTACCGAAAACTTCGAGATTAATAATTTCTTCTTCTTTCTGGTTTAAAGCAAAAGAACAGGAAAGCGAGATACTCTTGTTGCCGGGAAAAGTCATGTATGCGAAACAAGCATCTTCAACATCAAATTTTTCAGGGTTCCACTGCCCTTTAAGTCCTTTTCCTCCCGTCCGGCCTATAAAGTCATGGATGTTGGCGACGATCTTTTCCGGCTTCTGGTAATTCATAATACCAAGTGCAAGATCCAGAATATGAACACCAAGATCAATCAATGCACCACCTCCCTGGATGGTTTTATTTGTAAAATTTCCCCAGCCAGGTATACCGCGCCGGCGGAGATAATTTGCTTTGATGTGGTAAACCTCGCCTAGATGTCCTTCGTGGAAATACTTTTTCAGCAACAGGTATTCGGAAGTTTGCCGTCGCTGAAAATTATATGCTAAAATCTTACCCTTTTCTTTTGCAAGATCAGCCATTTCCCTCGCTTCGGCCGCAGTCATAGCCGGCGGCTTCTCACAAAATACATGGCAGCCGTTTTTCAGGCCCTGCATGGTATACTCGTAATGCAGATTGTTCGGGGTGCAGTTAATTATAAAATCCAGATCGCATTGACTGTACATCTCCTCAGCATTGTCGAACGCTTCCGGGATATCGTGTTTTTCAGCCAGAGCTTTCGCCTTATCTATGTTCCGTCCGCAAACCGCCACAATCTGCACCTGATCTGCAAAATGTTTTAACGCAGGAATATGATTCTGGTCGGCAATGTGGCCGCCGCCGATGATGGCAGCTTTGAGAATTGACATAGAATAGTTGTTTAAAGGTCTTGACAAAATTATCGAAAAAGCAGGATGGATACCGCTAAACGTAAAAAATGCTCCGGAGAAATTTTCTCAGAGCATTTTTAAGCTGATCTCATCTATGAAGTTTACCTGTCAGTTATTTATTTTTTATAATTGATAAGCATAACAGATGCTGGTCAAAGCAATCTTGGTCTATAGGACCCTTTATTCTCTTGATCTGAGAGCATCCGTTTCATTCATTGTTTAGTCATGATAGAGATAACGCCATACCGGCCGTCTTCACCATAGGCGTCTAAGGCTTTCTCTCCTTTCAAAACGTTAACGGAAAGGATGTGGTCAGGATCCATATTCTTCATTACTTCCGGATCTTTTTCAATTTTACCATTGATCACATAAAGAGCATTTGGCGCATTGATCCCCACTTTGTTTTCTGATGGACGATCATTTTGAGATGTTTGCTTTTTTTTGTCCTTCGATTCTTCAAGCTGAAAGTTTATTGGCAGGTTGAATCTTACATTTACAGGGACGCCATCCTGCTTTGCAGGTTTCCATTTTGGAAATAGCGACAGCACCCGAATGGCTTCTTCATCCATGCCGAAACCCATTCCCCGGGTTACTTTAATGTCTTGAACTTCACCTGTTTCAGTCACTAAAAAAGACAGGAAAATCCGTCCTTCCACATGCGCATCGACGGCTGCTTTTGGGTACCTGATATTTTGACCCAGAAATTTAAACATGGCTTCTGTACCACCCGGAAACTCGGGCTGCTCTTCAACCTCTGAATAGATTTTCTTCTCTCCGGGATTTTGTCTGCCGTCCTGCGAGCTTCCGGAAACCTTCTCCATGGTTTCTGTCAGGTCGTTACTTTCTTTCTGCTCACAGCCTGCTACGAAGAGTGAAACCATACCAATGCTAATAAAAGCGAAAACATAGGAGCTAAGCATCCATTTCGAAGTGCGGTTTTTATAGATCATCTGAATTCGTGTTTTAATTTGAGATGGTTTGAAAAAATGATTAGTAAGGGAAGTAATAGGAGCGTTTAATGCATACGAAACTAAAAATGTCGCATAGTTTTCCCGGTTCGGCGCCTCAGCATCAGCCAGAAACTCGTGGATCTCCTGCATTAAATTCTTATAAAGAATCAATATCGGGTTGAACCAGAAAATAATCTTCAGGGATTCTATCAACAAGATATCCAGTGTGTGCCGCTGTTCCATATGAACCATTTCATGGCGAAGAATCGCATCAAAATGGTTTTCATAGTCATTCCGGTTCACGACAATCCACTTCAAAAAAGAGAAGGAGCCGACCTGGTCAGCGTTGATCAGCACCAGGGTGCAGTCGTCGAGTTCAATTCTTTCTCCCTGTTTGATGTATTCTGAAAGCTGACGAAGATTCTGATAGAGTCTAAAAATCATGAACAAAACTCCTGTTGCATAAACAGATCCAAGAATAGAACCCCAGTTGAAAAGATGAGATTGATTCTGATCCGCTGCCGTCATCGTAAATGAAGCATTGCTGACTTCATAAATCGCAGAGATCTTAGGCGCCGCTTCGGGATAAATGACAAAAGGAAGCGCTAATGATACAGTCAGGGAAGCGAGTAGATAAAAGCGGTTCCATGTAAAGAATGTCTGCTGACGAAGGATCAGCTGGTAACAGGTATAAAAAAGCGTCCAGTAAAGACTGACTTTTCCAACATAGATTAAGAGTTCCATAGCTAACGGATGTTTTATGGTTAGATTACAGTTTCTGCTAATTCATTTCATGGTTATAGTTTTGTTAGAATGACCAGGCCGGCCGTTAAGCTTTGATCATCTTAAATGCGTTTTCATGGCTAAATAATGCAGCTATTCGTTCTTATGATCATTGATGAGCTTCATGATTTCATCCAGATCATTTGTTTTTAGATCATTATCCTTTACGAAAAATGAAACAAGATTAGAAATTGAATTATCAAAATAGTTGGTCATCAACTGCTTCATTTCATGGCGCTTATATTCTTCTTCTGTTATCAGAGGATAATATTCGTGCGTTTTGCCATAGGCAGTGTAACCAACAACTTCTTTCCTTTCCAGGATTCGGATAATAGTTGATACCGTATTATATGCGGGTTTCGGTTCCGGCATTTCTGCCAGTATATCTTTTACAAAAGCTTTTTTTAATTGCCAGAGAATGCGCATGATTTCTTCCTCGGCCCTGGTTAACGTTCGAATTTCCATAGTACTTGATCGGTATATTTATAGGACTTTAATGATGATATCCAAATGTAGTACTAATAAAATAGTTTTACAACTATTTTATTAGTTATTGATAAAAAAATAAAATTGATACAGTTTCTCGCATCAGTTTTGTAATACTTATCAGGCGTTACTATTCGGGTCCCTATTTACTCTTGCGGATGTTTGGTAGCAAACAGAATATTTTCAGCCCTGAAATGGGTGTTCATATAGGGGTCTGATTTGTAGATAATTTTAAATAGCGCCAGATCTGTTTGGCTGCATAACAAAAAAAGCAGCAGAAAGATATTCTGCTGCTTCTCAAATAATATGTGTTTGCCTATTCTACTACGCTCAACTTCACTGTATTGGTTTTGCGCTGTTTTGAAACAGGCATGCTCAATGTATTGATAAATACATCACCTTTTTTCAGTTCTCCTTTTTCAATCAAAAAAAGCTTGATGTCTTCAATAAGATCATCCGTAGAAACATCCTGATCTTTATCATAGAAAAACACCTTTGTGCCCCAGTAAAGAGCCAGCGTATTCATCAACGCTTTGTTCGATGTGAAGATCAAAAGACCTGCTTTCGGGCGGTGGTGAGACAAACGGAAAGAGGTATAACCTGAACGCGTGATGCCGATGATCGCAGCTGCGTTCGTATCGCGGGCCAAACGACATGCGCTCATCACGACATTGTCATTCAGCTTGTCCTGACCTGGTTTTTCATTTACAAACGCATGGTATTTAAAATAAACAGCATTTGTATTTTCTTCCACTTTTTCAATTGTACGGCTCATACTTTCAACTGCCAGCAAAGGATATTTTCCTGAGGCAGTTTCAGCACTTAGCATTACGGCATCAGCACCATCAAGTACTGAGTTTGCAACGTCGTTAAGTTCTGCACGTGTAGCGCGCGGGCTTTCGATCATGCTTTCAAGCATCTGAGTCGCAACGATTACCGGCTTACCTGCTTTGTTACATTTTTCAACGATCATTTTTTGGATCATTGGAACCTCTTCTGCCGGGAGTTCAACACCCAGATCACCACGGGCAACCATGATCGCGTCAGCTGCTTCGATGATCTCATCGATGTTTGCAATGGCTTCAGGTTTTTCGATTTTAGCAACCAGGCGTGCAAATTTGCCTTTATTAGCGATATATTCTTTTACTTTTATTACTTCCGAAGCAGTACGAACGAACGAAAGTGCTACCCATTCCACATTGTGTTCAAGGCCGAAGTCAAGATCTTCATAATCTTTCGTTGTTACAGAAGGCATCGAAACACGTGTATTCGGAAGGTTTACTCCTTTTTTTGATTTAAGCAAACCGCCGTAAACAACCTGAGTCACTACGTCGCTTCCTTCAATTCCTGTTACAAGTACTTCAAGCTTTCCGTCATCCATCAAAATGCGGTCACCGATTTTTACATCGTTGTACATTCCGTCATAGGGTGTGCTTACTTTCTCAGCAGTACCCAAAACTTCTGTATTGGAAAGAATCAGCTTATTTCCTGCCTCGATCAATACACCATCTTTTTCAGCTACGAGTCCGATACGGATCTTTGGGCCTTGCAAATCCTGTAAAATAGCAAGGTTCAGTCCGAATTCTTCATTGATTTCACGAATGGTAGTCAGCCTGGCCAAGTGGTCTGCGTGTGTACCATGAGAAAAATTTAGACGAAAAACGTTAACGCCAGCGGTTGCCAAAGCGTGAAGCATTTCTTTAGTTTCTGATGTTGGGCCTACGGTAGCAACAATTTTGGTTTTCTTGGAAGACATAGAGTTAATTGCAGTATTATATGAATTTACTAAACACAATCCACATCAATGATGATCTGGACGCCTTTTATGGTTTTATCGGTTAGAATATCAATGACTTTTTCTTGTATAAACGACTTTGCCGCCTTAAAATTAATCTTTTCTCGTTCAAGTTTAATGAGAATGTCGAACAAAAACTGATTTCTTACTCTTTCAACCAACGGAGGCTCTGGTCCAAGCACTCTGCTTTTCCCGAGATTTACAGTTAATTTCTCTGCCAAAACAGCGGCAGCCCGCTTTGAAGTGGATTCATCCACATGTTTTACCGTAATTTTTATTAACCTGGTAAAAGGCGGATAGTGAAACTGTTCCCGCTCAGCGATTTCTGCTTCGTACATCCCGACATAGTCATTCTGAATAATTCGTTCCAGAATCTTCTGCGCCGGATTCGCCGTCTGTATCAAAACTTTACCGGGCTTGTCTGCTCTTCTTCCCGCCCGGCCGCTAACCTGCGTGAGCATCTGGAAAGCCCTTTCAGAAGCCCTGAATTCGGGAAAGTGAATAATTCGGTCGGCGTCAAAGATACCAACCATACTGACATTATCGAAATCAAGCCCTTTGCTAACCATCTGGGTGCCAACAAGAATGTCTGTGCCGCCCTGTTCGAACTCCTGAATGATCTGCTGATAAGCATTTTTCGCACGGGTGGTATCCAGGTCCATTCTTTGCACACGCGCAGAAGGCAGGAGGACATGCAGCTCATCTTCTATTTTTTCAGTTCCATAACCCATCGTTTTCACCCTGGTAGAACCGCAGGCAGGACATGTTCTGGGTACTTCCTCCTTATGCCCGCAATAATGGCAGCGCAGTTCACGCGCCTTCATGTGGTATGTCAGGCTCACGTCGCAATTATTACATTCTGAGATCCAGCTGCATTCCTCGCATTGCATATAGGGCGAATATCCGCGCCGGTTCTGGAACAAGATAGTCTGTTCTTTGTTTGTCAGATTGGATTCAAGATGCTGTAAAAGGACAGAGGAAAATTCATTTTTCATTGTCTTTTGCTTTTTTTCTTTTTTAGTGTCCACCAATAAAAAAGTCGGTAAAGCTGCATTTCCAAATCTTTGGGTCATTTCAACCAGACCATACCTTCCGCTTCTTGCATGAAAATAACTTTCGAGGGAAGGGGTCGCTGATCCAAGCAAAGTTTTTGCTTTATGCATGTATGCCATAATTACCGCCACGTCACGGGCATGATAACGTGGTGCGGGATCATGTTGTTTATACGATGTTTCATGTTCTTCATCAACAATGATGAGTCCGAGATTGTCAAAGGGCAAAAATATGGCAGACCGGACGCCGACAACGAACTGGAATTTTCCGTCCAGAATACCTTTCCATACCTCAACACGTTCGTTGTCTGAAAATTTGGAATGATATATCCCCATCTGATCTCCGAAAACCTTACGAAGCCTGACAACGATCTGGGTAGTCAAAGCAATTTCAGGCAGGAGAAATAAAACCTGTGAACCGCTTTGAAGCGCTTGTTTGATGAGCTCAATGTATACTTCCGTTTTTCCACTTCCTGTAATTCCATGAAGCAGTACAACTTCTTTTTCCGAAAAAGATTCGTGGATCTGCTCAAAAGCAGTTTTCTGACTTTCTGTTAAGTTGATTTCAGGCGAAGCTCCTCCCGGGATATCAGAAAAGCGGGAAACTACGATTTCAAATTCTTCAAAAACACCTTTTTTTACCAGTGTTTTTAATGCTGAATCGGATACGCCATTGTCTTTTGAAAAAACCGTTTTATCAAGCCCTTTCTGGTTTAACGCTGCATTGTTATGAACAGGAATATGGCCCAGGTAACGCATCAGGATGTCCTGTTGCTTTGGCGTTTTGTCCAGCGAAGCAGTTAGCTCCATCAAAGAGCCTTCGGAAGTAAAAGCTGAAGTGAGACGAATCTTTTTGACAATCTTAGGCTGATATCTTTCCTTAACTTCCTCAAAAAGGATAACGGCATGTTTTCCAACGAGCGATTTTATGATCGCAGTAATGTTGGTCTGATTGACCAGTCTGGCCACTTCTTCGTAAGAAAGCGTCGAGTGTTTTTTTATTTCGTCCAGAATATATCTCTCCTGATCAGTCAGTAATTCCTCATAATCAAATTCAGGATTGTGCTGGATACGCGACTGACTGGTGATTTTCAATCCAGCAGGCATAGCCACGTTTAGTACTTCGCCAATATTGCACAAATAATATTCAGAGACCCATTTGAAAAGCTCAAGCTGATGCGTGGTGATGATAGGCTCATCATCGAGCAGTTCAAGAATATATTTTGCCTGGTATTGTGCCGGTGGGTTCGAATGAATGTTGGCTACCACGGCGGTAATCACGCGGTTTTTGCCAAACTGAACAATAACCCGCGCCCCAACCTTAATCATGTCGGACATGTTTCTCGGGACCCGGTATGTAAAGAGTCTGGGAACAGGAACCGGAAGGATCAGGTCAGCGAAAAGAGTGATTTCGTCCTCAAAAAGGGAGGTCATTGGCTGTGCAGGCAAAAATTTATTGAATTAGTAAGAAGATGCAAGTTACGATTTTATTGGCTTGAATACATCAAGGTCACTTGGGCCGGGGAAGCACCCGGATATTTTGCCGGCAGCTTGACTCTGTTTAAAATACACGAGAGTCTATTTTCTGCATCCGGTAGTATCAGGTCTAAAATATATCCTCAACCAGAATCTCCGGCGCAATTTTCCAGTCCACCATCGCATTAAATAACCTTATATGACTGAATTCCGGAATGTCACTTTCCGAAATTTCCGTCTCTGTCAGGATATGAGCATCCAGCAGGAAGGCTCTTTGCGTTCCGGGAAGCAAAGGGGTAGCTGGTGTAAACCATTTATTGTCTTTTAAAAATGCCACATTGCAATAATTGCTATCCGTTACTTTTCCGTTTTTTATGATCAGGATCTCATCAGCGCCATCACGTTTTTCATATAAATCATTGAGACTTTTGCGTTCGCTGTATTTATAAGAATAATCAATCGAGTCATCATAGACTTTCCGGATTTTCTTTATCGTTCGGGGATTGTAAAGCTCCCATTGGATTTTCTCAACCTCACCGGCATATGTCAGTCTGCATTTATGCGCTTCATCTGTGACATATTCCGGAACCTCGATAAGCGTCGAAAGGGTCCATTTATCATGCAGGCCGAATAGTTCAGCGCGGGTTTTGTTCAGACGTGCTTCATGGTAAGCAAGGTTGAAAAGCTGACGATTTTTAACGCAGATCGTTTCAAAGCATAAGGGATGGGGCATGGGCAAAGGGCAGATAGACTTTATCAATGATTTCCTGGTATTCACTTTGGGCATCACTTTTTGCAGTGATTCCGCCACCGCTTTTGAAAACGAGTTGGTCATGCTGGTTTTCAATGTAACGGATCATGACTGCACTTTCGAAGTTTTCGCCGTCGAAATAGCCCATGATTCCGGTATAATATCCACGTTCGTAATGTTCGGCATCCTGAATAATCTGTAAAGTACTTGGTTTCGGAGCTCCGCTGATAGAGCCGGCAGGAAGTAACTTCATCAGCAGATCACCAAATTCACCATTAAAATCATCCGGCAGAATACCGGCAATTTCAGAGCTTACCTGTAAAAGCGTTTTCTGATGCGTCTTAACAGCCTCGATATAACGATAGCGTTCTACCCATACTTTTTCCGCTATTATACTGATGTCATTTCTTATCAGATCAACAATGGTGGCGTGTTCAGCTGCTTCTTTCGGATCAGCAAGAATAACATTTTCAGCATCCGGGAAAGATGCGTCAATGGTACCTTTCATTGGAAATGATGCAATCCGTTTCCCTTTTATTTTAATGAAGATTTCAGGAGAAAAACAGACAAACTGGTCTTTCAGCCAGAAACGGTAGGGTGCTTTACTATATTGAAAAATATCCTTCAACGAAATATCAGTATCCACAGGCGTGGGTACCGACAGATTAACAAGAAAGGAATTACCCGCTTTCAGATTTTTTATAACATGATCAAACCTCTGCTGGTAAGTTTCGAAAGAAACAGGGTTTTTGTGAAAATAAAAAGTAGCCGGAGGTTCTGAACTTTGATCTTTGTTCTGGTTGGTAAATCCATTAAAATCAAACAAAACCTCTGACGGATCCACTGCATCCAGCCGCCATACGACTGGTTTCAGCGCTAAAAAGTCAATAATAAAGACAAACGGAACTTTCCGTTTTCCCCATTCATTGAGGCATTCAGTGAAATTTTGCTTTGTATTGTTCAAAGGTATTTAAAATGATTGCAACAAGTGATTTTAACAGTTGTGCAATTTACAAAGTTCAGAAACCAATGTTTTAAATTAAGAGTTAATAGTATGTGTTTGTAAAGGGATAATGCCTGGAATTGTCCGTCATTTATTCCTGGCTTATTACAACAAAAATGCTGGCAGCAGAATCATTCAAATCCGATCTCAGAAGTTTTATGCATATACATGACGTTATTATTATCGGCGGAGGTCCTTGTGGACTGGCCATGGCCATTGAAGCAACAAAAAATGGTCTTGATCACTTGATTCTCGAAAAAGGAAATATCACAGAATCCATTCGCCGCTATCCACGCAGAATGCGTTTTTTTTCAACGGCTGAAAATATCGAAATAGGAGGTATCCCGTTTGCGATTTCGGAGGTGAAGGCCAATCGTAACGAAGCGTTGCAATATTACAGGAAAGTCGCCGGGTACTATGATCTGAACTTTAAGCTTTTTGTAGATGTAGCCCGGACCGAAAAGCAGGAGGATGGAACATTCATCGTATACGCCACTGACGGCCAGGTTTTCCATTCAAGAAGTGTTGTGCTTGCGACAGGTTATTTCGATGTTCCCAGAAAGCTGAATGTACCGGGAGAGGATCTTCCACATGTATCTCACTATTATGACGAACCTTTCCGGTATTCTTATACCAATGTGGTATTGGTTGGCGGCTCCAATTCTTCGGTGGAGGCTGCTTTGGAATTATACCGTCATGACGCTCATGTTACGATTGTACATAAAGAAGCAGATTTTCGCACAAAAGTGAAATACTGGCTGGTTCCTGATGTGAAAAACCGGGTTAAAGAAGGTAAAATTCATACGCGCTTCAACAGCATCACAAAGGCCATAGCGCCGGGTAGAATTCAGATTGAAAATCTGGAAACAGGCGAAACGGAGTGGATGCCTGCTGATTTTGTTTTCCTGCTGGTGGGCTACCTGCCCGATGAGCATTTGCTGTTCCGTTGTGGAATTACACTGGACCCTTCAACAAAGGTACCGACTTTTGATCCTGATACGTTTGAAACAAATGTTCCCGGATTATATCTCTGCGGAACAGTCATGGCTGGTGTATTTACAGAAAAAATATTTATTGAAAACGGCCGGGAGCACGCAGCTGCCATCGCGGATCATTTGATGGGTAGGGAAGTCAGAAAAGTGAAAGAGCTGATTGATAGGATATAACGAATTCAATTTAAATTCATAACATCACGCCTACCACAATGTACCGGAATTCCGGTTCATTGTGGTAGGCGTTCCATTTACTCCTCGCGTACAAATACCAGTTTCTTCCGTTTTTTCTTCATTGACACTTTTTCGATTTTTGCGATAAGGCCTTTTCCTCCCACGGCATAACCCACATTTCCTGCAAAACTTACGGCATGAAAGGGTTCAATTCCAATGGATTGCCAGGATTTTCCTTGTTTGGTGGATGAGCTGCTACCGGAAGGCCCAACGGCTACCAGGGCAAAATCATCTGACCGGATCTGGCTGTCGCCGTTCCAGGTAGCATATCTTTTATGATAGAGCGCAACGGCCTCTTTCAGCCCCAGCGGTTTTGTACTGGCTCCGAATTTCCAGGATACACCACCGTCTTCAGTGAGTAACACATTTTTTGTCGTGTCACTGGTATTTTTATAATCACCGCCAACGGCAATACCATGTTTTTTAGACCAGAAATGAAGTCCGAATATGCCACTCGTCGGCCCGGCAGACATCGGGGTTTCCGATACCTGCCAATGGCGGCCCATATCTTCTGAGCGGAATACTCTTGCCATTTTTCCACCGCCCGTCCCTATATAAGCCTTATCTTTTCCAACGGCCAGGATTGAAGTACCGCTTGCTGCAAAACAAGCCTCGCCGGGCTGCGTCTCAGGCCGGTTTTCCATCGGAAGCTCCTGCCAGCTTTTTCCGCCGTCTTCTGTTGTAAGGATAAATAATCTGCCGTTTATCGGGTCGCCCAGGCAAATTCCCTGGTTCTTATTCCAAAAGTCAATACCATCCAAAAATACCCCGGTTTGTGTAGTTTGGTACACAAGGCTCCATGTATCTCCTCCATTTTCAGTACGATAGATCTTCCCTTTGTCCAGTTCGGCAGGTCCGGCGCTCATCGCGATGGCTGTTTCTTTTCCAAAAGCGTGAATATCGCGAAAGTCAAGTGAGTCAGCTCCCGGTACTTTAAATACAGACCAGTCCTTACCACCGTTCGTTGTACGCAAAACTGTTCCTGACGACCCTCCAATCCAACAAATGGTAGGGGTTATTGTATGTACACCCCGCATATTCACTTTCGTTCCGGCATCGATAATATCCCACTGACTGTATGCCGGCGATAAAAAGAACAACAAAGCGCAGATGACATTGGCAAAAAATGCACTGAAGACGGAAGGGACAGATTTGGTTATCGGATTTGGCACAGTATTTGCTATGTTTGGTTAACTATCTATTTTTTACATCACACAAAATAAAAATTCGGTATGAACAAGAATCAAAGATTTCTTATTGGTACAGTAGGTGCATTGCTTACTGGTGTTGCCTTGGGTTTGTTAGTAGCTCCTAAAAAAGGGAAAGATACGCGTAAGCTGATTAAAAGTAAAGCAAATGATTTCAGCGGTACCGTTAAAAACAAGGCTGGTGACATAAGTGGCACAGCGAAAGATACCTACGAGAAAAGTTTGGATGAGCTTGCTACCTTGGCAGAGAAGCTGAAAGACGGATTTTTTAAAAATGTAAGTTCAGCTAAATCAAAAGCTGAAACGGTAGCAGACAACGTAAATGAGAAAGTAAGAAGCGTTGCAAACAACGTATAATAATCTTAGAATATCAGGAGCCGGTTCTTTACAGAACCGGCTTTTTTTATGTTCTATGGGGTAATTCCTGCAATTATCTCTGAAACAACTTCGTTGACCACCTGGATCAGATTCTTTTCCTTTCCCGGTAGTATTCCTTCTCCGCCGCCTTTCCAGACCATTTTATTTGACGCCGCGTCCACAAGGTCAATCAGCAGGGTGCCTTCCTTATACCTACCGGTTTCTACCTCTTTACTTTTCCAGGAATAGCGACGTTGCCCGATATAAAGCGGCCGGCCATCATTCTGAAAATTTGTTTGCCGGGTTTGAATTTCTTCCCTGACAGAAATGGCAATGTTCACTTTTAAAGCTGGTTCCTGCGCCTGGTTTAAGCCCCTGGCTTCCAGATTTTTGGAAATGGCATCTTTGACAACCGTAACGTTTTTATCAAATGTTGCCGGAGACGTATCGCCTTTTGCCTCGATCTCGTAAAAGCCAAAGGTTGGATAATCAGACAGGTGGAAATTATCTTCTTTTTCCGGCTTTAAGATCTTATGACCAGGAGCACAACCAAATAATAATAAGATGAGAAGAGATAGAAAAATGGTGTATTTCATATGAAGTCAGGTTTAAGTTACAGTGTTATAATCCCCTTTATTACAAACTTAAAGATGTCAACTTGTTATTACTTACAATTTAAATAAGATAATGAAAAGTGACAGAACGGAGATCGCGATCCAAAGAATCGTTCCCATAACAAACGGTTTCGCCCCTCCTGATTTAATTATCTGGATATTTAAGCCGGAACCGATTAAAAACATAGTCATCACGAGCAGCTTTTTTGCAATGCCAGCTAAGTTCAGGTAAATAGACTGGTATTCGTTATAGGCGTTACTGAATATGACAGCCAGAACAAAGAAACCTATGAAATAAGGAAACCGTATTTTCATACCTTGCTTCCGGTTAGCTATCATGGTTACCAATGACAATGGAATAATCCAAAGTGCTCGTTCAAGCTTCACGGTAGTAGCAGTGTGTAAAGCCTCATTGCCGAATTTTCCGGCGGCGCCCACAACAGAGCTGGTGTCATGAATCGCGATCGCACACCAGATACCAAAGTCATGCTGGGACATTTGCAGGAAATTTCCTAAAACAGGAAAAATAAAAAGCGCTGCTGCGTTTAAAACAAACACCACACCGAGCGCGATGCTAATCTGTTTCTCGTTTGCCTTTGTTAATGGTGACAGAGCGGCAATTGCACTTCCTCCACAAATGGCGGTGCCGGCAGTAATTAAAAAAGCGATCTTTGATTCAATATGAAGTCTTTTTGCCAGCCAGAATCCTCCTGATAATGTAATAATAATGGATACTATCGTAAAAATAAACCCTTCCTTACCGGCTTGAATGGCCTGGTTCAGGTTCATTCCGAAACCCAGACCGACCACAGAGATTTTCAAAAGAATCTGCGCTGCCTTGTGTGTCAAATGGGAAAAAGGATTTCCAAGAATCTGAGTTAAAGTAAAACCCGTAAGTAATGCAATTGGAGCATCTACCCAGGGAAGCAGACAGGCAAGGAAAATTAAAATAAAAATAATAGGGTGAGCGCTGGCAGGGATTGATCTATGAGCAGTTTCCATTTTTTTGTCTGTGTTTTAGACAAAAGTACCATGCGTAATACTGGTAAATAAATACTGATTTGTATGGTTTAATAACTTTTGGTTATCATTTTAGGGAGCAAAAACGAATGAAAAGCTTGGACAGCGGTGATGGCTGACCTTGTCTGGTCACGAATGAAAACATGCGGGTCATTTCAATCCCGTCGATGTCGATAACAGAAAGGCGGTCGTCTGTCAGGTCTTGCTGCACGCTGTAGATGGAAAGGAAGGCGAAGGTATCCGAAAAGAGCAGGTAATTTTTAATACTTTCTGTGCTGCCCAGTTGCATATGAATCGTCAGATCGCGGATTTTCAATCCTGACTTTTGCAAATAATCATCGATAATTTCAGAAGTTCCGGAACCGGATTCTCTCGCCAGCAGCGGCAACTTTATCAGTTCTTTTAACGCAATGGTTCTTTTTTTCAGAAAGCTGTTTTTTGTACGGCTTACCAGGACAATTTCGTCTTTCACGAATGGCGAATACTTAAGATCAGAATTATGTGCCGTTCCTTCGACCAACCCAAGTTCAATTTTTTTATCAACCAGCATTTGTTCGATAACCAGGGAATTGGCCATGGTTAGTTCAATCTTTATATCGGGAAAGCGCTGTTGAAAACGGGCCAGATAGGAGGGGATGACGTATTGTGCTATGGTCGTGCTGGCTCCGATATGCAATATTCCTTCTGTTTTATTTTGAAGCAGATTAAGGTCAAAATCAAGCTTTTGGTATTGCTCGAAGATCAGGTGGGCATGCTGAAAAAGTACTTCTCCCGAACGTGTCAATACGATCCTTTTTTTCGCACGGTCAAAAAGGGTCGTATTATATTGTTGTTCGAGCTCTTTTATATGTTTGGTTACAGCCGGCTGGCTAATGTTCAGCTGTTCCGCAGCCCGGTTAAAATTAAGGGTCTGCGCAACCGTATAAAAAACCTTGAGTCTAAAATCCAGCATAATCCAGCATTAAAATTCTTAACCGATCACACTGCCGAGTTCTTTCGCCGCAGCCATACTGATACCTTTATAGAAGATATATTCGTTCATAATGGCATTTTCCTGCTCTTCGCTCGTTGCCTTTTTTAGGTCTTCCATACAGTTTTTCATTTTTTCTTCAATGAAAGCTTTTTTCAGACGCAGAATATTGATGAAGCTGCTTTTGTCAAGAACATCGAGCTCAGACGGAACATAAATTTCAAACTTCTCGGTCCATAATGAACTCAACTCATACTTGCTGGTAAGCCAGCTGATTGTCAGATCACGTATTTCAGTTTCATGATGGTTTTGGAAATAATCAGTCTTAAGCACGATTTCACGGCTATAATTTTCGCGGAACAAAGTTAGCAAATGATTGAAAACCGGATCTTTGAAATCAATTCCCTGAATTTCGCCCAGCACATAAGCACAAACAGAAATGGTCGGTTCAAGCTCATTGGCACCGTACAATACCAAAAGGCGGATAAACGCTTCTTCCTGATAATATAATTTAGTGCGCTGTGTTGGTTCTTCTACTTCAGATGGTACAGATACTGAGTCGCCGGCAAAAAAGTCAGCTGGTGGCCCGTCATCAGCAAAAGGGATATCCTGAGGACCTTGCGGAGCGAAATTTCCCGGCCTGTTGCTGCCTCGTTCCTGAGGTTTTGGTTGTGTATGAAGTTTTCTAAGCAGCTTATTCCCCTCCGAAATAAGCATTTGCTCATCGACCTTCATCATTTCTGACGTGCGGTGAAAAAATACCTGACGCTTAATCGCATCCGGGATCTTGATAATGCTGTTTACAACCTCGCCAATTACGGCCGCGAGCCTGAACGGGTCATTGCCGGCATCCTGTAACAGGGTTTCCGTCTTAAAAGTGATAAAGTCACGCGAGGCTTTCTTCAAATATTCCTTGAAAGCTTCTGCACCTACCCGCCGGACATAACTATCAGGATCTTCTCCATCAGGAAAAAGCACGATACTTACATTGAGCCCCTCTTCCAGAACCAGATCCAGTCCGCGCAAAGCCGCTTTGATCCCAGCCATATCACCATCATACAAAATGGTAATGTTCGGCGTAAACCTTCCGATAAGCCTGATCTGTTCAGTCGTAAGAGAGGTTCCTGATGAGGCTACCACATTTTCAATACCTGCCTGATGCAGAGAAACGACATCGGTATAACCCTCAACTAAATAACAGGCTTCCTGCTGCCTGATGGCATTTTTAGCCTGAAAAATCCCGTATAGAATGTCACTTTTGTGGTAAACTTCTGTTTCCGGGGAATTCAGATACTTTGGCTGAGACTTATCTGTTTTCAAAATCCTGGCCCCAAATGCGATTACTTTTCCCGCAACATTATGGATCGGAAAAATCACCCTGCCACGAAAGCGATCGTAGCCAGCAGTTTGGCTTCCTTCTTTATGAATGAGAAGCCCGGCTTTTGAAAGTATTTCGGCGGTATAACCTTTGCTTAAAGCTTCTTTGGTTAATGCATCCCAGGTATCGGTGCTATATCCAAGCTCAAATTTCTTTTGTATATCATTCGTAAACCCTCTTTCACGAAAATAACTCACCCCGATGGATTGTCCTTCATCGGTGTTCTGAAGCTGATGCTGATAGAAATTTTTAGCAAAGTTCAGGATCAGGTACAAGCTTTCACGCGCGTTCTGCCTTAAGGCTTCTTCATCCGTAACTTCTTCTTCCTGAATCTCTATGGAATATTTATTGGCCAGATACCGAAGTGCTTCTCCATAACCGATTCCATCAATATCCATCACAAATTTGATCGCATCGCCGGCAGCCCCGCAACCAAAACATTTGAAGATCTGTCGAACAGGATTAACGTTAAATGAGGGTGATTTTTCATTGTGAAAGGGACAGCAGGCAGAATAATTTGCTCCCTTTTTTTTAAGCGACACAAAATCCCCAACCACTTCTACGATATCAGCAGATTGTTTGATTCTTTCGACGGTTTCGGGATTAATGCGCATTTTCTTCTTATTAATGGATTTCTTCTATGACACTAAAGCGGCACCTCAGTTTCGTTTTATCAGAGGTACTGAATATAACTGCCGGCAAACTGAAACGTCCGGCAAAAATAAGCCTATCTATTCAAAACGTAATGATCTTTTGCTTACAAACCTTGCTGGCACTATGAACAACAGATAATATACTGGTTTTATTACAGGTGGATGCAGGCTGGCATTATGGAATTATTTTTTTATGGTAGGTCGACGTTTTCTGCAACTATTATTATAAAGATTGTGTTAGCAGTTATTAATGGGTAAAAATAACCGCCGGATACAGGCATAAAGTACGTTATTAATTATCAGGTTTAAAGGAATGTGAATGACCAGTTTGGTTTTCGATTATAATTTTCCTGACAATAAAGTATTTTCTGTATTCGTTACGCTTTTACTTATAAAACCGACGATTTTAATCTTAATATAATTAAAATCATAATCGAAAGTTTTTTTCTGATAACTTAAATGCGTTATTTTGTAATCTTAAAACAGGAATCAATCAAATCAATTTTGATATAGCGATATTTAAAATATAGTGTGTGTATAGTGTGAAACAGGGCATGAAAATTTTTTCATGTCTTTGTTTTTTTATAACGGTTTCGAAATTATCGGGAGCTGTAAATCAAGCCACGCGGCAGGAGCCAGATGATCAGGGTGTATAGAAAAAATATCTGCCCGGGAATCAGATTGTACTCTACCCAATTAATGATCAGTGTCGGCAAAAGGAGCATAAGATAGATCTTTTTCCAATTGGCACCCGATGATATCATGACAAAATAAAAGCTCCTGCCTAATACGATACTAAGCAAAATTGTACCTGCCAATCCGGTTTCCGCTAACAGACCAATGAAAGTATTATGAGCCGATATGCCTTCCGGTCTGTTATTGTTGGGGCTTGTGATGCGCTGCACTGCTGCCAGCCCCTGGCCAAAAACCGGCTTTTCATAAAAGCTGTTCAGGTAAATTTTCCAAATTTTTTGTCTTTCAGCGTAAGAAGTCTCTTTTCGTCCTTTTATCAATCCGGACATTCTCTCTATCCTGTATTTCATGTAGGAATCAGGCAGCGATCTGATGATTTTTTCTCCGGTTCCGGATTTGAACATCATAAACGGAAATGCAAAAACTATTAAAATAAGGATGATGTGAGGCGCTTTTGGTGGAATGAAGAGCAGAGTGGTTGTCAGGATAAGCGCGAAAAGCGGACTCCGGCGCGCGGAGAAATAAACGGCAACGGTGCAAACCAGAAATATGCTGAGAAGATAAATCTTTCTCATTAGGCTGCTTGTTGTAAATTTCATTTTTATGATCGCCAGAATACCCAAAATCATAGTAGGATAGGCCCAGAAAGTGTTGGATGAAAACACAAGCTGGTACATCCCGTTGTGAGGTTTGACAAACAATATTGTGATGACATCAAGAATGACGATTATAAAATTTCCAGCCCATACAACCTCCAATGTCGTGAACAACAGCCCGGATCGGGATCCAGAAATCACGGACGAAAAAGCGATACAAAACAAAATGGAAATTATGGATGAGAATGTCCATATACCATAGAGCAGATAACTCACCGCATCGAGGCTCAGTATAGATGAAGTCATCCAGCTTACGCCAAGCAAAATGACGTCCCAGTTATTTGACAGTACATTGACAGCCAGTTTGTTATTTATTCTGAAACAGTAAAAAATGATCCAGAAAGGAATGGCCAGGCGAAAATAAGGCAGCAATCCCAGAAAAGGTGATACCTGCTCAATTCCTTGCATTGAGTATTTGAAGAATGAATAGTTTCCTATCGTCAGGAAGAAAAAGAGGGCGATTGGGAAAAAAACATTTTTACGTATTTTCCCGGCTATATAATCTTTTGCTGTAAACACGTTAAAAGGTTTTCGTATTCTGTGGTGATCTGATAGTAGTGTTCTGGCACGTCCCGTATGGCTTTCTCTGCTGATAAGATATAATCAAATGTGAGATGCAAGCAGATTTGTTCAATTACCTGATTCGCATCTTCCAGATCGATCTCCATCGCAATATTTCCCAGTTGTCTAGCTTGCCTGGCATCAGATGTTCCTTTCTGGACAATGAATGGCTTTTGAAAATAAAGACTTTCATAAAACCGGTTTGTTTTTGCCCAAAGGTGGTTTCCAATCGTGTTGCCGGAATATGGATACGCTGCCCAGACGATATCCACCATATCATAGATACCAGGTAAATCCTCAGGAGCGCTGTACGGACCAAGATACGTTATATTGCATATCTCAGAGATTTGATTTTGAAAGTCACTGGTAGCGGGCATAAAAATTCCCCTTAGTATGATCTCAAACGTGCCTTGTGCTGCTAACAGCATGAGGCAACTTAGGGATGCGCGGCAACGTAGGACGCCGAAGTAACCCACTCTGATCTTCCCTGACCTTCGTTCTGATCGTTTTTTATATTGTGCAGGCAGTTGATTAAAGTGAATTTTATTCTCAATCACGCGGAAATCCGGCATATTAAGTTTGCGGAGTTTGGTATAGTATTCCGAAACGAATTCCGGAGAAGTAGCAATTAGAAGATCGATTTTCGGCATCAGGATCTTCTCAGATAATCGCAGTAATCTTGCGCAAAGACCCGGCGCGAAAAATAGCTCCCGAATGTCGGGGACTTCGTAAATGATAATGATCTTTCTTGGCGACAATACTTTGACGAGCACTGCAATGAGTACCAGATCGAAGCCAAAAACATAAACCGTCTGCTTTCCTTTCACATGCCTCATCAGTTTACAAAAAAGTAAAAGGTAGGTACTGATCCGTTTTGAATATGACCCATGGTCGAGTTTACCAACCGGTTCCGGTAAAATTTCAGAATTAACAGGATAATAATCTCTGAACACCGCAAGACTATCGACAAGAACCCCTGACTTCATCAAGGCCTGCAATCTGGTTTGCTGATGTGCGTCTGCCCAATTGTTGGAAATAAAAGTCAGCTTCATGGTAGGTATTGATGAAGAATTTCCTGAAAACGCCTCAAAACGTGTGAAATCGTAAAATGTCTGCTGACAAACACAAAGCCATTTTTTTGCTTTTGCAACCTTTCCGCCGGATGCTCTAATGCGTATAAAATTACATGGGCGAGATTCATGGGGTTGCCAGGCTTAGCCATCCATCCGTTTTTTCCATCATCAAGCACTTCCGGTATTCCGCCAACACAGGTAGATATCACCGTTAAACCGTTGGCCATTGCTTCCATATTTCCAACACCCAAAGCTTCCCGATGCGAGGGGACTATAAACAGATCGCTTTTCAGCATGTACTGCTGAATTTCCGCCTGACTTTTCACACCTGGAAAAGTTATGTTAACATGGGGGAAATGAGGCTTGAAGGACAATTTTTCCTGCTCTGAAAATGAATGTCCGATGACTTGAAGAACAAACTGATAATTCGTTAACATCCCCAATGCCTGATGCAAATCGTAAAGTCCGCCGCGCAGATAGTCTGATTTAACAAACAGGACCCGAACCGGGAAGCCGGTTTGGATTGGACGAATATCAATCTTGTCACCGACCTGAACTCCTTTATAAAGTATATGCAGTTTGGTGTGGCCGGGATTGTACTTTTTTGCAACTAGATCATACAGATATTTCGAATTGACAATGATTCCGGTTTCAACTTTACACGCCAGTTTTTCCAAAATATGGAAAAGCAGATGCCGGAACCAGGTTTTCGTTTTTCCGGAATGGTTTCTTGAGACACTTAAACTATTATCATCGTTTATCATTCCTAAAACAGGAGTGTCCAATTTCAAAGCTGACCAAATGCCTGTTATAGCATTATTGAAAATCAGTATGTCATACCTGAAAAATTGACGGATACTGATGCAGGCACGGTAATACGGAAACATCCGGTATACAAATCCCCAGGATCTGGTCCAGGAATTCAATGTAAGATCCAATCTGAAAACCTGTCCTGAATCAAGATGACGTGATCCGGCGGATATATCTTCTGTTAGAATTTTAATCTCTGTACGATCAGAGCTATTGTTCATATCCAGGAGATAACTGGCAAATTTTGATGGGCCATTGGAAACATTTTCAAATGTATTCGTGACGAAAAGTACTTTCATGATGTCCGGATTTTTGGAATAATGTCAGGAGCCGGGAATAGTGGGCGGCGTCCGCTATTCGGAAATTCTGTTTTTCTATCGTGTTCAGATCCATATCTCCGGCCTTATTCATCGTAGCCGCCAGTTGAGAAGGATATTTGAAGAGGAGATCTTTCTGATGGGAAAGCAGAGAGCGGTTTGCTCCGGTATCCAATGTGATCACGGGCCTGGCAAAGGATAAAGAAAGATCTATCGAGCCTGAATGATCAATTTTTGCAAAGGGAAGAACAACAATGTTGGCAGCGTTAAAAAAATACTGTACGCTGTCTTTTTCGATAAAATGGCTATACCAGATAATATCAGGTCGTTCGTTGGAAAGGGCTTTGAGTTTTAAAAAGTACTTCTGATCCATATGCTCACCGGCAATGATGAGTTTATCACCTGCCCTTGCTATTTTAATAAATGCATCAATCAGATTTTCAATGCCTTTGTATTGCGCGATCCTGCCAAAAAACAAAAAAATAAAATCCTTTTTTCCGATACCCAGCTGCAGGCGGCTCTCCGTTTTCGTAGCACTATTTGGATAATAATGATGAAACGGAATATCCTGGACCACATAAATCCTATCCGGTGAAAGCTTGAATGCCGCGATAACTTCTTTCTTAACAGCTCCTGAATAAACACGAATTTTAAAACAGCGTAAAAGAAAAAAACGGTATAGCAGCTTTTCCAGGTGTAAACTTAATCTGTTATGATTCTGTATGTTATGGATGGTATGAATGATCGGGATTGACCTGTAATAATGCAGATAAATGATTTCGACAAAAAACGTCAGCGATTTTATCAAAGTTGAAACAACATTTTTTCCCAGAATAAAGCTGTGGATCCAGTCGAAGTATACAACATCAGGATTCGTTTTATTCACCGCTTTAAACAACGTGAACAATTTAAGTTTTGGAGCCAGATGCACTTCTAATCCGTTTCGCCGAAGAAAGCCGACCAATAGATACTGAAACGGGTTTTTAGGACCGGCATCGGGCAAAACCAGGACTTTTCTGAAATAGGTGTGTTTCAATATTTGTGTTTATTTGAATTTAAAATGTTGTGGAGCCCTTCGAGTTCATAACCATATCGGATTTTTCCTACGTAATGTTTGCATACACTATGCAATGGGTCTTTTTCAAAACTGACATCATAGCCAACCGGAAAATACTCGGTCTCCGCAACTGAAATGCCGGCAAGCATGGCGGTCATGGTTTGTTCGAGACGGTAGTCTGATAAATAAGACAGAATCAGTGGATTTTTCAGCCAGGATTCCATGACCGAAAATTGGAAATCCATCTTATTTATTACCCAAAGACCAGAATTGATTCTGGATGTTAACTTGATTCCCAGCCTTTCTTCAATAGAATTCTGATCGGTTATGTAAGCGTTTGCGATGTCTTTATTGAAAACATTAACGTTTGTTTTATCTGATAATTGGTGAAAAAAAACCGCCGGATATTGAAAGAACAAAATGTCAGAGTCCATATAACCGATCCGCTCTTGCCCCGAAAAAAATGGTACATCGATCAGCTTTAATGCTAAAACCTGTTGCCTTCTAAAGGCCAGCATTGCAGGATAGCTGCATAGTGTTTCCTCGATTATTTTATCTGCTGATTTCCTCCGGATGAGTTTTATACCAGGTAAATAATGATGGATGCTGCTTTCCATTTTATGATCTATTGATCCGTCATCATGAAAAATAAATAGATGCCCTTTGTTACCCAGGGCATTCAGGGTCATTGCCGAAACAATTGCCATTTCATAATCACGTTTACAAACCAGCATATGAATGGCAGGTTGAAAACAATCCTCCATCTTATAAACCGGTAACATTCTTAAAGTTTTCCTGCGAAGCTCTTTACGATAAATGAAACGAACCTCATTTTGTAAACGTAGTATAACGCGGTCAGCAAGCCGGGTCTGCCGGCACAGCGGTATCAAAGGTTTAGAGATTAACTTCATAAGGTTCGTTCCGGCAACCGGCTTCTATCAGTGTTATTAGCTTACGCGTTATCCCGTCAAATGAATCCAGTTCCATGGTTTGACGAATCTTGTCATTGTTATAGTCATCAGTATTTTCATGAGCCAGGTGCTTCATTACTTCGATAAGTTCTGCATCACTCCTGATCACGTTATATCCTTCACCGGCGTTCAGATATTTGTCGTTCTGATACTGATGAATAAAGCCGTTTAATAATTTGTCTTTTTTTGGATCTGCAAAGTCTAACAGAAACGATGGCGTTTTGAAATATCCGGCTTCATAGCCCATTGTGGTACCAAAATGAAAAAAAGCCCTGGCCTGGTTAATTTTATTAAATTTCTGATATCTGGAATCGTCATATCCAACGGCCTTCTGATGTATCACAACGTTGGGCAAACAACCCAAGTGATCGTACAAAGCTGTGTTTTTCAGGAAAGGATAGGGCTTGATCACCAGCGTCCAGTGAGGCAAATTTTCAAGCATATGTTCGGCAATCAGTGCACAGTATCTGATCTCCTGCTTTGCCAGATTTGCGTAGCCGGTGGCACAGCCCAGGTATATGTAAGGAGAGTGGACTGGTGCTGAACGTTGGGACGTTGGTTTGCTGGAAAGAAAATCGTGAATGTAAGCAAATTGTGTAGCTCCTAATACATGAATTTTTGTCGGATTTATTTCTTGTAAATCAGCTGTGTCTGCTTTTATTCCTTCGTGCCAAACCAGGTAATTTACTTTCTTACTGAACGTTTTCATCTTGCAAGGATGGTCCCAGCTATAAACATACACCCATACCGGCTTTTTCTGTTGAAGGATCGAAGCAAAAGTCCAGTCATGATAGATCTGTGTAAAACATAAGAAAAAGTCTATTTCCGGATCAAACTCAGCCTCTTTTCTGATCAGTAATAAACCGTTTAAAAACTGGTCATAACGCATGAATTTTATCGGCAGTCTGCTCAATGTCAGTAATGAGAGGTGCAAAAATCTCTGGAAAGGTTTTATATCAGAATTCAGCAATTTGATGTGTTCCGTCATGTAATAATTATAGCTGCTTTTCGGAATCTGCCCTAATAGAAGATACAGGTACTGCCAGACGAGAATTAAAATTTTTTCTTGTCCTGAAAATGCCGGAATGGTAATGACCGCAATTTTCAGATCTCGAAGGCTTTTAATTTTTACTAAATCGGTTGGTCGGACGTATATTGTTATTTCATGCTGAAGTGCAAGGCTGCGGAGGATATCGCCGATGTCCTGTCTTGTATCTAAATATTGGGCAAGAACACCGATTTTCATGGAGGCTGATCTGTTAATGAATTTTACTTAAAATTCCACGGCAATATCTTATACATGCATTGATATCCGGCCCTTTTTAACGGATGTCGTTTTATAGCATACAAGGAAAGTAACAGCGCTTCGGACCAATTCCTGTTTCTCGCGGCCCGGTAAGCCAGGTGCCTTTCCCAAAAAACAGGATCTGCTCTTTTTTTCTTGATTATTAATGCGTTGAGAAAACTAAGAACTTCTTTTTCATAGCCCGGATCCAATAGATCGATTCCCTTTTCCCGGCGAAATTGCGTTATAAAGCAGATATATTCCCAAAAAAAATAATCAAACAAGTGCTCACTTTTATTAGCATTTGACATCGACTGGTCATGCTGGCGATAGTAATACAGCTGATCTCCACAGTTTATAAAACGATGCTTTTCAGATACCCGGAAAAGCCAGTCGATATCCTGCGCTCTGTTTACAAACATTAGATTCCGAAAAGGCATTTTGGTCACATCCCGCCGCATCATCAACGACCCGAAGGTTATGTCGGGCCGGTTAAACGAAATGAAAGAATCGTTTAATTTTGATACAGACAGCTCGGAGTAGATGGCTGTGTGCTGCCCGTCTGAGTTAAATTTTATAACCTGAGAGCCGGCGAGGTCAGTAAGCGGATTTTCTTCCAGCGCTGTTGCAAGTTTCCCGATTCGTTCAGGGTGAGATATATCATCCGCATCATGAATCATGACAAACTCGCCGCACACTACGCTGAAAAGTGAGTTCATTACTGCAGGATATCCTGTATTTTCAGTGTTGTGATAAATGGTAATCCTTGGATCTTTGATCGAGTGAATCCTGCTTTTTGTTTCATCCGTAGACCCGTCATCCCAGATTATTAATTCGAAATTTGAATAACTCTGATTGAGGACCGATGCAATGGCTTCCTGTATGTAAGCTGCACAATTGTAGGCAGGCATGACAACCGAGACGAGTTTATCCATGGTTACGGGGAGAAGTGAAAAAGATCATAGCCATTGAAATAATTCTATCGATGACGGAGAATGGGAACATCACTTTTCCGGACCTAGCAGAAACCAGACTATTTATGAAAAGGCGGTTCATCCGCATTCTTTGTTCCATTACAATCGTTTTGTCAATGGGTATACCGTTATTTTTCATCGCTAGAAAGCATAACAAATTGTAAAGTATGCAGCTTTTCAAAGAAAGTTTTCCTGTAAAAACCTCGCCTTCATCGCTACTAAGCTCTCTTTTTAAAACCCATTGGAACCAATCTTGCTGTATGTTCAGAGAAGAAGATTTTTGTATATTTTGATAGATCTTACTGTCATTGGATATATGCCACCGATAGTAAACAAGCGTTTGCGGTAAACAATGAATGTCTGCGTGTGCGGCAATGTCGAGCCAGAGCTTGTAGTCTTCCGCATGTGGATATTCAGGATTATAGTTTAAAGAATGCATTGTCAGAACTGATTTCCTTATGAATGCTGTGGACTGACCGAACGGAGGTTTCGACATCAGTGTGGTGAAAATGGAAGCGGGGCCTCCGTAAGTTCCAAAATATCCCTGCTTGTCACCAAAGAATGCCATGGTCGCCCCGCAAACGCCGGCGGATGGATTTTTTGCCATAAAGTTATACTGGTCTTCAAGCCGCTCAGGAACGGATAGATCATCAGCGTCCATCATGGCTACAAATTTCCCCCTTGCCTGCTGCAACCCATAGTTTCTGCTGTGTATGATACCGAGGTTGACTGCGTTTCTGAAATACCGGATTCTGCAATCTTTGATTGAAAAGATAATTTTTTCGCTGTTGTCAGTGGACCCATCGTTGATAATAAGCAATTCAAAGTCTGTAAATGTTTGCTGAAGAATGCTTTTGACAGCTTCCAAAACATATGGTTCTGCATTAAAAACAGGCATGATCACACTGATCTCCGGCGTTATATACGGACCCATGTTTCCGGAACAATCGTTAATGATTGACTTTCTGCTTTGTCGTCAGCGAACCATCGAACCGGGGCAACTACTATTTTTTTCGGATTCTTGTTGAGCCAGGCGCCCCACCAGCTGAAACTGCTGTTTGCTATGATATGGCACTGGCAACAACTCATCAGCCATAAATCTTCCTCTTGTGAATAGGAGAGAAAATGGGTTGGAAATGGAAACTGAAGGTGCCGCCGGGCCCAGGTTATGTCATCAGAAAATACAAAAAGATGCAGATCTGCCTGCCGTTCTGCGATGAAACGAACCGCTTTTTCATAATAATCCACGGAGCAAAGTCCATGATATCTATGGACATCAGGATTCAGGATGTAGTCGCCACGGCGGACGTGCATACTTACGGAATTGGTTCGCATGATCCGGTCGGAATCCCAATTGTCAGCCATATTTGTGAACTGACATACTTTTCTTATTTTATCTTCAACTGTTTTAAAATAATATTCTGATTGAAAGTAGCCTGTCAGATAAGAATTCTTTGACGTCAGTTTCCGTATATCCGGTTCATGTAAGAGCGAAGTTTCATCGTAGGTTATCCATTTTTTCGATTGGTTCAAGATTTTTTGAATTCCATGCTGAATAGGCAGACGTCTAAAATTCAATGCAATTTCATCCAGGAAAGTCAACTCCTCAAAAGGAATTGCAAACAGATCCAGAGCGTATGCACGCATTGTATGTTTTTGATCCTGGCCTTGTTTATTTAAAAAGCGAAGATCGAAGCCAACCGTTGTTTTGTGAAAATCAGCTAAAGCCATTGCCGCAGCGTATTGAAAAAGCTGGTTACCGAACCCACCTTGTAGTTTGATACAGATCATGGCTGGTTACGTTTAGCTGTTAACCTGATGAACTCGACGTCCATCTGATTCAAAATCAGACCGACGTCTTTCGTTTTGATAAACTGATGATCCAATGGGTTTTCTTCAAATGAAATGTAAATATCCGTATCCAGATATTGGATGCTATGGTTACTCAGGGAAATCGAAACAACAACATGGTAGGTACCGCTGCTGTAAATAATTTCTCTTTCGTAAAATACAGCTTCATAGTATCCCGGATGCAGTGGGCGCGGTTTCGACCAGATTGTCCGCACAGGAATGTTATCCGCTGTGATCAGACCGATCGATACAATAAGATCGGAAACCGGATCATGCACAGATATGCCCACTATAACTTTCCATGGATCTGTGAGCAGAAATGAACTTGCTAAATTATTTTCCGCATCTGTAAACCTTATATGGTTGATGGAGGCAATTTGGGCAGGCAGGTCCTGAAAATGAAAGTCGCTTTTTCCAACAGGAAGATCATTTAAATAGTGACTGATTACTTCGTTTGTATTGCCGTCAAACTGAATGCTGCCGCTATTTAAAGAAATTGCACGAGCGCAGAGCGTTTTGACAGACGCCATATGATGGCTTACAAAAATGACCGTCCGGCCATCCTTTCTGCTGACTTCTTCCATCTTTCCAAGGCATTTTTTCTGGAAATCAATGTCTCCAACGGCCAGCACTTCGTCAATTATCAAAATTTCAGGTTCGAGATGAGCAGCAACCGCGAATGCCAGCCTGACATACATCCCTGACGAATAGCGCTTCACGGGCGTATCAATAAATCTTTCAATACCAGCAAAGGCGATGATCTCATCCAGTTTAAGCTGAATTTCGATTTTTCGCATACCTAAAATGGCACCATTCAAATAGATGTTCTCGCGGCCGGTCAGATCAGGATGAAAGCCGGTTCCAACTTCAAGTAATGCAGCAATTCGTCCTCTGATCCTGATTCTACCTGTTGTAGGTTTTGTGATCCGTGATAATATTTTCAATAAAGTAGATTTGCCGGCACCATTCCCGCCTATGATTCCCAGGACGTCACCTTGTTTTATTTCAAGCGAAATATTTTCAAGCGCGTGAATTTTGACTCCTCGTTCATGACTCTCTTTTTTCTGCCACCATTCCGAAAAATCACGGGAGAGCGAACCGGTAGAAATTTCTCCCAGCCGATAAACTTTGGAAAGATTTTGTATTTCAATGACGGTTTTTGACATTCCGGGAAAGTACGGCTAACTGTTTATTTCTTAGACTAAGGTGCTAGAAAAGAGGTCACAAAAGCCGTCATAAATCAGATCGTATCCATAAAGTTTTTTTCTACTTTATTAAAAATTAAAATACCGACTAAAAGAATTATCACTACAAAGAATGTGCTGTATACCAGGTGCACACAGGAAAAGTGGCCATTCCCCGTAAACGAGTATCTGAGTGCTTCGGTAATGTTGGTAACCGGATTCATCACCATCAGCCACTGGTACTTTTCGGGTACGATTGAAAGCGGATATACGATGGGTGTAGCATACATAAGAAGCTGTATGGCAAACTGAATTAAAAATCGGAGATCGCGGTAGCGTGTAGTAAGAGATGAAATAAGAATTCCGCATCCAAAACCAAGTCCTGACATCAGCAGAATGTAAAAGGGAAGCAGAACGACGGTGAAATTTGGATGAATTTGATATCCGGGCTGGATCAGATAATACAGCCAGATCATGAGGAACAGAACAAACTGAATAAAAAACTTGAGCAGACCTGAGATGACAATGGAAATAGGCGCTGCAAGACGTGGAAAATAGACCTTTCCAAACAAGCTCTGGTTGGTAATGAATGTTTCCGAGGTTTTTATCAGACTTTCCTGGAAGTAATTCCAAACCGTTATTCCACTCAGATAGAATAGTATTTTTGGCATTCCGTCAGTTGGTATATTGGCGATATTGCCAAAAACGACAAGGTACATCAGCGTTGTAAACACCGGCTGAATAAAAAACCAGATTGGTCCGAGGATAGTCTGTTTGTAAGTCGCAGTCAGATCACGTTTAACAAACAGGATGATCAAATCCCGGTATTCCCATAGTTCGCGCCAGCTGATGTCCAATAAACCGGTCGACGGAACAATCTCAATGTCCCAATTTTCGTGATTATCAACCATGACAAATATTGTTTTTTGATAACCAGTCTTTCAGAAGTCTGGCGTTTGGAGTGAGCTGATGGGTTTCATCGTACCATTTTTTTGCATTTCCTCCTAAACGCATACGCTCATCGGGATTCTTATAGAGCCTGATGATTGCATCCGCGATACCTTCCAGACTATTTTCTATGATACAATTTTCATTGTGCACCAAGCCTTCAATGCCTTCAACCGCTGCCTGGTGCGCTACCAGAACCTGTCCGTGATTCATGGCAACAGAATACCGCGTCCTGCTTCCGGTGGCCTTATCGTACGGCAGAATATGAATGTCCCCGGCACGAAGAACGGAGGCTAATTCCTGGACAAAACCTTCGTAAACAACGTTATCTTGCCTTAGCAAGTACGACATGTTTTTATCTGATCCGTCGACGGCGCCAATCATATGGCACTCAAATTCGATCTTATTTTGAAGCCTGGGTAGTATGACGTTTAGGAGGTTTTTAATACCGATATGGTTTGCCGTCGCTTTTGAGGAGCCAAGATGAACAATTCTTAACAGGGGACCTTGATTGAAGTTTTTGCTGGCAGGTAAGACCGGATACAATGTCGGCAGATACAATGTTGCGCAAGCGGGATTGATCGTTTTGATTTCCTGCAATTCATTTGAAGCACCTCCGACGACAAAGCTCCCGTACTGCCGGATGGCTGTTTTCTGAGTTAAATAATACAGAAATGAACGGACGAAATCTTTGAACTTCTTTCTACGGATCAAGATGAGTTTCCAGGTAAAATCATGGTGGCTGTAAACGACTTTACTTGGTACGTATTTTAGCTGGCTTATCAAAAGCAAAGATTCGAGATGTTCGGCCCAGATAATATCAGGCTTCAGGTCGGCGATGAGTTTTTGTACTATTGACACGTTCTGCCGGTTTACCGATGGAAACAGGGTAACATGCTGCAACTGCGGTTTTTGCCTGAAAACAAATTGACAGGCGACTTTGAAGAGCGAAGGAGTTTTTGGCTGAGTCAGAAAAACAGGTTTTAAAACCGACATATTTTCAAACCTGTAACCGGGAATTTCAGGCTGGCTTTGAGCACTTTCAGGAAAAAACAGGAGATAAATATCAAGGTTTTTCAGCTCGTTCAGAAGCATAAGATGGCTTGTTTTGAAAGATGCTGCCCCTGAATGGTTAAAAGAAAAAGGCGATCCGTCGGAAATAAACAGTACTTTTTGCATCGCAGTATTTAGTTACCAGGCAGTCCAGCCGCCATCAACAGTTAATAAAGAACCGGTCATATAAGCTGAAGCATCGGAAGCAAGAAAAGTAAACGGACCGATCAGTTCTTCGCAGCCGCACATCCTGCCGAGTGGAGATAATTTTGCGAAATTTTCAATGAATTGATCATCATGGCCATTGAAAATTCCATGCGGAACAATGGCGTTGCACCGAATATGGTCCCGGGCATAAAATGTAGCCAGATATCTGGTAAAATTGGGGATAAATGATTTTGAAGCGATGTAATCAACAGGCTTAAATTGTTGTTCTCCGTCTCCATAATCGTAAAGGGCCTGATTTGGCGCTACCATGGAGTAAGTGGAGGCAACATTAATAATATTGCCCGAAGTTTGTTTGAGCATCTGCCGGCAGACCTGCTGCGTGATCAGAACGGTTCCGGTTAAATTTACATTTACCGAGTTCTGAAGAAGCTGAATCGGGTAGTTTTCAAACCTGCTGTGGTTAACGGTATTTTGATTTTCGTGGTCGAATTTGGCATCTATGGCTGCATTGTTAATTAAAACATCAAGTCTGCCAAATTTCTCCACGATTGCGGCAACCGTATCCCGGCAGCTTTCTTCACGCGTAATATCCAAAGTCAGAAACTGATAACGGTCTGCATCAAAAAGCCCTGAGATCTTGCCTTCCATTGCTTTCTGCCTATCGGAATTAATATCTGCCAGGATGACCTGCGCACCTTGTTGCAGGAAAGAAATCGCAACCGTCTGCCCGATCAAACCTAAGGCTCCGGTTATGAGTATGACTTTTTCTTCAATAGACAATGAATAATGTGTGTTGTATTTTTTCATTTACTGACAAATGGTTATAATGACTTCTGATTCTTCAATCGAATTCAAAGCTTTTGTAATAGAGTTTCGTTTACAGGTCTGCTCAAAAAAGTCAAGGATCTGAGCCTCATATAACTGATTGCGATCGAAGTCTGGAAGAGACTGGATGGTTGTATTTTTAGATGAATAAGTGATCAGCTCGGATTTGTAATAATCCATTTCAATACGTCCTTGTTCAAAAAGAAAATGATAGGACCGCCTTGGAACCTGATCCTGAAAACCCAGATAACAATGCGCAGATACACCATTTCTATAAGTTATTGAAATGCCGGCTGCGGACTCTACATCCAGTTCAGGCATTGAGACAAAGTTTTTCCTGATCTCCCAATGTTCAATTGAGCTGTCCGTAAACCAGTTTGAGAGATCAATATCATGGCTTAACGTCAATGCGGCGCCTCCGCCAAGTTCTTTACGACCCGCATAAGAATTCCGGTAATCTTCCCATGGGTGCCAGTCTGGTAAATATTCACCCCAGAAAAATTCCATATGCATCAGCTTGCCCAATGCACCTGTTCTGATCGTAGTCTTAATCTTATTGAAGTACGGGTGATAGCGCAGCATATAAGCAACCTGGGCATAGGTTTTATTTTGCCTAACGGCCGCTTTTAAGGTTCCAATTCCGGTCAGATTATGCGATAAAGGTTTTTCAATTAATACCGGAATTTTATGATTTAAGCAAAATGTTGCTTGTTCCAGATGCTGCGAGGTCGGGGTGCTGATGATTCCGGCAGCAGGTTTTATTGTTACAATTTTACCCCGATCAGTGAAACTGCTGACGGACTCTACATCGATTTGCCGAAAGGGCAAATTACGTTGTCTGTATACCCAAATATTGGAAAAACCAAGCTTTTGAAGTATCGAAATATGCCGTTCTCCGATGGAGCCGGCACCCATGATGAGGATCGGGTCAGTATGTTTGATCATGACCGAATTTTATGCAATCATAAAACTTAACTGCTTCTTCTGCTTTTTGAAAACTGGCTAGATCGTCGATGTCGATCGCAAATTTCTGTTCGGTCAGATAGGGAAGGATTTTTTTACCAGACATGGATTGGTGGATCGTAATAGTATCTTTTCTGATAACATCAAGCATACCTGTCTGCCAGTAAACAATTGGCAAATCCTGCCGCGGCTGATTGTAAGGTTCTGCAAACCGGTCCAGAGAGAGCAAGGGTTTAATGCAAAGATCTTCTGTTGCTGTCCACATTTTGTAAGGTGTATGAAGCGCTTCCGTAACAACCCGCAGGCTATCTGCGGTTGAATTCTTTAACTTTAAAATACAGGTTTCGATGTCAGCTAAAAAGCGGATGGGAGAGGTAGGGCGCAAGTGCACTACAAAACCGGGACTGTAATTTTCATGATCTTTAAGCCATTTTAGCGTATGTTCGAATACTTCCAGATCGGTGCTAAGATCCTGTGCATACGCAGCAGGCCTCATAAATGGCACTTCGGCCCCAAATTCAATAGCGGTTTTGGCGATTTCCAGTGAGTCCGTGGAAACGATGACTCTGGAAATCAGCGGAGAGTCAAGCGCAGCCTTGATACTGTAAGCGATCAAAGGATATCCAGCCAGCAATTTTATATTTTTTCCTGGAAGACCTTTACTGCCCGCGCGCGCCGGAACGATAGCCAGAATCTCTGTCATGGTAAACAGGATTTAAGCTTTTTAAGCTGCGGCCATTCAATTTCCAGTATCTCATTTTCTTTATAATTCAATGCTTCATAAGTATGATGCAGATCTCTGACAAGTTTTTGCAATCCTGGAAATTCCAGTGATGCGGCGTGGTCTGTACCTTTCCATGTACGGTCTTTCGTAAAATGACGTTCAACCCATTTGGCTCCCAGCGTATAGGCTGCTATGTCTACGGCAATCCCCAGATGATGTCCTGAAAAACCAATTTCTTTGACCCTGTTGTCAAAATGAAGATGTAACTTTTGAATTTCCAGCAGACAGACATCCGAGAAAGGTACCGGATACCCTGATGTGCAGCTATACAGAACCAAGCGATCTTGTGCACTTTCGTTTTCTTCAAAAAGTTGAATGATGGCTTCAATCTGTGGCCAGGTTGTCATCCCGACAGAGATATGTACCGCTCCGGTATAATGATCCCTAAGCAATGATAATATTTTAAAATTGGTATTGCACGCCGCCGGTACCTTCACATAATCCGGATTCAGGTTGACTATTTCCATGGCTGAGACCACATCCCAGACGGAACATGAATAACCGATGTTTATCGACTCAGCATACTGTTTGAGTTCGGCATGCTCATCAATGGAAAACTCCAGTACTTCCCGGTGCCGGCCATAAGAAGGCCCATAAGCATGATAGGAAACGGGATGTGGTGCTTCATACTGAGCTTCTGAGAGTAAGGCCGGGATATTTCGTTTCTGGAATTTGGCATAGTCAGCCTGGCAGTCTTTTGCCAGACGAATCAGATCTTTTGCAATGGACAGATCTCCACAATGATTGCAGCCAATCTCTGCCACTATTTTCGGTCTCCGATATTCTGCATAATTCATAGCTGGTGTGTGTCATAAAGTCCTTGGTTTACCGGGTGACGTTGAGTTTTTCTTTAATTCTTTTTAAAGTCCCTTTTTTGCGGTCATCAGCGTAAGCATAGTCATAGCGGTATCCGGCATATCCTTCATACCGCGCTGCAGAGGAAGTGACCGGTCCATGTAATGCATCAGGGTAGAAGTCGTTTACCAATACCTGAACCATTGCAATGCCATATTCAGCTGCTAATTGCGCTGGTAATTTATACGCTTCCTGTTCAGAATATAACCATCTTAAAATAAAAAGAACGAAATGGCTTTGCGCAAGAAAGGGAATGTTATCAGAAACCAGCCCAACCGGGGCGGTGTCCAGAATCACAAGATCATAGTGGTCCCTGCAATAGGACAATAGTTCCTGAAAATGTGTGCCTTGTAAAAGTTCTGCGGGGTTGAATGGGGGCGGACCAGCCGGAATGTAATCCAGGTTAGGAATGACAGAATTATTGACCGGCCTTTCGGTGTCCGGTTTCTGAAGGTATATGCTTAATCCGGTTTGGTTAGAATCGTTGAAAAAGTGATGCAATTTTGATCTTCGAAGGTCGCAGCCAATGATAATTACTTTTTTCCCAATTTTGGTAAAGGACAAAGCAAGATTTACGGAAACAAAGGTTTTACCCTCACCGGCTTTTTCAGAAGTGATCAGTATTTGTTTACCCTGCCCGGGAGGAAGGTTTTCGCCGTGTGTTAGGAAACTGATTTTAGTCCGTAAAGTACTTATGGATTCTGCGAAAACCGACCGGTCGGAAATCAGCTTACCCAGATTATAAGCGCCTTTTTTGTCTTCCTTTACAGCGTAGTGATGGATTAATCCCAAAAAGTTGGTGTGTTCCGATTTCCCTGCAAGATCAATCCTGGTAAATTTACTATTAAAATATCGGGTAAGAAAAATTGAAGATATCCCGATTAGCAGTCCTCCAAATACCGATAAGGTAATCATTTGTGTCGGCTTTGGAGCAACTTTTGCCACTTCCATAAAAGTTATCACCTTGTAGGAAGGCAGCATCCCGGCTCGCACAATGGAAGCCTCAATTTCTTTATTGAGCAAAAGAGAATAAATATTCTTATTAACTTCAAAATTGCTTTCCAGATAGATAAAGTTCTTTTCCAGTGCGGGAATCTCATTGAAGCGTTTTTTTATTGAAACGATATTGGCATCCAGCATAGCCAGCATACCAGCATTCTTTTGTTTCTGAAAGTTGATGTTTTCTAAAATTTGTTTCCTGCATTTATCCAGTTCCTCATCCAGATTTAATAAAACAGGAGCCTTGCTGCTATACTTTATTAACAGATCTTTTCTTTTTGAAATCAGCGTATTGAATTGTTCAAGGAGGCGGATAAGGACTCCGTCAGCCGTTCCGTCCAATCCTACGGAAAGATAATTTACAGGCTCAAAAGTATTACCCAGGTTGTTTTCAAGCATACCTATATATGCTTTCTGGATCTCGGATTCATTTCTGCGCTGGTCGAGCTCCCTGGTTTTTACTGCTATTTCGGCAGCCGAATTACTGATATCAAGCACGGCATTTTTTTGCTTGAAGATTTCAAGCGCTCTTGCTGCATCTTTCAACGCCAAAGCATAAAACTTAACCTGTTCATTGATAAAATGGATGGTAAGATCGGAAGAGCGTTGCTTTTGCCGCAGGTCATACTCCTGATAAGACTCCAGAAGTTTTTCTAAGAAGTCCTTTGCGAATGGTTTGTTGTGATGTTCAAATGTCAGGGTCAAAACCGGCATTTCTTCCTCCACTTCTGAAAGGTTGATATGTTTGATCAAATTCCTTGCGATACGGGAAGGATTGTTAAAGAGGAACTGAACCTGATAACCATATTTTTCACCCGCCTCCAGAATTTTAAATGATAATCCCGGAACCCGGAAAACAAGACCTTTGGTTATTTTCTGATGGTAAGCGTTTTCATAAGAAATGGTATTTTCCTGATCTAACAGAAATGTTCCGTTGGTATACCGGGCGGCATCAAAAGATAAAACCTTTAATAAAAGCGGTTTAACCGGATACAGATCGATTTTCCTGAAATCTTTTAAACGATAAAAAGAAAAAGGATTACCGAGTTTGATCAAAGCTGTTTCGACAACTTCCTGTGATTTGACATTGTACTTTTCAGTAAGGTAGCTGGTGCTGCTATTTTCGAGCAAAAGGCCCGGACTTGAATCTGCAATTTCATCCAGCTCGGATTTTTTATCCAGATATTTGAGATCTACGCTTGCTACGTAGCGCGGTGTAGTCAGTTTCAGATATAGAAAACACAGAAGCGAAAAAACAAAAAGTGATCCTGCCACCCAATACCAGCGGCTAAGAATCACTTTGAAAACCTTTTGAAGTTCGAGGGAATCAGCGTGATTTAGAAATTCTTCAAAAAAAGCACTTTCATTCCCTTTATTCATACAATTATCCGGATTGTAAAATATGGTTAAGCAGATTAGTGTCCTTTAAACTCTGAAAGTAAGGGTTCTCAACTGCCTCTTTTATATACTTATACTGGCCAATCCGGTGAAGGTCACTCCCTAATGCGCCAATCCAGCCCTGCTGAATTAATTTTTCGGCCATAAACTGCTCCGTCGGCCCATAGGCGCCTCCAATTGAAAGAATATTAATCTGGAAAATTACATCCAGCTCATGAATCTCATCATACCGTTCCGGTTTGTCATGCCAGGCCCTGTATCTTTCGGGATGCGCCACCACAGGTTTATATCCTTTTAAGATCATCTCTTTCAGGATGTCAGGAAAATAGACCAGATCGTGCCTTAACGATGTTTCGACCAATACATACTTGTCAGATAATGTAAGTATTTCACCCTTATCCAGCAGTGTGAGAAAATAATCATCAGCGAAATATTCCGCGGCAAATTGAATTTCGAGGTCAGGATACTGTTCGTTCGTAACATTCGTCAACCGCGTCCATGCGTCATGAATAGATTCATACGTGTTGACAAAAAAGTCCATCCGGATATGTGGTGTGGCAATAATTTTCCTGATTCCGGCACGGTAGTGCGCATCAATAAGTGCCAGACTATCTTTGAGATTTTGGGCTCCATCGTCAATACCTGGTAAGACGTGCATATGCAGGTCCAATCCAAGTGTTTTCAATATTCCGGAACTTTCAGAATCTACAATAGCAGGGATCATTATTTTGTAAGATTTATAACTAGAATAGCCAGGTTAAGTGCTATCAGTATGGGTTGAATGAGTATAAGCTTTCGCGAAAGTTTGACCGAACGCATGCCTTCACGGGAAGGAGGAACGTAGATAATATCGTTGTCATAAACGGCCAGGTTCATTATTCTGGGATCTCCCAATTCCTGAAAGTCATAATCAATTACTTTTTGCTCTTGTCCGTCACCCCTGATAATACGGATTTTTTCACCGGCTTCATTGAACTTGATACCTCCGGCTTTTGCCAGGACTTCCCCTAGTGACTGAGTCTCCTTGTCCAGTGAAACAATACCCTGGATGTTACAGGCGCCGAGAACTTTAACCTTCCAATTCGTGATCTCGACTTCAAAAATGGGATCTTTGATCATGTCGCGGTATCGGACGGCCAGGGAATCTGCCAGTTTTCTCCTGGTAAGTCCGGCAACACGAAAGATACCGATTTCCGGTAGCTTGATATTGCCGTCCTGATGCACACTGACGTTATATCCACCTTCCGCGTGATGCGTGTCGGCTGTTTTTACAGGATCTGGAAACAAAGGTGACAACCAATTGAGATTGCTTATCAGCAACTTATCGCCGGGTTTTATTAAATAGGCACCCTGTTCCTGGCGTAATGGATTGTCTGTGAAATTTTCAGATTCAATGCGCAGAGAATTCCGGTTTGTCCTGCATCCGAACGCAATTACCAGCAGCAGCAGGGCTGCGCTGGTAGCGAAATTAATCTTCATAAAAAGTGCCCTCAGGCTTTTATAGTGTGTGTATTCCTTGTATCGGCTTATTCTCCGAAATGAACGCTTACTTTTTTCAAAGCAGAACCGATAACCTGATGCATGTCATAATAACGGTATTCCGCAAGGCGGCCTCCAAAAATTACATGGTTTTCTTTTGCAGCCAGCTCTTTATATTTGCTGAATACGGCTGTGTTTTTGTCGTCATTTACCGGATAATAGGGCTCCCCTCCGGTAGTCCATTCTGATGGATATTCATGGGTAATGACCGTTTTTGGCTGCGTACCAAACTCGAAATGTTTGTGTTCGATGATGCGGGTAAAAGGCGTTTCAGCATCCGTGTAATTGATAACTGCATTTCCCTGGTAATTCTCCTGATCCAGCAGCTGGTTGTCAAACCGCAAGCTGCGGTATTCCAGTGATCCATGGCTGAAATTGAAATATTCATCGATTTGTCCGGTATAAACAATTGTCTCAGCAAGCGCACTCAGTTCTTCGCGGTTGGCGAAAAAATCAGTGTCAAGTCTTACTTCAATGCCTTCCAGTAAGCCTTCTGTCAGTTTGTTGTAGCCACCGATCGGAATACCCTGGTATTTATCGTTAAAATAGTTATTGTCATATGTAAAACGAACAGGAAGCCTCTTGATAATAAAATCTGGAAGTTCGGTCGCCTTTCTTCCCCATTGTTTTTCTGTATAACCCTTGATCAGCTTTTCGTAGATATCTACACCGACCAACGAAATGGCCTGCTCTTCCAGATTTTTTGGATTTGTAATTCCTGCTTCTTTAACCTGCTCCTGAATTTTCGCTTTTGCCTCCTCGGGAGTCCTGACCTTCCATAACTGATAAAAAGTATTCATGTTGAAAGGAAGATTGTACAGTTCTCCATTATAATTGGCAACAGGAGAATTAGTATAACGATTGAATTCAACAAAGGAATTGACATAATCCCAAATGTGCTTGTCGTTGGTATGAAAAATGTGGGCGCCATACTTATGAACATTAATGCCTTCAACATTTTCGCAGTATGTGTTGCCTCCTGTGTGGGTACGGCGGTCTATGATCAGACACTTTTTACCTCTTTTTGTAGCTTCATGGGCGAATACAGAGCCCCAAAGTCCTGCACCTACTATTAAATAATCGTATTGAGCCATGTTTAAATTTTGTGTGATACCGTATTTAATGGTGTGACAATAAATTTTTAATCTTTGAAATGAGAAAGGCTCCCGATTGGGAGCCTTTCTCATTATACGAATTTACTATCCTTATGGAAGAAGTTTCAATTCTACGCGACGGTTTTTCAACAGACCATCACGAGTTGCACTGTCAGCGATTGGTTTGAATGAACCGAAGTAGTCTACGATTACTTTGCTAGGATCTTTCAAGCCGGCTTCGTTGATCAGGTAGTTTTTCACTGCATCTACACGACGACGTGAAAGAGCCATGTTGTAACGATCCGTTGCACGACGGTCAGCATGACCAGCCAATTGCAGGCGACATCCGTTTTTGTTCATCAACATTGCAACGTTTTTCAACATTTCCTGGAATTCAGGTTTAAGAACGTTTTTGTCTGTATCAAACTGAACGTTTGCAAAAATTTCGCTACATGCAGCTCCTGTTGCCAATGCATTTTTCACGTAAGTGTCAAAGTCAAGAACACGACCGCTACCATCTACGATACTTCCAGCAGGTGAATTAGGCTCTTTATCGAAGAAGTCAGAAACACCGTCACCGTCTGTATCAAGAAGCAATCTTGGATCGATATCTTTAGGACGGTTTGCTTTCGCAACTGAATCCATTTCTTCAAGTGTAAGAATCTTAACAGGCTTCAGCAACACTTTTGGATCTGTGTAACGAAGGTGGTAGTATCCATCTTCTGGTTTGTAAGCCCATTTTCCGTCTTCTTTCTTAACTTTAAGTGGTTTTTTACCTAGTTTGTAAGTAAGAACAACAGAACCGTATCCGTAGCTGTCTAATTCAGAGTTTCCTCTGCGAGACGTTTTTGCATCCTTAATAGAATTCAAATCCGCGTTTCTATCGTAGTCACCACCCCAGGTAGCATCAAGATAATCAGAGTTTGTGTAGTTAAGACGGAAATCAAGACCAAGATCAAGACGTGAACTCAACTCGTAGTTTACATTAAGACCTGTTGGAATGATCCAGTCATTTTTCTTACCGGTTTCACGTACCAACGGACGTGTTCCTGAAAGATCATATGCTTTAGAGTCATAAAAAATCTGACCGAAACCAGCATACGCATCAACTTTCCAACGTTTCATTTTATTAGGTCCCATTAAAAGACCTTTAAGGTTGATCGTTCCTGAAAGAGAAACATCCTGATAATCACCTTTGAAATAACGGTTGTAGTTACGACGTTTCATTCCTTTCAATGTACCGATAGATCCGTCTAAACGAGCACCGAACCAGTATGAAAGTTGTTTGTTAATCGTAATACCTCCTTGAAAAGACCCTGATTCTTTGCGGCTGTCGTCGCTGTTTTTGTTAACAGGCCAGAAATCATATTCTCTCAAATCACCGAAAAACATTGATGGCCCACCATGGATCGCGATTGACCATGTATTCATTTTGTAAGGTCCGTCATAGGTAGCTTTTGGATTGTAATCCGGAGAATTCGGTTGCTCTAAGGGCTGTGCAACTGACGGCAAAGCCATCAATGACCCCAAGGCAAGCGAACAAATCAACTGGGATACTTTTTTCATACTATTCAAGTTAGCGTTATTAAGATTAACTAGGATTGATCGTTAATAATCAATTTATAATAAAAACAATATTTCTTCGTGGCCAGATATTCCCTTATCAAAATGCCTAGTGGGCACAAAATTAGGTTAACAATGTCATTTTACCAACCTCAATTTTCGAAATACCGCAATAAAACTGTAATTAAAACAAAATCTTCCCGAAAGAAATGTTCTTTTTCTAACTTTCAAAGACGTTGCATCAATTTTTTTTCAATTTCCTTCTTCCAGGTTGTGAAACTTCCTTCGATAATTTTTTCTCTCGCGGTGTTCACAAGCCATAAGTAAAAAGTAAGGTTATGGACACTTGCAATCTGAGCTCCCAGCATCTCCTCTGATTTCACCAGATGACGAAGGTACGCTTTAGAATAGAATGTACTAACATAACCTCCGAGATTTTTGTCTATCGCTGATAAGTCATCTTTCCACTTTTCATTCTTGATGTTTATTACGCCTTCGGTAGTAAAAATCATGCCATTGCGCGCATTACGGGTAGGCATCACACAATCGAACATATCCACCCCAAGTGCAATGCATTCAAGGATATTGGCAGGGGTGCCGACACCCATCAGATATCTTGGTTTGTCTTTAGGTAAAATGTCACAAACCACCTCAGTAAGTTCATACATTATCTCAGCAGGCTCACCTACGGATAATCCTCCGATCGCATTTCCTTCCCGCTCATAGGAAGCTATAACTTCGGCAGATTGTTTTCTAAGATCTTTATATACACTTCCTTGGACGATCGGGAACAAAGTTTGGCTGTGTCCGTACAACGGTTCCGTTTCGTCAAAACGTGTACAGCACCGGCCCAGCCAGCGGTGGGTCATTTCCATCGAATTTCTTGCATATGTGAAATCACACGGATAGGGTGTGCATTCGTCAAAAGCCATAATAATATCTGCCCCGATTGTGCGTTGAATATCCATGACCCCCTCCGGTGTGAATGTGTGTATCCCACCGTCAATGTGTGACTTAAATACCACACCTTGCTCGTTGATTTTTCTCCCCGTGCCCGCCAGTGAGTAAACCTGATATCCGCCGCTGTCTGTCAGGATTGGCTTGTCCCATCCGTTAAATTGGTGCAGACCACCGGCTTTTTGTAAAATATCAAGTCCGGGACGCAAATAAAGGTGATAGGTATTACCTAATATGATCTGAGCTTTTATATCTTCTTTCAGCTCCCGCTGGTGCACTGCCTTTACCGTTCCGGCAGTACCAACCGGCATGAAAATAGGCGTTTGAATCGTCCCATGGTCTGTTTCCACAACACCCGCACGTGCTTTTGATTGTGGATCCTGAGTTTGTAGCGTGAACTTCATTAATGTATTATAAAAATATGAGTCTGCAAAAATAGGAGGAAGGGAACAAACAATCCTGACAATGACTGTATATTTGTAGAATTACATATGGAAAAATTTTACACCCCCCCTTTATCGTGACGGATTCTCTACTTTATGCGCTCTGCGCATTTGTTCTGATTCAGCTGTTTTATTACCTTTTTATTTTCACACGTCTGGCCTTTTACGGAAAGACTACCAACTATGGAAGTGATTCACCGGGTGTAACCGTACTGGTCTGTGCGCTGAATGAAAAAGAAAACCTCATGGAATTGCTGCCGCTTTTGGACGCTCAGGAATATCCTGAATTTGAGGTGATCCTTCTGGACGACCGGTCAGATGACGGAAGCGAGGATTTTATGCGGGAAAATATACATGGCTGGAAACACATCCGATACATCAGAATCAATGACGAGTTCAGCCATGTGACACCTAAAAAATATGCACTGACGGTTGGGATGAAGCAGGCAAAATATCCGATCGCCTTGATGACTGACGCTGATTGCCGGCCAGATTCAGTGCACTGGATCAGTGCTATGACCTCCCGGATCAGTGACGATAAGCATATTGTAATAGGATTTTCCCCTTATGAGAAACAGCCTGGCCTGCTCAACTGGTTTATCCGTTGCGAGACATTTTATACCGCGGTTCAGTATCTGTCTTTTTCATTGGCAGGGCTTACCTACATGGGGGTGGGAAGGAATATTATGTACAAAAGAAACGTGTTTTTCGAAAATAAGGGCTTTTACAGACATCGTCATATCATGGGCGGCGACGATGACATATTCTTAAATGAAGTAGCTACGAGCACCAACACAGCTATATCAATTGAGCCGGAATCTTTTGTGTACTCGAAACCAAAAACGACCTGGTCGGGCTGGTTAAGGCAAAAAAGGCGCCATCTGGCAGTAAGCCAGTTCTACAGGGAACGAAATAAAATAATGCTCGGAATACTGTCATCCTCGCATGTGGCCGTCTGGACACTGGCTTTTTTGACACTCGGCTTTGCATTGTATAATAAGGATGTACTGCTGCTCCAGGAACTGGGACTGGTTGTCGGCGCCCGGTGGATTATTCAGTGGATACTGTTTTTTATAATAAACAAAAGGCTGGACCGGACCGTGGAATGGTTTAGTTTTCTGTTAATGGATTTTGCATTTTTTATTTATTACGTCTTCTTCGGATTTTTTGTGATGACAAGAAGAAAACCTCGAAATACATGGAATTGATATTAAAATATTTTCCTGACCTGACAGAAACTCAGATTGAAAAGTTTACCCGCCTTGAGGCCTTGTACCAGGACTGGAACGCGAAAGTGAATGTGATATCACGTCAGGATATTGATACATTATATGAGAGACATGTTTTGCATTCCCTGGGAATTGCCAAAGTGCTCGAGTTTAAATCCGGAACATCCGTGCTTGATGTTGGAACAGGTGGCGGCTTCCCTGGGATACCCCTGGCGATCATGTTTCCCGAGACACAGTTTCACCTTGTGGATAGTATCGGGAAAAAGATCAGGGTGGTACAGGAAATTGCCAGCGCGCTTGATCTCAAGAATGTAAAAGCCGACCAGATCAGAGCAGAAAGACTTGAAGATACCTATGAATTTGTAGTGAGCCGTGCCGTGACCCGCATCACGCCCTTTGTCGGCTGGGTCCGAAAAAACATCAGCCGCAACTCTTTCCATTCGCTCAGGAACGGAATTTTATACTTGAAAGGAGGCGATCTTACGGAGGAGTTGGCGGAGTTAAAAATGAAAACCCGCACCTACGATCTCTCAGATTATTTTACAGAAGAATTTTTTGAAACAAAAAAGGTAGTATACGTACCTTTATAACCAATTTTACAGCGTAAACTTTTCAAAGACCATAACATGAACGAGCGTTTTAAGGCCAGCGGGCTAATGAATCCAATGTTTCCTGATGAAGTAACATTTGGAGAAAAAGGTGTGACTTTCACGGTAAAGAAACTTTTCAGAAGTACTGATAATTTCGTTTTCTATTCCGATATCTCCGGCGTAGAAATTGAAAATAGTATGTTCTTTGCCACGATTCGCGTCATTCCGCGCATGCGCCCGGAAATTATTATAAATAATTTTTCAAAGGCAGATGCTAAGAAAGTCAAGGAGTTAATACTTCAGCAGGTTCAAAGTTAAAAAATATTTTTCCCTGAGACTTGCGTCATATTTATCGAATCCATATATTTGCACCACAATTCAGATACACAATCGGATTTGAAATTCCTGAATAGCTCAGCCGGTTAGAGCATCTGACTGTTAATCAGAGGGTCGTTGGTTCGAGCCCAACTTCGGGAGCCCTGAATGAGAAGCACTTAACAAGAAATTGTTAAGTGCTTTTTTCGTTATAAGTCAGTTGGTTCCCGTTCGGGGTGTATGGTTTACATCTTTGCTGTATCCTAAAACATAAAACATTAATAATAAGCAGAATACGATTAATAAATCCGCTAAAATTCCAGCACTTTCATTTTTTAATATTTGTTATTGTAGTTAGATTGCGGAATAATTTCTGAAATTAAATTTCGTTATTCAATGAATATTTTAGCCCGCATTTAATCGTTGCAATTATGATATCAGCAGAGATTGTAGCAAAGGAATTTGTGCGGATGGGCTCCTCTTCAGAAAGCCCGGTTACACAGATGAAATTGCAGAAAATGGTATTTTTTGCGCATGGCCTGCATCTTGCGCTTTACGACACGCCGTTATGCGCCGAGCCATTTTTTGCCTGGAAATTTGGTCCCGTTATTCCTTCTATTTATCAGCTTTATAAAAAATGGGGTAGCAGTCCTATCATTGATCAGCCTGTTACCTTCAAAATGCCGGAACACTCAGGGGTTTCAGAAAGTTACACATTGTCTTCAACAGAAACAGAGGCGATCGAGTATACCTGGGAGATCACTAAAAACCTGGACGGCGTAACACTTTCCAACTGGTCGCACGCTGCCAACTCGCCATGGGCCCAGGCTTATGCAAAAGGAGAAAACACAATAATTTCCAACGACGTTATTAAGGAATATTTTGAGCAAAATCTCATCAGACAATCCATCCGCGCCCAGTCCTGAGCAAATCGTTGCGCATGGAATCCAGATGGTTCAGGAAGCCGGAAATGAGAATGTTGTCAGGGAGCCAAATTCTGTAACAACAGAGATGCTGCTGCAGGAAATTCGCAACCTTCAGGAAGTTCGGCACCTGGACAAGGAAAAAGATATTTCACTTCAGATGCAGATCGCCCAGCTTCAGGGTATCATACAGGACATCAGTGAACGGAAAAAATACGCAGCACGCATCTTTCAGCTGGTTGCAACTTTTCTCTTTATTGTAATCTTTATTGTCTGGCTTCACGGCGTTGGTAACTTTTATCTGATCAATCCGTTTCATGGCGGGATCCTGAAAGGTCCGGATCATTTTGAATTTTCTTTTCAGCTGACCGATACCGTCATCGTAACTTTATTAACGACAACCACTGCCAATGTTGTCGCGTTTTTCATTTTGGTTACCAAATATTTATTCCCAAATTCAGCAGGTATTAACAATGGTACTGAAAAGGTTGGCTAAGAACCTGTTGAGAGAAAACTGATATACATGGCATTTGAAGATATTAAATTGAGGCTTCTGACGAGCGGCATTACGGAACGAAGCGTTCCTGGTCCGGGAGGTTCTTACGTAGCGGTGAATGTTAGAGGAAATGTTGCTTACGTCGCCATCCAGTTTCCCATTGAAAAAGGGGAGCTGCATTATGCCGGAAAACTGGGCACCGAAGTATCAACCATCGAGGGATACCAGGCAGCGCGGATTGCTGCCATGAATGTTTTAGGACAGGTCAACAAACATCTGGGCTTCGAAAATATTGAAGGGTTAAACCATATTGATATCTACTATACCGCAAGCGGCGGGTGGAATGAGGCTCCTAAAGCAGCTGATGGTGCATCAGATCTGTTTCTGGAAATTCTTGGAGATGCAGGTAAACATTCACGATCCATTTGTGGTGTCGAACGTCTGCCGGATTTTTCCTGTATCGCAGTAACTGCTTCATTTACTATTGCAAGCTAAAACTTTTAGTCTAGCGATGTTAAAAACCGATGTGCCGTATTCAGTAAGCTTTTCTGTTTCTCCGTTTCCATTTTGTCAAAACTGCCAACCAGCATTCCAAGCCTTGGATTGGTTGTAAAAAAGCTACGGTGCACATGCATAAAGCGCCAGAAAAGTGCGTCCCAGATTTCCTGCCATGGACCTTTTTCATAGTTGCTCATTTTCATGATGTAATTACTCCCGGCGATGTAGGGCTTGGTGGACAACAAGCCGCCGTCGGCAAACTGGCTCATGGCATACACATTCGGCACCATCACCCAGTCATAAGCATCGATGAAGAGTTCCATAAACCATTGATAAACTTCATCCGGATCAAACTCGCAGAGTAACATGAAGTTGCCCAATACCATCAAACGCTCAATATGGTGGCAATAGCCACGTTCCAGAACCTTTTTAATGGTTTGGTCTATGGGAGCGATTCCGGTGGTTCCATCATAGAAAGATTTCGGTATCCTGCGGGTGAAGTTCCAATAATTTTTTGTCCTCGCTACCGGGCCTTTTGCCTCATAATAACCACGCATAAATTCCCGCCAGCCGATCAGTTGGCGGATGAAGCCTTCGGTCGTATTTAAGGGGATATCGTTTTTTAAAGAATAGTCAAGTGCAGCATTTACGATCTGGCCAGGCGTAACCAGGCCGACATTCAGCATAGGCGTGAGCATACTGTGATGCAAAATACTTTCTTCCTTTACAATCGCATCTTCATAAGGACCAAATTCATTGAAACGATGATCCAGAAATTGTTTCAGCCATGATCGGGTTGTTTTGAAGTCCTGCGGATAAAAAGGATATTTGGTCAGATGGCCTAAGTGATCTTTAAAGTTGGTCTGAACATAACTTTTAGCTTCTTCATAAAATGCATCGGATTCGGGGTACGAGATATGCGGAGGCTCTTTTTTACGCGGATATTTTTTGCGGTTATCTACATCATAACTCCATGAACCTCCAACCGGCTCATTGTTTTTATCGACCAGGATCTGCCGTTTTTTTCGTTCCTGTATGTAAAATTCTGTCTGGAAGAATTTCTTCTTTTTATCATGAAAAAATACTCCCAGCTCCTCTTTGCTGTTTAGAAATAGGGGACTTTGGTATTGAATATTTTCGATGCCTGCTTTCCCGGAAGCCGAGATTATCCGTTTTTCGAGCCAGTTGTCCGTCGGATCAATATAGTGCAGTGTTTTAACACCGTCTGAAGCCAGTTCAGGAATCAGTTTCCGGATGTCTGAAAGTGGGTCAATGGATTCAATATAATTTACTTTCACATTTTTTGCTTCCAGGTAAGCAGCATAACGCTTCATCGTTGCCCGGTGAAATGCAATCTTCTGTTTGTGAAATTTGAATTGTTTGAAATACAGATCTTCTTCGACCAGATAAACCGGAAAGCTATTTTCAGCGATCGGACTTTTTTCAAAAAGCTGATGAGGAAAAAGGATATTAGCTGATTTCATGAGCTTTATTTTTATTTCCACGGCATTTGTCGCTGCAATATTTAACTTCATTCCAAACCTTTTCCCACTTTTTTCGCCAGGAAAAAGGCCTGCCGCAAACGGCGCAAATTTTTTCCGGCAAATGCTCTTTTTTCATTTAATCCTTTTCGGAAAATCAGGTAATGCATTCGGACGGGCATAAGGAAACTGAGCGATCTTTTCCAGTTTGTAATAAGTATTTAACCCTGAAATGCCAACGTCGTTCGGTTGACTCAGATCAATTTGTCCGTGATCGTCCAGCGCTGCATCCGGTATGATCAGATGTTCCACTTCGCCGATAATCAGCACCGTTCCGTTGAGCTCAATAGGGATTGTCTGAACAATTTTTATTCCCAGTTTTAACGTACTTTCTTTGACAAAAGGAGCTTGATGGCCTGAAATAAATTCCTCAGTTAAGGCACATTTATCAAACTCGGATTCATCCCTTCCAAACTTCGCGGACGTGTAATGCGCCTGTTCGATGAATGATTCGTGAATGTGGTTGATGGTGTAAGATCCATTCTCTTTGATGTTGTCATATGTATGCTGCCCTGCTTCGCGATCCGGTCTCAAAATAAATCCGATCAGCGCCGGATTACTTCCTAAATGAATCACTGAACTGAAAATGGCCACATTGGTTTTTCCATCATTTGAAACCGTACCGATCAAATTCGCAGGTTTGATGCCGGTAATTGAATTAATGATATTTAAACGCCTGATCCGTTCGGTATTTTGAATGTCTTCTTTTGTAAGGTGCATCTAATGAGCGTTATATAGAGTAGAAAGTTCTTTTTTGCATTCTTTCCAAAACTTGAAAAATGAGGCATAATAGCCTTTGACAGAAAACATCCAATCGCGGCTATCCTGCGTTCCCTGGTAGTGAATGGCAGTCGGATGTTCCTTAAAGTAGATGTTGTCAGGCTGATATTCTTTCACCAGATCTTCAAACTCACCGCTATAAACCTGTAAGTTTTCTATATTCTGACCGAGCGCCAAAACGAAATGAAATGTATTTTGACTGACTGGATATTTTGCAAAATGCGAAGGTTCGAGCAGTAAAATCCGGTTGGCATTAATATCTTTTCTCCACAGTGGATCAAGGTTATAGAAGTTATATAGCAGCGTAGGTTTTTGCGAATCTATTTTTAAGGATTGCTTTTCAGGCAAAGGTGTTATCAAAGCCGGGATGGTAAGCTCCCGCAGCCTTTCAGGAATCTGTGTAAGTGGAAATGTTTCATAACCTACGTCCAGAAAAGTATCTTTCTGCCCGGAATAGAAATACTTATTAATATTTTCCTGATTGGCAAAATACTTATTATTGCTGTTTGAGCCAGCCACCCATTGCCAGCTCAGTGCGTTACTCGCCCAGTCTGCATCAAGCAAATGATAATAAAGCCATTTTGCCGGAATTTTCCAGTGGCTTTTAGCGACGTTACAGGTGATACTGGCAATATACAACCTGAGGTGATTGTGAAGATATCCTGTTTCATAAAAATCTGATATCGCTTTGTCAACCACTTCAATGCCGGTTTTTGCACCTATGATGGCTTTTGGTACCTGATAATTGTCAACATCATTCTGCGGTGATTTGAAATCCTCGTCTATCAGGTTTCCCTTATCAATCCAGATTTGCTGCCAGTAGTCCCTCCACGCGAGTTCCTGTATCAGGCGCTCGGTTTCATAGGGATTAAAGCCACGGTTTAATATACTTGTAAAAACGGACTTTGTCGAAATGACACCCCGTGAAATATACGGTGATAAGCGTGTGACTGCGCCATCCTGATAGTTGCGGGTACTGCCATAGGCGGATGGCTGGATGTTCTCAACCAGATCAAGTATTTTATCAAAATTAGTCTCGAACATCCGCTTTGTTTTATTGGCCTATACGATTCGGTTTGGAACGTAAAATGATGACATTTCCATAATTATCTTCAAGATACTACCAGATTTACAATACCACATGCCTGTTGTAAATTTTATATTCCGGACAGCCGTTATACTTCACGGATAGGTCGATATCCACCCAGTCTCTGTTGAGCGAATTGATATACGCGCCATAATAATCGGGGAATAAATTAGTCAGAATAATGACTGAATCCGGCTCCATTTCTAGTTCTTCATGACCCAGTTCATTCACAAAATAATAACCGGTACAAAGGCCTTTTGATGTTTCAAATTCAATTTTTACGTGACTTCCCACAACTTCATGCTGAACGACTTCCACTGCAATTTCTTCCCTCAAATCCTCAGCCGTTCCCAGTGTTTCTTCCTGATCACCCAAAATCTCAATATTCGTATCCATATCCGTTGTTTAAGGTAAATATCACATGTCATACTTTACCTTAAAAAGTGTACCCCGGCAACAAAACAGTGATGATTTCGCAATTTAATAATTGCCTGGCGAAGGAAATTCAAGTGCAACGACCTCGCCATAACCGACCTTGATATCAAACGCATTGTCCAGCTCGACTTTACGCAAATGTGCCAGGATTAGCCGGATCACACCTCCATGGGTTACGACAATAACTTTTTCATGCGTTGAACGGATCAATGCTGACCAGAATGTAAGCACACGCACCGACATCTGCTGCATACTCTCGCCTCCCGGTACCACAGCGTTGACAAAATCATCCATCCATATTTTCAGATCAGCTTCATTGACAGTATCCCAGGTTGCACCTTCCCAATCTCCGAAGTCAAGTTCGGTCAGACGATTGTCGATAGTGAAAACCGGATCTATTTTTTGTGCCAATATGGTACAACGTGTGGAAGGACTGGAATAAATGATGTCCGGATTTTTGGGAATTTTTGTTTTAATGACATCAAATTCCGAGAGAAAAGTGTCTTCCAAACCAACATCCATCCGGCCATAAATTAACCCGGGTGAAAGTGAGGGCGTCGTATGCCTGACTAAATAAATTTCCATAAAGCAGCGATGAAAATATAAAATCCGATTTCACAGACCTGCTGCGTGGCACCCAGACAATCGCCGGTATACCCGCCGATCCATTTGGTGAAATACCGGGCAAGCATCATTTTGATCAGATACAGGAAAGGTATTACCGCTAAAAGTATTGGCTGATTCAAAACAAAACACAGAACAAGCAATGGGATGAGTGCAAAAACGGCCGCTATGAAAAGGGTATTTTTACTTCCTGTTTCGGCGACGGGTTTTGATTTGCTGTCATCGGTAAACCGAACATACGTATGCGTGAAAATAACCGTCACAGCCATAAACCGGCTTAATGTGTGGCTACTTATCAAAGTCAGAAAAACCAATACAGTGTGATCTTGAATGGACGGAATGAATACCCGAAGCAGCGAAAATTTAAGGCCGAGTAAAAGGATTAGCCCCACAACGGCGTAGGTCCCAACCCGGCTGTCTTTCATAATTTCGAGAATTTTTTCCTTTGTCCAGCCGCCGCCGAAGCCATCGCACGCATCAGCGAAGCCATCTTCATGGAAGGCACCGGTTAATAAAATGGAAGCAATCATCGAAAGGATAATGCCTGTCGGGAGATCAGTCAGATAGGCTCCGAGTAGGAAAAAAACACCAGAAACAAATCCAACAACCCAACCGGTCAATGGAAGATATCGTGTTGATTTATTCATGTCCTGCGGATTGTAACCAACCCAGGCAGGAACGGGGATCCGGGTATAAAATTGGAGTGCCATCAAGAAAAGCCGTAATTCCTGCTTCATAAATTTGGGTTAGTAGCCAGTATGAGGACGTTATATCGGTTTTCTAATGATGGCTATTTCTTCATTTTTAAAACCCATATGCAGGTGCTGATGATCCATGAAATTGAAAACCTGTCCTGTTTCACGAACGGTTTTAATTATGGAAAAATCCAGGTCCTGAATAAGCCAGCCCGCTTTTTGCGGTTCCAAAGAAGCAATAATTCCTTCTTCCGGCATATCTTTATCTGGGGTAGAATAAAAAGCGGCAAAGCCATAATTGATATCCACAGCCGGCGACCAAAGGGCGTCTCCTATGGTTTGAGAAACAACGGTATAAGCCTGGTTTTCCATTGCCCGGGCCCGCGCTCCGATGTGTACCCGCGTCGCGCCACGAATGGTCTCGGTGCAACTTGGAGCCAGGATCAATGAGGCACCCATTGAACTTAGTAATTGGGAGCCTAAAGAGAACTCGATATCATAACATATCTGGATTCCAAAAGTGCCCCAGGGAGCTTCGAAAAGGGTAAGATTTTTAACTCCGCTTTGAATTCCCCATTCTTCATTTTCAAAACGTGTCATGAATAATTTATCCTGGTAACCCACTAACCCTTTGGATGAAAAAACAAAAACGCGGTTCACATTTCTGCCATTTTCAATCACCGGAATACTCGGGGCGACAATGATCACATTATATTTTTTTGCCAAGGCTGCGAAAACATCGCAAAATTCATGTTTCAGGGAATCGAGCTCAATGACTTGTCCACGGATGTCATTTCTGATTTCGGGTGAGAATATGCTAACAAGTTCCATCGCGCCATATTCAGGGAAAAGCAAAAGCCCTGCATTCTGATTTACAGCGTCGACCACCCAACGTTCAACATGTTTGCGCCAATTGTCGAAAGCGACATGTTCAATAATCGGGTAATTTGCGGAAGCGATAATCATGAATCATTGTGGTGCGCTGCACCTTTGGCTGTGAATGGGTGAAACCTTTTGTGATCTAATTAAGCTCTTTCATCCAAAAAATCATCGTTTTTGGTGTTGAAACGGTTTCGCCAATATCCGGCCATTCCATGATCGCTTTAAGATCCGGTATTTTCTTATATCCTCTTTTTATCCAAAATATATCGTTGGGGCGATAATCAGCTGGTTCTGCCGGATGATTTATTCTCTCAACTGAGCAAAAACAGGTAGATTTAAACGTGCCAAAACTTGTTGCATATGCTTCCCGTGCATCGAAAAAACGATGACCAAGTCCAAGACCCCGATAACTGGCCAGTAAAATACTTTCACCAAAATAGAAAATACTGTCTATATCATAACCGGCCTTTTTGAAAGGTGCCTGGATATCGTCGTTTTCATCCCGCAAAGGAATACAGGTTGTGGCACCGACCATACTAGCTCCGTCATAGATCGCAAAGAGAAAGGATCTTGCGGCTGTAGAATAAATTTTCAGGTATTCTTTTTCATACGCCACGGTGCCTTCGTACAAATAAGGGTAATCCCGAAACACTGCTATCCGCAGTTTTGCCAGATCATCAAAGACAGATTCAATCGCCTGGCCTTGTTTGGTTACGAAAGAGAAAGACATATTTTAGGGCTATCGGCTATCGGTTTCTGACCGTTATGCGTATTTAAAATGAATAGGAAAGTGTTCAGATTGCTGAAGTCTGAAAGCAGAGTGCCGGATGCTTAAGACACCAGCTTAATCCACAGGTCCAGGTTATAATAGGTGGTAACCCTACTGATTTTCCCATCTGCCACTTCTAAAAATGCAGCTGCCGGCAGAACATATTTTTGTCCATGAGCTTCCGGGAAGCCTTCATCTCCTTTTTTATATATTCCGGAAACAACAAATTCAACGGAAACTCTTCTATCTGCCGGCTCTGTAAAAAACACCATTTCAGTAAGCGTTTCCTCATAGGATTCATCCATCATCTGCATGAACTCTGTAAACTTTTCAATACCAACTCTTACGTCTCCCTGATTTGGTTCGTGACGAACATTGGGGTGAAGTAGGGCTAGCATGCCTTCAAAGTTTTTTTTGTTGAACGCTTTATAATATTGCTGAACGATGTCTAATGCAGTCATTATTGAAAGAAATTTTAGTCGAAACGTTTTACAAAGATAAGTTTCGGGTTATGGATTAAAAGGCTTTCGGGTTAAAGAAACCTGCCCGTTTGCATCTTTTTCATATTTGGCGATGCAATCTGGCTGAAACTTTACATCGAAATTCGGTTCTTCGGGAGCAATTGAAACAGGTGCAGGCTTATTCTGCTGAAAAAAGAAAACTTTGGTGTTCCCGTATTTGGTATAGGGCATCAGGTCGCCATATTTCTGCATTTCTTCCCAGGGCTCACCCTGAACGGTAACGGCATAAATCCGTAAAATCGGCCCGGTATTATTAGGATTCCGGTATAATGCAACTTCCTTAAAATTACCTTTCAGATCATTAACCGTCGGCTGAGAACTCGAATCATAAATGATATAACCAACCAGAAGGGCGATCACTGCGGCAATAATATATTTAACTTTTTTCATAATACTTGAAGGTTACACCAATGGTCCGGGAGCTATAAGGCAGTTACAAAACGTTCTATTTTAAAAAATGACAGCAGCGCTGTATCCCTTTTCATTTCTCTGTGGTACTCTTTGTAACCTCAGAAATCAGAACAAAATTCATTATCTGAAACGCCTGCACTTTCGAAACTGGCCATTTCGTTTAAAAATGCCACTGCACTTTTTAATAATGGATAAGCCACGGCGCAGCCTGTACCTTCTCCCAGGCGCATGTCCAGGTTCAGCAAAGGTTTGGCATTCAGACTTTCAAGCAAAAGCTGGTGGCCTTTTTCTTCGGATTGATGGCAAAAAACAGCAAATTCCCGGACTGCCGGATTGAGTTGGAAAGCACATAAAAATGCCGCAGAGGCGATAAATCCATCGACGAGCAAAACCATCTTTTCCTCTGCCGCGGCCAGAAAGCCACCGCACATCATCGCAATTTCAAAACCGCCAAAAGTCTCTAAAATCACCATGGGATCCGTAGAAACCCCTGCATGATTGGAGATTGCTTTTTGAAGAATGGTGATCTTGTTATGATACTGGTCTGCATTAACTCCGGTACCTTTTCCCACGCAGTCTTCGATCGGTATATTAAGTAATTTGCTCATAATCAAGGCGGCGGAGGAAGTATTTCCAATACCCATTTCCCCAAAACCGATCACATTACAGCCCGTTTCAGCTATAGTTTTAACAATCTCTTTTCCTTTTTCAATCGCCTGTTGACATTCGGCTTTTGTCATCGCAGACTGTGTTAGAAAGCTCTTTGTGCCATGGTTAATTTTAGCGTCAATCAGTTTTTTATGAGGCTCAAAATTATGGTCTACACCCGCATCAACCAAGGTTAGTTCGATATCATTTTGTTTGGTGAAAACATTAATCGCCGCACCTCCGTTGAGAAAGTTTAAAACCATTTGAAAGGTGACCTCGGAAGGGTAGGCGCTGACGCCTTCATTGGCAATGCCATGACTTGCGGCAAAAACAACGATATGCGGTTTTCTCAGTTCAGGCGTCAGAGTTTCCTGGATCCATGCGATTTGCAAAGCCACTTCTTCAAGTTTTCCAAGTGCACCAACGGGTTTGGTCTTGGTATTTATCTTATGCTGTATCTGTTCTCTTAAAGTCATAAAGTCTTGCGTTTTTTAGGTTTCACAGAGGGCCACAGAGATAAAGAGGGACACAGAGGTTTAGTTTTTTAAATAAGAAAAACTCTGTGAATCTCTTTTTACCTCTGTGAATCTCTGTGAAACCTACGTGTAACCTACCCTTTTAAATTTAGTGCTAAGCCGGAGACCATGAAAATGGCTTCGTCTGCCTTACCGGCCACATATTGGTTTGCCCAGCCTTGTAAATCTGTAAACTTTCTGCCAACCTCTGTTTCTGCATGAACACCCATTCCGATTTCGTTCGAGATGATGATGAACGTGCCGGGAAGCTGCGCGATCGCATCGATTTCTTCTTTAAAGTCAGCCAGAGACTGGTCAATGCTGTTATCAGACGCGACAAACAAATTCGTTAGCCAAAGCGTTACGCAATCGATAACCACCACCTGATTTTCGATAGGCAGTTTGTGGATATTTTTTTCAGATTCATAGGTAGTCCATTCCGGCCCACGGTCGTTTTTATGCAGCTGTACACGCTCTGCAAAATTATCGTCCCAGATATGTGCCGTAGCTACATACACCGGCGATCGGGTGAGCTGTAACGCTTTTTCCTGTGCAAAACGGCTCTTCCCGCTGCGTGCGCCTCCGGTGATGTACATGATCATTTTTCTTCGGGCGCTTTAAAACGTTTGTAAAGAAACAGCTGCCATTTTTCTTCAGCTACGCCGGCTTTGTCCATTTCAGCTCTCGCCAAAGTGAAAAATAAGTCCGATAAACGGTTGATATAAGCAGGAATCGCTTCATGAACGGTATCCGTTTTTATCAGCGAAACCAGACGCCGCTCGCCTCTGCGCATTTGCGTACGCGCCATATGACATAACGCCGAAATTTCGTTTCCGCCAGGGAGTAAAAAATAATCCGAAGGAGAGGTCATTTCTGATTCCAGCGTGTCGATCCAGGTTTCACAAAACTCAGCTCCATCTTCCGGTATCGGGTTTTTATTTTCTTTTTTAGCATCGGAAGGTCGCGCCAGATGGGACATCATATCCATCAGGTCCTTCTGGATTTTATGCAGATTTGGCTGCCATAAGTGATCATTTCCAAGTTTGACCCGAAGTAACCCGATCGTAGAATTTGCTTCGTCTAAAGTTCCGATACATTCAATACGAACGTCATCTTTTGAAACACGGCTGCCGCCAAATAAACCTGTCGTGCCTTTATCACCTTTTTTAGTATATATTTTCACTGATCAAAAATGGTTTTATTATGTTGATTTCAATATTTGCAAATCATCGAGCAAGTCGCTGATACTTTGATATTTTTTTTTGCTTAATCCGTCATCAAACAGCCATTCGGGATTAGCTTTATTTTCTGTAATGTCAATTCTATACCTCAAACCCGGATCCTCACTCACGACAAAATCTTCCCGTTGCAGTGCGCGTTTTGTCCAGAAAACGAGGTTGGCTTTCCCGGATAAATAAATGGAAGCCGAAGCCGCTTCTTTATGGATCGTAAAAGTGCCGGTATTCCGGTCGAACTGGAAGCCGTTTTTTATAAACGCAGCTTCAAAACTTCCATTCAAAACCAGGTCTTCCGGTACGCCTGTGACAAGTTTTCCGTCGGGATGCATGAGCCAGAGTTTATCCGCTGCCTGCAGTGCCAGATCCAGTTCGTGTGTGGAAAGTAAAATGGCTTTTTGGGTTTGTCGGGCGAGATGATGCAGCAAACGCATCATTTCAACACGGTTTGGCAAGTCAAGATGTGCAGTCGGTTCGTCCAGTAAAATCAGTTTGGTATCCTGTGCCAATGCTCTGGCCAGCATCACTTTTTGCCGTTCACCGTCACTCAACTCATTCATTCGCCGGTCGGCAAAGTTTTTGGTATCCGTAGCGTCGAGTGAGCAGTTGATTTTTTCTTTGTCAACTTCGGAAAGGGATCCCAGCCAGCCGGTATAAGGTGTTCTTCCCAGGGAAACCAGTTCTCTTACTGTCAAATTGCCGGGATCGATCCGCTCGGTTAAGACCAGACTTAATTTTCGTGCAAGATCGACCGGTTTTAGGCTTATCAATGATTCATGATCAATCGTGATATCACCGGAAATTGCTTGCTGCAAACCAGAAAGTGTACGCATAAGCGTGGATTTTCCTGCACCATTGGGCCCCAACAAACAGACCAGTTGCCCCGTCCACAAATCCAGATCAAGTGATTCAGAAACGATCTTGAAATGTTTTGTTCCCGTTTTATAACCAATAGATAAATTTCGGGCAGTAAGTAGCGGCGTATCGTTCATGAGAAAGAAGAACGTAAATTATTACGACTGACGATCACCCAGATCACAACCGGAGCGCCCAACAAGGAGGTTACTACATTAATTGGCAGCACAGTCTGCGTTCCCGGCATTTGTGAAATGATATCACAAATGAGCATCAGCACCGAGCCGACGAGACAGCAGCAAGGTATTAATATCCGGTGGTCGGAAGTGCCTAAAAGTGATCGGGTGATGTGTGGAATTGCAATGCCAACAAAGCCTATAGGGCCGCAGAAGGCGGTAATGCTACCGGTAAGTAAACTGGTGCTGGCCATGATGATGAACCGCGTCCTGCCCACCGTCAGCCCCATACTTCTTGCATAATTCTCTCCCAGTAACATGGCGTTTAGCGCTTTAGACGAAGAAAAGGCAATGAGCAATCCAACGGCGACAACACCGGAAAGCACGTATAAATGATATTGAACAATGCCGCCAAGCGAACCGAATGTCCAGAGAATATATTCCTGTAATTCTTCCGGTTGACTGAAATATTGCCAGATACTGATCACAGAAACAGTAATCGTCCCTACCATGACGCCCACGATCAGCAAAATAACATTATCCTTAATCCGCCCGGCGATCAGTAAAACCATTGACAATACCAGTGCAGCGCCAAGGGAAGCCATCACGACAATCAGCCAGCTCCCGGAAACGCCCAATTGGCGGATGGCATAAATACTCGCCGTGCTTCCACTTGTCAGCATAACCGCTGCGACGCCTAATCCTGCTCCCGCAGTAATTCCTAATTCCGATGGGCCGGCAAGAGGATTACGGAATAAAGTTTGCATCTGAAGTCCGCTGACGGACAATCCGCAGCCTACAATGATCGCGGTGATCGCTTTGGGCAAACGTATTTTTTCGATAATAAATAACCATGCGGTTGTATCCGACTCGCCAAAAAAGACGATTTTCGCCACTTCTCCAAATGGAATGCTCACTGATCCCAGCATAATATCCAGCAGGAAAAAAAGCACAGCCAACACCGACAAACCTATGATGATCAGCCGCCGGGAATTGGAAGAAGATTGGAAAACGATTCGCATATTTACTATTTATATCCGCCAAAACTTTTAAACGCTGACCGGCGAAAGCCTCCGGCTCAATTTACCTGCTTGTAATAAACCAGCGCATGTTCCGGCAGCAGTTCCGGATGCAATATCCTGATCAGATCTGACAGAACTATCTGTGGATTGACGGCACCTGACTCCCAGTAATCATTAGATCCGCGATTGTTCACACGTTTGTTATAACTGTAAATCTGACCGGATTTATAGGCTTTGAAATCCGTGTAGCGGGGATCTTTTGCGAGAATTTCTTTCTTGTTGTCGTAATTACTAATCCCAACATTCAGCCAGTAATCAGCCGTAAGTGCGATCGGATAAACGGCTTCGAAATTCAGTGCCAGACTTCCGGTTGCTTTGGTATTATTCCAATGATAATCGGCGCCGGCATCTCTGAAAAACTGCGCCATATAACTATTGCCGTTGGGCACAAACCATGAATCTTTAGAATTCATACCCGTGATGATACTGGGTTTTGTTTTTACCTTTTGGGACAATGCAGCAAGGCGGTTGTATTCCTCTTCCATTCTGGCAAATTTCTTGTTGACGAAATCTTCACGGTTTAGTATTGCTGCCAAAAGTTTTACCCATTCAGCACGGCCCAGTGGCGTCGTTTCAACCCATTCTGAATTGATCAGTACAGGGATTCCCGCAGCATTCAAAGTGGTATAACGTTCCATTTTTGAAACAGGGCTGCCCGTTGTCATGACCAGGTCAGGGTGCATCGTAATCAGTTTCTCTTCATTCAATCCCTGATCTTTCCCAACTTCTGCAATTTTCCCGGCTTCAATTTGTTTGATGATCTCAGGATTTGAAACATACTTCAGATTACCAAGTCCGGTTACAATTTTTTCCTCACCTAAAAGTCCCACCAGCCCCACATGCATGGACGACATCGCGACCAGGCTCCTGATCGGAATTTCAATAAACTGGCTGTTTGTGTATCCTTTTGGCTTTTTCGTGCCGCGTTGAAGCAAAACATACTTTGCCGTGTCCGTACTTTTTTCGAACGGACTTAATACGTTGATTACTTTGTAATGGTCATGGTATTCGATCGTGAAGCCTTTGGCATGACGGATCTGGATTTTTTCCGAAAAGTAATCTTTTCCGGAAGAAGCCGTCTCAGCGCTTTCTGCGACGTTTGAAGAAGTCCCGCATCCCGCCAGAAATAATGCGGTTATGAAAAACATAACCGCGAAACCGGCCGTGTTGCTGTAAATTGAAATCCGCGCATAGTCATTGCGCACTTCCTGAATGGAGGTTTTCTGATTTTTTGTCATTTCTGCTAAAAGCCTTTCTTCCGAAAGCCATGCGAATAAAGTGAATAAGGCAGGTCTTCTGACTCGTTCCATTCCTCTGACGCCTTCCCGGAGTTTCCCCAGTGGCAATTGTCATGAATGTTTGGGTGAACTTACAGCAGCGGAGACTGTTCCGGACTTTCACCGGTATTCCCTTTTAAAGTAACCTGATTTTTAAAATCCGGAATACTACCCTGATGCGTGCAAAACTACTAAGATTTGCGTCTGGTTTTTGATTTGTCGGAATAATTCTGATGAGGCGACCGCCATGGTTTGTTTAAAGCTAATTTTTCTAAAACATAATCAGCTCGTTTTTCGGCGCTGCAAAATGGGAGCTCTATGAGGGTATACCCGGCAGATTTATAGGTTTCTGTCAGCATGTGATATAAAGCCGTCGCTTCTGCAAAAGTCTGCCAGCGTTCGCTATCATTGACGTAAATAGTCTCCCAGGGCGGGGCCATAAATATGTTCTGATGATACGGGTATTTTACTATTGCCTGCTCATATTGGTCTGTAATCTCTATTTTTCCGGCTTTGAGATACGCCACAATGTCTGGTATCGCCCGGTCAAAAAACGTCATACCTTCAGCATGCAATGATTTGTTATATTCTTCGATCATGCGTTCCAGGACCAGGTCAGCAAAGGCAGAAAGGTTTTTCCAGGGTACGTTTTCGGTATTTAAAAGAACCTGCTCCTGAATAAGCTGGCGGGAAACTTCATCGGAACAATGGTATCCACGTTGTTTTAAAACATTTAACAGGGTGGATTTTCCTGCACCGGGTCCGCCGGAGATGACAATTGCATTCATATCGCCAAAATTACCAAATATTCCCGGAGAGAAAATATCCGGTGACTATCAATACGACCGCCAGAAAACAGGTTTTATGATTAATTGAAATCACTTTCCGGATTTCGTTCGGTTCAATATTCCGATCATTCTCTCCGATAAAAGGTTTGTCAACCCATTGTCCGTGGTAAATATTCGGACCACCAAAACGGCAATCCAGAATTCCGGCCAACGCCGATTCGGGATATCCGGAGTTCGGGCTTTTGTGCTGGTTTCCGTATTTGAATATAAATTGTAACGCCCGGTAACTTCCTGTGATCAGAACCATGATCAGCGCTGTAATACGCGCGGGGATAAAGTTGGCCACATCATCCAGCCGGGCAGCAAATTTGCCGAACTGTTCGTATTTATCACTGCGGTAACCAATCATGGAATCCAGCGTATTGATCATTTTGTAAACCATCATAGCAGGAACGCCGCCCAATGTATAGAAAAATAACGGCGCAATGACACCATCGCTGAGGTTTTCAGACATGGTTTCGAAAACGGCTATCCGGATTTGCTGCACTGTTAATTGTGAGGTATCCCGCCCGACGATGCGCGACAATTGTTTTCGCCCCGCTTCCAATCCTTCTTTTTCCAAAATTAAAAACACATTCCGGCCTTCCGTAATGAGTGCATTATTTGCCAGTCCATACCAAACCCAGATGCTGTTTATTACAATAAAAAGCCATGAATTAACAGTTAAGAGTAAGTGATTAGAAAAATAAAAAAAGAGAAACGTCAGCCCACAGAGTCCGGTTGTCAGCAACATTCCTTTCCAAAAACGATAAGCATTTTTGTTTAACAGCTTGTCGCCGGCCGCAATCGCATTTCCAAATACACGGATGGGGTGGGGCCAGTTGTCGGGATCACCGATAATTAAATCCAGAACATAACCTGCAACCAATGGAGTTATGATCAGTAATGTCTCCATTCGTCGAGGGCTTCGGTTAATAAATTATTTTTTTCAGTAGATAGCGTTGCCAGGCGAAAATGCTGTTTTGTTAAATCTCTGAAATTGCTCGCATCCCTGATCAGCAAACCATGTTTTTCGATCAGGAACTTTTTGAGTGCTGCTGAATCACTTTTCGATGTTTCTGCCAGGAAAAAATGCGTATCACTGTCATGGATTTTTAACGCCGGATTTTCTTTGAGCTTCCGGGTAAATCTATCTTTTTCACCGAGCAGATTGATCAATGGAATTTGAATCTTCTGATGGTTTTCGAAAATGAATTTACCCGCATGCAGCGCCATCGTATTCACCGTCCAGGGCTGCTTGAAACTTTTCAGCTTCGAAATTAAAACTTCCGAAGCGACGACATAACCCAGCCGTAATCCCGGAATGGCATAGGCTTTTGTAAGCGAATGCATGATCAAAAGATTTGGATAACGGTCGATTAGAGGTATGGCGGAATTGATTTGAACTGTAAAATCGATAAAAGCCTCATCGACCACAAACAATATTTCAGGATTTTTCTGAATCCGGTCTTCAAGTCCGGCTAATGCTTTTCCAGTCGGATTATTAGGGTTGCAGATGAAAACCAGATCTGCCGATAAGACAGGGAATTCATGGATTTGAGACCAGGGTAAAAATGTCAGATTGTGTTGATACAGTTTACAGGCATCTTCATATTCCGCAAAAGCCGGTGTCAGGATTGTCGTTCTTTTTTTTGAAAATGCCTGTGCTATCAGGTAAATACTTTCTGTCGTACCATTATTGATTAAAACCTGCTGAGTATTTAAGTGATGATGACAAGCTACGATTTCGCTCAGACTTTCTGCCATTACTTCGGGATATCGGTTGATAGCCGGCCATTGGTCAAACACATATTCTTTCAATCCTGACGGCTCTCCGCCATACCACACATTGGTACTGAAGTCTGCAATAATTTTTTGGGTATAACGGTACGAATCGTCACCGTGTCCTTGTAACATAGGATTTCTATTTTATTCCAGACTTTTATAAATCATTTCCATATCCACATGTCCACGGATATGGTCGGCCAGACGGTCGTATTGCAGTTCTTTAAATTGCTGATAATCAAAAATTTCAGCAGCTTTTTCTGTTGAAAAGTCTGATAGTAAATCTTCGATCACTACCACATTGTCCAGAATTCCATGGAGGTAACTTCCCCAGCAATTTTCATTTAGAAAATATCCATCGGGTTTTTCGTCTGATAAGATGGTAACCGGTGAATGAAGAGCGGAAGTCGTTTCACCCATATGAATTTCATACCCTGTACAAACCTCCGGATTGTTCCGATACCTGAACTGCTGTTGTAAAGTGGTTTTTACGGGTTTTAAAACGGTTTTTACAGGAAGCAGTCCGAGCCCGGGGATAGATTCCAGGGAACCTTCCACGTGTTCAGGATCTTCAATCAACTCACCCATCATCTGATAACCGCCACAAATTCCAATGACTTTTTTGCCATTTTTGTGTGCTTTAATAATGGCGGCCGCCACCCCGTTATTTTTTATAGTCAACAGATCATCAAGGGTATTTTTGCTTCCGGGTATGATGATGATGTCGGCTTTTGCAATTTCTTCCGGGTTTGAGGTATAGAATAAATGTACACGCGAATCTTTCTCCAGCCGGTCGAAATCGGTGAAATTCGAAAGCCGCTTTAATAAAATAACCGCTACGTTTATCTTCCCTTCGGTTGTCGTTTTAAACTTATTCTGAAGTGACACCGAATCTTCATCTTCGATATGAATGTCTTTGAAAAAAGGTAAAACACCGACGACAGGGACGCCGGTTAATTCTTCAAGCATTTTTTTTCCGTCTTCAAACAGCCGGGCATCGCCGCGGAATTTATTGACGATGATTCCTTTGATACACTGACGTTCTTCGGGTGTCAATAAAGCGATGGTTCCGTAGACGCTTCCAAAAATGCCGCCTCTGTCGATGTCTCCGATCAAATAGGTTGCTGCTCCGGCATGAATCGCCATCCGCAGGTTTGTGATATCCCGTTTTTTTAAGTTTAATTCAGAAATGCTGCCGGCACCTTCCATCACGATAGGAGCATAACGGGCCGAAAGTCTGTCATATGCCTGTGTTACAGCACGGAATAATTCTTTTCTGTCAGTAGTTTTGAAGTATTCATAAGCAGATTGATTTCCGACAGGTTTTCCATTCAAAATTACCTGAGAAGACTGGTCATTGGTTGGTTTCAATAATACCGGGTTCATGTCGGTATGACAGGGGATTCCTGCTGCTTCTGCCTGTACAGCCTGCGCTCGTCCCAATTCCAGACCTTCAGCTGTGACATAACTGTTCAAAGACATATTCTGAGCCTTGAACGGAGCCGGGTGATAACCATCCTGTTTAAAAATCCTGCAAAATCCTGCACAAATCACACTTTTACCGACATCTGAAGCAGTGCCGACAAACATGATTGGTTTGGTGAGGATGAGGGGGTTTGGCATTTGGTTTATGTAAAATTTAACACAAAACATTAAATAAAGATCAAAGATCGCAAAGAAACTTGGCCTCTCTTATTTTCTTGTTTTGAAATGCATGAAATGACGTGAAAAAGACTATTAACTAATCCTCCCAGAAATAGTAACCGTAATATTCTCCGATGAAAATGCTTCGAGCGACAAACATTCAGCGCCCATAACCTTCGCCATTTCCGCAGCTCTTCCAAAACGAAGGTAATCATTCTCGGTATCGAGCACCAACGCCGGGATGTTAGACTTGAATAATTGTCCGGATAATTGTAAGGTTTGCTGCCAGGCATCTCCGCCTCCGGGAAGCGGTACATTAGCTTTCCCATCACTCAGGATAACTAAAAGCGGCTTCAGGTCTTTATCAGGGTTTAATCGGGTGACTACCTGAATGGCTAGTTGCAAGGCGTGCGGCAAAGGCGTTCTTCCGCCTGTTGGTAAATTTTGCATCGCTTGTTCTGCCTGCTCCACGCTGTAAGTAGGTTCTAAAAGTAACTGCGCTTCCACACCGCGGAAGGAAATGACACCGACCATATCTCTTCGCTGGTAGGCGTCGGTAAGTAAACTCAGCACACTTCCTTTCACCGCTTCCATGCGGCTGCTGGCGGCCATGGATCCTGAAGCATCCACAACAAAAAGAATTAAATTTCCGGTTTTTCCTTTTCTGACTTTTTGGTGAAGATCATTCCTGGTGACCTGGACGCCATCGGGGTCACGAATGATGGCAGATTGCATTGTTGTCATAACCGAAATATCCGTTGGAGATTGATCCGGCTTTGCCCTTAACTCAGGCCCGCGATTTGTATGAATGGCCTGGCTTCTCCTTCCTTCCGGCATTTGATGAGAGATCGGATTCAGATCAATATTAAAATTGGGCGCTTCTTTTTGCGGCGCTATACCAAATACCTGTTCTTTTTTAGGAGCAGATGATTCCTCAGTATTTGTATTACCTGCATCGGATTCAGCGTCTTCTGCCTGTGATTCTTTTCCTTCTGTCGGGCCAGTTTGATTTTGCTGCTGCGGCTTGTTATGAGTTTCCGGTTGTTCCTGCTGCATCAGTTCATCCAGCCTGTTCTCGCCCTTGCTGTTTCCTTCAAATGGTTTTTTTCGCTGTCTGTGAATAAGTACGAGTTCAGCCGCTTGCCGAACGTCATCAGCTGTAACCGTAGTTCGTTTTTCCAATGCCGCCAAAGTGATCGCCGTTTTATACATCACAATGTCAGCACGCAAACTTGTCACATGCAATTCCGTGCAAAGCTGGCTGATCAAAGTCAGCAAACCATCGGGCAGAACGACGGACGGTAGTAATTGCTGGGCAGTTCTGATTTTGTCCTGCAACTTTTTCTGCCCGTCAGCCCATTGCATTGCAAATAGTTCCGGATTATTTTCAAACTGGATTCGCCTGCGTACGACTTCTGTCCTTTCGGCTACATCCCTTGGTGCTTCTACATCCACCATCAGGCCAAAACGATCCAGAAACTGCGGACGAAGATTTCCTTCTTCCGGGTTCATGGTACCAATTAAAGTGAATTTTGCCGGATGGCTTTCTGAAAGTCCGTCACGCTGGATGGTATTAACCCCCATCGCTGCCACATCTAGTAAAACATCCACCAGGTGGTCGGGAAGCAAATTGACTTCGTCAATATATAAAATACCGCGGTGTGCGTTGGCTAATAAACCGGGCTGTAATCTCTTCTTTTTTTCTGATAAAATTCCTTCCAGATCCAGGCTACCCAGCACTCGGTCTTCGGTAGCGCCGAGCGGAAGGTTTACGAAAGGGACTGCAATCTCTTCCATGTCACTAAAAAGTTCTCCGCCAATATTCTGAGGATCCGTTTCCTTAGGGGCTGTTGCAAAGGTTTCGCTTTTGTGGATTAAAGGCATGATTTCAGCCAATCCTCTGGCCGCAGTACTTTTTGCCGTACCTTTTTCTCCCCTGATCAATAAACCTCCGATGGACGGATTGATTGCGCATAATAATAAGGCGCGCTTTAATTTTTCCTGTCCAACCAAGGCTGCAAAAGGGTATTTCATAGAGAAGAATTGTTAAAAATTTCCTTCCTTTTTGGTAAGGAAATGGTAAAACTAGTGAATGAAACGCAGAGTATTATTTTGAATTCGGTAACACTGCATTTATTATGGGGATGAAACGCAGAGTTAGGGAGTTTTGCGCAGAGTTACATGGAGTTTTTATTTTGTTTGGATATCATTGCGTTTATTGTGGGAATGAATCGCAGAGTTAGGGGAGTTTTGCGCAGGGTGATATTGAGCATAATTTAACACTGATAACACTGCGTTTAAACTCCTTTTCCTCTGCGTTTAACTAACTTCCCTCTGCGTTTAACTACTTTTTCTCTTCGTTTAAATATTGGCATGCTTTTATTAATTTCCAGGCCATGGCGACACAATCACTCTTACAATTCACGGGCAAAAGCATTTATTGCTCCCAGGCAGATGCCCACATCGATCCCTGGATCCCTGTGGATCGTGCGATCATAACACATGCCCATAGTGACCATGCACGCTGGGGAAGCAAGCATTATCTCGCTCATAAGGATAGTGAGCCGATTTTAAGGCTTCGTTTGGGGCCAGATATCTCTTTGCAGACGGTGGAGTATGGTGAAAAATTTGTAATTAATGGTGTTGTTTTTTCTTTGCATCCTGCCGGTCACATTGTTGGGTCGGCACAGGTTCGGGTGGAATACAAAGGTGAAGTTTGGGTTGCCAGCGGAGACTACAAGCTGGAAGACGACGGGTTTTCTGCGCCATTCGAACCGGTGAAATGTAACGTTTTTATTACTGAATCTACCTTCGGTCTACCCATTTACAAGTGGCAGCCGCAAAGTGAAATTTTCTCTGAAATTAATAACTGGTTCGCTCAAAACCGGCTAGAAGACAAGGCGAGCATTCTGATGGGTTATTCTCTTGGGAAAATGCAGCGCATCTTGAAAGGAATTCAGTTGCCCGATGGGCCCATATATGCGCATGGCGCCATCTATACTTTGAATGACCGTTTGAGACAGGCAGGATTTGATTTGCCCGAGCTTACTTTGGTGACCAAAGAAACAGATAAAAAACTCTTCCGTGGATCATTGGTATTGGCGCCTCCGTCGGTCGACAGCAGCACCTGGATACGAAAATTCAATCCTTATTCTCTTGGTTATTGTTCCGGTTGGATGGCATTGCGGGGAGCGAAGAACCGCCGAGCTGTTGATCAGGGATTTATATTAAGCGACCATGTCGACTGGCCGGACCTGAATACGGCGGTCGTAGAATCGGGGGCTGAAAAAGTCTATGTAACTCATGGTTATACAAGTATTTTTTCGAGGTGGCTTAATGAAAACGGGATCGAAGCCGGCGAGGTAACGACGATGTACGGCAATGAAGAGGAAACTGAGGATAGAGCGACGGAAGGGCCTGAGGCAGAAGGGATCGAAAATAAGAAAGACTTATCGCCTGTTCCGGATGATCCTGATCTGAAGCTTGGTTAATTCCTGCGTAGCAATTGCTTGTTGGATTAGCTACGCTGAGTAAACGGAGTGATGACAGGTTTGCCTCTTACTAAATGTATCGCATAATTTTTGAACCACAAATACGCTGATAGCTGACAGCCGCATATGAAACAATTCGCTGAACTATTCATGAATCTGGACCGGACCAACAAAACCAATGCGAAGGTTGAGTTGATGAAAAATTATTTTCTGACTGCTTCAGATGAGGACAAAATGTGGGCACTGACACTATTCACAGGCCGTCGGCCTTCTTTTAAGGTAAATAGAACACAGGTTAAGGAATGGGCGGCGGCAGAAGCAAATATCCCGATGTGGCTTTTTCAGGAAAGTTACCAAAGTGTTGGTGACCTGGGTGAAACGATATCGTTGATCTTGCCAAGAAACGGCTCTGATGATTCGGATAAGTCGTTATCAGAATGGTTTAACTACCTGGGCATGTTACCGAAAATGACCGATGAAGAAAAACATGATCATATCCTGCAAGCCTGGGCTCAGTTGTCGCAGCACGAAACGTTTGTTTTCAATAAGTTATTAATGGGGAGTTTCCGGATCGGTGTTTCCCAGACGCTGGTTGTACGGGCTTTGGCGGAGGCGACATCCACAGATTCCAACGTAATCGCACATCGTGTTATGGGCCAATGGGATCCGTTGGAAACTACATTTGAAAAACTGATCCTGGATGAAGGTGAAAATGATAACGCATCGAGACCGTATCCGTTTTTTCTTGCCTATCCGATTGAAGGAGATGTGTCAAACCTGGGAAAGCCTGACGACTGGTTTGTGGAGTGGAAATGGGATGGTATCCGTTCTCAGATCATCTATCGAAATAATGAATTGTTTATCTGGACAAGAGGTGAAGAGCTGTCGACTGACAAATTTCCTGAGCTGCATTTTTTGAGTACTGTCCTGCCTAATGGAACTGTCCTGGATGGTGAAATTGTAAGTTATATGGATAATAAACCGATGCCTTTCAATGTTTTACAAACACGGATTGGACGGAAAAACCTTTCAAGAAAAGTACTGGAAGAAGCACCTGTCGCTTTTATTGCCTATGATATTATGGAAGCGAATGGCGTGGATATCAGGAATTTGAGCCAGATGCAGCGAAGAGCACAATTAGAGTTGATCCATAATCATATGCCGGTTCAGTCAGTTTTTAATCTTTCTCCATTAGTCGAATTTTCAGAATGGAGTGAACTTCATGACCTGCACCCAACTTCCCGTGAAAATATTGCAGAAGGTTTTATGATTAAAAGAAAGAGCAGTACCTATCAGGTGGGAAGGAAAAAAGGCGATTGGTGGAAATGGAAAATTGATCCTCTAAGTGTTGACGCTGTTTTGATCTATGCACAAAAAGGAGCCGGGCGAAGGGCAGAGCTTTTTACAGATTATACTTTTGCCGTGTGGGGTGAAGATGGGAAACTGATTCCCTTTGCCAAAGCTTATTCCGGATTGACAGATGTAGAAATTGGTCAGGTTGATTATTTTATCAAACGCAATATTGTTGAAAAATTTGGGCCTGTAAGAACAGTCAAACCGGAACTGGTTTTTGAGATCGGATTTGAAGGTATTAATGAATCGACCCGTCATAAGTCAGGGATCGCAGTCCGGTTTCCCCGCATATTGAGATGGCGAAAAGATAAAAAGGCTGCGGAGGCGGATACTTTGGAAAGTTTGAAGGGGATATTGGAGATGTATAAGTAAATGGCTCTCTAATGGTGTTACCAAATCACATTAAAATATGGTTAAACTACTTAAATTTTTCATCAGCGGAAATAACCTGAAGTTTTTCTGTAAAAGCAGTTGCTAAAATTAGACGGTCAAATGGATCACGGTGATTTTCAAACAGTGGAATATTATCGTAATTGTCTAGGTAGTCGTCTTTAATCGGCAACAAAATTATTCCTGTTTGCCACATTTCGTCCATGTACTCTTGTATTGATTTGACAGGCCAGGCTTACCAATATTCTTTTTATTTGCCATTTCGAGAAAAGAAATGACTAACGAAGCAATCTGAATTTTAATCAGAAATAATCGATTCGACCTCTTTAGAAAGACGAGTGTTACTATCAAGAATCCAAAGGAGCACATGGGTATCTAACAAATATGCCATCACATATAATCCTTTAAGTCGTCAATAGCATCGTTAAAATCTTCCGACATTGTAATAGTACCTTTCATTGTTCCTAACGGACGTTTCTTCAAGTTGGTCGGCTCAACTTCTTCCATGAAAGTGATCAGCACTTTTACTTTTTTTCTGAGAGGAGGCTTTTCTGTCAAAATTACCTGACCATTTTCATAAATACCTTCAATAGTTGTTAGCATAGCTATCGAATTTAGTCCTTCACAAATATACCTATTTCAAAGATTAATGGATAATTTAGAACATCAGGATTATAACGATATTCGGGAATGAAATTTGATACAAAAGTAATATCCTGAAATTCTGTTAAAAATTATTAATTATTTCAAATAACAATTATCCCCTTTGACAAAATCCCGCGGACATATCGCTGTTGAGCAGTGGTTTAAATATAAAAAATGGAAATGGGCAGCTTTTCAAAAGGAAGCTTCCGCGGCTTATCTTTCGGGGAAAAGTGGTTTGGTGAATGCACCGACAGGTAGTGGAAAAACATATTCTTTATGGATTCCTTTTTTAATCCGATACATAAATTCGCTGCCTGAAAATCCGGGAAAACGAAGTAAAGGGTTACAGATTTTATGGGTTACGCCGCTCCGGGCGTTGTCGAAAGACCTCTTCCGGAATATGGAGATGGCGGCGCTGGAAATGAATCTGACGTTACGGATTGGCGTTCGTTCCGGCGATACCAGTACAAAGGAACGGGCCAGCCAGAAAAAGCAAATGCCGGAGGCGCTACTGATCACACCCGAAAGCCTGCATCTCTTATTTGCGCAAAAAGGGAGTTCAGAGACTTTCAAAAACCTGCATACCATCGTTGTTGACGAATGGCATGAGCTGATGGGAAGTAAACGCGGCACGCAAACCGAACTCGCGATTGCGCGGTTAAGAACAATTAATCCACACCTTCAGACCTGGGGGATTTCGGCTACGATCGGGAATCTGGAGGAAGCAAAACAGGTGATCGTCGGGATGGATTCTGCGGAGGAAGACAATGTGATCATCAAAGCGAAAACGCAAAAGAAGATTCTCGTTGAAAGTATTCTCCCGGAAAAAGTCGAGACACTTCCCTGGGCAGGGTATATGGGTACACGGCTTATAGACTACGTTGTTGATATTGTCCGAAAAAGTAAAACCACACTGCTATTTACAAACACGCGTTCGCAAACGGAAATCTGGTACCGGATTATCATTGAAAAGTTTCCCGAGTTTGCAGGCATTATGGCCCTTCACCACGCTTCTCTCGATCGGGAAATCCGGGATTGGGTCGAGGAATCCCTGCACGCTGAAAAATTGAAACTGGTTATATGTACGGCAAGTCTGGATCTGGGTGTTGATTTCCGGCCGGTAGATACGGTGATTCAGGTTGGAAGTCCAAAAAGCATAGCCCGCTTTATTCAGCGTGCGGGCCGAAGCGGACACCAGCCGGGTGTAGCCAGTAAAATATATTTTTGCCCGACCAATGCACTCGAACTGATCGAAGCCGTTTCGCTGAGGGATGGAGTAGAAAAACAGATCATCGAGGATCGACCGCCCGTCATCCATGCTTTTGATGTTTTGGCCCAATGGATGATCACGCTGGCCGTTGGAGAAGGTTTTGACGAAAAACAGTTATTTGATGAGGTAAGGAATTGTTACGGATATCAATTCATAAACCGCCAGGAATGGGAGTGGCTTTTGGGGTATATCACAACCGGAAGTCCATCGCTGGAAGTATATGATGAATATAAAAAAGTCGAGAGGATCGACGGGCTTTATAAAGTGACCAGCCGTCGGATAGCGCACCGCCATATGCTGAGTATGGGCACCATCGTTTCAGAAACTTCGCTAAAAGTTAAATTCCAGCAGGGACGTTATCTTGGATCGGTCGAGGAGTCTTTCGTCACAAGGATGAAGGCAGGTGATGTTTTTGTATTTGCCGGAATGAGTGTGGAATTTGTCAGAATACATGAAATGACGGTGACCGTAAAAAAAGCGGAAGGAAAAAGAGGATTTCTGGTGCGGTGGGCGGGGGGAAGAATGCCTTTGTCGTCGCAGTTGTCGGCCTTTATCCGTGACCGGTTGTCTGATGCAGTCGAAAACCCGCATAAAGAAAAAGAATTATCAAAGTTGAAACCACTGCTGGAATTGCAGCAGGAAAGGTCGATGATTCCTGACAAAGATGAATTATTGATCGAACAATGTGAGACACGCGAAGGCCATCACATCTTTATTTTTCCTTTCGAAGGCAGATTGGTGCATGAAGGCATGGCGATCATTCTGGCCTACAGGATCAGCAAATTGTCTCCCATCACTTTCTCGCTTGCCATGAATGACTATGGCTTCGAACTGTTAAGCGATCAGTATGTCGATCTTGAAAAGGTAATGAAGGAAACCGATTTATTTTCGACCGATCACCTCGTTGATGATATCTACCAAAGCGTCAACGCGACTGAAATGGCAAAGCGGAAATTTCGGGAAATTGCAGCCATTGCCGGACTGATGTTTCAGGGATATCCCGGAAAATATATGAAAACCAAACAGGTCCAGGCTTCAAGTTCGCTTTTGTTTACGGTCATGACCAAATATGAAAACAACAACTTGCTCGTCAATCAGGCATATCAGGAAGTGTTGACTTATCAGCTGGAGGAAGTAAGGATGCGAAAAGCGCTTGACCGGATCGCAACACAAAAAATTATAATCAAAAAAACGAAAAAGCCGACACCTTTTTCGTTTCCTATTATGGTGGACCGGTTAAGGGAGCAGCTGACTTCCGAAAAACTGGAAGACCGGATACAAAAAATGCTCAAACAGTATAGTGATGCGGATTGAAATACGGAATAACAACTTTAATTTATTAACACAAAAGGCAATATTTTGGCAGGAAAAACAAACGCTTCTCATCGGTGATCTGCATTTAGGAAAAATTACCCATTTCAGGAAAGAAGGAATCGCAATTCCTCAGATCGCTGCCGGCAACAACTTCGAAAGGTTAGATCACTTACTTGAAAACACAAAATGCTCACGCATCATTTTTCTTGGAGATCTTTTCCATAGCAAGTACAATTCCGAATGGGAAACTTTCTCGGAATGGAGGAAAAAGTACCATTTTGTTGAAATGATTATTGTGATCGGTAATCACGATGTTTTACCTGTCAGTTTATTTTTGGAAAACAACATCGGGGTGTATAAGACTGATTTTGAGGAAGATAATTTTATATTTACCCACCATCCGAAAGTGGACCTGGATCCAACGAAGTTCGTTTTTGCGGGACATATTCATCCGGTTTTTACTTCGTACGGAAAGGGACGACAAAGTTTTCGTTTACCATGTTTTGTGGTTGATAAATACCAGGCGATTCTTCCCAGTTTCGGAGTTTTCACAGGTGGATTTGGCGTCGATTTAGTGGCCGGGAGGAAGATCTATATGTTGACAGAAGAACGGGTTTTTGCGGTTGGGTAATGAATGACATCGTCCAGTAATTCTATCACCTGTTCCGGGTTCTCTCCCGAAAGCAATGTTGCTATTTCTATAAAAATGTCATCCCTTCGGGATTTGAATTTGGGTGATCAAGACTATTTCTGCGCTAATGACATCTCGTAAGTATTTTTATAGCAGGTATAAATCCGAATGGAAATGTTGAAGGAATGAAGTAAGAAATAAGAT